>Ga0164243_10000116_pt1 | contig 201622 bp, 150 predicted proteins | sample OricompcompostOP_FD_108781 | JGI IMG/M metagenome (GOLD analysis project Ga0164243, IMG submission 108781) | Organic Plus compost microbial communities from Emeryville, California, USA - Original compost - Organic plus compost (OP) | ecosystem: Engineered > Solid waste > Mixed feedstock >... | reverse complement strand
TTTGCCCACCTGCCGGCCAGCCAGCTGCGCCGCGAGCACCGCCGCGACGGCTTTGAGGCCGGCAACGCCGACAAGATATTTGAAAGCACCTACACTTCTCAAACGGGAAAGTGAATAGGTGAATGGTGAATAGTGAATAGTGAATGGACGTGTCTGCATTTCCAGGTGCACACTATTCACTTCTGACCACGTCCATTCACCTTTCACCCTTCACCTTTCACCCTTTTCACTAACTTGCATACTATGATAAAAGACATTCTTCAGCAGTTCAACATATCAGGCACCCATAGCGGGGTAAGCACCGGCGCCCGCTGGCTGCCCGGTACAGGACCGGTACTGACCTCTTTCTCCCCGGTAGACGGGCAGCATATTGCAGACGTACAGAGCGCCGGGCGGGCGGAATTTGACGCCGTGGTGGCCGCTGCCGGCCAGGCATTCAGAGAATGGCGCCAGTGGCCCGCTCCCAAACGCGGAGAGGTGGTGCGGCAGATAGGAGCAGCCCTGCGCAAGCACAAGACCGCGCTGGGCAGGCTGGTATCCTATGAAATGGGGAAAAGCCTGCAGGAAGGCTATGGAGAGGTACAGGAGATGATCGATATCTGCGATTTTGCCGTTGGCCTTTCCCGGCAGCTGTACGGGCTGACCATGCACTCTGAAAGGCCGGGGCACCGCATGTATGAGCAGTGGCACCCGCTGGGCATTACCGGCATCATTTCCGCCTTCAACTTCCCGGTGGCCGTTTGGAGCTGGAACGCCATGCTGGCATGGGTTTGCGGCGACGTTTGTATCTGGAAGCCATCGGAGAAAACACCGGTCACCGCCCTGGTATGCCAGTACATTGTACAGCAGGTGTTTGCCGCCAACCATGTGCCGGAGGGGGTTTGCTGCCTGCTGGCAGGCGGCCGCGAAGCAGGCGAATGGATAGCGCATGATACCCGCATCCCCCTGGTGTCTGCCACCGGCTCCTCCCGTATGGGCAAGGCCGTGGGCAGCGCAGTAGGCGCCAGGCTGGGCAGGGCCCTGCTGGAGCTGGGCGGCAATAACGCCATTATCATCTCTGCGGAAGCAGACCTCGACATGGCCCTCATTGGCTGCGTGTTTGGCGCTGTAGGCACGGCCGGGCAGCGCTGCACCTCCACCCGCCGGCTGATCATTGCCGAAAGCGTGTTTGACACATTTACACAAAAGCTGGTGAATGCTTACCAGCAGCTGCGTATAGGCAACCCGTTAGACGAGCGCAACCATGTAGGTCCGCTCATAGATAGGGACGCGGTGCAGATGTACCTGCAGGCGCTGGAGCAGGTAAAGGCCCAGGGCGGCCGTTTCCTGGTGGAAGGCGGCGTGCTGGATGGCCCGGGCTTTGAGTCCGGCTGCTATGTAAGGCCCTGTATTGCCGAAGTGCAGAACCACTATGATATAGTGCAGCATGAGACCTTTGCGCCCATCCTGTATGTAATACGGTACAAGACACTGGAAGAAGCCATTGCCCTGCAGAACGATGTGCCGCAGGGGCTTTCCTCCGCCATTATGACGCTGAACCTGCGGGAAGCAGAAGCGTTCCTCTCTGCAGCCGGCTCCGACTGCGGGATAGCCAACGTGAATATCGGTACCTCCGGTGCGGAAATAGGCGGCGCTTTTGGCGGGGAAAAGGACACCGGCGGCGGCCGGGAAAGCGGCTCCGATGCCTGGAAGAACTACATGCGCCGGCAGACCAACACCATCAATTACTCCACCAGCCTGCCGCTGGCCCAGGGAATTGAATTCGGACTGTAGAAAAGTAAAAGTTAAAAATAGCCGGGCAGCGCCGCCGAATAAAGAGGTCCTTTTATTGCAACCGAATGCAATTGCATAAAAGCGCTGTCACCAATTCCCTGTCTTTATTTGTCAATATTCAAAAAAAGAGCGGATCAAGGTAACTTTGCGCAATATTCCAGCCCGGTATTACGTTTTGTCTAAGAACAGACCGTTAATGTAGGATAAAAAATAAGCGAGGTTAGAGAACCTCGCTTTTTCGTTAAACGGAAACCATGCTTATGAGAAAAACATCTGATAGGCTGAAGATAGCCTTCAAACATTCTTCCAGCGATAAATATTATACTTTTTTTTGAAAATTCATATTCTACTTTTGTGCTATAATCTGCTTTTTACCACCAGCCGGCCGCAACTGTGTACCTCACATTTAATATAAAACAGGACCATCCGCCTCTTCTCGTATTAATGACTGAATATCAACCATTTACCTGATTTTATTAGTAATTTACTCCAGGTGGAAGCCAGTTTTAAGGGCAAAAGCCCCCGCTAAAAATTGCTGCAATCCAGGAGCAGTGTTGCAAGGCATCTGTCAATGATCAGCTTTTTCATGCGCTCGTCAGATAATTGTCTTGTCATAATATCATTTTACATATCTTTAACCAATTGTGGTATTTAACTTGTTCTTAGTAGCACGTTTATTACCAGTATTTATTTTTAATGTTTTAGATAAACGAATCTTTTGCATCCGGTAAATGCAGGGTTCATTGACCAAAAAAAGACAACTTACATGAATGTACGCAGAGCAGCAGCTGTCCTGGTAGGTAGCGTTGTGCTGATGACGGCATCCTCCCGCGCCTTTGGCCAAGGCACATCCGTTCCCAAGAACTGGCACCTACTCAGCTATGAAAAGGACAGCGTGTATGGGATCAGTGCAGACAGGGCTTACAAAGAGCTGTTAAAAGGCAAAAAAAGCACGCCTGTAATAGTAGCCGTGATAGATTCGGGCATAGACACCACCCACGAGGACCTGCGCCCGGTGCTTTGGACCAATCCAAAGGAGATCCCGGGCAATAACATTGACGATGACGGCAACGGCTATGTAGACGACATACATGGCTGGAACTTCATTGGCGGTAAAGATGGCAGAAGCATCAAGGAAGACACCGACGAAGCTACCCGCGAATATTACCGCTACAAGCATATCTACGGCAATCCCGATTCCACTCTGGACCCCACCTCCCGGGAATATGCCTACTGGAAAAAACTGGTAGCCAAAGTGGTGCAGCCTGTCAGCCAGTATAAAATGTCATATAAAACCATGACAAAGCTGCAGGAGAATCTGAAAAAATGCGCCTTCATCCTTACTACCTACCTGGGCCAGGAAGATTTTAACGTGAGCAAGCTGGACAGCGTAGAAACGCCCGACCAGGAAGTGATGGTGGCCAGGAACTTCATGACCCGCCTGCTGCAGAGCACCGGCGAAGAAAACCTCTCCTACTCCGAATTCAAATCCGAGTTCGAGGAATACCTGGACGACCTGAAGAAGAAAGCGGAAAGGATGGACGAGCCTCCGGTAGACCTGCGGAAAGAGATCGTGGGCGATGATATCACCGATATTAACGACCGTTACTATGGCAATAATGATGTAATGGGAGACTTCGCCTTTCACGGCACGCACGTATCCGGCATTATCGGGGCAGTAAGGAATAATGGCGTAGGTATTGACGGCATTGCGGACGATGTACGCATCATGGCCGTAAAGGTAGTGCCCGATGGCGACGAACGCGACAAGGACGTGGCGCTGGGTATTCGCTACGCGGTAGACAATGGCGCCCGCATCATCAACATGAGCTTTGGCAAGGGCTTCAGCCCCAACAAGGTTTGGGTGGACGACGCTATCAAATATGCCGAGTCCAAAGGCGTGCTGCTGGTACATGCGGCCGGCAACGACGCCAGCGATAACGACCAGGTGGACAACTTCCCTACCCCGCACCTGAATGATCATACCCGGGCCAGCAACTTCATTACGGTGGGCGCCAACAGCGCAGGCGGGCCCAATGGATTAAAAGTGGCCAACTTCTCCAACTACGGCAGAAGGGAGGTGGACCTGTTTGCCCCCGGCGTACAGATCTATTCTACCGTGCCCGGCGGCAACAAATACGGCAGCGCCAGCGGTACCAGCATGGCAGCCCCCGTGGTAAGCGGCGTGGCAGCGCTGGTGCTCTCCTACTACCCGGACCTGACCCCGCAGCAGCTGAAAACCATCCTGGAAAAAAGCGCTACTTCCCTGCGGGACTCCATGGTGAACAAACCCGGCACGGATGAACAGGTGCCTTTTTACCAGCTGTCTGTTACCGGCGGTCTTGTAAATGCCTATAATGCCCTGAAAATGGCAGACAGCATCAGTACCCACGGAAAGCGGAAAGGCAAGCCCCGGATGCAACCGGTGAAGAAAGGATAAACACTGATATGCTGATGTGCAAATATGCTGATGTGCTGATGAAATGTGCGAATAGTAAGGTGTTCTAGTATTCGCTCAAACCGATCAGCACATCAGCATATTTGCATATCAGCACATCACATCATTTCACAATTCTCCAGCTGAACGGGTACCGGTAAGCCACTCCGTTGCTGGCACGCACGGCCGCTATTACCGAGAACACGATATTCAGCACCCACACAATGCCATAAGCGCTGACAGAGGAGAAAGTGAACACATCAAAATGGTCAAAGTCAAAATCATCCCGCCATATTCTCCGGAATGCCCAGAAACCATGACGGATGCTGAACAGCAGGCCAATGGCCAGGTTCACAAAGCTGAGGGTGATCTGGAAGTTCAGGGCCTCTTTGCCCTGGTTATCAATAAATGCGGAGTCATTGCGCTTGATCAGCCACATCACCAGCGCACCAATGATGTTGCCTACAAAAGACAGGATGAGCATGCCTATGATGCCCCCCAGATGCACCAGGGCTCCCCAGGTTCTTTCTTCTTTCTGATCCATAATACAAGTATAAAGCGGTTTAGTTTGGTTGCAGACGGTACGGGAATAATAACATAAAACTACAAACCTGTAAGCCGGATTCTGTTCCCGCCACCAGGGGCGGGCTGCTATCATTTATCTGCGACAGCGCTCACACGCTGCCTGTATCTGCCTACCCTCGGTCATCGGACGAGCAGCCCTCAAACGACCGTATACATGGCATTTCAGCACGCAAGGTTTACCCTCCCGGTGTGTTACCACACCGCGACGTGGGCCCTTACCCCACATTTTCACCCTTACCTGCCCGGGGGCCGGCGGTTATTTTCTGTGGCACTTTCTGTCTGCGCGGGCCTTGCGCCCGCACATCCCACCCGTTAGGTGGTGCGTTGCTCTATGCTGTCCGGACTTTCCTTCCCGGCACAGGGCCAGGACGATAGCACGGTTTGTAGTTTCAAGTTATTAAGATGCAAAGTTACGTATATTTAAAAAATATCTCTGTAGCGCCATACCCGTATTTGGGATGGTAATCATTTGCAAAGCGCTCCACTTCCGGGGTTTGCCGGAGTATATGGTGGATCTCGTCGCGCAGCTTGCCTTTTCCCAGGCCATGGATCACGATCATGCCATGCTGATGGTGCGATATGGCCAGGTCCAGATAACGCTGGAATTCATTGAGTTGTATGGCCAGGATGGCAATGTTGCTTAAGCTCTTCCAGTTCTCCTCCAGCTGCTCTATGTGCAGGTCCAGCTCATATTTGGGCTGCAGGGGCGTGTCCGGCGCTATATGTATGTTGCTGTACAGGGGCGACAGCCTGCCGATATCGTCCGGGTCAAAACCGTAATGCGTAGGCGCTTCCCGGGCCGGGTACTTTTCAAACAGCGGAAAGCTCAGCATGGCGTCCCTGCGTATGCGCATATCATTCAGCTGCCGGAACAGGTACTTGGGCTTTATTTTCCAGGTTTTACGGAAAGAAGGCGCCAGCGCGGGGTCCGGCTCTTTCAGGTAAAAGGTGAATTCAAAACGGGGATTGTCGTTCAGGGATTCAAACAGCAGGTCCGCCAGGTAAAAGTGATTGAAAGGGAGCAGCTCGTTCTTGATCTCCAGGTCCAGCTGGTGACGCAGCCATATCTGGAAGTGAAAGCCGTAGCTGCGGTTCGTTTCATTCAGCAGGTGGAATTTCAGCAACTGCACCTGCTCCTCGTACCCGTCAAACTGGTACACCGGCAGCATGGAGAGGAACATGCCCTTGTCCATCCGTATCACCTCCTGCTTTTTCTCTTTGGGCAGCGCTTCGCCGGGCAGCTTGCGGGGAGCGGCAGGCGGGGCCTTTTTCTGCGTAAAGCGGTAAAAATAGGGGAAATCGATCTGGTCCAGGTATACGGGAAAGGTAACATCCGCTACTTCCACCATCACCATTTCAGGATTGATGATATCTACAACAGTGCCCTCTTCCTTGGAATGTAGCAGTATTATTTTATCTCCGATTTCATATTTCATAACAGCATTCTCTCCACTGACAATCTGGCTTTACAAAGCCAGCAGCAATAAGTTTTAAGACCTGACAGCTCTTGTGAGAGCTGTCAGGTCTGTTTAAAAACTCAAAACTAAAGTCTAAAATTGTAAATCTGAAATCGGATTGTCCCTCCCAATGCATCAGTTCGGATGCCGGCGCATATACGCATCTATGGAAAAGGGGCCGCTGCCTTCCACCAGGAAAAGGATCAGCAAAAACAGGACAAGGATAGAAAGGCCAAGCTGCGGGTATACTTCAAACAATCCCGTCGGGGAATGCACGAAGAAAACAGCACCTAATAAAACCGGTATGTTTGCAATTACAGCCACTCTCGTTAATAATCCAAGCGCTATCAGTAAGCCGCCCGCAAGGTGGGCAAATACAATGTAATGCCCTATCCAGACGGATGCTGTTGCCAGGATCGGGCTCTCATTGATCAGGGCGATCAGTGCATCCCTGTTTTGTATGAACATGATGCCCATCCAGAACAGGAAAATCCCCAGGCAGATGCGGACCGCATCCAGCCAGCGGGGATGGTGCCGGTCGCCCCAGACTTCAATTCGCTGTAGCAGGTTCATAACATTAGGTTTTAAGATCAAAGAGCTAATGTAATTTACGAAAAAACCCCCAGAATGACCGGTTTTAAATGACTAACCTGCAGTGGCAGCATGGAGCTTGCTGTTGCGGTAGCTATACCCGAAATAGATCACCAGCCCCGTCAGCAGCCATACCGCAAACACGATCCAGTTCTTCAGCCCCATCTCGGTCATCAGGTAAAAGCAGCTGAGCAGCCCCAGTACAGGTATCAACGACAGCTTGCGCAGGAAGGAAAGCACCGTGATCACGATCACCACGATGGTAAAGAAAAAGAAGGGAATATTATGCTTCCATACCTCCCAGCCCCCGGCAAGCGACAGCTTCTCCTGCAGGGGGGCGCGGAACAGGAAAACGCCCAGCACCACCAGCGCTGGTACGATCCACTGGCCGTTAATGTATGGCAGCCGGAAACGGTTGGTATTATGCTTGTCGTCCCGGGGCAGCAGCAGCACGCCGCCGCATACCAGTATAAAGGCAAACAGGGTACCGATGCTGGTCAGGTCGGTAACAATGGTAAGGTTCAGGAACAGGGCCGGCACGCCCACCAGTATGCCGGTAACAATGGTGGCAAAGGAAGGCGTTTTGAAGCGGGGATGGATCCTGCTGAAACGCCCCGGCAGCAGGCCGTCGCGGCTCATGCTCATCCATATGCGCGGCTGCCCGATCTGGAACACCAGCAGCACGCTGGTGGTAGCGATCACAGCGCTGATGGAGATGATGTAGCTGATCCAGCGCAGGTTCACGGCGTCAAACACAAAGGCCAGCGGGTCGGCCACCTTCAGCTCCGTAAAAGGTACCATTCCCGTCAGCACCAGTGCTATCAGCACATACAGTACCGTGCAGATGATCAGCGAGTAGAACATGCCCCGGGGCAGGTCCCGCTGGGGATTGGTGCACTCCTCCGCCGTGGTGCTCACGGCATCAAATCCGATATAGGCGAAGAAAACGGCAGATACGCCCCTCAGCACGCCGGAAAAGCCGTTGGGCAGAAAGGGATGCCAGTTGTCCGTATTCACATAAAAAGCGCCCAGCGCGATCACGAAGATGATGATCAGTATCTTGAAGGCCACCATGGCGTTGGCGCTGCGCTTGCTTTCCTGTATGCCCACGTAGGCCAGCCAGGTAATGAACACCACCACCAGGAAGGCAGGCAGGTTCAGGATAATGGGCAGGCCTGCAATATGCGGGGCCGCGGCCAGTATTTCCGGTGATGCATTGTCATAATTGCTGGTGAGCCAGCCGGGCAGCCCCAGGCCCACACCGGCCAGCAGGTTATTAAAATAGCCGCTCCAGGAGATGGCAACGGCTATATTTCCAATGGCATATTCCAGTATCAGGGACCAGCCAATGATCCAGGCGGCCAGCTCTCCAAATGTCACATACGAGTACGTATAGGCGCTGCCGGATACCGGCACCCGGGATGCAAACTCCGCATAACATAGCGCTGAAAATCCGCAGGTAATGGCCGTGATCACAAACAGGATGGATACGCCGGGGCCGCCGTGGAAAGATGCCTCCCCTATGGTGGAAAAGATACCGGCGCCTATCACCGCAGCAATACCCATGGCCGTAAGGTCCTTTACTTTCAGCACCCTGTGCAGCGTTCCTGTTCCGTGGCCGTCGGTAAGTCCTTCCCTGGCATCATTCAGTATAGTGGATATTGATTTCCTGCGGAATAGCGATTTCGACAAAGCAAGTTCAATTTTGGTGAATGTGCGAATATAAGGATTTATGTCCCATCATTGCTGCCGGCTCAGCAAAAAATCGGCCAGCTCTCTCAGCGGGCGTTTGCGGGCAGAAAATACGGCAATGCTCTCCAGGTTGTCAAACGCCATTTGCTGGAAACGCTCCTTCTCCTTTTCCGCCCAGGCATCTACTTTACAGTCGTGGAACAGCTGCAGCATGTCCGCCACCTTGCTGTCATTGTTGGAAGCCAGCAGCTCCCGCAGGCGGGTGCGCTGGGCGGGCTTGCACATTTCCAGGGCCTTCAGCAGCAGGAAGGTCTTTTTATTGGCCAGTATATCGCCGCCCTGCTGCTTGCCGAATTTTTCCGGGTCGCCAAAAGCATCCAGGTAATCGTCCTGTATCTGGAAAGCAATACCGATATTCCGGCCAAAATTATAGAGGTAGGCCTGGTTCCCTTCGCTGCCGCCGCCAATAATGGCGCCCATTTGCAGGGAGGCCGCCAGGAGCACGGAAGTTTTCAGCGCTATCATGTTCACGTAGTCATCATATTTCACCTGCTCCAGCTCCATGGCTTCCAGGTCCATGTCCAGCTGCTGGCCCTCACATACCTGTATGGCAGCGCGGTTAAACACGGTAATGATCTTTTGCTTGTAGCGTGACTGTACCTTGTTCAGGTGCTCGTACACATATACCAGCATTACGTCGCCGGCCAGTATGGCGGCCGGTTCCCCGTACAGGGTGTGCACGGTGGGATGGTTCCTTCGCAGGGGCGCTTTATCCATGATATCGTCATGCACCAGGGTAAAGTTATGGAACAGCTCTACGGCAAAGCCTACCTGCCAGGCATCCGGGTGTATTTCATCAAATAGCTCGTTGCCCATCAGCGATAGCACCGGGCGTATGCGCTTGCCGCCGATCTTCAGGATGTGGGATGCCGCATCGTATAAGGAAGCCGGGTGTTGCGGGAACTGCTGCTGATCAAACTGTTTAATAAATTGAGCGATCAGTTCTTGAAAAGAGTGCATGGTTGAAATATGATGTAAAATGTATGAAGTATGATGATTGATGTTTGCGGGATGATGAATGCAAGATGACGCCGGATGCATGGGACAGGTGATCAATTATCATCTTGAATAGCTGCATTGCCGGTAAAGGAGCCATTTTATAAACCGGCAGGTTGTTCCCTACTTCCTGCTTCTTGCTTCCTTTTTCCTGCTGCCCGTTGCTTTCTTCCTCTCTCCTGCCGTTTTTCGCTTGCTTCCGGCCTCCTTCTTCCTGCTTTTTACTTCCAGCTCCTCTGCCAGGTCATAGTCCAGCTGCCGTTTGGCCAGATTGGCCGCCAGCACGCGGATCTTCACCTTGTCGCCTATACGGAATTTCCGGCCGGTATGCAGCCCTATCAGCGCATATTCGCTTTCGTCATGCTTGAATTCGTCCTTGTCCATCAGGTTGTGGATGCTTACCAGGCCTTCGCATTTGGTGGCCACGGTCTCTACCCAGAAGCCGAAATGCGCCACGCCGCTCACCACGCCTTCAAAGGTTTCCCCGATATACTGCTGCATGTATTCCACCTGCTTGTACTTGTTGGCCGCCCGCTCCGCTTCCATGGCCTTGCGCTCCATTTCGGAGCAGTGCTTGCACTTCTTTTCCATGTGCTTGTCAGGCTTGATCTCATTCTCCAGGCACTGCGCCAGCACGCGGTGTACCAGCACATCCGGGTAGCGGCGTATAGGCGAGGTAAAGTGGCAGTAATGCGCAAAGCCCAGCCCGTAGTGGCCGATATTATCGGTGGTATATACCGCTTTGGCCATGGTGCGTATGCCGATGGTTTCCAGCACGTGCTGTTCCGGCTTGCCTTTGGCCAGCTGCAGCATTTTATTGAAAGAGCGGGCAATGGTGTCCGGGTTCTCCAGGTCAAACTTGTGGCCAAATTTGCGGGCAAATACGGAGAACACCTTCAGCTTTTCCTCGTCCGGCGTATCATGCACCCGGTAAGGGAAAGGCACGGGTTGCCTGTGCACCTTTATCCTGGCCACATATTCGGCCACCGTGCGGTTGGCCAGCAGCATAAACTCCTCTATCAGCTGGTGCGCCTCCTTGCTCTCCTTGATCGTGATGCCAACCGGCTTGCCTTCTTCGTCCAGCTGAAAACGCACCTCCTGGGAGGAGAAATTGATAGCGCCTTCGTCAAAACGCGCCTTGCGCAGCGTTTGCGCTATGCTATTCAACAACAGCACTTCCTTTTCATACGGTCCTTTTCCTGTTTCAATGATGTCCTGCACTTCCTCATAGGTAAAGCGGTGCTTGGAGTGGATCACCGTACGGCCCAGCCAGTGGTCCCTGATCTCGCCTTTTTCATTCATCTTGAACACGGCGGAGAAAGTGAGCTTGTCCTCGTTGGGCCGCAGGGAGCACAGCTCGTTGGATATCTTTTCCGGCAGCATGGGCAGCACCCGGTCCGGCAGGTACACGGAAGTGGCCCTCTTGTCGGCCTCCTTGTCCAGCGCGGTATCCGGCAGCACATAATGGCTTACGTCTGCAATATGCACGCCTATCTCATAATTGCTGCCCCGCAGCTTGCGGATGGAGATGGCGTCGTCAAAATCCTTGGCATCTGCAGGGTCAATGGTAAAGGTAAGGTGCTTGCGGAAGTCTTTTCTTTTGCGTATTTCCCTGGTGGTGATCTTTTCCTTTATTTCCGCCAGCGCTGCGGTCACCTCGTCCGGGAAGTTGAGCGGGAACCCGCTTTCCACCAGTATTTCCTTCATGGCCAGGTCATTGGTATTGCTGGCGTCCAGTATTTCCACGATCTCGCCTACGGGCTTACGGGTTTTCTCGCCCCAGGCCACAATACGCACAACGGCTTTATCGCCGGTCCTGGCTTCTCCCACGGAATTGGCGGGAATATAGATATCGGGCACCAGTGCGCCCTTTTCAGGCACCAGGAAGGCAAAGCCTTTGTTCACCTCCAGGGTGCCGGTAAATTCTGTTTTCTTGCGTTTAAGGATGTCTGTTACCACGCCTTCCATACGGCCTGTGCCTTTGGCGGGCCTTATCACGTCTACCAGCACTTCATCACCGTCCAGCGCGGTATTGAGGTTCTTTTGCTTTACCAGGATGTCCTTTGTAAGGCCTTCCACGATGACAAATGCCATACCTGAGCGTGTCACTTCCACCAGTCCCCGGAAAGCCTGTTTCTGGCTACCGCTTTTTTTTGATCTTTTCTTTTTAGTCATCTCTTAGTCCCATTAAGTTCTGATATCAGGTACCGTCCCCTCCTCTATATAATCAAAAATATAATTATTAAATGAAATCCCTTCCCCGAAGAGAAAAGATATTTCCACCGGTATTACGGCCATGCTTAAACCCAGCGCTTGCAAACGGGGTTGCAGCAGGTGCAGGCGCACCGCGTCCTTTTCGGTGGTGATCACCAGTTTTTCCGTGCCAGGCAGGTTTTTCAGCTCCCGGCTGATCTTTTCCAGGTCTGCCTGGCTGTAGTAATAGTGATCCGGGAAGGGCAGCAGGAATACTTCTTTATACTGTTCCTTCAAATGCTGTACCAGTGGAGCGGGCCGGGCAATACCACATACCAGCAGCACGGTAGCCTCCGGCGATGCCGTTACCGGCTCCAGGGACAGCATGTTGTACAGCTGCCCGTAGCGAAGGGTGGTAAAGAACAGGTGCTGGTGCGGCAATGGCGCTATTTCCTGCTGCAGCACTGCCTTGTCTGCCACCGGCAGGTTTTCCGGGCATTTGGACACAATGATCACGTCGGCCCGCTCGTATCCTTTGCGCCCTTCGCGCAGGCGGCCAAAAGGCACTACATGATCACGGGTAAACGGGCGGTTGTATTCCGTGATCAGTATATTAAGCCCCGGTTTGATGGAGCGGTGCTGAAAAGCGTCGTCCAGCAGTATGGCGCGGGTATCCGGTTTTTCGCCCAGCAGCTGGGGAATGGCCAGCATCCGCTCCTCGCCCACGCACACGGTGATTTCCGGGAACTTCCGGTGAAACTGCATGGGCTCGTCGCCCAGCTGGGCGGCAGTGCTTTGCTTGTCCGCCATCAGGAAACCGCGGGTTTTGCGGTTATAGCCCCGGCTAAGCGTGGCAATGGGATAACGGTCTTTCAGCAGGCGGATCAGGTACTCCACATGCGGCGTTTTGCCGGTGCCGCCCACAGACAGGTTTCCTACGGCAATCGTAGGCACGTCAAAGCTCACGGCGGTAAGGGTGCCGGCATCGTATAAGCGGTTCCGTACCCACATCACCAGGCCGTACAACAGGGAAAAAGGATATAGCAGGAATTTCAGGTATTGCAGCACGTTGGTTATTTTTTATCAAAATGAAAGATGGTATCGGGTGTAACAACGGTGTCCAGCGGCACATCGCGGTCGTCGGTGTCCGTGATCACGTTTACCGGCTCAAACAGGGAGAGGCCAATGGTGCGTACACCGGGCCGGCACTGCTGCAAAAAGCGGTCGTACATGCCTTTGCCGTATCCCACGCGGTGCCCGGCCCTGTCAAAAGCCAGCATGGGCACCAGCACCAGGTCCAGCACGGCCGGCGCTATCCGTGTGCCGCCCGCCGGCTCCGGTATGCCGTAGCGGCTGTTCACCAGCGCGGTATGCTCCTCCCACAGGAAATGCTCCATTTCCCCGGTAGCTAGCAGGGCCCTGGGCAGCACCCACCGCAGGCCGGGATAGGCTTGCCGCAGCCAGTGGATAATGGGCCAGGTGTTCACTTCCTTTTTTTCCGTAATGGGCAAAAAGGTGTGCACCCATTGCACCCCACTGTAGTCCAGCTGCCGGCAGTTCTCCAGCAGGCGGCTGTTCAGCGCCGCCGCTGTACCGGCATCCAGGTTCAGGCGCCGCTCCAGGAATTGTTTTCGTATGTCCTTTTTAGTGAGCATTTTAGGGTGAAGAGTGAAGGGTGAATAGTGAATAGTGAATAGTGAATAAAATGGCCAAAAATAAATAGTGCACCTTAAAATCCACGCACACGTCCCTTCACCTTTCACTATTCACCATTCCCCTTTCCCCCTTCACCTTTCCCGCCAAATGGCTGCCGGCTGCTTTTACAAATGCCCGGTCTACCTGCGCTGCCTGCGGAATGCGCCCCAGCTTGGGAAAACCGCTCCACTGCACCACTTCGTCCTCGTTGGTATGATAATCCCCGCTGAAGATCCAGCCCAGTACGGGAATGCCGCTGTGCTGCAGCACCCGCGCGGTAAGCAGTGAATGATTGATGCTGCCCAGATAGTTCTGCGCCACGATGATCACCTGCGCCTGCAGCCGGGCTATCAGCTCCAGGGTGAACACCTCTTCATTCAATGGCACCATTAACCCGCCGGCGCCCTCTATTACCAGCCACCGGTCTGCCGGCTGCACGGCCTCCACCTGCTGCAGGATGGGCTCCACCTCAACCCGCGTTTGCTCCAGCCTGGCTGCCAGGTGAGGCGAAGCCGGTTCCCGCAGGCAATATACTTCTTTATGGCATACGGATACCCGGTTGCTAAGCAGGGAGCGTACTGTTTCCGTATCCGTACCATCTTCCAGCCCTGTTTGCACGGGTTTCCAGTAATCTGCCTGCAACCCTTCCGTTACGCAGGCTGCGGTCAGGGTTTTTCCCACGCCGGTACCTATACCGGTAATGAATATCCTCTTATACATAACGCGGCAAAGATAGCAGATGATTGTATTATAATTGCAGTGGAAAGGTGGTTAACAGGCAGGCAGCAGGGGCAGTGCTCAGCAGCGGAATTCCGTTTGCAGCAGACGGGAGCGGATCAGCCCTTCCGTTACAGGGCAGCGCTTTAATGGCTTTTTTAACCAGCAGAAAGCCCTGTACGGATCTGTCATGAGGATCAATGATCCGGTATGCCTGTGCGCCGCAACGCTCATATCCGTCTTTTTCTGGTGCCTCCCTCAATACCGGCGCATGGGCAGCCTCCCGATTTTTTATCTTAATTTAGCCGCTGTTAACATAATAACCGTATGAAGTTCTGCAACAATATTCTTGAAACGATCGGTAACACCCCTCTGGTAAAGCTGAACCGCGTTACTGCCGCTTTGCCTTGTCCTGTAATGGCAAAAGTGGAATTCTTTAACCCCGGCAACTCCATTAAGGACCGCATGGCCATCAAGATGGTGGAAGTGGCCGAGCAGCAGGGACTGCTAAAACCCGGCGGCACCATTATAGAAGGCACTTCCGGCAATACCGGCATGGGCCTGGCGCTGGCTGCCGTTATAAAAGGCTATAAATGTATTTTCACTACCACAGATAAACAGTCCAAGGAAAAAATGGACATCCTGAAAGCCGTAGGCGCAGAAGTGATCGTATGCCCCACCAATGTAGAGCCGGAAGATCCACGCTCCTACTACTCCGTGGCCAAACGCCTGGCAAAGGATATTCCCAACTCCTTTTATGTAAACCAGTATGATAACCTGGCCAACCGGGATGCGCATTATGAACAGACCGGCCCCGAAATATGGGAACAGACAGACGGGAAGGTAACGCACCTGGTAGTGGCCACCGGCACCGGCGGCACCATAACCGGCACCGGGAAGTTCCTGAAGGAAAAGAACCCCGGCATACAGATATGGGCCATTGACAGCTATGGCTCCCTGCTGAAAAAATACCATGAGACCGGCCAGCTGGATATGACAGAAGTATACCCCTATATCACCGAAGGCATCGGTGAGGATTTTGTGCCGCAGAACTATGATATGAGCGTGATAGACCACTTTGAGAAAGTGACCGACAAGGACGGCGCTGTTATGGCCCGCCGCATTGCCAAAGAGGAAGGTATTTTCGTAGGCTACTCCGCCGGGTCGGCCATTGCGGGATTGCTGCAGCTGAAGGACCGGCTGAAGCCTTCCGACCTGGTAGTGGTGGTGTTCCACGATCATGGCAGCCGGTACGTTGGCAAGGTATACAATGACCAGTGGATGATGGAACGCGGCTTCCTGGACGTAAAAACCGTGAAGGACGTGGTGAATACCCGCCGCAACCTGCCGTTGGTAACCATTGCTGCGGAAGAAAAGGTAAGCGACGCCATTGCCAAAATGAAAAAATTCGAGATCGAGCATATCCCTGTGCTGCACAACAGCGAGATCATCGGCGCGGTATCCGAAGGCGGCCTGTTCAGCAAGCTGATAGATGATGCCAACCTGAAAGACGCCCAGGTACGGCAGGTAATGCAGCCCGCCTTCCCGCAGGTGAGCATGGATACGCCCATAGAAAAGCTTTCCGTATACATCAACAAGGAAAACGGCGCCGTGCTGGCAGCAGACGACAGCGGCAGCTACCACATTGTCACCAAGTACGATATTATACAGGCGCTGGGCAGCTAAAACCAGGCAGCATGTCCACTATTCCATATATAAATAACCCGCAGCGCATCGTTTCCCTGGTGCCCTCGCAAACCGAGCTGCTGTATCACCTGGGGCTGGCGGAAGAGGTGGTGGGCATCACCAGATTCTGCGTGCACCCTGATCACTGGTTTCGCAGCAAGCCCCGCATAGGCGGCACCAAAAGTCTGCACCTGGACAAGATCCGCAGCCTGCAGCCCCAGCTGATACTGGCCAATAAGGAAGAAAACCAGCGGGAGCAGGTGGAAGCGCTCATGCAGGAATTTCCCGTATGGACCAGCGATATTCATACCCTGGAGGATGCCCTGGACATGATCCGCCAGGTGGGCCGGCTAACCGGCCGGGCCGCTGCGGCCGCACAGTTAAGCGGGCAGATTCAGGCGAAGTTTGCTGCATTGCCCGCCAGCCTGCCGGACGAAGGCCGCTCCTGGCACGCCGCGTATTTTATCTGGCGCGATCCCTGGATGGTAGCCGGCGGCGATACCTTTATCCATTCCATGCTGGCGGCCTGCGGCCTGCAGAATATCTTTGCCGGCACGCCCCGGTATCCCGGGATATCCCTGTCCCGGCTGCCCGCCCTCTTTGAGCATGTACCTGCCGGCCGGCAACTGGTATTGCTTTCCTCAGAGCCCTACCCTTTTAAGGAGCAGCATATCGCGGAGATCGCCGCAGTGCTTCCCCATGCCCGTGTGCTGCTGGCAGATGGCGAAATGTTCTCCTGGTACGGCAGCCGCCTGCTGGAAGCCCCCGGCTATTTCCGGCAGCTGTTGGCCAATATGCAGGAAACGGGATGATAGAAGGATACCCCGGCAGGCTGCGGTCCTTTCTCCATGTTTTCCTATGTTTTCCCTCTGTAATCCCTGTGTAACTCCTGTGCAACTCCTGTCCCTGCCTCCCGCTTCTTACTTCCAGGCAACCTTTTCTGTACCCGCCTCGTAACCATATACGTAAATATCCCGTAGCCTTTGATCATTTACTAAACCTGCAATTCATGGAAAGAAGGGACTTTGTAAGCAATCTCAGTATGGCGCTGGCGCTGGCATGCGCCGGCGGGCTGGCCGCCTGCAGCAAAAGCGATTCCGGCCCCCCCGATCCTGATCCCGGTGGCGGCGGTACTGCCCTGCTCACTGCCAACCTTGGCTCAGAGCTGCAAAACACCGGCGACTACAAGATAGGCGGCGGCGTGATCCTGATCAGGATAGCTGCCGGCAATACGGTATCCTCTTTTGCCGCCCTGTCCAGCACCTGCACGCACCAGGGCTGTACCGTGGCCCGGTTCAACAGCAGCACCAACCTGATTGAGTGCAATGCGCCCTGCGGCCATGGCAGCCGTTACACCACCAGCGGCGCTGTCAACACCGGCCCGGCTACCGCCGCACTTGCCAAACGGACCATTTCCATCAGCGACAATACCCTCACGGTAACCTGAGAAGAAGGCGTACAGCAAGTAAAAAGCCACTGGCGCGAGTCTCTTTTCCCGCTCGTGCCGGTCGGCTTTTTGCTTGCAGCTTTAAGCTTTCTGCCTTCTACCTTTTGCTTTCTCCTTTTTCCAAGTATCTTTGCCCTCCGTAAACAGTAAACAATCAAAACAATATGGGAAAATACAGAGCCGGCGTGTTATTCGGCGAAGAGCTGGAAGCGCTGTATAAAGATGCAAAGGATAATGCATTTGCCATGCCTGCTGTCAACGTGGTAGGCACCAACTCCGTAAACGCAGTGCTGGAAACCGCTGCCAAAGTGAATTCTCCGGTAATTATACAGTTCTCCAACGGCGGAGCGCAGTTCTTTGCCGGTAAGGGTATGCCCAATGACAAGCTGCAGGCCAATATTGCCGGCGCTGTCTCCGGTGCAAAGCACGTTCATGAAGTAGCCAGATACTACGGTGTGCCCGTAGTGCTGCATACAGACCATGCCGCTAAAAAGTGGCTCCCCTGGATAGACGGCCTGCTGGATGCCGGCGAGGCCTTCAAGCAGCAGACCGGCCAGCCCCTGTACAGCTCCCATATGCTGGATCTGTCTGAAGAGCCGATCCAGGAGAACATCGAGATCTCCAGGAAATACTTTGAAAGAATGAACAAGCTGGGCATGTCCATAGAAATAGAGCTGGGCGTAACCGGTGGTGAAGAGGATGGTGTGGACAATTCCGGCGTAGACAATGCCAAACTGTATACCCAGCCCGAGGAAGTGGCCTTTGCTTACGAAACCCTGTCCCAGGTAGGTTCCCGCTTTACCGTGGCCGCCGCCTTCGGTAACGTGCACGGCGTGTACTCTCCCGGCAACGTGGAGCTGCGTCCCATCATCCTGAAGAACAGCCAGGATTTTATCCAGCAGAAGCATAAAACGGCCGACAAGCCCGTGTACTATGTATTCCACGGCGGTTCCGGCTCTCCCAAGGAGCAGATCCGCGAAGCGCTGGGCTATGGCGTGATCAAGATGAACATTGACACCGACATGCAGTGGGCTTTCTGGGAAGGCGTACATGACTATTACGAGGCCAAAAAGGATTACCTGCAGGCCCAGCTCGGCAACCCGGAAGGGGCAGACAAGCCGAACAAAAAGTACTACGATCCCCGGGTTTGGCTGCGCAAGGGCGAAGAAACCTTTGTAAAGCGCCTGGAAGAAGCATTTGCCGACCTGAACTGCATCAACAGGAACGCATAATATGACCGCATAAAAAGCTGGCACGCCCCGGACCTGGCTCCGGGGCGTTGTTATTTAACAAACATCATATATAAAATTTTTATTTAAATAATTGTGTTACAGGTTCTTTTCGTGTAATATTGCGAACTAAAAAAGGGAGTGTAAATATAATTCGTATCTTGCACCACTATTTTTTAACCTAATAGTAACATATGTCAAGCTGGTTTAAGCGCATTAAGCAGGGCATTTCAACATCTACCAGTGAAAAGAAGGAAGCTCCGGACGGTTTATGGCACAAATGTCCTAACTGTAAGAAAACCACCACTGTAAAAGACCTGCGGGAACATTACTACGTTTGCGACAAATGCAATTACCACAACCGCATCAATTCGGCGGAATACTTTGAGATAATATTTGATGACAAGGAATACGAAGAGCTTTTCCCGAACATCTATCCTAAGGACATGCTTGGCTTCCAGGACCTGAAGCCCTACGGCGAACGCTTAAAAGAAGCGCAGAAACGCTCCGGCCTGAAGGATGCCATGCGCGTGGGCGTAGGCAAAGTATTGGGCAACGACCTGGTAGTGGCCTGTATGGACTTTGCCTTTATCGGCGGCTCCATGGGCTCCGTGGTAGGAGAAAAGATCGCGCGCGCCATCGATCATTGCATTGCGCATAAAATGCCGTTAATGATCATTTCCAAATCGGGCGGCGCCCGCATGATGGAAAGCGCCTTCTCCCTGATGCAGATGGCCAAAACATCCGCCAAGCTTACACAGCTGGCCAACGCAAGGCTGCCTTATATTTCCCTGATGACAGATCCCACCACGGGCGGCGTAACAGCCTCCTATGCCATGCTGGGCGACCTCAACATTGCCGAGCCCAAAGCGCTGATCGGTTTTGCCGGCCCCCGTGTTATCAAGGAAACGATCAAAAAAGATCTTCCCGAAGGGTTCCAGAGCGCCGAATTCCTGCAGGAGCACGGCTTCCTGGATTTTATAGTGGACCGCAAGGAGCTGAAACAAAAGCTGGCAATGGTGCTGGAGATGTTTAAAAAATAAATGTGGAGGATGTGCTGATGTGCTGATTATCGGAGCGAATATTTAATATTGTAATCCGCTGCATTTTCATCAGCACATGGGCACATCAGCACATCAAAAATTATGGAGCTAAAGAACAGATCGGCTTATTTTGAGTACGCAATAGAGGATAAATATATTGCAGGCATGGTATTGACCGGCACCGAGATCAAATCCATCAGGGCGGGTAAAGTGAGCTTTAATGATGCCTTCTGTTATTTTTCCCGGGGGGAGCTGTATGTAAAAAGCCTGCATATCGCCGTCTATTCCCATGGTACCTATGCCAACCATGACCCCCTGCGGGAACGCAAGCTGCTGCTCACCAAACGCGAGCTGCGCAAAATGGAGAACAAGCTGAAAGAGCGGGGCTATACAATCGTGCCCCTGCGCGTCTTTATCAATGAAAAGGGACTGGCCAAAATGGAAATAGGCCTGGGCAAGGGGAAAAAACTGCACGACAAGCGGGAAAGCATCAAGCAAAGAGAAACAGAAAGAGAGCTTCGGCGGTTTGTAAAATAAACCTGCATCCGCCCATGCAAATCATAAACTTCAACTGTTCATGTATAACTACACACGGCTCATCATGGCCGCTATCCTATTCCTGTCCGTATCCTGCAAGTCAGGCGAAAAACTCTACAACAAGGGCCGTTATGACGATGCGGTGGCCGCATTCGTAAAAAAGCTGCAACGCAGGCCGCAGGATGCCATGGCCCTGCAATTATTGCCAAAAGCATATGACCAGTCGCTGCAGCGGCATGAGGACCGCGTAAGCGGCTACCTCCGCTCGGACGATCCGCTGAAATGGGAATCCGTAAGGCAGGAATACCGGGCCATGCAGCGCCTCTATAACATTATACACGCCTCGCCCGCTGCCCTGGGCGTAGTGCAGCCCAAAGACTACCGGGGCGCCATTACCGGCGCACAGGAAAATGCCGCCCAGATAAGGTATGAGCGCGGCATGGAGCTGCTGGACCGCGGCGACAAGGCCAGCGCCCGGGAAGCCTACGAGGAATTTGCCGCCGCCCTCAAAATGGTCAATAACTACCGCGATGCCCGGCAGCGGATGGAGGAAGCCTTTCAGCTGGGCACCATCCATGTGCTGGTAAGCCGCCTGGAAGTGCGCAGCCCCTACTACCAGTTCAGTGCAGACCAGTTCCGTGATGCGCTGATACGCAACCTGCAGCAGCGGGGCGTTAACCGCTTCGTGAAATTCACCGACGAGCGCTTTGCCCGCGGGGAGAACATTCAGCCGGATGAATACCTGGAAATGCAGTTCTACGATTTTGAAGTAGGGCAAACCTACGTGGACCGCTCCCAGCGCGAGGTAAGCCGCGAGATAGAGACCGGCTCCGTAAAGGATACCAGCGGCAAGGTCATAAAAAGATATACCACCGTAAAAGCCACCATCTACATTACCCGGAAAACCGTAGTGTCCCGTGGCCTGCTGGACTACCGCATTATAGATGTAACCAACAACCAGGTGCTGCGTACAGACCGCATACCCGGCAGCTACACCTGGGTGAACCAGGTAGGCACCTTCCGCGGCGATGAAAGGGCCCTCAGCGAGGAGGACAAACGCCAGCTGGGCGGTATAGACGCGCCGCCACCGCCGCCGCAGGAGCTGTTCATGCTCTTTACCCGTCCTATCTACGACCAGCTGGCCAGGGACCTGCAGGGCTTTTACAGCCGGCTGTAAGGCAGCCCCTTTGCCTGTACATACCCTCTTGCAGGAGGGTGCCTGTGCGCTCTCCTGTTAATTTTTCTCGCCACCTTTTAACCGGACAGGCTGATATCCGGTAACAGCTATACCTTTCACCGGATGGGGGTTGCAGTAGCGGGGCATTACAGCCGTGCTGCCAGGCCGGTAGTACCGGGTTCCGGAAATCGTATGATCAGATAACAACAACCCAAGCGCCGCGCTTTCATTTATCAGGGAGCGCTTCCCTCAAATCCCTCGTCCACCAGCCAGGGACCATTGTCTGCTGCCTGCGTGGCCAGCTCGTCGCAGCGGTTGTTGTAGGGATTGCTGGCATGGCCTTTTACCCAGGTCATTTTTACCTGGTGTTTTTTATACAGCGGGATGAACCGCTGCCAGAGGTCTTTATTTTTTTTGTCCTTGAAGCCGGTTCTTACCCAGTTCCAGAGCCAGCCTTTTTCAATACTGTTCACCACGTATTCACTGTCTGTAAATATATTCACGGCCAGGCCGTCCTTTTTCAATGCCTCCAGCCCGGTAATAACGGCCAGCAGCTCCATGCGGTTGTTGGTAGTGCGACGGTATCCCTGCGAGAGCTCCTTGCGCAGCTTGCCCCACATTAATATTACGCCATAGCCTCCCGGCCCGGGGTTGCCGCGTGATGCGCCGTCTGTGTAGATCGTGATTGCTGACATAAGGGCGCAATAATAGGCAATAATTGAGAATTATCACACCTGGAACACGCCCAGTTTGAAGTCCTCACCGGAAAGGGGCGCCTGGTTGGCGGCGGTAATGCCTTCGGAGATCACACGGCGCGTGTCTGCAGGATCAATGATATCGTCTACCCACAACCGTGCGGCAGCGTAGTAAGGAGTGGTCTGGCTGTTGTACCGCTCCGTAATGGCAGACAGCAGCTTATTTTCCTCTTCGGGGCTGATCTCCTCGCCCTTTGCTTTCAGGGAGGCCACCTGTATCTGCAGCAGGGTTCTGGCAGCCTGCTCGCCGCCCATTACGGCTATTTTAGCAGAAGGCCAGGCATAAATAAAGCGCGGGCCGTAGGCCTTGCCGCACATGGCGTAATTGCCGGCCCCGTAAGAGTTGCCGATGATGATGGTGATCTTGGGTACAATGGAGTTGGCCACGGCGTTCACCAGCTTGGCGCCGTCCTTGATGATGCCGGCATGTTCGCTGCGGCTGCCTACCATAAAGCCGGTAACGTCCTGCAGGAACACCAGCGGTATTTTCTTCTGGTTGCAGTTCATGATAAAGCGGGCGGCCTTGTCGGCGCTGTCGTTATAGATCACGCCGCCCATTTGCATTTCGCCGCGTTTGCTTTTTACTATTTTGCGCTGGTTGGCTACAATGCCCACGGCCCAGCCGTCGATACGGGCGTAACCGCAGAGGATGCTTTTGCCGTAGTCCTGCTTGTATTGCTCAAACGCAGAGCCGTCTGTCAGCTGCGCTATCACGTCCAGCATGTCATAAGGCCGGGTGCTGTCTGCCGGCAGGATACCGTACAGCATTTCCGGGTCTCTGGCGGGCGCTACCGGCGCTATACGGTCAAAGCCGGCGCTGGCGGGCCCACCCAACCGGCTCATAATACTGCGCACCTGGTCCAGGCACTCCTGGTCTGTTTTGAACTTGTAATCCGCAATACCGGATATCTCCGTATGGGTTACGGCGCCGCCTAACGTTTCTGCATTTACGCTTTCGCCAATGGCGGCCTTTACAAGATAAGGGCCGGCCAGGAAAATAGAGCCGTTGCCTTCCACCATCAGCACCTCGTCGCTCATAATGGGCAGGTAGGCGCCTCCGGCCACGCAGCTGCCCATTACAGCGGCGATCTGCGTAATGCCCATGGCGCTCATGCGGGCATTATTATAAAAGATACGGCCAAAATGCTCTTTGTCGGGGAATATCTCGTCCTGCATGGGCAGGTACACGCCGGCGCTGTCTACCAGGTAAATAATGGGCAGACGGTTTTCCATGGCTATTTCCTGCAGGCGCAGGTTCTTTTTGCCGGTCATGGGAAACCAGGCCCCGGCCTTTACTGTCATGTCATTGGCCACGATCACGCACTGCCGTCCGCTCACATAGCCGATGCCCCCTACTGTGCCCGCTGCCGGGCAGCCGCCGTGCTCTGCATACATATCGTGAGCGGCAAAAGCGCCGATCTCGGTAAACGGGGTGTCTTTATCTGTCAGGTAGGCGATCCGTTCCCGCGGGGTGAGCTTGCCTTTTTGCCGCACCTTCTCCATGTTCTTTCTCCCCCCGCCCTGTTCTATTACGGCCAGGCGCTGCTTCAGCGTGCTAATGGCCATCCGCATGGCATCCTCATTCCGGTTGATCTCCAGTTGTTGTTGATCCATAGCTGTTTTATTTAGGCTCTAAATATAGTGAAAAGTGAATAGTGAAAAGTGAAGGGGGAAAGGTGAAGGGGGAAAAGTGAAAAGTGAAGAGTGAATAGACCTGGCCCCAAAGTTAAGCGGCTCCCCCTGAATGCACACGTCCCTTCACCTTTCGCCCTTCACTTTTCACCCTCCACTATCCACTTTTCACTATTTTTGCGTATAAACCTGCAATTACCATGTCACATCTGCAATTCCTGGCGCAATCACTGCAAAACCTGTATGACGGCTCTCCCTGGATAGATGTTATTTTCACCGAACACCTCAAACGGGTAAACGCACAGCAGGCCGTGCAGCGCATTAACGGCTCCAATTGTATATGGCAGATCGTTAACCACCTTATTTACTGGAACCAGCGGGTACTGCGCTACATGCATAATGAGCAGCCTGAGCAGGAAGGCGACCTCCCGGATTTTTACCTGCCGGAAAATCATGGGGAGGAGAACTGGGAAGCTACCCGACGCCGGCTGGAGCATTCGGTGGAGCACCTGGTAAGCGCCATCCGCGCTTTCCCGGAAGACAAGCTGTATGAGCTGTTCCCCGGCACCAGCCACCCGGCCGCCTATTATTTCCAGGGCGTAGTAGACCATGCTTCCTACCACCTGGGCCAGATCGTGCTGCTGAGCAAGTATAGCGAGGGATAATAATGTGCGGATGTGCAGATATGCATATCCGCACATCCGCCAGCCTGCACATCAGCACACCATTTCCAGCTCATACCGCTCCTCATACAACCGGTGCCCCCACATTTCCTGGGGCGTTACCTCTGTCCTTCTGAACCCCGCGCGGGTGTACAAGGCAGCTGCCGTGGTCTGCTGGTTGGTGGTAAGCAGGTACACCTGCCGGTAACCTTTTTCCCGGCAAAAGGCCAGCGCATCATCCACCAGCTTTTTACCCAGCCCCATGCCCCGCATATCCGGGTGCACCAGCAGCCAGCGCAGCTGTGCCAGCGTGACGGAGTGCCCCAGTATGGCCACTGCGCCTACAATACGGCCGTGCCAGGTAGCCAGGAATACCCGGTCCTTGTCGGGTGAATAGCTTTGGAGGAAATCGTAAAAGGTTTTGCACACATAGGTTTCAAACTCCAGGTTGTAGCCGGTTTCTTTAGCATAGATATCGCCATGCAGGTAAATGAGATACCCGGCATCCCCCGGCTGCAGGTGATGCCGGAATACCAGGTCCTCCAGGGTTGGCGGCTGTTTTTCACCCAGGCACTGCCGGATGGTTTGCATGGAGGCCGTTACTGCCTGCTGCTGTACTTCCGGCAGGGGGGCCAGCACCTGCCGTATCTGTTCATTGGAGCGCTCGTCCAGGGTCTGCATCAGGCGCTTCCCTTTGGCGGTGAGCTGCAGGTACCAGGTACGGCCGTCTGTGGCAGACTGGCGCCGGCTTACAATTTTATCCCTTTCAAACGATTTCAGCATACGGCTCAGGTAGCCGCCGTCTATCTGCAGCCTTTCAGTAAGCTGCCCGGCTGTACAGTTGTCCGTATGGCCGATCTCGTACAGGGCCCGCACTTCCGACAAAGAATACCGGCTGTCCAGCAGGTGCTGGTTCAGCAGCCCTATCAGCTTCGTGTAAAAACGGTTGAACTGCCGCATGGCAAGAATGGTTGCTGGTTTTACTGACATAAATGGTGCGCTTGATATCCTGGCAACAAATATCCGGACAATATTTGACAAAAGCAACCATATTATTTGACAAAAGCAAGTAAAAGAAGAAAGGCAGGATATCAGATGTGCGCCTGCATTCCAGCCCTGCCATATCAGCTCAAAATAATTTCAATCCGTTGGAATAACCGGATAGATATCAGAAAATACGGGACCATAAGGCTATTTCTCGTGAAAATTCATTTAATTTAACGCTTTATTAATTTTCAGCAACCTGCAAAAAACCAGCCATCTTGCCAACTGGCTACTCAACGAATGAATATGGAAGCTATCATCAAAACAATTAATGACGCCGTCTGGAGCAATGCCCTCATCATCCTCTGCCTCGGCGCCGGTATCTATTTTTCGATTGTCACCCGCTTTTTACAGATCCGGTATATCAGGGACATGATCCGGCTGCTGTTCGACGGCGGCTCTTCAGAGAAGGGGGTCTCCTCTTTCCAGGCCTTTGCTATGGCCATTGCCGGCCGGGTAGGCACCGGCAACATTGCCGGCGTGGCTACGGCCATTGCCATGGGCGGCCCCGGCTCCGTATTCTGGATGTGGCTGATCGCTTTCCTGGGCGCAGCCTCCGCGTTTGTGGAAGCCACCCTGGGCCAGATCTACAAACAGGTGAAGGACGGGCAGTACCGTGGCGGCCCTGCCTACTATATAGAAAGAGGCCTGGGCCTGAAATGGTATGCCGTGATCTTTGCCGTTGCTACCGTATTGAGCACCGCTTTCTTTTTGCCGGGCGTGCAAAGCAACAGCATCGCGCTGAGCGTAAAGCAGGCGTTCGATATACCGGTAGCCGTTACCGGGGGCATCGTAACCCTGCTGCTGGCCCTCATCATACTGGGCGGCGTAAAGCGCATTGGCAAGGTAGCGGAATTTGTAGTGCCTTTTATGGCGGGCGCTTATATCCTGATGGCCCTCGTTATCATGGTGCTGAATATTACAGAAGTGCCGGCCGTGATCTCGCTGATCATACGTTCCGCCTTTAATGGCGAAGCCGTTTTTTCCGGGCTTTTTGGCTCGGCCATTGCCTGGGGCGTGAAAAGAGGCATCTACTCCAACGAGGCCGGGCAGGGCACCGCGCCACATGCCGCCGCAGCCGCAGAAGTGAACCACCCGGCCAAGCAGGGGCTGGTACAGGCCTTCTCTGTATATGTGGATACCCTGCTGGTATGCACCGCTACCGCCTTCATGATCCTGTTCACCGGCCAGTATAACGTAGTGAACCCCGAGGGCGGCTTCCTGGTGGAGCACATACCGGGCGTGGAAATAGGACCGGCCTTTACGCAGCATGCGGTAAACACCCACTTCCCGGCCGTGGGCGGCCGGTTTGTAGCCATATCGCTGTTGTTCTTTGCCTTTACAACCATTATGGCTTACTACTATATTGCAGAAACCAACCTGAGCTACCTGGATAAAAAGGGGAACCGCCGCTGGATGATATGGGGGCTTCGTATACTGATACTCGTTACCACCTTTTATGGTTCCATTAAAACGGCTTCCCTGGCCTGGGCCCTGGGTGATATCGGTGTGGGTATGATGGCCTGGCTGAACATGATCGCTATTATTTTCCTGCAAAAGCCCGCGCTGAAAGCGCTGAAAGATTACCACGCGCAGCGGAAAGCCGGCCTGGACCCCGTATTCCGGCCAAAGGAATTAGGCATCGCCCACGCAGATGAATGGGAAAAAGAAGAAACGGTTGTGCAGCAGCAGCAGCTGGCAGCGAGTGAAAGGTGAAGCTCACCTTTCACTCTTCACTATGCTTACCCCCCGCGTTTGTCGTACGAACCTGGAAATATTGTTAATGCTGGCGGCGCTGATCTTTTCGCGCGCATAGAGATCGGAGTGGGCAAACAGCTGTTCGCTGCCGGTATCATCGTTGTGTAGCAGGGAAGCGGCAATCCGGAGGCGCGCCTGCTGCAATGCAACTTTCTGTTCAGGGGATACAGCCTGCAGGTGCCCGGTAATGCTTTCCAGCAATGCCGTTAATTGGGTTCCGTCATGGTTTTTTATTAAAAGATATGTGGAATTTTGGGGTGTATTGTTGCCTGTCTATTGGGGTAGTTATTCTTTGAACCTGATTTTGAAGCTACAAATATCCTTGAAAAGAAAAAAAAATGTGCTGATATGCTGATGTGCTGATTAAAATATGCAGCGAATCATTAATTAATTTTAACCTTCGCTCCCATCCATCAGCACATCACCACATCAGCACTTCTTTACTTATACACTATCCTGTAAATCGTTCCTCTTGCATCATCCGATATATACAACGATCCATCGGGGCCTTGCGCCAGGCCGCAGGGACGGTGCTTGGCATCGCCCGGAGAAACGATATTGTCCGTACCGGCAAAGCCGTCTGCAAACACTTCCCAGTTGCCGGAAGGCTTGCCATCCTTGAAGGGCACGAAAGCCACATAGTACCCCTCCTGCTTTTCAGGAGCGCGGTTCCAGGAGCCATGGAAAGCAATGAAAGCGCCGTTCCTGTATTTTTCCGGGAACATATTGCCGGTATAGAACAGCAGCCCGTTGGGCGCCATGTGCGCCGGGAAAGCCACCAGGGGATCTATGGCATTTTCGCCGCCGGTCTTTTTACCGTCGCCGCCGTATTCAGGGGCCAGTATTTTCTTTTGCTGCTCGCCATCGTAATAGATGTAGGGCCAGCCGGCATCAGCGCCTTTGTCTATACGGTACAGGCACTCGGCAGGCAGGTTCACCGACTGCTCCTGCGTAAATTTCTTGGGAAACATATCATGCAGCTGGTCGCGGCCGTGCTGCGTTACGTACAGCGCATTCACCTCCTGGTTCCAGTCCAGTCCTACCACGTTGCGCAAGCCGGTAGCATAGCGTACACCGTTGCCGTAGGTCTGGTTCAGCTGATCCGCCTTGAACTGCCAGATGCCACCGGCAGAATCCAGTATGGGACAGGGCTGCATGCCGGGCGATCCGGCTGTACGGTCCTGCTGCTGGCAGGCGTTGGAATAGGCACCGATATTCACATAGATATTGCCGTCGTTGTCCAGCACAATGGATTTGGATTCATGCTGGTTACGGTCTATCAGGCCGGTCACGATCTTTTCCGGCTGCCCGGGACTGGTAACCTGGTTATGCTCATCCAGCTTGTAGCGGTATACCTCCGTGTTGGAAGATGCGTACAGGTAACCGTTCTTGATGGCAATGCCGGTACCGCCGTAATCGCCGAAACCGCTCTGCTCCTCTGCCCTGCCGTCGCCGTCAGCATCGTGCAGCCTTATGATGCCTTTGCCATCTTTTACGGTGGCCAGCTTTACATAAATATCGCCATCGCTGGTCACAGCCAGGTGACGGGCCTTGCCAATGCTGTCCGCTACTTTGATAGCGCCGAAACCGGCCGGCAGCTTCAGCCCTGCGGTATCGGCATCCGGGGTGATCTCGGGGATGGCGGTAGAATCCTGGCCGGAGCCGGAGCCACCCTGCTGGCCACACGAAGTAAGAATGCTGGCGCCGGTAATGACCAGCAGCAGCCTTAAGCATGTTTTCATCTGCATATGATTTGTCTTTTTTAAAGGTCAGATGGAACCCTGCATTCTCGCGTCCTTGCATAAGAAAGGCGCCATGCCCGGTTTCATCTGCATATGATCATTCTTTTAAAAGCAGTAATGATAATGAGGCATCAAATTAAACCGATTTTTTGACTTCCTTCCCTGCTATTTTACAAACGGCAGGGGGGCCCGCAAAAAATCCCGATCCTGGCTGCGCCGGATCGGGATCAAGCAAACTAACAACGGATGGGGCTAATAGCCCGGGTTTTGCACCAGCTGGTCGTTACGGTTTATCTCATCCCGCTGTATGGGCATAAAGTACATTTTGTCCAGCCACAGGCGTTTTTCAGCTTCCAGGGTCACCGGCGTATAGGTATAATTATAGTGGTCGGGATCATACCTGTAAATGGTGATCTGGCTGCCCGGTTTCAGGGTAGCCGTAATATTAATGCCCTTCAGGGGCCGGCCTACCGTGTTTTGCGGTATCATCCAGCGCCTTACGTCGTAGAAGCGCTGCTCTTCCAGCGCCATCTCTATTTCGCGCTCATGACGGTAAGCGTCGCGCAGGGCAGTGCCGGAGGCAGTGATCTCGGGCATAAAAGCGCGGCGCCGTATCATGTTGAGATAGGTGCGGGCCTCGGCATCTTCCCCCAGGGCAATGCAGGCCTCCACATAGTTCAGGATCACTTCGGTATAGCGGAAGAACGGGTATGGCACCTGCTGGTTGTAGAATTGCGCGTCTACCGTGGTATCAATGAATTTCTTGAAGTAGTAGCCGGTAAAGGTGCCGTTCCAGTCCTCTATCGGTCCCTGGCGGGTGTCCAGGCCGGCTATGGGCACATTCTGGGAGCCGTTGAACACTTCGTAGCGGCCGGTCTGCACCTGGTTAAAAGGGTCCTTGGCCTGCACGTCTGCCGGGCGCTTGCGCCAGTCAGCCCCGTCATAGAGGATAGTGGCATAAAAACGGGGATCACGGTTCTTGTAAGGATTGGCCTTGTGCGCCGGGTTGCTCCAGTCAAAGGCAGAGCCGTCAATCATCTGATAGTCGTCCACCAGCAGCTGCGTAGGCGTATTGCCGGCCCAGTTATGATAGCCGTTGGGGCCGTTATACAATCCTATGTTGCCGCCCGGCTCGTCCTTTTCATTTACGAAGTAACGGGAAAAGATACTTTCGCTGTTATCTCCCAGGAACATGGCCTGTATATTGGCAGTAGCTTCTTCCGCGCTGGCAGGGTCCGGGCTTTGCAGGGCGTACATGCCCCGGTCTATAATGGCTTTGGCGGCATCCTTTGCTTTCTGCCAGCGCTCAGTACGGCTGCCGCTGGTATAACCCAGCAGCTCCGGGTTGCTGAAGCCGGCTATTACGGCAGACTTGCTCTGCGCCGTGGGCACATCGTGCAGGTCGCTGGCGGCATACAGCAGTATGCGCGATTTCAGGGCCATGGCTGCGCCTTCTGTAGCGCGGCCTTTCACGGTAACGCCTTCTTTTCCTTTCAGGTAATAGGCAGCGGAGTCGCAATCCTTTACGATAAAGTTCACGCAGTCCTCAAACGAGCTGCGCGCAATGGTATAGTCTGTTTCATTCAGCGCATACACCTTGTCCACCAGCGGCACCCCGCCGTAGCCGCGTACCAGCTGGTGATAGAAATAGGCGCGCAGAAAAAATGTTTCCCCCTTTAAGCGGTCCTTTACACTGCCGTCATCAAACGGTACGCCTTCTATTTTGGAAAAGAATTTATTACAGGCCCTGATCCTTTTGTACAGCTCTCCCCAGCGCATGGTGCTGCGGTTGGTAACGTATTCGGCATCCGTGGGGCTGATGGTGGCTTCCACCATGTTCTTCATGCCGTAACCGTGGGTGAACATGGTCTCATCCGTGGCGGAAGACAGCATGGTTTCCAGGAAGCCGCCGCTGCTAAGGCCATTGTAGATATCGTTCACAAAAGCCTCGGTAAGACCGGGATCGGTAAACACCAGGTCCTCCGCCGCCTCATCCCTGGGCTGTGTGTTCAGAAAATCCTTGTTACATGCGGTTATCAGCCCGCCGATCACCAGGGCCACTCCAAAGTATATACGCTTTATTTTATGGTACTGCATAGTGTTACGCTTTAAAATGTTAATGAAAAACCTGCATTGATCACTCTTGCCTGCGGGTAGTACTGGCCGTTGCCGCTAACGGATTCCGGGTCCAGTATTTTCAGCTTGTCCAGGGTGAACAGGTTAAGGCAGTTAACATATACTCTCAATGCATTGATGCCCATGCGTTTCTTCAGCAGATCAGAAAGATTATAGCCGATCTCTATGTTCTTCAGGCGCACGTAATTGGTGCTCCTGAACCAGTACGTATTGCCGGTAGCCCAGTAGGTGTCATTCCGGTCGCTGGTACGGGGATGCACGCTGCTGGGATTGTCGGGGCTCCAGCGGTGGTCGTAATAGTCCTTGGTAAAGTTGCCTATTTCGCCGGATTCCGTATTGATGTGCAAAGCGCCACCGGTAGCGCCCTGTACAAGAATGGAGCAGTCAAAGTCCTTGTACTGCAGGTTCACATTCACACCGCCTGTAAAGGTGGGCTGGTTGTTCTTGGACATGCGCACCTTGTCGTCGCCGTTTATTTTACCGTCGCCGTTGATATCTTTGAACTTCATGTCGCCGGGGCGCAGGTCGTTGGTCAGGGCGCTGTAGTCGATGGTATTGTTCTTGATATCATCATAATCGCGGAACACGCCGTCATACTCGTAATAGATCTCTGTGTTCATGGTCTTGCCGGTGGATCGCTGCCATTCGGGCGCACCGGGGGGCTCATCCCAGAACTTGATCTCGTTCTTGGCATAGCCGCCGTTCACGCTTACATTATAATGGAAGTCGCCGGCGTTGTTGTTGTAGCCTACCTGGAACTCAAATCCCTTGTTGTCCACTTTTCCCAGGTTCTCTGCCGGGAGCGTCATGCCGGTGGTTTGCGGAACCGAGGCGTTGCGGCGCACCAGTATGCCGGAGCGCTTGTTCATGAAGGCGTCCAGCTCAAAATAGATCCTGCCGTCCAGCAGCTGGCCGTCCAGGCCCACGTTGTAGTTGTTGGCCACTTCCCAGGTAATGAAGGGGTTGGCCAGGCGCGCTTCAAAAATGGACTTGGTCATTTGCCCGTTCAGGATGTAGCTGTCAAAGCCATAGGTGCCGTAGTACTGGTATTCCTGCAGGGTCAGCGTGCCGTCCCCGTCGTCGTCAAAATAGATCTGGTCATTGCCCAGCCGGCCCCAGGAAGCGCGCAGCTTCAGGTAGTTGATGAAACGCACGTTGTTCTTCCAGAAATTTTCCTCGGAAATACGCCAGCCGGCCAGTATGCCCGGGAAAAAGCCGAAGCGGTGCTCGGCAGGGAACATATACGAACCATCCACCCGCCATACAAATTCCGCCAGGTATTTTTCTTTATAGTTATAGGCTGCACGGCCAAAATAGTTGAGGCGCGCGCGGTCCCAGGCGCCGCCGCCATTGTCCTTTTCGCGGTCGCCGCCGGCTACCAGCTGGTCAATGGCGGAAGAGATGAAATATTTACGGGAAGCAAAGAAGTTGTCGTTGTTCACCGTTTCCTTTTCCATACCAAATACCAGGTTCACGGTATGATCGCCGTTAAAGGTGCGATCATAGGTGAGCAGGCCGCGCAGCAGCTGGTTGGTCTGGTCTTCGTCTGTCTGCTCCAGCGTGGGCTGGTCGGTGCCGCGCTTGCTGCGTGTAAGCCTGGGTGTAACGCCGTCCTCCTCGTAGCTGGTGCCGTCCCAGGTATAGAGGTACCAGGGCGTCATCCAGGTCTTGGTGCGTTTCAGGTATTTGTCAAAGGCAATGTTGCCGCTCAGCTTCAGCCCCTGTACCCAGGGAATGGAGATATCCAGGCGGGCATTGGTTTGCAGGTAATAGCGTTTGTCGCGGTCGTAGCCGGTCTGGCTGGTGGTGATCACCACCGGGTTGTTGCCGTACTCAATGTCCGGACCAGGCAGGCCGTTGGGCCAGAAAGCAGGCTCCGTAGGCTTGCCGCGCATCAGCATGCGGAATATATCGCCGGCGCTGCGCGTGGGGAAATTACGCTGCTCCTGCCGGCCCAGCATGTCTACGCTCACGTTGATGTATTTATTGATCCTGCCGTCCAGGTTAATGCGCAGGCTGTACTGGTCAAACCCGGTAGCGGATTGCTTGTAGTAACCATCCTGCTTCTGGTAACCGAAGGAAGTGAGGTAGCGGATGGCATCTGTACCGCCGGAAAGCTGCAGGGTATGATTGGCCACCGGCGACCAGGTTTTCAGCGTAGCCTTGTACCAGTCCGTATTGGGATGGCCCCAGGGATCAGTGCCGTTGCTGTACAGGTCCAGGTCTTCCTGGCTGAAGGGCGGCGTCCAGGTATTGCCGGTGTTGGGCGAGGTATAGCTGCCGTTCTGCTTGAAGGCGTTCCAGGCATCGTTCCATTCCGCAGGCGCTACGTTCTTGTACAGGCTCAGCTCGTTCCTGATCTGCGCATATTCCGTGGCATTGGCCATTTCCGGCACATGGGTGGGCTGCGACCAGCCCTGGTTAAAGTTGTAGGTCAGCACAGGCTTGCCGGTCTTGCCACGCTTGGTGGTTACCAGTATTACGCCGTTGGCGGCCCTGGCGCCATAAATGGCAGCAGAGGCGTCCTTCAGTACAGACATGCTTTCTATATCAGCCGGGTTCAGTCTTTCCAGGCCGCCGGCGCGTGCCGCCACCCCGTCTATCACCACCAGGGGATCGTTATTACCCAGGGTATTGGAGCCACGTATGCGGATGGTGGAGCCATCATACCCCGGCTCGCCGGTGTTCTGCATGGCCACCACGCCGGGCATGCGGCCGGCAATGGAGTTACTGAGGTTGGTGGCAGGCGATTTCACCAGGTCGGCGCCCTTGATGGTAGCTACAGAGCCGGTAACGGACTCGCGTTTCTGAGAACCGTAGCCCACTACCACTACTTCGCTCAGGCCTTTGGTATCTTCCTGCAGCACAATGTTCAGAGGGCCATTATCGGTAACGGTAATGGTTTGCGGCAGGAAGCCGATGGCGCTGATGGTGATCTTTGCCGATTCCGGCACCGTTAGGGTAAAAGCGCCGGTAGCGTCCGTGGTAGTGCCGCGGCTGGTACCTTCTATCTTGATAGTGGCGCCTGGTACCGGCTGGTTGTTCTTGTCCGTCACCCTCCCCTTCAGCACAATATCCTGCAGCATGCTTCCTTTGGGCGATATCACGATCAGCTGGTCGTTCACCATCCTGAACCCGAAGCCGGTATTGTTCAGGGCCATGGCCAGCACCTGGGACACTGGCGTGGCCTGCACGTTTACGGTTACCAGGTGGTCCAGCGAAGCGGCGTCCTCCTGGTAAATAAACCGGTAATCCGTTTGCTGCGCTATTTTCCTGAATAGGAACTTGATACTTTTATTCTCCTGCCTAAGAGTAACCCGGGCTTCCTGGGAGTATACATTGGCGGAAGCCTGCAATATGCCGGCGAGCAGCAAGGTGACAGTTAACTTCATACATAACATTGACTTACAGGCACAGGCGTGCCTGCCTTCCAGCAAGTCAAAAATTTTCATACTTTTGGTTTGAAAGGTTATAAAAACGACATGCCTGGCAACCGCTAATTACCAGCATGAGATTTTGGCTTTTACGGGAAACGCTCCATGTTTCCCGTTTTTTATACGCTTTTGTTCCGGATGATCATCATAACGTGGTTTTGGTTAGAGAATGTTGATCGCTTGTTTTTTACTCATCATATAGTACGGCTGTATGGTCCTTTAACTTATACTTGCACCCGGTGATAAGGCTGATAGCCTTCAGCGCTTCTTCCGGCGATTCGTTCTTGAAAGCCCCTGTCATCCTGAAGTGCCGAAGGCGTTCCCCCGTTACCTTTATGCGCAGATCGAACCAGCGTTCCATCCTGCCGGCCAGCTCTGCCAGCGGTTCGCCGGTAAATACCAGCTCATTGTCTACCCAGGCGGTTTCCGCTATCACGCTGTCTTTCCCTACCACCTCTACGTTGGATATGGTCAGCTGTTTTTCCGGGTGGATATCCGGGTCTGCCGCCACGCTAAGCTTTTCATAAGCGCTGAGCAGGTAATGCTCCTGCGGCCTGCGTTTTACCCGTATATCTATTCTGCCCTTCACCAGCACCGCTTCGGCTTTTTTGTCGCCGGCATAGGCCCGCACGTTCAGGGAGGTGCCCAGTACCTTTACGTCCATGACGGCGGTATTGATAATAAAAGGCTTGCCTTCGTTCTTTGCTACTTCAAAGAAAGCCTCTCCATCCAGCTGCACCCGGCGCTCTTTTTCCAGGAAATCATCACCATAGGTGAGCTTGCTGCTGGCATTGAGCCATACCGTGCTGCCGTCGGGCAGTATCAGCTTGGTGCGCGATCCCGGGCGTGTCATCACCATGTTGGGATAACGCTCTTCCGATGTAAAGATCTTCCCTGCCTGCCGTGGCAGCAGCAGCCAGGCGGCCAGACAGGCGGCCAGCAGCAGCACAGCAGCGCCCAGCAGGTAATACCGGCGCTTTTTCATGCGGCCGGCAGGCGCGGGAGCGGTATCTCCTTCCGGCAGCAGTCCTCCTTCCTGCAGGCGTTGCAGGTGCTGCTCCAGCAGTTTTTTTGATTGCTCACGCGGCCTTTGCAGCGAGGTAACTTCCGCTTCATTCCAAAGCCACTGCACCGTTTCATATGCTTCAGAGAATGCCGGATATGCTTTCAGCAGATCTGCCAGCAGCCATTTTTCCTCTTCTGTTAGCGTACCGCTGATCTTTTTCAACAACAGCTTGTAAAAGATAGATTCCGGTCCGTTCATTTATTGTATCATATACAATTATTATAGACGGCGAAAAAAAGGGGTTACCATTAAAGGTGCGGGAAAAAAATTTCAGGGAAAAGGAGAATATGCCTCAGGCCAGGGTTTTGAACTTTACGGAAGCGGCCACTTTCTTGAGGGCGATAGACATCTGCACCTCTACGGTATTCACGGAAATACCCAGCAGCGCGGCTACCTCCTTGTGTTTAAAGCCATCCTCCTTTACCATTTTGAAGATAAGGCGGCAGCGGGCGGGCAGCACATTGATGGCGCCTTCTATCTTGCGCACCATTTCCTTGGAGATCACCTGCTCTTCCGGGGTGGGCGCCTGGTCCTGCACCAGCAGGGTATTGATCTCGTTAAACTCTATGCTGTGGAGATGGCGTTCTTTTTTCAGGTGGTCCAGCGCCAGGTTGCGCGCCATGGTATAAATATAATTGCGGGGGTGTGCGGTAAGCGGCAGGGAGTGCCGCCGGGCCCATATTTTTACAAACAGGTCGGAGTACAGCTCTTCCGCTACCTCCTCTACCCCTACCAGCGCCCGTATAAAAGCGATCAGCGGGTTTTCCATCAGCTGGAACAGCTGCCGGTAGGCAACCAGGTCACTTTTCAGGCAAATGCGGTCATACAGTTCCTTTACACCATGCAGGTTATACATAGATAGCACCTAGTTAAATTCTTCAATATGGATATAGTATTATAATGCATACAGGGGGCATGTTAACGTTGAATAACATTCTTTTTCCATAACGTTTTTCCCTATCTACTATTACGGCAAGCAGCTTACCGGTTACCAAAATAATAGTAAAAATCCCAAATTCCAAATCCCCGGTAAACAGAATTGCCAGGTTGCGCCATCAGCCGCCCGCTTTCCGGAAAACGCGTATTTATACGCTGCTGCAGGATGCGGAAAGGGTGTACCTTTGCTTACACGCCGGCCAAGGACCTGGCGTAGCATTTTATTTTTTCAACCCCAAAAACTGAACAGATCATGAACTTTTCCAATCTCAAGGAACAGGTGATCCGAAAACCTGTTGTGGAGGAGCTGAGCATTCTTGGTAAGCTCTACCAGAGCACCGTGCTCAACTTCAACATGGAGTCGCAAACGCAGTCCAACTGGTGCTGGGCAGCTACTTCCAAAAGCGTCTCCTTCTTTTATTCCAGTTTCCTGAACCCCTGGACGCAATGCAAGATCGCCTCTGCAGAACTCGGGCAAACCTGCTGCACCACACCGGTGCCCGGCGCCTGTAATGTGCCCTGGTACCTGGACAGGGCCCTTACCCGCACCAACAACTTCGTATCCTTCCAGGGCACAATGACCTGGGAAAGCGTAAAGGAGCAGATAGACCAGGGCCTGGTAGTAGGCGCCCGCGTGGGCTGGTCTGGCGGCGGCGGACACTTTATGGTGATCTACGGCGTTTCCAAAGTGCTCAGCATAAAGTATTTTCACATCGACGATCCCATCTACGGCAAAAGCGTGCTGACCGTAGACCAGTTCAGCAACAATTACCAGGGCGCGGGCTCCTGGACGCACAGCTACATCACAAAAAAACACTTCTATTTTATGTGGTTAAAAGACATCGCCATCAGGCCGGAACTGCTCAAACCCATCCCGGAAGTACGGCCGCTGCTGCGTATGCAGCGCCCCAACATACAGCTGGAAAAAAGCACAGCGGAGCTGCAGCTATCCTTCCCGCACCATGCATACGTGATCGGCCTGCAGGACATTAACCAGGAGATCAGGATACCGGCCGAGCCCAGCTCCCTGCGCGTAATTGAAATGGATGAAAAAAGCCCGGTCGCGCTCTACGACCTGTCTACCCGGTCAGACGACCCGCAGCTGCTGCAGGTAAGCACGGATGATGATTACCTGGCCCGCATTGAGAATGGTATGGAAAAGCTGAAAGCCAGCCTCCGCGACAAAAACGTGGAAGGCGAGCTGCGGCTGCTGAAATTTCCGGCCCTGAACCTGGAAGCCCTGTGGCTGCATACGGGCAACCGGGAGCATGACCGTTACTACCTGCTGCGGCATTTTGGCAAGGAAGATGATGTGCTGGACGAGCAGCGCTTCCAGGAGCAGGTACAGGAGCAGAAAGCCATGGCAGCCAGGCAGGACGACCTGATGGGCGCCTGAGCATGCACCCTGCCATATTGAATAAAAAGCCGCCGCTCAGCCGGTGGCTTTTTATTTATGCGCAAAAACCCCGACATTTATCCCTCCAATGAGCATGCCTTTAAAACCTCTATTTTATACATATGAAAGGACAATCCTTGCTTTTTGCCTGCTTACTGGCAGCCATGACCGGGTCTGTTGCCTGCAACAGCCAGACCTCATCCGGCAACACAGCCGCTGACTCAACAGTCACGCCGGCAATAAAGCTGAAAGAAGCCGCCGTTACTTACCAGGATGATACCACCACCCTCATCGGGTACCTGGTGTACAACGAAGCCAGCAACCAGCAGCGCCCCGGCGTGCTGGTAGTGCCGGAATGGTGGGGGCTGAACGACTATCCCCGCAGCCGCGCAAGACAGCTGGCGGAGCTGGGGTACATTGCCCTGGCCGTAGATATGTACGGCAACGGAAAACAGGTGTCTACCCCGGATGAAGCGGGCAGGGCAGCCGGCGCATTCTATACCAATGCAGCCCTAATCAGATCACGCATGGCCGCTGCACTGGCAAAGATCAAAACCTTCCCCCAGACCGACACCACCCGTATTGCGGCCATTGGCTACTGCTTTGGCGGCGCCATGGTGCTGAATGCCGCCAAAATGGGCCTGCCCTTCAATGGCGTGGTAAGCTTCCATGGCAGTCTGGCAGGCGTTACACCCGACAAGGAGCTGCTGACATCCAAAATACTGGTATGCCACGGGGCAGCTGACAAGTTCATCTCCGCTGAGGAAGAAGCCCGGTTCAAAAAAGGACTGGACTCTATCGGCGCCGACTATACGTTTAAATCGTACCCCGGCGCCCTGCATGCCTTCAGCAACCCGGACGCTACGGAAACCGGGAAAAAATTCAATCTGCCCATTGCCTACAATGCTGCAGCAGACAGCGCCTCCTGGCAGGACATGCAGGCATTCTTTGCACGGATATTCCAATGATTGGAAAGTGAAAAAAAGAGGGTGCCTCAAGCGAAGAAGAGGCACCCTTTTTTATTGGGACCGGTAAGCTACATCCGCTCTCCCGAAAATTAATTATTCCTTAATAAACACTGTCTGCAGTTTTTGCAAACTTTGCCCATGAAAGAAAATCTAGGTTCGTGGACGAGATACTTGCATTAAAAGGGGGACATACACTGGTATTTGAGCAGGTATATCATGCCTATCACGAAAAACTGTATTTCTATTTTCTCAGGCATACACGCTCGCAGCTGTGGGCGGAGGAACTGCTGCAAACTACTTTTATAAAGCTCTGGCATCACCGGCAGCGGCTTTCAGAAACACATACGTTGTCCGAGCAGTTGTTCCGCATCGCCAAAACCTCGCTGATAGATATGATGCGGCACAACCGGCATCACCGGGAGTTTCTGCAGTCTTATACGGCGGAGCGCCTGCAGCAGGGGCTGGCGCAGGAGCCTGCCAACCGGGATGCCATCCGGCAACTGTACCGGGAAATGGACAAGCTGCCCCCTGTCCGTAAAAAAGTATTTATGCTGAGCCGTATAGACGGCCTTTCCCACAAAGAGATCTCGCGGATGCTGGCCATATCGCCCAAAACCGTGGAAGTGCACATTACCAAAGCGCTCAAACAGCTGCGCAGGGCCTTGCTTACTTTCCTCTGCTGATACTCCCCATTCCCTTCAGTTTAAAGAAATTGTTAACAGGTAAGGGATGTTCCCTTCCTGAACGTAGTATTCGTAAATGTGCGGCTTTTATGGCATTATCACGGGAGCTATACCAGCGGTTTATTAAGGGGCAATGTACCGGGCAGGAAGAAATGGAGGTGTTGCATTATTTCAGCCGGCACCCGGAAGCAATGGAAGAATACCTGCAGGTATCAGACTGGGAGGACTTTGAGCCTTCGGGCAAGCTGCACCCCGCCGTAACTGAAAAAGTGCTGGGCAGGATCAACCGCCATATCCTGCAAAGCGGTCGCTGGCGGCATGCAGTGCGCAGCGTAGCGGTAGCCGCCGTGCTCACCGGCATAGCCGCACTGGTGTGGACGATGGTAAAGCAGGCGGACCAAACGGTGCAACAGGCGCCACTGGCCCGCCGGGAAAGCAGGGATACCGCCATCTACCGCCTGTACCGCAACAGCAGCCTGTCTACAATACGGCTGGTGCTGGAAGACAGCTCCACTATACGCCTGCAGCCCGGTAGCCGGATAAAATACAGGCAGGGCTTTGACAGCAGCAGGCGGGAGATATGGCTGCAGGGCTCCGCCCGGTTTGATGTGGCAAAGGACAGCCGCCGCCCCTTTACCGTATATGCAGACGTCACCGCCACTACCGCACTCGGCACCAGCTTCAGCATAGCGGCAGACAGCGTTGCACAACGGGTAACGGTAAAGCTGTACAGCGGTAAGGTAATGGTACGGCAGTACGGCGTGGCCGCACATACATTTGCCACACAGTACCTCCTGCCCGGCGACGAGCTGGTATATGCAGCCGATGCCTCCCGGGTACAGGTGCATAAAGCAGCCCGCACGCGCGCCATTCCGCAAAAGGAGGTAATAGAGGCGCCCGCAGCACCGCAGGCCCTGGTGTACCGCAAGCAGCCGCTTGCAGAAGTATTGGCGGCACTGGAACACCATTTCAACATAGAGATAACATATAATGCAAAGGCGCTGGCCGGTATTCGCGTTACCGCGGAATTCAGCGATACCGAAACGCCGGAGCAGATATTGCAAACAATCGCATTACTGAACAACCTTACCGTAGCGCGGGCTGCAACCGGTGGGTATATCTTACAGAAATAACAGCTTTAATAAACGCTCTCTGGAAACTGCTGCCCAGGCGGCGGGGAAACTATTGTCTAAAAAATCATTCATCATGATGAGATCTTGCTACCATCATCTTTCACTTTTATGGCTATACGCAGCCTTCCTGCTAACGATGCCGGCTTTCGCCCGGGCGCAGGACAAGCCTTATGTAACCGGCATTGTGCAGAACGAGCAGGGAGAAAAAATGCCGGGCGTTTCCGTCAGGGCCACCCCTGCCGGCAGCGGCAGCCCTGCCTACCAGGTAACGGACGAAAAAGGCTGGTTCCGTTTCAACCAGCTGACACCAGGGGGCCGGTATGATTTTACCTTTTCCTTTGTAGGCTATAAAACCCAGCAGCTGCAGGGGTACACCATCACGGAAGGGGAACCCATCAACCTGGTAGTGCGCATGAAGCTGCGCGACGATTCATTGGCACAGGTAGTAGTGGTAGGTTACGGCACACAGAAACGTTCCAATGTTACCGGGGCTATCTCCCAGGTTGGACCGGAAGTATTCGAGGACCGGCCGGTGACCAATGTGGCGCAGGCGCTGCAGGGCGCCATCCCCAACCTGAACATTACTTTTGGCGACGGGCAGCCGGGCCGCGGCGGCAACTTTAACGTGCGCGGCTTTACGTCCATCAACAACGGCGGCCCGCTGATCCTGATAGATGGCACGCCAGGTGATATCAACCTGTTGAATCCCGAAGACGTAGCCAGCGTGACCGTGCTGAAAGACGCCGCTTCCGCTGCCATTTATGGAGCGCGTGCAGCTTTTGGCGTAATACTGGTTACCACCCGTAAGGCCAAAAGCGGGCAGCTGCAGGTGCGCTACTCCGGCAGCATGGGCTGGGCCACCCCTACCCGCCTACCGCATGTGATCAATGATCCGCTGGCTGCCGCCACGATACAGAATGAGGCATACAAAGGCTTTTCCGGCTCGGACCAACCCGGCATGCCGGCCGTAATCGCTTACCTCCAGCAGCGGCAGCAGGACCCCTCCCTGCCGGAGCTGGGCGTAGACGCCAGCGGTAACTGGATCCGGGGCGCCAATACGGACTGGTACAAAGAGTTTTACAATGACAAACAGCCCTTTACCAAGCATTTCCTGAGCGTGGCCGGCGGCAAAGGCAATACCAATTACTATCTTTCCGCAGGTTACCTGAAGCAGAAAGGCGCTTTCCGCACGGCTACAGACGATTACAAGCGGTACAGCGTCCGCCTGAAGCTGGACAACCAGCTGACAGACTGGCTGAAAGTGTACGACAACGTGGAAATGATGCAGGGCCTGTACGATGCCCCCAACAAGTTTGTATCCGGCGGTTATAACGTATACCGCTACCTCTCCCTGTTTGCCAACCCTTACGAGGCCATCCGCACGCCCGACGGCAATTACACCCAGGCTGGCATGCTTACGTTCGGGCAACTGGAAGAAGGCGGCAGAACCAAACAAAGAGACCAGCTCCTGAAAAATACCCTGGGATTCCGGACCGGCTTTTTCAACAATACCCTGCACCTGAACGGCGACTATACCCTGGTAGTGACGCAAAACCGGGCAGACGTGCAGAGCCTGCGCCTGAAGTACGAAAGCAGCCCGGGGGTGATCAGCAACTATTCCAACCCGGATTATTACCAGTCCTCCCTGGGCGAGAACTATGACCATATTGTAAACCTGTACGCAGACTACGAGCGCCGTTTCGGGCAGCATCACCTGAAAGGGCTGATCGGTTATAACCAGGAACTGAACAAGTACAGCTACTTCTCCGCCCGCCGGGATGATAATATCACACCGGAACAGGGCTCCATTGACCTTACCTCCGGTGTGACCACGGTAGGCGACAATAAAAAGGAATGGGCTACGCTGGGTGTATTCTACCGCCTTAATTATGACTGGAAGGACCGCTACCTGCTGGAGCTGAACGGCCGTTACGATGGCACCTCCCGCTTCCCTGACAGCAGCCGCTTCGGTTTCTTCCCCTCCGTTTCTGCAGGATGGATCGTGTCGCGGGAGCCGTTCTTTGCCCCCCTGCAGAAAACATTCAACAACTTTAAAGTAAGGGCTTCCTACGGCTCGCTGGGCAACCAGCTGGTAGGCGAATACGACTACATACAACCCATGAGCGTATATAAGGTAACCGATGTGCTGGACGGCGCCCAACCCCTGGCCATCCGGCTGCCGGGCCTGGTACCCCTGGACTTTACCTGGGAAACAGCAACTACGCTGGACTTCGGGGCAGATCTCACCATGCTCAGGAACCGCCTGAATGTGGGGTTTGACTGGTATAACCGCCGCACCACCAAAATGCTCACCAAAGGCAGGACCCTGCCGGCGGTACTGGGTGCTTCGGAGCCACGGCAGAATGCAGCAGACCTCTCCACCAAGGGCTGGGAATTCTCCCTGAAATGGAGCGACCAGTTCCAGGTGCTGAACCGTCCTTTCTCCTACCATCTTTCCGTAGTGCTGTCGGACAGCCGTTCGTTCATTACCCGGTACGACAACCCGAACAAATTCCTGAACGACTATTATGTAGGCCAGGAGATCGGCACTATCTGGGGCTACCATACCCTCGGCTTTTTTGCCACGGATGATGAATACCTGAAACATGGAGTAGACCAGCGCAAGGTGCAAAGCACCTCTTACAGCCTGAACGGCCATCCGCTGGCCGGCGACATCAAGTTCGAGGACCGCAACGGCGATAAAAAGATCGATAACGGGCAGAATACAGCCGATGATCCGGGTGATATGTACCAGATCGGCAACAGCCAGCCCCGTTATGCCTACGGTATAGGCGCAGGTGCCAGCTGGAACGGCATCTCGCTGGATGTATTCCTGCAGGGCATAGGCAAGCGCGACTTCTGGCCCGGCACAGAATCCGGTATCTTCTGGGGCTTCTACAACCGCTGGAACCAGCCGGTATACGACCACATTTATAACAACTACTGGACACCCGAAAACCCGGATGCCTACTTCCCACGCTTACGGGCATACGAAGCATTGAACGAAACCCGGCAGCTGGGCGTAAAGCAAACAAGGTATTTGCAGAACGCTGCATACCTGCGCGTGAAGAACATCACCCTGGCTTATACCCTGCCGCCCGGCTGGATGCAGTCCATTGGCATCGGCAGCGCCAAGCTGTTCTTTTCCGGGCAGAACCTGTTTGAATTCACCAGCCTTTCAAAAGCCTTTGACCCCGAAACTATCGGCGACGAGGTGGATGGCAGCACCAACAACGGTAACGGTTTCGTATACCCTGTACAGCGTACCTACACTTTTGGCCTGGACGTGAACTTTTAATAAAAAAACCAGCATGAAAAAACTAATCATATACATCTCCATAGCAGCTACCCTGGGCGCCTGCAGGAAGGATTTCCTGGACCGGCTGCCGATCAGCGACATTACAGCGCCCGCGTTCTTCAATAATGAAAAGGACCTGAGCCTGTACACCAACAGCTTCTACGAGGAGCTGCCGGGAACGGACATTTATTCCGCCGATGTATCCAGCGACAACGTGGAACCGGGCGTGATCGGCGATGTAGTGGCCGGCCGCCATGTAGTACCTACTGACGCCGGCTCTGCCCAGTGGACCTGGAGCGCCTTGCGCAATGTAAACTATTTCCTTGCGCACTATGGTAAAGCGGAAGTGTCTGATTCCATCAAGGCGCATTATGCGGGCATTGCGCGCTTTTTCCGGGCGCTCTTTTATTTCAGGAAAGTGCAGCGCTTTGGCGATGTTCCCTGGTACAGCCAGCCCCTGGAAGCCAACAGCCCGGAGTTATACAAGGCCCGCGACCCGCGCACCCTGGTGATAGACAGCATACTGGCCGACCTGGACTATGCGGTTGCCAATATCAAAACAGCCAGGAATCCTTCCCGCGTTACCAAATGGGCTGCACTGGCCCTGAAGGCCAGGGTATGTGTGTTTGAAGGCACCTACCGTATTTACCACACTGAGCTGGGTTTGAGCGGCGCTACAGCGCTGCTGCAGGCAGGCGCCGATGCCGCGCTGCAGATCATGCAAAGCGGGCAGTACAAGCTGTACAGCACCGGCCACCCGGAAAACGACTACGGCAACTTGTTCTCCGCCGATGCAGCCAGCACGGACGAGTACATACTGGCACGGGTATACGACCGCACGCTGACCAAAACACATGCGGCCAACGGTACTTTCCTGACGCCTACCCTGAGCGCGCCGGGCCTTACCAAAAACCTGGTGAACACGTACCTGATGCTGAACGGCACCCCCTTCTCCGCACAGCCCGGCTATGCCACCATGCCCTACTGGGAAGAGGTGAAAGATCGCGATCCCCGCCTGTCGCAAACCATCCGTACGCCAGGGTACAGGCGCATTGGCACCACCGCTGCCCTGCCGCCGGACTATGCGAATGCCATGACCGGTTACCAATGCATAAAATTTGTGACCGGTACGGACCAGGATGGTTATAACACCAATTCCAACGACCTGCCTGTGTTCCGTTACGCGGAAGTGCTGTTGAACTATGCGGAAGCAAAAGCGGAGCTGCACCAGTTCACCCAGGCGGATGCCGACCAGTCGATCAATCTGCTGCGTACCCGGGCAGGCATGCCGGCCATGAACGTGGCTACACTTTCCACTGACCCGATGCTCCAGGCGCAGTACCTCATCACAGACCCGGCTATACTGGAGATACGCAGGGAGCGCCGGGTAGAGCTGGCGATGGAAGGATTCCGCTACCAGGATCTGATGCGCTGGAAAAGAGGGCCGCTGCTGGCCCAGGATTTTAAAGGTGCCTACTTCCCCGGCAAAGGCATTTATGACCTGGACAGCGATGGCAGGAACGACCTGGCTATCGTGGACAATATGCCCGATGATCCCGACAAGAGCCTGCAATATTTTATCCTGGAGCCGGACAAGGCGCTGAGTGAAGGCGACAAAGGGAATCTCATTATACACCCGGATGCCGGTAAAACCTTTACGGACCCGAAGCACTACCTGTTCCCGCTGCCACGCACAGAACTGCTGCTGAACACGAACCTGACACAAAATCCCGGATGGGAGCAATAGGAAGTAAGAAACAGGAAACATATATTTGAATATGAAACGACTTATCACCTGCTGTGCGCTGCTGTGCATACTGCTGCCGGCTTTTGCACAGGATACCCTGTTCCGTTTTGCCGTGCTGTCGGACACGCACATCGGCAACCATACTGCAAAAGAAGACCTGGAAAGGGCCGTACAGGATATCAATGCTCATCCGGGCATTGCCTTCGTGATCATCTCCGGGGATATTACAGAGTTCGGGTCGGATGAAGAGCTGCAGCTGGCCAAAAGCATTCTTGACCAGTTGCAAAAGCCCTGGTACATTGTGCCGGGCAACCATGACACCAAATGGTCTGAAAGTGGCTGCAATACCTTCCGCACCGTTTTTGGCGGTGAAACGTTCAGCTTTCAATACAAAGGCTACTGGTTTATTGGCACCAACAGCGGCCCCAACATGCGCATGGGCCCCGGACAGGTGCCGCGGGAAAATATTGTATGGCTGGAGGAGCAGCTGCAGCAGCACCCCGATAAACAGCTGCCCATCATTTACGTGAACCACTACCCGCAGGACAGCGGCCTGAATAACTGGTATGAAGTGCTGGACCGCCTGAAAGGCCGTAATGTAAAAGCCATGATCTGCGGGCATGGACATGCCAACCGGGCCCTCAATTTTGAAGGCATCCCCGGCGTTATGTGCCGTTCCAACCTGCGGGCAAAGAAAGACATTGGCGGATACAACATCGTGTCACTGGTGCATGATTCGCTGGTGTTCAACGAGCGGCGCCCTGGCCGGGAAACCCTGCCGGCCTGGCATGCCGTGGCACTGCACACGGCCCAAGCGCCCCGGTGGATGCAGCACCCGCCCCGCCCCTCCTATGACATGAACCGCCAGTTCCCGCAAGTGCGCATCAGGTGGAGCATACAGGAGCCCGGCGATATGGGCAGCGCAGTAGCCGTCACAGATGGTAAGGTGATCTATACCAATACCAACGGCGACATCAAGGCGGCGCACCTCAACACCGGTAAGCCGGTATGGCAGTTCAGCGCCAAAGGGAAAATATATGCAACCCCGTTAGTGCACAACAACCGGGTGATCGTGCCCTGTACGGATGGGCAGGTGTACTGCCTGGATGCCCGTACCGGCCGCCTGCAATGGCAGCAGGCCACCGGGAAAGCGATCGTGAGCAGCGCCGCCCTGTACCGCAACATGGCCATTATAGCCGGCTCCGACGGACACTGCCGGGCCTGGGATATCAATACCGGCCGCCTGCAATGGGATTTTGACAGCGTGCGCAACTTCGTGGAAACACGACCCCTGGTGTACGGGAACAAAGTATACTTTGGCTCCTGGGGCAACGATTTCTACGCGCTGGACGCCGCTTCCGGCAAAAGGAGCTGGACCTGGAACAACGGCGCTTCCAACCGCATGTTCTCCCCTGCTGCCTGCTGGCCGGTAGCAGCAGGCAATACCGTGTACGTGGTAGCGCCGGATCGCTACATGACCGCCCTGGATGCCGGCACCGGCAAGGAGCTGTGGCGTCGCCGCGATACCGCCAACTGGGTGCGGGAGTCCGTGGGCCTTTCTCCAGACAGCGCCCGGGTGTACGTAAAAACCATGCAGGGAGCGGTGATCGCTTACAACGCCCGCGCCAGCGAGCAGGAAATGGTATGGAAATCGCCGGTGGAGCTGGGCTATGAAATATGCCCTTCTCCCCTCAACGAATATAAGGGTACCGTGTATGTGCCTACGCAGTCCGGCGTGGTATACGCACTCTCTGCAAAGGATGGTACGCTGAAGTGGCGGCACAGGTTCTCCAGCTGCCTGGTCAATACCGTGCAGCCCGTAAATGACAGCACCCTGATCGCCTCTTCGGCAGACGGGAAGCTGGTATGTATAGAGGTGGGGAACTAGTTGCCGTATTTGTTGCGCAGCCAGTGATCCAGGCTGATGCGGCCCGGTCCCATGATAAACAGGGTGAACAGCATCAGCAGGTAATACAGCGGTATCTCAAACCCGTTCCCGCTGGCGGCAAACCCACTTGCCCAGTGCACAACAAAAATGGCCACCAGCATAATGATCATCAGCGGCACGGTAATAAAGCGGGTAAACAACCCCAGCGCCAGCAGCACTACGCCCGCCGCTTCGCTGACGGCCACCAGGTAAGCGCTTACTACCGGTACAGGAAATCCGGCGCTGCTGAACCACTGTATGATACTATTCATATCAGACCATTTCATTTTGGCCGGTTCATAAAAGCCAAAGGCCAGTATCAGCCTTAGCAACAAAAGGGGAAGGTCCCGGGCCCTTTCCAGGGCGTTCGTGGTACGGTGGTAGGATTGGATTGCCTTCATGTATCTTTTTTTGTTTTAAAACCCAGGATCAGGCCGCTTTCCAGCGCCTGTGAAAAGAAGCTGTTGCCGGCCGCCTGCAGGTCCGGCGTAACGGGCAGCTGCCAGGCCGCGCAGGATTGCCGGATCAGCGCCTCCCCCGGCTGCGGGCCTTCTGCCAGCCGCTCCAGCATATGCGCGGCCACCGGCGACAGGTTGAGAAAGATCACCTCCCCGGTATCCGGCCGGCGGAACAGCACCAGGAAATAATCTCCCTGGTCATTTGCCGTGATTTGCTTTGCAGGCTTTACATGCACCGGGTAGCGAAGCCGCTGCAGGCAGTGCTCGGGGTTCAGCACCAGCGCGTCGGCAAGCAGGTCGCCATCCCGGGTATACGCTGCCGGGCGGTCCTCCATCATGAACAGCTCCACCTCCGTCCATTCCAGCCAGAGCAGCTCCTGCAGGCAGGCGTACTGCTGCAGCAGCGGGTGCTTTACCTGCAGCATGTACCGGTACAGCTCTCGGGGCATGTACCATACCTGTGGCGACTGGCAGGGATGGCGGGAGAAGAACTCCTGTACCAGCGCTTTCCATTCCCTTTCCTTTAGCAGGTGGTGGGTAAGCGGGTAGGCGGATTGCAGCATATCGTCCACCACGTTATACACCAGTCTGCGGTAATGCATAACATGCCCGGCGTGCACACCCGGTATGGCCTGGTACTGCCCGGTGCGGCAATATGCCGCCAGGGCGGACTGGTAACGGTAAGTATGATCAGACAACGGCATGTTGGTGCTTTTTAAGGTATACGGTCTTGATGGCCTGCAGGCGGTCTGTTTCCTGCTGCAGCTCATCCAGCTCCGGGATGTTAAAATCCCTTTCCAGCAATACAGGCACATCCCGGTCCAGCTGCTGCATGGTGTAGGCAAAAAGGTCATATACCGGGTCTATAATGGCTTCCCCGTGCGTATCAATGATCAAATCTTCCGCTACCTGCTCATGCCCTGCCATGTGAATGTAGCGCACCCTTTCCAGGGGCAGCTGGTTGATGAATGCCTTGGCGTCGTACCGGTGGTTAAAAGCATTTACATATACATTGTTCACATCCAGCAGCAGGTCGCAGTCCGCCTCCTGCAGGATGGCGTTGATGAATGCTATTTCCGGCAGCTCGGGCGCCACCGGCGTATAGTAGCTGACGATCTCAATGGCGATCCTCCTTTCCAGGAAGTCCTGCACCTGCCGGATGCGCCGGCTTACATGCTGCACAGCATCTGTTGTAAAAGGAATGGGCAGCAGGTCGTACAGGTGGGCGTTATCGCATCTGGAATAGCTGAGATGCTCGGAGTAGATGCGGGCATTTGTTTCCTGCAGAAAGCGCTTTACCTGTTGCAGGAAAGCAAGGTCCAGCTCGTCCGGGCTGCCGATGGAAAGCGAGAGGCCGTGGGTATACAGGGGATATTTTTCCAGGGCCTGCCGGAACATTCTTTTCCAGTAGCCGCCCACCCCTATCCAGTTCTCCGGCGCCACTTCTATAAAAGCAGGGCGGAAAGACCGGCTTTGCAGCAGGGCTGCTGCAAGATCTTTTCTAAAACCGATTCCAACCATGATACAGGTTTTTAACGTGAGGAAGCTTTGGTAAGGCAGTCAGCAATCGGCAGCCGGGAAGGGCTGCAAACTGCCAACTGCAGACAGCCGGCTGATCTTACTTTGCAGACCTGGGCTTCACCGCAGTGCTGTCCTTCTTCTCTTTTTTGTCTTTTTTCTTTTCGCCGCACTTGCCCTCTCCGCATTTACCTTCGCCGCATTTGCCTTCTTTCCCTTTCTTCATGGAGGTGGAATCTTTCTTTTCGCCGCAATTCAGCTCCAGGCTGCTGGCATGGCGGTGGCCTTCCAGCAGCCGGGACCTTACGGCTTCGCCGGTGCCCAGGTTATCGAAACGGAACAGGTCCGTGCCGGCGCCGGCCTGCAGGGAAGCGGTGGCCATTAAAGCACCGGCCAGCAGGGAGCCGGTAAGCAGGGCTTTTTTCTTGTTTTCCATTGTTGTCAGTTTTATTGGTGAGTAATGAACTTTACACGTATAGCCGGTATATATACGACAGCCGACACAATAAATCCTGAAGTTTCTTCTGCTAGTAATGAGCTTTTGGGGGCAGTCTCCCGGCCAATGATACTTTTGAAATATTACATAACGCGTTCGGCCACTTGTATCTTTAGAATATATCCTTTCCTGATTGTAACGCCGCAGGAATACAAAAATAGGGATATTATGGGTATTAAAGCTCCTGGTTCACATACGCAGCTTGCGTCGGCTGCTCTCAATACTGTTTATTAGCCGTAATACCGGTTCTTTCAGCTCGGCTCCCAGGTTTTGTAAAACCTTTTCAGCCTTATCATTGCTTGTATAATATAATGTTGCGTAATGGCAAACCTTTATCTTGTCCGGGAACTCCTTTCCCTGGCGGGCGGCAACATTATTGATCACGGACAATGCCAGCTGGGTATAACCATGGATCATTAAAAGAATAATAATTGAGGTAATGAGCCTCGTTTTGTACTCGTCCATTACCTGTTGCTCCACTGCCAGGTACGCGGCAATGCAAGCTTCAACTATGCTTTGTATCTCCCGTTCATTGTCTATAACAGTTGCCAGTGAATATTTACAGTATCCCAGGAACAGGAATACCTTCACCTCGCTATCCAGGGGCGAGAATATTTCATTCCTTTCCCAATCTATTCTCCTTATAACGGCAGGATTATTTATAACTCCATAAAGCTTGCCCAGCTGGGTTGCATTCAATTCCTCTTTGTCAACAACAATCTTAAAAAAGTTGTTCCATTCTTTCTTTTTCAGGTATTCATTGAATAAGGCATCAAAAACGTCTCCTGCAGGTTCAGCTGGTTGTGCAAGGTATTGACAAGGACTTTCTCTTAGTAAAAATCCTGTTCCCGGTTTTATCTCCCTGAAGTATGAGTACACTTCTCCAAAAAGCGCTTTTGTCCGGTCATCCAGCATGCCTTTCTCCACCTGCTGAATATAATCTGTAATACGCTTTTCTATCTCCGCGTCATCACACCATGCCTCCAGGAATTTAACCAGCCAGATCACTCTCTGGCGGTCGTCCTTCCGGCCATATCGCATTAAATACCAGATATTGAAAAACCGCTCTTTCAGAAGATAAAGATGGTTCTTTGTTTCCGTTGCTCTTTTCTCTATCACCTGGTTCTTCTCAAGCTGCCTTAACTGTGCAGAGATCACCTTGCTCTCCAGCCTCAGGCGTTCTGCCAGCTCTCTTACACTAACGGCCTCCCAATTACGCGCTACCGCATCCACAATCCGTTGCTGTTGTGCCGGCAGGTCATCCATCCTGTGCTTGTACAGGGGGGTGATGGCATCCAATACCATCTCCAGGTCATTTATGGCATTTCCATGTGCATTATCCGCAAATATATGAAACAGCAAGGCGATAGTACGGGGCATACCACCTGACAAGCTTCGCAATATCTCTATACGGGCGGGGGCTTCGTGGATGATCTTTTCAATTTTGGGGGTTTCGCCATGCTGTTGCGCCAGCTTTCTTAAAAGCGTAACGCTTTCATCATAGGAAAGCTCTTTTAATTGCACCATTTTAAAGAACTCGAACAACGGTTGCTGATAATCAAGTATGCCGTCCAGCACCGATGCAGAGGATGCGATCAAACGCAGATGTGGCCTGGTCTGCAGAATTTCCCTGAGCCGGTGTATTTCAAGCTGGCTGAACTTTCCCAGCAGATCGCCAATATTGTCTATAAACAGGATCAGCTTCTTTTTATACCGGTCCAGACATTTTATGAGAATATCAAATGCCATTTCTTCAAAATCAGGCCGGTCCGTATAGCTTTGCATTTCCTTACATAAGCCTGTAAACCCATGCTGGTCTTCCAGGAACTCCGCGATATATTCCCAGATATTTCCTACGCTGCCAATATTATATTGCTCTTCATTAAACGTAACAGGGATCAGCCATCTATTCAGCTTCCTGTCATCTTCTACGGCATATTTCAGGCGGGTCAGCAAAGTGGTTTTACCGGAACCGCGCTGACCTAATAAAAGGTAATGCTGCTCCGGGTACTTCATCACGCCTGTTCTGATATCATCATAAATGTAATCAAACTGCCTGGTCCGTATCACGAATTCATTTATGAGCTCCTGCCTGGCTTTCCTGTCCGGGTTATATAATAATGTGGCCATAATCAACAAATAAATTTCATCCACCAGCGTCTTACAACAGGAGAATTGAACCGGTACTCTTCAAGTTGAGTGATGTAATGAAGGTACCCGTCATACAATAACGATTCTATGATCTTTCTGTATTCCTCATCCAGCTTATATTTAACTAACTCCTCATAATAGATACGTTCCTTTTCCTGGTGATTAAACTCAACGCTGGCGCTTAATACTTTAATGCTTTTTATTTTCCTGAAAAAGCGGTTGGCTCCATTTAAAAATCCGCTAACGAGTTTTGATGATGTAGCTATCCTGTCATTTCTTAGTACTTCCGATAACAATCTTTTATAAAAGGTCTGTTCATCTGATACGCTTTCTGTATCTACGTATACATAATGCCTGTTTGCAAAATCATTGTCAAGTAGATACCACAAAATGGAAGTTTTTCCTACGCGCCGTGGGGCTGTAATTTGGATATTATTGCCATTGGATAGGCTGCCAATGATCTTTTCCACCTCTCTTTTGCGTTGATAAAAATCATTTCCCTGGTGGGGGAGCCGATAACATACTTCATAACAATGGATTTATCACCAAACCTACTAACAATTTTTTTATTGTCATATCAATTAACAATATTTTTATTGTCAAAACCCAAATAGGTAATGGTACAATTCCTGCACATCATTCCGGCATGAGATACTGTGTACTGGCTACGGATTATGATGGCACCATTGCGCGCCATGGAGCGGTTCCGGGCGAAGTGGTGGAATCGCTGAAAGCATTGAAGGCCAGCGGTCGTACGCTCCTGCTGGTAACGGGCCGGGAGCTGGACGAGCTGAAGTCCATATTCCCGGCGCACACAATATTTGACCGCATTGTAGCGGAGAACGGGGCGCTAATATATAATCCGGCTACCATGGAGGAAACCAGGCTGGGCGCTCCGCCGCCGCCTGCCTTCCTGGAAAAGCTGCGGGAGCGCGGGGTACATCCCCTGTCCAGCGGGCGGGTGATCGTTGCTACCTGGGAGCCACACCAGGCCACCGTGCTGGAAGTGATCAGGGAAATGGGGCTGGAGCACCAGATCATTTTCAATAAAGGCGCGGTGATGGTGCTGCCGCCGGGCATCAACAAGTCCAAAGGGCTGGAAACTGCGCTCACGGCACTGGGCTTTTCCCTGCATAACGTGGTAGCGGCCGGCGATGCGGAAAACGATACGGCCCTGCTGCAGGCGGCGGAATGTGCGGTAAGCGTGGCCAATGCCCTGCCTTCCCTGAAGGATATCAGCGACTGGGTTACACCGGCGGACCACGGGGCTGGCGTAATGCAGCTGGCAGACCGCATGCGGGAAGACGACCTCCTGTCACTGGACCCGGTGCTGCAAAGGCATTACCTGCCGCTGGGCGACCGCTATGACAACACGCCTTTCAGGATCAGTCCTTACGGTAGCAGCATTATCCTGGCAGGTACCAGCGGTGGCGGAAAGACCACATTGACCGCGGCCTTTATGGAAATATTGCTACAACATGGCTACCAGTTCTGTATGGTGGACCCGGAGGGCGACTACCTGGGGCTGCAGGATGTGGTCACTATTGGTGATGTGAACCAGCCCCCGGCAATGGAGGAACTGATGCAACTGCTGGAAAAACCTTACCAGAGCGTGATTGTGTGTACGCTGGCGCTTTCCATGGAGGAAAAGCCCTTTTTCCTGCAAAAGCTGCTGGCTGCCATGCAGGCGCTGCAGCAGGAAAAGGCCCGCCCGCACTGGCTGCTGCTGGACGAGGCGCACCACCTGGCGCCGGCAGCGGCAGACCCGCAAACATTTGCCACCCTCACTACCTTCTGCAACTTCATGGTCATTACTACCAACCCGGCGCTGCTGCACCGCTCGTTACCCGGGCAGGCCACTACCATTGTAGCCGTGGGAGATGCCCCTCAGGAGACCCTTCGCCAGTATGCCGAGCTGAAAGGCGAAACCGCCCCTGCCCTGCCTGATGTGACCCTGCAAAAAGGGGAAGCGCTGGTATGGCACCGGCCTTCGGGCGAAGCCCCCTTCCTGGTAAGGACCATGATCCCCCAGCAGGTATTGCAGCGGCATAAAAGAAAATACGCTACCGGCGATATGGGGCCTGACAGCTTCTACTTTACCGGCCCGGAAAACAAGCTGCGCCTGAAGGCCAACAACCTGCATACCTTTGCGGAGCTGGCGCACGGGGTGGATGACGACACCTGGCTGTTCCACCTGAAAAGACATGATTACTCCAAATGGATGCGCGATTGCGTGAATGATGAAGGCCTGGCAGAACAGGTAAGGAAAATAGAAAATGCGGAACAGGACCCCCGCCTGTCCCGCAGCGCAGTGGCCCAGCTGATACAACAGCACTACACGGGGCCGGCATGATCATTTATGCTTTTGCCCTGCTGCGTACCCTGAAATAAAGGTACAGCCCTACGGCTACCATTACTACCTGCACCAGCGCCCATATCATAGTGCTGTAATCCCTGGCGGTTTTTCCGCCCCAGTCCATGAAATGATGCTTGTGGAACAAGGCGAAGGAATATCCTTCGGGCAGGTCGGCATCGTCTACCCTTACAGACAGCCTGCCAGACCTGGTTTCCACGTAATACCTTTCATGCCGTTTCACGTCATAGCCAACTTTCCATACGGGCAGGCGCTTGTCCGTGAAGTTATACTCGTCTGTGAACCTTGTGACTGGTGTGATCTGCCGGATGGCCTGCGGCGGGTTGCCGCTGAACAGCGTGGCCAGGTAAGCGGCATAACGCTGCTCTCCCTGCGGCAGCAGGACCAGGTCCTGTATATGCACATACCGGATCGCCGGAGTATCTTTCGTATATACCTGCCAGTAAGGACCGTCCTCCATCTTCACCACGCTGACATTCGTAACCGGCGATCCCACCAGCCGCTGCAAGACGCCCAGCGGCAGGTGCAGGCTGCCGGTGCGGAAACTGTTGTGCGCAAAATAACGGTGGCGGGTATCCTCCTTCCATTTGGCAAGGGCGTGCCAGGCGCCGCTGAAGGTCCACAGCAGGGTGAACAGGGACGCTACCAGCGCCGTGTAACGGTGATAGCGCCGGGCGCTGACCGTGCCGTTGCCTTTTACCTTTTTACTTTTGGTGGTAAAGAAAATGTACAGGCCCAGCACCGTGGTAAAGCAGGCGGCAGCTGACAGCAGGAACAGGATGATGAGTTTTGCTTTCCCGAAAAGGTTCAGCCAGTCCCAGGTGTGCAGCAGCCGGAAAATGGTATCAAATACCGCCCGCCTGTTGTCCATGGCGAATGCAAACCGGTCCTGCGTGGTCTCCACGTATACCCGGATGCCATCTGCCCGGTCAAAGGACACCTTGTATACCGGCAGCAGCCGGTTAATGCTTTTGTATTCCTCGTTAAAGGCGGTGAGCATGGAGGCGTCGGTCACCTGGCTGCCTTTGCTGCCATTAAGCACGCAGTTGGTGGCTGCATCACAACAGTCATGCAGCGAGGTCTGCTCCGCCGCAGCCACAGCCGGCGGCGGAGCAGCGCTATTGCTGAGGGCGGGCCCTTCGAGGAACTGCCGGGCCAGGTATTGCGCGTACAGCCAGTTACCGGCGGTCAGCTCGCGGCCATTGATGGTGCTGAGGTAAACAGGCTCCTGTTGACCGTGCAGCTGTACCTGGTAAAACCAGGTGGTATCAATATGCACCAGCCGGAAGCCGGCAATGCTGTCTATCCCGTTCTTTTGCAGGGCAGTGGCCAGGTCTGTCTGCAGTTGTGCGCTGTCCACTGCCAGCGGCGGCAGCGTCTGCGTAGCTACCTGCGGGCGGATGGTGGTCATCAGCGGATGCATAAAGCCGCTTGCGGCCCATAGCAGCACCGGCACAGCAATGATGAGCGACAGGGTGCGGTGCAGTCGGTATATCTTTTTTCGCATGGTCTCCTATTTTTTCCCGAAACGGCAGGCAATGCCCACGTTCCATTCCCGCGGATCGCCCAGGTTATAACTGTGGCCGTAAGTGGATTTACTGGCAATGGTAGCGTAATATCTGTTCAGCAGGTTCAGGGCATTCACCCATAGCTCCACCCTGCCCCGCGTATAGCCGGTACGCAGGTGCACAATATCAAAGCCGCTGTACTCCTGCGTATTGGCGTTGTCCATCCAATAGCTGCCCAGGTGCTGCCATTCCAGGCCAATGCGGAATCCCTTAATAAAAGCCGGGTGGTACATGCACTCTGCATTGGCGATAAACCGGGGCGCCGTGCTCATTTCATTCCCGCTGAAGTCGTTGCCCTTTTCTACGTATTCCGTGAATGTATGTTTCGCATTGGTGCCGCTCAGGCGGAACATCCACTGCTGGTCCGGCCGCCAGGTAATACCGTATTCAACGCCCCGGTGACGGGTTTTACCGGCGTTCTGGTTCCGGAAAGTGCCGTCGTCCTGCCTTACGGAAATGATCTCGTTGGTGCCGTTCATCAGGTACAGGCTCCAGTCTGCATACAGTTTGTGCTGCAGCAGGGAGCACCAGCCGCCAACCTCATAATTGAAGAAGGTTTGCGGCTGCAGGTAAGGCACCTGCACGCTGTTAAACAGCTCGGATACCTGCGGCGGCACATAGCCCTGGCTGTAATTGGCGTATACGCCTATGCTCTTGTAATTATAGGTAAGCCCTACTTTAGGCGTTACCCGGTTAAAATCCGTTTGTGTAGATGGTGCTCCTGTGCTGGCGGAAGGAGGCAGATAATTGTTGAAATCAAAATGATAAAAGTCATAGCGCAGGGCGGTCACCACTTTCAGCCCCGGCAGCGGTCCTATTTCATAATGCAGGTAGGAGGCCAGGTTGCTGATGCTGGTAGCGTAATCGCTCAGCGTGGAGTCCGTTTGCGCAAAGCTGGCATAGTTGCCTTTTGCATCCCGGTGTATCAGGATATAGCGCGCGTTATAGGTGCTGGGGCTGATGTCCGCACTCACGCCGCCTATCAGCTTGCTGCTCATCCATTTGAACTGCTGCTGGTGCTGGGCTACCACCAGGTAGCTGTTGAAGGCGCTTTTGTTCTCCTGCCCGTTGGCCAGCAGGGGGTTGGTTCGGTTGTTGCTGATGTAATAGGACGGGTTCTGCTTCAGCGTATTATCCCGGAACATGAAGGACAGCTGCGTCCGGCTGCGGTCGTTCCACTGCCGGGTAAGCCAGGATCGCAGCCGCAGCGCCCGTGCTTTGCGGTAGGTAAATGAGTAAGGCGTTGTATGATCCTTCTCTGCAAACGCGGCGCTGTCCAGAGAGCCGGTCATATCACTGTAGTAATCGATAAAGCTGATGCTATTGCTCCAGGTGGTTTTGTTGCCGGCTTTATAATCTGCGCGCAGCGTAACGGCTGTCTTGTGAAAATCGCTGTAATCGATGGGGCCGTTGTGGCGGTTGGCATAGTACCCGCTTACCACCAGGCCCCATTTTCCGAAGGTGCTGCCGGCCTGCAGATCAGCGCGCTTGTAGCCATTGTTGTTACCCTGTATGCTTACCATGCCGCTGCCCAGTTGCGGCGGCGTAAGGGTAATGATATTAACGGCGCCGCCAATGGCTTCCGCGCCGTACAGGGAGGAAGCCGGCCCGCGGATGATCTCGATCTGCCTGGCGGCAGCCATGTTCATTTCCAGCAGGGCATTGTGATTGTACAGCCCCGTGGTGCGGATGGGCATACCATCTTCCAGGTACAGGAAAAGGCTTTTGGTGGTCATGGGCTGGCGTATGCTCATCTGGTGCTGTTCATTGGCCAGGCTTACCATGAATACGCCGCTTACCTTGTTCAGCACCTGGTCCAGGCGATTGGGTTTGGCATTTTTCAAGGTTTGCGCAGTAATAGTGCTGATGGCAATAGGCGCTTCGCTGCGTTTTTGCGCGGAACGGCTGGCGCTGACAACCACCTGCTGCAGATCGGCCACCTTCATGGCTGGCTGCGTGGTATCCTGTGCAAGCGTGGCAGGTGCTGCGCCGGCTGCTATAATAAAGGACAATAACAATCTTTTCATGATCTAAGGGCAATAGCTTGTCCGTTCCCATCCCTTTGCGCGCATAGCCGGCAAAGGTGCAGGTTGGGCTGCATGCGCAATAGGCATGGCAGCACGGACAATAATGTTCAATAGTTAACGGGTGAATACAGGGTTGCATATGCAGCGTAGTGGCCGCTGTACAGGCAATCCATCATTAAAGTGCGTCAAGTATTATGCCTGCGGGGGATGGAAAAAGGAAGAGGCAAAATCAGTGCAGATGCTTTCCTGGAAAACAGGGTATTCCATATCGGATACTGTGCGAACGGGTGCGATGCTGGCGGGCTGAAAAGTGGCGGTAATGATCTCGAACTTGTTCTCCGCCCTGCGCTCGGGATTGTCCTGGTCTTTCTTTTCCTCCTGCTTTATTTTCTTCATCAGGTGGCAGCGACCGTTACAGTGCATCTTGGGCTTGTCTCGGTTCACGCACAGGAATTTGGCGATGTAATCCCTGTTCAGCCGGTACTCCGCCACAATGAGCGCTTTGCTGAACGTTTGCGCCAGCACTCCTATCAGTAATAATATGGAGGCTAATTGTTTCAATGTGGTGCAAAGATAGGACTGAAAGCTGATTTATTTGCTAAATAAAATATTTTTATCTTCAGCGCATAAACACCACCATTATGTTCCGCCATGCCATCTTGTTTGCACTTGCATTAAGTGTTTCTTTACATGCCCTTGCCCAGTCCCTGTATATGCCGCGTGATGTAAAGCAGGCCTATAAAAAGGAGACCCGCTCGCCGGACGGACGGCCGGGTAAAAATTACTGGCAGAATTACGGCCGTTATGATATTACAATTACCGCCCTGCCACCAGACCGGAATGTAAAGGGAACAGCGGAGATGACCTACATAAACAACAGCCCCGATACGCTGGACCGGCTGGTGATCAAGCTTTTCCTGAACATTCACAAACCGGGCGCGCCCCGGCTGCGCGGCGCAGGAGAGGATTACCTTACCGATGGGATGCATATTGATGCCTTTGCCGTTAACGGGGAAGCGCAACAATGGCCCGGTGGCGCCCGTACCTTTACCGCGCAGGCGGTAGCGCTGCCTTTGCCGTTGCTGCCGCATGATTCCATAAAGCTCTCCTTTGCATGGCATTACCCGATCTCCCTGCAAAGCGGCCGCGAAGGTATGATCGATTCTACCACCTGGTTCCTGGCTTATTTTTACCCGCGTGTAGCCGTGTACGATGATTATAATGGCTGGGACAGGATGGCCTTTACCGATGCGCAGGAGTTTTACAACGACTTTAACGACTATACCGTTACCATAAACGTGCCGCGCAATTATATTGTATGCGGCACCGGCACCCTGCAGCAGCCCGGCATGCTGTTGCAGCCCACATTTGCCGGGAGGCTGCAGGCCTCCCGAACATCCGATGAAGTGATCCGGATCGTAACGCCGGCAGACCTGGCAGCCGGCAAGGTCACAATGCAAAAGGATATCAACAGCTGGCAGTTCAAAGCCAGCCATGTGCCGGACGTAGCCTTTGCGCTCAGCGATCACTATGTATGGGATGCAGCCAGCGTGGTAGTGGATGATGCCACCGGGCGGCGTGCCGGCGTACAGGCGTTTTACAATGACACCGCGAAAGATTTTCACAGCATGGTGCAGTATGGCCGGCATTCGCTGGACTGGCTATCGCATCACTGGCCTGGCGTGCCCTACCCTTATGAGAAGACCTGCATTGTACAGGGCTATGCCGGTATGGAATATCCCATGATGGCCAATGATGAAACTTACGAGGATACCACCTTCTCCCGCTTTGTGGCAGAACATGAAATAGCGCACACCTACATGCCTTTTTACATGGGCATTAATGAAACCCGCTACGGCTTCATGGATGAAGGCTGGGCCACCACCTTTGAGCTGCTGATAGGCCTGGCAGACCTTGGCACGGAAAAGGCGGAAACATTCTTCAAACGGTTCCGCGTGGCGCCCTGGATCAATGATAACACACAGGAGGCGGACATTCCGATCATTACACCGGGTGACGTGCTGGCCGGCAGGGTGCTGGGCAGCAATCAATATGGCAAGCCCGCCCTGGGATACCTGGCCGTGAAGGACATGCTGGGCGATACGCTGTTCAGAAAATGCCTGCATACCTATATGGAGCGCTGGAACGGCAGGCATCCCATTCCCTGGGATTTCTTTAACACCTTCAACAATGCGGCAGGGAAAGACCTGAACTGGTTCTGGAACAACTGGTTCTTTTCATCCCATTATATAGACCTGGCGGTGAAACAGGTGTCACCTAACGGAATCGGTTATACGCTCACTGTAGATAACCCGGGCGGCATGGCAGCGCCCTTTGATGTAAAGGTAACTTATATGGACGGCAGCAGCGAAACCCTGCACCAGACGCCGCTGGTATGGCAGGTCAATCAGAAGCGGACGGCCGTGCAGATCGCTACCGGAAAGAAGATACAGTCCCTGGTGCTGGACGGCGGCATTTTCATGGATGCCGATACCGGCAATAACACCTGGCAGGCTGCTAAAGGCTGACGGTATACTGCTTGTACAGGATGCTTTTGCCATCCTGGGCCAGTATGTAATCATCGTCCAGGTTCACGGCCTTGTAATACCTGCCCACCGTAGGATCCTAGTCCACCACTTCTATGTATTCGCCCACCGGTCCGGGCATGAGCGGCTCCCAGGGCACCTTGTAGACAATGTCGTTAATAGCGGCCGTGTCCAGTTTAAGGGACAGGCTGGGATCAAACGCATCCCCGCGCAACTTGCGGAATGGGCGGCGTTTTAGCATAGTAATTGGGAGGATTGGGGAATAGCAGCCATGTGTCACTGTTTTAGCGAACCGGGAATTTTTCGGGGCCTGCATGATTTATCCTTGCTGGTGTTTTGGGATATCGGCAAATAAACGGCAGCCGTCCGTCGGAACCAATGACAAGCGCAAGGTGGCATTTTTCCGGGAATAAACCATGCGTAGAAATACCTGTTTTCAGAATCCCTGCTAAAACAACCGGGAACTGGGCAGTTCCGACCATCAGCAGTTATAGATACAATAACGGGGCCGCCTGGACAGGCAGCCCCTCCACGTATGCTATTCATCTATCGGTTGATAGCCAATGCGTTCCATGCCGGCCGCTGTGTATCAACGCCGGCCGGCTATTTATTTTACTGCTGTCCGGGACAGATCAGCTTTCCAATAGTAGTAGCTCCTGCACGTGTCCCCTGATCTCATACGCTGTATCCGCCTCCGGCATGGCCTCAAAACGCCCGCCTTCCGGCAGGTAGCGCCAGCCTATGCCGCGCTGCCTGTTATACAGGCATATGCAGCAACCCGGCAAGCTGGGGCAGGTAGCCCCTCCGGCCTGATGGTGAGCAGGGGGTCGGGCGTACGCAGGGGGTCGGGTTGAACACGAGGAAGTAGATATCATCATCCCCTTTGCCGCCGTCCCGGTTGGATGACAGGAAGCCCTTCTGATCCTGGATAATGGTCATGGCTGCACCAGATAGACAAGAATAGCAAATACACGGAAAATCCTGGCTTGGATACTAGAGATACGGTTCACCAATATGGTTATTATCTGCAGTTCTGATAGTTATAACAACATTACAACTAAAAAGTTTTACGAATATACAAATAGATTTAATTGAAACAATAATCATAACAGAAAGGAACGGATTGAATATCATGAACAACAAAGGAATAAATGTGAATAACACAATTAAAGTGAACAAAAGGAACCTTTCGTTTTTAATAAAAGAAAAGTATACTTTACAATTATTCCTTTCGAGAATAGCTACAGCTTTAACCGGTAAATAGCATATGGCGCAGTACGCTTGTCCACGCCATTGTTATAGTCCGGCTGCTTTTGTATCTGCGAGCAGCTGATATACAGGTAGCCGTCCTTTGAAATGTGGTAGCTGTCCGGCCATATCAGCAGGCTGTCTTCCACCAGCGTTGTCATTTGCAGCTCCGGATCAATGCGCATAATGCGGTAATGCTCAATGTCCCCCAGGTAAAGGTTGCCCTCGTCGTCAAAGATCATTCCGTCCGTAGTGGTAAAATGTCCCAGGTCCTCCACGTGCTCCTCCAGCTCCGCAGATGCCAGGTCCTCGTTCTGCAGATATTCCGTGCGGATGCGGTACAGCTTGTCATCGGTCAGCGGCTTGTAGTACAGCCATTCTCCGCGGGGCGAAAGGGCGATACCGTCCGAATGGATCTTCACCGGCTGCCCGTTCTTCATCAGCTCCCGTCCATCTACCGTAAAAGTGTAGGCGGGGTCTGATCTTACAGAATAATGGTCCTGCAACACCTGGCGGATATTGCCGGTAGCCAGGTTCACAACAAAAATGCCACCTTCGTTTGAATTGGTGAGGTAGGCGTGCTGGCTCGCGGTATCCACCCGCACGTCGTTGATGTAGCTGTTATTACCGGCTACGCCGTCAAATCTGTAAGTGCGTTCCACCTGCCCGGTGCCGATATCAATTTTCACCAGCTTGTAGCTCTGCTGGTACACGCCTGCCATTTTGGGCGAGGCCGGGTCTACCACCCACATCTTGTCCGCCCCGTCAATGTACACCGCCTGCACGCATACCCATTTATCCTCTCCGCTCTGCCCGGGTTGCCAGCTGTTCATTTCCGCATTGGGATAGGGGGTTACCTGGTTGCCGGCCCGGGTTTCCACCAGGGCATAACGGTAGGTTTCAGACCACAGGGGGTAATTCGTGAAGAGGCGGCCATTGGCCGAAACGGCCACGCCGGTAAGCTGGTAAACACTGTCTGCGAACACCTGTTCCAATGCCTTCGGGGGCTCCGGCAACGGCGTATCATCGTCCGGATCGCAGGATATGATGCTGCCTGTAAGCAGCGCCGGGAGCAGCAGCGGCCATAACCGTTTCATAAGCTGTTTTTACCAGCGCCACAACAAATAGCATACCTGTGCAACACCGGCACGGCATGCCCTCGGGATGCGCACAGGGAATGCCTGTACAGCCGGCTTCCCCGGTTGCACAATTTGCCCCCCGGCATCTACAGTGCATTGCTGCCTGGCGTTATACGCTAATAAACACGGATAAAGGAAAACGATGAAATAATGAACTGGCCGCTTCCCTTTGCTACCAGGTAAAGGTCGTGCGTGCCGTAGGATCGCCCCATCTTAGCCGGTATCTTTAGCGCATAGGTAGTGTCCCCCGTATAGGGTATTTTAAGTGTGCCTATGATCTTTCCCTTTGGTTTGTCTATCCTGAATTCAAGCGTGGATTCCGCCTTGTGCTGGTTGGTCACTTCTACTTTAAAGCCGATCTCTCCCATGCCCAAATATACCTGTCCGAAACCGAGGTAGCTCCCGTTCTGCATTTTAAATTCCGTTTCGTGCCGGGGTTTTGTTGAAGGCGCAGCAGTCTGACCCTGTACCCAAAAAGGTATCAGGAACAAAACAATACATTGCACTAACATCAGCATCAACCTCATAGGCATAGGATAGGCTTCACATCGCTCACATTTGGGCAACCGGGGCCAGTTCTCCCGGCAATTTTCCAGCCGGAAAAATAATAATAATTTTTGTAATATTTAGTGAAGCCGGAAAAATAGCTGTTAGCCATTAGCTTAGCTGTTAGCATTGGGTCAAACACTAATGGCTAATGGCCAACAACTGATCGCTATCTCAACAGGTTCACTGCACCCTTGCGAAGCACTTCCCTCCCATCGGCCAGCTTTAACCGGATGGCATATACGTACACGCCCGCGGGCTGGGCCCTGCCGTTATGGGTACCGTCCCAGCCGGCGCCCGCCTCACCGGTCTCAAAGATCAGCTCTCCCCACTGGTTGAATATCCGCAGCTGCTGTCCGGTAATGATGTTGCCTTCGGCCTTGAAGATGTCATTCAGTCCGTCATGATTCGGGGTAAAAGCATTGGGAATGAAGATGTCCTGGCTCAGCAGCCTGGCCATTGCCACGGCCGGCTCGCTTTGCTGGCAGGGCACCGCTCCCGTTGCTGCCACGGAGATGGACACGCCTTCCGAAAGCGGCAGTCCTGTTACCTGGTGGCGGGTACCCGCGGGGCCGGAGCTGGGCGGGGTATAAGCGCCCCCGTTCACGGACACCTGGTACCCTGTTGCGCCCGGTACGGGCTGCCACACGAATGTTACGCTGTGGGGCATGATCTCCGTGGCGGTCACTACCGGGGCAGCTACCCGCTCCAGCCGGTCTATGGTAACGGTGGTACGCGGGCTGGTACACATGCCGTTGATAGCCTCTACAAAATACTTATCGCCCGCCTGTCCGGCAGGTACGGTATAGGTAACGCCAACGCCTACCGGGGCGCTTCCCTGGAGGCCGGTATACCAGTGATAGGTATAGGCTGCACCGGCATTCTGCACCAGCAGGATCACAGTGCTGTCCGGGCAGGCGGTAGCGCCGTCCACTACCGGCGAAGGCGGTATATCCGTTACCGTTACCTGCACGGTGGCCGATAACCCACAGCCCAGTGAATCAGTGGCGCTGACGGTATAGGTAGTGGTGGCTGCCGGGGTAACGGTCAGCTCCTCCCCGCTCCCGCCGCCGGGCTGCCAGTTTACATTGCTTACCGGGCCGCTGACGACAGCCGTCAGCCTCACAGGCGTACCGGCGCAGATAGCATCCGGGGCGGCAAATGCCGTAAGCGTAGCGGCTGTTTTGCCGGGCACAGTGCCGGTATACGTAGTGGCGCAACCGTTAGCGTCCAGGATCGTGCACATATAATCGCCGGCAGGCAGGTTGCGGGCCGTATCGCCCAGCTGCACAGGGGCAGTAGCCCAGGTAAAGGACAGGGGCGGCATGCCGCCGGTAGCGCTCAGCGCAATGCTGCCGTCCGCACGGTTGCAGGTAGCCGGTACAATATCAGCGCTTACCTCCACGGGCGAATAGGGCACCCCGGAAAGGGCCAGTATCACGGCGCGGGAGCTGGTAAGGGTGCTGGTGCCGGATATATAGCGCACCGTAACGCTGTCCAGCAGCCTGGACTGGTTGCTGCAGGACATGGGAATGTCCAGGCTGTAAAAGCGGGGGTTGCCGCCAGACAGTCCGTCCACGGTATAGGGCGGGCCCGCCTGCCGCGCAATGCGTCCAAAGCCGCTGTATACGGCATTGGTGCCGTCAAACCAGTCCTGTATGCTGGCAGATGCGCCGGTGGCCGTGGTGCCGTCCGTAAAATGCAGGGTAATGCTTAACCGGCTGTCGCCCTCCGTGGAGAACAGCAGCAGGCTTATTTTATTAAAGGCCGCCGGCGTATCCAGAGCCAGCGTACCGGTGGAATCCGTATTGGCCACTACCGCAGAGGCAGAAAGGTACAGACCGTTGTTGCCGTCATAGGGCGCCAGCTGGTAAGTGCGGGTACCGCTTGTAATGGTGCCATTGTCTGTCATGCCGCCGGAAATGCCATTGGCAGCCGCAAAGGAAGCGGAATACAGCAGGTAAAAGCTCAGGTCGAGGTCCGTGGTGGTCACGGCAGTGGAGCTGGTGCCGCTTTCCGCCACTACATCATTATTGAAGCCGGAGATGCCAACAGGCGTGTAGGTTTGCGCGGCGGACCGGGCGCTGGCAAACAGCGCCAGCATCAGCACAATCGTAAAAACGTGTTTCATTTATTGCTTTTATTATGGTTGATGATAAATGCTGTCAGCGCAGCAGGGCTACCCAGCCCGTATACTGTGCCTTCCCGGGGCTGATGGAAATAACATAGTAATAGGTACCTGTCGGCAGGGGTCTGCCGCGCCAGGTGCCTTCCCAGGGGCGGGTATACCCCTGGCTTTCATACACGGGTTGCCCCCAGCGGTTGAAAACCTCCACCCGGCACCCCGGCACGGTCCGCAGCCCGTCTATCTCCCAGCGGTCGTTGATGCCGTCGCCATTGGGGCTGAATGCATTGGGTATGCGCAGCACTTTGTCCGGCACTACTATCAGCCAGCCCTGGCTGCTGCTGTCCGTGCAGCCAATATCGTTCATAACGTACAGCGTTACCCGGTACTGCCCCGGCGCTGCGTACCGGTGCAAGGGGTCCGTTTGCACGGAAGTATTGCCGTCGCCAAAATCCCAGCGGCAGGCAACGGCGTGTTGCGACTGGTTGCTGAAACTGAAAAGGGCTTCGCTGTATTCCAGCGGGGTGTTGATGCCTGGAGCAGTTGTAAAGGATGCTAGCGGCAGCGGCTGTACATTGATGAGCGCCACCTGCTCCAGGGTATCGAAACATTGCTGCTGCGTGCCGGCAATCAGTGTAACCGTATATGTGCCAGGTGCGGCATAGTTATGCAGGGGCGCCTCTGCAGCAGACCGCCCTCCGTCGCCAAAGTCCCACTGCCAGCTGTCTGCCTGCTGCGACTGGTTGATAAAGGTCACCGGCAGCCCGGTGCAACCGCTGGTGGTGTCTGCGCTGAATGCAGCTACAGGAGCCGGATGCACGGTCAGCAGCACAGTGTCTGCCAGAGCGCATCCAAAAGCATCCTCCGCATTCACGATGTACGCGGTAGTAGTGCGGGGCGATACCACCACGCTGGGACCGGCAGCATTACCGGGCTGCCAGCGGTAACTGACCACCACTCCCCCGCTGGCGGCGGCGGTGAGCGTAGCTGCGGTGCCGGCGCATACTGTATCCGTGCTGGCGCTGGCCGTTAATACAGCGCCGGATACTTCCGGCACATTACCCTGGTATACGGAGGTGCAGCCATTAGCGTCGGTAATAGTGCAGGTGTAGCTGCCCACAGGCAGGTTCGCAGCTGTGGGCTGCGTTTGCGCCGGTACGGTATTCCAGCTAAAGGTCAATGGCGCGGTGCCGCCGCTTACGCCCAGTGCAATGCTGCCATTGGCGCTGCCGCAAATGGCGGGGGTAACGGCCGGCGTTATCTCCGGCGGCGTATAGGCCACACCGGAGAGGGCCAGTATCACCGCGCGGGACGGGAAAGCGCTGCCCCCTCCTGCCATATAGCTAATGGTGACAGCGGCCAGCGGTTTGGCCTGGCTGGCGCAGGCCAGCGCCATATCAAAGCGGTAAAAACGGGGATTGTTGCCGGTAAGGCCATCCACCACGTAAGGCGGAGCAGTATTGCGCGTAATGCGCCCAAAGCCGGCGTACACGGCATTGGGCCCGTCAAACCAATCTGGTATGGTCAATACGCCGCCTGCTGCGGTAGTACCGTCTGTAAAATGCAGGGTAACGGCGAGCGTGCTGTTGCCTTCCGTAGAGAATACCAGCAGGCTAAGCCTGCTGAAGGTAGCCGGGGTAGCAAGGGTCAGCACGCCCGAAGCAGCCGTGTTGGGCACTGCGCCGCCGGCGGAAAGGAAAAGGCCGTTGCTGGCAGTATACGGTGCCAGCTGGTAGGTGCTTGCGCCGTTTGTAATAAGGCCATTGTCCGGCACGCCGCCGGGTATACCGTTGGCAGCCGCAAAAGCGGCAGTATACAGCACGTTGTCGCTAAGGTCCAGCACGGTGCTGGTAACAGCAGCTGCACTGGTGCCCGATTCCGCAAAAACATCATGATTAAACCCGCTTACATTCACGGGCGTATACGTTTGTGCACAAAGCTCATGCGCACCGGCGCAAAGCACCAGTGCAAGGGCAATGGTAGAAATGGTCTTCATCGGTCTATATCATCGTTTGCTGCAAGGGGCGTCAAGCAACACAAGGGACGGGTATAGGGCCACCGCAGTACTTTTCCTGTTTAATGGTTTTCTGGAATTGCAGGGTAAAACAAAAAGTTTATGATCCGGGTTTTCAACAGCACCTCCCGGTACCGGGGAAGCGCTTTTTTTAAATACACCCGCATGGTGAATTCGGGGGGGTGCCCAAAAAGGAGTTTTATCATTTCTTTATCTTTTGCTAACGGATTTGCTAATGCAAAAGGATGCATCTATATTTGTTGAACATCAATAATTACACGGCAATATGCATTTAAATAAACCTACAACTATTGTACTGCTGGTAGCAGTGGCGGCACTCCTTTTCATTCCCTTCCTGGGCCGTGTACATTTGTTTGACTGGGATGAGATAAATTTTGCGGAATGCTCCCGGGAAATGATCAGGCTGGACGACTATTCCCGCATATACGTGAATTTTAAACCTTTCTGGGAAAAGCCGCCCATGTTCTTCTGGATGCAGACGGTGGCCATGAAAATATTCGGCGTCAACGAGTTTGCCGCCCGTTTTCCCAATGCCATCTGCGGCATCGTGACCCTGCTGGTGCTGTTCCTGTGCGGACGCCGCGTTTATGACAACCGCTTTGGCGTACTGTGGGCGCTGGCCTACGCGGGATCGCTGTTTCCCAATATGTACTTTAAATCCGGGCTGATAGATCCCTGGTTCAACCTTTTCATTTTCCTTTCCCTGTACTTTTTTATCCTGTACCACTGGAAACGGAACGGATACGATCAGGAAGGGCTGAAAAAAAAGCCGCTGTACTACGCGGTATGGGCAGGCATTTTCATGGGCCTGGCCATTTTAACAAAGGGCCAGGTAGCGCTGATGATCTTCCTGTTGGTGCTGGGCGTATACCTCGTGTACAACCGCTTCCGGGTGTACTTTCACTGGGGGCATGCCGGGGTGTTCCTGCTGGTGGCCGCCCTGGTCACGTTTACCTGGTACGGGTACGAGACCATCAAGAACGGGCCCTGGTTCATCACGGAGTTCCTCCGCTACCAGTACCGCCTCTTTACCACGCATGATGCAGGACAGAAGGGCTTCCCGGGCTATCACTTCGTGGTGATCCTCTTTGGCTGTTTCCCCGCGTCCCTTTTTGCCATCCCGGCCTTTTTCAGGATGCCTTTCATACACCGTTACGACCAGGATTTCAAACGCTGGATGGTGCTGCTGTTCTGGGTGGTGACCATCCTCTTCACCATCGTGCAGTCGCGTATCATTCACTACTCATCCATGGCCTGGTTCCCGGTTACTTTCCTGGCCGCCTATACGTTTTACAAGTGGGAGCGCCAGGAAGCGCCGTACAAAAAATATGTGGCCGTGTTCACAGGCATCATCGGCGCCATTGTTTCCCTCCTGCTGCTGCTGGTGACCATCATTGCCATGAACATTGAAAAGCTGGTGCCTTATGTAGACGACCCGTTTGCACAGGCCAACATGATGGCGGATGTGCACTGGTCCGGCTGGGAAGGCGCCGCCGGCGTGTTGATGCTCATTACCGTGGTGCTGGGCCTCCTGTACCTGAAAAAACGCGCCTTTGCCCGCGCAGCGTGGACCTTCTTTGGCGGCACGGCCATCGTGATATTCCTGGCCGCTGCACTGATCGTGCCCAGGGTGGAGCGCTATTCGCAGGGAGCAGCCATCGACTTCCTGGAACAACGGCAGGGCGAGGACTGCTACGTGAATGCGCTGGGCTACTGGAGCTATGCGCCTTTCTTTTACGCGCGCAAGGAGCCGCCGCAAAATCCCAATTCCTATAACGAGGAATGGCTGCTGACCGGCGATATTGACAAACCGGCCTACTTTGTTACCAAAGTAGACCGGGTGGAGAATTACACGCAGCATAACCCGGAGCTGAAGGAGCTGTACCGGAAAAACGGGTTTGTGTTCCTGAAGCGGGAGGTGCCGGGTGATAAAGAATGATGAATGTAAATGTCAGAACGCGTATTTCAGCGTCACGCCATACGTATGGGGATCACCCAATACCGCGGCATAATGCCCGGCATTGCCGCTGGCCGGCAACAGCTGCTCAAAATAGTCTTTGTCCGCCAGGTTGCGGGACCATAGGAAAAAAGACAATCCGTGCTGCACCCTGAATCCCGCCCTGGCATTAAAAAGCGCATAGCCATCGATATTCAGGTACTTTGAGGGAACCGGGCTTGAGGAAAAGGAAGACCGGTAGTAGGCCTCCAGGGTAATGAAAAATTTTCCCTCATTGCTGAATACCCTTTTCGTATTCGACACCAGCTCGCTGCTAAGCGAGCCTGCCCACCTGGATATGCCCGGAAGCCGCTGGCCCGAAGCATCCTTGTACTCCTTTCCCCCGGTTTCTTCCAGCGGCACCGGCGCTTCTTTAAAGGATACGTACCTGCCATCTGTATATGTAAGGGCACCGTAGAAGGATAGCAGCTTGCCCGCCCTGATATTGCCGTCCAGCTCAATGCCGCTTACCCGCACTTTCTCCGCGTTAGCCAGGTAGCCCCGGTTTACGCCCAGCTGCGAATTGAGCACCAGGGTCTGGTAATCCTTCAGGTCAGTGTGATACAATGTGAGATTAAGCGTAGCGCCCTGTGCCGGCACCGTTTTAACGCCCACTTCAATATGCTGTACATACTCCGGTCTGATCTCCGCCAGCTCCAGCATAGGCTGCCCGTTTAAAGTAGGCAGGCCGCCCAGATTCAATCCTACCGGTTTGTAGTTGGTAGCAAAGGTGGCATAGGCGTTAAACTCCCTGGAGGTTTTATAGGACAGGGTAAGCTGGCCTGACAGGTTGGTGTTGTCGGTGTTGGCATTAAATATCTGGTCAGTGTAAACAACATGCTTCAGCGCAAGCAGTTCCGGGTCATTTGTTTGCAGGCCGCCATAGGTCTGCCTGTTAAAATCTACTTTCTTCCTGTCATAATTAAATCGTAAACCCGGCAATAGGTGCAGCTTTTCAGTGATCGCCCAGTCTACCTGCCCGAATATGGCGCCGCTGAATGTGTTTAACTTTGATCTTGTCCTTATCCCGTATCCATCCAGCAACCCGGGCGTTTTCCACAACTCGCTGTCCGAATTCCGGGAGAATCGCCATTGATCCCTGCCCGATTCTTCCGTATGATAGGGATCCGTTTTCAGATCCTGCGCAATGGCGAATATGCCGAACACGCCACTGAGCCGGGAGGAGAATGTACCTGCATACCGTATCTCCTGGGACCACTGGTTATGTTTTGAAGGAGCCTGTGACAATGCCAGCGCCTGCAATCCTGTGAAGTCCCTGTCATTGGAGGGCGCCCAGTTCCAGAAACGCCAGGCGGATGTAGCGGTGAGGGTGCCTTTACCCAGCGCCAGGTTAATATTGAGTGAAGCGCCTCCGAAATCCTGGTCAGACTTCCAGGGTGTATCATGATCGATCACCCTGTCAAATGGATTGCGCGAAGGCAGCTCATAATCCAGGTCGGAAATGATCTGTTCAAACTGGCGATAGGCCGGCCGCCCGGTAGGCACCACGCCGGCCACCACCTGCGCATATCCGTTTGGCCGCTGGCGGGAAGCATCGCCTGCCAGCAGTATCTCGGTCTTCTCGGATGGAGTAAATAACAGCTGCCCGCGGAAACCAATATTGTTCAGGTCATTCACATGCTCGTCCCTGACCTTGTTGTAAATGGTACCATCACGCTGTGTGCCTACAAAAGAGAACCTTCCGGCCAGCTGCTTGGTCAATGGCCCGGTTACAGATGCCTTTGCCTGTATGTACCCATAATTGCCATAGCTTAGTTCAAAGGTGCCGCCGGGCGTAAAGACGGGCTTTCGGGTGGATATATTGAAGGCACCTGCGGTTGTGTTCTTGCCAAACAGGGTGCCCTGGGGCCCGCGCAGCACTTCAATACGCTCCACATCTATAAAGTCGAGCGTGGTAGCTGCCGGCCGCGCATAATAAACGCCATCCACATAAAAGCCAACACCCGGGTCAATGCCATCGTTGGTCAGGCCGAATGTAGTGCCCAGGCCACGAACGTTCAATGTTGTGTTACGCGGGTTGGAGGAATAAAGCTGCACGGATGGTACCAGCTCTTTTAAGCGGTTTACATTAAAAGCGCCTGCTTCCGCTGCACGCGCGCCTCCTATAACGGAGATGGGTATAGGCACATCCTGCGCGGTCTCTGTTCTCCGTCGCGCAGTTACCACCACTTCATCCAGCAGGCTGTCATCAGTAAGGTCAATTTCCAGCGGCTCGCCGTCCAGCTCGTAAATCACTACTTCCTGCGTCTCGTAGCCTACCTGCCGGATCAATATTGAGAAGGGAAAATGCGCCTGCGCGCTGATGCTGAAGTTGCCACTGGCGTCTGCCAATGCATGTACATTCGTGCCTTTAATAATGATCGTGGCGCCGGGAAGCGGGTTACCGTTCCCATCCCTTACCACCCCCTGCACAGCGCGCTGCGCATAGGCAGCGCTGGCTGTCAGGATGAGCGTAAAGATGGCAAGCAATATGTTTTCTATAGTGGTCTTCATGTAAAAACGTGATTTCATAAAAACGGTTTAAGCGTAAAAGTTGGTTGATCCTGTGCGTTTGTTCGCTGAAATACCGGTCACTGGCCCCGCCCGGCTGCGAACTGTTCAAACTTTTCCTTATCCGGCTTGCCTGCTTCCGGTTTCAGGTATCCGAAGGCATGGAGATCCTTTCCGCTATTATTGACCACCCACCGCAAAAAGGTAATGGCTTCGGGGCTGGCTTCCTTCCGGCTTATGGAAAAATGTATGTACGCAATCGGAATGTTATTGATATGGCCGGATGCGCTTTTCTCCAGGTGTTCCGTAACAGCATCCAGGCTGCCGTAGCACTTCTCTTCATCGCTCACCTTGTTGTTCCCATTAAGGTCCACGGGGATCACAACAATGCCATCCACCGGTTTCCTGGTATTATGATCGTAAACAACCGGCAGCGGCGCATAGGACAGGCCGGTAGTGTCCCGCAGCAGCGCCTTCAGCAAATGTTCGTCTGCACCGGCAATGGCCTTTCCCCTGATATGCTTTTGCTCATACCCGAAATACCGGGCAAACACCCTGGGGGCCCCTGCTTTCTGAAGGCGTGTGTAAACCGTAAAAGGCCCCCTGATCTCCTGCTGCTTTTCCTTGTCAGCATAGTTGTCATGGAAAAAGAGCTGCCGGATCAGCTCCCTGTTCAGGCCCTTGTCAGCGTACCATCCTGCAAAGGCCGATCTGCTATTGGCTACAGGCAGCACAGCGTAGCGGGCCACATACACATGCTCGTGGTCCTTCCCGGTATCTCCGGGCTGCTCGGAGGCTTCAACCAGGATATCATACTGCGCGGGATCAGCAGATCCCCTTGGTTCAATGATAACCTGTATACCGGGATTGGCTTCATTGAAACGATCTATCCAATGCTGTATTAAAGGATAGGAAAAGCGTACACCGGTGATCTTTACAACATGCTGCCGGCTCAGCGCCGCGCTATCCTGCGCCCTGGCTGCGGAGCAGGTCAGCAGCCATCCCAGGCCGATAAAAAGAACTGATCTCATTCGTTGAAAAGGTAAATGTTTGGCGACTTATTTTTCTATTAAATACATAAACAAACTAGACTTATAAAGCCAAAGAACCTGCTATTTATATGCTAACGCCTGCTGCATAGGGCAGGCCTTGACAGTTCATTGCTTTTCAAACGCCACAGTGAGTGTGGCGTACAGATCATGCTGCGCTAGCGCAGTTTTTCCAGGTCTGCCGGTAGCTCCTGTTCAATATTGCCAACTGAGGTCATGGGCGGATTCGAACCGCCGTAAGGGGTTTTGCAGACCCCTGCCTGACCACTCGACCACATGACCTGCTATTATTCCTGCGTTTGGTCGCTCAAAGTAAATACATTTTTATTAGTCCACAAAATCTATAGGATAAATATTTTTATTTTTTGGACTGCGGCAGCTACCTGCTTGGGTTGTTATTGTCCCGGGGAAACACTACCACTAACATCACCCGCTACAATGCACAACCGGAGCAGGCTTTCAATTGCAGCACGTAATGATTCCGCATACCTGTGGAGAAAAAGGATGCAAAAAAAACCGGAATTGCGCTGCAATTCCGGTGGTAGAATAAGGCTTTATTTCTTCCTGGAAAAGAACCGCAGCACGTTGCTCACTACCTTGTCATTGGAGCCCAGCCAGCCTTTGATCTCGGTGTACAGCGCCACCATGGCATTGTCCAGCTTTACCATCAGCTTGTTGCCCTGGCCCGGCCTGGCCTTGTAGTACGTAGCCCTGCGAAAAGGATTCTTCTCAATAGAGTAATAGTATAACGCAATAGAACGCCTGAACTGTCCTTCCGGGCAGGTCATGGGCTCGGGGTGACCGTGGTAGGAATCCGCATCCGTATTGAAGATCACGCAGCGGTTAAAAACGGGCGATACTTTTTTCTCGCAGGCCGTCATGTTCCGGTCCCACAGCTCCAGCTGCCCGCCCCACTCATCTTCCCAGCCCTTGTTCAGGTATACCAGCACATTCACCCGGCGCTGCCAGTTACGGTGATGCGGGTGCACGGTAAAATCGGCGTGGATATTCAGGAAGCCGCCCCTGCCGGACTGGTGGATACCGCCGCCTTCCAGGAAATCGTCTTTCTGCAGGTTGGGAATGCCGGTCAGCTCGCTGAGGAACTCCAGGAACTCCGGGGAGTTCAGCTCGTTGATGGTGCGACGGATGGTGGGCGGCAACTGATCCAGCTTGTTCAGGCCGCGTTTCTTTTCATTGAAGTGCACGTAATTGATCCAGCCGTCCGCTTTGTTGAGCGTGTTGAACTCTTCTATGCATTCGTCCAGCACGGCAGGATTAAGGAAGTTTTCCAGCACAATGTGCGGATAGGGGTTCGCTTCCTGGTACTGCTTGCTTAGCATGGCCAGCTGACTGCTCCAGCTGTTTACATCAATGACAGTTGTAGGTGATAATGTCTGTTGCAATTTCGAACTTTTTATTATATGTAATAATAACAAATATAACGTCCGTCCGGGAATGTATCAAGGTTATTTTTAGGTTAATTACTGCCGGTGCATAAGCCAGTATAGCAGCAGGGCCAGTTCGCTGCCCAGGGACGAGCGCAGTATGCGCAATGCCTTGCGCATATGCTGTTCCACGGTATTCACGGAAATGTTCAGCCGCTCGGCCACTTCCTTGTTGGACAGCTGCTTCTCCCGGCTCAGCAGGAAAACAGTACGGCATTGCGCAGGCAGCTCCTGTATCTTGTGCTGCAGCAGCATTTCCATTTCCTTCAGCTCCAGCAGGCCGCCGGCATCGCGCGCGCCGGAAGGCATGTCCTGTATGAAAGCCTGCTCTCGTCTCAACTGCGCCAGCTGCTGCCGGTGGTAATTATATACGCGGTTGCGCAGGGCTACGAAAAGATAGTTTTCCAGCACGGTATGCTCGTGCAGGCCCGGGAGCTGCCGGTAAAGGGCCATGAACAGGTCCTGCACCAGCTCCTGCGCCGCTTCCAGCTGACCGGTCTTTTTATGCGCGATATTCACCAGGCGAATAAAATGCCGCTCGTAAATGATATCAAAAGCTTTTTCGTCACCTTGCTTGAATAATGCTATTAACGTGGTATCGGTATGGTGAGCGTATGATCTGATAGTGATGCCGTTTATCCAAATTTAATAATTAAATTAATTTTATTTTTCAATTTCTATAACTGATGTGCTGATGTGCTGATGAAAATGCTGCGGATGATCCGCTCCCATTCATTAGCACATTAGCATATCAGCACATTAGCACTTTTTTTTCCTTCAAAGTAACGGTTTCCCTCCACACCGGTGTTTTTATATATGAACATCCATTTATGAAGTAGTCTATGGACCCTCAGTATCTATTATTGCTTTTGGAAAAATACAGCGCAGGAACCTGCACGGAAGAGGAGCTGGGGCTGCTGAATGCCTGGTACGCAGCTTTGGGCAAGGAACGCCCGGACCAGCTGTTGGATCCCGGCAGCGAAGCAGCCATGCTGTTAACACAGCAAAAGCTGCAGGAGCTGAGAGCCCGGCTGGCGGCGGTGCCGGCAGCTACCTCCCTGCAGCCCGTGCGGGGCGCGCTATGGCGGCGCATGGGCCGGTGGGCGGCCGTAGTAACCGGCGTAGCCCTTGTGTCCGGCATGGCCTATTACGGCTGGCAACAGCGCCGGCAGCAGGCAGCCATAGCCATGCAAGCCGCACCGCAAACCGTAGACAAGCTGGCCTACAGCCGGCATATCACCTTGCCGGATAGCAGCACCGTAGTGCTGCACGCCGGCAGCCGGCTGGAGTACCCTGCTGTATTCAGTGGCTCCGAAAGAGCAGTGATTCTTTCCGGCGAAGCCTATTTTGATATCCGCGAAGACCCAACGCGCCGCTTTGTGATCAATACCGGCCGCGTGAAGACCACCGTGCTGGGCACCGCCTTTAACATCAAAGCCTATCCCGGTTCCAACGAGATCACCGTATCCGTTACCAAAGGCAAGGTAAAGGTGGAGGACGGGCAGCAGGTGCTGGCTGTGCTCACCCCCGACCAGCAGATGGTGTACAACACCATGGCCGCCACCCTGACGCAAAAACCGGTGAGCGCGCTGGAGCAGATCAACTGGACGCAGGAGGATATGGTATTTGAATCCATACCTTTTGAGCAGATCGCCGCTACCATCAGCAAACGATATGAAGTGAACATACGCTTTGACAATCCGGCGTTGGCGCAATGCCCCGTGCGGGCCTCCTTCAGCGGCACGGAATCGCTGGATGAAGTGCTGACCGTGCTCTGCACCGTAAGAAATGCCACGTATACCATGATGCCCGGCGGCGGTGTAATGATCCACGGCAAGGGCTGTTCCACAGATTGACCGTACAGTAAACCATAACTTGCAAAAACACTAACAACATTTTGCCTATGGCCTTATGCAACCAAAATTAGTACCGTAGAACCATTCACGTAACCTTCCCTCACAACAATGAATACCGGCCCTCAACAGGGTCATGGGAAAGGTTTTGCCAACAGGATGGAATATGCACGTTATGCGCAGCCATGCCATAGTGGGCAACATGCCCGCATGCTTGCTTATTGTCTCATCTAAACCATAATGCCCGTTCTCTTATGAAGATCAGTACCCTACTATTTGTATGCATGCTGCTGTTCTCCCCGCTGTGGGCAGCCAGCAGCACCGCGCAGAACATTGCCACCACGCAGATCACCCTGGCCCTCAGCCACGAAACCCTGCGCAGCGCATTGCGGAAAGTGGAAACCCTGTCCGGCTTCCGCATTGCTTTTCCGCCGGAGCAGGTGCGCCGCTACCGGGACATTTCCCTGGAAAAAGACACCCGCTCCGTAAAGGAAACGCTGGAGCTGCTGCTGGCCGGCACCCCCCTCAGCTTCAGGCAGCAGGACGACATCATCATCATTTACCGCCCCCTGCCGCGCAGCCCTGCGGCAGACACCATCATTAAAAACCCGCCGCCCGCCAGACAACAGGCGCAGTCCCGCACCATCATCGGCTCCGTGATCGAGTACCGCAGCAATGAGCCGCTGCCCGGCGTAACCGTGCAGGTTAAAGGCACCAACCGGGGCACCACTACGCAGGCCGACGGCACCTTCAGCATTGTAGTACCGCCCGGCGAAGCAGTGCTCTCCTTCTCCTATGTAGGATTTGAAACAAAAGAAGTGGAAACAGGCGCCACCAACTCCGTGAACGTGGCCCTCAGCCCGTCCAACATCAGCCTGAAAGATGTAGTGATCGTGGCTTACGGGGAGCAGAAAAAAGCCACGGTTACCGGCGCCATTTCCTCCATCACTACCAAAGAGCTGGTGCAAAGCCCGGTGTCCAACCTCACCAATGCGCTGGCCGGCAGGCTGCCCGGTCTCATTACCACGCAGCGCAGCGGGGAGCCGGGCGTGGATGGCAGCACCCTGTACATACGGGGCGTAGCCACGCTTAATAATGCTACGCCGATCGTAATGGTGGACGGTGTGGAGCGCTCCATGGATTATGTAGATCCCAATGACGTAGAAAGCGTGACCATCCTGAAAGACGCCGCCGCTACAGCGGTGCTGGGCATGCGCGGGGCCAACGGCGCTATCCTGGTCACTACCCGCCGCGGCAAGGCCGGCGCACCACAGGTAAGCTTCCGCGCGTCTGCCGGCATACAGGAGCCTACCCGCCTGCCGACTTACCTGGGCTCCTATGACTATGCCCGGCTGCTGAATGAAGCCATGCGCAACGACGGGCAGCAGGTGCCTTTTATGGATGAACAGCTGGAAGGCTATAAAAATGGCACGCTGCCCAATACCGATTACTATAAATTCCTGATGCAGCCTTCGCATGTAGCTTCCGCCAACCTGAACGTAAGCGGCGGCGGCAATGTAGCACGGTACTTCATTTCCGCCGGCTACAACATTGCAGAAGGCAACTACAAACATACCACGGAGAACAAGGATGGCTACAACGCCAACAACATGATGAAGCGCTACAGCCTGCGCGCCAACGTGGATGTGGACATCTCTCCCAACCTCACTGCGCGCCTGGACCTGGCAGGCATTTTAACAGACCGCACGGATGGCAACAACAGCGCTTCCGGCGTAATGCAGCTCGCCAACCGCATGCCGCCCATCTATCCCATATTCAACCCCGACGGCTCCATGTGGGGCACAGGCACCTATACCAGCAACATCTATGGCGAGCTGTCGCAAAAGGGCTACCGGCGCTGGTACAACAATACGGTACAGGGCACCTTTGCCCTTACCCGCAAGCTGGATTTCATTACCAGAAACCTCAGCGTAAAAGCTGCTTTCTCCTACGACAACACCAACCGGCCCAGCGCTTCCTATACCCGCAGCTACGCAGTGTACCAGCCCTTGTTTGACGACCAGGGCAATCCCGCCGGCTACCGTACCATTGGACAGGATACCAAGATAGACCCTAATGGCGGATTTGGCGGCGGCGATGCCATCCGCAATACCTATTTTGAGGCCACCCTGAACTGGAACCGCCAGTTCGGCAACCATGAAGCCAGCGCCATCCTGCTGTGGAACCGCCGCCTGCAGGAGTTCAATTCCCAGATACCCTACGCCTATCAATCCCTGCTGCTGAGAGGCACCTATAACTACAAGCTGAAATACCTGCTGGAGTTCAGCGCCTCTTACCAGGGATCGGAGAACTTTCCCCGGGAAAGCCGCTACGGTTTCTTCCCTTCCATTTCCGGCGGCTGGGTATTGTCTGAAGAACCGTTCTTCAAGAACAATATACGTGTGGTGAACTTCCTGAAAATACGCGGCTCCTATGGCGAGGTAGGCAACGACCGCTCCAGCGGCTCGCAGTTCCCGCCAGCCTCCGAGCGCTTCCTGTGGTTTACCTCCTGGTCCGGCGCGCCGCAGTATTACTTTGGCACCAACCCGGCGCAGGCCAATGGCTGGGCACAGGGCGCCATTGGCAATCCCAACGTAACCTGGGAACGCGGCCGGCAGGTAGACCTGGGCCTGGAAGCCCGCCTGTGGAAAGATTGCCTGGGGCTCACGATAGACGTGTTCCGCCAGCGCAGGAGCAAGATATTGATACCCCGCAAAACCCTGTCCGACGTGTTCGGGCAGGACATCAAGGCGCAGAACATTGGTATTGTGGACAACAAAGGCATTGAAATAGAGCTTACCCATCAAAATACCATTGGCCAGGTAAGCTACACCATCAAGCCCAATCTTACCTATGCCCGCAACAATATTGTATACCAGGACGAAGTGCCCCAGTCCTATCCCTGGATGCGGCGCACCGGCCACCCGGTAGGCACCCGGTTCGGGCTGATAGCCGAAGGCTTTTTCCGGGACCAGGAGGATGTAGCAAACAGTCCCCTGCAGAACTTCTCGAGCAACTACGGCCCTGGCGATATCAAGTATAAAAAACTAACCGGCAAGGAATATGATTACATACAGTCCGCCTTTGATGAAACGGCTATCGGCTACGCCCGTACGCCCGAGATCATGTATGGCGCTACCTTTGGCGTAAACTACAAGGGCTTCGATTTGTCCGTACTATTGCAGGGCGCCACCCATACGGATGTGTCGCTGGACGGGGAAGCGGCCTATGAATTTTTCCAGGGCGGCAAGGTAAAGCCTTTCCACCTGGGCCGCTGGACGCCGGAAACAGCCGCCACAGCTACCTATCCCCGCCTGCACGCCACTACCAACGCCAACAATCACCGCCTGTCCACCTTCTGGATCCGCGATGCCAGCTACCTCCGTATCAAAAATGCGGAAATAGGCTACCAGTTGCCCAAGCGGTGGATAAAAAGAGCCGGACTCAGCTACTTTCGTATATACATAAACGGTATGAACCTGTATACCTGGGACAAGCTGGATGATTTGGGCCTGGATCCCGAAGTGAACAATGGCCGCGGCGATATGTATCCTATCCAGCGGATATGGAATTTGGGCATTGATGTGAAGTTTTGATGCAGGGATCAAAAATCCAAACTAAACATATGTTTATGAAACAAGCAATCATATTACTTACCATTATCTTATTAACTGCCTGCAAAAAGGACTTCCTGGACAGGGCTGCCACCACACAGCAGCAGGATGAGGACATTTTTACCAACTTTACCATGACAGACCAGGTGGTGAACAACCTCTACTCCCGCATACGCGGCCCCTATACCTACCTGAGCGGCTACTCCATGAGCTCCGCCACAGACGAGGGCAAGGACGCCTCCAGCTGGATGGCCTCCCAGACCTTTAACAACGGCTCCTGGCATGCCACCACCATTGGCAACACCTGGCGCGAAAATTATGTGGCCATCCGCCAGGCCAATACCATCCTGGAAAACGTGGTAAAGTACCATACGCCGGACGATCCCAACAACCCCGGTACCCTGGAGAACCGCATCGGGGAGGTGTACTTTCTGCGGGCCTGGTTCCTGGCCGAGCTGATCAAGCAGTTTGGCGGGGTGATCATTGTTACCCGAACAATGGACCAGACCGATAATGCCGCGCTGACCCGGCCCCGCAACACCTACGACTCCTGCGTGGCGCAGATACTGGCTGACTGCGATGAAGCTTTTAAACGCCTGCCTTTATCCTATCCCAGCACCCAGGTAGGGCGCGTTACCAAAGGCGCCTGCCTGGCCCTGAAAGCCCGCGCCCTGCTGTATGCCGCCAGCCCGCTATGGGCCATTGCCGGCAAAACCAGCTTCCAGGGCGACATCAGCAGCAACAGTACGGCCTCCGATCCCGAAAAGTGGCGGAAGGCCGCTGCTGCTGCCAAAGCCGTGATAGACCTGCAGGGCGACGGCGGCCCCGTGTACCGCCTGGAGCCCAGCCTGGCAGCCCGCAAGCAGATGTTCACATCCAGTACCCTTGTCAGCAATGAAGTGATCTTTCAGCGCATGCGCGAAACAGACCAGGGCATGGACCGCTACCTGTTTCCCTTTGGCAACAGCGGCTGGTCTGGCTGCGCCCCCACCCAGAACCTGGTGGACGACTATGAAATGGACAACGGCTATCCTATCACGGACCCCGCTTCCGGCTACAACCCCGCCCAGCCTTATGCGCACCGCGACCCGCGCTTTTACCAGGACATCCTTTACAACAACGCCGACTTCAAAGGACGCAAGATCGAGACCTTTGCCGGCGGCAAAGATGCATTGAGCACAGATGTAGACCATACCCGCACCGGTTACTTTGCACGCAAGCTGCTGGACGAGAACATCACGCCCAGCCAGTCATCGTCCGTAAGGCAGGTGCACGGCATTATTTTCCGGCTGGCGGAATTTTACCTGAACTATGCGGAAGCGCTCAACGAATCAGATCCCGGCCACCCGGACATCGCCACTTACGTGAACGCCATCCGCGCGCGCGCCGGTATGCCGCCCCTGCCCGCCGGGCTTTCGCAATCGGAAATGCGGCAGCGTATCCGCAATGAAAGAAGGATAGAGCTGGCCTTTGAGAACCACCGTTTCTGGGATGTGCGCCGCTGGAAGATAGCAGCGCAAACGGAAAAGGCCATTTACGGACTGCAGGCCATTGTGGACAATACCGCCCCCAATGGCTTCCGTTACGAACGCTTTAAGGTAGAGGACCGGCCCTGGCGCAACGCCATGTACATCATTCCCATTACTGTAGACGAAACGCTCAGGAATCCCAACCTGGTGCAGAATGAAGGCTGGTAAGGCCGGCCCGCCATCTGTTGTATGCTAACCCGAAGCATGCCGCCTGTGATGGGGTGGCATGTTTTTTTCTGCTATTGGGATATGGAACACCCCCATCATCATCATGACCCGCCAGCGCAGCCCGTTCCTGCACATCATGGCCATGCCGGCCATCCGCACAGCGGCCACAACGGGCACCAGGCGCATGCCGGCCACCATCACGCCGGCTTTCTGAAACGCTTCTGGCTGTGCCTGGCGCTTACTGTGCCGGTGCTGCTGCTGTCGCATACTGTGCAGCAGTGGCTGGGCCTGCAGTGGCGCTTCCCCGGCGATCAATATATTTTGCTGGCGCTCAGTACCGTTATTTACGGGTATGGCGGCTGGCCCTTCCTGGCCGGGCTGGTGCAGGAACTGCGCCAGCGCTCGCCCGGCATGATGACGCTGGTGGCAGTGGCCATCACGGTGGCCTGGGTGTACAGCGTAGCCGTGGTACTGGGCCTGCGCGGCATGGACTTTTTCTGGGAGCTGGCCACGCTGATAGATATTATGCTGCTGGGCCACTGGCTGGAAATGAGATCGCAGATGGCCGCTTCCGGCGCACTGGGATCGCTGGTGGCGCTGCTGCCAGCAGCAGTGCATGTGGAGCGCAACGGCCAGGTGCAGGACCTGCCCCTGCAGGAGCTGCAGCAGCAGGACATCATCCTGGTAAAGCCGGGCGAAAAGATACCGGCAGACGGCGTGATACGGGAAGGCAGCTCCTACATCAATGAAAGCATGCTTACCGGCGAAAGCGCGCCGGTAAAAAAAGAGCCTGGCGCCAAAGTGATCGGCGGCTCCGTAAATGGCGACGGCGCGCTGAAAGTACAGGTAACCGGCGCAGGTAAGGACAGCTATCTCAACAAGGTGATCAGCATGGTGCAGGCTGCCCAGGGCGCCAAATCAAGAACGCAGCGCCTCGCCGACAAGGTGGCCGGCTGGCTCACGCTGGTAGCTATCAGCGTAGGCGTTATCACCCTTATTGTATGGTTAAGCAGCGGCCGCGAAATATCATTTGCCCTGGAGCGCATGGTAACAGTGATGGTAACCTCCTGCCCGCATGCCCTGGGAGTAGCCATTCCGCTGGTGGTAGCGGTATCCACTACCCTCTCCGCCGGACAGGGATTGCTGATACGCAACCGCACGCCTTTTGAGAATGCGCGCCGCATTACCACGGTGATCTTTGACAAGACCGGCACCCTCACCAAAGGCACGCATGAAGTGCAGCAGGTGATCTCCCTGGACGGGCAATATACAGCAGACGAGCTGCTGCAGTACACTGCTGCCATTCAGCAGAACTCCGAACACCATATTGCCCGCGGGGTGATGCGGCGGCTGAAGGAAAAAGGACTGGCGCTGTGGCCGTCTAACGACTTCGCCTATATGCAGGGCATGGGCGTTAGCGGCACCGTAAAAGGAAAGAAAGTAGTGGCCGCCGGCCCCAATTATTTCAAGCAACAGCAGCTGGAACAGCCGGCCATCCCGGATACCATTGACCAGTCCACCGACACGGTCAGCTTTATACTGATCGATCACCGGCCGGCCGGCATCATCACGCTGGCCGACAGCATCCGGGAAACGGCCGCTGCTGCGGTAACGGCACTAAAGGACATGCACATCAAATCCTTCCTGCTTACCGGCGACAATGAAAAGGTGGCGGCAGCCGTTGCCGGCAAGCTACAGATGGACGGATACCTGGCTAACGTGCTGCCGCACGAAAAGCAGGGCAAGGTAAAAGCCTTCCAGGACAAAGGCGAAGTAGTGGCCATGACCGGCGACGGCGTAAACGACGCGCCGGCGCTGGCACAGGCAGATGTAGGCATTGCCGTAGGCTCCGGCACGGATGTAGCGGCGGAAACGGCCGATATCATCCTGGTGAACAGCGACCCGCAGGATGTGGTGCAGATGATCGCATTCGGTAAAGCCACCTACCGCAAGATGCTCCAGAACCTGGTATGGGCTGTAGGCTACAATGCCATTGCCATTCCACTGGCCGCCGGCATATTATACCCGCGGTTCATGCTCAGCCCGGCCATGGGCGCTATTTTGATGAGCGTAAGCACAGTAGTGGTAGCCGTGAATGCAAGGCTGCTGCGGGTAAAAAAATAAAGCATCGCAACACAGGGTTGCAATGCTTCCAATATGGCGGAAAGAGAGGCTACAGTACAGCATGCTCAGAGCTTGTAGCTGAAATGGTGCGCCGCCAGCTGGTAGCCTTTCCGCAGGTATAGCCGGTGCGCGTCATGCCGCTGAAAACCGCTGTCCAGTATCACCTGCGTTTTGCCCGTTTCCCTGGCCAGCTGGTGGATATAGTCCAGCAAGGCGCCGGCATAGCCTTTGCCGCGGCAGTCGGGCAGTGTGCAGAGGTCGTCCACGTAAATGAACCTGCCGGCAAATAACGAGTGCAGGTTACGGTAACCTGCAAAGGCCGCTACCCGCTCCTTTTCCGCGAGGTACAGCAGATGGTACCCCTCTCCCTGCATTTCCTTTACCTGCTGTACAAAACCGGGTTGCTGCAGGTGGGGGCGCAGGGTGTGCACTACCTCCCAGCAGGCAGCTATTTCCTTTTCAGTTTGCGCAAATCTGATCTGGTGCATATACGTTGATTTTTTATAGTGGCGGATGCATGTTCAGCGATACACCGATACGGTTCCAGGCGTTAATGGTAATGATGCCCATGATCACCTGCGCGGTCTTTTCCTCACCGAATGTTGATAGGGCCTGCTGGTACAGGGATTCACTCAGGCCATGCTGGTGTATCAGCGTGATCTCCTCCGTAATGGCCAGCAGCAGTTGCTCTTCTGCTGTAAAAAAGTTGGGAGCCTCTCTCCATACGCCAACCAGGTAAAGCTTCCTGGCTTCCATGCCCAGGTTCAATGCATCGCCGGTATGCGCGTCCACGCAATAGGCGCAGCCGTTGATCTGCGAAGCCCTGATTTTTATCAGTTCATAATGGCGCTTGTCAATGCTGGTGCTTTCCATGTACTTGTCCAGCGCGTCCATGGCTTTGTAGGCGGCAGGTTGTACCTTGCCCATTTTAAGTCTTGACATGATATTTGTATTTTATAGTTTCAGGTCAGTGATTGAATACTTATGCCTGCCGCGGTTGCGCAGATCGTCGAGGCTCCATTTGTAGGCAGGCAGGGTGGCCAGCAGAAAGCTGCCGGCGCTGGCGGTATATACCGAGTAGTTTAACGGAGACTGTATGCCGAAGGCCAGCGTCATTGCCAGCGCAAATAACAGTGTAAGCAACCCGCTGCCAATGGCAGCCATGCGGGTCCATACCCCTGCTACCAGGAGCACGCCAAAGATGATTTCCGCGGCGGATGCCAGCGCGGCCAGCAGCTGCGCCACCCCAAGAGGCAAAAAGAACATCAGCTGATGCGCATAGTGCATAAAATGCTGCCAGTCGCCCCAGCTTACATGCGGCGCGCCGTTGGGCCCCCAGGCGCCAAAGCGGTCAAGGCCTGCACAGAGATAGCTGGCTCCCAGGGCTATACGTAAATAAAGCTGGAACAGTGAATAGTAATTTTTCATTTGCTTGAATATTACCCCGCAAAAGTATCCCGCCCTTGGGCTACCTTTATAGTCCAGTTATAACAAAACGAGTAGTCCAGATGCTGCCTTTTCAAACATTGCTCACCATCAACAAGGAAGCAGCCACGCCGGTATACCAGCAGATCGCCAACGGCCTGGTGCGCCTGATACGCGATGGCGTGATCAAGCCCGGCGCACCGCTGCCCGGCAGCCGGGAAATGGCCCTGCTGCTGCAGGTGCACCGCAAGACCATTGTAGCTGCTTACCAGGAGCTGTTCACCCAGGACTGGATAGAAACCCTCCCCCGCAAAGGCGTGATCGTATCCCAGCGCCTGCCGGAAATAAAGCCCCGCACCTTCAAAGCGGCCGCCCGGCTGCCCGCCTATGCCGGCAGCACCGGCTTTACCTATCGCAAACCGCTGGCCACGCCTGCTGTGGCCGCCAGGGCCGGGGAATTCCGGCTGGCAATCAACGACGGTTTCCCCGATTACCGTATTGCGCCCATAGACCTCATCATGCGCGAATACCGCAGCCTGTTCCACAGCCCGGCCATAAAGCGCTATGCCATGTATGGCAGCACGGCCGGTCCGCTTCACCTTCGCCACGAGCTGGCACAGTTCCTTATGGACAGCCGCGGGCTGAACATAGGCCCCGGCAACCTGCTGCTCACGCATGGCGCGCAAATGGCCATCTACATTGCCGCCAGCATGGTATTAAAGCCCGGCGGCACCGTGCTGGTAGGCGATCCGAATTATTTCCTGGCAGATATGACCTTCCAGCAGCTGGGCGCCAAACTGGTAAGGATACCGCTGGACGAGCACGGGATGGACGTGGATGCCATTGCCCGCATCTGCAAACGCAAAAAGCCGGACCTGCTCTATATCATTCCGCATCACCACCACCCCACTACCGTTACCCTCAGTGCAGACCGGCGCATGCAGCTGCTGGAGCTGATACGCCAGTACCGCCTGCCCGTAATAGAAGATGACTATGATTACGACTTCCATTACAGCAGCGGCCCCATACTGCCGCTGGCCAGCGCAGACCATGGCGGCAACGTGATCTATATCGGCTCCCTGACCAAGTCGCTGGCTACGTTTATGCGGGTGGGATATATGGTAGCGCCGGAGCAGTTCATACAGGACGCGTCGCTGCTGAGAAGACTGATAGACATACGAAGCGATAATGTGCTGGAAGAAACACTGGCCCTGCTGTTCAGGAACGGCGACATACAACGCCATCTTAAAAAATCCGTAAAGCTGTACCACGAGCGCCGGGACCTGCTCTGCCAGCTGATGGAAAAAGAGCTGAACGGCTTGGTTACCTTCCAGCCGCCGGCAGGCGGTTTGGCGGTATGGACCCGCTTCCATAAAAAACATCCCCTGCCGGCTGTTGCCGCCAGGGCGGCCATGCAGGGTTTGTTCATGGCAGATGGCAGCAACTACAGCTACGGCACGCACAACCACAATGCCCTGCGCATCGGCTTTGCATCATTGAACGAAAAGGAGATCAGGGAAGTAGTGGCGATATTGAAGAAAGTAGGTTGAGACACCGCCGCAGGCATATTGTATTTTACTGATTATTAAATATTTCCGGATAAAAATATATTTATATTTATCTGTAATAAAGTCCGGCAGGATTCGTAATTTTGCGGTTTAAAATCACTGTTTTTCATGACAAACACTAAGTTGGAGACGCATACTCCACTTGTTTCTGCCATTATTCCTAACTATAACCATGCCGCTTACCTGGATGAGAGGATACAATCCGTACTAAACCAAAACTTTGATGATTTTGAAGTGATCATACTGGATGATTGCTCCACAGATAACAGCCGTGAAGTTATTGAGCGATACAGGGACCATCCTAAAGTAAAAAAGATCATCTACAATGAAGTGAACGGCGGCAGCGTGTTCAGGCAATGGAAAAAGGGTGTGGAGGCCGCCAGCGGAAAATACATCTGGATGGCGGAAAGCGACGACTATTGTGAATCCTCCCTTTTAAAGCACCTGGTAGCAGGGCTGGAAAAGCACGACAATTGCGCCATTGCCTATTGCCAGTCCATTGCTTTTGACATGCAGGACAACATCATGTGGCAGTCCTTTTACACACAGCTGGCGGACATCATCCCCGGCAGGGAGTTCATTCCCCGCTTCCTTTCCCTGCAATGTGCCATTTTCAATGCCAGCATGGCCATTTTCCGGAAGGAGCTGTTTGCAGCGGTAAACGAGGAGTTCCTGGATTTTAAATTTAGCGGGGACTGGTATTTCTGGATTGAGCTGTGCAAAATGGGAGATGTTTTTGTTTGCGGCCGTACCCTCAATTATTTCAGGAATCACAGCGGGGATGTTACCACCCGGGCAGTTAAAACCGGGCAGAACTACCTGGAGGCTGCCAGGATACTTACCCGCAGCTATAACCAGCAGCTGATACCCCGGCGCGTATACTGGAAGGCATTTAAGAAGCAGCACCGGCAGTTCTGGTTCACCAGGGATCAATACACCGGGCCGCTGCGGGAGGCACTGGACAGCTGTTTCTACAACAGGGAAACCACCCACCTGCTTCCGGCGCTGCTACGCCTGGACGCCATGTCCAAGTTCATCCGGCTGAAATTGAAACGTAAAAAGGTAAAGCGGTATTAACGAATGAAGATATTGTATGTCACGGATCACCGGAAAATATTCAAGGCCAGCTACGGGTTCATCAGCGATTATATGAACGACCTGCTTTTTTACGGGCTGTATGAATTATTTGGCGATGATGTAACCGACAGCACACAGATCGTTTCCCTCTACAAGGACCAGCAGCAGCAGGTAGACCCTAAAACCATATGGGGAGGGTTTACGGCGTTCTGGCTCATAGGAGACAATAAAATTGACCGTACGGATATTGAGCAGAAAATAAAGCACCGCTACTATGACCTTGTGATCTACGGCGCCATTAACCGCTGCGACGATCACTTCCGGCTGGTCAGGAAAAAATATCCCGCCAGCAGGATATTGCTGGTAGATGGTGCGGACGAGACCACCCTCCTGCCGCTGCATAAAAAATACCCGTACTTTAAACGGGAGCTGACAGACAGCGTGAAGAACGTTTTCCCGATCTCCTTCAGCATCCCGGAGCAAAAGATGCGCCGCACGCCGGCAATGGACAAGGAACAGCTGTTTGGCGCCATTATACCGGGAGTGAAAGAGACCTATACCTTTCACAACGAGCAGCTGTATTACGATGATTATTACCGGTCCTATTACGGCCTGACCACCAAAAAAGCCGGCTGGGACTGCATGCGTCATTACGAGATACTTGGCAACTACTGCCTGCCCTATTTTCCCGGGCTGGAAGCCTGCCCGGCCAATACCATGCACAATTTTCCGCGGGAGCTGGTAAAACAGGGCATGTTGTTGCTGCACGCCAAACAGTTCAATGCAGACCATTACCAGGAAGTGATGGCCAGGGCCTACCAGCATACGCTGGATCACCTTACCACCAAAGCAGTGGCCAGGAAGGTGATAGACACTGCGCTTTCATTGCAATAAAATAAATGTACTTATCTTTATCGTTCCAAATAAATGCATGCAAGTAAGTATTGATGTGGTCATCCCGTCTTTTCGGCTGGACGAAAAGTACATCCTGCCCATTCTCCGCCTGCCCCGGCCTGCCAATGCCGTTGTAAAGTTCTACCTGATCGTTGACAATCCTGCTGTGCAGCCATCTGCTGCTATCGGGGAGCTGGTGGATAACAAGCATATTTTCCTGCTGGTAAATGAAAAGAACATAGGCGCCGCAGAAACGCGGAATAAGGGCATTGATGTTACTGATGCGGACTGGATACTGTTCCTGGATGATGATATTGCCGTAAGTAACAACCTGCTGGAAGTGTATGCGCAGGCAGCTGTCTGTGAGCCGGCTGCTACGGGCTTTATCGGGCTGGTGCAGCTGCCGCCGCCGCAGTCGCTTTTCACGAAAGCTATCGGCATCAGCGGCTCCATGGACATTTTCGGCATAGCGGAACACCGGTCTTCTTTTGCCTGGGGCGCCACGGCCAATATGATGATCCGGCGCAGCGCCATTGGCGATACCCGCTTCTCCACCGCCTACCCCAAATCCGGTGGCGGCGAGGATGTGGACTTCTTCCTGCGGGTACGCGAGCGCAACGGGTTTGAGAATTACCGCACCCTGCCACAGGCCAGAGTGGTGCATCCCTGGTGGAACAATGAAAAGGTGAGCTTCCTGCGCCCTTTCCGCTACGGCAAAGGCAACAGCTGGCTGGGAGAGCTGAACCCGAAGTATACCTATTATGATCTCCTGAACACGCCTGAAACGGTGTTGCTATGCCTGCTGGCAGCATTGCTGCTGTTGCTGGCCGGCTCCGCATGGGCATGGGCCGTGCTGGCGTTTACCGCCGGCGTGCTGGTGATAGAGCTGCTGGCCAGCGCGGTGCAAACGGCAAAACGGGGCGCTACCGCACATCCCGTGATCATACTGTATGTAACAGCGCTGCGGCTGGTATATGAGACAGGCGTACTGTGGGGAAAGCTTTCACGTATGCGTTTGGGAAAAATAGGAGAGCGTTTTCATGACGATGGCATTATCAATAAGGTTTTCTTTTACCGGTCCAATACTTACCGGATCGTGAAATGGGTGTTGTATCCCTTGCTGGCATTGCTTATACTGCGTTATACCTCCGCGTAACCGTCGGGGCAGAATACCATTTTGCTGCTCTTGGTATCGCTGTAGCGCTGTCCGTTCACGGCAAACTGTGATTTTGAGTTATACTCGTGATGCAGGTGGTAGCATACGGCGGCCAGCTTCAGGCGCTTCTTCAGCACGCCGGCATTGATCAGCCGCGCGGCAAATTCACAGTCTTCAGAGCCCCAGCCAAAGAAAAGATTGTTATACCCGTTAATGGCAATAAAATCCTCCCTCCAGAAGGCCAGGTTGCAGGCTTTCGTGTTATCGGAACCGTAAGGGTTGGCGCGGATCAGCCAGGACAATGCGGGCAGGCGCAGCGCATTGAAGCGGTTGCGGATGCCTTTTGTAAAGAAGCTGATGTGGTGGCGGGGCGCCTCGCTGGCCAGTATCTGCTGGGTGGTGGCCTCCCCTACCATGGCGCGGGAGCCCTGCACGAAATAGCCCCGTTCTGCCGCCCGGATATGGTCTTCGATAAAACGGCGGTGCAGTACGATGTCGCCATCTATTTCAATGATGTAGTCTGAAGTGGACAGCTTTACGGCCTTGTTCAGAATAATGCCCTTACGGAAGCCGGCATCCTCATGCCAGGCATGCTTGATCGGCACCTTGAAGATCTTCCTGTACCGGTTGATCAGCTGTGTGGTATCTGCCCTCGACCCGTCGTCAGCTATCAGTATCTCGTCCGGCAATTGCGTTTGCTGCAATATGCTTTGGAAGATGACCTCCAGCGCCCGAGGCCAGTTATAGGTCGAGATCAGCATACCCACCGAGAAATCCCTGTTCGCCATCAATTTTAGTGCTTTATTGCCATGAAATAGGCAGTGGCTTACACACCGCCCTGTTATATACAACGTACTATATCCTAATTTGTTACACCCTTTCCCGGGCGAATGGTGAAAAGTGAAGGGTGAATGGACGGGTGCGTTCAGGGGGGAGCCCCTGCACTGCTGGCCATGCTATTCACTTTTCACTAATTTGCGCTGAATGTCTGCATATCTATCAGCTTCCGGTACAGGCCATCCTTTTCCAGCAGCTGCATATGTGATCCCTGCTCAACAATTTTGCCATTTTCCAGCACAATGATGAGATCGGCGTTCTGGATAGTGCTCAAACGGTGCGCTATTACCAGCGAGGTCCGGTTTTTCATCAGGTTGTTCAATGCATCCTGCACCATTTTTTCCGATTCCGTATCCAGCGCGGAAGTGGCTTCATCCAGCAGCATGATAGGCGGGTTGCGCAGCACGGCCCTGGCAATACAGATACGCTGCCGCTGCCCGCCGGACAGCTTCACACCCTTGTCGCCAATATTGGTCTGGTAGCCCTTTTCCGTAGCGGTAATAAACTCGTGCGCATTGGCAATGCGGGCTGCCGCCTCCACCTCTTCCATGGTAGCGTCGTGCTTCCCGAAGGCAATGTTATTGAACACCGTGTCATTGAACAGGATGGAATCCTGGTTCACAATGCCCATCAGCGCGCGCAGGGAGTCGGAAGTAAATGCCTGTATGTTCTTCCCGTCTATCCGGATGGTGCCGGACTGCGGCTGTATAAACCGGGGGATCAGGTCCATGAGCGTGGACTTGCCGGCGCCGGAAGGCCCTACCAGCGCTACGGACTTGCCTTTGGGGATGCTCAGGCTGATATCGTCCAGCACTACCTTCTCGTGGTAGGCAAAGGACACGTGCTCAAACCGGATCTCCTCGTTGAACTGCTCTATCGGCCTGGCATCCGGCGCATCCGCTATCAGCGGCTTTTCATCGATCAGGGCCAGCACCCGCTCCCCTGCTGCCAGGCCGGAATGGATACCGCTGAATGACTGTGAAATGGCTTTGGCCGGCCGCATGATCTGGGAGAACAGGGCAATGTAGGCAATGAACGCAGCCGCATCCAGCCCCCCGTCGTTGGCCAGCACCAGGGAGCCGCCATACAGCACAATACCGGCCACCATCACCACGCCCAGGAACTCGGATACCGGCGAGGCCATTTGCTGCCTTTTGGCCATGGCGCGGATGATGTTGGAATAACGTATGTTCTCCTTGTTAAAACGGTCTTTTATGAACTCCGTGGCATTGAACGATTTAATGATCTTGATACCGGCCAGCGCTTCATCCAGGTAACTGATCATATTGCCGTAGGTTTCATGGGAGGCAACGGCCTGCTCCTTCAGCCGGGACACGATCTTGGATATGATAAAGGCCGATACCGGGATGATCAGCATGGAAGCCAGCGTAAGCTTGTAGGAAATGATGAACAGCATCACCAGGTAGCTCAGCAGGGTAAGCGGCTCCTTGAATACTACCTGCAGGGTGCCGGTCACCGTATATTGCACCACCTGCACATCAGAGGCGATTTTGGACATAATATCCCCTTTCCGCTCATTATTAAAAAAGCCCAAATGCAGGTTCATCACATTATTAAATACGGCCCTGCGCAGGTTCAGGAGGGTATGTATCCGCAGGTTTTCCATGATACGTTCCGAGAAATACCGGAAAATATTCCCCAGCAATACGGAAATGATGATCGTGGAACATGCGAACTGCAGGGTCCGGTATATCCCGTAATGCTTATTGATCCACCAGGAATAGTAATTCATCATCTTGAAAACCTCGTAAAAATGATCCGGCTTCTCCACTACCTGTTCCGCCGCGCCCTGGTTAAAGAGCGTGGTCAGCAGCGGCGCCAGCAACGCCAGGTTCAAGGCACCGAACAACACGGAAAGCAGCGTACACAGGATATAAGGAATAGCGTACTTCTCTATCGGTTTAGCAAAAGACAAAAGCCGGAAATATGTTTTCATTATTATTAATATAAATATATATATAAAACTCCAAAATTAATAATTATTTAAAGAATCCATGCGACAGTTGGTCCTGCCGGGCCAGGAAAAAGGCCGTATGCGATACTGATGGTGATGGTGAAAGGAATCGGGCATGGTTTTTCCCGCGCAAGTTCGTTATTTGTTTCCGTTTTTTATTGCTTCTTCCAATAATCCTGTCCGGAAAAATAGCGTTGCGCCGGCTGCCTGCTGTTACCGGGCGCAAAATTGCAGCTTTAGCCCGGCGGGGAGCAAAGCCGGGAAGACAGTAAGCCTGCACTATGGCGGAACGGAGGGGAACGGCCGTTCCGCTATATAAAGGAGCCGATGGAGGGCATATCCGGCTGCCTGGGTTGCGCTGCCGGCAGCACGATGATGAATTCTGCGCCTTCGTTTTCCCTGCCATTGGCAATGATAAGCCCGTGGTGCCGCTCCACGATCTTGTTGGCAATGGCCAGCCCTATGCCTGTGCCCTCGTATTTCTCCTTGCTGTTCAGCCGCTGGAAAAGCGAGAATATTTTCTTGGCGTATTTTCCGTCAAAACCAATACCCCGGTCCTTTATCCGTATCTCAAAGAGATCGCCCTTTATATCCTTCAGCTCCGGATAGCTGTCGGGCTTGGTCAGCAGCTCGCAGGTGATGGTAATAACAGGCGGCTCTCCCGGCTTGTGAAATTTCAGGGAATTGGTAATAATGTTCTGGAACAGCTGCCGCATCTGCCCGGGCACGGCATGGATCACCGGCAGGCTGGCGGCCTGTATCTGGGCCTGGCTTTCATTGATCACCAGCTCCAGGTCCTGCAGGATGTCGTGCAGCACCTGGCTGAGGTTTACCTGCTCAAACAGGTTGTCGCTGGACAGCCGGGAGTAGGACAGCACGTCGTTTATCAGGTTGGTGGCCCGGGAAGACGCGCTGATGATCCGGTCTATATAGGAGGCGGCGCCGCCTTTTACTTCCTGGGGGAACTGGTCTTTCAGCAGGCCGCTGAACAGGTGTATTTTACGCAGCGGCTCCTTCAGGTCATGCGAGGCTACGGAGGCAAACTGCATCAGGTCGGTATTACTGGCTTCCAGCCGTTTGTTCAGCAGCTTCAGCTCCCTTGTTCTTTCCTCCACTTTCTCTTCCAGCAGCCTTTCCGCTATTTTCTGGTCCTGTATGTCTGTGCAGGAGCCGAACCATTTAATGATGTTGTCCTTTTCATCGCGCATGGGCTGCGCCCGGCTGAGGAACCAGCGGTAAACGCCGTCGTGCCGGCGCAGGCGGTATTCCACGGCATATGTTTCGCCGGTAAGCCGGCAGCGCTCCCAGTATTGCAGGGTGTGCGCCGCATCCTCCGGGTGCAGTACGGACACCCAGCCCTGGCCTTTGGACTGTTCATAGTCAAGGCCGGTATATTCATACCACTGCCGGTTATAAAAGTCCACGTATCCGTCGGGGCGCACGGCCCATACCATTTGCGGGATGAAATCGGTCACGAAACGGAACTGCTGTATCAGCGACTGTAATTCGGCATTGGTATGCTGCAGCTGCTGGCTGCTTTTCTCCAGGGTGGTCACATCCACCATGGCGCCTATCATCCGGTAAGGTACGCCCTGGTCGTCTGTGAGCAGGGTGCCCCTGTCCAGCACATGCGCATACTCCCCATCCTGCTTCCGGTAGCGGTACGCCACCTTAAACTCCCGGTTGCTCCCCTGCAGCACGGAATTGAATGCCGCTTCCACATGTGGCAGGTCTTCGGGGTGCACATGCTGCAGCCGGAAGTCATGCCTGCCCACCTCCTCGTCGTCCGGGGAGAAGCCGAACAGCTCGTAATAGCTGTCGCTCCACCAGAGTGTATTGCCGGCAAAGCTCCAGTCCCATATCACATCGTTGGTAAGCGAGGCTACCATGCGGAAGCGCTCCTCGCTCACTTCCAGGTCGCGGGTGCGCTCGTGGATCTTTTGCTCCAGCTGGTCGTTCAGCTTCCGGAGCGACTCCTTGGCAGCCAGCAGCTCATTGTAGCTCCTGCGCAGCTGCTCTTCGGCTTCCTTGCGTTGGGAAACATCGGACAGTAGCAGCACAAAGCCGTCCTGCTTCTTGCTGATGCCGGCCTGGAACCAGTACCTGAACCCGTTCCTGCTGAAGTGTACCTCCACGGAAACGGATTCTCCTGTTCCCACCACCTCGCTGTATTTACGGAACAGGCCGCCGCCGGCCAGCTCCGGCAGGTCCTGCTTCAGGGAAAGCGGCCCGTCATGCACGCCTTTGCCCATGATACGGTAAGCGGTATAGTTGGCCAGCGTACAGGTAAAGTCCAGTATCTGCCCTTCCCTGCGCACGGTCTCGAATACAAAGATGGGGTTGGAGCTGGCGTCGAACACGCTTTTTACCAGGCTGTTAAGGTTCTTGGTAGCGGATATGTCCACCAGCGTGATCACCAGGCCGTCGCGCACCTTGTCCTGACGTACATAGGGCAGTATGCGGATCAGGCAAACGGCCCCGTTGCTCAGCTCAATTTCCCGTTCTATGACAGCGCCGGTCCTGTTTGCCTTCCGGATATCCTCGGAGAAGGTGCCGGACCGGATATGATGGGTAATATGCTCAATAGGACGTCCAATATCGCTTTCAATGATATTGATCACCGCTGTTGCCGCCTTGTTGAAGCGCCGGATGCGCAGGTGCTGATCCAGGAATATCTGCCCGATCAGGGAACTTTGCAGGTAGTTGCTAATATCATCATTCAGCTCTACCAGCTCCCGGATCCTGAGCTGGTGCTCGGTGTTCAGGGTATGCAGCTCCTCGTTCAGCGACTGCAGTTCTTCATTGGAGCTTTGCAGCTCCTCGTTGGCGGACTGCAGTTCTTCGTTGGAGCTTTGCAGCTCTTCATTGGCGGTTTCCAGCCCTTCCACCGCCATCTGGAGGTTGGTCCTGGTTTCCCGCAGCTCGTCCTCCAGTTGCTGCACATACTGGTCCTTGTGCTCCTGGCTGGTCTCCTCCAGCCGTTCAGGTACGTGCTCTGCTTCCACAATGCTGTCTGCCAGCACCACCAGCAGGTAACTGCCGTGGGTGGTCTCACGCGGCGGGTATACGAACACATCCACCAGCCGCTGCATGCCGCCGGCCCGTATCTTTATGCGCCTTACTTCCTGGCTTTTGTGCTCCCGGATGCATTTCCGCAGCATGGTGCTTAACACGCCGGACAGCTCCGGCGGGGCCATTTTCAGGAAATGCAGGGTGCTGAGCTTGTCCGGCAGCGAAAGGAATTTCCGGAAATTGCCCAGCGCCTCCTTTATCTCGTAGTTCTCATTGATATAAATAGCGGCATAGCCCAGCCTGTCGGACAGCACCTTGCGGAAATCCTCCGCCAGCATGACGTCTATCCTGGATTTCAGCTGCTGTGGCACTACTGGGGTAGCCTTGCTGCGGGCGGTGCCTGTTTTGCGCGTATACCCGTGCTGGTCTGAGGTGCGGCGGTATATCTTCCATTTATCATCTACCTCTGCAAAGCCCCGCCTTAAAGGAGCGGGGTTCTCGCTGGTGCCCAGGAAAAGGAAACCGCCGGGGTTCAATGCAAAGCTGAGCGTGGCCAGCACGTTCTCCTGCAGGGGCGGGTTCAGGTATATCAGCAGGTTGCGGCAGGAAACCAGGTCATTGCGGATAAAGGGTGGGTCCTTCAGAATATCGTGGGTGGCAAACACCACCTGCTTGCGGATACGGGGTATGATGCACATGCCATCCTCTGCTTCGGTAAAATACTCCCTCAGCACCCTGCGCTCCAGCCCCAGCAGCTGGTTGTACGGGTATTTTCCCCTGGCGGCGGTTTCAATTGCCGTCCTGTCAATATCCGTAGCAAAGATCTTTACATCCAGCAGCTTGTCCAGCTGGTGCTGTGCCATGTCTATCAATATCGCCATGGTATAGGCTTCCTGCCCGGTGCTGCAGGCCGTGACCCACACCTTCAGCGTTTCATGGTTCTCTTTGCTCTCCACCAGTTTCAGGATCACTTCGCGGTACAGGGAGGCAAAAGCATCCTTGTCCCGGAAAAAGCCGGTAACGCCTATAAAGAACTCCTTTGCCAGCAGGGCGGGTTCCTCCTCGTTTGATTTTATGAACTGCTCATACCCGTTCACGCTGTCCTGCTTTACCACCTGCATGCGGCGGGCAATGCGACGCAGTATGGTAGGCTGCTTGTATTGCAGGAAATCGTAGCCGGTCTTTTTATAGACAGTGGTAAGTATGCTTTGTATGAATTCATTGTGCTGGCGGGACTGCGGCGTTTCCAGCGGCAGTATGCCGTCAATGTAGTTACCGATCTGGTTGTACATTTCCGCGGGCGGCACTACCAGGTCTGCGTAGCCGGACTCAATGGCGCTTTTGGGCATCCCGTCGAACCGCGCGGTATCCGGCGCCTGCACCAGCACAAAGCCGCCATAGCTTTTGATGGCTGCAATGCCCCTGGTACCGTCTGTGCCGGTGCCGCTCAGCAGCACGGCAATGGCATAGTTGCGCTGGTCCCTGGCCAGTGACTGGAACAGGGTATCTATAGCGGTGTTAGGCCCTTTGTCCACCTCTTTTTTCTTCAGTATCAACAGGCCGTTGTGCACTGTCAGCTCCTTGTTATTGGGGATCACGTACACCTTGCCGGCCTCTATCTGCTGGCGGTGGCGCGCTTCTTCCACGGGCATGTGGGTATGCTTGGCCAGCAGCTCCACCAGCAGGCTTTTGTAATCGGAGGACAGGTGTTGCACTACAATGAAGGACATATGCCCGTTGTCCGGGATATGGTCAAAAAATTCATTGATGGCCTCGAGGCCGCCTGCCGACGCCCCAATGCCTACCACGTAGTTATCGTCTTGCTGTAATGTATTATGCTTTAACAGGAACATACTACTGGTTTAGCCGGTTAAGTGTATGCTGCACCCAAAAAATCCCGGGCAGAACGTCACCAGGTAGTGCGGTGGAACCGGGCCGGTATACCACTGGCCACATCCGCATGGATGGCGCTTTCCTCAAATACGAAGGATACTGGAAACTATTTCCGCGACGGAACGCTCCTCAGAAGAAAGGTGCCCGGGCTCCCGGTGTTAACAGGTAATCAGTCCCCGCAGCAGCCTTCATGCAGCATGCGGCAGACCATCCCTTCCCAGCTTCCCCTGCCAACACTGTGCCATTCCTGTCCTCGCTAAAACAGCAGACCATCCCCCTTTGGCCAACCGGCCCGTTTTTTTCAGCTCTCCTGCGGCGCCCCCGGCAAACCTCTTCCGTGCTGCTGCCGGGCTTGGTATACCCCATAACCCGCCTGGTACGCGGGTAAATAACAATGAACGTTTCCGGCCAGCAGAAAGGGTAACAACGAACCTTCCTCCATGACGGGACCTTCTTCCACAACCTGTACCAAACAGAACACATTTCCCGTTCCGCCGGCCCGCAAAAACGGCCATCGGCAGGTAACCCGCTAAAAAAAGGATCAGTTGTACGAGGCCATCAAGGGGGGCAAGCCTTGCTGGTGCAGCCGGGTAATAAAATGCACCAGCTCTACCAGGTAGGTACGCTGCAGGTCGTCTGAAAATATATAGCCGGACCCATTTTCCTCCTTTATTTTCCGGAAGATGCTACCTACATCCTGGTTCTGGCGCTCATCCAGCAGGTACAGGGAGCCGCCGGCGCCGGGGGCAAATACGGGCAGCAGGCTGATATGCCGCTGCGTGCCTAGGGGCAGGAAATCCTTGCGGAAAAAACAGATCCACCCTGCCTTCATATCCTGACGGGGAAAATGACCGATCATATACTGGTCTGCTGTGGAGATAATGATCAGCATGACCCTAGTTTCTGAAGGCAGAAGGCGTAAGGCTGGTCTGCTTCTTAAAGAAATGGTTAAAATGCGCCGGCTCTTCAAAGCCCAGGCAATAGCTGATCTCGGAGATATTCCAGTCTGTATGCATCAGCAGCGCTTTGGCCTCGCTGGTAAGCCGCTCAAAAATATGCTCCGTGGTGGTTTTGCCGGTAGTGAGCCGGATAGCGCGGTTGAGGTGATTCACATGCAGGGCCAGCTGCTCCGCAAAATCGCGGGCAGAGCGCAGGGTAAAACGCTGGGAAGGCGATTCAATGGGAAACTGCCGCTCCAGCAGTTCAGTAAAGACGGAGGTGATGCGGGTATTGGCATCCACATGCTGGTACAGCTTCTCAGAAGGCTGCATCTTCAGCGCGTAATGGATCATCTCCATAATGTAATTGCGGATCAGGTCATATTTATACATATAATCCGATCCCATTTCTTCCAGCATCTTGTCAAAGATCCGGCTTACATATCTGTCCTGGGTCTTGTTCAGCACATAGGTAGGCTTGTGGCCGGGCATGAACATGGGCAGGTCGCGGATACCACCCTTCAGCCGCTCGGTAAAAAAGGCGTCCTTGAAGATGCAGAAGTAGCCGCTGGGATTGTCCGTTAGCGGCTCGAAGGTATACGGCACACTGGGGTTGAAAAATATCAGCGTAGTGCCGGACACTTCCAGGCTCTTGTCTGCATAATGATAGATATGCTTTCCCCTCATCAGGGCTACCTTGTAATAATCACGCCGGGTATACCGGACAGGCGTTTTGCCATGCCCCACGCAGTCCTCTGTCCGGAACACGTTGAAATGACCAATGTCCTTCTGGAGGTTTTCCGGCATCCAGTTAAGCTTCTGCCGGTAAAAATCTTCAATCGTTTCTGTCTTTGCCATAACTGCAATATGAAAGTGAAGCAGGAAGTATGATGTAGGATACCACCTGTTATATTATTACAAAAGTAAAGCAAAAAGATGCATCCCGTTTGTCAGGATCAAACCTAAACTTGCAAAATTCAAACATCAAAGGGAGGCATCCTGGTACTGCCTGCGGTACATGGCCGGGGAAATGCCGGTATGCTTCTTGAAATAGTTGCTGAAATTGGCCGATTCCCCAAAACCCAGCATATAGGCTATCTCTTTGATGGAGATACTGGCATTCTGCAGCTGGGAGCGGGCCTCTGCAATGGTCTTTTCGGCTATCCAGGTGCCGATGGGCTTGCCGGTCTTGGTCTTGATCACGTGGCTCAGGTAGTTGGGATGCAGGTTTTGCGCCTCTGCATAGTCCTGTACGCGGAACACCCGCTCCGCTGCTCCCCGGCTCAGGTCGCGGTAATGTTTTTCCAGCGTTCTTTTGAACTGCTTCACGATCTGGGAGCTGCGGTTGCCCTCGTAAATGGGGTTATAATCCGCCCAGAAATATTCCTTGATCTTCAGCAGGATCACTACGAACAGGTTGCCAATGATCCTGTTCCGGTAAAGGGAGCCGGAAGCATAGGCCTCTGCTATCAGCCGGTACAGCTGCTCAAACGCGGCAAACTGCTCCGGCGGCAGCACCCGCGGTGGCACGGTCTCCGCCAGCAGGAAAGGGAACTCCTCGAAAATACCGGCATGTACGTTCTGTTTCAGGAAAGACTCGCTGAGCGTGACCAGGCATACATCCGCCAGGCGGCGCCACTCGTAGGACTTGTAGTGACCTGGATTGGTAAAGTAGATAGTGCCCGGCACGGTATCGAAAGCATGGTCGTCTGTAGTATAGCGGCCGGCGCCATCCTTTACGAAAACAAAGGAAAAGAAGTTGGCCCTGTACACAGGCGAGCGGTGCGGCAATACGGCGTGCACATCCCTGAGGTTCAGGATGTAGAATTCGTTGTTAATGTCCATCGCGTCCACTGGCAGCCCCTCGTACACGTATTGCTCCCGGACATTGTTAAAGACCAGCTTTTCCTCCGTTGTTTTCATATTTGAATAAGGGGAACATCCCGGGGACCAATTTACGGTATTTCAATAAATACCGTCGCATTGTTGCATATCTCCAGCAATGCGGGGTCATCTATGGCCACATGGAACCCGTGCGCCGTGATGCGCTCGTCCGGCACCGGCTCCTTGCTGGCCATGAGACGGCTGTCAGGGTTGTCTTTCAGCTCGGCCGGGTTGGTAGCCCCCTGTATGATAACGGACTTGTATGCTTTTGCTTTCAGGTCTGCAATGACAGTTGCAGAGAGTTGTACCTTATCCATAACTGGCGCCGCTTGGTTACTGCATTTGCCACAAATTCCGTGCAGCAATCGGCGCTGCCGCCTCCTCACCAGAGAACACGGGAGCGGGGCAGGCAACAAGCCATCCTAGATATGGAACGTTTTCTGCAGGCTGCGGCCTTTCCTTAGCCGGAAATGCGCAAAAAGCAGCGCCAGCACAACAGGGATCATGCAGCCGGCTACAATAATACTCCACCCGAAGCGAAAGGCCCCCGTTTTAGCAAAGGACAGCATACCTTCTATGCTTATACACAGTACAGCAACGGCCAGAAAAGCCCAGGCAATAAGGTTAATCCCTTTATGTTTTGACAGGCGGAAAATGGCGAGCAGGCCGGCAACCACTATATTTGCCGCCAAAAGCAGCGGTATGCCCAGTTTAACCGACCAGCCGATACCGCCTGTAAACGCATCAATGCCGGCCAGGAAGCAGGCAGACAGTATAAAGCTGCCTGCCATTTGAGTAACGGTTCTTTGCTGCCAGAATGCAAACAGGGAGATATAGAAGAAAATAGTAACGCTGATGGCAACCGGGTATTCGGACCAGGAAATGCCCCGGGTGATGATAAAGTCAATGACAGCAGTTGCAATGGTGCCGGAAAGCAGGATGATAGAAATGATCTCCCAGGTGAATTTTTTCTGGGGCAGCGTCATCTTCCTGCTGTAATCGAATATTTCCTGCCCGGAGGGTGCCGGCGCCTCTTCCTTGCCTACGCCGGCAACCGGCTCCCCGCAGAGGGGACAATACGGCATATCATCTTCCAGCTCCACACCGCAGTTGCTACAAATGTTCATGGGCATCTGATTTATATTGCTTCACTATCCTGACAGGAATACCTTGTGCCGTTAAAAATGTAAAAAACTGCCTTTCCAGCGCTTTGGAGGTCGTGACATTGGCAAAGGTCAGCGCCAGCTTGTTATCAAACCCGGCCACCGCGCAATTCACCTTCAGTTCATCATTGGGCGGGGGCGGGATAAATATAAAAGTATCGATCATCCTGTTTATTTCCGGGCCGAGATCTATTTTTCCCAGGTTGGTGACCACCCCGCTGTACTGTCTTGTTCCCAGGGTATAAAGCCGGGACAGGACAAGTGATTTAATGAAAAGCGGCAGCCTTCTCACAAAAGGATTTTTCTCCCCGCCTACATTCCGCGAGATCATTTTGCTGATGAGCTTACTTTCCGTTTCCAGCCGCATTTGATGGAAAACCGTTTTTAGGATCTCCTCAAAGGTATAATGGCCCAGGCGCAGGTCAATTCCCGGCATTACATACAGCGAGAAGTTCCGCATGGTACGAGACGGGAACATCTTGCGGAGGTTAACCGGCACTTCTATACGCAATATCTTCCGGGCAGCCCTTTTCCTGAGGGGCGTTTGCTGCTCATACACATGCTGCAGCGAATAGAGGTAAACGGCAACCAGGTATTCTGTAAGGCTTACCTCCTGCGCTTTTGCCTGCCGTATAATATCTGCCACCGGTATAATGGCCGTCAGCACATCCAGCCTCGGCACTTCCCTTAAGCGGAACGGGATGTGGAATGCTTTTGCTATGCGTGGAGGGGGGATATCTATCTTTTTAAAATAACGGTTATAGGCGTCCTCCTGCTCTTCTGCCAGGGGCGATGCACCGGGATGCAGAAATGGCACGCCGGCAGGAGGCTGCAACCCGCATTGCTCCAGGTAAGCCAGCAAAAGGGTTTTCAAAAATTCAAAAGCACCCGTGCCATCTGTAAGGATATGAGAGAACTCAACGCTGATCGTATTTTCCTTGACCAGCACTCTGAACATCAGCTCCTCCCTGCCAAATGCCCTGCAGGGCAGGCCCTGGTCGGGTACCACAGTAACGGGCAGGTCCCCGGGCTCCAGGTAATACCAGAAAAAACCGGCTCGCAGCTTCATTTTATAGTAGGGGAACCGCTCTTCAAGGCTATGAACAGCTTTGAGGAAGGGCCGGGCTTTTATCCTTTCTTTCAGCTGAACCGCTACCCGGAATACCGAAGTAAGCTCCCGGTCTTTTATAGCCGGGTAAATTTTGGCTGCATTATCCAACCGGAGCCAGCCATCATTCCTGTCCTGCATTTTTCCTGGTTATGGCTAACAATCAGGTTGCCAGTAACAAATTTTAAGCCACCTGCCCCGCCTTTTATAACAAATCTTTGTGATCATTACCGGTTTATTGTGCGTACCTTTTATAATTCATCATTAAACTTTTTCCGTGGCCAGTATCCAGAGTAAATTGCTTAACGCGCTGCTAAGGTTGATCAATAAGAAAGATTTTCTCAGAAAACAGCTTGCCGCCGGTAACCGGGGCTTATTTAACTGCCCGGCGCCGCCGGCCCGCATATACAAGCACTGCCTGGTCCGCAAAAGCAGGATCAATGACAGCAATGTTTTTACGCTGAGCCCCCAGAACAGAAGGGCCAGCGGCAGGCACATCCTTTATTTACATGGAGGGGCCTATGTAAATAATTTTGTGATTTTCCACTGGACCTTCCTGGCCGAACTCGTCAGCCGAACGGGCTGCACCATTACTGCCCCGGATTACCCGCTGGCCCCGGAGCATACCTGTAAAGCGTCCTTTGCTGTTGCCATGGAACTTTATAAGCAACTGACCGCAACGGTGCCGCCACGGGATCTCACCCTGATGGGCGATTCCGCAGGCGGGGGCTTTGCCCTTGCATTAGCGCAAAAGCTATTGCATGAACGCCTGGCGCAGCCGGGCCGGATCATTTTACTTTCACCCTGGCTGGACATTACCCTGTCCAATCCTGATATAAAGGATATAAACAAGACCGACCCTTTTTTAGGCATAGAAGGCTTACAGGAAGCCGGACGAATATACGCGGGAGATATATCCCCTTCCCATTACCTGCTAAGCCCCATTAACGGCATATTGGAAGGGCTTGGGAAAATATCGGTCTTCACCGGCTCAAGGGACATCCTGGTAGCAGACGCCAGAAAGCTGAGGCAGCTTGCCAGCGCAAAAGGGATAGAAATAAATTATTATGAATATAAAGAAATGTTCCATGCATGGATGCTCCTGAACATTCCTGAATCCAAAAAGGCCAAACAGCAGATCATTGACCTGCTGCTGCACTCCTGATGAATTTTTTTTCCACTTTCTGAAAAACCAATACTTTTGATGTGATGGTAGCTTCCTGCTGACTAATCTGTAAACCCCCAACTATGCCAAGGTATATTTCTGTAGCTGCTAACAGGTATATCTCCTTATCTGTTACACACCTGAAGAAAACGGCCAGCGACTTCACAGGCCGGTTCCTGGTGTTATGCCTGCTATTCCTTTTCATGCGATGTATCGAGATCACTTATGACCGGCTGCTGCACGGCCGCATCCCCGCCTGGTGGAAAGTATGGCTGACCGGCATCATCAAGGACCTGAGCTTCCTGCTGGGTATCAGCGCCTGGGCCTTTGCCGGGTATTTCCTGGTGTCCCTGGTCAGCCGGAAGCTGGCCGCCAGGCTGTTCATCATTGCGGCTACCGTATTGTGCCTGGTGCACCTGGTACTGTCTCATTACTTCCTGACCACGCTCACCATGCTGGGCGCAGACCTGTGGATCTATTCCTCCAGCGACATATGGCAGACCATCAGCGCCACCAGTATTAAATGGCCGGTAATACCAGCCACGCTGCTTACTGTGATAATGGCCTGCTGGTGCCTGGTAAAGCTGCCTCCCCGGCTAAGAACAGGACCACTAACGGGCATCGGCCTGATGATACTGTTCATCATCTGCGAAACAGTCGGACTGGCCGCCACCACCCATACCTGGCGCAGCGACAGCTCCGAATACGGCAACAGCCTGAGCAACAATAAATCCTATTTCTTCTACAAGCAAAGCATTGACTACTTCTTCCCTGAACCGGCGGATACGGACCTGTATACGGACAGCCACATGGCGGATTATATCAACGACCCCGCTACCTGGAACACGGTTGCCTTCAAATACCCGGACGAGGCCCGCTATCCTTTCCTGCACCTGGATGAAACGCAGGATGTGCTGTCGCCTTTCCTGCGCAAAAGCGCCGCCCCGCCCAATATCGTGATGGTGATCGTGGAAGGGCTGGGAAGGGCGTATGCCAATGAAGGCGCGTACCTGGGCAGCTTTACGCCTTTCCTGGATTCCCTGGCCGCGCATTCCCTGCGCTGGAAGAATTTCCTGAGCGAGAGTGGGCGCACCTTTGCCGCCCTGCCTACCCTGCTGGCCTCCCTGCCCTTTGGCAAGAGCGGCTTTACAGAGCTGGACAGCCGCATGCCCCCGCACCTCAGCCTGCTAAGCCTGCTAAAGCATAATGGTTATCACACCGCCTTTTATTATGGCGGCGACGCCACGTTCGACAATATGACAGCATTCCTGAAGCGCAACGCCATTGACCGGATACATGATATTGCTGCCTTCCCGGCCGGCTACCAGCAGCTGCCGGTCAACAGCCAGGGCTTCTGCTGGGGATACGGCGATAAGGAGCTGTTCCGCTATTATCATGCAACCCTTACTGCGGATACGCCCTACTGCAACGTGCTGCTTACCATTGCCGCACATGAGCCTTTTTTAGTGCACCGGCAGGATGCCTACCTGGCGCGGTTTGAGCAACGTATGACGGAGCTGGCTTTTGACAAGGACCGGAAAGCGGCTGCGCGGGATTATAAGATGCAATATGCCAGCATCCTGTACACGGATGATGCCCTGCGGGAATTTTTCCACCGGTACAGGCTACGGCCCGATTTTAATAATACCCTGTTTATCATTACCGGCGACCACCGCATGCCGGAGATCCCCATGCGGGACAAGCTGGATCGCTATCATGTGCCGCTGGTCATCTATTCTCCCCTGCTGCTCCGCAGCGCTGCATTCTCCGCCATATCCACGCATTTTGACGTAGCCCCCAGCATACTGCAGTTGCTTAAGCACCAATACGGGCTGCGCATGCCCTCCCTGGCCGCCTGGGTAGGCAGCGGGCTGGATACAGGCTACACCTTTACTAACCCCCACGCCTATCCGCTGATGCAGAACAAGCATTACATGATCGATTTCATCCAGGGCGACCACATGATGATCGGGAACGAGCTGTACCGCATCCACCCTACCATGTCGCTGGAGCCGGTGCAGGACAAGCACAAGCTGGCGCAGCTGCGCCGGCGCTTTGAGCGGTTCCGGAAAAAGAACCGGCAAATGGTAGCCGGCGCCCCGCTGCTGCCGGATTCCATTTACCAGCGTTACTTTCCGCGCTGAGCGACAGCCCCGCATGCCCCAATACCCTTTCAACTTTCCCGGCAGCTGATATAAATCATGTAAATAACGGACCTTTTTATCCTTTTTATGACCACGGTCATATTTTTTAAGCGCCGCGTATGAGACTTTTGTATTGCAAATGTGATACACATCATTTTCAAATTCCAATGTCCATGCATTACAAACATCTCCTTTTCACCGCTTTTGCAGCTGGTATTTTACTGCCATACGGATGCGGCAGCGGCGCCCAACAAGATTCCATACCAGGTGATGCCCCCGGAACCGTACCGGCAGCGGCGGATGCGGCGAATGCGCCGGCTACCGGCGCGCCATTGCCCTGCTGCCCGCCATCGGGTCGTCCTCCGCAAGCACCGCAAAGACCACCTCTTCTTCCTCTATAAAATGTAGCGCCAGCTGCTGCTCAAGGCAATAAGCAACATACCGGCGGATACGGTCTGCTTCAATGGCCTTCCTTATCCCTTCCCGGATCTTCCAGCACAACAGCAGGCCATCATGATGGTCGCGTGACAGCGGAGCAAGCGACCGGCTTCTTTTGATCGGTTGGTGATGGGGGATCATGGTGTGAAGGTAATGGTTCCGACCTTTATAAAAGACAAAAAAGTCCTTTATTATCCAATTTGACACCGTCATTACAATACTTATATATTGCGCAGCTGCGCAGCAGATAAATGCAACCGCATTGAAATTTTAGTGCGCTCCGGAAGCATGGTTTTGTGGCAAAAGCCTTTACTTTTGCAAAGTAATGCGCTTTGTAGTATACATATTAGCCATGCTTGTGCTGACGCTCAGCTGTGTGCCCTGCGCGGATGGCATCTGCGTAGTGAGCACCTGCCAGGACAAGGTTGCATTTGCCAAAGCCCCCGGTCACCAGCATGACCGGGAACATAGCGACGCCTGCTCGCCTTTTTGCCAGTGCGCCTGTTGCACCAGCGTATTGGTGAGCCCTGCCTTCATGAACATTTCCCGGCCTGCAAACAACAGCGCCCGGCTGTGGGCCGCTGATCTGTCAGCAGATATTATGGATATCTCCTTGCCTGTCTGGCAACCGCCCCAGTTAACCGCCTGATCCCCTCTCCTTTTCCCGCAGCGCGGCTGCGGATACTATCCGTTTACTGCTACAACCAATCCCATTTGATGGTATGATCAATGCTATTATCGCCTTTTCAATAAGGAACAAATTCCTCGTAGCCCTGTTCACCCTCGCGCTTATTGGCATAGGCCTGTACGCCATGTCTACGGTGAACCTGGGCTCCGTGCCGGACATTACCAACAACCAGGTGCAGGTGATCACGGTTTCCGAGCACCTGGCCACTGAAGATATTGAACAGTTTGTTACCTACCCGGTAGAACTGGCCATGGGCAACCTTCCGGGAGTGGAAGAGATACGCTCCATCTCCCGCTTTGGTCTTTCGGTAGTGACCATTGTTTTTGAAGACAACATGGGCACCTACCTGCCCCGGCAGCTGGTGCAGGAAAAGCTGAACGACCTGCGGGAAAGCATTCCCGACGCGTTTGGCAGCCCGGCTATGGGGCCTATTTCCACCGGGCTGGGGCAGATCTATGAATACACCATCCAGCCCAAACCCGGCTATGATACGGTATATACGCCGATGGAGCTACGCACCATCCAGGACTGGATCGTAAAGCGGCAGCTCACCCTCCTGGATGGCGTGGTGGAGGTCAATTCCTTCGGTGGCTACATTAAACAGTACGAAGTAGCCATCAGCCCGCAAAAGCTGCATGCAATGAACGTAAGCATTGCCCAGGTATACGAGGCGCTGTCGCGTAACAATGTTAATACCGGCGGCGCTTACATAGAAAAGAACAGGATGGCCGGCTTCATCCGCGGGGAAGGGCTGCTGCGCTCCCTGGACGATATCCGGAAGATCGTTGTCAAAAACGAGAACGGCCTGCCGGTTACGGTGGGCGATGTAGCCGAAGCCGTACGCTTTGGTCACCAGGTGCGTTACGGCGCTTTTACGCAGGATGGCCGGGAAGCGGTGGGCGGCATCATCATGATGCTGAAAGGCGCCAATCCCAATGCCGTGATACAAAACGTAAAGAAGCGCATGGAAACAGTGCAGCAGTCCCTGCCCGAAGGACTGGAGCTGCGGCCCTTTATAGAACGGAGCACGCTGATAGGGCGTACAACCGGCACCGTTACGCGCAATCTTACAGAAGGGGCGCTCATTGTGATCTTTGTGCTGGTGCTGCTGCTGGGCAGCTTCCGGGGCGGCATTGTGACCGCATCCGTGATCCCCCTCTCCCTTTTATTTGCCTTTATCCTGATGAAAGCCACCCATGTATGGGCCAACCTGATGAGCCTGGGCGCCATTGATTTCGGGATCATTGTGGATGGAGCGGTGATCATTGTAGAAGGCACAGTGCATGAGGTTGAAAAAAGGATCAAGGGCGGGCGGCCGCCGTCCACCCCCGCAGAGATGGATGATATTGCCTACAAGGCTGGCAGCACCATGATGAATTCCGCCTTCTTCGGGCAGCTGATCATACTGATCGTGTTTGCCCCTATCCTGTTCCTGACCGGTGTGGAAGGCAAGATGTTCCGGCCCATGGCCTTTACCTTCGGCTATGCGGTGCTGGGCGCCATCATACTGTGCCTCACTTATGTACCCATGATGTCGGCTCTGCTGATGAAACCGATGCGCAACCCGAAGCACCTGCTGGCCAGGTTTGAGCATGGCCTTCACCGGCTCAGTGAGAGGATACTGTCCGCTTTAAACCGGGCTTACCAGCCGCTGATCCGGGGTGCGCTGCAACTGCGGATGGTGGTGATCGTTATCGCAGTGATCCTGCTGGCAGCGGCCGGTTTTATTTTTTCCCGTTTGGGCGGCGAGTTCATTCCCAGGCTGGATGAAGGGGATATTGCCCTGCAAGCGCTGATACGGCCGGGAAGCAGCCTGGGGGAATCCGTGGACGTATCCCGGAAAATAGAAACGCTGCTGCTGGACAGCTTCCCGGAAGTAAGAACAGTAACGGCCCGTATCGGCGTGGCCGACATTCCTACCGATCCCATGCCCATGGATGTGGCAGATATGTACGTGATCCTGGAAAAGGACCAACGCAAATGGCGGTCCGCAGGCAGCAAGGAAGCGCTGATCAACCGGATAAAGGACCTGCTGAACGAACAGCTGACAGGCGTAAACCTTGTCTTTACCCAGCCGGTGGAATTGCGCTTCAACGAGCTGCTGCAGGGCGTGCGGGAAGATATCGCGGTAAAGCTTTACGGGGAGGACCTGGACGTGCTGGCCGCCAAAGCGCAGGAAATGGCAGCGATCATCCGGACGGTTCCCGGCGCAGTGGATGTGAATGCAGAACGGACCTCCGGGCTGCCGCAAATGACAGTGCGCTACCGCCGCAACAAGCTGGCGCAATACGGCCTGGACGTTCAAAAGCTGAACGCCTATGTAAGCGCCGCTTTTGCCGGAGGAGTGGCAGGCGTAGTGTTTGAAGGAGAAAAGCGGTTTGACCTGGTGGTCCGCTTCGCTGAAGCCCACCGCAAGAATATTGACGACCTGCGCACCCTGTACGTGGACCTGCCGGACGGCGCCCAGGTGCCGTTGCAGGAAGTGGCGGACATCAGCTATGTGCCGGGGCCCATGCAGATATCCAGGGACAATACTTACCGCCGGACCTATGTAGGTGTGAATGTGCGGAGCCGGGATGTGGAGTCTGTTGTAACTGACATCCGGCAGCAGCTGGATGCACGGCTGGAGTTGCCTGCCGGCTATTACATTACCTATGGCGGAGCCTTTGAGAACCTGCAGCGGGCTAAAAAGCGGCTGCAGATCGTAGTGCCCCTCGCGCTTCTCCTGATCTTCATCCTGCTGTATTTAGCACTCGGATCATTTTCCCAGTCTGTAATGATCTACATGGCCATACCGCTGGCCGCCGTTGGCGGGGTGTACTTCCTGGCCCTGCGTGGCATGCCTTTCAGCATCTCTGCCGGCGTGGGCTTTATTGTGCTGTTTGGCGTAGCTGTACTGAACGGGCTGGTGCTGGTCAGCCGGTTCAACTCTCTGGAGCAGGAAGGCATCACGGACCTGCAGCAGCGCATACTAACGGGAACGAAGGAACGCCTGCGGCCCATCCTGCTTACCGCCACGGCTGCCATTATGGGCTTTATGCCCATGGCGTTCTCCACGTCGGCCGGCGCAGAAGTGCAGCGCCCCCTGGCCACGGTAGTGATAGGCGGGCTTATCAGCGCTACTTTGCTAACCCTGGTGGTAATACCGGTGCTGTACGCATTCCTGGAAAAACGCCGCAACAGGAACAGAGGATTTAAAAACGTGCAAGCATTACCGGTAGTGATCCTCCTTGCCGGCCTGGCAATCGCTGCGCCGGCCAAATCGCAGCAGCCAGACAGCCTTCCCACCATCACGCTGGAACAGGCCCGGCAGCGGGCCATAGCCAGCTACCCGAAAATACGATCCGCCCGGCTGCAGGTGCAAAACGAGGAAGCCCTTAAAAAAACCGCCTGGGACCTGGGGGATACACAGCTCTTTACCGGCCGGGAAGAAGCCGGGAACGGCGCCAATGGCGTGTACACGCAGATCGGTATCCAGCAGCAGCAGATCGATATACTGGGCATTGCCCCCAGGCTGCAACTGCAAAAGGAAAAGGTGGCGCTGGCGGAAAAAGCGCTGCAGCTTTCGGAGATTGAGCTGGAACGGGAAGTGAGCCGGGCCTGGGTACGGGCCTATGCCGCCAGGAACAGCTACCAGGTATACGAAAGGCTGGATAGCCTGTTCACAGGTATTGCCCGCGCCGCGCGGATCAGGCTGGAAGTGGAAGCTACATCAAAGCTGGAATACCTGGCCACTTCCAACCAGGCGCAACAGGTGCGGATACAGAAAGAGCAGGCATACCGGGATTACCGCAGCGCGCTGCAGCAGCTGAACCGGTGGCTGGCAAGCGACACGCTGTTTGCCGTACCGGACATCCCTGCAGGTCAGCTGGACCAGCCGCCTGGCCTCACGGCGGACTCGTTGATGCAGCACCCCCTGCTGGATGTTTACCGGCAGAACATAGCTGTGGCCGATGCTGCGGTAAAGGAACGGCGCGCGCAATTCCTTCCCAAGCTGCAGGGCATGTATGGCCGGCAGCAGGTAGCGGGGCAGCGCGGCTTTTATCAATACCAGGTAGGCATCCATATTCCGCTGTTCTTTGGCCCCGAGCTGGGCAGGAAACAGTCCGCGCAGATACAACGGGAAATGGCCGGTCAGCGTCTGCAGGAAACCCGGCTGGAGCTGTATGCGGCCTACCGGAACATGCAGGAGCAATACCTGAAATGGCGCAGCTCCTGGGCCTACTACCGCAACGAGGCCCTGCCGCTGGCCCGCGAGCAGCGCAAGGGCGCGATGATCGCCTACCGTGAAGGGGACATAGATTATGTAGCCTTCCTGCAGCACATGCGGGACGCCATCCGCATAGAGACCGATGCCTGGGATGCGCTGGGCAATTACCTGGACAGCCGCTGCCAGCTGGAATATTTTCTGAAAACCGCTAACTAAAACGACCATGACAAAGCAATATATCTCTCTTTTTGCATGCATACTGGCAGCAGGGCTGATGGCCGCCTGTCACCACCGCCAACAGAACGCTGCTGCCAATAACGGGGAAGACCGGCACCCCACGCCCGCGAAAGACAAGAACGGGGAAGGCATGCGTGAAGTACATCTTTCCGGTGCGCAGTTCATCCGCCTGGGCATGCAAGTAGACACCCTGCCGCAACGCCGCATGTCCGGCATTGTGGAAGCCAATGGCCGGCTGGAAGTGCCGCCCCAGCACGAAGCTACGGTAACAGCCGTTCTGGGCGCCAATGTGGCCGCCATTAACGTGATGGAAGGGAACAAGGTAAGCAGGGGACAGGTATTGGCCACCGTGTCGCACCCGGACCTTACCCGGCTGCAGACAGATTACGTAAAAGCCTGGCACCGGCTGCAATTCCTGGAAAAGGAATATGCCCGGCAAAAGCGGCTGTATGAAGCAGCAGTCGGCTCCGGCAAGGATTTCCAGCAAACAGAGGCCGACTACCGCTCCATGCAGGGAGAGGTAAAAGGCTATGAAGCGCAGCTCCGGCAGCTGCACCTGCGCCCGCAAAAGGTGCGCGCAGGCGATATCTATACCTATGTGCCGGTGATCAGCCCTATTGACGGTTATATTGAAAAAGTGCTGGTGCAGGTGGGCCAGTACATGCAACCGCAAACACCCATGTTCCTGGTGGTGAACACCGATCATATCCATGCCGACCTGATGGTCTTTGAAAAGGATGCCCACAAGGTGCGCAAGGGACAGGCCGTAACCTTTACCGTAGCCTCCGCTCCCGGCAGCGAACTGTCCGCCACCATATACTCCGTGGGCAAACAGTTTGAGCAAAACCCGAAGGCGGTGCACGTACATGCAGAAATTGACAACAAGAAAGACATGCTGATCCCCGGCATGTACATCAATGGAAAAATACACACTTCGGAAGCGCTGTTAATGGCATTGCCGGAAGCAGCGATCATCGAAGAAGAAAACCGGTCCTACATTTTCGTGGCCCGGCAGCATCAACAGAACGGGCAAACGGAATGGATATTTCAACCGGTTGCGGTCCATAAAGGCATCACGCATGATGGTTGGGTGGCCATTACGCCGGCGGAACCATTGCCGGCAGGAACGCAGGTGGCGTGGAATAATGCGTATTATCTGGTAGCGGAAATGAAGAAAGGGGAAGCGGAGCATGGGCATTAGGAGGAATTGTTTATGTGTTTGTTTTTGATTTTTATCCATTTAATAATATCTTCGGCCTTGTATCAGTGTGATAACCGTAAATTCCGCGTCCTGCAATAACGTATTTACAATTTCTTAACGTAAATTTTCCCGGGGAGGATGCTTCATTTGCATCAGAAATCTTTCAACATGCGCATGGCTTATACAGAAGGAGAATTGCTGCAGCTGGCTGCTGCGGGAAACCGCCAGGCCTTCAGCGCCCTGTATGTAGAGTGCCTGCATGACCTCCACCGGTACCTCTACCTCTTTACCCGGTCCAAAGAAACCACGGAAGATATTATCCAGGAGATATTCGTAAAGCTTTGGGAACAGAAGGCCCAGCTCACGGCCATCCGTTCCTTCCGGCAATACCTCTTCCGCATGGCCCGCAACAAGGTCATGGATCATATCCGCAGCCGCCGGCTCCAACAGCGGGCAACCGCCGACCTGCTGGCCGGCGCCGATGCCAGCTGCGCCGACAGCGATCACAAAACCCTTACCAGCCAGTATATCCACATTGCCCGGCAGGCAGTGGAACAGCTGCCGGACAAGCGGCGGCTCATCTTCCGGCTCAATACGGAAGAGCACCTCTCCCTGGACGAGATCGCCAGCCGGCTGAAGATCTCCAGGTCTGTCGTCAAAAAACAGCTGTACGCCGCCCGGCATTATGTGCGGCAGTACCTGCGCGAGCACGCCGAGCTGATCCACCTGCTGATCGCCTTCCTCTACCTGCGCTGAATTTTTTTTTTAGGCAAGGGGTCCTTTCCTTTCGCTCATCCGTCATATCCTGCAGAAACCGGGCATTATGGACGCTTTCTACACAATATATGTTAATGCCGGGTTTCGTGAGGCCGCTAACAAAGAATTAATTACGAATGAAAAATTCCGAGATCAGGGAATTCCTGCAGCGGTTTGCTGCCGGCAACAGTTCCGAAGCGGAGCATGAACGTTTTATCCAGTGGCTGGACAGCGCGGCGGAAGCGGAAGTGGAAGCCGCCGCCCGTACTTATGAGGCCATTCTGGAGCAACATGCCGGCGCCATACAAGCACCGGACCCGCACCTGGTACGCCTCGTAGAACAACGGCTGGATGCGGCCGGTCAGGCCGCCGCAACGGCCCTTCCGCACCGGCATACGGCCATACGGCGTATGAGGCCGCTGGTGATGGCCGCTGTCATTACCGGACTGCTGGCCCTTGCAGCAGGTGTGTACTACAATATATTCCAGACGCCAGCTAAAAGTGAGGACGGCCGGCTGGCCGGTTTCCTGGAAAAGAACGTGGCCCTGCATGATACCGCCGTTATCCGGCTGGACGACGGCTCCCGGATCGTGCTGAATGGCGGCAGCACCCTGCAGTACCGCACCAGCTACGCCGGTAAAAAGGAGCGCGAAGTACACCTGCGCGGGGAAGCCTATTTCGATATACGGCATAATGAACAGCAGCCTTTCATTATCCATACCCGCGACCTGGATATCATAGACCTGGGCACGGTCTTCAATGTAAAGGCCTACCCCGAAGAAGCAGTTACAGAAGCCACTCTCCTGGAAGGTGCGCTTAAAGTGGTGGTGAAGAACAGCGGGGAAGGAAAGATCATGCGCAAACCGAACGAAAAGGTCACCTATTACAACCCGGATTCCCTGCTGGGAAACCCGGCTGCGCCCGGGCCTGCGCGAACCGCTGCCCTGGAAATAAAACCGCTGGTGCCGGTAACGGAAGATCATATTGTAGAAGAAACCGCCTGGATGAACAACCTGCTCGTTTTCCAGGACCGGTCCTTTGCGGAGCTGGCAGCCAGTATGGCAAGAAGGTATGATGTTCACTTTGTATTCACCGATCCTTCTGTAAAGGCCTACCGGTATACCGGCATCTTCCGGGACGAGTCCGTGGAACAGGCGCTGCACGAGCTGCAGCTGTCCCGCCCGTTCCGGTATTCCATAGTAGCAGACACCATCTATATCTCACAATAAATTCCATGTTTCACCAAAATCAATCGCCTTATGCCGGTATTTTATAACAGCGAATAACAGGTACAAAAAAGAAAGCGGGAAATGTTGGTAGCATTCCCCGCCCGTAAAGTCCATGAAACCTCCGGCAATGAACGAAGACGCACGGAGGCTTCCATTATTAAACTTTAACTGCATGAAAGTATGAAAAAAACTTCATCCCTGCCGCTTATTGCCGGGCGGGGAAGATTTTTCAAAGTCCTGCTCTGTATGAAATGGTGTTTTATTCTTGTCCTGGCCACCTGTCTGCAGGCAGCCGCCAAAGGATATTCCCAGCGGAATGTCAGGCTTACCCTGGACCTGAATGATGTTACGCTCAGTAAAGCATTATCCGTGATCGGCAAAAAAAGCGATCTCCGGTTCCTGTACAGCAATGACCTGGTACCGGTAAACAAGCTGGTGGCCGTACGCGCATCCGATAAACCGCTGGAGGATATATTGAACGACCTGCTGGCGGACATGCACCTCCAGTACCGGATACTGGAAAACGACGTGGTGGTGATCGCTCCCGCCTCGCAAAATATCCGCGTCATACGCGTGTCCGGGCTGGTAACGGACAGCAGCGGCACGCCGCTGGTGGGCGTATCCATCAAGGTAAAGGGTACTGACAGGGGAACCGTGACCGGCGGCGACGGCCGTTACTCCCTGGAAGCGCCGGAAGACGCTTCGCTGGTATTCAGCTATGTAGGCTTCCAGACCATGGAAGTGCCGGTAAACGGCCGGCAGCAGATCGATATCCGCCTGCCGGAAAATACCAGCGGCCTCAATGAAGTGGTAGTAGTGGGATACGGCACCCAGAAAAAAATATCGCTGACCACCGCCGTCACCACCATTGATGCAGACCAGGTAGCTGCCCGCCATGCGCCCAACCTGCAAAGCTCCCTGCAGGGCATGGCGCCCGGCCTTACGGTATGGGACCAGGGCGGCGAGCCGGGCGCCAGCAGCACCTCCTTCAATATCCGCGGAGTGACCACCCTGGGCAGCACTTCCCCCCTGTTCATTATAGACGGGGTGGAACAGGCCTATTACGACATCAACCCCGATGATATCGCTTCGGTATCTGTGCTGAAAGATGCCGCATCCACCGCCATTTACGGTTCACGCGCCGCCAATGGGGTGATCCTGATCACCACCAAACGCGCAAAGAAAGGCGACATCAGGGTACGCTACAATGCCTGGCTGGACCTGCAGAACCTGGTGGCAGAGCCCAAGCATATGGACACTGAAAGCTACCTGCGCCTGCAGAACCTGGCCTACGAGAACCGCGGAAGCGATCCTATCTATACCGAAGAGGACATACAGCACTATGTAAGCGGGGACGACCGCCTGCGCTACCCGCTTCCGAACGACTGGTACAACCAGGTGATCCGGAAAAATGCGCCCTGGCACAACCATTCCATCCAGGTATCCGGAGGCGGCGAGAAGCTGACCACCTTGCTGAGCGCCCGCTATATGGACCAGCAGGGCATTTACCCGAACCGGAACATGCAACGCTACCAGCTGAGGCTGAATAACAACTTCAAGGTATCTGAAAAGATCAACCTGAACGCGGACATCAAACTGCGCAGCCAGGACCGCTATACCACCAATAAAGTAGGCTCCGGCATCTATCACTACATGATACATGCCTCGCAGCTCACCGTGCCCCGCTACCCGGATGGCACCTATGGCGTCAGCAAGCAGGGACGTAACCCGCTTGCCTATACGGACCCGGCCATTGCCGGCTATACGAAATCGTCGAGCGACAATGCGGTCATTAACCTGCAGGGTAGCTGGAACATCCTCAAAGGGTTGAAGTTCAACACCCAGTACGCTTTCGAGGTAGAAAAATATGACGACCTGAAGCAGTGGCCCACCTACGAGATACATGATTACTGGGACCCGGAAGTGATCCTGAGCAACCGGGCCATTAACGAAATGGAAAATGAACGGACCAGGTCCCTGCAGCAAACCTGGAACAATACGCTCACCTACGACCTGCTGCTGGCGGATAAGCATGATATCAGCCTGCTGGCCGGCTATTCCGAGATATCCTTTGATACGGACGGGCTGACCGCAGGCGGACGGGATTTTTATAACAACGACCTGCTGGATCTGGGCCAGGGCGATCCCCTGAACCGTACGCTCAACAATGTGTATGAGGACTGGGGGCTCCGCTCCTATTTTGGCCGCATGCGCTACGGCTATCGTAACAAATACCTGCTGGAGTTCAATATGCGGTACGACGGTTCTTCCCGTTTCCCCGCAGGCAGCCGCTACACCTTCTTCCCATCCTTCTCCGCTGCCTGGCTGATCTCCGAAGAAGCGTTCTGGAGCCTGCTGAAGAACACGGTAGACCTCTTCAAGATCAGGGGCTCCTACGGCGAGAACGGCAACCAGAACATCGGGCTGTATACCTATTTCAATAATCTCAACTTCGGCAATTATTACTCGTTCAACAATGTACCCGCAACAGGCGTGCTGCAAACCGTTTTTGCCAGCCAGGACCTCACCTGGGAAACCACTACCCAGACCAACATCGGCCTGGACGCAAGCTTCCTGAACGGCAAGCTGGGCCTCACCTTTGACTGGTATAAGAAGCTCACCAAAGGCATTCTGCTGGAGCTGCCCATTCCCGGCGCAGTGGGCCTGGACCCCGTGGCCGCCAATGCAGGCAGGGTGCAGAATATCGGCTGGGAGCTGCAGCTCACGCACCGCAACCGTATCAACGATTTCCGTTATGCGCTCACCTTCAATATCTCTGATGTGAAGAACGAAGTGCTGGACCTGGCCGGCACCGGCCCGTACTACTCCCTCGAAAAGAACCGTTACGTGATCACGGAAGGCCAGGAGATCAATGCCCTGTGGGGCTACCAGACAGACGGACTGCTGACGCAGGAGGATATAGACAAGGGATATCCCACCTTCTCTGCAGATGCGCAGCCCGGCGATATCAAGTACCTGGACCGCAACGGCGACGGCAAGATCACCGCCTCCGACCAGACCGTGCTGGGCTCCAGCATTCCGCACTGGACCTATGGGCTGAACATTGACCTGGGCTGGCGAAATTTTGACTGCACCATGCTCTGGCAGGGCGTAGGCCGGCAGGATATGATGATATGGGGCGCCTTCATTGAGAACGGCAGCTGGGAAGGGTTTACCCTGGCCATGGGAAAGGATTACTGGACGCCGGAAAACACGGATGCCCGTTTTCCCCGCCCGCAGAAATCCGCCAACAAGAATACCGAACCTTCTGACTGGTGGGTGCTGGATGCCGCCTACCTGCGGCTGAAGAACTTCCAGCTGGGCTACACCGTTCCGAAAAAAGTGCTGCAACGGGTAGGGATAAACGGGCTTCGCTTCTACGTAGGCGGCACTAATCTCCTCACTTTCTCCGGCCTTAAAAAATGGGGCATGGATGCGGAAACGCCCGCCGGCCGTGCAGGCGATTTTTACCAGCAGGTGAAGACCTACTCAGCAGGCCTTAATCTTGATTTCTAAAAAACCGGATCATGCAAAAAAAGTCATTATCATACATTTGCTTACTCCTTACCGGGATCATCCTGGCGGCATCCTGTAAAAAAGGGCTGCTGGACACCTATCCCAAAGACAAGCTAAGCGGCGCCACCTTCTGGGAAACCCGCGAAGACGCGGTGAATGCCGTGAATGCCATTTACAGCTTTCTGCCGGGAAACAGTGAGCTGAACTGGGACATGCTCTCTGATATTGCCACCACCAATTCCGCGGCCGCCACCACCGCCAATATTGAAAGAGGACAAACCAATGCCAACATGGATATTTTCCAGGACCTCTGGAACGATGGCTACAAGGCCATTCGCGCCGCCAACTATCTCCTGGAAAACGTGGACCAGGTACAGGAGCGCGATCCCTCGCTCACAGACGAGCTGCGCGACCGGCTGAAAGGGGAAGCGCGTTTCCTGCGGGCTTATTTCTATACCCGCCTCGTGATGCTCTTTGGCGACGTGCCGCTGGTGACCGCTACCCTGGATGTGGAGGAAGCCGCTACGCTGACGCGCACGCCCAAAGAAGAGATATGGGATTTTGTGGACAGGGAGCTGGCTGAAATTGCCCCTCACCTTCCCAACAGCTATACCGGCGACAATATAGGGCGTATAACAAAAGGCGCCGCACTGGCGCTGCAGGCCAGGGCCATGCTCTACGCAGGGCGCTGGAAGCGCGCAGCAGACGCTGCCAAAGCGGTTATGGACCTGCAGGTGTATGACCTGTACCCGCAGTTTGAGCAGCTGTTTACCTACGGCGCGGAAAATAACCAGGAAGTGATCCTTGACCGGCAATATGCCAAGGACATTGCCTCCACGGAATTCTTTTATAACTATGGTCCCAGGGGAATGAACGGCGACGTAGGCATCTGCCCTACCCGTACCCTGGTAGATGCATTTGAAACGGTGAACGGCCGCTCCATATGGGACGACCCGGATTACAACCCGCTGAACCCTTATGCCGGCCGCGATCCCCGCCTGGGCTACACCGTTTTCATTCCTGCGTTCTCTGATGCGGTACCCGGCGATGTGCTGTATAACGGGCGGGCTTATGATCCGCGCCCCGGCTCCGGCACAGCAGATGAGGTGGAAGTGGACTACCGCCGCACCAAAACCGGCTATGGCATCAGGAAATATATCAATATCGAGGACCTGAACGATCCCCGCAACTGCGGCACCAACTTTATCCTGATCCGCTATGCGGATGTGCTGCTGATGTATGCGGAAGCAAAAACAGAGCTGAATGAGCTGGATGCTACCGTATACGACGCGCTGAATAAAGTGCGGCAGCGCAGCGATGTGAACCTGCCGCCTGTAACAGCGCCTCAAACACAGGGGCAAATGCGGGAGATCGTCCGGCATGAGCGCATGGTGGAGCTGGCCCTGGAAGGCCTGCGCCTCTTTGACCTGCGCCGGTGGAAAGCGGCGGACGAGGTGATGCAGGGCGCTATACCGGGCATGACGTATATCCGGCACGGTGAAAGCGAGGTGGACACGCTGCTATACAACGGGGTGGTGCGGTTCTTTGATCCGCAGCGGGATTACCTGTTCCCCATTCCGCAGCAGGAGGTGCTGATGAACAGCCATCTCACACAGAACCCGAATTACTGATAAAACACAAACCATTCATACATGAGAAACATCTGTTGCTTTGGGCTCTTGCTTTGCACGCTGGGGGTGGCCTCCTGCGCATCGCAGGCCCGGCAGGAAGAAACAACAGCCCGGCAAAAGCCCAACATTGTGCTGATACTGGCGGATGACCTGGGCTATGGCGATCTTGGCTGCTATGGCCAGGAAAAGATCCGCACCCCGTACCTGGACAGGATGGCTGCCGGGGGCATGCGGTTCACCCAGTTCTATGCAGGCAGCACTGTCTGCGCTCCCTCCCGGTCCTCGCTGATGACCGGGCTGCACACCGGCCATACGCCTGTGCGCGGCAACAAGGAGATACAGCCGGAGGGGCAATGGCCCCTGCCGGATACGATTACCACCATGGCCAGCATGCTGCAACAGGTTGGCTATGCCACCGGCGCGTTCGGTAAATGGGGGCTGGGGCCTGTAGGCTCTTCCGGCGATCCCGTGAAAAGAGGCTTCGGGGAATTTTTTGGCTACAACTGCCAGCGCCAGTCGCACAATTTTTTCCCGGATCATCTCTGGCATAATGACCAGCGGGTAAACTACCCGAATACGCCGGACAGCTTCAAAATATATTCTGCGCAGGAGATCCACGAGCAGGCGCTGGCTTTTATAGACGCGCATAAGGATCAGCCATTCTTCCTGTTCCTCCCCTACACCATCCCGCACGCGGCCCTGCAGCTGCCTGCCGGCGACAGCGCCATGGAAGCCTACCGGCAGGCGTTCAACGAGCAGGTCCGCCCTGTGCCGGACAAATGGAGTGGCAAGGGCTATGCGCCCCAGCCTTACCCCCGTGCCACCTATGCCGCCATGGTAAGCCGGCTGGATACCTATGTGGGACAGGTGCTGCAAAAGCTGCAGGACCTGGGGCTGGACAGCAATACCATCGTGATATTTACCAGCGATAACGGCCCGCACGAAGAAGGCGGCAACGATCCTGCTTTCTTTAACAGCAACGGTCCCTTCCGCGGTATCAAACGGGATGTGTACGAGGGCGGTATCCGCGAGCCAATGATCGTACGCTGGCCCGGTCATGTACAGGCAGGCTCCACCTCTTCCTATGTGGGCGCCTTCTGGGATCTTATGCCCACTTTTGCGGCCCTGGCCGGAACAGAAGTGCCGCAGCAGACAGACGGCATTTCCTTCCTGCCTGCACTGACCGGCGTAGGCGCGCAACAACAGCATGCGTACCTGTACTGGGAGTTCCACGAAAAAGGCGGACGCCGCGCCGTAAGGATGGGCAACTGGAAAGCCGTGCAGCTGAACGTGAGTAAGGAGCCCGCCGGCCCCATTGAGCTGTACCGCCTGGACAACGACCCCGAAGAACGTAATGACCTGGCCGCCCAACAGCCGGAGATCGTGGAAAAGATGCGTACGCTCATGGAGCAGGCGCATGTACGGAATGAAGCGTTCCCGTTCAAAGGAGTGGATTAATATGCCTGTAACTGGTACTACAACTGTAACCCGCTGACCCGCAGCGTCTTCTCCTGTTATTTTAGCAGGGGAAGGCGCGCAGGCAGCGCTGAAGGCGAGATGCAGCAACATCAGGGTCACTTCGGTGCGTTTACAGATGATAATACGGTTATGCTGTCGCCCAATCCGGTGCGTGATCTGCTGTACCTCCGCGGCCATGACAAGGTGAGCACGCTCTGCATATACGATATCGGCGGCCGTGAGGTGATGAGGGTTTAAAACCCGGGAGCACCATTTCTGTATCCCCGCTGATGCCAGGGATATACATTGTGACCGTGGCAACTAAAGATGGCCGGCAGCAGCGGGTGAAGGTACTGAAGCAATGATAGCATCTGACATCCAGCTACGGGTAGCCCAAAACGATATACGCCTGCCGCCTCCTGTAAAAGAAATGGCCGCCACTCACGTGGTGGCCATTTCTTTTAGCCTTTCTTTCACCTCGTTCTGCTTTACTTAACATAGTTCGTAGATCCTCAAAAAAGAAAACCGGAATAAGAATATCCCGGTTTCTACCTAAACCTACAACTGTTACACTGTTAGTAACTAACCTTAAACAATTTTGCAAATGTGCGGATATGTAAATACCCCAATCCCTTCCATGGACTGCACATCCGCATTTCTGCATATCATTTAGTGTATGGCGGAGGCATCCAGCTTCCCCTGCGCTTTATTTCGTTTAACCAGCAATACCAGCGGCACAAATACCAGGAACATCACGCCCAGGTACAGGAATACATCCATGTAGGACAGCACTGTCTGTTGCTTGGTAATGGTATACTCCAGTGACTGGTAAGCGCTCTGTAGCGCCGTTTGCGGGTCCATACCTTTGTGGATAAAGCTGTTCTGCATCTGGTGTACCCGGTTCATCACCTCCGGGTTGTTCACATCCAGCTTGCTCACCAGGTCCGTACGGTGCAGGTCGTTGCGGCGGGATACAAAGGTGGTGATCAGCGCAATGCCGAACGATCCGCCCAGCTGCCGCATCATACCTGTAAAGGCGGCGCCCTGTCCTATCTGCACGCCCTTCAGCGAAGACAACGCCAGCGCTGTAATAGGAATGAACAGCATGCCCATGCCTACACCGCGCACGATCAGCATCCAGAAAAAGGCATCCTCACCGGTATCCGGCGTAATGATCTTGTAGCCCCAGAAGCTGTACACAAAAAAGGAGATCATGCCAATGGCAATGAGGTACTGCTGCGGCACGCCCTTTTCCAGCATCTTGCCGATGAATGGCATCATAAAGGCTGTCATCAGCGCGGCAGGTATCATCAGCATACCGGACTGCGTGGCGGTCCACCCCATTATGCCCTGCGTGTACAGGGGTATAATGAAGGTGGACCCGTACAAACCAAATCCCATGATAAATGATAAAACCGTTCCGATCCGTAAATTGCCATTCTTTAACACACGCAGTTCCACGATTGGGTTCTTGTACACCAACTCCCTCCAGATAAAGAAGAAAAATCCGAGCACTGACATTACCGTTAGCACGGTAATGGTCGAGTCATTGAACCAGTCATCCTCCTGGCCACGCTCCAGCACATACTGTAACGATCCTACCGCCACTGCCAGGAAACCAATGCCCCACCAGTCTATTTCATTCGCCGCTTTCTTTTCTGCAAATTTGGGACTGCGCACAAATTGCAGGGTCAGCAAGGTGGCTATTACGCCAATGGGAATGTTGATGTAAAAAATATAAGGCCATGCATAATTATCTACAATATAACCGCCTAGCGGGGGGCCCAGCGTAGGGCCTATGATCACGCCCATGCCATAGATGGCCTGGGCCATGCCGCGCTTTTCCAACGGGTAGCTTTCCGTGATAATGGTCTGTGAGGTGACCAGCAGGGCGCCGCCGCCTACCCCCTGTATGAAGCGGAACAGCACCAGTTCCCACAAGGTAGAGGCATTGCCGCACAGGAAAGAGGACACGGTAAACATCACAATAGACACCGCAAAATAGTTCCGGCGGCCAAACTGCTGCGCCAGCCAGCTTGTCATGGGGATGATGATCACATTACCGATGGCGTAGGCGGTTACCACCCACCCTATTTCACTCATGGTAGCGCCCAGGTTGCCCCGCATATCATTTAAAGCCACGTTCACAATGGTGGTGTCCACGATCTCCAGCAGGGCGCAGAATATAGCCGTGATAGTAATGATCGCCCTGCGGGCACCGTACTCCACCAATGATTCCTGTTGCATCATAGAAAATGATCTTTTAGTCAAGATGTACGTCCACCACCACGTTCAGGCCTGCACGCAGTTGCTTTACTACCGGGTCTGCCGGGTTGTCGAATTCTATTTTCACCGGCAGGCGCTGTACCACTTTCACAAAGTTGCCGGAAGCATTGTCCGGGGGCAGCAGGGCAAACCGGGCGCCGGTAGCCGGGGAGAAAGAGGCCACATGCGCATCCAGGTCCTTTTCCGGGAACGCGTCCACATGCACTTCCACATGTTGCCCTACTTTCATTTTATCCAGCTGTGTTTCCTTGAAGTTGGCCACTACCCATACTGCATTGTCCAGCACAATGCTGAAGAGCGACTGGCCCGCCTGCAGGAACTGCCCGGACTGCACATATACCTTGGATACCCTGCCATCTTCAGCAGCGGTAATGGTAGCATAGGACAGGTTCAGCTTTGCTTCTGCCAGCTCAGCCTCACGTTCCTTGATCACTGCTTCGGCAGCGCTGATCTGTTTGGCGGTTGCTTCGCTCTGGGAAGTCACCGCGCTGGTTTGCCGGGCAGCATAATCCTTCTGCTCCTGCAGCACCTGCAGCTGGCGCTCTGCTGTTTGCTTGGCGGCCAGGGCCTGTTCATACTGCTGCTGCGTAATGGAGTGGTCCTTGATCAGGTTGGCATAGCGCTCATAATCCTGGGAAGCACGCCACAGGTTCACTTTGGCAGCTTCTATCTGCGCATCTACTGTAGCTATGTTGGCGCGGGAGGTAACAATATTGGCGCGGGAAGCGCTGGTATTGGCCTGGGCCACACCTGCATTGGCCTTTGCTGCGGCCAGGGCAGCTTCTGCCTGCTGTACGGCAATCTGCAGGTCGCGGTCATCCAGCACTACCAGGGTATCCCCTTTCTTTACATGCTGGTTGTCCTTTACCCTTACTTCCTTCACATAACCGCTCACACGGGGTATTACGGGGCTTACGTTGGCCTCTACCTGGGCATTGTCCGTTTCCTCATGATGCAGCGCATGCACATACTTGGTGATGCCAAAAGCGCCGCCGCCAATGATCAGCAGGGAAAGTATGATGATGAAACGCAGGTTCTTCTTTTTAGGCGACCCGTTTTCCTGCAGGGTGCCGTTACCTGTCTTATGGCTGGTAGATCTTACTTCATTTACTTGTGTTTCCATAAAGACCTTGATTGTTTGTTGGTTTAGTTACTTTAATTATCCTCAGTTTTGCTCGCCCAGTACGCCGGCTGTTTCCAGCAGCTTGTTGTAGGCCACTACGGCATCCGCTTTCGCAGAGGTGTAGTTCAGTTTGGCCTGCAGGTCTGCCACGTCTGCTTCCAGCAGGTCTGTGGTGGTAGCCAGGCTGTTGTCGTGCTTGTTCTTTGTGATGCGATAATTCTCTGCTGCCTGTTCTATAGCTTTCTGGTACATATCTATCTTCTTCCTGCTCACCAGATAGTTCTCATAAGCCCGGTTCACCTGCAGGTGGATGTTGTCTGCCAGCATCTCCTCATTGATCTGTACCGCGTGCAGCTGGTTCCGGGCATTTTCCACCTTGGAGCCCGCTTTCCACAAGGAAGAAAGGTTATACTTCAGCCCAATGCCTACGTTCACGGCGTTGGTAATGGTCAGCACCTGGGGAATGTTTGCCGCTACATAACCGCCGGTCAGGGCCAGGGAAGGAAAGTAATCCGCCCTGGCAGACCTGATGCCTGCAAAAGCGGCCTTTTCATGCGCCTGCAGGGAAGCAGCATCCTTGCGTTTCTGGAGGGCCAGTTGTTCCCATTCCGTTACGCTCCTGCCATCACTACCCCTTACTGCCTGCGCCAGGAAGCTGGTGTCCAGCTCCAGGCCGGTATCTTCCGGCAGGCCCAGCATGATGTTCATATTGATGCGGGCTATCTTCAGGTCGCTTTCCGCCTGTGTGAGCGCCACTTCTATATTGGACTGCTGCAGCTGTGCTTTCAGGAGATCGTTGCGGGCCAGTATGCCGTTCTTTTCCATGTTGGTAAAATCCGCCACGCGCTGCTGCGATTGCTTCAGGTTTTCCCGTACCAGGTTCACCGCTACGGTAGCTTTGTACAGGTTACTGTAGGCGGCAATGGTATTCTGTATCACGGCCTCGCGGTCGCGGTCTGCATCCAGCTTGGCGGCCTGCGCCAGGTAACGGGCAGATTCCCTGGCAGCCTGTATCCTGAAACCGGAAAAGAGCGGTACAGACACGGTGGCCATCCCGTAGGCCACCTGGCTTACATCGGGGGTGGAGCCGCCACCGCCGCTGTTACCGTCCGATTCCATCTTCATATCTATATTAGGCTTGTTCACGCGCAGGTAGGAGCCGGACAGGCTGGCCTCCGGCAGTTGCTGTGCATTGGCATCCTTTACCGCGTTGGTGGCCTCAATAATTCTGGTGCGGTTCAGCTGCAGCTGCTTGCTGTTCTCCAGGCTCAGCGCTATCGCATCGTGCAGGGTAAGGCTTCTTCTGCTGTCCTGCGCCTGCAGGGGCAGGGCAGCCAGCAACCATACGCCCAGGGCTATCATGAATAACGGTCCGTATATGCTCTTAAGGTTCATGTGTTAATACTACTTTAAACATTTTTTTCAAGTGATTGCTTACTTTCTCTCTCAGGTGCTCACGGAACTTTTCATCCGCTATATTCTCCATGTTCCACATTTTCCGCAGGAAATTCTGGGAGATCGTAATATGGTTGGTAGTGCCTACAATGGTATTCACCAGCATCAGCGGGTCCAGGTCGCTTACAAAGGCGCCCTTCTTCTGCCCTTCCGTGATCAGCTTCTTCACCATATCGTACATCTGCTTTTTCACTTCCGTGATCAGGTCCGTAGGGATGCCTTCCTCTGTTGCCTGCGCCCTTACCATCATCCTGCAGAAATGGGGTCTTTGCGAGATCCTTGCTACGAACAGGTCTATCAGTCCGTTCATTTTCTCCAGCGGAGCCAGGTGCTTGTCCTTTACCAGCTCATCCAGTCCTGCCTTTACATCCAAAATGCGTTTCAGAAAAATAGATTCTATCAACCGCTCCTTAGACCCGAAATAATAGGATATCATAGCAATGTTCACATCTGCCTCCTGCGCAATATCCCTTACAGACGCCCCGTGAAACCCACGCATCGCAAACAGCCGTTCTGCCGCTTCCAGGATCTGTAATTGTTTTTGATTGAAGTCCATTATCGCTTCCTCCGTTGATTTGAAAACATCATTATTAAATGTCGTTTTAAACAGTTGTTTGAAATGCAAAATTAAACGTTCGTTTAGTTTAAACAAATGTTTGATTGAATTTTTTTATTTATAATATGTAAAGAACTGGTTCAACGATATGGTACATTTAGCAGCAGTCCGGCAATAAAACGAGGAAAATATTCTACTCCCCCTGCCTCCAAATGGGCCCGCTACAGCACTACCGCCCGAATGGCGCATTAATTGAGGTTATACTGTATCATTCAACACCACCAAACCGATCCATATATGCAACCCGGAAGACTGAAAATTCTTACCTGGCACGTGCACGGCAGCTACCTGTATTACCTCTCGCAGGGCAACTACGATATCTACCTGCCTGTAAATGAAACCCGCACGGATGGCTACATTGGCAGGGGCACCACCTTCCCGTTTGGCGATCATGTGCGGGAGATCCCTGTGCAGGATATACCGCACATGCAGTTTGACTGCATCCTGTTCCAGCACGCCCGCCATTACCAGGCGGACCAGTACGAGCTGTTATCGCCGGAGCAGCAGCTGCTGCCGAAGATATACCTGGAGCATGATCCACCACGGCAGCATCCTACAGATACCCGCCACATAGTAGATGACCCGGACATGCTGCTGGTGCATGTTACCCATTTCAACAAGCTGATGTGGAACAACAACCGCACGCCGGCCGTGGTAATAGAGCATGGCGTAATGGTGCCGGAGCATGTGCATTACACCGGTCAGCTGGAGCGGGGCATCGTGGTAGTAAATAACCTGGCTAAAAGAGGGCGCCGCCTGGGATGCGACATTTACCAGGAACTGGCTGCACGTGTGCCGCTGGACCTGGTAGGTATGAACGCGGACGAGCTGGGCGGACTGGGCGAAGTGGCACCCACCCAGCTGCCGGAGTTCAGCAGCCAGTACCGTTTCTTTTTCAATCCTATCCGCTATACCAGCCTGGGCCTGGCCGTATGCGAGGCCATGATGCTGGGCATACCGGTAGTAGGCCTGGCTACCACGGAGCTGGCTACGGTCATCCGCAACGGGTATTCCGGCTTCATAGACACCGATCCTGACGCGCTGGTGGAAAAAATGCAGCTGCTGCTGGAAAACCCTGTGCTGGCCGTACGCATAGGCGCGGAAGGGCGCAGGATAGCGCAGCGGCGCTTCAACATTGAACGCTTTACCCGGGAATGGGAACAGCTGTTCCGCACAGCCGTAGCCACGCATATTCATTCATCAAAAAAACATACGAATGCAACAGTCTAATGGAAAAGTAATACTGGTTACCGGCGGCGCGCAGGGCCTGGGCAAAGCCATCAGCGCCACACTTGCAACAGAGCATACCGTGATCATCGGCGATGTGCAGGAAGACAAAACGGTGATGCTCGCAAAACAATTACAGGAAAACAACGGCAACGCCTACCCGCTGAGGCTGGATGTAGGCAACGAGGACAGCGTACGGGAAGTGATAAGCGAGATCACGGAAAAATTCGGGCGGCTGGATGCGCTGATCAACAATGCCGGCGTAGACTTCACCAAACCCATCATGGAAATGACCGCTGCGGAATGGGACCTGGTAATGACCGTGAACCTGCGCGGCCCTTTCCTGACCAGCAAATATGCTTTGCCGGTAATGGCCCGGCAGGGCGGCGGGCATATAATTAATGTAGTATCTACCGCCAGCCTGCGCGCCTGGCCCGAAGCCTCCGCCTACCATGCCAGCAAATGGGGCCTGCGCGGCTTTACCCAGGCGCTTTTCACTGAAGCGCGCCGGCATAATATCAAGGTCACGGCCGTGATTGCCGGCGGCATGAAAACGCCTTTCCTGCTGGACCGCTTCCCGGACATAGACCAGACCAAGCTGCAGGACCCCGAAAACGTAGCCGGCAATATCAAGTACCTGCTGCAAGGCCCTGCAGAAACCGCCGTGCCGGAGATCATGGTCATTCCGCTGCAGGAAACATCCTGGCCGTAAGAACAGCCATTAGCCGCTAACAGCTAAAAGCCAGTTGCCATGAAGAAAAAAATTGCAGTACTGCGCGCCAATGCGCTGGGGGATTTCATATTTGCGCTGCCGGCGCTCAGCGCACTAAAGGAAACCTTTCCCGATCACGAGATCGTGTACCTGGGTAAAAAAATGCACCGGGATTTCCTCAGCGGCCGGCCCGGCCCGGTAGACCGGGTAGTGGTAGTACCGCCCTACCCCGGTGTGGGCGAAGCGGAAAATTATACGCCTGATCACGAACAGGTAAATGCCTTCTTCCGGCAAATGCGGGAAGAGCAGTTTGACATCGCTATCCAGATGCACGGCGGCGGCGGGTTCTCCAATCCCTTCCTGCAGCAGCTGGGCGCGCGGCTCACTGTAGGGCTGCAGGCACCAGATGCGCCTCCGCTGGACATTTCCATTCCATACATTATCTACTACAGCGAGATACTCCGTTACCTCGAAGTTGTGTCCTACCTGGGCGCTACCACCCGGCAACTGGTGCCGATGGTGCATATCATGGAAAAGGACATCCGGGAGGCGCGACAGGCCATGCAGGGCAATGACGGGAGCCCGGTAGCGGTGATCCATCCCGGCGCCACGGACCCACGCCGGCACTGGCCAGCCATCAACTTTGCCAGGGTGGCCGACTACCTGGTGAGCGCCGGCTATACCGTGTATCTCAATGGCCTGCCGGAAGAGGAATACCTTATTCACAGTATACTGCAGAACATGCAGCAGCCGGCAGGCGCGTACAGCCTTTGCGGAAAGCTGTCCATCTGCGGGCTGGCCGGCCTGCTGTCCCTGGCAGATATTGTAGTATCCAACGACTCCGGCCCCCTGCATCTGGCCTACGCGCTGCGCATACCGGCAGTAGGCATCTACTGGGTAGGCAATATGATCACCGGCACGCCCATGACCAGCGCCATCAACCGGCCGCTCATATCGTGGACCACCCGCTGCCCCCTCTGCGGCCTGGAATCCAGCCGCCTGAAAAGCACGCTTTCGGAATGCCGGCACAATGTTTCCTTTGTGGCAGACGTGAGCGTGGATGATGTGCTGCAGGCCGTACAGGACCTGACAGGAAGCGAGTACAAGCTTAAAGCCGTAATATAATGGACCACCTGGAGAAGATAGCCGTGCTCAGGGCTTTACAGCTGGGCGACCTGCTTTGTATGATACCCGCCATAAGAGCGATCAAAAATGCCTGCCCCCGGGCGGCCATCACCCTGGTGGGCCTTCCCTGGCAGCAGGGATTCGCGGGAAGGTTCCGGCATTATTTCAGCGGCTTCCTGCCGTTCCCCGGTTGGCCGGGGCTGCCGGAACAGGAGGTGGATCCCGCAGCTGTAGCCCGCTTCCTGCTGCAGGCCCAGGAACAGCAGTTTGACCTGGTGCTGCAGATGCAGGGAGACGGCACGCACACCAACGATCTCTGCCAGCTGATGGGCGGGCGGAAAACGGCTGGCCGGCGGCTGGAAGGGCATCACTGCACGGATGAAAAGCTTTTTCCAGTGATGACGGAAAGCGAACATGAGATCCTGCGCCTGATGCGCATTGCAGAAGCCCTGGATATTCCCCTGCAAGGCACGGCGCTGGAGTTTCCCATCTCGGCAACAGAATACGCGCAGGCCCACCGCCTCATGCAGCAACTGCAGTTGCAGCCCGGTCAATACGTCTGCCTGCACCCGGGCGCCAGAGACCCGCGGCGGCGCTGGCCGGTGGCACACTTTGCCCGCATGGGTGATGCGCTGGCAGCCCGCGGATACCGCGTACTGGTTACCGGCGCTGAGCCGGAGCGGTCGCTGACACGGGCGGTAACGGAACAGATGCAGCACCGCGCCACAGACCTGGTGGCGCTGGCAGGCCATACCGGCATTGGCGAGCTGGCCGCGCTAATACAGCACAGCGCCGGCCTGCTGAGCAATGATACCGGCGTATCCCATATAGCAGCTGCGCTGGAAGTGCCCAGCGTGATCATCTTTTCCCCCTACTCCGACCCGGGGCGCTGGGCGCCGCTGAACCAGGCGCTGCATACCGCCGTGCCGGCCGGCAAGGCGCACGATCTGGCATATGTATTGGAGGTCATAGAAAGCAGGATACCCTTAAACACCAAAAGTCATGAAAGTCTCCGTTCTTATTCCGACATATAACCGCATTACCGCACTGGCAGCTACCTTGACCGCTCTTTCCGCGCAAACCTTTCACGATTTCCATGTGATAGTAGCAGACCAGGGAGAAACGCCGGCCGCCAGCCACCCTACCATACAGACCATCTGCCGCATACTGGAGCTGCACGGCCGCCCGGTGCAGCTGCTGCAAAACCTGCCCAGGCGTGGCATGGCACAGCAGCGGCAATTCCTGCTGCAGCATGCGGAAGGCGATTACTCCCTTTTCCTGGATGATGATGTGATACTGGAGCCGGATGCGCTGGAAAAAATGACCACCGCCATTGCACAGGAGGCCTGCGGCTTTGCGGGCATGGCCCTCATAGGCCTGGGATACCGCCATGACGTGCGCCCGGCAGAGCAATCCATAGAGCTATGGGACGGCCCGGTAGCCCCTGAAACGGTAAAACCGGGATCGCCCGCCTGGGAAAGGCACAAGCTGCACAATGCCGCCAACATACTGCATACGGCCGAAAAGCTCCATTGCACCAACGGACGCCTGCAGAAGTACAAAGTAGCCTGGATAGGCGGCTGCGTGCTGTATGACACACACAAGCTGCGCGAAGTAGGCGGCTTTGATTTCTGGCAGCAGCTGCCTCCCGCACACTGCGGGGAAGATGTGCTGGCGCAGCTGCGCCTGATGGAAAAGTACGGCGGGTTCGGCCTCATACCGTCCGGCGCTTACCACCAGGAGCTGCCTACCACCATCCATGACCGGGAGGTGAATGCACCGGTGTTCCTGAATGTAAAATGTAATAGCCTTTAATTTTCCAGAAATAACTGTCAGCACGTAAAATGGTACAGACCTGCTGATGCTTACATAACAGTGAAGCCAATACCGGTGCTGTAATTTCCAAAGCGTTCGGTTCTCGGTCTATCAAATATAACAAACCACGTTGCTTACATTCCGTTTGCAGATTAGGTCAAACCCATGAGTAGCACTTCTAAAAATGAGATAACAAAAAATTAACAGGGAAACTTCAGGGAAAACGTATTTTTACTGCCCGAAAGATTCACCCCATTTCTATGAAATTTTTTTGTTGTGTGGTCCTATACCTTTGTTGTTTGAATGCTGTTTGTATCCGGGACAGTACCCATCAATGTTTACAGCTTCCCGCCAAGTATCTGACCCCGATCAATAGTAAATCTTGCCCTTTTGAGAAGCAGGTGAGCAAGCGTTCACAAAAAAGCGCTGGACAAACATTTCAGAATATAGACCAGATAAAGTTAATCCAGTAAAAATAAACCCAGCATGAAAAAATGTATTTTATTCCTTGCAGCTTCCCTGCTGTTTACTATTAACACAATAGCCCAGACAAACAAGATTGAAAATACCGGCGCTGTAGGTATAGGTACATTATCGCCACAGGATATGCTGAGTATTGTTACACCGGGTGGATCAGATGGCATTGGCATTACCAGCATGTTTACTCTGGGGCCCGGCAGCGGGGCCTACCTTAGACTGTATAATGCCGGAACGCCAGGTGCAACCGGACAGCGCTTAGGCGGTATGCTGTTTGGAACGAATCCCACCGGCACTACCCGCAGAACGGGAGCCCAGATCCAGGCATTCAGCGAAGGGGCATGGACGGATGGCAGCTCCCATCCAACGTACCTGCATTTTTTAACAGCCGGCCATGGAAACGCCGTACCAAGCGAGCGTATGCGCATTACTGCCAATGGTCGTATAGGCGTAGGAACCACATCTCCGCAGGATTGGGTAAGTGTTGTTGTTCCCGGTGGGGCGGACGGTATGGGCATTACCAGTACCATTGCCTTAGGTGCCGGCAGCGGGGCCTACCTGAGATTATATAATGAAGGAACGCCTAATGCAGCCAACCAGCGCTTAGGCGGCATGTTGTTTGGCACAAACCCCACTGGCACTACCCGCAGAACAGGGGCCCAAATCCAGGCGCTTAGTGAAGCTGCATGGACAGACGGCAGTTCCCAGCCAACTTATCTGCATTTTTTAACGACAGCAGCCGGAAGCGCTATACCAAGCGAGCGTATGCGCATTACCGCCGATGGCAATGTAGGGATAGGTACTACGGATACCAAGGGATACAAACTTGCCGTTAATGGCGACGCCATCTTTACAAAGGTAAAGGTAAAAGCGTATAACAACTGGCCAGACTATGTGTTTGATGAGCATTATAAGCTATTGCCCATTCATGAACTGGCTGCCTATATACAATCCAACAGGCATTTGCCAGGTATTCCTTCCGCTTCAGAGGTAGAAGAGGACGGGATAGATGTAGGAGAGATGAACAAAAAGCTGCTCCGGAAAATAGAAGAGCTAACCCTGTATCTTATAGAAGAACACAAAGAAAAGAAAGCACAACAAGAAATGATCGAAGCGCTGAGATCAGAAGTAGCACGGTTGAAAGCCAAAGTTGAATAGCGCCCCTGGATTTCCTGTCCTGGCTGATCTTTATCTTCAGACAGCTCTACATCACATAAGTATCTACCCTATACTGCTATGTATCAAGTTGAGCAATTTTTAAAAAAACTGAGAACAACTACTTCGTCTGGCAGGCGGATCAAGGCGCCCCTTCAGGACAGCGCTATTGCGGTCATTTTTTCCCTTCATGCCCCATTCTCCGACCTCCGCAGTCCAGGACTGGTCGGCGGGATGTAGAAAGGCTTGTATTAGGAATAAACTCCCCTTTTACAGTCCGCTATGATAGTTGGAAAGTTACATTTATCATTTCCCCACCGGCTCAAAATGCGCTATAAAATGCCGCAATAACGGCGTCTCATATACGATCTTATATCCCCTGATGCTATCCCGCTGCCGGAACACTTCCACGATCACTTCCGCCACATAGTCAATATGGCTCTGGGTATACACACGCCGGGGAATGGCCAGGCGCACCAGCTCCATCTGCGCCGGCACCAGTGATCCGTCTGCGGCATATTTGCCGAACATCACAGAGCCTATTTCCACCCCGCGCACGCCGCCTTCTATGTACAGCGCTGCGCAAAGTGCCTGGCCGGGATATTCGTGCACGGGGATGTGCGGCAGAAAGGCTTTTGCATCCAGGTAAATGGCATGCCCGCCGGCTGGCTTGATATAGGGCACCCCGGCGGCATCCAGCTTCTCTCCTATGTATTCCACGCTGCGGATGCGGTATTGCAGGTAATCCTCATGCAGCACTTCCTCCAGCCCGATAGCAATGGCCTCCAGGTCGCGGCCGGCCAGCCCGCCATAAGTGGGGAACCCTTCCGTGATGATCAGCAGGTTGCGGCATTCCATGGCCAGCTGCTCATCCCGCATGGCCAGGAAACCGCCAATGTTGGCAAACGCGTCTTTCTTGGCGCTCATGGTGCAGCCGTCGGCATAGGAGAACAGCTCCCGGGCAATGGCCAGCACCGGCTTGTCCGCATATCCCGGCTCCCGCTTCTTGATAAAATAACAGTTCTCCGCAAAACGGCAGGCATCAATGAACAGGCGGATGCCGTAGCGGTCGCAGACGGCCCTTACCGCCCGCACATTTTCCATGCTTACCGGCTGGCCGCCCCCGGAATTATTGGTAACGGTAATGATCACCATCGGGATGGACTCCGCGCCCTTTTCCCGGATGAACTGCTCCAGCGCCGCCACATCCATGTTGCCCTTAAAAGGCGCCACCAGCGCCGGCTGCTTGCCTTCCGCGCAGAGCAGGTCCACCCCTTCAGCACCGGAAAATTCAATATTGGCACGTGTAGTATCAAACAGGGTATTGCTCACAAAATATTTTCCCTTGCCGCCGGTAATGCTGAACAGGATCTTCTCTGCCGCCCGGCCCTGGTGGGTGGGAATGATGTAGGGCATGCCGGTGATGTTGCGCACGGTGCTTTCGAACCGGAAAAAGCTTTCGCTGCCGGCGTAGCTTTCATCCCCGCGCATAACGCCGGCCCACTGCTCGCTGCTCATGGCGCTGGTGCCGCTGTCCGTCAGCAGGTCAATGATCACATTGCGGGCATGGATCAGGAATGGATTGTAATGCGCTTCCTGCAGTATGCGGACGCGCTCTTCCCGGGTGGTGAAATAGATAGGCTCTACGGATTTTATTTTAAAAGGTTCAATGATCGTTTGCATATGAAATGTTTGCATTTTGAATACAGGTATAACAGGACAACCCCTTGCGGAGCGCCATTGTTCAATAAAAGCAATAAAAAAGGAATTCCGGAACCGCAGGGTGCGGCAAGAGGCGGGTCAGGTAGGGCTTTTAATGATATTCTTCCACAGGCTCATTGCTGCGAAAATAGGGAATTATTGGTTAAATAAGCCCGGGCGTACGGGATAACCTATAGATAACCTGTATCCTGACAGGTACAGGTTATCTATAGCCCATCCACAGGATATCAGTAACGCATGAGGGCTGCTAGCGGGCTTTCCGCCGGCATCTGCTCCTTATCCAGTATAAATACTTCAGCGCCGGTGGCAATGGCTTTTGCAGCTGCCGCGTTCACCAGGCACTCATCCCCCGGCTGCTCGCTGTCATGCAGTATCAGCCGGTTGTCCTGCTCATTAAAAGCGCCCCACAGCTGTGCATCCTTTTGTATGAACAGCACCTCTGCCCGGGAATAGTAACAGGCAGGCACCACATCTGCCGGTATGGAAGAGGTGAGGCCGTTACCGCTGTTGTTCCAGTACCGCTCCAGCGCCTGCTGCCGGTCCTGCTCAAAGTAGGGGCGCATTTTTTCGCGGGCCTTTTCATACAGCACGGTAGTATTCTCATGCTCATAGTTGCCGGTCAGGGCCGTGTCCATAATATGCCGGTATTTGGAACGTTCCCGGTACATGGGTACGATATACTCTACAGCGGCCAGCAGCAGCGGGGCATGCTCATTATGGAGGCGTGCTTTCCACACTGCTTCCTCCACCTGGTCCACATACATGGACACATCTGCTTTCTCATCCGGCTTACCCTCGCCCATGCCATAGGTGTCGGCTGCGGGCGTGCCGCGCCGCTGGCCACCATACGTATGCATGGCATTCAGGTCCGGACGGCCTTCGTAACGCACCACATCACCTTTGCCATCGGGCATATCCGGTACCGGCACTTCTTCCATGCCATGTGCATCGGCCTCATACAGGGTAGCCTTGTTCTTGCTGATAGCCAGCAGGTAAAAATGCTCCTTGCTGGTAACCAGCGGCAGCAAGGGGCTTACATAGAAAGAGTTGTTGATGTAATGCCGTTCTTCTGTGCGGTAAGGCAGCCTGATATACTTAAAGAAACCGGGAGCTATGAACAACCCGATACTGTCCAGCTGCCGGCGCCAGAAATCATCATCGTGCATCAGGTCAAAAGCCGGCAGCAGCAGGGACTCTACATCTTCGTGCCGCCATCCTTTCTGCAGCAGCTGCTGCCGGGCGTGCTGCAGTGCGTTCTTGTAGCGGATATTGTCCTGCTGCTCATTTACTTCCATACCGGACCGGTGCGTGGGCAGGTAGAAAGTAACGCAATCCGCATCCGACCGGTAAGCCGCCAGCGCGGTAAAATCATCCCGGGTAAAACGTGGGGGCAACGGTTGGGGCTGCCGCACATCATAAGGCTTCTGCAGCGTATCATAGCGCTTCATATAGGTATACTCCGCCTCATTGTGCGCCACATGCTCCGCCTCATCGCCCTTGGCCCTGTTGCGGTTGGGATGGCGCATATGCACGTTGGGCGCCAGCTCGTCCTCCCCACTGGTATATTTTTGCGTCATCTCCTCATCCCTCTGCAGCTCATCCTCGCTCATAGTGGGCCGTAAGCCCAGTTTCCCTTCCCGGATGGAGCCGGAAGGTTTCCCCTTTGGCGGAATGTATCTTCCTTCCCTGTCTTTTCCCATAACTAAAAGATTTGTTCACCTGAAGCGGCACAAACACTATACCATTGGGAATACCGCAAAGGCATTTCATTTGTAACTTTGGACATATGACCGGGGCATATCCAACATTTCATCAGCCATCTTCCTGCCTTTATCGGCAACCTGCTGCTGGCGGCCTGCGCGTTAATTACCGGTCTTATGATCAGGGGAGTATTAGCATTGTACCTGCGCAGGGCGCCGCTGGAGCACTATTCCGTGATCCGGTCCATTATGCGGCGGCTGGGCAGGCCCGTCAATTACTTCCTGCCGTGCTGGTGCTGAATATGGTGATACCGCTGATGACGCCGGGGTTGAAAAAGGAATGATGTGCTGATGTGCTGATTACCAATGCAGCGAAAATGACTTGATGAATAATTAAATCATTAACAATCACTTTAATTCATCAGCACATCAGCACATCATTATTTGATCGTATCCTCCACCTCACCGCAGGTCATCATCTCATCACCGAAGTAAGGGTTCTGGATGTCCCTGCGGGCAGTGAGCCAGTTGGCGCCCCTGTCGTCATTGGCCATAGGGCAGAAATCCACGTACAGCTCCCCGCTGCTTAAACCGGTGGACTTTACCAGGGCAATGACTTCATTGCTAAGCATTACGTATTCCGCCCGCTGTGCAGCCAGTGTGGGGGCCCCTGCAATTTTGCGCGCGCTGCCGGCTATAGCAGTGCCGGCAGGCAGCTCCTTTGCAGCTGCTTCAATAGCTTCGCCAGCGACCTTTGCTTCTGCGGAATCGCTGTTGATCAGCGCAGTGGTCAGGTGCACGTAGTGCTGGTATACTGCCTGGGCCTTGTCGTCCTTCAGCTTTACAGGAACAGCAGGCGCGGCTGTTTCGGCATGTTGCGCATGTTCTTCTTTTACAGCTTTTTTCTGTTCCCCGCTGTTGCCGCAGGCGGCCAGCAGGATCACTGCCAGCAGCGGCAGTCCGGACAGGATGTTCTTTTTCAGCATATTTTGATGGTTTTATTGGTTTAGTAATGAAAGGGTGAATGGGTGAAAGGTGAAAGGTGAAAAGTGAAGGGTGAAGGGTGAATGGATCTGGTCAGAAATGAATAGTGCGCACCTGGAAATGCATGCACCCGTCTATTCACCCTTCACTTTTCACCTTCCCCTCTCACCTCCCCTGCAACGGATCGGCGCCTTTTTTCAGCACGTATTCACTGTACAGCAGGTAAGCGCCGGTGACCACTACATTATCGCCGGCCCGCAGCCCTTCCCTGATCTCTACCCGGTTGAAGTTTTCCGTACCGGTTTTCACTTTTTGCGGCACAAAGCGGTCGCGGCCTTTCCGGAGCCATACGTGCGCACCTTTGCCGTCGCGGATCACGGCATCGGTAGGCAGGGAAATTGCGCTGTCCTTATTGCCGGCCGGCAGGTAGATATCTGCCTGCATGCCGGGCTGCCAGCGCTGCCCCCTGTTGGGCACCGTACCTCTTACCTGCGCCAGTTGCGTGCCGGTTTGCAGGGCGGGTGCAATAAAATCTATACGCATGTTCACCGGCGCATCTTCAAAGCCGGCTACTACCACTTTCACCTGTTCTCCCACCTTTACCCGGTCCAGCTCGGCAGGATATACATCGGCCTCAACCCATAGCCGGTCATAATCTTCCAGCTGCATAATGGCGCTGCCTTCACCTACGTACTGCCCTTCCCCTGCTTCCAGCGCGGCCACTACGCCATTCACCGGCGCGGTATACACCAGGTAAGGATCTGCTTGCCGCTGCTGCCGTATCCTGTCCAGCACCGGCGCAGGCACATCGTACAGCAGCAGCTTTTGCCGGGCAGCCGCCTCAATCTGGCGGAAACGTTCATTATCCGGGAAGGCGCTGCTTTGTGCTGCGGCCAGCAGGTATTCCTGCTGCAGACCGGCCAGCTCCTCGGAATAGATGCGGTACAGGGGTTGCCCTTTTCGTACGGGCACTCCCGTTTCCTTAACATACAGCTGCTCAATACGGCCAGGGACCCGGCTGCTGATGTATGCTGTGTGCTGTGGGTTAACGGCCAGCCGCCCGTTCAGCCTTTTGTGATTGTCCAGCTCCCCGGCGCCCACGGTCATGGTGGTGATATTGGCCAGCGCGATCTGGTTCTTGTCCAGTTGCAGGGATTTTGACCTGGATGCGGTGCTGACCGGCACCAGGTCCATCCCGCAAATGGGACAGGTGCCCGGGCTTTGCTGCACGATCTGCGGGTGCATGGGGCAGGTGTAGGACGGACCGGCCTTATCCGCCTGCTGCTCTTTGCCGGCATTGCAGGCGCTTAGCCACAACGCCGGGGCCAGTAAGGCCATGCCTGCTATTTTTATAAAATGTGCTCTTTGCATATGCTTATTGTTTTTGCGGTGTGGCAGCGGTCCTGATAAAACTTTCGCTGTCCACCAGGTAATAGGCGTTGCGGGCCACCTCCCAGCCGGCCAGGCTGTCCGGCACCTGAATGCGGCCGTTGGCCTTCAGTCCTGCCGGGAAGCTAACGGGCCGGTATACATGCCCTTCTTTCCTGAATACCACGGAGCGGTTGCCCAGCTGTACTACGGCGGCCTCGGGCAGCCACCATCCTTCCGGGGCAGGTATCGTTACCCGTCCTTTCAGCAGGGCCCCTGCCTTGAAGGGCTGCCCCGAGAGGTACACCCTTACAAGGGTAAAGTTCTGCCCGTTGCGGATAGTGGGCTGTACCAGCCCGATCCGGGCGGATATTTCCGGGCCGTTGCCGGTAATGCTTTGCAGCGTAAGGGGCTGCCCCTTGCGTATATAAGCTGCTACCGCCGGCTCCAGCGCAAATGCTGCCACCAGCTTGTCTGCCTTGTAAATGGTGAACAGGCGCTGGCCTGCGCTTACATACTGCCCTTCGCGCAGCAGCACGGGAGTATTGGCTGCCGGCGTCATGGGGGCGGCAGGCATGACAGGTGCAGCGCCCCTAGCCCCCATGTCATCTCCGCCGGCTGGCAGTGGTGCAGGAGGAGCGGCAGGGGTGGCTGCTTTGGCAGCTTTGTCAATAATATATCCGTTAGTGTTACTATATACCTGCACTTTATACAGCGGCTTCCCTGTGCGCAGCACCTGCTCCAGCTGCTGCGCAGTCATACCCAGCAACAGCAGGCGCTGCCTGGCCCTTCCCAGCAGGGCCGGGTCTGTACCGGTTTCCGCGATATACAGCAGCTCCCTTTGTGCGGCTACCAGCTCGGGGGCGTATATCTCCATAATAAGCTGTCCTTTCCTCACCGGCTGGTAGTTGTACCTGATGTACAGCTTTTCTATGCGCCCGGCTACCCTGGCGGCAATGGAGGTTTCGCTGCGGGTATCGTACATGGCTACCCCCTGCACCTCGCGTACAATGGAGCCGCCGCCTTTCTCGGGTTGTATTGCGCCTATCTGCGCAACCACCTGCTCGTTCGCCGGTTGCAGCAGGGGCGCCAGGGCCGTATCCGCCGCGTACTGGTACGCAGGATGGTGCCGGTGCTGCTCGGGCGACTGCTCCGGTTCACCGCAGGCGGCCAGCAACGCTACTACCGGCAGCAGCGCGCCTGTTCTAACGATATAATGCTTTTTCATATTCCACGATCATTTCATAATACCGGAGCTTTTCGTCCAGCAGTCCGGACTGCGCCATGGTCAGGGCTTCCCAGGCGTCTATGATCACAGGCAGCTCCAGCCTGTTCTCCTGATAGGAAAGAAAATCGGCATCCAGGGTGCGCTGCAGGGCAGGAATGATCTTGTCCTCCGTAATGGCAATATGCTCCTGCATGTTGCGGATCTCTTCCTCCATCCCGTACAGCATGCCCTGCGCTTCCCGCAGCATGCCGGCCTTTTCCATTTCCATGGATCGTACGTTCAGCTCCATGGCCTTTACTTCGTTCTTATACATGCTGGACGCCCAGGGCACAATGGGAATGCTCACCATGCCCATTACGCTGTACATCTTCGGCATACCGGACGCAAAAGGCGACATATGTCCGAAGCTCAGCCTGAAATCAGGCTTCCTTTCCTGCTTCATCGCCTCAATGTTGAGCTGCATGGAATGGATGCCGGCATTCATTTTCCATACATCCTTGCGGGCAACCGCCAGGGCGGCGGTATCGTAGGTGGGGGCAGGGACAAATACCGGCTCCAGGGTAGTATCGATCCGGAATGGCTCCATGCCGGGCCGGTTCATCAGGCTGTTCAGCCAGGCCCGCGCCTTGTCTATCACCCCATGCTGCATATGGATCATGTTATGATTGCCGGTTACCCGTGCTTCCGCTTTGTAGATGCTGCCCAGCTGCGACTGGTTGTAAGGATACCTTACCTCCGCTATCTTCTTCATTGTTTCTATGATCTGCTGGTTCTGTTGCAGCAGGCGGATACGTTCCGCCGCAATGATCCAGTTGTAGTACAGGCGTTTTGCCTGGGCCCGCAGCTCGTTCAGGGTCACCTCCCGGCCGGCCATCACAATGTTGCCCTGCGAGGCAATGTAACGCCGCCTGGCCCTCAGCTTGGCGGTATTCGGAATATCCTGTTCTATCTGGAACATGAGGGAGCCCTTGTTTGCATCCATTACCTGCTGGCCGGGATAAGGCGTCATAAAGGTGCCGACGCCCACCATGGGGGCCATCCAGCCGGTAGCGGCCTCCGCGCTGTACCGGTAGGCTTCCGCTTTGGGGGCGTATGCGCGCAGCTGCACGTTATTGCGGTCTATCCTTTGCAGGATGGTGTCCAGCGACAGTACGGGCAGCTCCTGCGCCAGCGCCGGCAATGGCAGCAGGCACAGGAGCCACCCGGCTGTTCTAATGTTGCGTAGCATATACTTCCAGTTTGCCATGTTTACGTAATTCATATTCCTTCGTCATTAAAAAGATGAGGGGCGTTACCAGCAGGATGTGAATGGCCGAGGTAAACACCCCCCCGATCATGGGCAGCACAATGGGCTTCATCACATCTGTGCCTACGCCGGTAGCCCACAGTACCGGCACCAGCCCGAATAGGGACACGGACACAGTCATCAGCTTGGGCCGCAGGCGTTTGGCCGCCCCGGCCACCACGTACTCCCGCAGGTCTTCTTTGGTGATGGTGGCGGATGAATTGCCTTTCTCCCTAACCAGCTGCTGCATGGCATCGTTCAGGTAAATGACCATCACGATACCGGTTTCCACGGCAATGCCGAACAGGGCGATAAAGCCTACCGCCACCGCAATGGACAGGTGCACGCCCCAGGCGTAAATGATGTAAGCGCCGCCTATCAAAGCAAAGGGCACGGTGATAAGGCTGAGCAGCGCCTCGCGTACGGAATGGAAGGCGAAGTACAGGGAAAAGAAAATAACGATCAGCACCACCGGCGCTATCCATAACAGGGTTCGCTGCCCGCGGATCAGGTTCTCGTACTGCCCGCTCCATTCCAGGAAATAACCCTGCGGTAAAATGCCCTGTTCCCGGTTCACCCTTTCCATGGCCTCCTGCACGGTACTGCCCAGGTCGCGGCCGCGCACATTGAACATGACAGCGCCGCGCAGAATGGCATTTTCAGAAGTGATCATGGGTGGGCCATCCTCAAAGCGGATGTCCGCCACTTCTCCCAGGGGCACTTCGCCAAAGGCAGGGGAGCGCAGCGGGATACGGCGTATCTGCGCCACGCTGTTGCGAAAGTCCTGCGCCAGCCGCACGCTGATGGCAAAGCGCCGCCGCCCCTCAATGGTATTGCCTACCGCAGCGCCGCCCAGGGCGGTTTCCACGGTGCGGTTCACATCATCCACCGTTAGCCCGTAACGCGCCAGGGCATCGCGTTTAATGTCTACTGCCAGGTACTTGCCGCCGGTTACCGGTTCCACGTACAGGTCCTGTACGCCGGGCGTGCCTTCCAGCGCTTTCCGCACCTTTTCGGAGACAGATGCGATCGTGTCCAGGTCCTGCCCGAACACTTTAATGCCTACATCCGTGCGCACGCCGGTAGACAGCATATTGATACGGTTGATGATAGGCTGGGTCCAGCCGTTCACCACACCGGGTATCTGCAGTTTTTTGTCCAGCTCCCGGATAATGTCTTTCTTGGTAATACCTTCCCGCCACTCGCTTTTGGGCTTCAGCATGATAATGGTCTCTATCATGCTCATCGGCGCATTGTCCGTAGCGGTGCTGGCGCGGCCAGCCTTACCCAGAACTTTGCTCACTTCCGGCACCGTGCTGATGATCTTGTCCTGCACCTGCAGGATGCGCTTGATCTCCGAATTGCTTACATCCGGCAGGGTCACGGGCATAAAGAGAATGCTCTGCTCATCCAGCGGGGGCATAAACTCTGTGCCCACGCTGCGCAACAGCGGGATAGAAATGAGCAGGGCCAGTATGTTCAGCGCCAGGGTGGTTTTGCGCCAGCGCAGCACCCAGCGGACCACAGGCTCGTATATACGCTCCAGTACCCGGTTCACCGGGTTGGCCTGCTCCCGGAACTTTCCTTTCATAAAGAAGGAGATCAGCACCGGGGCCAGGGTAATGACCAGCAAGGCATCTACCAGCATAATAAAGGTCTTGGTAAAGGCCAGCGGGTGGAACAGCTTTCCCTCCTGCCCCGTGAGCATGAACACCGGCAGGAAAGAGGTAATGATAATAACAGTGGCAAAGAACACACCGCGGGAAACCTGCTTGCTGGATTGCCCGATCACTGCCAGGCGCTCTTCTTCCGTGATCCAGGCGGGCTCTTTGCGAAATATTTTCTTTATACGGTTCATGGCAATGTTGTTTTGGTGAAGGGTGATGGGTGAAAGGTGAAGGCTTCACGCTTCCCCCTTCACTTTTGCTGCATATCGCTCCGACAAATGCTTATAGGCATTTTCGCTCATAATAATGCCATTGTCCACGATCACGCCTATGGCCAGGGCAATGCCGGTCAGCGACATGATATTGGACGTAATGCCAAAGGCGTTCAGCAGGATAAAGCTGATAGCCAGCGTCACCGGTATCTGTATAATGATGCTGAGCGCGCTTCTCCAGTGGAACAGGAAAACGATCACCACAACAGACACCACGATCATCTCTTCTATGAGCGTGCGCTTGATGGAGCTGATGGACTCCCTGATGAGTGTGCCGCGGTCATAAATAATATCAAACTTTACGCCGGGGGGCAGGCCTTTGGCCACTTCCTTCATTTTGGTCTTTACCCGGTCTATCACGGCATCAGCATTTTCGCCGTAGCGCATCACCACAATGCCGCCTACACGCTCTCCTTTGCCATCCTGGTCAAAGATGCCCAGGCGGGGCTCGCCGGTCATCTGCACGCTGGCAATATCCCTCACCCTGACGGGAATGGAGCCCTGCGTTTTTACCGGTATGTCGCGTATCTGGTCCAGGGACTGGAGGTAGCCGCTGGTTTTGATGATGTAGCCAATGCTGCTCAGCTCGAACTTGCGCCCGCCGGATTCATTGTTGTTGGCGCGTATGGCGCTGATCACATCCGGCACGCTAAGCTGGTAATAAAGCAGCTTGTTGGGGTCCAGCGTAACCTGGTATTCCTGCTGCGACCCGCCGAAGGAAGCGATCTCGCTTACGCCGGGCACGTTCTGCAGGGCAAATTTGACGTACCAGTCCTGTATGGCCCGCTGTTCGCCCAGGTCAATATCCGGCGCATCCAAAGTATACCAGAGGATATGGCCCACGCCGGTACCGTCCGGCCCCAGGGTGGGTGCTACGCCTTCCGGCAGCTGGCGGGCAATGGTGCTAAGCTTTTCCAGCACTCTTTCCCTGGCCCAGTAAATGTCCACATCATCCTCAAAAATGACGAAGATGAAGCTCATGCCGAACATGGAGGACCCGCGCACATATTTGACCCTGGGAATGCCCTGCAGGTTGGTGACCAGCGGATAGGTCACCTGGTCTTCAATCAGCCGCGGGCCACGCCCCATCCACTCCGTGAATACGATCACCTGGTTCTCCGACAGGTCGGGAATAGCGTCTATAGGATTCTCTTTCACGGCAAACACGCCCCAGGCAAACAGGCCGGCTGCCAGTACGATCACGATGAAACGGTTACGCAATGACCATTCAATGATCCGGTGCACTAACATGATATATGAAGTAAGAAGTATGAAATAAAATGTATGAAACAGGAAGTATGACCATGTAAGGCGTCATACTATACCGGCACAGGATGCGCGGTGCAGGAGGGGTATAGATCAGATACGGAAATTACAGTGGAGCAGGAAAACCGGAATACCTGCTGCGGGAGGCGGCCCTGTGGTTACAGGGAAAACGGTGGCTAAAGCGATAACGGGCACAGCGGGTATAACGCAGGCGTTGACCGGGGTAACCGCTGCCGGCATAAACACCGGTTGCTGGCTGCTGGCGGGCAGGCGCTGGTCCTTTTTCAGCTTCAGCTCCTTGAACTGATCCTCGCAGCATTGCTTTTTGGCAATGCCGGTACCTGCAGGGGCCTTCTTCATGCCACAGCTGCCGCAACGCTCTTTTTCGCTGCTGCCCAGCTGCCATTCCACCAGCTTGCCCATGCAGTAATGCAGCTGCACCGGGGCGCCGGTAACGGTGCCTATGTAGATAACGGTCAATATAAGCGTGATCAGTCGCTTCATGTTATAGCAAAGGTAGGTGAAAGGAATGTAAAATATGAAATATGAAATCATAAATGTAAAAGTTGGCCGGCATGCTTTATCGTGGTGCTATGGCCCTAATTATACCATGCTGCCAACTTTTACATGTTACATCTATGATCTTTTATAATGCTTCCGCCCGGTAACCGGCCTTTTGCAGGGCGCTGACCACATCGGCGGAGGTAATTTCCTTCCGCTTGTCTATTACCAGTACTTTGTCCGGGCTTTCCAGGTCCACCTTCCAGGTATCCTGGCCGGATACTTCATTTAAATAAGGCGTAACAGTGGCAATACAACCGGAGCATTTAATGTTCGTCTTGAATTTCAGTGTTTCCATGATATTTCGCTTTTTATAGTCTATTATAATTTTGTCATTTTCAGGCGCAGGCTGTTGCTGACAACGGACACGGAGCTTAAGGCCATGGCTGCCCCGGCGATCATCGGGTTCAGCAGGAAGCCGTTCACAGGGTACAGCACGCCGGCTGCCAGCGGGATGCCTATTACATTATAGATAAAGGCCCAGAAGAGGTTCTGCCGGATGGTGCGCACTGTTTTGCGGGACAGGCGCAGCACTTTGGGCAGGGCGTCCAGCCGGGAGGTGACCAGGGTGATCTTGGCCACATCCATGGCAATATCAGATCCTTTGCCCATGGCAATGCTCAGGTCTGCTTCCGCCAGGGCCTGGCTGTCGTTGATGCCGTCGCCCACCATGGCCACCACGTTGCCCTGTTGCTGCAGCTCCTTTACAAAGCCGGCCTTTTCTGCAGGCAGCACGCCTGCTTTAAAGGCGGTGATGTTCACCTGGCTGGCTACGGCGGCCGCAGTTTGCCCGTTGTCGCCTGTTAGCATGTATACCGCAATGCCTTGCCTATGCAGGGTGGCAACGGCTTCCGCAGAGCCGGGCTTTATTTTATCGGCAATGGCAATGATGCCGGCCACCTTGCTATCAACCGCAAAAGCGATCACGGTCCGGGCGGCAGACTGCCATTCCTTTACTTTAGCGGTCATGGTGTTGTCCATTTGTACGCCATGCTCTTCCATGAGCCGGGTATTGCCCGCCAGGTAGCGGCGCCCATCAACATGGGCCTGTATACCTTTACCGGTAATGCCGGTGATCCGGTCTAACGTGGCCGGCTGCACGCCTTGCTGCTGCAGCGCATTGACCACCGCTGCGGCCAGCGGGTGCTCCGACTGCAGCTCCATGGCCAGCAGCACGCTTTGCCAGGCGGCCGCCGCTTCCTCCTGCGCAAAATACAGCTGTGTAACAGTGGGCCTGCCTTCGGTGATGGTGCCGGTCTTATCCAGCACCACCGCATTTACACGGTGGGCCAGCTCCAGGCTTTCCGCATCCCGGATCAGCATGTGATGGTCTGCACCCCTGCCTACGCCCACCATAACAGCGGTGGGGGTGGCCAGGCCCAGCGCGCAGGGACAGGCGATCACCAGCACGGTTACCGCGGTAAGCAGCGCATGGGTAAAGGCATGTTGTCCGCCGGCCAGCATCCATACCATGAAAGTAAGCACGGCAATACCGATCACCACCGGCACAAAGATGCCGGCCACCTTGTCCACCAGCTTTTGCACAGGGGCCTTGCTGCCCTGGGCTTCCTGCACCATTTTAATGATCTGCGCCAGCACCGTGTCCCCTCCCACTTTGGCGGCCCTGAAGCGGAAGCTGCCCTGCTGGTTGACCGTCCCGGCAAATACCTGCGCGCCGGCAGATTTCAGCACCGGCACTGGCTCACCGCTGATCATGCTTTCATCTACGTAGGACTCGCCCTGGAAAACGGCGCCATCCACCGGTATCTTCTCTCCGGGCTTTACCAGCAGGATATCGCCCACCTGCACCTGCTCCACGGGAATGGACACCATCTGCCCGCTGTTGCGCACTACCGTTACCGTTTTAGGCTGCAATCCCATCAGCTTTTTAATGGCTGCGGAGGTGCCGGCCTTGGCCTTTTCCTCCAGCAGCTTGCCCAGGGAAATGAAGGCAATGATCACGGCAGCCGCCTCAAAGTATACGTGGGCATGCAGGCCGCGCTGATGCCAGAACTGCGGGTAAATAGTGTTGAATGCGCTGAAGGCCCAGGCAATACCGGTGCTCAGGGCCACCAGGGTGTCCATGTTGGCCTTTCCGTGCCGGGCCTGCTTCCAGGCGTTGACGAAGAAATGGCGTCCCAGCCACCACACTACCGGGGTAGCCAGCGCCATCATAATCCAGTTGGCGTAAGGCATGTTCATGAAGAACATCCCGATCACCACCACCGGTAACGCCAGCAGGGAAGCCCAGATGGTCCTGGTTCTCAGCGCCTGGTACTGCCGGCGCTCCGCTGCTTCCTGCACTTCCTGCCGGTTTTCCGTGGCTATCACCAGGTCGTAGCCAATGGAGCGCACCGCCTGCTGCAGTGCCTGCGGGGTGGCCACCTGCGGGTTATAGCGCACCCACGCGCTGCGGCTGGCAAAGTTCACGCCGGCCTCCTCCACGCCTGTTACGGACTGCAGCATGGACTCCACGCTTACTGCGCAGGCCGCACAGGTCATTTCCAGCACGGGGAAGGTTTCTTTTATGGATGGAGCGGCCGCTGGGCCGCGATCTGCCTGTTTACTGTCTATTGTCAATGTATCTGTAGCCATGCTCGTTCTTTTCTGCAAAATTACCTGCAGCCGGGGGGAATGGCCTTACACTATAAGGAGGAAGATGTATATAATTATGAGGTGCGCGCCTTGCGGATCTTTATAAAATAAGAAGGGTTGAGCCCTGTTTGGGCCTTGAACTGGCGGGAAAGATGCGCCTCACTGCTGAAGCCCAGCCGGAAAGCAATGTCTGCCAGGGTAGCCGGGGTATATACCAGCAGTTCCTTTACCTTTTCCACCCGGTAACCGATAATGTACTTTTCCAGCGTTATCCCTTCTGCGGCGGAAAAGGCATCACTGATGGCATCATAGGGCCGTTGCAGCTGCCCGGCGGCCCATCCGGAAAAACGGAACTGTGGCGGAAAATCAAAATCCCCGCTGTACACGGTCTCCACCAGCGCCTTGACGTTTTTTACCAGCTGCAGCTGTTTGTCTTCCAGCAGGGAAAAACCTAATGCCTCCAGCCTTTCCGCAATAATATCCATATCCGGCAGGCCAGGCGCCAGGAAGGTAGCAGCGCCCAGCTCCAGGTGGGTCACCTGGTAGCCAAGCGCTTCCAGCTCTTTTTGCACAGCGGTAATGCAGCGCTGGCAAACCATGCCTTTTATATGGATGGTGTGTTGTTGCATCAAGGTATGCTGCAAATATCGCCATATCCGGCCGGCCCTAGCGCAGCACCGCCCTGCTCAGCTCCTCCAGCGATCTGCCCCTGGTTTCCGGCAGCATCTTCACGGCAAACAGCAAATGCAGCACCATGGCTACGCAAAAGAAGCTGAACGCCAGCGTGCCGCCATAGGGCAGTTCCGCCACCATGGGAAACAGCCAGGTCATGACCGCAGCCCAGAACCAGTGCGTAAAGCTGCCCAGGGCCTGCCCTTTGGCACGTACGGAATTGGGGAAGATCTCTGCCAGGAACACCCATATCACGGCCCCTTGCGAAAATGCGAAGCTGGCAATAAAGCCCACCAGGTAGATCAGCACCATATAGCCGCCAAAATCCTGGTAGTAAAATGCGCGGGCCGTCAGCCCCAGGAAAAGGATCATGCCCACAGAGCCTGCTATCAGCAGGGTCTTTCTGCCGAATTTATCGATCACGAACATGGCGATCACGGTAAATACCATATTGGTCAGCCCTATCAGCACTGCCTGCAGCAAGGCAGTATCCCGCGCCAGGCCGGTCATGGAGAAGATGCGGGGCGCGTAATACATAATGGCGTTGATGCCGGAGAACTGGTTGAAAGTGGCCAGCAGCACAGCGCACATCACCGGGAAGGAGAACTTGCGGGTGAACAGCTTCTCCGTGCGCCCGCTGCTTTCGGCTTTCAGGGAGTCCGCGATCTCTGCCACGATCTCGTCTGCATTGTGGTTGCCCAGCGCCACCAGCACGCGGCGGGCATCGTCCGTACGGTGGCGTTTCATAAGCCAGCGCGGGCTTTCAGGTATAAAGTACAGCAGCAGGAAAAATACCAGTGAAGGCACGGCCTGCACGCCCAGCATCCAGCGCCAGGCGTCTGCAGCCACCCAGCTGTTGATAAAGTAATTGGAAAAATAGGCCAGCAGGATACCCAGCACAATATTGAACTGGAACAGGGCCACCAAGCGGCCGCGCAGACGCGGCGGCGCTATTTCGGAAATATACATGGGACCCGCCACAGAAGACGCGCCAATGCCCAGGCCCCCCATAAAGCGGTAGACCAGGAAGGACAGCCAGGATTGCGACAGGCCGCAACCCAGGGCGGACACGATATACAGTATCGCCACTATCACCAGCACCTTCTTGCGGCCGTATTTGTCCAGCGGGATACCGCAACCAATAGCACCTATAATGGTGCCTATCAGGGCAATGGCGTTGGTAAACCCGTGCCAGAAGCCTTCCAGGTGAAACACTTCCTTGATGGACTGCTCTGCGCCGGAAATAACAGCCGTATCTGCACCGAATAAAAGCCCGCCTAATGCAGCCACCAGGCAGCCGGTGAATAGTTGTTTGTTCATTTGTGCATCTTTGATTTACGTATACTCGCTACTGTTGGACAGTGGAATTTATCGTTTTAAGATACACAAATTTGGTTGATATGCAAACGTGCAGATATGCGGATGTGCAGATATGCCCCCCAACATCCCCTCCTTGTTATGCAGGAAGCTGAATTTCTTCTCAAACAGCCTGCCCTGGTGTATCATTGCCTGGCCAGCACTTACTGGAGCTACCGGGACCAGGCCCACGAAGAAATTAATGGACCTCTCCAACAAGGAAATAGCCAACCGGCTGGGCGTTGAGCCTAAAAGCATCCGCATGGCCCCCTACCGCATCAAGCAAAAGCTGGAGCTGGCCCGGGAAAGACCTCGACCCGTTCATCCGCTTTCTGGGATAGTACTTGTTTACCTACTGATTAGTAAGTACATTTGCCTGCCGAATCAATCATATATGGCAGACACTACACGGGAAAAGATCGTTGAGCTGGCCGACCAGCTGATCCGGACAAAAGGCTTCAACGCCTTCAGCTACGCGGATATTTCCGCTCCTTTGGCCATCAGGAACGCGGCCATTCACTACCACTTTCCCAGCAAGGCGGACCTGGGCATCAGCGTGATCGACCATGAAATGGAACAGTTTGCCGCGCAAAAATGCAAATGGGAACAGCTTCCGGAAGACGAGCAGCTGAAAAAGCTGTTCGGCGTATTCCGGCAGCGCAGCAAGCAGGGCACCATCTGCCTGGTGGGGTCGCTGACACCGGATTACGACACCCTGCCCGCTTCCATGCAGCAGAAGGTACGGGAAATGTGCGCCACCCTTCTCAGCTGGGTGGCCCAATGCCTGGAGAAAGGACGCGCGCACAGGCGGTTTGATTTTGAAGGCAGCGCGGAAGACCGTGCCCTGCTGGTAATGTCCAACCTGCTGTCCTCCCTCCTGTTCTCCCGGGTGCTAGGTGGCAACATTTTTGGACGGATGAGTGACCGGCTGGCGAAGGACTTGCGTGATGGCTGACAGGCGGATATGCAGATGTACAAATAAAAATGCAGCAAAGATCAGCATCTGATCGCAGCAGCAGGTATTTAAATCAATATTCATGAAAAAAGCAGTTATTACAGGGTTAGGCGCTTTAACACCAATTGGCAACAACACGGTCGCCTTCTGGGAGAACCTGGTAGCCGGCAAAAGCGGCGCGGCACGTATCACCCGGTTTGATCCCAGCCGATTCCGCACGCAGTTTGCCGGGGAGATCAAGGGTTTTGATCCCGGCGGGGTACTGGAGAAAGGCGAGATCCGCAAAACCGATCCCTTCACGCAATATGCCCTGGTAGCTGCGGCAGAGGCCATACAGGACGCCGGGCTGGACATTGGGAAGATGGACCCTTTTGATGCGGGTGTGATCTGGGGCTCCGGGCAGGGCGGCATGCAGACCTTCGAGGAACAGGTGACGGAATATACCGAAGGCGGCTTTAACCCGCGCTTCAACCCCTTTTTTGTGCCCAAGCTGATCGCCAATATGGCGGCCGGCATGATCTCTATTAAATACGGCTTCATGGGCATCAATTACACCACCGTGTCTGCCTGCTCTACTTCCAATACGGCCATTATGGACGCGCTGAACTACATCCGCCTGGGCAAGGCCAAAGTGATCGTTACCGGCGGATCGGAAGCGCCCGTGACAGCCGCTTCCGTAGGCGGGTTCTGCGCCATGAAGGCCATGTCTGTCCGGAACGACGATCCCGCTACGGCCTCCCGGCCTTTTGACACGCAGCGTGACGGTTTTGTGATGGGCGAAGGCGCCGGCGCGCTGGTGCTGGAAGACTATGAACATGCCAGAGCCAGGGGCGCGCACATCTATGCAGAAGTAGCCGGGGCGGCCATGACAGCGGACGCCTACCATATGACGGCCACTCACCCCGAAGGGCGGGGCGCTTTCCGCGCCATGCAGCTGGCCCTGGAAGATGCGCGGCTGAACAGGGAGCAGGTGGATTACCTGAACGCGCACGCTACTTCCACCCCCGTGGGCGACCTGAGTGAGATAGCCGCCATCACCCGGCTTTTTGGGGAACAGCCGGCACACCTGCACATCAGCGCCACCAAGTCCATGACCGGGCACCTGCTGGGAGCAGCCGGCGCCATTGAGGCCATTGCCTGCATCCTGAGTATCAAAAACGGTATCATCCCGCCCACCATCAATACCACCGACCTGGACCCGGCCATACCGGCGGGCGTGCAGATCGTGCTGCGGGAGGCCATGGAGAAAAAAGTAAAAGCAGCTGTAAGCAATACCTTCGGCTTTGGCGGACATAACGGCATCGTGGTATTCCGGGATATTACCTGATTTTATCCTATATTTATTGAGGATACCTGTAATTCCACGTTCACATTGCCAGCTGATAAAACATACCTTCACGTATTATGGCAAAAGGTCTGTCATCATAATGACCAGCAGGCTTTCCAGTCGCTGTTCGAGCTGCTGTACCTGCGGCTGGTGAATTTCTGCATGGCGTATGTGCACAGCCGGGAGGCTGCTGAAGAGACCGTAGGCGACGTATTCCTGAAGCTGTGGATCAACCGGGCCGGCATTGGCGAAATAACGCATGTGGAAACCTACCTGTTCACTGCCGTGCGGCACCAGTCCCTCAATTACCTGCGTAAATTCTCCACCTATCATGTGATCAGCACCGCGCAAACGCAGGAGATACAGGTAGTGGACACCGCCAGCCCGGCCGATGCCACGGAGTGGAAGGAGCTGCTGTTCCGGCTGCACCAGGCAGTGGATGCCCTGCCGCCGGAACGCCGGCGGATCTTCAAGCTGGTAAAGGAAGAAGGCTTCACCTGTAAAGAGGTGGCTGGCATCCTGCAGCTGTCGCCCAGGACGGTAGAGACACAGCTGTTCAAGGCGGTGAAGCAGCTGCGGACGGTATTAGGGGTAGGGAGCAGGAAGTGAGCGCCATGTCAGGGATCATTACTCCTGCATGGCAGCACGCCTTAAATCCAGGTAAACATGCCTTTGAACAAGGTAGGCTTTAAGATCCTTCTATGCATGGGCAACAGGTTATTTTGATATAGTGCTGTTTCAGGCTGGTAATGGCCGCTATGATTGGTCCATTTGGCAATTTCACCATTCCTGAATAAAATGCGCCCGGCATAGTAAACCTCCAGTCTCAAAGAGAGTGCCGCCGGAATAGAAGTGTGTCCTTTTATGTTATTATGTGGCTCTTTCATACAGTATATTCTCGGATCTTCTACAGGAATTACAAATAAATAATGGCTATCTTCTTCAGGTTTTTTTGGAAGGCCTGAATATACATTGAAAAGCATCAGGTGATCGAGCATTTGCAGCTCGTATATTTCTCTGGGATTTGCGCCCTCCTGTAATTTCCCTCCTGTGGAGTATACTGTCATCGCAGCTCTGGGGAATAAATGCTTAAATTGCTGTTCCAGTTTCATTATCTGCCCTTGTGGTATTCGCCCCATAATATAGCTTTTTTATCTTGACATGTTATTTAACACCAGTTGCTATGGTCATAATAAAGATGCATGCAGCCTGGATAACCATCATTTGTGCGAATTTCAGGAAATTCTCCCGCATATACAAAAAGCGCTTTCCCCTTTTTAACAGCACCATATGTTCAAGTACCTGGCCCTTTCCTGCTATTTTTTTTCCCCCAATACGTAGTTCTCCCCAATTCCGTGTCTAACTGATATCAACCAGCACATCACTTATGGACGCGGATCAATTTTCATGGCTGTTATCCAAAGAGCTGCAGGGCACCATCACTGCGGAAGAGCGCGCAGCGCTGGAAGCGGCGGCTGCCCGTGATCCTGACCTGGCCCTGCAAAGGCAGCTGCTGGTTGCATTCTGGCAGGAGCGCCGTGCCACGCAGGACCCTGCGCGCGTTACCAAAGCAGCCTTTGAGCGGCTGGTGGTTAATATAAAGAATACCGATCCTGCACAGTGGGCAGATGATGCAAAAGAAATATCCCTGCCGGAGGGGCCCGGGCGCCGCCGGCTGTATTCCCTGCTGAAAGCCGCCGCCGTACTGCTGCTGCTGGCAGGCTGCGCGTACATTGTACGATTGTACCTGCAACGGCCGGCGCCCGCAGCCCCGCCCATGGCCAGCAAGCACAATGCCAAAGGCGACCGCAGCCGTATTATCCTCACAGATGGCACCGTGGTATGGCTGAATGCAGACAGCGAGCTGCAATACCCTGAAAGCTTTGACGGCAGCCGGGAAAGGAAGGTGTCTCTCAGCGGCGAGGCCTTTTTTGAAGTAGCCCCGGACGCCAGCAAGCCTTTCCTGATCAGCACCGCCAGAATGAACATCCGCGTGCTGGGCACCTCCTTTAATGTGCGGTCGTACCCGGAAGATGCAAAGCATGAGACCACCCTCATATCCGGCGCTATTGAAGTAACGCTGAAAGACCGGCCGGATGCAAAGATCCGCCTGCAGCCCAACGAAAAGCTGGTGATCCCCAACACGCTCCCGGATACCATGGCAGCTGATCACCAGCCTGCGCTGGTGATCAGCCAACCCACCTACTTCCGGGACCAGGACAGCGCCATGATAGAGACCGCCTGGGTGGAGAACCGCCTCATCTTCCAGGGAGAACGGTTTGAGGACCTGGCCCGCCAGATGGAGCGCTGGTATAACGTAGAAATAGAATTCAGGAATAAAGAGCTGCCGGGATTGCGCTTTACCGGCATGTTCAGGAATGAAAAACTGGAAGTTGCATTAAAAGCGCTGCAGCTGACAGAACCTTTTAACTATAAAATCCTTGACGGTCATGTGATCATCTATTAACACATAAAAAAACGGGGAGGTACAACCATTCCCCGTCCATTAGCGGTACAAGAAACGGTTGAAGGTGAGAGCTCAGCGTTTCTTATTGTTCACTAACATTCCTAAAGTTATGGAAAAAAAGCAACCGGTGCATGCTTATCGGGCCAGGCATGCGCTGCTCAGCGCCATCTATGTTATGAAATTTACATTTCTCATTATCCTGGCGGCCTGCCTGCAGGTATCTGCCAAGGTGCATTCACAGAAAGTATCCCTCCAGGTGCGTGATGCCAGCCTGAAAAGGGTGCTGGCCATGATAGAATCGCAAACAGCCTATCACTTTCTTTTCAGCGACCGCCGGCTGAAGGATCAACATAACGTGAATGTACAGGTGCACCAGGCCGACGTGTTTTCCGTGCTGGAGCAGGTGCTGGCTCCTGCCAGCCTGGAATACAGGCTGCTGGAAGACAACCTGGTGGTGATAACGCCCCGGGGCGCCATGCAGGCCGACGTGAAAGTGCAGGGCCGGGTGACCGGGCCGGATGGCACGCCACTGGTAGGCGTTACCGTGAAGGTAAAAGGCACTACCATTGGCAAGCTCACGGATGCCAATGGCGCCTTTGAGCTGAACGTACCTGAGGATGCCGTGCTGGAATGCAGCTACATTGGCTATGAAACACTGGAAGTACCGGTAAACGGCCGCACTACCATCAGTATTGTGCTGCAGCCCAGTGACAAGTCGCTGAACGAGATCGTGGTGATCGGTTACCAGGCCGTGAAAAAGAAGGACCTCACCGGCGCGGTGTCCGTGGTGAACACGCAGGAAGCGCAGCGCATGACCGCCACTACTGTAGGCGAATCCATACAGGGCCTGGCAGCAGGCGTGAACGTACGTAGCGGCGGCCGCCCCGGCCAGGAGTCCAAGATAGAGATCAGGGGCGTGGGCACCCTCAACAACAATGATCCCCTGTTTGTAATAGACGGTCTCATTTCCTATGGCAACCGCGACTTCAACCCGGCAGACGTGGAAAGCATACAGGTATTGAAGGATGCGTCTGCAGCAGCCATCTACGGAGCCAATGCCGCCAACGGCGTGGTGATCATCACCACCAAAAAGGGAAAGGAAGGTCCCTTGCGCGTGAACTTCAACGCCAAATACGGCATACAGCAGATCCCCAAACGCTGGGACCTGACCAATAACCACGAGTTTGCAGCACTGAACCGTACCGCTTACATCAACGGCGGCAGAACGCCCATGGCCAGCGTGTCCACGGAATTTGACCCCTCCATTAATACCGACTGGCAGGAAGCCGTGATGCGCACCGGCTCCTACCAGGATTACGGCCTTGATTTTTCCGGCGGCGGCAGGAACACCAGCTATTTCATTTCCGGCAACTATTTCAGGAATGAAGGCACCATCATTGGCACCTCCTTTGACCGCATCAGCCTGCGGGTGAACACGGAAGGCAGCCGCGGCATCTTCCGCATTGGCGAGAACCTGTCGCTCACCAACGCTCATGAGGACAGGATGGAAGGCAACCCCTTCTACGACGTGGTGCGCATGCTGCCGGTGATCCCCCTGTATGACGAGCGCAACCCCGGCGGCTATGGCTATGGTAGCGATGATGCCTACACCTTTGGCACCAATCCCCTGGCTATTAACAACCTTATACAAAGCGACCAGTATAACTTCCGCATCCGGGGCAATGCCTTTGCCGAGCTGCGCCCGCTGCCATGGCTGGTATACAAGTTCAACCTGGGTGTGGAAACCAGCTTTGACCATTACAAGTCATTGCGCAAGGAAGGCTCCTGGACCTACAACCAGCCGGTAGACCCTTCCAGCCTGTACGAGAACCGCGCGCAGTTCCTGTCCCTGCTGTATGAGCATACGCTGAACTTCGACAGGCAGTTCGGCCAGCACACCCTTAACGGCGTACTGGGTATCAGCCAGCGGGAAGTGACCTACGAGCTGACCGGCGCAGGCAAGCAGCACATTGCGCAATACCCCGCCGGCCGGTACTTTGACCAGCTGAATGCCGGCACCACCATTCAGACGGTAGACGGCTACAAAGAGCGGTTTGTGACCCTCTCCTACCTGGGCCGCCTGAATTATGATTTTGCAGACCGCTACCTGCTGTCCGTTACCTTCCGCCGCGACGGCGACTCCCGCTTTGGCGAGGTGCACCGCTGGGGCAACTTCCCCTCGGTGTCCGGCGCATGGCGGCTTAGCAAGGAAGCGTTCTTCAACGTGCCCTGGGTCAGCGACCTGAAGCTGCGCGCCTCCTATGGCGTGCTGGGCAACACCTCCACCATCCCGGAGTATGCCCGCATTCCCTCCCTGAACCTGTTCCCCTACGCCGTGTTTGGCACAGCCCAGGAAATACAGCCCGGCGCTACGCAAACCGCGCTGGTGAACCAGGATATCAAATGGGAGGAGAAAAGGACCTTTAACGCCGGTGTGGACGCCTCTTTCTTCAACAACGCGCTGGACGTAACGGCCGAATACTACCGGGCACGTACCAACGACATCCTGGTGCGCCTGCCTATTGCCGGCACTACCGGCAATGCCGGCGGCAACCCCTTCACCAACGCCGCCTCCCTGCGCAACTCCGGCGTGGAGGTAAGCATTACCTACCGTAACAACAAAAGCGCCTTCAAATATCACATCAGCGGCAACTTCACCACCATCAAGAACGAAGTGCTGGCCCTGGGCAACCTGGGCGCAGGCCGTACCTACATTGCCACCGGGCTTACCCGCACGGAAATAGGCCGATCCATTGGCGAATGGTACGTGCTGAAATCTGACGGCATTTTCCAGAACCAGAAAGAGATAGACGACTACAAGGTGCAGCCCTTTGCCAAGCCCGGCGACATCCGCTATGTGAATGTAAACGGCGACGATATCATTGACAACGACGACCGTACCTACGTAGGCAGCCCCTGGCCAAAACTGCAGACCGGCCTTTCCTTTGGCGGCAGCTATAAAAGCTTCACCTTTTCGCTGATGCTGTATGGCAACTTTGGCAACAAGCTGTTCAACGGCGTGCGTTCCGTAATGGACCGCTTTGACGATAACTCCAACTACCGCAAAGGCATCAAGCCCTGGACAGAGGAAGATCCCAACACGGATTTTCCACGTATTGCCTACAGCAATGAGCTGGGCATACAGTTCAATACCCGGGGCGATATTGACCGCTGGATAGAGGACGGCTCCTATGTGCGGCTCCGCAACTTGGAACTGGGCTACTCGCTGCCCAAGGCTTTCCTGCAAAGAGTGGGATTCTCACAGGCGAGGGTATACGTTAGCGGGCAGAACCTGCTCACCTTTACAGGCTATACCGGGCTGGACCCAGATGTGGTGGGCAACCCGGACCAGCAGCTGCTGGAAAGAGGGCATGACGCCGGCAACTACCCGGCCAGCCGCATTGTTTCCTTTGGTATCCAATGCGGGTTCTGAAGAAATAGGAAGCAGGATGTAAGATGTTGGACCATTAAAAAAAAAGAACATGTACAAATTGACTTGTTATACAGGGCTGTTGCTGCTAATGCTGTCAACTGCCTGCACCGAAAAGCTGGAGGTGGAGAACCCGAACACCCCGGCGGTAGAACAGTTCTGGAAAACGGCGGAAGACGCCAAGGCAGGCGTGAACGCCATCTACGGCAGCTTTTACCGCATTGGCGGCTATGCCCGCTGGATACATTTCAACTACGACCTTCGTTCCGACGAAGGTTATAGCGGCAGCCCCTGGCTGGAGCTGCAGAACTGGCAGAAATTCCTGGTGGTGAATTACAATTTCGACTGCGGCATGCATGTATGGCTGCACCATTACCAGGGCATTTACCGGGCCAACCAGGTGCTGGCCTATGTGCCGGAAATAGAGATGGACGAAACGCTGAAAAAGCAGTACCTGGCCGAAGCGAAATTCCTGCGCGCCCTGTACTACTTTAACCTCACCAGCCTGTGGGGCAATGTGCCTTTACAGCTTACCCCCTCCGAGCCTACGGACCTGCCGCCCTACGCCACGCAGGCCGAAGACTGGGCGCAGATAGAAAAGGACCTGGCAGAAGCCATTCCCGACCTGCCGCCGCAATACAATGACAGCGAGAAAGGCCGGGCCACCAAAGGGGCCGCCTATGCCCTCCTGGGCAAGGCGTATATGCAGCAGCGCAAATTTGACCAGGCCAAAACCGCGTTTGACTGGCTGGTGACCGGCGAAGGGAAAAGCTACTACGGGCTGATGGATAATTACCAGGACAACTTCACCCACCTGCATGAGAACAACAAGGAATCCGTTTTCGAGATACAGTTCTCCTCCGTGAACGAAGGCGGCCCGGATGTGGATGCGCCCAATTCCGCCGCAGGCAACCAGCGCAGCCAGTTCTTCGGTCCGCGCGGCGTAGGCTGGAGCGACGGGCAGTGCCGCCGCTGGGTGGTGGATACCCTGCTGTCTGAAAAAACAGTGGACGGTCAGCGCGATCCGCGCCTTGCCGTGAGCTGCCTGTGGGATTCCCTGGACCCGAGAGGCCCCGAATACACCATGGTGTACGGACAGACCTTTGCGCAACGCTATCCCGACAACAGCGGGGAAGTATGGTTCCGCAAATACCTGGACGATTACTGGCGAGATTTCAGCAACTACTACTCCCCCATCAACTTCCGCGTGATCCGCTATGCAGACGTGCTGTTGATGTATGCCGAGTGCCTGAACGAGCTGGGACAGACCGCTGCGGCCTATCCCTACGTGGACCAGGTAAGGGAGCGTGCGCACCTGGCAAAGCTGTCTGACATAAAGCCAGGCCTGAACAAAGCAGGCTTCCTGCAGCAGCTGAAGCACGAACGCGTATGCGAGCTGTCCGGTGAAGGCACCCGCTGGAACGACCTGGTACGCTGGGGCGACCTGGACGATGCCACCAAAGTAAACGCCATTGCCCAAAGGGACCCGGACTTCGAGAACTTCCAGGTAGGCAAGCACAAGCTGCTGCCCATTCCCCAATCGGAGATGGACATTAATCCGCACCTGGAACAAAACCCGAACTGGTAAGCCATCTAACCGGTAACGGCAACGGCTATGGCCCCGGCAATGGCACGTGGCGAATGGCAAAACGCAGACCATTCATGCCTGGCACAGCTGATGGATATCTGACACCTGAATATTGAACTTAAAAACTAACGGATGAGATTTATTGCACTGATACTGATACTGGCAGGCTGCCGGTCCGCAGATGCCCCGCAGGCCGGCAACCCGCCCGCGGATACCGGCATTGTGAACCCGGTACTGGACACGGATTTCCCGGACCCTACGGTGATCCGCGCCAACGGAAAATATTACGCCTACGCCACGCAAACCCGGCGGGATGGCAAGATGCTGAACATACAGGTAGCGTCTTCAGAAGACCTCCGGCACTGGACGGTGCTGGGCGATGCCCTGCCCCGGAAGCCCGAGTGGGCGGGCACTACGCAGGACTTCTGGGCGCCGCATGTGCTGTACGACAGTACGCTGCAGCAGTACGTGATGTTCTATTCCGCAGAATCGGATGAAGCGGAAACCGGCAAATGCCTGGCCGTAGCTTTTGCAGATAAGCCCGAAGGCCCTTTCACAGACAAGGGCACGCCCCTGCGCTGCGGCGAGCGCTTTGCCAATATCGACCCCATGGCCTTTACCGACCCGGCCAGCGGCAGGAAGTTGCTGTACTGGGGCTCTGACGGAGAGCCCATCCGCGTGCAGGAAATGGCGGACGACTGGCGCAGCTTCAAACCCGGCACCATGCCGCAACCCGTGCTGTGGCCCAGGCAGGAAGCGCAATACAGCAACCTGATAGAAGGCGCCTGGGTAACCGTGCATGACGGCAAATATTACCTGTATTACTCCGGTGATAACTGTTGCGGTGATCATCCCAACTACGCCGTAATGATTGCCAGGGCCGACCACCCCTTCGGCCCCTTTACCCGCTACGGGGAAGTCAATGGCAGCGGCAGCAGCGTGATCCTGGAAACAGACAGCAGCTGGCTGGCGCCCGGCCATAATTCCATTTTTAAGGACAGCGAAGGCAATGAATGGATGGCTTACCATGCCATGCACCCCTATGCAAAAGGCCCGCGGGTAATGTGCCTGAAACGCATAAAGTATACAGACGGGTGGGTGGAGATGAAATAGGAGGTACCATGTAAAAGCTGGTGAACGCCAGCTTTTACATTCATATCTTACATTCCCCTTTTAATTTTTTTTCGTAAAAATTGGCGAATTAAAAAAATGTCGTAATATTGCTACTGCGAAGTGAAGATTGGTGAAGAAGTTTTAAAATGTTTGACCTCAAAAGCAGATTGTTTACTCCAAAAGTTTCATCACAATCAATTGTCAGGTTTTCATCATTAGCATGGTTTTATTTTTTGTTCCCCAAAGGTTCTGTTGTATAGCAACGGCGCTGTAATTCATTCTTTTTTTATCATATCCGCGTATGCATTACATCCTCCCCCATGGGATGTGGTTGATACCGTATGCACCTGTCACAATTAACACAACGCTGATACATGATACGCACCTCACTGGAGTTTATCAGGAAAGAGCTGGAATCCTATATCGTGGAGCGGGAGCAGGACGCTGCCAATTACAGCATTGGCAATGTGGTAGACCTCAAGCCCGTGATAAAGGCCAACGGCGACCTGAATATCACAGACACCACGCACGTTACCATGATGATGGCCGGCGCCGAGGAAACGCGCCGCGAAGGCAAGCGCCCCTACTATGTGCCGGTGGAAAGCAACCAGTACATGCGGTTGAACCCACCGGTGGAGCTGGACCTCTTCATCCTGTTCATTGCGCATAACAGCCACTACGAAACCGCCCTGCGCGATCTCTCCGATGTGGCCGGCTTTTTCCAGGCCAACCCCGTTTTTACCCAGCAGCAATTCCCTGCGCTCAATGCTTCCGTAACAGACCCGGTGAACAAGCCCTGGCAGCTGATAGAGCGGCTCACCTTCAAGCTGTGCAACCTTTCATTTGAGCAGCAGAACAATCTGTGGGCCATGCTGGGCGGCAAATACCTGCCCAGCCTGGTGTACAAGATGACCATGCTGACCGTGTTCGATACCAAAGGTAAGGACAGATCGCCCGCTATCACCGGGCTTAACCTCAAAGAAAACTAACGCCCGTTATGAATGGCATACAAGTAAAATACGCGGTGCTATGCACCTTGTCCGTTGAGCAGCTGTTCTACGAGAACAGGGTCTGCCGGCAGTACAAGGTGGAGCCCGTACCGGATATTACGTTTACGCCTACCCCGGAATGCCTGGAGCTGATGCACCGCCTGGACCTGGTGTTCCGCCCGGCAGCTGCCAGCGGCGGCTTTACTGTACTGGCGGCCGTATCCGGCCAAACGGCCGGGGGCGATCACCTGCTGCGCAGCGCTGTTCCGCCCGGCAGCAAGCTCACTTTCCTGCTGCAGCTGAAAAATCCCGAGCTGCTTAACTTCAGCGACCTGCCCGTGCAGGACGCTGCCGCAAAAACCTATTATTGCAGCAACGGCCTGAACGATCCAGCAGCGCCGCGTAACGACCTGCACATCAGCCGACAGGATACCGGCGTGGAGGCAGCGGACATCCTCAACACCAGTCGTGCAGATTATCAATACCAGCACGCCGCAGCAGTAACGCCCGGCACCGCAGTGGTGAAGCACCTGCTCACCGGCGCTACCGTAGCCGGCACCGTGGCCAACCATGCCGCCGGGGCCACGCTAGGCTTCAACCTGTCTGCCCTGCCTTCCGGCGTGTGCCAGCTGCTGATCAATCACGTGGGAACAGATACTTTCTACTACCCCGGCACGGCCGTAACGCTGCCGGTGTTCGGCGTAGTGGAGCTGTTGCTGGATGCGGCGCCGGATGCCAATTACCGCATCATAGAGCCGGACCGCTCGCTTACGGCGCAGCGGCCGCATTTCCGCCTGCGCTTCCGCAACCGGCCCACGCTGTGGCGTTACACCATTCACCTGGCGCCCAACAGCCCGCTGTACCTGGAAATGGCCGCGCTTTCCCCTGCAGAGCGCACCGCTTTCCTGAACCAGCTGAATATTGTAAGCAATGACGCAAATGTGCATTTCCACCAGACATCCGCTACCGATACGGTGGTCGCGTTTATTTCGGACAATACGCTGGCCCTGCAGGAAAAATACTTTTCCTCCACCAGCGGCACCCATGCAGCGCTCAGCCTTACCCTGAAAAAATATATCGGCGACCCGGCAAAGGAAGCAGTGGTGAAAGCCAACCTGCCCTACCCGGCTACGGGCGTCATTGATACCGCTAACGACCCCTTAATTTATTCCGACATTTTTCTAACACTTTAACTTTTAAAAAAATGGCAACTTACCGCTCCCCAGGTGTTTATGTAGAAGAAATAGCCTCCTTTCCACCGTCCATTGCAGAAGTGGAATCCGCTGTCCCCGCCTTTGTGGGCTATACGCAAAAAGCAGACTCCCTCACCCCCGGCGATCTGCTGAAGGTAGCAACGCCCATCACCAGCTGGGGCGATTACATCACCTACTTTGGCGGCCCCGAAGCAGAGGACAACGCCAATATGACCATTGCCGTGGACGAGCAGCGCACCGGCTCCACCACTACCGGCTTCAAGGTAACCGTTACCCCCAATTATGCGAACCTGCGCAAGCATATCCTGTACCATGCCGTAAAGCTGTTCTTTGCCAATGGCGGCGGCCGCTGCTACATTGTATCCGTAGGCGATTACAGCGCCGCAGCCAGCAAGGCCGACCTGGAAGCCGGCCTGGACCTGATAGCGCTGGAAGATGCGCCCACCATCCTGGTAGTGCCGGAAGCCGTATTCCTGCCCGAAGCGGAGTTCAAGAGCCTGAACCAGAAAATGGTAGAGCAGGCCGCCACGCTGAAAGACCGCTTTGCCGTGCTGGACACCCTGCAAACCACCGTGCCCAAAACGCCTACCTCCATTGCCACAGACGTAGCCACGGCCATAGACGGCATCAGCGTAGGCGAATCCACCCGCTTTGGCGCCGTATATTATCCCTGGCTGCGCACCGCCTACACGTATGAATTTGATTTTGACACCCTCAACCTGAACGATCATAAAATAAACGGCGTGGATGCTGCCGGCCCTGATAACAAGGAAGGCCCGCTCTCCGCGCTGAAGGCCACCGCCTCTGCCATGTACAACGCCATCAAAGCGGAATTTGGCAAGTACACCATTGCCCTGCCGCCTTCCGCCGCCATTGCCGGCATCTATGCACGGGTAGATCGCGAAAGGGGGGTGTGGAAAGCGCCTGCCAACGTAGGTCTCAATGATGTCGTGAAGCCCCTGGTATCCGTATCCCGCCAGGACCACGACACGCTGAACATCAACACCACCAGTGGCAAGTCCGTGAACGCCATCCTCAGCGTGCCCGGCTACGGCACCGTGGTAATGGGCGGCCGTACCCTGGACGGCAACAGCAATGACTGGAAGTACATCAACGTGCGCCGCTTCTTCAGTGTAGTGGAAGAATCCATCAAGAAATCCATCAACTGGGTGGTGTTTGAGCCCAATACCGCCAGCACCTGGACCAAGGTACAGGCCATGATAGAGAACTACCTGTTCCTGAAATGGCGCGACGGCGCACTGGCCGGGGCCAAACCCGAGCAGGCCTACCAGGTGAACATAGGACTGGGCAAGACCATGAACTCCGTGGACATCCTGGAAGGCCGCATGATCGTGGAGATCAGGATGGCGGTAGCAAGGCCCGGCGAGTTCATTATCCTGCAGTTTGTACAGATCATGCAAACATCATGAGATAAAAGCTGAATACATTATTTAACACTAAACCCTCTATAAAAATGGCTTACCCATTAACCGTATTCCATTTCAGCGTATCCTGGGGTGGAGAGAACATAGGCTTTTCAGAAGTAAGTGGCCTTTCGCAGGAAGTGCAGGCCATCGAGTACCGCGACGGGCTGATGTCCGGCACTACCCTGCCGCTTAAAAGGCCCGGCCTGAAAAAAGCAGGCAACATCACCCTGAAAAAAGGCATGGTGACCGAGAACATCGAACTGTACCGCTGGCTCAATAACAGCGGCCAGCCCAATGTGGAGCGCCGCGACCTGGTGATCACCCTGCTGAACGACGAAGGCACGCCCGTATTTGTATGGAGCATTGCGCAGGCATGGCCCGTGAAGTTTGAAGGCCCCGGCCTCAAAGCATCCGGCAACGATATTGCCATTGAGTCCGTAGACCTGGCCCATGAAGGCATCACATTAAAAACCGCGTAAGTAATGCCCGCCTATTATCCGCCCACAGGTTTTCATTTCCGGGTAGAGTTCATCGGCGTAACGGACGACGATACGGAACAGCGCTTCCAGGAAGTAAGCGGCCTCTCCGTGGAGGTAGAGACCGAAGAGCTGCGGGAAGGCGGCGAGAACCGTTTTGTGTACAAGCTGCCCAAGCGCGCCAAGTACCCCAACCTGGTGCTGAAACGCGGCCTGCTTAAAAGCACGGCCCTGCTGGAATGGCTGCAGGCAGCGCTGCGTACCTACTTTACCGTAGTGATCTACGACTTCAAGCCGGCAGACATGATCATTACCCTGCTGGATGAAGCGGATGCACAGGTAGCGGTGTGGAAAGTAGTGCAGGCTTACCCGGTGAAATGGTCTACCGCCGACCTCCGCGCCACGGAAAACACCATACTGATAGAGACCATTGAGCTGGCCTACCAGTATTTTGAAAGACTGCCCGTGGAAGAAAGCGCCACCAAATGAAAAGCTGTTGGCTGTTAGCCATTCGCTAAAAGCGCTGCTAACAGCTAGAAGCTAACCGCAAAAATTAAATTATGTCCGTACAGATCAACGAAGTCATCATCAAGGCCGTGGTAGACCCGCGGCAGGAGAACAGGAGCAGCGGCAGCCCCAATCCGCCGGACTGCCCCACCCCTGCTGCCGGCAACGCGGAAAACGAGCTGGCTGAAAAGATACTCGAGATCCTGAGAGAAAAAAAAGAAAGATAATGGACGATCAAAGCCTGGCAAAACTGCCTTTTAACCTGAAGATCATCCCGGTCAATGATACGGGTTTCCCCATTGGTATCCCTTTCCTGGCCATGTTCAACCCGGAAAGCTTTACCATCCACGAGGACGTTGACTGGGTGGCCAACTGCCCGCCGGGCACGCAGGGGGCCAACCTGAAGTACAGGGGTACCAAGCCCCGCACCTTCACCCTGGAGTTTATAATAGACGGCACAGGCGTGAACACCAACGGGGTAAAGATACCGGTCACCGCGCAGGTAGCGCTGTTCCGCGCCGCTACTACCGGCGTAAGGGGCACGCTTCACAAGCCCGCTTTCCTGCTGGTGCAGTACGGGCTGTTCATCTGCACCTGCGCGCTCAACAGCTCCAATGTCACCTACACGATGTTCGACTTTACGGGGCTACCCATCCGGGCCAAGATCAGCGCCTCGTTCACCGAGCATACGGTGCCTACGCTCAGCAACATACTGGGCATGCTGTCCTCGCCGGACCTTACTCACTACCGTACTGTAAAGGAAGGCGACCTGCTGCCGCTGATCACCCACCAGGTATACAATGACCAGCATTATTACCTGCAGGTGGCCCGGGTGAACCGGCTGAAGCACTTCAGGAATATACCGCCCGGCACCCGGCTAACGCTGCCGCCTATACAGAACAGCCATCATAAACCTCAAACCCAACGCTGACATGAGCGCACTAGACAGCTTACCCCCCGGCACGCAACAGGCAAGGAACACCATCACCCGCAAGGTGTTCATCAACGGCACGGTGCTGAGCAACGAGATACTGCTTACGCAGATCACGGTGAACAAAACGTTCAACAAAATCGCCTATGCCCGCCTGGTATTCGTGGACGGCTCTGCCAGCGAAAGGAACTTTACGCTCAGTAACGACGACAAGTTCAGGCCGGGCAATGAGATCCGCGTGGAACTGGGCTATGAAGGCGGGTCCGACACCGTGTTTGACGGCATCATTGTCAGGCATGGCATCAAGGCCGGGCAGCAGGGTGGCTCCCTGCTGCTGATAGAGGCCAAGGACAAGGCCATCAAGCTGGCAGCCGCCCGCAAAAGCGCCTACCATATCAATAAAAAGGACAGTGATGTGATCGCCGCGCTGGCCGGCAGCGGAGGTCTTACCCCCGATGTGGACGCCACTACGGTCACGCATAAACAGCTGGTGCAGTTTGATGCCACGGACTGGGACTTCATTGTCACCCGTGCAGAAGCCAACGGCATGCTGGTGTTTACGGACGACGGCACGCTGGTGGTCAAAAAACCGTCTACCGCCCAGGCTCCCCTGCTTACCGCCACCTATGGCAGCAATATCTGGGAGTTTGAAGGGGAAATGGATGCCCGCCGGCAGATACAGGGCGTTACCAGCCGATCCTGGGACTATGCCCGGCAGCAGCCCGAGACCTCCGAAGCCGGCAGCGCCACCTTTTCGGAGAACGGCAACCTGTCTTCCGAAGACCTGGGTAGCGTGCTGGGCGCACAGCTGCAGCTCACGCACAGCGGGCATCTTGCCCAGGAGCAGCTGCAAAGCTGGGCAAACGCCTATGCCATGCGCAATCATTTATCCAAAGCCATTGGCCGCGTACGCATAGAAGGCGATGCCTCCGTAAAGCCCGGCGCCGTGATCACGCTGGACGGCGTGGGCGAGCGTTTTAACGGCAATGTGTTCGTGACCGGCGTGCTGCATCATTTTGAAGGCAACTGGCAGACCGATATACAGTTTGGCTGGCGGGAGGAATGGTTTTACCGGAAAGAGGATGTAATGGACAGGCCGGCCGCCGGCCTGCTGCCCGGCGTGAACGGACTGCAAACAGGCTCCGTTACGGACCTGGACGATACGGAAGGCGGCGGACAGTACCGCGTAAAGGTGCACATTCCCTCCATCACTTCCGGCAACGAAGGCATCTGGGCCCGGGTAGCCACGCTGGATGCCGGCGCCAACCGCGGCGTGTACTTCCGCCCGCAGGTGGGCGATGAAGTGGTGCTGGGCTTCCTGAACGATGATCCCCGCGAACCGGTGATCGTAGGCTACCTGCACAGCAAGGACAGCAGGCAGTCGCCTCTGCCGGAGCAGGAAGGCACGCTGCAGTACGGCTTTGTAACAAAAGAAGGCATCAGGCTGGTATTTGACGATACCCATAAACGCCTTACCCTGCTGGCCCCTGCCGGCGCCGGCGCAAAATCGCTGGTCATTAATGCCGATGGCGATGCCATTGAAATGAAGGACGAGCATAACAACAGTATTAAGATGAACGCTTCCGGCATCACCATTGAGGCCGCCGCCAATGTGGTGATCAAGGGAGCGCAGGTCAGGATCAACTGACCCGCCATTCGTAATTCGTATTTCATATTTCATACTTAAAGCAATGCCTCCTGCAGCAAGAGTATACGACAACCACACCTGCCCGATGGCCAACCCCAACGGCAGCCCACATACCGGCGGCCCCATTATGCCCGCAGGCGTGCCCACGGTGCTGATAGGCGGACAGCCCGCCGCCGTGGCTGGCAGCCAATGCTCCTGCGCCGGCCCGCCGGACAGCATTACCAAAGGCTCCGCCACCGTGTTCATAGGCGGCAAGCCTGCCGCCCGGCAGGGCGATATGACCGCCCATGGCGGCGTCATTGCAGCCGGCCTGCCAACCGTGCTGATTGGAGGATGAGCATTGTAAAACATTACTAACCGCAATAACATGGAAACTGTAGACAGATCATTTTTAGGAACGGGATGGAGCTTCCCCCCTACTTTTCGCCGGGAATGGAGCGGGCCCGAAATGTTATCCGAAGAAGACGATGTGCGCAGCAGCATTCATATCATCCTGTCCACCATTACCGGCGAGCGGGTGATGCTGCCCACTTTCGGCTGCAACCTGCAGCCCCATGTGTTTGACCCGCTAAATGTGCCTACCATTGCCATGATAGAAAAGATCGTGCGGGAAGCGCTGGTGTTCCATGAGCCGCGCATTGTCGTGGAAAGCCTTAGCTCCGCTCCCTTCCAGGCCGAAGGCCGGCTGGAGATCAATATCGAATACAGCATTATCGCCACCAATACCCGCTACAATTACGTGTTCCCCTTCTATATCAACGAGGCCACGAATATTGAACGGTGACAAAAACATTATTCCAGATGAGCAATTGTCATTGTCATACCACTATTAACCGCGACGGATCAGGGCAGCTGCACCGCTACCTGCAGGCGCTGGACCCCGCTTATGCTCCTGTAGACGGCCGCAGCCTGGAAGATTTGCTGGTATATGCCAAAAGGTACGCCGCGCAGGTACGCTTTTACGACATACCCGGCAGCGCCCCGGAAGACGATACCCCGTCGGAAAAGGTAAGCTGGCGGGAGTTCTTCCGCCGCGACATGGCGGTAATAGCCGCCTCCATTGCCGTTACCGACCTCGCGCAGCTGAAAAAGGATTATGACGAGAACCGCACCCGCCTGGAGCAGCAGCCGCAGGCAAAGCACTACGCCAACCTGTTTGACCCCATACTGGGCCTCATGACCCGTATGGATCACTGGTACTCCCTGGCCATCCCGGAAAATCCCCTTCATGCAGACCTGCACCTGGCCATTACCTCCAGCCTGCAGGCGCAGGTGAAGCAAATGATAGCCTATGAGGAGGGCTTTAAGCTGGTGGACGCAAAGAACAGCTTTACGCTGGATTTCTCCGCCATTGAAAATGACGCGATCTGGAAGATCAACGACCCGGTAGACCCGGACGTGAGCATTTACGAAGGCGCCACCCCGGAAGCGCAGATACGTCATGCCGCACTGTTCGTGGATGCCGTATTCCTGGCCTTTTACGGCGTGATCAGCGAGGTGGTGAACAACGGGGAAAAATACCTGCAATTTGCCTTGCAGCAATACCCCGCCCACCAGCCGCATATGGCGCTGTTCATTGCCTTCCTGCAACTGTTCCGGCTGGCCCAGGAGCAGATGAACACGCTCACCGGCAGGATACTGGACTTTTACTACCGCGAAGTATTGCAGCTAAAGGAAAAACCCGCCATCCCGGACCGCGCGCATGTGGTATTTGAGCTGGCAAAAGACGTAGCCACTTACGACCTGGCGCCCGGCACGGCGCTGGATGCCGGCAAGGACGCCGCCGGCAGGGACCAGGTGTACATCACCGAAAGCCCCCTGGTGATCAACCAGGCCAGGGTAAAGGAGCTGAAAACATTGTTCATTGAAAAGCTGCCGCCGGAAGTAACGCAGGAGAACAAAACCATTGCCACCCTGTATGCCCGCCCGGTAGCCAATTCCCTGGACGGCTACGGTGAAAAGTTCACCGACCCCTATCCCAAATGGGCCACCTTTGGCAAGGGCCGCCGCCACCCCGGCCAGCCGAAGAATATCTGCGATACCCTGGCCATTATCAACGACGAGCTGCACACAAAGAACGAGACCGCTATCGGCTTTGCCATTGCCTCCCCGCAGCTGGTGCTGCAGGGCGGTAACCGGCTGATCACGCTGAAGGTGAGCGGCCTGCGGGAACTGTTTACCGGCGGCAATGCCGGGGTATGGCTAAGCGCCGAAGAAGGCTGGCTCACCATCAGCCGGCAGATGACCAAAGCGGAATTTGACGGCCTGCTATCCGAAGAGCTGTTTGTCAATGAACAGGAAGCAGGCACCAGCTATTATATAGACGAGGACAGCTCCAATACCCTGCAGATATTCCTGCCGGTATCCGAAAAAGCCATCATCCCTTTTGATCCCAAACTGCATACGGGCCGTGCTTACAACACCCCTTACCCGGTAATGCAGATCATGACCGGGCCGGATGTGCAGCTGCCTGCTTTCCAGTACAAATACTTCACCCATCACGGGCTGTCGCTGGCCGTAAGAGTAGGCTCCATTAACCATGAACCGGTGATAGGCGTGGCCGCCGCCAAAACCACCTATGCGAATTTTGACGGGCTGAAAGCGCTCACCCTGCAGAACGATGACGGCGCTATCGCGCCGGGCAAGCCTTTTGATCCCTTCACGGCCTATCCCAGGACCGGCAGCGCTTTTTACATTGGCAGCCATGAAGCGTTCAACAAGCCGCTGAAGGCGCTGAGCGTGAACATACTGCATGTTAGCTCCGACGATCCGCTGCAGATCAATGAATCCAGCGTGGACTACCGCGTCAGCCTCCTGCAAAACCGGCAATGGACGCGCCTGTCCACTATCCGGCTGGGAAGGGACACTTTTACGGAATACGAGCTGACCTACGATATACTGAATGTGGGCGGCAACGGGGACAACGAGCCTTCCACGCCCATAGATACGATACGTACGCCCCTGGCCTACCCCGCTGGCTGGGAGAACGGCATTACCAGCAAGGGCTTCCTGCAGGTGGTCAACAACTATTACATAGACCCCGGCGCAGAGGACTTCTTCCAGCGCTCCGCCGCCCTCGCCGCCGTTTTCAAGATCAGGGAAGTGTCCCTCAGCTATTATTCCGAGCTGCCCGCGCTGGAAGCCGGCATAGACCAGCTCTTTCATGTATACCCCTTTGGCGCGGCAGAAGTAGACCTGCAGCCACCGCCGGACAACGAACGGCTGAAACGTCTTTCCGCCCTGGCTGCCGGCAGCACCGGCTTTCAAAACCTGGCCGCTGCGCTGGGCCGGGAAAAAAACGGGCTGCTCGTGGATGCGGAAGGCTCCCTGCTGCCCCAGTTTACCTGGGTAAGCCCTTATGAGCAGTACAGGCAGGATGATGATGATAATGAAACCGCCGATACCGCTGCCGGCCTGGCTGTTAACAGCAGCTCCAGGGCCGCTGTACGCAGCACCAGCCAGCGGTACATGAACCGGCTGATGCTGAGCGCCTCCGGCATTGGCGAAGTGCGGCGCATCAATCAATACTCCGGCACTATCCAGGAAGAAGGCATGCTGTTCATTGGCCTGGAAAAGCTGCAGCCCCTGCAAACCCTTTCCCTCCTGTTCCGCTTCGCAGAAGGCACGGCAGAGGATGAGGAGAACGACCCGCCGCCCGTGCACTGGTCTTACCTGAGCAACAACGAATGGCGGCCGCTGAAGGGAGAGCACATCATATACGACGGCACCTACGGGTTCCAGGCCACCGGCATTGTTAAAATAGATGTACCGGAAGACGCCACCAGTAACAACACCATCATTACCGGCGGCCTGCACTGGTTCTGCGCCAGCGTAACAGAGCATGCCAACCGCTTCCCCTGGCTGGTAGACGTTATTGCCCAAGCAGTGGAAGCCGTATTCACAGATAACGGCAACGCCCCTTCGCATTACGACAAGGCCCTGCCGGCCGGCAGCATCAGCAAGCTGTCTGTAAAAGTAGCGGAGGTAAGCAAGGTGCAGCAGCCCTTTGCCTCCTTTGACGGCAAGCCGGCAGAAGCCGGCAAAGTGTTCCACACCCGCGTGAGCGAGCGACTGCGCCACAAGGGCCGCGCCATTACCACCTGGGATTATGAGCACCTGGTGCTGGACCGCTTCCCGGAGATCTATAAAGTGAAATGCATCCCGCATACGGACCCTCACTGCCTGTGCCGCGACTATACCGGGCCGCAGGCAGACGGGGAACAGGAGCAGGCCGTTTGCTGCGGCCCCCAGCCGGCGCCGGGCCACGTATTGCTGGTAGCCATTGCCAACCTGCAGAACCGGAACGCCACAGATCCGCTAAGGCCCAAAACCAGCCGCCGCACCCTGCTCGCTATTGAGGATTACCTGGGAAAACGCAGCGCCCCCTTTGTGCGGATCAGGGCCCGGAACCCGCTGTATGAGCAGGTGCTGGTATTCTTCCGCGTGCAGTTTGTATCCGGTACGGACAAAGGGTATTACCTCAAAAAGTTGAACGAGGAGATCGTGCATTTCCTCACGCCCTGGGCTTTTGACGAAAATGCCGAAGTGCAGTTCGGGCAGAAGATATACGCCTCTGCCATCATCAACTTCATCGAGGAAAGGCCCTATGTGGATTTCATTACAGATTTCCTGCTGTTTGTATGCCGCAATGAATGCTGCCCGCCAGAAGCTAACGGTGATGACAACAACAAGGACAATGACATGCCGGCAGTGCTGGATCGCCTGCACAGCTGCCATGATGTAGAGCGCCTGCTGCAGGAGCAGCTCAAGTTTATCGGGGTAGTGGTAGCCGAGCCCTCTACGTCCCGCTCCATACTGGTGTCCGTACCGCAGCACATCATTGTGCCGTATGAAGCGCCGGAAAGGCCCTCTCCCTGCGAGCAGCGGGCCAGCCGGCAGGACAGGGCGGTATTGCCGGTAACAGAAGAGCCCAGACCGGGAACCGCCACGGGCATACGCAGCACAGCTACAGCTACTTCCGGCACAACCGCATCTCCTGCAGGAAGGGCTGCCGCCAGCAAAGCAGCGACTGAAGCCCCCCCAAAAGCCGCCGCCAGCGAAACGGAGGCAGCTGAGCCACCGGCAGCGGAAACGGAAAGCGCCGCTGCCCTGCCGCCCGATAAAATAACAGCGGACAAGCCCGCCAGAAAAACGGCCACATCCCGGAAAAAGACAACTAAAAAGAACCCCAAATGATACACGCTTTAAAAAAGAGCTGACATGCAAGAGCCCCTTTCATTAATCAAGTCCAACCCGCTGCTGCCCGCACAGGATTATGCGGCCATGCGCCAGCAGGGCATCCGGTACATTGAGCAGCTGGGCAGCGACATCTGGACGGAGTACAACAATTCCGACCCCGGCATCTCCATACTGGAAGCGGTTTGCTACGCCATTACCGAACTGTCCTACCGCACGGACTTTGACATCAGGGACCTGCTGGCCCCCGAGCAGCTGGACAACGACACCTGGAAGCAGATCTTTTACACGGCCCGGAAAATACTGCACAACAACCCGCTGACCATTAACGATTACCGCAAGCTGATCATCGACATCAAAGGCGTGCGCAATGCCTGGATAGAGCCCAGCAAGGACTATGAGGTACCGCTGTGGATGGACTATAACGATATCGGGATAAAGGAGGAGCCCGGCTGCTCCTGTGAGGACGCCCAAACAAGGATCTGCTACGGGAAGCTGGGGCTGGAATCGCTGACCGCCGGCCAGGTGAGCTCCTACCGCAATGCGCGGCTCAGCGAGATCAATGAAAAGATCATACCCGGCCTGCAGCAGCAGCAGACGGCTATTGCTGCGGAGATCGAAAAGCTGGACAAGCAGATAGTGCAGGAGGAAGACCCGGCTAAAAGAGCCACCCTCGTAGCAGAAAGGGATAAGCAGCAAGAAGCCCTGGAGCAGTTGCAAAAGCAGGTAGCTGCCTGGGAAACAGTAAAGGCCTACCTATCGCCTGACCGGCCGGTGATCCCTTCCAAGATCGTGGAATTTGAAGGGCTGTACAATGTAATGATAGAATACGAGGAAGATGTGCTGCAGGACGATCAGCGGGAAGAAGTGCGGCAGCTGGTGCTGGACCGGCTCTCCCGCCACCGCAACCTCTGCGAGGATTTCCTGAGCATCAACGGCGTGGAGTACCAGGACTTTGGCGTGACGGCCTCCATTGCGCTGGAAGAATATGCGGACCCCGACCAGGTGGTGGCGCAGCTGTTCTTTATCATCTACAAATATTTTACCCCCTCTGTGCCGTTCCACACCATTGCACAGATGCAGGAAAGGGGTTACCTGGTGGACGAGATATTTGAAGGCCCCGCCCTGAAACACGGCTTTATTGATGATACAGAGCTGGAACGTACGGACTTTTTCCGCGACATCCGGCTGTCCGACATCATGAGCGAAATAGCTGATATCAACGGCATTAAGGCCATCACCTACCTGCACCTGCGTGACGGCGAGACCGGCGATGCCGAGGCAGACAAGCACTTCTTTTACCAGTGGCTCAACTATCTCCGTGAGCAACGCAGGGTAGGCCGCATACAGCCGCCACTGTCGCAGGTGATCTGCTGCAAGGAGCGGGAGCTGGTTACCTATTACACCGGCAGGGCGGCCGACCGCCGGCCGGATCGCATGCTGAAGCTGTTCAACGACCTGAAGATACTGGAGCGCAAATACAAGCTGGAAGGCCATGCAACGGACCTGCCCGTACCGGCCGGGGAACACATGGAGCTGGAGGAATTCTACCCCGTTACCTACACCCTGCCCATGTGCTACGGCGTAAGCCAACGCGCAGGCCTGCCTGCCGGTGCAGACGACAAACGCAAGATACAGGCGCTGCAGCTGAAAGGCTACCTGCTTTTCTTTGAACAGCTGCTGGCAGATTACCTGGTGCAGCTGAGCCACCTCCGCGATCTCTTCACATTTGACGACACGGTGCAATACACCTATTTCACCAAAGCGCTTACGCAGATAGAAGATCTGAAAAGCCTGGTAATAGATCACGGCACGCCCGGCGAGTGGGAAGATGTGCTGAAAGAATTCACCGGCGTATTGCAAAACCTGGTGGAAACGCCCAAGCTGTTCCACGAGCGCCGCAATCATTTCCTGGACCATATGCTGGCCCGCTTCAGCGAGGACCTCAGCGAGTACGAAACGCTCAGCACCTGGCTCACACCCTGGAAAGCAAGGGAGCGCATGATCAGCGACAAGGTGCGGATGCTGAAGGATGGCGAATATTACCACATCAGCACCAACCGGGGCAAAGGCTACAACTATGCCCAGCCCGATATCTGGAATACCCGCAATGTATCCGGCACGGAGCGGAGGGTGAGCCGCCTGCTGGGCTTCCGCAACGCTACCCGCCGCACCCTGGCGCCAGACTTTATTATCGTGGAGCCGGTGATGGAAACGGATGAGAAGACCAAACAGCCCGTTTGGAAAAAGAACAAAAAACAGCAGTACCTGAACGTAATCAGGCTGGTGGACCCCAACAGCCGGGAGCGCGTGCTGCTGACCAGCGTGGAAGTGGCGGACGGCTGCTGTACAGAATTGTTGATGAGCCGCATGCTGGAATTTGCCGACGAGCGCGACAACTACCAGTTCCACGACGAGCTGCGGCAACGCAGCCGCAAATCCGCCGGGCAGATCGGCACCTTCTGGTACGACCTGTGGGATGGCCCTGATCCTGCAACCGCCGCCTGCCTGGCTTACGGCGAAAAGTTTGACAAGCGCGACGACAGGGAAAAAGCCTTTAAACGCCTGCAGCAGGTAATGGATCAGCTGAACAGCAATGAAGGCATGCATTTGATAGAGCACCTGCTGCTGCGCCCCCGCTTTGATGCAGCCTTGGACGAAGCAGGCAAGCCTGCTCCCATCCTGCTGCTGGATACCTGCCTGGATCGATGCGACCTGGGCCGCGGCACCGGTCAGCCTACCGAAGTGCCGCCTTATAAAAAACGGGTATACCGCATACCTGCCGAAAAATGCTACGACAACCTGCCCTGGGTATTGGAATACATTCGACGCAACAGCAGCACCAACGCATGGGACCAGTCCTTCCTGTTCCAGGAAGCGTTTGCAGACGGCAGCGCTCCCGTGCCGCTGAAGTTCCGCCGCTACGAGAACCTGGCCAAAAGGGTGAAAGAGCTGCAGGAATATGGCAGCGAGCGTATCAACTACACCATTGTGGACAACAGGGAGGAAGACCCCGCAAAACGCAGGTACAGCTTCATCATACACGGCGACATGGGCATTGTGCTGGCGCAGAGCACCTTTATTTTCAACAAGAAGTCCACCGCAGACAGCGCGCCGGAAGTAACGGACGATATTGAAAAGGAAATATCCGCGCTGATGCGCTACTTCGGCTACCAGCTGGACCTGTACTGTGCGGCAGACCCCTGCGACAACAACGAGGACCCCTACTCTTTCCGCACCACCGTAGTGCTGCCCTGCTGGCCCAGGCGCCTGCGCGACATTACTTTCCGCAACCTGGTGGAAAAAACGCTGCAAACGGAATCGCCCGCGCATGTGCATACCCGCATTGTATGGGTGGGCATCAGCGAAATGCTGCGCTTTGAAAAAGTGTATTACGACTGGTTGCAGGAAATGGCGCAAACAGAAATGCCCAGCCATGAGAAAGTGAACCCTTTGGTGGAAGTGTTGAATACTCTAAAGCCCTGCGGTATCTGTGAAGATGATTGTAGCTGAAGCAGGCAATACGATGTAAACAGTACAGCAGCGCCACCCTAATTATTAACTATTAATTCCTGATGATCCATTGACACTGATCAACAAACTGCAATTTGAGCTGCATTGCCCGGACGAGGCCCTGGCCCTGGACCTGCGCCACAACTTTGCGCTCACCTTCCAGGAGCAGATCGTGGAAGCGGTGGAACGGGTGTGCGCGCAATATGCCGGCGAGGATACCTGGCTGCGGATCAACAAGCTGGAAATAGACCTGGGCCGGTTTAGCCCACACAGCTTCAGCACGCAGTTCTCCGCCGTGTTCCTGCAAAAGTTTGAGCAGGCCTTCCGGGAGCAGCTGGCCGGCATTACGCCCGCACAACGGCACCAGCAACAGCAACTGTCCGCAATGGAGATGCTGCAGCACTTCCTGCTGAAAGGCACCCTGCCCTGGTGGGCAGAGCAAAGCAGCACCCCGCCCGCCACCGTTTGTGCCGGCCTGTTACAGGAGCAGCCGCAGGCGCTGCGGCATTTCCTGGACGCACACCGGTTTCATCCACAGCTGTGGCGGCGTATAGCATTGCAGCTGGACATTACGCTGAAAGCGCAGGTGCTGGCGCTGTTCCCTGCACTGGAAAAAGCCAGCGCGCAGTGGAGGGAGTGGCAGGCACTGCTGGCTGCGCAGATGCCGCTCCCCCCGGCCGGCGCCCTGCCGGGACAGGTGATCACGCAGGTGCTGGCACAGGCGCCGGCGCTGCTGAAAAGCGGGGCAGGCAAAGCGGAAACCTGGCAGGCGTTCATCCACAGCCTGCCGGAGATATATACCATCCCGCCGGAGCAGGTGGCGCACATGCAGGCGCTACTGCCACAGCTGGCAGTTGGGCAGGGCATTGCAGCTGCGCCGGCGGGGAACAAGACAGCACAAAAGCCGCCCGCCTTGCCGGTAGAGCTGCTGCAAACCGCTTACAGCGAGGAAACCGCAGCGGAAAAACATGCCGTGCGGCAGGCCGGGCTGGTATTGCTGGCCGCCTTTTTCCGCCCCTTTTTCATGAAACTGGAGCTGTGGGACGGCGTGCAATGGACCTCCCCCGCCGCCCGCCATAAGGCAGTGCACCTGCTGCATTATTTATGTACCGGGCAGCAGCTGGTACCAGAGTACAGCCTGGTGCTGGAAAAGATACTCTGCGGGCTGCCACCCGAAGAGGCCATACCTCTGGAAATGCCGCTGACCGGCACGGAAACGGCCGAAGCGCAGGAGCTGCTGCTATCCGTGATCGCGCACTGGAAAATGCTGAAGAACACCTCCGTGAACGGCCTGCGCGACACCTTCCTGCGGCGCGACGGCCTCCTGACCCGCCAGCAGGACGGCTGGCGGCTGCAGGTAGAACAAAAAACACTGGACGTGCTGCTGGACAGCATTCCCTGGGGCTACTCCACCATCAGCCTGCCCTGGAACAGCTACCTGGTATTTGTGGAATGGTGAATTGCCGGAAGAATGATAAATGTAAAATATCAAATGTAATCATGGTCAACGGATCAGCTACCATACTGGAACCCGCCACCCCCATTAACCGGTCCGGCCCCAATGCAGCGGGTCTTTCGCAGGAGATCACCTGGTTTGCAAAAGTGGTGAACGCACGGCTGGACCGGTATTTTAACCCCGAAGCGGAAGCAGCGGGAACGCCGGACCTGCACGCGCCCGACCTGGCCGGCGACCGCTCCGTATACGCGGAGTTCGTGCAATATTATCAGCTGAACGAGGATGAGCGCCTGGTGCTGATGCTTACCCTGGTGCCGCACGTGCAGCCTCACCTGCTGGATGTGTTCTTCAGGGTCAACAAATCTTCCGGGCGCGGGCATACGGAGTTTGGCGGCATCCGCGGCGCCCGGCACAGCGGCTTCCTGCCCACCATAGAGACCGCGCTGTTCCTGCTGGCCGGCAACGACCTGGAACGCCGCTTCCGCTTGTACAGGCTGTTTGAGCCGGAGCATATCTTTTCCGCCCACCAGGTGATCACCATTGATCCCGCGCCGGGCAACGAGCCTTTTTACGCCAGCCCTATCAGCATTGCGGAGGAATACGTGGACTTCTTTACCACCGGCCATTTCCGCAAGCCTGCTTTCAGCATGGAGTTCCCGGCGCGCCGCCTTACCACCAACATGCAATGGAACGACCTTGTGGTGGATGAATACACCGCGCAGCAGCTGGACGAGCTGCGCATCTGGCTGCAGCATGGCGCAGCGCTGTACGACGACTGGGGCATGTCCCGCACGCTGAAGCCGGGCTACAAGGCCCTGTTCCACGGCCCGCCCGGCACCGGCAAAACACTTACAGCCGCCCTGCTGGGCAAGCTGTACCAGCTGGACGTGTACCGCGTGGACCTTTCCATGGTAATCTCCAAATACATTGGCGAAACGGAGAAGAACCTGGAAAAAGTGTTCCGCAAAGCGGAGAACAAACACTGGATACTGTTCTTCGACGAAGCAGACGCCCTGTTTGGCAAACGTACCGGCATTTCCGACTCGCACGACAAATACGCCAACCAGGAAATAGCCTACCTGCTGCAAAGGCTGGAGGACTACCGCGGCCTGGTCATACTGGCTTCCAACATGCGCAACAACGTGGACGAGGCCTTTACGCGCCGCCTGCAATCCATCATACATTTCCAGCAGCCAAGGGCCCGGGAGCGCTTCCGGTTATGGAGCAATGCCTTCAGCCGGCAGTGCAGGCCGCCCGGCACAGCGGACCTGGAACGCATTGCGCAGCAGTACGAGCTGTCCGGCGGCGCTATCATGAACGTGGTACAGTATGCCTCGCTGATGGCACTGAACCGCGGCGACAGCACCATCCTGGTAGACGATCTGCTGCAGGGCATTAAAAAAGAAGTGAAGAAAGAAGGTAAAACATTATAAAACCTGGATACTATGTTTTCCGGTAAATCATCCCCGCAGGAAGGCCATACGCCTTCCCCTGCCCCGGCAGCCGGCCCCCGGGCGCCGCTGACCATAGGCGCCGTGCACGACCCGCAGGAGGCCGAAGCAGAGGCCATGGCCGATAAAGTAATGCGCATGCCGGAAGGCAACGCCATCCAGCGGAAATGCGCGCACTGCGAGGAAGAGGAAAAGGCGCAGCGCAAGCCGCAGCCCTCCTTCCTCCAGAAAAAGGAAACTGAAGGCGGCAGCGTGGCCAGCGACGCCGTTACCAGCGGCATTGAAGCGTCGCGGGGCAATGGGCAGGCCATGCCGGACGCCACCCGTAGCTTTATGGAAAGCCGCTTTGGAGCAGACTTTTCCGGTGTGCGCATACACCAGGGCAGCGAAGCCGCACAGCTGTCCACCTCCCTGAACGCACAGGCGTTTACGGTAGGCAGGGACATCTATTTCAACAACGGCAAATTTGCGCCGGAAACAACTGCCGGGCAGCACCTGCTGGCGCATGAGCTTACCCATGTGCTGCAGCAGGGCGGCAGCCCGCAGATACAGCGGGCGCCGGTTACAGATGCCGGCTCATCCAAACGCGCTACCGGCAAGTTCGATCCGCTGATCGGCATGTACACGGTAGCCCCTGGCGACACGCTGGGCACTATTGCCACCCGCTTCAGCACTACCGTGGAGAACATCCGCAAGCACAACCCCGACATCAGGGACCCTAACAAAATATCTGTGGGACAGAAGATATTCCTGCCGGACCTTATTATGCCGCTGGACCCTACCGGCATGAAACACAGTGAAATGAAGTACGAGGATTATGTAAAGAAATGGGAAGCGGAAAAAGGGCGCCCCATCACCCCTTCGGAAGAAACCGCGCTGAAAAAGGGCTGTGTAGGCATCAGCGCTATCAACACCGGCGTAAAGCCCCTGAATAACCTGGGCGAATGTTATGACACCTTTGAAAGATCGCTGAAGGTAGCCAGGGACAAAAATGAAGCCCTGCGTAAAGCCGGCGACCTGGATAATTTCCGGGCCGTGATCTTCTCCATGCGTTTCTGGTCCGGCGGCAAGCCCTATACGCCGGACCCGGCCACGGGCAAAGTGGACATGACGGACTACAACAGCAGGCTGGCCAGCGGCGACGCCTGGCGGCCGGATGATGCCTCCGGATCGGATTACATTAACTTTGACTTCGGCTATTACGATGCGGAAACCGGCATGTGGTGGCACGCCAACCACAAGCACGATCCCGGCCCGGCTCCGCATCATATGGGTCCCATGAAGGCTTACGAAAGCTCGCTGGACTACTATTCAAAACCGCTGCTGGACTTTGACCGGCAGATATTTTGCGTAGTGGTTAAAACCCTTTAATTTATGAACTGGTGGTACATTTTCATAGCCATGCTGTATGCATGCCATTCACCTTTAAATAACAAACAGATGGACCAGGACAAAACGATCACGGTGACCGGCACCGCACTGAATGCCAAGGCTGGCGCAGTAGTAAGAACAGCGGATGGCTCCTACTACATCCGCGACCTCTCCGCCTGGCCGGACAGCCTGTACAACAAGCAGGTGGAAGTACAGGGCACGCTGACCATAATAGATCATTCCAAAGACAGCCTGCAGGATGAGGACGGGGAATATACCCAGTCCATGAGAGGATTGCAACGCATTATTGAGCACGCGGAATGGAAAGCGCTGCCGGAACAGTAATACCCTTTTTAACGCATGCCCCAGCACACTCCTATATCACCCCAAAGCCAGCCCGCTCCGGCAGCACCGGCAGCGGAAACGCAGCCCGTACCGGAACAGCAGGAAACAGCGCTGCTATCGCCCCTGCAATGCAAGCTGGCAGTAGGCGCACCGGACGATCCGCTGGAAGCGGAGGCAGACCGTATAGCCGAGACCGTAATGCGCATGCCGGAAATGCCTTTTGTGCAAAGGAAATGCGCGCATTGCGAAGCAGAGGAAAAGGCACAGCGCAAGCCGCTGGCTCCTTTTATACAGCCCATAAGCGGCGTTGCGGAAAGAAAAGTGCAGCGCCGGTTCCGGCCGGACGAGCTGATGCCGGCCAGCGGCACAGGCCCCTCCAACCCCATTACTACCACGCCGGACAGCTTTTTTTTCCGGGGCAGCGCCGCTAATACTGCCAACCGCAGGGCGCTGGTAATAGGCGGTATACATCGCGGCGAAAGAAGCGCCGGCCACCTGAGCCAGGAAGCGCTGGACGAGCTGAACGCAGGCAGCTTCCGCCCGGATTTTCATACATTATTTATCAGGGCCAATCCCATACCAGCCACAGCCGGCTATAACCGTACTCCCAGCACCGGCCGGCACGTGGACGACCTGAACCGGGAGTTTGGCACCGGCTATACCAGCCCTAACGTGATCGCCAATACGATCACCGAAGCGGTCAATGATTTTAACCCCGAGCGCATCCTGAGCGTGCACGCCATCAGCAACCGCCGCAGGGGCGGGATATTCCTGGACCCCATACATAACAGGGCAGTGTCCGGAACCGGCACCGGCGTGGCGGATGACATCCGTTCCTACCCTTCCGTCAGCGACGCGGCTGCGCGGGAACGTGCCTTTGCCGGCGACAGCCGTAACCAGGAGGCCATGGCCCTCACGGAAAGCATGATCACTGCTACTATCGGCACCGGCACCACCGCCCGTACGCCGGGCAATGTGCCTTCCACGGACTTCCCGGCCAGCCGGTATCCACCCGGCACGGGCAGCGCCTCCACCGGCAGCTCCCCCTACAACCTCCTCTACCCGGACCAGGGCGACGCCACCCGCGTGGTGCCCGGCAGGGGCACTTCCCTGGGCACCTGGGCCTCCGGGTATGGCAGGACCGTGATCACTATTGAAGTGCCTGGCTACGAGGCAGGCGCCCGCGTGTACCGTCCCTACCTGCAGGGCATTCACCGCTTCCTGGCCATGCCGCCCGCGCCTGCCGGCGCTACCGGTACTGCCACACCCGGCAGCGACAGCCAGGCGCCCCGCCCGGATACCATCCGCCGGAAAACGGAGCCGCACGGGCCCGGCCCTTCGCATGGCCTGGAGCCGGTACCGGAAACTGCGGAAAGTGAGGGCATTTCCGTGGAAAGCATCATCCGCCAGATCATCCGCATCATTGAAGAATTCATACGGCTGCTGGAAACTGCCTCCCGCACACCGGAGCCGCGGCCGCGGGAAACACCGCCCGCCCAGCTGCCCGCCGGCTGCCGCACCTTCAGCATCCCGGCAGACCTGGACGCCCGGAAAGCCCACTGGGCTTCCGTTATTGCCGGCATGCCCCTGGCAGATACCATTGGCTGGATCATTGGCATCACGGCGCCGCCCGGGGCAGCCACCCGGGAATCCCGGGCCCAGGTGGACTGCATGATGAGCGCATTGCAGATTGCTGCAGCAGCCAGCGGATCGGGCATTACGCTGCCGGGCAGCACCCCGCTGATACAGTCGCCCCGCCGGGATTTTACCCAGCAGCAACGCATCTGGGATGCCAAGTTCAACTTTACCCGCCGCACGCCGTTTGACCGGATATCGGACCATGCGCGCAGTGTTTGCGGTTCCCTGCTCCCTGTCGCGGAAACCCGCTGGGACACCTCCAATCCGCGGCACCGCGTAGCCTGGGGCGTAGACGCGCCCAGCGCTGCCACACCCATGCCGCCAGGCGCCAGGGCCCTGACAGCGGACGAGCGGCAGCAGGAGATACTCCAGGCCTCCTCTGCACCCGGCATTTCCCGGCACCACTGGGGAACCGATTTTGATATCATAGACCCGGACATGAACCCACAGGAATGGGAAGGCAGCGGCAGCTTTACCGACGAGTACAGCTGGCTGCAGCGCAATGCCGCTACTTACGGCTTCCTCCAGTCTTTTACGATGATCTCTGCCTTCATGAGAAGAGGTTATATAGAAGAACGCTGGCACTGGTCGTACTACCCCGTATCGCAGGCCTTGCTGGAATTTGCCAGCACCCACCAGGCGGATATCGAGACCGCCCTGCATACGCAATGGGGCACAGATCCACGGTTCAGCTTCATCCGCCGGCACTGGCGGGACTATATGTTCAATGTAAGCAGCACCCCTGTTTTCTAGGATTGAATTGGTATGCATATTGTAGCCCTCTTTGCATATCAAATCCAATGTGTTATGCAAATTCCAATCAGCCGTTACTGGTGGGTATTTCTCCTCCGGGGGATCGCTGCGCTGCTAATAGGGCTGCTGGCCCTTTTTGTGCCTGGCATTACCTTTGCCACCCTGGTGCTCTTCCTGGGCGCCTATATGTTCATAGACGGCATTTTTTCCATTATTGCCGGCATCAGCGCGCGCAAACAGCTGCGGGACTGGGGCTGGTATATTGTTTCCGGCCTGCTTGGCATCATTATCGGCCTGATCACCTTTGCCAATCCCTTTGCCACAGGTATAGCGCTGATATACATAGCCGCGGTGTGGGCCATTGTAGCCGGCATTGTAGAGATCATCATTGCTATACGGCTACGAAAGGAAATTACCGGCGAGGGCTGGTACATTGCCGGCGGCGTCCTTACCATCCTTTTCGGGATACTGATCTTCATCAATCCCCTGGCCGGCGCGCTTACCCTCACGATCATCTTCGGGCTCTACGCCATTGTGGCCGGCGTGATGCTGGTATCCCTGAGCATGCGGCTGCGAAAGAAATACAAGTCGCACCGGAGCATACCCGTTACGTGACCATGTAGCATTTCATTTACATGCATCATGCTACACCTTGCCCCTTACTTTTCATGCCGAAGCACAATGAGGCCACATACCCCACGACCACGCACACCGCTACCGCGATGGCGGGGTACAGGAAAAAGTTGACCACTTCTGCGCGCTGCACGAAATAAAGCACTACCGCGCTGGTGAAAAAACCGATGAAGATACCCTGTGCATTGATCCGCGGGAAGAAAATGCCGGCCAGGAACATGCCTGCCAGGCAGCCGCCGAAAAGCCCGATCACCTTCAGGTACTGGTCCCAGATGGACGTATTGTGCAGAGACACCAGGTAGATGCCGATGCCGCAACCCAGCACGCCGAGCAGCAAGGTAGCCTGGCGGGCAAAGCGCAGCCGCTGCCGGTCTGTAGTATCCGGCTTGAACTTCTGGTAAAAGTCCGTTGTGATCACTGTGGCAATGGAATTCATGCTGGAACTGATGGTAGACATGGTAGCGGCAAACAGCCCGGCTATTACCAGTCCCGACAGGCCGGTAGGCAGGCGTTGCGAGATGTACCAGGGAAAGATATCGTCCGTATTGCCATGCGGGTTCAGCAGGGCGGGATTATGCCTGAAGTACACCCACAGCGCGGTACCTACGCTGAAGAAAATCAGCGAGGCCGGTATTACCAGCAGGGCGTTGGTGTAAATGGAGCGCCGCGCTTCCGCTTCCGTGGAAGTGGTGAGGTAACGCTGCACCACCACCTGGTCTGATGAATACGTGACGAGCTGCGTGAGGAAGCCCCCAACGAACACCACCCACAGCACCGGCTCTGTAATATCGCCCTGCAGCAGGGCCAGGCGGAACTTGCCATGGTCCGTTGCTTCCTTTACCAGCTGCCCAACGCCGCCATCCAGCGAGCCGGCCATGAACACCAGGCTTAGCAGGGCGCCGCCCAGCAACACCACCACCTGCATTACCTCTGTCCAGATCACCGCCTCAATTCCGCCAGACACGCTGTAGGCCGTAGTGATCACGCTGATACCTACAATGCACACCAGGATATTGATACCGGTAACCGTGCTGAGCACCAGCGCCGGCAGGTAGATCACAATGCCCAGGCGGCTCACCTGGAACACTACGAACGTAAGGCTTCCCAGCAGCTTCACGCGGGCATTGAAGCGGATATCCAGGTACTGGTATACGCTGGTCAGCTTCATCTTGCGGAAATAGGGCAGGTAAAAATATACGATGAGGGGCGCCACGGCCACGATCATCATGTTATTCAGGAAATACACCCAGTCTGTAGCGTAGGCTTTGGCAGGAATGGCAATAAAGGTAAGGGCGCTGAGCTTGGAGCCGAATATGCTCAGGCCCGCTGCCCACCAGGGTATTTTACTGCCACCCAGGAAAAAGTCGCTGGTGGTATCCTGCATTTTACGGGATACGATCACGCTAATGAGCACTACCAGCAGGAAGTACAGCCCTACCACGCCCCAGTCCAGCGCGCTGAAAGCGCCCGGCGGCTGTATGGGCGCAGCCATGCTTACTTTGGGCGTTCTGATGCCGGGGCGGGCCTCGCCGCCGGGAAATACCACCTGGCCCTGCCATAGCACCGCCGGCGTAGTAACCGGCGGATGCTGCGCCGGCAGGCTGTCAAACGCGGCCCAGGCACCTGTAATGGTATTGTAGCCCCACACCGTGTGCGAAAAGCCCGGATGCCGGTCTTTGAGCGCCTGCTGCCGGCTGAAATGCTCCCCGTTGTCGCCGCCGAATATCAGCAGGTGCGACTGCCCGGCCACAAACGCGGGACCGGGCGCAGCAGCCGTAGCTGCCGGCATGGGTGCCAGGGCCGTCCAGCCCTTGCCCGGCTCGTACTTCCAGGCATCCCGCAGGAACTCCCGGTGCATGGCAGCATCGCCGGGTAACGTAAACGTACGCACGCCGCTGAACAGGTAGAAAGCACCGTCCAGCGTGCCTGCCACGCTCAGCATGCGGGCCGGGCCGGGCCAGGGCGGCAATGTTTTCCAGGCGCGCTGCCCCGCAGGCCGGGAAAGGTCCAGGGACCAGCAATATTTTTCCGAAGTAGTATCCGTAGGTGATGCCGTGCCACCGGCCACATACAGCACATCCCCTATCAATACGCCGCAGGCATTGGCATTGGGCGCGGGCAGGTCCGGCAGCGCTTCCGTCTGTATCGAGCCATTCACATAACGCAGCAGGAAAGCCTGGGCGTAATGCCGGCTGGCATCGCTGCCGCCCACGCACACGAGCGCGTCCCGCCAGGTAGCGGACACCCCGTATCCCAGCGGACGGGGCAGCCGGCCTGCCAGCTTCCACTGCCCGGTAGCTTGCTCCAGCACATACACATGATCATACCAGGTTTTTGTGCCGCCGCTCCAGGGCGCGCCATCCCGGAAATTAGCGCCGCCCGCCACCACCAGTGCACCGTTGGACACGCCGGCAAAAGAGCCGGCAAAGCCCGTGGTGTCGGGAATGGCAGCCAGCTCCGTCCAGTTAAACCAGGCATGGGAGGACTGGGCACTGCTGCGGCTAAAGGAAAAGAACAGGGTAATGATAAGGAAAAGGTATGATCTCATCTGTTGAATATGATTTATGAAGTAAGATGCAGGATGTAAGATATAAGAATCAGGGATCAGGAAGCAGCAATGTATGAAGTACGAGACCGGTCCATATTTCCTGCTTCCTGCCTCCTTACTTCATGCTTCCATTTTCATATTTCTTACTTCTTATTTCGTTCATCATTTGAAAAAAGCCGGACTCCTCCAGGTCCGCCTTCAATGCGGCGGCCTGCTCTGCGTCAAGGCTGGTGAGGGGCAGCCGGCAAGGGCCGGTGTTGAGGCCCGTCATCTGCATAATGGCTTTCTGGGCCGGCAGTGGCGGGTACTTTACAAAACGCCGCACCATGTCTACCAGCCGGAATTGCAGCTGGCGGGCCGCTTCCAGCCTGCCTTCGCGGAACAGCTGCATTACCTGCAGGTAGGCCGGCGCCGCAAAAGAATAGGTGCTGCCAATAGCGCCTTTGGCGCCTACAGCCATGGCGCTGAGCAACATTTCGTCCGTACCGTAGAGAATGTCATACCTGCCGTTTTTGTACTGCAGGCAGGACTGGTATTCATGCAAGGTAGGCGCGGTATATTTGATGCCGGCCAGGCTGGGGATCGCGCTTTCGCTTAAACGTAAAAATTCCAGCATATCCATACCTACGCCGGTAAGCACGGGAATATGATAGTAATAAAATGGCAGCGCCGGCGCAGCACCGGCAATAGCGGCCATGCTGCTCACCAGGTTGCTCACGGACACCGGTTTAAAGTAGAATGCCGCTACGGCAGAAATAGCATCTGCACCTATCTGCGCCGCATGGGCCGCCAGCTTTTGGGACTCCGCAATGGTGCTGTGCCCTACATGCACCATCACCTTCAGCCTTTTATCAGCCGCCTTTACAAAAGCGTCGGCTACTTCCATCCGTTCTTCAAGGGTCATATTAGGTCCTTCCCCGTTGGTACCGCACACAAAGATGCCGGTAAGACCGTCTTTTACCAGTTGCTCTACCAGTACGGGAGCCATTGCCAGGTTCAGGGAACCGTCTTCGTTAAAGGGTGTGAAGATCGCAGCAACCAATCCTTCTATTCGCATTATGTTATGTGTTTGTTTTAGAGTCCAGTCAGATTTTTAAAAGGTATTATTTCAATGGCAATGCCTTCATACGGTTTTTTGATGCCCCCTTCATACAGGAGGACCACTTTCCCATTCCGCAGCATGACCATGTCGGAGTAAGCGGAAGGACCGGTGTATACGGTATAGCCCTTTGTCCAGGTACGGCCCTTGTCCGCGCTTACTTTGATGGTCATGTTCGTACGCTTGCTGCTGGCGGGGTTGGAGAAGAGCAGGTAGTGCTTTTTCCTGTGCCGGTAATCCAGCAGGCTGCCCTGGCATACCGGCTCCACCAGCGCCGTATCGGCGCGTAAATCCCCGAATGACTGTCCGCCGTCTGTGCTGGTCGCTACCATGCGCATGCCTTCGCGGGCGGAGTTGCGCATATTGAGCAGCAGGCTGCCGCCAGGCAGTTCCGCTATGGTGCTTTCATCGGTGCCATCGCGGGGACTGCTGCCGCCTGTCTGCCAGGTAGCACCATGATCGTCGGAATAAATCACGTGGGAATATCCTCTTTTGGCGCCCAGTTCCACATGATCACAGGGAATGACCAGGCGGCCGGCATGTGCGCCTTGCTGCACCTGTATGCCGTGGCAGGGACCGGTAGCATACCAGGCCCAGTTGTCGCGTTTAACCGACGCCGTTATTTCCTGTGCTGCGGCCCAGTGCAGGCCATCATCCGAAGACCGGGTCACAAACACGCGCCGGGTATCCACACTGGTGCCGGCATTGATCTCGCGGATATGATCCTCTCCTTTGTTCCAGGTCATCAGCAGGTACACCACGCCGGTGCTTTCATCCACTACCGGGGCGGGATTACCGCAGGTGTTGTTACCATCATCCCATACCAGGATCAGTTTGCTCCAGGTTTTGCCGTTATCTTCCGAGCGTTTCAGCACCAGGTCAATATCCCCCTCGTCCTTGCAATCCTTTTTCCTGCCCTCTGCAAAGGCCAGCAGGGTGCCCTTCCTGGTGCGCACAATGGCTGGGATACGGTAACAGCTGTAGCCGTCGGTACCGTTGGCAAAAATGTAGGTCAGTGATGAAGGGTCCGGCCCCGCCACACAGGACGGGGGCGAACCAAAACCAAAGGAAGAAAAAATCAAGCTGCAAAAAAGGAATCTAAGCATATGTGTTCAGGCAGTTTGGTGAATGGTGAAAAGTGAATAATGAAAAGTGAATGGTGAACGGGCGGAGAAAGGAACAAAATGCGATCATTCACCATTCACCTTTCACTGACCGGGCTCCGTAGCGCCGTTCAGTATCCAGGACAGGTTAAATTTATGAAATTCGATAGACCGGTTGCTGGTGCTGTTGGCGTTTACATTTTCGTTGATCTCTATCAGTGCGCCGGTCATAAAGTCAGCTGTTTTTACCAGGCTGGAGTAGCCGCCCTTACCGTTGTCACAGGTAGCTTCATCTGACAGCCAGTCGTGCGTTCTCCTGCTGACAGGCCAGGTGGCGCCTTCATCGTAGCTGATGCGGATGCGCATCTTGCACCTTCTTTCGGTGCTGGCCGGGTTCAGGAAATAAATGCGGCTGGGCGAGTCTGTATAGCGCAGGATGGAGCCTTCGCAGCGCGGGTCCAGCAGCGTATTGTCAGGCGTCCAGGCAGAGAAGCCGTTCTCAATGGCCCCCCTGGATATCCAGCGCCGTTTGGCTATGTTGAACTGCGCGGTGCCGGGGCGGTCGTTCCGCATCAACGTACCGTCAGGCAGCTCCACAATCGTGGCTTCGCCGGAGCCATCGGGCAGCAGCTGGTAGTGCCAGGTAGCGCCATGATCATCGCTGTAGATGTTCCTCCTGGAAGCAGGGATGATCAGCCGGCCGGGATGCGGGCCGTGCTTGGTCTGGATACCGATACCGGGGCCCATGGCGTCCCAGGTGAAGCCGGGCGGCAGCAGGGTGCTGGTCATGTCTATCGGGTCTTCCCAGGTAGCGCCGTCATCATCGCTGTAGGTCATGTACACCCTCCTGTCGCCCCAGGCGTCTATTTTTTCATAACCGTCGTTGCCCTGCTGGTTGTGGTACTGGTCGTTCCAGGACAGGAACAGCCATACGCGGCCGGTAGCAGCGTCGGTGACAGCAGTGGGATTGCCCCAGGTGCCGAGGCCCTTCCCTACCACCTCATCCAGGCCGGTCCAGGTAGCGCCGTTATCAAACGACCGTTTATATACCAGGTTAATGTTACCGTAGTCCTTGTTGTTGGCCATGCGGCCTTCGCAAAACGCAATGAGCGTACCTTTGTTGGTCCGGATAATGGACGGGATGCGGTAAGAGTGATAGCCGTTGGTACCGCCGTCAAACAGCACCCGGTAGTTATGCACCTGCGCCATAAGCTGAGCATCGGCGGCAGCGCCGGCAGTCACTTCGGAGGACTGATGCAGCGGGGCAACCAGGCTGTTTTTACATGCTACGCCAGCGAGGAGCATTACGGCGTACAAAATTCTGTGTTGCATACAGTTACATTTTTAAGGGTTATTTCAAGGCTCAATATCCTTCTGTCTGCTCCAGGTTCGGGTTGATGTCAATGAATGCCCGGCGTATGGGGAAGAACAGCGGCAGCTGCTTGCCCTGCAGGTTAGGCACTACATTGTACACATTGATGGTGCCGCCAAAATGAAAGCGCAGCAGGTCGGGCCAGCGTTTCAGCTCCATGTACAGCTCGCGGAAGCGCTCGTCCAGGATCTCCTTTTCCACGGTTGTTTTATCGGTAGCGCCGGGATAATCCCCGATACCGGCACGCCCCCTCACCCTGTTCAGCGCCGTGATGGCTTCCGGCACGCGGTTGAGCGCCGCCAGGGCTTCTGCTTTCAGCAACAACAGGCCGCCCAGGCGATATACGATCTGATCGTTGTCAAAATAACGGTCATCACTGTACGCAGTACCGCGCAGCTTGTTATCAAAAACGCCCATCACCTCCCCGTTGGCGTCAATGGCTTTGATAATGGACTGGTCCTTGCGGGTATCGCCGGGATATTTATCGAAGAGCGTATCCAGCCTGGGGCTGGGCATGTACATGCTCCTGGCCCCGTTCTTGGCAAAGGCAATGCTGCTTTTGTTCACCGCGTTCTGCACAAAGATGTCCCTGGGCTTGAGGCGGCTGCCATAGCTGTCGGAGCGCTCGTCGCGCTGGAAGTGGATGGAAAATATCACCTCGCTGTTGTTGCGGTTATCTGTAGCATGCACCCGTTCCAGGCTGGGCTGCAGGGACACGCCGGCGGTGGCATTATCAATGGCCGTGAGCGCTGCCTGGAGGTCGGCCTCGCCGCCGTTCAGCACCTTGGCCTTCCACAGCAGGGCGTCTGCGCGCAATGCCCAGGCAGCCGGTTTGGAGGCGCGGCTTTTATCCTTGAAACCGTCTTCCGGAAACAGTGCAATGGCGGAGTCCACATCGCTCAATATCAGCTGCATCACATCCGTTGCCGGCGAGCGTGCTGTAAGCGGGGGATTGTCGTCCACCGCCGGCTGCAGCTCTATAGGCACATCGCCCCAGATGCGGGTGAGCAGGAAATAGGCGTAGGCGCGCAGGAAGTGCGCTTCCGCCATTACGCGGTCCTTGTTGGCCTGTACGGAAAAGGGAATGTCCTTTCCGTTCTTCAGCAGCAGGTTGCAGTGATAGACCAGGTTATAGAAACCCAGCCAGCTGGGCGCGTTGGCTTCGTTCAGGTTCTGCTGCCAGACGTTGGACATACCGCCTTCCAGGCCGGCAATAAAGGCATCGCCCCGGTCCTCGAAGTAGTAGGTGCTGTTGTTCACATCCCGCAACTGGGTGTAAATACCGGTGATGTAGCCGGTTACGTCCCCCTCCGATTTCCAGTAGTTGCTATTGGTGATGTCAGATTCCGGTTTTACATCCAGTATACTGTTACAGGCGGTGGACAGTATTACGGAGCAGATCAGTATTATTCCAGGTTTCATGATCAATAGTGTTGATGTGCGAATGTGCAGATGTGCGGATGTGCAGATGGATAAACGCGAAGGTCAACATTTGCACATTTGCATATCTGCCTATCCGCATATTTTTAAAAACTTGCTTTTACACCCAGGTTATATGCCCGGGGGCGCGGGTACAGGCCGGGATCGTTGCCGGTGTACACTTCAGGCATCAGCCCGTCGTAGCCCGTGATATAACCAATGTTATACACGCCGGCAAACAGCTCCAGGTGCTGTATATAGGCTTTTTGCAAAAGCGGTGATCTCAGCCGGTAGCTGAACGACAGCTCGCGGAAGGCCAGGTAATCCCCTTTCTTGTAATAGAGGGAGTTATTGCTGCTGTAGCCGGACGAAGCGCCCACACCGTTGCTGGGCCGCAGGTGGTTGTCCCAGTTATAGTCCACATCGCTCTGCACAGTATAGCGGGGAATGGAAGCCTGGTCGCCCTGCTGCTTCCATATCTTGTCGCTGATCACGTCTGACAGGGTCATGTTGTTGTTGCGCGCGCTGGCATTGGAACGGGCGCGGAAAGCGTTGTCTATTACATGGCCCATGGCATAATCCACTACAAAGCGCATGGTAAGGCCCTTGTAGGAAAGCGTGTTCACCATGCCGCCGGTCTTGTCGGGGCGGATGTAGCCCATGAACACCATGTCGCGGTAATCAATCATGTTATTGCCGTCCACATCCTGCCAGATGGCGTCGCCGCCTATTTTGCTGCGGCTGCCGGACTCCACGTCTGCGGGCGCATTGGCCGCCGCCTCATCCGTGGCATACACGCCAATGAGGTTATAGGCATAGCGCTGGCCAAAGCGCTCTCCTTCTGCAAAGCCGCCCACTTTTACGTATGCTTTCCTGGCCGGGTCATATACATAGTTGCCGCCGGTGCGGTTCTTCTCCTCGCCGTTTTCCGGCAGCTCCACCACCACGCCCTTGTTGTAGGCGAAGGTGAAGCCCAGATCCCAGGAGAAGCTGGCTGTGCGTACCGGCGTGGCGGACAGCTCCACTTCAAAGCCGCTGTTGCGGATGGAACCGTAGTTGCTTTTGATATCATCGAAGCCGGAGGAAGCTGTAAGCGGCTTGTCGAACAGGCGGTTGCTGGTGAGCTTGTTGTAATAATCCACCAGCAGGGAGATGCGGTTGTTGAACAGCCCGATATCCAGTCCCACATCAAAGGAGGTCGTCACTTCCCAGATCAGGTTGTTGTTAGCCAGCCTGGCGTTCAGGATACCGGCCTGGCCGTTGTAGTTCACAGGCACGGAGTTATTGGTGCCATCATTGATATAATTATAGGAAGTGCTGTAGGAACCTTGCGAATCAAAAATAGACAGCAGGTTATTACCTGCCTGGCCCCAGCTGGCGCGCAGCTTCATGCGGGAAACAGGACGGCTGAGCGGCTCCCAGAAATCCTCCCGGTCTATGTTCCAGCCGGCGGATACACCGGGGAACCAGCCCCATTTGTGCTGCTCGGAGAAACGGGAAGAGCCGTCCACGCGCAAACTGGCGGAGAAAAGATATTTCTGGTCATAATCATAATTGATCCTGCCGAAGTAGCTCATTACTACGTCCGTAGACTTGTAGGTGCTGATGCGCTGCGTTTCCGGCGCAGCAGCATTAAGCGTGGGAATGTTGTCCGTGGGCGCTCCCCTGCCGCTGCCATTCATCGTATAGGCGTAGTCGTTTATATAGCTGGTGCCCAGCATGGCGTCAATATGATGACGCAGGCCCAGGCTTTTGTCGTAGGTAAGGATAGCGTCCAGCTGGGCGTGCTTGTCCAGGTTATGTTTGGCAGACGCAGGCCGGTTGGTATTGGTTTCGTTGGACGCCTCGAAATAGTTCTCAATGCCCTCTGTGGTGAACCAGGAGAAGGCCGGCGAGAAACGCAGCCCGGGCAGCACATCCCAGTCTGCCCCCAGCCGCAGGGTAGTGCGATATACCTTTACGTCGTTGTATCTCTCCTTATAATATACTTCGTGGTTGCGGTTGCGGAAAGAGGCAATGCCTTCGCCCGGAGCCGGTTTGCCGTCCTCGTAATTCAGGCGGTAAGTGAAGGGCATGGACACGGAGCGGCTCAGTACGTTCTGGTAGTTATTGGCATCGCTGTTGCGCTTTATCTGGTAACTGAGGTTGGTATTGAAGCTCAGCTTGTCGCTCAGCTTATAGGTACCGTTAAACAGGCCGCTATAGTTCTTGTAGAAAGTGCCCAGCACAATACCGTCCTGGTTGAGGTAGCCGAGGCCCAGGTAATAGGCGGCCTTATCGGTACCGCCGCTGACATTTACATCATATTCCTGCTTGTAGGCGGTCTGGAAGGTCACATCCTGGTAATCGGTTTCCTTGAAGATCAGCTCGCGGCCTGTGACCGGGTCTGTCATGGTTTCCCAGCCTTCGTTGTGCAGCAGCTGGTTCACATAGTCCTGCCCGTAGTCCTGCACATAGGTATCGAGGAACTCCAGCGTGTTGCGGGAATTGCGGGGATTACCGGTAGACATGCCATAGCGGCCGCCGGTAAGGAAAAAATCCGGGTTGGTTGTGTTGAAGGCCGCGGTATTCTTCCTGCTCACGTAGATGTAATCCCGGGCGCTGGTGAAGTCATAGCGCTTGGCCTGCTTTTCTATGCCAAAGGTGTACTTGAAATTGACCACTGCCTTGCCCGACTTGCCGGACCTGGTAGTGACGATAATGATACCGTTGGCAGCGCGTGCGCCGTAGATAGCGGTGGAGGCGGCATCTTTCAGCACCTGCACCGATTCAATATCGTCCGGGTTGATCTCGTCAATGGTACGGATCACGCCGTCAATAATATAGAGCGGGGCATCGTTTTCCGGGGAAGCGGTGGTACCGCCACGCAGGAATACTTGGGGCGTAGCGCCCGGCTGGCCATCAGACACCTGTAAGGAAAGGCCGGCCACTTTACCCTGCAGCTGGAGCAGCGGGTTGGCGGCGGGCGCGTGTGAAAACTCTGCTTCCTTTACTTTGGAAATGGAATTGGTGACGGTGCCGCGGGACTGCTGGCCGTAGCCGATAGCCACTACTTCTACCAGGTTGACGGATTTCATGGGCCGGATGGCGGTGTCCTGCTCTTTTTGCTGGGCATGTGCTTTCCCGTATGCAAAGACAGTTGAAAAAAGCAACAACCGGACTCCCCCCACGGGCAAATGTTGTAGCATATGGTTCATAATCGTGAAATTTTTACCACCGGTGCTATTTGATGTGCGGATATGCAGCTACCGGCGCGGGCGGGTTGCATCCATCTGCACAATCGCACATCAGTTTGTCAGCATATAGGTTAATGGCATTATTAAGTAATACTTATTATGTTACTATCGCTCAATTATCTTCCTGATGAGCGTAAAAGTAAGCAAAATAATTTTATTTGTAGTACATATTAGTTGTAAATAAACCTGATTTTTCTAAAAAAGGGGCTGCAGATGGTCAAAAATGATTATTTTTAGGGCCGTTCAAAAAGAATAAATACTACTTAATATCATGCAAAAAGAGCTAACCCTGGCGGAACAAACCGAAAAAAAGATCCTGAAATACATTGCGGAAAAAGGTTATCAACTGGGAGACGCCCTCCCCAAGGAGAATGAGCTGGCGGAGATACTGGGCGTTAGTCGTGTGATCCTGCGGGAAGCGCTGAGCCGCCTGCGTATACTGGGTTTTATAGAGACCAAAAGAAAACGCGGCACGGTGCTGACCTCTCCCAATATCTTTTACGGCATTAAAACTATCCTCACCTCCGGCACCCTGGACCGGGACGCGCTGAAAGACCTGTACGAAGTGCGGCTGATGCTGGAGATAGGCATGGCAGACTTCCTGTTCATGCACCGGGAAGAGCGCTATCTGAAAGCGTTGCAGGAAGTGATAGATGAGGAGAACATGACGGTGGATTCCGAGGCGCTTACGCGGCTGGATATACGTTTTCACAGCACGCTGTATAAAATGTCGGGCAACAAGAGCCTGTACGCTTTCCAGAACCTGCTGAACACCCTGTTTGCCACTTACGCCCCCCGGCGCAAGGACTGGAAGATCAAGCAGATCATCTCCCACGAGTCCCTGCTGGAAATACTGAAAAGCGGCACGCCGGACTCCTTCCGGGTGGCCATGCGGCTGCATTTGAACACGAGATTTGAAAATATGGGCACCTTGTTCCCCGAATAGGTATTCCCCCAAAAGCCGGCTTCTCCGGTGCAGCATTACCGCAGGTTGCCCCATATACAGACCCTGTGCCGCCGTGTCGGAATTTTAGCTATATTCGGATTGTAAACCCGATTCTCACCTCTACTCTATCGGCTCCCCCCAGGTAATCCCCATAGATAGATGTATGAGCACAAACCAGATCTAAACAGATGAAACCGAGCATGATACATTTCTCTCACACCAGGATATGCAATGCGAGGTTCCATGAGACCGCTAACACAAAAATCATTAACGAATGAAAAAGCTAGTAATTCTTATTGGTACAACCCTGTTAATGGCCGCCTGCTCCAAACAGGACCACCCCACCGACACGGCCCAGCCCACCCCCGACCAGACTGCAGCCGCTCAACGCAAATGCGGCACCATGGAAGTGCTGAAGGAACAACTGCAAAAAAACCCGTCGCTGGGCGCGCGAATGCAGGCTATTGAAACACACACGCAACGCGTGATCAAGGACAGATCGCTGGCCCGGCTGCTGCCGGACGGCAGTATTGAAATACCGGTAGTAGTGAATGTGCTGTACCGGACCGCTGCGCAAAACATCTCCCTGGCGCAGATACAGTCCCAGATAGATATACTGGAGGAAGATTACAATGCCGGCAACAGCGAATACGGCAGCGTACCGGCGCTGTTTTCCGGCGTGAAGGCCAGCGTGGGCATTCACTTCTCTCTAAAAAACGTAGTACGCAAGTACTCCAACAGGACCAGCTGGTCTGCTGTTACGGAGAACATGAAATCCAGCGCCCAGGGCGGCATTGACCCTACCACACCCGACTCCGTGCTGAACATATGGGTAGTGAACTACATTAACTACGGCGGCTCCGAAGTGCTGGGCTATGCCCAGTTTCCCGGCGGCGATCCTGACACGGACGGCGTAGTGATCGGCTACCGCTATTTTGGCAATACCGGCACCGCAACTGCTCCATTCAACCTGGGCAGGACCGCTACCCATGAAGTAGGCCACTACCTGAACCTGCGCCACATATGGGGCGATGCCACCTGCGGCAATGACCTTGTAGGCGATACGCCCCAGCACAACACCTACAACTTTGGCTGCCCTACGTACCCGCATTACAGCACCTGCACCGGCTCGCCGGTAGAAATGACCATGAACTACATGGACTATACGGATGATGCCTGCATGTACATGTTCACTGCCGGGCAAAGGGACCGCATGCTGGCCACCTTTACCAGCGGTGGCGGCAGAGAAGGCTTTGTGTATTAAACACCAGCTCCCGGGGGGAGCTTTTCACCTGTTATCATCCCAAGCAGTCATATGAAAACGGGCATGCATTATTTTGCTGCATCAGGTTTTGGGCAGGAGCCCTGTTTACCCGTTTTAAATTCAGCAGTTGAAGGGAAGCCGGCAAGAGCTATTTAGTATTAGCTTAGGATTTTCAGGACAGGGTTTACTATTTATTAAGGCGTTTTCGCCATCGGTTTCATAGTCCTTATTCCATTTGTAACTGGTCTCTCTTGAGATACCGAAGTATCGCAAGGTTTCTGATACATTTCCAGACTCCTGTCCATGTTAAACTATTCTAAGTTTTCTGCGAATAGCAGATTGTTCCTTTGGACTCATATATAGACGTTTGATTGACAAGATAAAAATTGTCAATCAAAGTCACGATTTCCCATATATAACTAACGATCTCTGTCTAAACGAAAGAACTCTTTAAATCCTATACAATCAATACTCATCTTTGTACCCTGTTTGATCACCCTTACTCCCGAGATATTCCTTTCAGGTAACTTCACTGCATTGATTCTTTCTTCATTTCTTAAAGTTACTGTATCCCATTTTTCTATCAGTTGTATTGTATATGCTGTGAATGGATGTTGGGGCTCTACCTTAAAGGTCCCTCTGTTATAACTATAATTTAATGTACCTTTCCCGTTCCAGATCGTACCCAAGTAGCTACCACTTTCAACATCATATGATTCCAGCAGATAAAGCGTATCAAATCCTTTATTCAGAAAATCCAGCTTCCCATCATTGTAAAGTTTTATCCACAAATCATGAAACATTTGACCTGTCCACTTTCCCTTCTCTTTTACACATGTATTCTCAATCTTTTTTGACACGCTTGAAAAGTGCTGCGAAACACAGGATGGAGACAAAAGAACTGTTAATAATAATAACAATAATGATATTTTCATGTGTCCTAATATCTAAATGGAGTCGCCTTGTTACCCAATCGTCGGTAATTGGTCGCTCCACTGGAATTATAGTACAAGCTTTCTCTCATTCCGGCCCTTATCAATCTGGTCTGAGTATCCCCGCTTCCATCCGCAGTGATCCCATAATACGCCCTTAATGGAAGATTATGTTCAGACCGTATCTGATTTCAACATGAGTCGAATACATCTCTGCATAGGGCACGTTAACAACTTCTCCATCCGGACCAACAGGACTTGTCCAGGTATCTTTGTTGATAGTACCTTGCCAGACATCCCTTATATGGGCCATTTCATGAGCTAATCCAACGTAGGCAGGCCGTGTTGATGAACCATTTTCATCCGGCGCAGCATTCGCACCTTGCGGATTCCTGGTTATATATGATCTATCAGGCATTTTCATCACTTATTGGTATGGATTTAGGCAATAAAATAGCACAACTGCGCAAAGAGAAGGAGCTTAACCGGGACGAGCTCGGTAAAGCCGTAGGCACTTCCGGCGCCATCATTGGCCGCTATGAGTGTAATGAGATCACCCCTTCCGTAGAAGTGGCTGCAAAGATTGCCGATGCCCTGGACGTGGGCCTGGATTACCTGGTAGGCAATACACCGTTTTAGTGAAGGATAAAAAAATGCTGTACCGCCTGGAGCTGTTGGATAAGATCGCTGAAGAGGACCGTAATACTATTCTGTGGGTAGTCGATGCCTTTCTTAAAGAAGCACAACTTACTACTACCACTAAAAAATTAAAGGCATAAAAAAGCCGCAGGCGCGACGTCTGCGGCTGCTAATGATGATGATATCTTTTTAACCTATTCCATTTACTTGTAAAGCATATAACATCCCTTTATTAATATTAACCTTAATATTCCAGTAATAACTGCAGCCATCCAGTACTATTATTACATCCTTATTAAGGTTTGATAATAAGTCCTTCCGCTTACCCCATATAAAATTAACCCATATAACCTTATCACCTTGCTCATTGATATAACCAACATATTGCCTTTTATACTTACTAAGGTTTTTATGGATAATAGGGCAATTACCAACTTGATTAACTAATGACTCATTAACCTTAGCTAGTTGGTTCTCGATAAACTGTTCTGCCGTGGCTATTTCTTGTGCTGATGGTGTAAACCTCTCTTTTATATCATCAAAAGAAACAGGGCCAATATTCTGTTCTTTAGGAAAAATGTATCCCTCAAAATTACGTCCCCTTACATTTCCATCTATGCGGGGTTGCGCACAACCAATAATCCCATAACACAATAATAAACAACTAAATAACCAATTCATAACTACTTGATTTTAATATTAATTGTGGGTATCGCATTTATAAGGGTTGCGTTTGCCGTAGGCAATGGGGCATTTACTCCTTGCGGCTGTATCGCCCGGTAGTAATCATAATTATTATATAATAGGCTTTGTCCTGCATTGTTTATTAATGGATATATTCCTGCACCAGTAGTAGCATCAAAAGCATAATACTGTCTAAGAGGAAGAAGGTGTTCTGCTCGTATTTGATTTTCTATATGTGTAGCAAATTGCTCCGCATAAGTAAAATTCTGACCCGGTATTTGACGCATATCTAACGTACTCCTTATGTCATCTAAACTGTGTGCCATTTCGTGTGCTAACCCCAGGAAAGTTGGACGCTCTCTTGAACCTGTGGTATTAAGACCGCCTTCCCTGCTCGATGGGTCAAATTTTAAAGTATTGGTGCTTGGTTGGTATGAGTTACCTTCATGGGATTTTACTATAGTAATAGTAGATGTAGAATTTTGTATTTCATTTACCATGCTGGAACCCTCTTTCCCACTGGCTGTTTTATTAACTGCATTAACAGTTTTATTCAAAAAACCTTTCACTTTCCCTGTATATGCAGAGCCGTCCTTATTCGTGAGGGAACCATTGTTATATGTTACCTCTCTTTTTCCTCCTAACCCTAAAAAGCCTTTGTTAAACGCTATTCTTAAAGTATCCCCTAGAGGATCCATCTGGGTTATAGGATTATTACCCATTGAAGCGTATGGACTTTCTGCAAAGTTAGGTTTCGGGTCTATCTGCCACCATCTACCTATCTGCGGGTCCAATGTCCGGTAAAACGCATCATAAGTATTCAGATCAAGTTCTTTAGTAAACTCTATCCCGTTGTACTTTTTTCTGTTCTCTGGATAATTCGTTCCTTTTAGCGCATTAGAAGATATCCCACTCATGGTGAGTCCAAATGGATAATGATTACCGCCCTCCTTAACAAGTTGCCGGTTTTTTCAAAGACCTGTCCTAAAAATACCTCTTTCTTTTTCAATTGAACAAAAAAACGCACCCGGAGCATAAGGGAGACACTTCCGAGGCTGTAGATGAGGCGGGGTTACTGACGCTCGGTATTGCTTAATGTTGATCCGATGAACTACTGCTGAGGGATGTTTTGCAGCTGACCGCCTCGTCTATGGCCGCGGACGCGCCAAGATAGTACCGGCGCTGGGCAGGATTACTGTCGTTGCTGTTCGCGGCAGGTCATGTTCTGCTGCCCATTGGTCAGCGAACAAACGATAGTGGCTATAACTGCCGCTTAATAGCTTTCCTTCCGCCACCACCGCCACACCGCCCTGGCCGCGGGGGCGGGAGTGCGTAGCGGAGCGGAGCACGGAGCCCTCGCAGGCCGCAGCTCCGACCTTGATCTCCGCCGGGAGCGCAGCGGACGGCAATATCAAACAGATAAGGCCAGGGCGGTACGGCAGGTGGCGGATGCATAACAGGCAGCGAAGGGATGGCGGCTAATACGGACTGCAGGCCATACGGGCACACAGCCAGACCGGGAGCTGCCAC
>Ga0164243_10000115_pt1 | contig 201715 bp, 201 predicted proteins | sample OricompcompostOP_FD_108781 | JGI IMG/M metagenome (GOLD analysis project Ga0164243, IMG submission 108781) | Organic Plus compost microbial communities from Emeryville, California, USA - Original compost - Organic plus compost (OP) | ecosystem: Engineered > Solid waste > Mixed feedstock >... | reverse complement strand
TGCCGCGGTTTGGGTGAGGCCGCGTATGGCCCATTTGCCGGCGACGTAGGGGGCGTAGTGCGGTGTGCCGCCTAGGGCCATGGTCGAGGCGATGTTGACGATGGCTCCTCCGGTTGCGCGGCGCAGGGCGGGGGTGGCGGTCTTGATGCCGAGGAAGGTTCCGGTGAGGTTGGTGTTGAGGATCCGTGACCACGTGGCCGGGTCGGTGTTCTCGATCGTGGCCGGGGGGTTCTGCACGCCCGCGTTGTTGACGAGCACGTTCAGGGCGCCGAAGGTGTTCTCGGCGGCCTGTACGGCGGCGGTCCAGGAGTGCTCGTCGGTGACGTCGAGGTGGGTGAAGCGGGCGCGGGTGCCGAGCTCGGCGGCGAGGGCGGTGCCGCGTTCGGTGTCGATGTCGCCGATGACCACGTTCGCTCCCTCCGCGTGAAAGGCGCGCACGTGGCTGGATCCTTGGCCGCCGGTCCCGCCGGTCACGAGCACGGTCTGGTCGTCGAAGCGGTTCATCGGCTGTTCCTTCGGTATGCGGCTGGTGGTGAGTCGGTCGGCTCGCCATGTCGGTGACCTTAGGTCGGCGTGGGTGGCGAGTCAAGTCACTCATCTCGTATGCTGGGTGTATGAGCAGGGGCGTGATGACGTATCACCAGCGTGTCGCCCAGGAGAAGCGCGCGCAGATCGTGGCGGCCGCGACCGCGTTGTTCCTCGAGCTGGGCTATGACCGGACGTCGCTGGCGCGGATCGCGGAGCGGTCGGGCGTTTCGCGGGCGACGTTGTTCAAGCAGTTTCCGAGTAAGGCCGCGCTGTTCGACGCGATCGTGACCGCGTCCTGGTCGGCCGCCGGTGAGCAGGATCCGCCGCCGGCGGGCAACGTCGTCGACGGGCTCACCATCATCGGTCGCCGGTACGCCGAACTTTTGGGCCGGCCCCAGATGACCGACCTGTTCCGGATCGTCATCGCCGAGCTGCCGCGATTCCCCGAACTCGCCAACGCGCAGTTCTCACGCGGGAAGATGCCCTACTTCGAGTCCGTACGCGACTACCTGCTGGCCGAGCACGAGGCGGGAACGGTCCGGATCGACGACGTGGACCTCGCGGCCACCCAGTTCCTGGGCATGATCTCCAACTACGTCTTCTGGCCGGCACTCCTGCTGCCCGGCTGGAAGGTCAGCGACCAACGCGCCGCCCAGGTCGTCGACGAGGCCGTCCGCACCACCACCGCCCGATACGCCGCGACCGAACCAGAGACGCCCACCAACGACTGAGTCCCGCCGGGGATCAGCCGGGCATCGGCACCACACCCTCATCGGCGACGAGCCCGTTTGCCGCCAAGGTCACCTCGGCCACGGCTCAGCGTCCGCGGGTTCGTCCAGGCCGCCGCGGAACGCGGCGACCCCGGTCGGTCGTGATCGCGCACGAGAACGTCATCCGCTGTCACTTCCTGTACGAGCTGCGCGACGGCCAAAAATAGCGATCATCCCCGCACCGGCGCCGAACACGCTGTCATCGGCACGAGCGGACGCCGTGCGGGCCGGCGCCTCGATCCTCGCTGGCAGATGGGCCGGTCGGTGCGGCTCAGCGGGTCCGGTAGCGCGCGTAGATCAGTCCGCTGGTGAAGGCGCGCTCCTCGAGGAGTTCCAGGTCGAGGCGTACGCCGTCGGGGAAGAAGCGTTTGCCGCCGCCGACCACGCTCGTGGTGATGAACAGGTGGTACTCGTCCACCAGGCCTGCCGCGATCGCCTGAGCGGCGAGGTTGGGGCCGTCGATGGTGAGGTCGTGATCGGACTCGGCCTTGAGCTTGCGTACCGCGTCCGGCTCGAAGGCGCGCTCGATCCGGGTCTTCGCGCTGGACATCGACTCCAGCGTCGTGGAGTACACGACCTTCTCCGCCGCCTGCCAGTCACGTGCGTACTGCAGAATGTGCGGCGGCAGCCCCGGCTCGGTATGCGCGGTCTCCCAGAAGACCATCGTTTCGTACATCCGCCGCCCGTACAGGTACGTGCCGACCGGACGGTAAAGATCCCCGATGAACGTATGCACCTCCTGATCCCCCGCCCCGGTCCCGAGGTCCCCCTCCGCCGCCTCGGCGTAGCCGTCCAGCGAGGTGATCATCGAGTAAATGAGCTTCGCCATGCGTCTCCTCCGAGTGCGAGTGCGTCCGATCCCGCAGACTGTGACCTCCGCACACCCCGAAACTCATCGATCGGCCGGCAGGATCACCGCGTCGCAGCGGACGCCGTCACGCCGGGCCTCCGCGCCCCGGACTCGCACCTGCGCGGCGAGGACAGAAAATCTATGGTGACTGGAGTAGACATTCGGTGGTGATGTCGGTAGTCTTTCCATCGTTGACAGGGAAGCAAAGGTCAGAGTGGCGCGGGAGATGACGAACTGCCCGCGGTTTTGACGAGTACGACACCAGGCGCGCTGGGGCCGAGCACGGAAGGGGTTCCAGCGGATGGTGAGCGGCCGTCCGGCGGCCGGAACCGTGCGTGAGGGTTCCAGGAGCCGGGCGGCCGGTACCGAAAGGGATTGAGGAAGATCGCAAGAAAGGGGACGGCGCGCATCAGATCGGATCGCCCGCTGTCGGCTGTGCCTCGCCGCGCGGGAACCGCAGGCCCATCGGAACGAAAGGTGGTGGTCTTCGGTCACGCTTACGCGATCCCCGCACAGACGACCGCCTCAGGCGGCCTGTGCGGAAACGATAAGCCGATCCATTCGGCGAACGGTGTGCTAGTCCCAACCCAGGGCCCCGGCGTGCGCAACGCCGGGGCCCTCGTCATGCAGAGACATCACATAGAGAACCGATGGACACACGACACGACGATCATGCCGACCAGCACACCGGCACCGAAGACCCGTCCGGCACGCCTTCGCCGGACCAGAACGTGACCGACCAGAACGTGACCGAGAAGTTCGACGACGAGGACTACCCCGCCTACACCATGGGCCGCGCCGCGGAGATGCTCGGCACCACCCCCGGGTTCCTGCGCAGCCTCGACGAGGCGAAACTGTTCACCCCGCAGCGCTCCGCGGGCGGGCACCGCCGCTACTCCCGCTACCAGCTACGCCTGGCCGCCCGCGCCCGCGACCTCGTCGACCACGGCACCCCCATCGAAGCCGCCTGCCGCATCATCGTTCTCGAAGACCAGCTCGAAGAAGCCCGCCGCATCAACAGCCGGCTCCAGCAACACGAATAGCCCGCATGAGCGTGGGGTCCCGAGCACCCCACGCCCAGCGAAGCAATGCCTGTTCCCCCAGCGGCCCGGCCGCAGCGCACGCCGGCCCAGCGGGCCGCCCGGCCCGTCACTTCGGTGCCGCGCGGCGTGTCGCACAGAACGGCCGGTCCGGGTACGCCATCACAGTCTCCTGACTGTCGTGCGGAACATGAGTGCCTCACGTCGAATGATCAACGCGATCACAAACGCCCCACCCTTTGGCGGTGACGATTGCCCCCGAGAGCCGGCACCATACAAGCCATCGACGATCATGGACACCTCGTACCAGAAGGCCGGATATCCGGCGCCGGCCTCTCCATGACCCGTCGCACCAACGGCAATCCCTACAGCCGCGTCCACCGACGTCGGATTGATCGGCGAGGTTGTGGAGGCCCGTCCGTACCGGACTCGGGTGTCGTGGCGCCGGCTCCGAGGCCACACGGACGAGTAACTCAGGCGGTGATCGGCCGCCAGGGGCCGGTGTAGGGGGCGCCGCAGCCGACGCACCAGGCCGGTGCCCGTGCCCCGCCGTGGTCGGCGGGGGCGACCTGTTGCCAGTGGCCGGTGTGGACGGTGTAGAGCAGCGGCCAGGGCGGGGTGCAGGAGCAGCCGCTGGTCGGGCGGGCGCGCTGGCGGGGTACGACGGCGGTCGGCGGAGTCCGCAGCGCGGTCACGACGCTCACCCCCTGTGCGATGCCCGCGCGGGGACCGCCGCGGCGTGGCGGCGGCCCCGGGCGGGTGGTGCGTGGTCAGGCGTTGATCTGTTTGGCGCCGCCGCTGGTGCCGATGGCGATCTTGCGGGGCTTGGCGTGCTCGGCGACGGGCAACCGCAGCGTGAGGACACCGTCGGCGTACGTGGCGTCGATGTTGTCGGTGTCGAGGGTGTCGCCGAGGAAGACCTGCCGGGAGAACACGCCGGCGGGCCGCTCGGTGACCACGGCTTCGCGCTGCTTGGCCTCCTCCAGCACCGGCCGGGTGGCCTTGATCGTCAAGACGTTGCGCTCGACCTCCAGGTCGATGGAGCTGGCGTCGACGCCGGGGAGGTCGAGCTGGATCACGAACTCGCCGTCGTCGCGGTAGGCGTCCATCGGCATGGCGACCGGCCGGGTGGCGTTGCCGAGCAGCCGTTCGGCCATCCGGTCGAACTCGCGGAACGGGTCGGTACGCATCAGCATCGTCGCTCACCTCCACGTCGTACGCGGCACTGTGGATCTGATGCGTTCGCCATAGATTATGTGCACCTCTTCGTGGAGATAAACATGGGCGAATGCGATAGATGACCTATCCGCGAGATCGACCTGGGGGTGAGGCGATGGCAGGCGACCACGAGCCGTACCGGGTGCTCGGCGTGCGGCCCGGCGCCTCGCCGGAGGAGATCACCCGTGCGTTCCGCCGGCTCGCGCGCACCCGGCACCCGGACGTCGCCGGGCCGGGGGCCGAGCCGGAGTACCGGCGGATCCGGGACGCCTACGAGCGCCTGACCGGGCCGGACCGGGAAAGCGCGGACGATCCGTTCGGGCCTGGCGTGCGCATCCCGGTCCGGGTGCACGGCAGCCCGCCGCGCCGCGGCGCCGACGTCACCGCCCGGGTGTGCGTGGACCTCGCCGAGCTCGTCGCCGGCACCACCCGGACGGTCGCCACGGGCGCGCACGAGACGACCGTACGGGTGCCGCCGGGCCTGGCCCCCGGAACCCGGCTGCGGGTGCCCGGCCACGGCGAACCCGGCCGGCACGACGGCCCGCCCGGCGACCTGGTCCTCACCGTCGAGGCCGCCGAGCATCCCGCGTTCCGCCTGCACGGCCGCGATCTGCACATCGATCTCGTGATCGGCTACCACCAGGCCGTGCTCGGCGCCGACATCCCCGTCGACGTCCCCGGCGCCGGCCCCGTACCGGTCCACGTGCCGCCGGGCACCACCCCCGGCACCGCCCTGCGCGTCACCGCCCGCGGCCTGCCCGCCACCGGCCGGTATCCGGCCGGTGACCTGGTCGCCGAGGTCCGCCTGCACATTCCCGCCGACCTGACGCCGCAGGCCCGCCGTGCCGTCGCCGCACTGGCCGAGCTGATCCCGCCGCCACGCCAAGGAGATCGATGACCCGCCGCCCGGCACCGGACCACGCGATCTACGGCATCTCGGTGGCCGCCGAGCTGACCGGCTGCACCCCGGAGACGCTGCGCCTGTACGAGCGGCGCGACCTCATCAAACCCGCCCGCACCGACGGCGGCACCCGCCGCTACACCGACGACGACATCACCCGCATCCGCCGCATAGCCGAACTGTCCGCCGCCGGCATCAACCTCACCGGCATCGGCCACATCCTCGACCTCGAAACCGAGAACACCCACCTGCGCCGCGAACTCGGCCAGCGACGCGGCCGCCGCTGACCGCCCGCCCGGCCGGCGACTCCAGCGACCTGTCCGCGCTCCTCGGCACGGCGCGCCGCGCCACCGCACAGATCAGCACGATCCTGGCCATCACCGGCATCGACCAGATCCTGCGGATCTACCCCACCGTCCAGGCCGCGCTCGACGCCGGGACCCGCACCACGGCCGACCGGATTGAGGGACCGATGAGTCTTGCGCGTGGTGGCGGTCGGTCGTTGTGACGGAGGCGTACGGAAGGGAGAACGACCATGGGTGAGCGCGGGCTCGAGGTCGGCATGATCTCGTTCGACTGCCGGGACGCGGCGGGGCTGGCCGGGTTCTGGGCTGGAGTGTTGCGGCGTACGGTCGATCCGGGCGCGACGGTGGACTATGCGACGATCGGGTTCGCGGACGCCGGGCCGACGTGGATGTTCGTCCGCTCCGACGATCTCGCCGAGGGCCGTAACCGGCTGATGCTCGATCTGGGCGGCGGCGAGGACTGGCGGGAACAGGCGCGGCGCGTCGAGGCGCTGGGCGCGTACCGGATCGCGGACCACGAGGTGGAGGGCGTCGCGCGCTGGGTCGAGCTGCGCGACCCGGAGGACAACACGTTCCGGATCTTCGCGCCGCGGCCGGTCGGACAGGGAGGCCGCTGATGCATGTGGGACCCGTCATCGCCGTGTCCGACCTGGCCCGGGCGCGCGCGTTCTACGAGGACAAGCTGGGGCTGACGGGCACGGAGACGCCGGGCGGCCGGCTGGTCCGCGCCGATGAGGGCACCGTGATCTACCTGCTCCCCGGGATCACCGACGCGGGGTCGGCGACCTGGCCGGTGGCCTCGTTCCGGGTCGAGGACGCGCACGCCACAGTACGGACCCTGCGGTCCCGCGGCGTCCCGTTCCTCACCCAGGAGGTGCTGCCGTTCCGGCTCGACGACGACGGCATCTCATCGGACACGCCCGGCCTGCGGGTCGCCTGGATGCGCGATCCGGACGGCTCGGTACTCACGATCTTCAGCGAACACGCGCCCGGCTAGCGCGGCGGTGATCTCCGATGCATCAGCCGGTCCGGCGCTTGTACGGGTGGGTCACCGTTGTGGGGTGCGGTTCAGGTCGATGATCAGCCGCGGTGACGTCCGGGTGGGCGCGCTGGTGGGGGCCGGTTCGGGGGTTGCGGCGCCGCCGGGCTTGGGGGACGTGCGGGCGGCAGTGGTCGGCCGGTGGGCCTGGCTGGGGCTCGGTGTGCTGGTCGGGAGCGTGGACGGGATGGTCCTCGCCTCGTCGCTGAGCCTGCTCGTCGACTCCCGCTCGGGCCGCCGCGGCGGCGGACTGCCCTGCACCTCCGGGTCGCCCTGCCGGATCAGCCGGGCCGTCCGCACTACGTCGAGATGGGGGAAGGCCGGCGCGGAGACCTGTAACCGGCCCAGGTCCAGGACACGCATCCGCGCCCGGAAGTCGTGCTGGTCCTCGCTGCGCAGCAGGTTGCGCATGTGCGTCCGCGCCGCGATGTCCTCCCACAACGCGAACCGGTCCGCCGCCACACCCTCCGTGCTGAACTCGCTCATCACCATGAGGACCACCTCACTACATCGGCGGTCATACCTGAGGGCCCGGCGTCGCCGCCGGGCCCTCAGGCTCCCCGGTCAGTCCTGATAGATCGCGTACGAGAACAGGCCGCCGGGGGAGTGCCACGGCTCACCGGCCGGCGGGTCGACGTAGCGCAGTTCGCGGGAGAGGGGCCGGGTGGTCTCCGGATCGATGACGAGCCGCTGCTGTACGGTGCACGGCCGGAGGGTGGACGTCTGGTCGGCGCCGCGGTCGGCGCACTGCTGGTAGTGGGTGTTCAGGGAGATCGCCAGGCCCTTGCGGCCGGCGACGTCGGTGACGCGGCCCTGGGCGTGCACGCCGTCGAGGTCGGCCAGCATCTTGTACAGCGCCGATCGCACCGCGGGAGGCACCGGCATGGCGAGCACGTCCGGGGTGTGGCTGAACAGGTACGCGTCGACCGGGCCGTCACCGGCCTTGGCGTCGTACGCGCTGAGGATCAGCTTCCGCAGCTGTGCCGGATCGGCGGGCAGGTCGCGGAGCTGCTCCGGGGACAGCTCGCGGGCGCCGATCATGTACGGCTTCCCGGGCGTGCTGTCGCCGCCGAAGTCCGCCGTCCGCTTCCCGGGCGTCGTGCCGACCGGGCCGTCCGCCTCGTCGAAGTAGCCGTCGGGGCTGGAGATCTCGGTGGCCAGGCCGATCTCCCAGCTCGTCGGCGAGCCGTCGTGCCGCCAGGCGGCCCGGTCGCGCGCGGAGCCGAGCTGTGTGCCGAGCGACTGGTGGTAGCCGGTCATCTGCCCCGTGCTGCGCGAGGTCCGCATCTCGTCGCGGGTGCGCTGCACGATCAGGTACGTGTCGTCACCCGAGCCGACGCGCCGGAAGTTGCCGGTGACCGTCGAGGTCCGCCAGTACTTCCCGGAAACCGGCGACGCGTGCGCCGCCGTCGTGGCCGCGGTGAGCAGCACGTTCCGCCCGGGGCCCGTGCCCGTGGCCGAGCCGGCCGCGCCGTCCGGCATCCGGAACACGCCGGGCGCGGGCCCGGCGGGTGCGGCGGTCGCGACGAACACGGCGGCCGCGGCGCCGACCGCCCCCGCGGTGGCCAGCCCCGACGCCCACCAGCGCGTACGGCGGCGTGGCGCGGACCGTTCCCGTACGGCCCGCAGGACCGCGTCCGGGTCGGGGGCGTGCCGTTCGAGCGTGGTCAGCGCGTCTCGTACGTCGTTCTCGGTCCTCATCGGATGACCTCCCCGATCGTCAGGTTTCCGCCCTCATGCGGCTCCGGGCGCAGTTCGACGCGCAGCGCGGCGAGGGCGCGTGAGGCGTAGCCGCGTACGGTTCCGGGTTTGCAGCCGACGGCCTCCGCGATCTCCGCGTCGGACAGGCCCTCGTAGTAGCGGAGGACGAGCACGGCGCGCTGCCGCCGTGGCAGCTTGGCGATCTCGGTGAGCAGGGCGTCGCGTTCGGCGTGGCCGGTGGCGTGGTCGGGGCTGCGCCGGTCGTCGACGTCGCCGCCGCTCCCGGCGGGGACCTGCCGCCAGGAGCGGCGCCGCCACGACAGGAACTCGTTCACGACCATCTTGCGGACGTACTGCTCGGGCCGGTCCAGGCCGCCGATCTTGTCCCAGCGGGCGGATGCCCGGATGAGCGTTTCCTGGACCACGTCGTCGGCGAGGGCGCGTTCCCCGGTCAGCACGGCCGCGAACCTGACCAGGCCCGGTAGCCGCGCGACCGCGAACTCCTCGAATGTCATCGCACCTCCATCATCGGCGCTGTCACGCAATACACGCACCGATGACCCCGAAGTGTTGTTCGACGGGCCCGCCTTTTTCGGTCAGGCCGGGATGAAGGCACGGTTCGCCGTGACGGCGGCGTGGGCCTGGGCGGCTACGCGGCCATCCGGTTCGGTGATCTGGCCGTTGACCACGGTGCGGCTCTTGCCGGGGTGGACGACTCGGCGCGGACCGTGTACGCCGTGCCGGGGAGGACGGCGCGCAGGTAGTCGATGTTGAGGCTGAGGGTGAGCTGGGGGATGAAGGTGTCGCCGAGCGTGGCGGCGCCGATGGTCAAGCTCATCCGCACCAGGTACATGATCAGCAAGATCAGTCCGAGCACCACGGCGACGAGGGCGACGAGCTGGAGGAAGATCGTCACGTCTCCGGGGTTGACGACCGCGTGCGTGACGATCTTCGACATCTGGTTGGCCGCCTGGTCGACGTTCACGCCCTGGCTGACCAGGGCCGCCGAGAGGCCGTTCGCCGCGTAGATCGCCTTGCCGATGAGCAGCAGGCTCATGTTCGCGAGCACGACGCCCAGCACCAGTCGCTGGGCGATGTCCTTGACCGTGTACGACGTTTGGAGGCTCTGGTGCCCCATCAGCGTCAGGCCGGCGATCACGACCATCAGCACGAACACGGAGTTCGCGACTACCAGTGAGCCGGTCCACATCCCGCTCACTCGCGACCACTGATCGAGCTGGGGTGTGGACAGCAGCGACCGGTCGACCGCGCCGAACACGGGCACGATCGCCGACTTCACCACGTTGGCGAACCAGCCGCTGACCGCGCTGGACCTTGCAATTCAGGTCCAGGGCGCCGCACTGCGTCTCACCGCCGGATGGCTGATCGCTGGGCTTCGACGGCGTTGGCGAAGGTGACGGGGACGGCGACGCCGGGCGGGACTGCGGCGAGGGCCGCGGCGTGGCGGCCGGGTACGGCTCAGCCACCGACCCCGCGGGCTTTCCGGCTGCTCGATGAGCTGACGCCTGCACGGCACCACCGGTTACGAGTACTCCGGCGGCCAAACCCGCCAGCACGAGCGCAAGCAGGCGGTGAGTTCGGGCACGGGGTCCGGTCATCACGCACCCACGAACTGCATGAGGATCGAGACCAGCAACGGCGCGAGCGCCGCGCACGCGTAGCCGAGCGGGCCAATCAGATCGAGAACCCGCGATCGGTGTATGTACGGGAAGAACTCATCGCTCCGGCCATCGACAACTGGCTCGCTTCGGCGTTCAGCCCGGGCAAATCGAGGCCACGCTCGATGCCCTCGACGGTGCGCAATCGGTCGACGCGTCCCAGCAGGCGGCGATCGAAGCCGCCCGCACCGAGATCGACGAGGCGGACGCCGAGCTCACGCGGTATCGGGAAGCCCTGGAGGCCGGCGCTGACCCCGCAGTCGTGTCCGGCTGGATCGCGGACGCGCAGGCCAAGAAGGTCGCCGCCAAACGGCGCCTCAAGCTCACCTACCACCCGGAGGACAAGAAAATGATCGCCCGAGCGAGCCCGAACGATCATGTAGAAAATTGTGTCCGAGGGGCGATTTGTCCGAATACTACATGCCGCTGCGCACCGAGTTCGTGGTCGGTGAGCGCCGATGATCCGGTGGACTACCACGGGCGCGGTGGGGTTGTTGGCGTTGATCGCGGGTGTGGTGTCGTTCGGTCACATGCACGAGCTGGCCCGGGAAGCGGGCGAAAGGTCGCTTACGGCGGCGCTGATTCCGTTCTCGGTGGACGGGATGATCGTTGCCTCGTCGATGAGCCTGCTCGTTGACTCCCGGGCGGGGCGTCGCGGTGGTGTGCTGCCGTGGACCCTGTTGGTGCTCGGGAGCGCGGCGAGCCTGGCGGCGAATGTGGCCGCGGCGGTGCCGACGGCGGAGGGGCGGGTGATCGCGGCGTGGCCGTCGTTCGCGCTGATGGGTGCGTACGAACTGTTGATGCGGCAGGTACGCCACGCCGCGAGCAGTGGACTCGGGACCGACGAGCGACGAGGTCAGGCCCTCGAACGCGTTGCTAAAGGGGGTGGGCACGATCCGGGCATGGCATCGGTTGAGCTGTCGGGGGCCCAGGCGGCGGGGGTTGCGAAGCCCCGGACCGTCGTGTCCCTGCCAGGTCCGGGAGCTGTCCCGCAAGGTGCGGGCATTTCGCGGTCACGTGGGCGGATGCGCAGGGACACTCCGCGGCTGACCGAGGCGGCGGACCTCCAACAGCGCGCAATGGATTGGGCGCTGGGTAACCGGTCAGCCGACGGTTCGTTGCCGACCGGGCGGCGGATCGCCGAGCAGTTCGGGCGCAGCGACCGCTGGGGCCGTCTGGTCAAACAGGCCGTGGCAAGCACGCTTGGCACCGAGACCAACGAGGCCTCGGATGCGACCGAGGCCGCATGAACCCGGTGCGGGATGTAGAGGCGAACGTCCCGATGGGGCGGGTTCCGTTGACCGCATGTGGTTGGGGAGATGCGCCGGTATCGCCTGAACATGGCAGCCGTCGTGGTGGTCAGGTGTCAGGCGCTGTGCGTGGCGCGGATGCCGGCGAGTACGACGCGGGTCACTCGGACGGCGTCGGCGTGGGTGAACGGGCGGGCTTCGCGGGTGACGGTCAGCTGGACGGGGCCGGCGAGCATTTCGGCGAGGAAGGTGCTGTCGACCGGGGGGAGTTCCCCGCGCTCGATGGCCGTCTTCAGGCGGTGGTCGAGCGTGCTCAGGCGTCGTTCGAAGACCTCGTCGGCGATGGCCCGCAGTTCGGGGTTCTGGCGGGCTGAGGTCACGACGTTCAGTAGTGCTCGGCCTTGCGGGCTTGCGGTGGCGGCGGCGAGGGCTTCGAGGTAGTCGGCGAGGTCGGTGTCGATGTCGCCTGAGTCGTGCAGGGGCGCGGCGTCGGTGCCGAAGGCGGCGAGCGCGTCGGCGACGAGCGTGTTCCGGTCGGGCCAGTTGCGGTACACGCTGGTCTTGTTGACCTCGGCGAGCTTGGCGACCTGGTCGTAGCGCAGCCCGCCGATTCCGTCGCGGGCGATCAGCTCGGTGGCGGCCTGGAGTATCCGGCGACGCACCCGGGCGGTGCGGCCGCCCGGGCGGCGGGCCGGTTCTCGCGTGTGTCGGTCCTCGGCCACGGCCGGCAGCCTACAGCGGCTGCGCGGCGCGCAGCCGGGTGTTGCGTGCCTCGATGGCTTCCCAGGTGGCGGGGACCACGAGGTCGGCGCCGCCGCGCGCGAACTCCTGGGCCGCGGTCGCGTGGGGGCGCTGGCGTTGCTCGTAGGCGGTGAAGGCCGCCTCGATGTCGCCGGCGTGACGGCCGAGCTCATCGGCGAGGGTCCAGGCCCCGAGCAGGGCCAGGGAGGTGCCGCGCCCGGCCATCGGGGTCGCGCAGTGCGCGGCGTCGCCGAGCAGCACGACCCGTCCCCGGTGCCAGGTCGGTACGTGGATCTCGGCGATCGCGTCGAAGTAGAGCTCGGGATCGTGCTGGGCGGTCTCGATCAGCTCGGGGACCTTCCAGTCCTCGATCCCGGCGAAGGCCTCGGCCAGGATGCGCTTCTGGGCGGCCAGGTCGTGGTGGTCGTAGTCGATCGGGCCGGACCGGAACTCAAAGATCGCCAGCGCCTTGTCGCGGTAGCGGGCCACGCCCGCGAAGCGCCCGGGCAGGTTGAGGATCTCCGTCACGCGGGGGCCGCCGGGCGCGGCCGCCTGGTCGGGCGCGTCCCCGATCGCGACGAACACGCCGAGGGGCTCGGTGAACTCCTGCTCCGGGCCGAACACCAGCCGGCGTACCGCGGAGTGCACCCCGTCGGCGCCGACGACGATGTCGTAGGCGGCCTCGCGGTCGGAGGCGAAGGTGACCGCGACCCGGTCCCCGTCATCGACCAGCGTCGCGATGGACTCCTCGAAGCGCAGGTCGACCTGGTCGGTCAGGGCCCGCCGCAGGATGATCATGAGGTCCTCGCGGGGGAGCTCGATGTCATCCGCGGCCTCGTTGATCTCCTGCATCGGCATCCAGGCGACCGCCGCGCCGTACCGGTCGACGAACGTCGTCTGCTCGGTCATCGTGATCCGCCGCTCGCGCACCGCGTCCAGGATGCCCATCTGCTCGGCCGTCTCGAGCGCGTCGCCGCGTACGTCGATGGGCGAGCCGTTGACGCGCAGATGGTTCGCCCGCTCGACGATCTCGACCTCGTGCCCGGCGCGCGCCAGGTCGATGCCCGCACACAGCCCAGCTGCTCCCGCACCACTGACCAGGATCTTCATCATGTCTCCCCGTGAGCCTCTGTGCCCCGTACCAGCTATCGCAACAATAATCTGTTTTAGTAACTTATGGCAACAAGATGTTGCTTTAGCGTCGGTGGACGGCGGGTGTGGTCGCCGCGGTGGGCGTGACGGGCGGGGAGGGCGGCGTACCGGCCGCGAACACTGACCGCCCCGCTTGCCGCCACCGGCGCACAGGTGGAACGCACGCCCGGTGGAGCGTGTAAGGCGGCGGTAAACGGCGGGTGGCAACCTTGCGCATGAGGGAAATCTGACGCCGGCGTGGGGAGGCGGAGTGCCCGAGTTGCGCATGCATTTCACTGCTGACGATTTCGCGCGCACCCGCATTCTCACTGATCCGCACCCGATGTGGGAGCTCGTGCTGAGTATCGCGTCGGTGCGGGCGCGGTCGGTGCCGCCCGGGTATGTGCCGTGGCGCGCCTGGGCAGTCGAGCGGCTCAACCGGGTCCGGGACCGGCGGAGCATCGAGTTGCTGACCGCGCTCGTCCCGCCGAAAGGCGATTTCCCGGATTTCCTGACGCCGCAACCGCCGGGGGGCGGGCTTGAGGAGACGGTCGACGCCGTGCTGCGGACCCCGGCGAAGCGCATCCATTCCGAGCTCGCGGTCTGTGGCTGCGACACGCACCGGGAACTTCGGCGGCTGGCCGACGGCGAGCTGGAGAGCGTGCACGCGCTCGGCGATGCGGCGGTCTGGTACTACCAGACCGTGCTGGAGCCGTTCTGGTCGCAGGTCGATCAGGCGGTGCACGCGGACCGCGATCTGCGGGTGCACGATCTCGCGGCGGGTGGGCTTGATCGGTTGCTGGACAACCTGCCGCCGTGCATCCACTGGTCATCGCCGGTGCTGCGCGCCGACTACCCGGTCGATCGCGATATCGAGCTCGGTGGGCGCGGGCTCACGCTGATCCCGTCGTACTTCTGCTGGGGTGCGCCGGTCGCGCTGATCGACACCGAGTTGCCTCCGGTGCTGGTGTATCCGCTCGGCGATCCACCCGCCGTCGCCGGCGGTTCGTCGTTGCGGGCGGTGGCCCGGTTGATCGGCCGCACCCGCGCGCAGGTCCTGCACGCGCTCGATGTGCCCCGTACGACCACCGGCCTGGCTGATCACCTGAGGATCTCGCCGGCGTCGGCGAGCAAGCACGCGGCGGCGCTGCGCGGGTCCGGGCTGATCAGGAGCGTACGCCGCGCCAACACGATGGTGCACACCATCACGACCCTGGGCAGAGCCCTGCTCAACGCCATCCCCGAACCCGGCCGGGAGACGTGACGGGTCGCGTCAGCGTCGGCGGCGGGCGCGCCTGGCGGGCCGGGGGCGGTCGAGGCGGGCACGGATCTTGTTGCGCAGGTGCTTGGCCTCGGTGTCGTTCGGGTTGAGGGCGAGCGTGACGCCGATGGCCTCGGCGGCGCGCGGCCACCGGCCGGCGTTGGCCAGCCGGAGCGCCTCGTTGTAGTGCCAGTCCGCGAAATCGGCGAGCCGTGCGAGGGTTCGCAGGTCGCCGTGGCATCCGGGGCACGCCGGCGGCGGGCCGGTCAGGGGCCGGTCGCAGTGGGGGCAGGTCAACGTGAGGGGCATGTCAGTCGGCCTTGCGAATCGCGATCTCGTCGGCGCGGGTCTGCCATCCGTTGACCCGGGCCGTCAGCGGCCGCAGGCGATTCTGGTAGATGCCGGCGAGGCGGCGCGTGGCGGTTTCGGTGTCGGTGAGGTCCTGGCGGTCGATGTCGCGCTGGAGGGCGTCCAGCTCGCCGAGATACCGCTCGCCTTCCGCGCGGGCGGCCCCGGTGGTTCCTGCCGCGTGGTGCGCGACCTCGGCGCGCAGCCGGCCGACCTCCTCGGTCAGGTACTGCCGGAGCTGGTCGGGGCTGACGGCCGGCGGTTCATCGCGGTCGGGGAGGGCGCGACGCGCTTCGGTGATCTGGTCGGCGAGAAGTTGGTTGGCGCGGCGCCAGTCGAGGGGATCACCCGCTTCGTGCGCGGCGTGCCCGGTGCGGGCGAGGTTCTCGGCGCGGGTGCGGAGGCCCTCGGCGGCGCCGGGGTCGTGCCGTGCGACGGCGGCGATGAGGTCGTCGAGCGCGGCGAGCCTGTCGGTGAACTCGCGCATCGGCGGCATGAGGCCGGCGGAACGGTCGTCGGCGAGCCGGATGCCGCGGATGAGGGTCTGCGCTTCCAACAGCTTGTGGTGGGTCTTCACCGAATCCTGGCGTTCGGCGAGGAGCGCGTCGAGCTCACCGGCCAGCCGATCGAGCCGGGGCCCGGCCCGCAGCACGTCCTCCGGGAGCGCCGTCTCGCGTTTCTCCGACCATCCCGCGTGCAGCTCCCGGATCTGGCGGGCCAGTTCGTCCCAGGACGGCACGTCGCGGCGGGGGAGGTGGATGAGCGCGGTCGCCTGCGCGCCGGCGGAGGGCACGCGGGCGCGGGCGTGGATCGTCCAGTCGGGCTGGAATTCCAGGGTGACCTCGACCGGTGTGCCTTCGGGCATGTCCGGTGACAGGCCCTCGATGGTGACGTCGCCGATCGGGACGGGCCCCTCGATGATGCGTACGGTCAGCACTGAGCCGCGGCTGGCGGTCTTCAGCGTGAAGTCGGTGCGGTACGGCACGCGGGTCTCCGATGCCACCACCTTGTACGGCCCGTCCACCAGCTCGACGTGGAAGTCGTGGGCGAGCACGTCGCCGACGGCGCCGGTCTCTCCGGGCCGGCGGGTCTGCCGGGTGTCCACGACGAGCCGCTGGGTGTCAGCGATCCGTCCGCTGGCGTGGATCCGGACCGAGAAGGCGGTCTCCTCGTCGTCGTCGACTGGAACGTCGGGGAACAGGAATCGGCCGGCGGAGTCCGTCGTCTCCGTCAGGTCGATCATGCCGTCGTCCGACGCGAGGGTCACGGTCAGTCCCGAAGGCGACGTGACCTCGCCGCCCGGCAGGATCCGGCCGCCGATGTCGGCGACGCCGTCGCCGGGTTCGGGCTGGTCGAGTTCCAGGTTCCGGCTCCGGCTGGCCGCGGATCCGGCTTTCAGCGCCGCGCCGACGGCCACGCACAGGTCGGGGTTGAGGAGTTTCGGCTCCCGGCCGAACCGTTCGGCGAGCAGCTCGCCGACGAGCGGTACGCGCGATGATCCGCCGACCATGATGATCTCGTCGAGTTGCCCGGCGTCGATGCGGGCCTTGTCCAGGGCCCGGTCGCAGTGGGCGATCGTGTCGAGCAGGCTGGCCTCGATGAGCGCGTTGAATGCGTCGCGGCTGAACGGGACGTTGACGGTCATCGGCTCGCCGTCGAGGTCGAAGCCGTGTTCGTCGACGACGTCGGTCTCGCCGAAGCGGGACAGGTCGTGTTTGGCGCTTTCGGCGACGGCGGTGAGCTGCGCGAGGACCCGCTGGTGGGCGGGGTTCTCGGTGTCGATGTCGAGGCGGTAGGCCGGAAGCTGCTCGGCGATCCAGCCGACGATCCGCCGGTCGAAGTCGTACCCGCCGAGGTAGCGGTCGCCGTCGAAGGCGAGGCAGTCGAATCCGCTGCCGGGCTCCCAGCGCACGATGGACGTGTCGAACGTGCCGCCCCCGAGGTCGTAGACGCAGAACGAGGTCGGTGCGTCCAGGGCCTCGCCCCGGGTGTAGGCCATCGCGGCCGCGACCGGCTCGATCAGCGTCTCCACGACCTCCAGGCCCGCCGCGGTCCCGGCTTGGGTGGTGTCGGTCTTCGCGGTGGTCTCGAAGAACGCGGGGACGGTGATGACCGCGCGCGACACCGGCACGCCGAGCACCTCTTCGGCCATCTGCTTGAGATGGCGCAGGACGTGGGCCGACGCCTCGACCGGTGACAGCTCGGCGTGCCCGGCCCGGACCTTGTGGTTGGTGCCCATGGCGCGCTTGAAGAACCGGGCGGGCGGGTGCTGGTCGGCGCGTGCCTTGTGCTTGGCCCGCAGCCCGACGAGCGGCTCACCGTCAGGCCCGATCCACACCACGGACGGGATCGTCGGTGCCCGCTCGGGGGTGGTGACGACGAGGGCGTCGCCCATCGGTCGCAGCCGCCCGTCGGCGATCAGCCGGTCCCGGGCCGGGATGTCGGCGTCGGCGGGTACGGCGATGCAGCTGTTCGTGGTGCCCAGGTCGATACCGGCGATCAGGCTCATGCGTCGTTCCGTTCATCGGTGTTCGTGGTGGCGGTCTCCTCGCCGCGGAGGCCCAGGATGACTTGAGCCGGGCGCAGCAGCTCTCCGTCGTCGAGGCGCAGCGCGGGGCTGATCGTCCGGGTGACGACCAGCCGCTGATCGTCGGCGTCGACGGGCCGGTCCCGTACGTCCAGGACGTCGGCGACGGCGAGGTACGGCTCCCCGAGGGGATCGACGAGCCGTGCCCCGGATGCGTCGAGCGCGTTGCGGATGCGGCGGTCCAGCGCGGCCAGCAGGTCGGCCTGCTCGGTGAGCCCGGCGTCGCGCAGTACGGTGTCGTTGCGGGCGAGGAAGCCGCCGAGCTGGTGGCCGATCGTGGCGATGTCGCCCGCGAGGCCGGCGAGGCGGCCGCGGTCCCCGCGGCCGGCGGCGTTCAGCCGAGCGTCGACGATCTCCTGCGTGGTGGTGCGCATCAGGCGATGGACGACGCTGACCGGCGAGGGCGGGCGCCGCCGTACGGGCCGTTCGGGGAGGTCGTGCAGGGACATCGCGATCAGTCCACCTCGTCCTTCCACAACGGGGGAAAGCGCCACGGTTCCGGGTCGGGCAGCAGGTGCAGCAGGCGGTACGGGTCGACCTCCGGCGGCGGCTCGGGCGGCTCGGGCGGCAGATCCTCGGCGGTGACGTACTCGCCGGGACCGTGTTCGGGCCGATGAGTCCGGAGTTCGGCGAGCAGCCGGGTCTCCGGGTCGGCGAGCAGGCCCGCCGCCTCGTTGACGTCCGCGGGCCCGAGCGCCCGGCCGAACAGCCGGTAGCGTTCCGGCGCGCGCTCGATCCGCCGCCGGCGTCTGCGGATCCGGGCTTCGATGTCCGCCCGGCCGGTCACGTCGACCTCCAGGTCCAGGACCTGGAACGGCGTGAACCGGTACGGGTTGTGGCCGTCACGCCATTCCCACGGATTGCCGGTCACGTGCCGTCTCCCTCCTTGGTAGTCGCGGCGTCGACGAAGCGGTGCAGGACCGCCGCGTCGCGCGGCCACCACGGCTCCGCGGCCTGTTCCTCGCCGACGGCGTCGATCAGGGCGTGCGCCCGGGCCGCCTCCGCACGGTCGAACGGCACGTGATCGGCGATCCACTCCAGGACCTCCCGGCCCACCGCGCACCGCAGCGGCACTTCGGGCGTACCGGCCGGCTCTCGCGGCATCGGCACGGGCGGCCCCTGCTCCGGCTTCGGGGCGAGCCCGAACGCCGCGGCTCCTCCGGGCGGATCGGCTCCGGCGCGCAGCCGAGCCAGCCACGCATGGTCCTCCGGCGAGGCCGACGTGATCTCCGCCGCGGCGCGGTCCAGCAGCGTGCGCGCCGTCGCCTTGTCCGATTCCGTGCGAAGCGACAGCAGCGCCTGCGCGCCGACGGCGCGCACCGACCAGTGCGCGTCCTCGATACCGGCGATGGCGGCGGCATGGCGGCGGGCCTCCTCCGGGTCGCTGCGGACCGCGTGCGCGGCCGCCATCGCCAGGGCCTTCGCGTGCAGCGCGTCGACGCGGAAGCCCAGGCCGGGATCCAGCCGCCGGGCCCGCTCGAAGTGCCGGATCGCCGCACGCAGCGTCGGGGCGGCGATGGCCGCCGCGCGCCCGTTGGCGGCCTCGGTCTCCATGAGCCTCCGGCCGTGCCAGTACGCGTACCGGGCCAGCTCCGGGGCGAGCTCCCGCCCTGGGACCGCCTCCCGGCGTTCGTCCGAGTACGGCTTGAGCAGTTCGTCGACGGTGCGCATCACGGGTCGTGCCCGGTCGCCCCAGTCCTCGTTGATGGCCAGGGACTCCAGCCACGCCGAGGCGACGACCAGCAGCGCGCGGATCAGGCCGGGGTTGGCCGGGTCGATCCGCAGCCATGCGCCGAGGTCGCTGACCGCGCCGTCGTACGCGCCACCGTCCGCCGCGGCCGTGGCGTTTCGCACCGCGCCCCGGACCAGGTCGGCGCGCGCCCGGTCCGCGACGTCGGCGCCGAAATGCGCCCGCCGGATCAGGTCCACGTGGGCGCGGGCGCGTTCGGGATCGGTCTCGCGCAGCTCCGTGGCGCGGGTCAGGTGCGGCGCGAGCAGGTCCCGGGGCAGCCGTGCCCGGACGCGATCGACGGCCGGGGCGACGTCGTCATGGGGCATGACGGCCGCCAGGTGACGCGCCGATCGCGTCCAGAACGCGTCGTCGGCGTACAGCGCGGCCCAGTGCTCCAGGGCCGCGGCCCAGTGGTCCAGCGCGGCGGGATCACCGGCGGCCTCCAGGTCATAGGCGCGCGCGTGATGGGCGACGGCCAGGTGGTGGACGCGCCATACGCCGCCGTCCTCCTCCCAGGCGTGCAGCGCGGCGGCCGTCCACGGCTGCCGCTCGCCGTCGTGCACGAGCCGGGCGTACGCGGCGGCGTCCTTGACCGCCGGATCGTCCAGGTACGTGCGAAGGCGGCGCGCGTGGGCGCGCAGCCGTACGACGTCGGGGCCGCCCGCCGGAACGTCAGCCATCGGCGATCACCGTTACCGTGCCGTCGCCGGCCTCCAGCCGGACCGCCCGCACCGCGCCGCCCGCGTCGCGCGCCTGGTCCAGCAGCCGGAGGACGGGCGGCAGCACGTCGTCCACGCAGCGTCGTACGCCGCGCGCCGCCTGTTCCGCGCGGGTGGCCCAGGCCACGCCCGCGATCTTCCGGGAGGCCTCGCCGGACCAGGTCAGCCTCACGCCGAGCCGGTCGCGCAGGTGCGCGGACAGCCGCCGCAGTTCCGCCTCGGCGATCGCCGCCAGCTCGGCCGGGCCAAACGGCGCGAAGAGGATCACCTCGTCGAGCCGGTTGAGCAGCTCCGGGCGCAGGACCTCCCGCAAGGCGTCACGGATCCGGGTGACCGTGGCCGTGTCCTCCGGGGCGTCGAGGATGTCCGTGAGCGCCCGGTCCATCGACGTGCCGTCCGCGTCGTCGTCCGGGCCGGTGGATTCGGGCGCGGGGAACCGGGGCGCCGCGATGTTGGCGGTCAGCACGATGGTCGACTCTCGGGCGTCCCGCACCGGGCCGGCCGGGTCGCTCACCCGGCCCTCGTCGAGGAGCCGGAGGAGGGCGTCGTACACGTGCGGATCGGCCTTTTCCACCTCGTCGAACAAGAAGACGCGGCGCGGGTCGTCGCGCAGGCCGTTGGTCAGCCGCCCGGCCCCGAACCCCACGTAGCCGGGCGGCGCGCCGACGAACGCGCTGACCGACTCGCGCGTGTTGAACTGCCCCATCTCGAACGTCACGATCGCGTCCGCGGAACCGTAGATCATCTCGGCCAGCAGCCGGGCGGTCATCGTCTTGCCGGTGCCGCTCGGCCCGCAGAACAAGAAGGCGCCGCGCGGCCGGTCGCCGAAGCACAGGCCGTGCGAGATCGCCCGCTTGATGCCCTCGACGTGCGGTGCGAGCCGTTCGACCACCAGGTCCTGGCCGATGAGCCGTTCCCGGAACCAGGTCAGCGCCGCCTCGACACTCGACGGAGCCCGATCGGCGGTCGCGATCTCGGGTTCGGTGAAGTAGAGGCGGGCGAACCGGCGCACCGCTTCGGCGTCGATGCCCAGGTCGCCGAACAGCGTCGCGGTCAGCCCGTCGGGGGTCTCCAGCAGGGCGTCGAGCAGGTCCTTCTGCCCGATGTGGCCCGCGCCGCGGCCATCGGCGGCCGTCGCCGCGCGCCGCAGCACCGACCGCAGCGGCTCGTCCATGGGCTCCGGCTCCGGACGCGCCGGCCGGCCGGTGGGCTCGCCGAGCAGCAGGGTGGTCCGGGCACGAAGTCCGGTCAGGTCGTAGCCGCAGAAGCGGCAGGCCCGTTCCATCAGGCCGTCCGGGGCGGCGACCAGCGCGTGCAGCAGGAAGGCGACCGTGAGGTGCGTGCGCCCCAGCCCGGCCGCCTCGGCGGCCATCAGGTCGAGGACCGCGGCGCAGGCCGGGCTGAACGCGGTACGGGCAGGGCGTCCGTCGGCATCGATCGGATCGGGCGGCGACGCGTCCGCGACCCGGCGTGCCCACTTCTCCAAGTCCACCCGCCCGTACCGGGTCAGCAGGTCCACGGCGGCCGGTTCGAGCCGGGGCAGCAGGGCCGCGAGCAGCCGCCGCTCGTCGATCGGCGCGGTCGTTCCGGCTGCCGCGTCGGTACGGAGCGCGGCGAAGCATGCACGTGTGCCGGGCGTCGCCGTATCGGCGTCCAGATCGCTTCGGGGTACCGGAATGCGGGTGCTCCCGGCCTGGGCGACCAGCCCGGTGATCATCGCGTCGGCGCTGATCCGGTGCTGGGTGAACAGCGCAGCCGTGTGACCGTCGCCGACGCGGGTGAGTGCGATCAGGACGTGGGAGGGCTCGACCCGGGGGCTGCCGCAGGCCGCGGCGATCTCGACGGCGGCGGCGAACCGGCCGGTGGCCGCCAGCAGCCTCGGGTCGAATAGCTCGGCGGGCACGCCCAAGATCGTGGTCACGCGCGATCAGCCCCCAGCAGCCACTCGGCCGTCTCGAGCCAGTGACGTGCGCTGTCGTGGTCATTTCGGGCCGCCGCTCCGGACGCGGCGGCCAGCATCCGGTGCGCGGCGAGGAGCCGTCCGGGTGCGCCATCAGGGCTCGGCGCGGCGGGGAGCGCACGGGCGAGGTCGCCGGCCAGATCGGGGTCGGCCGCGGCGACGTCCGGCGCGAGCACCGCGGCGAACAACCCGCCGGGGTCGACGGGGCAGTACCGATGCCAGCGCGCGCCGTACCGGTCGATCAGTGCGCGGGCACCGGCGGCCAGGCCCGGGGCGTCGTCCACGAGGCCCAGCAGCAGGAGTGCGGTCTCCGACACCGCGTCCGGCGGCCGTTTCGCGGCCGCACGCAGCGCGGTGACCGCGCGCGCCCGGTCGCCGGTGATGACATAGCCGACTCCCGTCCACAGCCGCGCCATCGTGGCCGTTTCCGCCGTCGCCGTGGCACGTTCCAGATGCGCGCGCCAACCCTGCTCACCGGCCGGCCGCGGATCCGCGAGCAGTGCGGAAACGGCCGCGAGCAGCCGGGTACGCGGGTCGTCGGCCAGCCGCAGCGCCTCGGTGAACGCCCGGTGCGCCGCGTCCGCGTCGCCGCCGGACAGTAGGCGGCGCCCGCGGGCCATCAGCGCGTGGGCGAGGCGTGGTTCGGCCGCGCGGCACCCCGCGCCGACGGCCGCGACGTACCGGCGGACCGCGCGTTCGCCAGCGCCGTCACGTGCGGCGCGGTCGCCGAGCACGCACCACCATTCGCCGCGTGTCGCGGGTGCGCCGCTCGGCTCCACCCGGAGGAGCAGGGTCCATGCGGTCTCGGCCCCGCCGGATTCCGGTTCCGCGTCGATGGCCGCGAGCGCCCGCCGGGTCAGCAACACGCGGGTCCGGTGGGAGAGCCGGCGGACGGTCCGTTGATCCAGTGCGCGTTCCAGGCAACCGATGAGGTCGGCGCCGTGCCGGTCCAGGAGGGCGGCCAGCCGGTCCCCGGTCACCGGGAGCGACTCCTCAGGGCTTCCGCACAGCCAGCCGCGCACGACGTCCGTCATCGCGGCGGTGTGCACGAACCCGGGGTCGGCCTCCAGTACATCGAACAGCACGTGCACCGCCGTCGCCGGCTTCTCGGCCGCGACGGAGGCGAGCCGGCCGCCCAGGCGCGGCCGCGACGCGCGGATCTCCTCCGCCGTGTCCGCGGCCAGCAGATCCCGCAGCGCACGAAGATCATCCTCGGCCGACGACGGCCGCGGGCCGGGCGTCGGCTCGGCGGGGCGCCGTCCGGTCCGGGGGAACGCGATGGCGGCTCCCACGGCCAGCGTGCGCGCGGCACCCTGAGCCGTCAGGCTGAGCAGCACGGCGAACGGGGCGAACGCCGCGAACGCCAGGTAGCAGACGACCGCACCGAGATAACGGCCCGGGCGCGCGGCCGGTCCGCCTTTCAGACCGGTGCGCACGGCCGCGCCGAACGCGAACGCGATCGGCAGCGCGAGCGTCGAGGGCGCCGGGGACATGAACCAGGCGTCGTACGGATACAGCAGCAGGCCGGCCGCCCACGCGGCGACCGCGCCCCCGGCCACCAGTGCCCACTCGGCCGCCCCCGCACCGTCCGATACCGCCCAGGCCTGGCCATCGGCGCGCTGTTCGGGCGTCAAGCCGATGACGTAGCGAGCGCGCAGGCGGGTGAGCGGGGCGTGCAGAAGCGCGTATCCCGCCGAGGCGACGGCAAGCGGCATCGACGGTATCCACGCGAGCCCGTACCGGCCCGGCCCCCATCGCACGACCGCCACGAGCACCGCCGACACCAGCAGCGCGGACACCCCGGCGACGGCCGCCCTGACTCCTACACCGGACATCGTGCCGTGACCGTAATGGGGCATGAGGCGGCACGCGAGGACCTTGAACGGAGGGGAAAACTCGGCCCGGCCGAGTTTTCCGCCACGTTCAAGGTCCTCGCGGCCCGTTCGCGTCTCACTTAGTTTCACCGCGTAAACGAACGATGCGGTGGGGTGAGGATGTCCCCGGAACTGTCGTTTCGCGTACTCGGTCCACTAGAGGTCCGGCGACACGGCGAACTGGTCGCGGCGGGCCGGCCGAAGACGCGGATGGTCCTGGCCGTGCTGCTGAGCCGGGCGGGGCGCACGGTGCCGGTGTCCCGGCTCGTGGATGCCGTTTGGGGCGAGGATCCGCCGGCGAGCGTGAAGAAGAACCTCCACGGTTACATCCGCGCGCTTCGGCACGAGATCCTCGGCCGCCCGGACCGGATCCAGCGGTGCGAATCCGGCTACCGGCTGGTCGTGCGGCCCGGGGAACTGGACGCCGCCACGTTCGAGGCGCTGGCGCGCGCGGGATTCGCGACCGATGACACCGACGAGGCGTACCGGCTGTTCCGGCAGGCGCTCGAGCTGTGGCACGGCGAGGATGCCTACGCCGACCTCGAGCCGGTCCATCTCGAGGCCGCCCGGCTGCGCGAGATGCGCTTGGACGTGCTGCTCGGCTGGGCCGACGCCGGGCTGCGTCTGGGCCGGCCGTCCGACGTCATTGCCGAGCTCCGCTGCTTCAGCGCCCGGTATCCGCTTCGCGAGGATCTCGCCGCCCGGCTGATGGAGGCCCTGCGGCTGAGCGACCGGCACGCCGAGGCCCTGGACGCGTACGAGGAAACCGCGCGCACGCTGGCCGACCAGTTGGAGACCGCCCCGGGCCCGGAGCTCAGCGAGCTGCGGGCCCGGATACGGGCCGAACGCGGCCGCCGCCCCGGCGCGGCCGCCCGCCGCTGCGGGGCTCGCCGGCGTCGTGATGCCGCCGATCTCAGGACCGTCGAGGCGGCGGAGTACGCGGCCGCGTGGTGGCTCCCGCCGCTGCGCATGCGGCCGCTCGGGGAACGACCGTTCCGGGGAAGCCTGGACGTCGCGGAGGTGGGCGCCGTCGTCGTCGGTCACCTCCGCTGCACGCCGCACCGGCTGCTGCGCCGGCCGCGCGGCCCGGGCTGGGCCGATCGCGACCTGGTCAAGGTGGTGCTGAACCGCTCCCGTACGCGGATGCTGGTGCGCCAGGACGGTCGCGAATGCCGGGTCGAACCGGGCGACCTGGTCATGTGCGACATGACGCGGCCGTACGACATCACCGTTCCGGGCGCCTGCGACGTGACCTTCCTCGGGATCGCACGATCACAGCTGGGGCGCGACGCGGACGTGCTCAGCAGCCGGTCGGCGGTGCCGATACCGGCCGACACGGGGGTGACCGCACTGCTCTCGACCTGCCTGAAGGGGGTGAGCGAGCACGCGGATCAGGCGCCCGTCCCGTCGTTGCGGCACCTCGGTGACGCCTTGACGTCCCTGATCATGGCGAGCTTCACCGGGTCCACCGCCGAACGCGTGGACGTCCCCACCGGCCTGGCCGACCGAATCCTGGCGTACGTGTCCGCGAACCCGCACGATCCGGGCCTGTCGGCGGAGTCGGTCGCCGACCGTTTCGGCATCACGCCGCACCATCTTCATCGGCTGTGCCGCGGGCGGGGCGTCACCTTCACCGAATGGGTCCGGCGGCAACGCCGGCCCGGGACCGGCGCGGCGCGCGCGGGCCTGCGCTGAACTGCTCGTATACCGGCGATGTACCGGCCGGCGGCACGCTTCACCGCGGAGCTTGCAGCCGGCCATCTCGGGGGACGCGTGGAACACAGGTACGCCCGGCCTGCCGAAGCCGTTCGTGGATCATCGCCCGTGCGGGGAGAGGTTGCGGTCGAGGTGCTGGGGCCCCTGCACCTCATGGTGAACGGCCGGGACGCGACGCCGCGGGGATGGGTGCAGCGGTCCGCGTTCGGCGCGCTGGCATGCCGTGCGAACGAACCGGTCAGTGTCGACGAGCTGGCGGACGCGGTGTGGCCGGTCCGGAAGCCGCGGTCGCCGCGCAACGCGCTGCAGGTCGCGGTGCATCGCATGCGCGCGAGCTCCGGCCGGCCGGAGCTGGTCGCGCACAGCGGTGACGGCTATCAGCTCACGCTGGCCACCGAGGAGCTCGACGCCGCGTGTTTCGTGGCCCGTGCGACGAGCGCCCGGACCAGCGCTCAGCAAGGTGATCTGCCGGAGGCCAAGCGGCTGTTCGACGCCGCGCTCCACCTGTGGCGCGGCCCGATGCTGCCAGACCTGCAGGACGTCCCGATCGTCGCCGACGCGACGCAGTGGCTGACCCAGCAGCACCAGAGCGTGGTCGAGGACGCCGCGGACGTCGGCGTGGCACTCGGCGGCGACTCGGAGCTCATCGGATCGCTGACCACCTGGACGCGGCTCTACCCCCTGTCGGAGCGGTTGCGCGGCCGCCTGATGATGGCGCTGTACGCCGCGGGCCGGCTCGCCGACGCGCTGAACGCCTACCACGCCGCCCATCGCCTGTGGATCCGCGAGCTCGGCGTGGAGCCCGGGCCTGAACTGCGCGACCTGCACCAGCGCATGCTCAACGGGACACCGGCCGAGGAGCTGCGCCGGACGCTGTCCACGTGGCCGGCGGGCCGCGACCGGATCGTGGGCGGCGCGTCACCGGACCTGGCCGATGCCGCCGCTCCCGCGCGCACCGGCGACGGGGCCGCTCCGATCCCCCGCCAGCTGCCGCGCGACGTGGGCGACTTCGTCGGGCGCACCGATGAGCTCGCCGCCGTGCATGCCGCGCTCGCGACGGGCGGCGTGTGCGTGATCTCGGGCCCGGCGGGCGTCGGGAAGACGGCGCTCGCCGTACGGGCCGGCCATCGGCTGGCCGAACGGTTCCCCGACGGTCAGCTGTACGCGGACCTGCGCGGAGCCGGCGACCGAGCTGGCAGCGCGGTCGCCGCGGCGTTCCTGCGTGCGCTCGGCGTCGCCGACACCGCCATCCCGCCGGACGCCGGCGATCGGGCGGCGATGTTCCGGTCGATGCTGGCGTCTCGGCGCGTCCTGGTGGTGCTGGACGACGCCGCTGACGAGAGCCGGGTACGGCGGCTGCTGCCCGGCGCCGGTGCGTCGGCGGTCCTGGTGACCGGTCGGCCGCGGCTCTCCGGTCTGACCGATGTGACGTCCGTCGAGCTGGATCTGCCGTCCGATGCCGACGGGCGGCGCATGCTGGCCGCGATCGCCGGGGCTGCGCGCATCGACGCCGAACGCGAGGCGACGGCCGAGCTGGTGCGTCTGTGCGGCCGGCTGCCGCTGGCGCTGCGGGTCGCCGCGACACGGCTCACCGCGCGCCGGCACCTGATGGTCGGCGAGCTGACCTCGCGGCTTCGCGACGAGCGGCGACGGCTGGACCTGCTGCGGTTCCACGACCTCGACGTACGAGCCGGCCTGGCCCTCGGGTACGACGCCGTGCCGGAGCCGGCGCGGCGGCTCCTGGGGCGGCTGGCCGGCCTTGACGTCCCCGATTTCGCCGCAGGGACAGCGGCCACGCTGCTGGACACCGCGCGGGGCGAGGCCGAGCAGCGGCTCGACGAGCTGCTCGACGCCCGGCTCATCGACGTGGCCGGACGCGACGCCGCGGGCCGGGTCCGCTATCGCCTGCACGACCTGGTGCGCGTCTATGCGCGCGAACGCGCGGAGGCCGGCGAGCGGCCCGTCGAGACCCGGACCGCGTCCGGACACGCCGTCGGAGCATGGCGCCCACCGGCCGAGGCGAACGTGTTCCACGACGAGCCGGTCTGCGGCCGACGGTGGCAGGCGCCACGACGGCGGCGCGCGGTTCCGCGCTCGACGCGACGCGCCCCTTGACACGCTCGCGGGTCATCGTCGGGGCCCGCCGATGAGTTCGCGTTCCCGGCGGGAAAGGGCGGTCAGCCGGCGGACTCCGCGCACGGCGTCACGGACCGTCCTGTACGCGCCGATGACACCGGCGGCCAGGACGGCGAGGGCGGCCGGCCAGGTCAGCACCGACTCGAACGCGTGCGCGGGACGGGCGGGCCCGAGCAGCCCGTACACCGCGGCGCCCCCGGCACCGATGCCCAGCCCGGCGGCCAGCAGCGGGCCGCCGGACAGCAGCGGCAGCAGGCGGGGCCGGGTCACCGCGACCGGCCCCCATCTCCGTGGCATCACGCGGTCGACGACCCAGGCGAGCTCGTACCGGATGAGGTACAGCTCCCGCTCCGGCCCGCCGCCGGGCGCCCCGGAGGGCACCGGCAGCCGCCAGCGGGACGGCAGCGGATACTCGGGCAGGGTCAACGGCGTCGCCGCGCGGGTCCGCGCACTCAGCCGCCGGGCGCCCCAGGCGCAGCCCACCCCCGCCACGACGAGCCCTGCCACACCGGCGACGGCTCGAGCCGGCACCGTGCCGGGCGACGCGGACACGATCGCGGCGAACACTCCGGCGAGCCCCCACAGCGCGATCGCGACCGCCCACACCACCGGAACCAGCAACCCGCGCACCCACCCGGCCGGGCGCATCCTCATGGCCGCCCCTTCAAGCTCGAGCCCGCCTGCCGTCCGCTGATCGGTCAGTTCGACTCGTTCCACAGGATGTTCTTGTGCCACATCCACCCGCAGTGCTTCGTCCAGCGGGTGGAGTAGGAGATCACCCACCAGCGGCGATTACCGTCGGCGTAGTAGATGTGCACCAGGCGGTGCGACGGCACCTTGAACTTGACGGGCGAGCCGGCACGCTCGTCCGTGTGCGCGACCGTGGTCTTGTGCCGCGTCCGCCGCTGCCCCAGATCGCCGGTGCGGCCGGAGCAGTCCGGGACGTGGTACGGCGTCACCGTACCGCCCGGCGACGCGGCCGCGGCGTACGCGGAGGGGACGGCGACGACGAAGCCGGCCGTGAGTGCGGCGCCGGCCATCGTGGCCGCCGTTGCCGTGCGGATTCTCATGCGTGTCTCCCCGAATCGGTTGCTTGTACGAACGCGGTGGACGGTAGGCGGCCCCGGTTTCGGGTCGCTTACCGGAAGGGTCCGCGACGAGTAACCATCGCGCGTCACCCTTGGCGGGCCGCCAGGAGGTTTGTCAGGAGGTCCTATGCGGTCGACGGGGTGGTCGCTGTTCGTCGTGCTCGTGGCCGGGTTGCTGGCCGCCTGCGGGCGGACGGAGCCGGGCGTGTCCTTGGCGAACGGGCGGGAGCTCCGGCAGGTGTGGCACGTGCCGGTGGCCGTCACCGACGTGGTGGCGGTCGCGGACACGGTGGTGGGGCTGAGTGCGGGCGCGTCGCTGCTCGTGTTCGTGGATGCGGCGTCCGGCCGGGTGCGTGCGCGCGTCCGGCTGCCCGGCGCGGTGGCCATCAACCGGTCGCTTCGGGCCACCACGGACGCGCGCGGCCGGAACCTGGTGGCGGTCGACCACGGCCCGGAGAACGAGGTGTATGACCTGAACGGCCACCGGATCTGGCGGTCCGCGTCCACCGGCCAGTTCTACGCGGGCGGGGCGACCCTCACGCTGGCCGCCTCGATCGCGTCCACCGGAGCGGTGATGCGCATCGACGCCGTGGGCGGCCGCGCGGCGGTTCGAGTGCCCGTTGACGCGGCCGTGGTGCCGTTCGGACCGTGCCTGGCCCAGGGCGGCCCGCGGCGGTTCGCCTGGTGCGCGCACACGGCCGGCCAGGATGACGGCGCGCGGCTGCTCGACCTGACGAGGCCACGCCCCCGCCGGCTGCGTCTGTCGCCGCCGGCTGGCGACGGGTGGACGGCCGAGGCGGCGGCCGTCGACGGTGATCGGGTCGTCGTCTACTGATACCGGCCGGTCGCGACGGGCGCCGAGATCGGCTGCTATCGGGGCCGGGATGGGTGCCGGGTCGGCCTGGCCGGCAACGGCTACGGCGAGCCGCTACGGCTGACGCCGGCGACCGGCCCGGCCGCGGACGACCCGGTCGTGGCCGCCGAGAGCGACCACGGGCGCCGGATCCTGGACGCCCGCACCTGCACCTGGCGGACCGGGCCCGGCGCCATCCCGTCCTCCGGCGCCCTGAGCCCGGTCCGGCCGCCGATCGTCCTCATCCACGACGGCGTCGCCTACGTCGCCGAGGCGGTGGGACCCGGCGGCCACGGTGACACGCAGGTCGTCGACCTGCGGACGAGGAGACCACGGCCCGCCATCACGGCGTCGGTGAAGGCGATCACCCGGCAGGGGTACCTGCTGTTCGCCGGGGATCCCGGGATCGCGGCGTTCCGGGCCCCGTAACCTGACGGTGTCCGGCTCGCCGCACGCGTAAGTGCGCTGAAACCGGTGATTCCTAGCGTTTCGGGAATGGTTCGTGGGGACGAGCGGGGCGCGGGGGCCGTCGAGTACGCGGGGCTGGTCGTGCTGGCCGCGCTCATCTTGGGCGGCCTGGTGGCCGGGGTCGCGCCGGGCCGCGTGAGCGCAGGTCTGCGGCGGACGATCTGCGCGGTCTTTCATCCCGGGCAGTCTTCGGGGCAATGCGCGTCCACCGGCGGCCGGCGCAGGGCCAGCGGCCGCCCGGATGCGTACAAACCGCGGCAGGCATGCACGGTGCGCAGCTCCTCGACCCGGTACGGCGGGCACGTGACGGTCCTGTCGGTGGACATCGGCCACGGCGTACAGCTGGTCGAGCAGACCGACTCCCAGGGGCATGTGACGGTGACGGCCGTCGGGGACCGTTCGGTGAAGGCCACCGCAGGGGTCGGGGCGGGCGCCCAGTGGGGCAAATCGGTCAACGTCGGCGGGGGCGCCGACGCGGAGGCCGGCGGCACCATCCGTACCGGGGACAGCTGGAACTTCGACAGCAAGAAGGACGCCGATGAGTTCATCGGTGAGATCAAGAAGGACGCGTACTCCAAGGCGGCCGAGCACACCGGCGTTCCAGTGCTGGCCGGGCCCGCGTTCGTGTACCGGCACAGCCCATGGCGGCCGAAGGTGCCGAAGCCGGACGTCTCACGCTACTCCGTCGAGTTCGGCGGCAAGGGGTCGGTGGACGCCGGTGCCGACACCGGCTCCGGCAAGAAGCACAAGGCGAAAAGCGGCGGGAAGCACCGGGTGGGGAAGCATCGGGCGGGCAAGCACCGGGCCAAGGACGGCTCGGTCCGCACCGACGGGCGTAAGGGGGTGAACCCCGACCTCGCGCAGGGCAGCGGCGAGGTGACCTTCGGCCAACAGGAGACGGTCGAGGTCGACCACGAGCATCACACCTACTCCGCGACCATCGACGTGCACCAGTCGGCGACCGCCAACGGTGACGTGGCCGGAAAAGGCCCGGACCATCCGGTCGGCGAGGAGAGTGACGGCGCGGTGAAGGTGACCACCGACCGGCACGGCAACGTGATCGCCGTCGACATGACCCAGACCAAGACGGTCAACGGCAAGACGACGGTGACGACGTCGCATCTGCCGGTCACCGACGCCAACCGTACGGAGGTCGTGAAGGATCTCGGCCTCTACGGCGCCAACCCCCCGCTGCCGACGCACCTGCTCTGGGACGACCTGGCACCCACCGAGGACCCCGGCACGGCGGGCAACGACTTCCAGCGCGAGATGTACCGGCACGCGCAGGTCACCAAGGTCACCTACGACACCTCGAGCAGCAGCAGCGACGGGGACGTCGAGGGCAAGCTCGGCCTGGAGGTCGGCCTGGGCGTCGAGGCGGAGACCGAGGACCAGCGGGTCACGGGCGCGCAGTACCTGGGGCCGCCGGGTCCGGACGGCAAGCGGCACTATCAGCCGTGGAAGGAGTGCACGGCGTGAGCCTGGTTCGTGCGTGGCTGGCGGCGATCGGCGTGTATCTGGCGGGCGAGCTGATGCTGGGCATCGTGGTGTTCACCGCGCGGCCGCCGCTCACCGGCGACCCGGAGGTCGCGCTGCTCTGGGGAGCACTGCCCGCCCTGATCATCTACGCGGCCATGTCCGGCACCGCGGCCGCGCTGCACCGGGGCGCCGGCCCGCGCCACTGGGCGGCGGTGCTGTCCGTTCCGGTCGCCGCGCTCGCCGCGTCCACCGCCCTGTCGGTCGCCCTGGGCGGCGCAGGAGACATCGCCGGGCTAGTCGCGAACACGGTCGCGAGCGCGGCCGGCACGATCGCCGGCTGGCAGGCGACGGACCGGCTCCGCGCCCGCCGTCCCGGCGAACCGAACCCGTACGGCACCTGAGGCCGAGATGTCACAGACCGCAAAGCGCGCCGCGATCCTCGGCCTTCTGGCCGCGATCACGATCGGCGCGGCCGCCGCGCTCACGTCGGTCGACGCACGGATCGGCGTCCGAGCCTCGGCAGATCCGGACACGGAGGCGCAGTTCGCCACGAACTGGCTGCTCGGCGCGGTGTTCGCCTACACGTCGGGCAGCGTCATCGGGCACGTCTGCGCGCTTCTCGCCGGCTACCTCGGCACCCGCTGGTGGGGTCCACGCGACGGCGTACTCGCCGGCGCCAGCATCGGAGTGGTCAACCTGGCCACGTCCGCGAGCCTGGCCGCGTTCATCACCCGCGACGGCGGCGCCATGTCCGGGTACGCGCCCTACGTCGACCCGAACCCCCTCCACCAGCCCGCGGTGCTCATCGCGGTGCTCGCCGTCCTCGGCACGGCCGTCCTCGCGGCGCGGATGGGCGCGAGCGTGGGAGAACAGGAGCGTCCGCTTCCCGGCCTGATCACACTGATCATCGTCATCCCCGTCATGCACCTCATCGCGTTCTTGGTGCTCACGCACCCATGACGCCGTCAACCCTCTCTCTCAGGAGTACTTCACGATGTCATCGCAGCCTGGTCGCTTTGATGATGCGCCGATCGCGGCGGACTGGTGGCGGCGTCTGGTCGCCTGGCTGGTGGACGGCGTGGTGGCCGGTCTCGCATGCACGGTGATCTTCTACGGGCTGCTGGCCGCCGCGACCCTGGGGAACGTGCGCGACCTGCTGGTGGCGGGCGGACCGCCCGAGCCGTTCCTCCAGATCGTGCGCGTCGGCATCTTCACCGTGGTGCCCTTCTTCTACTTCTGGCCGCTGCACGCCTCGATGAACGGCCAGACGCTCGGCAAGAAGCTGACCGGCATCCGCGTCGTCAAAGCCGATCTGTCGCCCCTGAGCGGTACCGACGCCGCCGTCCGCGCACTCGCTTATCCCGTCCTGTCATGGTTCGCCGCCTCCGTGTACATCGGCATCGTCTACTACCTCATCGACGCCCTCTGGCCGCTGTTCGACCGGCCCCGAGGACGGGCGCTGCACGACATGATGGCCAAGACCCTCGTCGTCAGGTGTCAGTGACCGGCGAGTGCCGGCGAGCGGAGGGCGGCATGCGTCTGTACCTGTTCCAGGTCGGGTCCGTACGGGACAACGGTGTACCGATCACCTGCGCGCTGATCCGCGCCGACGACGGTACGAACGTGCTGGTCGACACGGGCGCGCCGGCGGAGATGACCGGCGACCCGGAAGCGCCGTTCGCGGTCGCCCCCGGCGAGGACGTCCTGGCCCGCCTGCGGAACCTCGGCCTCGCCCCCGACGACGTGCACATCGTCGTCAACACCCACCTGGACCCCGACCACTGCGGCCACAACGACGCCTTCCCCGCTTCGCGCATCATCGTCCAGGAGGCCAACCTGGCCGCCGCCCGTACCTCCGGCGAACTGCGTTATGAATGGCAACGCGCGCACTGGGACGCGCCTGGACTGCGCTACGACACCGTCGACGGCGACCACGAACTACTCCCCGGCGTCAAGCTGGTCGCCAGCCCGGGCCACGCGCCCGGCCACCAGTCCGTCCTCGTCCACCTGCCCCGGACCGGTCCTGTCCTGATCGCCGGGGACGCCATCGCCGCCGCCGACCAGACCGACCCCGACACCCGCTTCGTCGGCATGTTCGACGACGACGAACCCGCCGTACGGGCCAGCACCCGCCGCCTCATGAGCCTGGACGTCACATTCATCGTGCACGCCCACGACACCCACCAATGGAACAACGGCCCGGGCGGCCTACGCCTCAGCCCCGAGTACTACGACTGAACCAGGACCACCGAACCGTGCCGCGACGGACGCCGCGCGGCACGGGCCGCTGGCCGGGGCCGTGCACAACGCCGGGATCTTCGACGTCGGAACCGTCGCGGACATCGACGAGCAGGCGTGGGACCGCCTGGTCTCATCAAGCTCACAAGGGGCGTACCCGCTCAGCAAGGCCGTGATCCCGCTGATCGGCGAGGTCGGCGGCAGCGTGATCGTGCACATCGCGTCGCACGCTCGGCAGCGAGGCCGTGGCGACTGAACCGCTCTGGCGCGTGCGTGTGGACCTTGCGGCCGGCATCGCTGCAGAACGCGGTCTCCGGCGCCTCGGCGCCCCGCGCCCCGGGCTTCACCGCGGGCAGCCGCGACGTGCGCACCCGTTTGTTGACCGGCTTCCCGCCCGGGTTCAAGCGTGACCAGCCTGGTTCCCAGGGTGGCCCGGATGCGCGCGCATCGGAGCTACCAGCTCGGTCCGCTGCGCGTTCCGATGATGCTCGAAAGCGCAGCGCGCTTGAGAGGGCCCAAATCGGCGACGTGCTCAAGCGCGGCGCATCGGTGAACGGGCCGTGATTCCCATTTGGTCCGCCTGTCTGCCGTCATCAGCGTGCGTCTGGCCCGTGAGGGAGGAGGGCGACGGAAGGTGGGTGGGGATGCAGACCGTTGGGCGGGGAGACGAAGAGGATCTTCTCTGGGATTGGGCCCCGGGCGGACGAAGGGGGCCGGAGCGTCGGCTGTCTGATCATGGTGAGTTTGAGGGTGGTTTGCGGTTCGCGTTTTATGGGCGTACGTCGACGGCGGATTATCAGGATCGGGTTTCCTCGGCTGGCTGGGATGGCGTCTCGGGGTGTGGTGTAGAGGATGCGTCCCACCTTCGCGGCGACGGCCGCCTCGATCGCCGCGCGGTTCAATGCCACCCCGTCGGCGTACGGGTCGTTGCTGGAGACCAGCAGCAGCTGGTCGGCCCCGGCGAACGCGCGCCGGGGAGCGAGACGGGGCGGCGTAATCGCCATGGCACACCTCGACGCCGCGGTCGGCGAACCGCCGGGCCTTGGCGGGGACGCGTACGGCGACCGCGAGCTCGCCGGCCGGCAGGCGCCCGGACAGTGAAGCTCGAGGCTCGCTTGGTTGGCCTGGAGAGGTCAGGGGATGGCTCGGCGATAGTTCGTACGTGAAACTAGGTTTCGTCGGTTGTCGCCTGGCGCTGGAGGCTTCGTGGGGGCGCAGACGAGCCTGCGAATTCATTTCAGCAGTGCGGATCTGGCGCGGACCTATCTGGCCGACCTGCCGGATCCGGTGTGGGAATCGGTGCTCAGCATCCATCTCCTGCAGGCCCGGCGAGCGCTGTCGGTGTTCGGGGAATGGCGGCGCCGCGTCGGCCGGGAGCTGCACCGGCGGCGGCTCGTGGACCAGGTGCGGGCCGGCCTGTTCTCGGTATCTCCCGCTTTCGGATACTTCCCCGACTTCCTCACACCCCCGGAGGGGCGGCTCGGCCTGGACGCGGCGACGGAGGCGATCGTCGCCACGCCGCCAGCGCGCGTCGGCGCCGAGCTGCGCAACCTGACGGCGCCGCGGAACGGTGCATATCTCGCCGCCCTGGCCGGGCGCCAGCCGACCGCCCGCCGTCGGCTCGCCGCCACGCTGCGCCGCTATCACGCGGCCGCGGTCGCGCCGTACTGGCCGGACATCACCGCCCGCGCCCAGGCCGACCGCGTGCTGCACGCCCAGGCCCTGTGCACGCGCGGAATCGACGGCGTGCTGGACGGTCTCGGGCCGCGCATCCGCTGGCGGCCGCCGGTGCTCGAGGCCGATTACCCCGTTGACCGCGACCTGGTGCTGGACGGACGCGGGCTGGTGCTGGTCCCCTCGTACTTCTGCTGGCGGTACCCAGTGACGCTGGCCGATGACGCGCTGCCACCCACGCTGGTCTACCCGATGGAACACGACCGCGAATGGCTCACCCCGAGCGCCGGATATCCCGTCGGCCCCTCCGCGCCGGCGGCCCGCCTGCTCGGCCCCACCCGCGCCGCCATCCTGCGCGCCACGACGGCCGGGGCCACGACGGGCGAGCTGGCCGACCGCGTCGGCATCTCCCCGGCGGGGGTCAGCCAGCACACCACGATCCTGCGAGACGCGGGCCTGATCACCAGCCACCACCGCGACCGCCACACGGTCCACGTCGCGACCGAGCTAGGCACCGCGCTACTGTCCGGCGGCCGACCTCCGCACTGACAAGGCATGTCGGCACCGACCCTCCTGGGGGCCGCAGTTCGGTTCCCCCTTGCGGGGGCCGGGCGGCGGACGCCACCCGGCCCCCGCAGAGTCGGGTCATCCGCCGACGTCTGTGACGGTGACCGTCGAGGACGTCGATGACTTCTTGACGGTCAGCGGAGGCGCCGACGAACGCGACGACGACGCGGCAGCGGTCGGCGGCCAGGGTGCGTCCCAGTTGCAGGTGCTGTTAGCGCCGCCGTGCGCAAAGTGGCAGCCCACCTGGCTGGAGCAACCGTGCAAGCTGCCCGAGATGCTGACGTTACACGCCTTCCAGACGAGGATGCCATTCTCTTGGTAGTCCTTGTTGCACGCGCCCCAGTGTCCGGACCCGAGGCCGTTGACACAGGCGCCGTTGCGATGCAGGTAGTAGTTGCCGTCCGAAGCCGGCGTCAGCTCGTACCACCGCGTCTCAGCGGCGTACCCGTTCGCGCTGGTGTCCTTCACCCACCACACGTCGCCGTTGGCGTGCCAGCAACCGTTCGCTCCTGTGGTGGAGACGCACGTCTTGATCGACGGCGGCGTGCCGGCCTTCGCCATGTCGCGTTCCCAGGTGGGGTCCGCCGATGCCGGCGACGCGAAGAACCCGACGAGCGCGGCGATGAGCACGGTGAACAGCCCTGTAGATAACGCGCGCTTGCGCATCGTTCTTCCTCCGTTCGTTGCCCTTGCTGTCACACGGACAGGCAACCGGAGACGGCGACCGAACCGCAGCACGCTTCACTCTGGCCTTAACGCCGCAGGTCCCCGGACGGGGCTCAGGACCGGACGAACTCCATGATCGGCTCGGTTTGACCGACGATGGAGTGGCCGGCCGCGAGTCCCGTCCCAGGACCGGCCACAGGTGCGGATTGCCAGCCGACCCCTCGCGATGCCGTCACCCAAGCGATCTTCCGAGCCGCGCTCAGCCTGCACTCCGCCGCCGAAGCCACCAACGACCCAGCCATCAGCCGCTTAATCCACGAAGCGCTCGCCGATCTCGACACCGCAATCCAGGCTCTCAACGATGCTCTCCGCCGCGCCACGCTCCAGCGATCACCTGGCGCCCCGCATAACCTCGACTGACCCCTGCCCGAGCAGGACACAGTTCCGCCGACAACTCATAGCTCCCCCTCTGCGGCTAGCCTTTGCTTACTCGAATGGGTAAGTAGCCCTCACTACGGGTGACTTCTCACCTCAGGAACCACTAGCGTTAGCGCGCAGGGGGTAACCGCCCGGTTCGGCGGCCCCGTCCGGCGACGCAGCATCCAGACCCCGTGCCGCCACCGAGACCTGGAGAACACCAGCCATGGTGCCTTCCCCGCCGAACCGGGCCCCGCTCGCACTCACGCAGCAATCCGCCCAGCGGATCGCGCCGCGCAGCACACCCCAGGCCATATCCAAGCGCCACCTCACGCAGCCCGGAAGCCAGACCAGGCACAACCGTGCGACGTGGTGCGACACCACCAGAGCCTGGCGGCGCCAGGGACTGTCTGAAACTTCGTGTGCGGGGTGGTGATCGTTTCTGGTTGAGGGTGATCCGGTCGCCGTAGTACAGGGTCAGGGCGTTGAGGGCGTGTTTCCATCCTCGGGTCTGTCCGGTCACGTTGGCTCGTCCCTTGATCGGGTTGCGGATGACCAGGTAGAGGACCTTGAGCGCGGCTTGTTCGGTGGGGAAATGCCCGCGTCGGCGGGCGGCTTGGCGGAACCGGGCGTTCAGGCTCTCGATCGCATTCGTCGTATAGACGATCTTGCGGATCTCCGGCGGGAAGGCCAGGAACGGGGTGAATGTGGGCCAGGCCTGGTGCCAGAGCCGGACAATCGCCGGATAGCGCTCGCCCCACTCGGCTTCGAACTCGGCGAACCGCTGCTCAGCGGCGGCCTCGGTCGGGGCGCCGTAGATGTCGCGGAGGTCCTTGGTGATGCGGCTCCAGTGGGCTTTGGAGGCATACCGCAGCGACGAGCGGACGAGGTGGACCACGCACTGCTGCACTGTGGCCTGTGGCCAGACCTCCTCGATCGCCTCGGGCAACCCTTTGAGGCCGTCACAACAGGCGATGCACACATCGGCCACGCCCCGGTTGCGCAGCTCGGCCAGCACGGTCATCCAGTGCTTGGCGCCCTCGCCGCCGGTGCCGACCCACAGGCCGAGGACGTCGCGTTCGCCGGCGCAGTTGATGCCCACCGCAACATAGATCGGCCGGTTCGCGACGTTACCCTCGCGGATCTTCACGAAGATCGCGTCGATCAGCACCACCGGATGCACACTGTCCAGCGGTCGCGCTCGCCAGGCCTCGAGCTCGTCGACGACCTTGTCGGTCACCCGGGACACCAGGTCGCGGGAGACCTCGACCTGGTAGATCTCGGCCAGGTGCGCCCGGATCTCACCCGTGGTCAGGCCCTTGGCATACAGCGAGATGATCGACTCATCGAACCCGGCCACCCGGCGGGCATGCTTCGGCACGATCCGCGGGCTGAACTCGCCGGTTCGGTCCCGCGGGACTTCGATCTCGACCGGCCCGACCTCCGTCGACACAGTCTTGCGGCTACTGCCGTTGCGATGGTTACCGGTCGGCTCGGCCGGACGTTCGCCCTTGTCATAACCCAGATGATCACTCATCTCGGCCTCAAGCGCGGCCTGCAACACCGTCTTGGTGACCCCGGCCAACAGACCGTCCGGCCCGACCAGCGACACCCCCTCAGCCTTCGCCCGCTCGATCAACTCGGCGGCGAGCTGCACATCCAACCCACCCGCCTCCGCCTCATCGTCGATGCCCGTCACAGTGATCCTTTCCAGCCAGAGCAACCGCTCCAGCGTTCCGGATCACCACCCCGGCACACACGATCTTCAGGACAGTCCCGCTTGTTGATCGGACTCAGGTCTGGTGGCGGTCGCCTGTGAGGTAGGCGATCCCGCCTAGAAGGCTGTTGTGCAGATCTGGATCATTAGCATGCCACCTGTTTATCGGTACGAGTCCAGGTGGTATGAGCTCGAGATCGGTGAAATATGCGGCGATCTCCTCTCGGCTTCGATTTATCGCTCGTGCGCCTGTCTGTGCGTAAATCCGATCGATCTCCACTTGTTCGTTGTCCTGCATTCCTTCGCGCCAGCCCGTGGATAGCGCTAGGTAGCTTCCCGGAGCCATCCATGTCCGCACGCCTGCGATTATTCGGCTGGCGTCGTCGTTCTCGAAGAAGTGAAGCATCGAGATGACGAGTACGGCGATCGGCTCGTTGAAGTCGATCAGGTCGCGGACCTGCAGATGGTTTCGAATCCCATCGGTGTCGCGGATATCCGTATCTATGGAAATGATCCCGTCTTGGGTTTCCCGAAGGGCGCGGTTGTGGGCGACCACCACCGGGTCGTTGTCGACATATACAACTCGGGCGGCTGGCTCGTGTTCGCGCGCCACCTCGTGCACATTGGGCGAGGTAGGGATGCCAGTGCCTAGGTCGATGAATTGGCGGAGTCCTGCGCGAGCAAGATATCGGACGGCGCGTATCATGAATGCGCGGTTGGCTCGTGCACTGTTCCGAATTCCAGGGAAGGTTGCCATAAGCTGTTCCGCTGCGTCCCTGTCGGCGGTGAAGTTCTCCTTTCCGCCAAGGAGGTAGTCATACATCCGTGCGGTGCTCGGTGTGTTCGGGTCGATTCCGGGTGATGGTGGCGGGGAGGGCGCGCTATCGCTCATATCCGCACGGTAGGACGAGTGGGGCCGTGTGTCACCGGTGTCGCGTTGGGCCTCGTCAGCTTGATTGATACGAGCGAGTAGTTTCGCGAAGCGTAGTGCGGAGCGACCGGATTCGGTGAGGTGGTATTCGGTCGCCGGTGGGGCCGTATCGATGCGATGTCGGGAGATCAATCCGTGTCCGTTTAGATGGCGCAGCGTCTCGTGGAGGGCCTTCTCCGAGATCCCCATGATCGCCGAACTGAGCTCGACCGGACGGACACTTCCCTGGTCAAGCGCGATGAGTACGGGCAGCACCCATTTGCGTGCCAAGAGGCGGAGTTCGTCCTCTGCGCTTGGAAGCTGATTCACATCTGGTCCTGACCGTCGGCTGGTCGGCCTCAAGGCTTCCGGCCGAGTGCGCCCACGTACCAACCGGCGCCCTCAGTGATCGTTTCGGTGGTCGGACGCCAGGCGGTGACGTCGACCAGTCCGGGTTCAACGAGTTCGAAACCGTCGAACAGGGCTCCAACCTGTGCCCGAGTGCGGAAGACGGCAGGTGAGGTAGCGGTGGAGTAGATCTCTTTGATCTTCTGGACAGCCGCGGAGTCGTTTCCATCGGAAACACCGTGGCTGATGGCGACGAAGCTGCCCACGGGCAGGTCTCGGGTGTAGGCGGTGACGAGTTCACGTACATCACCGGGGATGAAATGGAGCACAGCCACCAACAGGACGGCGACCGGCCGGGCGATGTCGATCAGGCGCTGTAGCTCGGGGTGGGAGAGCACTTGTTCCGGCTGGCGGATGTCTGCGTTGATGGTGGTGACCGCGGGCTGAGGTGTGGACAGCAGCGCGCGGTCGTGGGCGAGTACGACGGGGTCGTTGTCCACGTAGGCGACCCGGACGCCGGGGGCGATGCCCTGGGCGATCTCGTGGACGTTGGGCGAGGTCGGCAGGCCGGAGCCGAGCTCGATGAACTGTGTGATTCCCGATTGAGCGAGGTACGCCGTGACCCGGTGGAGGAATGCGCGGTTGCTACGAAGTGCGGGCCTGATCTCGGGGACGTGCGCGAGGACGCGTTCGGCGGCTTCGCGGTCGACGGCGAAGTTGTCCTTGCCTCCGAGGAAGTAGTCGTACATCCGCGCGGGATGCGGCGTCGAGATATCGAGCCGGCCCGGCTGTTCGGTACGGCTGATGTCGACGGGCCAAGGTGTCTGTCCTCTTCGGCGATCGCCTGTCGTCGATGGATGCTCGTCGTGCTGCTGAGCGCTCATTGATTCGTCCTCGCGAGGTGTGCTCAGCTCGTCCCTGGGGTCGGTTGTGTTTGTACGCTCGGCAGTCTCAGGTAGTGGTTCGCCGGCGAGGGAAGCGATCCGCACGGCGGCTCTCCCTTGGGCCGTCAACGCATAGTGCGCGTCGTGAGCCGGGGCGGTCTCGTGGATGACGAGGCCCCGTTCGCGCAGACGTTCAAGGGTCTCGTAAAAGACCTTGCCGGAGACCTCGCCAACGGCTCCGTGAAGCTCGCCGGACCGGTAGGGGCGCTCGGCGAGAGCGCGCAGGATCGGTAGGACCCACTTGCCGGACAGCAGGCCCAGGGCTTCCTCGGCGCTGGTTATCTCCGATGGCGACCAGTTCACGCCCCCTCCAGGGCCATCAGCTCCGCGTCAGGTTTCGTTTACAAGCAGTCAGACCCGAGCCTGGTACGCCCACGTGCCGACGGTCAATAACTTTCGGGTCGATTGGCCGAAGTGCGCCACGGCCAACTATCGCGCACACGAGTAATCTGCGACTCGAATCGGAATCAGTTTCAGTTCCGCGTTCGGAACGGCCCGATAGGAGGCGGGCAGAATCAGAGAATCTTCCTACCGATGATTTCCGATCCGTACCTGCGTTTCTAACCTCGCGGTTACCTGTGACGCCCTGCCAGTTACGTTGCGGTAAGTGTGGGGTGCGGGTGTAGGACTTCGTATCGCTCGCTATCTGGCGTTACGCGTGTAACTGCCGTCCGAGGGATACCGATGTTCGAATACCTTCACCCGCGTTCGCTCCTGGCAGCATGTTTCTTGACGGCATGCACTGCCGCCGTGGTGTCCTCATGCGCCCAGGGAACGACCAGCGCTACGTCCTCGCCTGCAATGGCCTCGCATGCGTCCTCAGCGCTTCGCTCAACAGCGGCGTCTCGCACCCCGGAGTCGGGCGAGGACATGGCTTTGGCGGCTTACCGCGGCATGTGGAATTCGTTTGTCGCTGCGGCGAGGCAGCCAGGTCGGCCATATCCAGGTCTTCGACGTTACGCGAGCGGCCAAGCTTTGAAATTGATCAGATCGGGTCTTCGGCAGAAAGCTCGCGCCGACGTCGTAACGCGTGGCCGCCTGGTGCTGGAACCTTCGGTCAAGAAGGCCTCTCCCGAATACGACCCACGCCAGGTCACCGTTACCGACTGCGTCGATGACTCGCACTGGCTGGAGTACACCCGAGCTGGAAAGCCCGCGTCCGGCTCGGGTGCGGCGGGGCGTCACCACGCCGAGGCGTTGGTCAAGAAGAAGCACGACGGCTGGCGAGTGACCGCGTGGTTCATCGAGAAGGCCGGCACATGCTGACGGCGCGGCATCGGCCGGAGTTGACGTTGGGCCAGGCCGCGGTGCTGCTGACGAGTTCGGCGATTGGTGTTGTTTCACTGGCCGGCGCGGCGTCCGCTGATGGCGGTGGGCCAGGTGGTGTGGCCCGCGTGACCTGCCCGCAGGGGTCCGCCGGTTGCTCGCTTGGGGTGTCCGAGCGGCACGTCGTCCACCGGTCGACCGGGTCAGGGACGGAGCCCTCTCGGAGCGGCTCGGGCGGTGATCCAGCCGGGATTGCGAAGAGGTTTGCCTGGGACAACGCGATGTGCGTGGGGCTGGGCGCCCTCGCGCCTGCCTGCATGGCCGCGAATGCGGCCGGGCTGTTCGCTGGCGGCGCGCCGTCGCAGAACGGGGACGCGCCCGCCGCCCCGGCACCGATCGTGGTCGCGCGCCGTGCGGCGGCCCGGCTTCACTTGCCGGAGCCGGTGATCCGATCCTCTCCGTCGCCGGGCCAGGAGCAGCTTGTCGGCCTGCCGACCTGGTTGTGGATCGACCGGTCGTCGTGGACATCGAGGTCGGCGACGGCGGCGGTACCAGGCGTGTCGGTCACGGCGCGCGCCCGCCCGTCACAGGCGCGCTGGGAGATGGGCGACGGATCAGTGGAGAGCTGTTCAGGCCCAGGAACGCCATGGCGAGCCGGCCGCGATCCGGCTTCGGTCTCGCCGACCTGCGGACACGTCTTCCGACGCTCCTCCGCGGAGGAGCCAGGTGCGGCATTCGCCGTGACGGCGACGGTGACCTGGTCGGTCTCCTGGTCCGGGGGTGGCGAGAGCGGGACGTTGCCGGGGTTGACGACGAGCTCGACGACGCGGATGCGCGTAGCGGAATCCCAGGGCCTGGCCGGTGGTGAACGTGAAGGAGCGTGACATGTCGACCTCGGCACCGTACGCGCGATCCAAGGGCCGGCCCGACCGCATTGACGCGCCGCCAGGCTGGCGAGCGCGGCGGAAGCGAAGCATCCCGCTGGTGGTCGCGGGATTGCTGGTCGTCCTCGGGTGCGGCCTGGCGTCTGCACAGCTAGCCGCACGCGCGGGGGATCGGGTTCCGGTGCTGGCCGCGGCGAGGGCGCTGCCTGCTGGGCATGTGATCACGCCTGGCGATGTGCAGGTGGTGCGCGTAGCCGCGGACGCAGAGGTCCGGGTCGTGCCCGTCGGGAACCGTGAGCACGTGGTAGGAACCACGACCGCGGTGCCCGTCGGCCCCGGGCAGCTACTGACCTCCTCAGCACTGGGAACGAGCCGAACACCACCGCGCGGGCAGAGCGTGGTCGGGCTGGCGCTCAAGCCTGGCCAGTTCCCGAACGGGCTGGAGCCCGGCGCCGCCGTCCGGATCTTCACGGGCGGGCGCAATGCGACACCGGTCACGGTGACAGGCGGCTCGAAAACGCCTGTGGACCCGGGCGGGCAGGTGACGGGCATCGTCGTGTCCGTCGAGCACGCGGGTGACACGAGCGAGGCGGCCATCTCCGTCACCGTGCAGATCCCCGATGCCTCGGCCGCGGAGATCGCGACAGCAGCCTCGGCCGGCTCGGTGAGCGTCGTCCAGATCCCGGCGGGCGGGTGATCCGCATGCTGGTGGCATTCACCTCGCTGAAGGCGTCCCCAGGCGTGACCACGGCGGTCCTGGCTCTGGCCGCCGCGGTGCGGCGTCGTGCCGGGGTCCTCGTTGCCGACTGCGATCCTGCGGGCGGCGACGTCGCCCTGAGGCTCGATCTGCCGGTCGAACCTGGCGTCATCACGCTGGCCGCGGCGTCCCGGGATGGGCACGTCGATGCGCTGGCGGTCAACCAGCACGTCCAGCCGCTCCCGTCCGGGGTGCAGGTGATGCCGGGCCCGCCGGGCATGGGGCAAGCCGCGGTTGCGCTCGCGACGCTGACGCCGATCGAGCCCCATCCGCTCGTTGCGGCGGCACGGCAGCACGGGCGACTGGTCCTGGCCGACGTCGGCCGGCTCACCACCGGGACGCCTGCCCGGCCCTTGATCAGGGCAGCAGACGAGGCTGTCCTGGTGCTGCGTCCGCGGTGGGAAGAGGTCACGCACGCGGCTGCGCGAATGCCCGAGATCATGGATCAGGCCCGTCGCTGGAGCCTGCTCCTCATCGGCCGCGGCAGGTACCAGGCTGAAGAAGTCGCCAGCAGCCTGGCTCTACCGCTCGCCGGCGTCCTTCCGGCTGACAGAACCGGCGCGGCTGTGGTCGGCCAGGCTGTGACCGGCCAGTGGGTCGCCGTACGCGCCCGCCTGATACGTGAAGCGCAGCGTGTCGTGGTGAACCTGGACGTACCGGTACCGGCCGACGACGTGGCGCCCGTACGGACGAGGCGGCAACGGCGCCGACGCATGCGCGCCTTGGCCGACGAGCACGGGATGCGGCCATGACCCGCGACCGATTCGGGCCCGCCGGCCTTCCCTCCGTGCGGTCGGGTGACGCCACTGCGGATGAGGTGGCATCCCTGGTCGCATGGCTGCGCGAACAGGTTCGCTACCGCATCGGACAGTCGGCACTCGCCGACGAGAACGTCACCGATACCCGGGCCCTGGTCAAGCAGTGCCTGGACGAGTTCGCGCAAGATCGTCTGCGCCGTGGCCAGGAACCGCCGCAACGCCGCGTCGAAGAGGCTGCAGCGCGACAGGTCCTCGATGAACTGGTCGGACTGGGCGGACTGCAACGGCTGCTCGACCGGGAGGACGTGGAGAACATCCTCTGCAACGGCGCCGACCGAGTGTTCGTACGCCTGGCTGATGGCACGCGCGAACGTGTCGGCGCCGTGGCGCGCTCGGACGAGGAGCTCGTCGAGCTCGTCCGTACGATCGCCGCCCGCGCCGGCGCGGAGGAACGTCGCCTGGATCGTGGTTCCCCGAGCGTGTCGGTGGAGCTGCCGGATGGCAGCAGGTTGTTCGCCACGCTCGGGGTTTCGCGTCGGCCGTCGGTGTCGATACGCCGGCATCGTCAGCCGCGGGGGAGCCTGGCCGAACTGGAACGCAACGGAACCATCGACCGGCTCCTGCGCAGCTTTCTCACCGCGGCAGTGCGGGCACGCCGGAACATCATCGTTACCGGGGGTACCGACGCCGGGAAGACGACGCTGCTGCGTGCCCTGTGCGCGGCGATCCCGGCCCGGGAACGTCTGATCACCATCGAGGACTCCTACGAGCTCGGTCTCGACCGCGACCCGGAGGCCCATCCGGACGTGGTTGCGCTTCAGGCACGCGGCGCGAACATCGAGGGCGCCGGGGAGATCCCGCTGGCCGAACTCGTCCGATGGGCCCTGCGGATGGCGCCGGACCGGGTCATCGTCGGCGAGGTCCGTGGGGCGGAAGTCCTGCCGATGCTACTTGCGATGAACCAGGGCAACGACGGCTCCCTGACCACGGTGCACGCCTCATCGACCCGTGGCGCCTTCGTCCGGCTCGCCGCGTACGCGGCGCAGTCCGAAGAGCGGCTGCCGGTCGAGGTCACCAACCTATGGATCGCCGAAGGTGTCCATCTCGTGGTCCACCTGGGCCGCGACTCCGGCGGGCGGCGCGTTGTGGCCGCGGTCCGCGAGGTGACGGGCGCCGACGGCCAGCTGGTGGTCTCCAACGAGATCTTCCGGCCCGGCCCGACCGGCCGCGCCGTGCCCGGAGCACCACCGCGCGCGGAGACCGTCGAGGCCCTCGCCGCCGCCGGCTTCGACCCCGACAGCCTGATCCAGGACCCCGGGTGGGGCGCATGAACGGCATCACCGCGCTCACCGGACTGCTCGGCCTCGGCGCCGGCATCGGCTTCCTCATGACCATCACCGGAATCCGCGGGACCCTCGGCCGACCGCAACGACCCTCACGGTCCGGAACGCGGCCGATCCGAATCCACGGTCACCGGCTGCTCGGCGCACTGGCCGCCGCGCTCATCTCCGCCATCCTCACGCACTGGCCCGCCGCCGCGATCCTCGCCGCCGCCGTGGCCTGGTGGCTGCCGCATCTCCTGACCGGCGGTACCGCGTACGCGAAGACGACCGAGCGCATCGAGGCGATCGCCGGCTGGACGGAGTCACTCCGGGACACCGTGTCCGCGGCGGCCGGCCTGGAGCAGGCGCTGATCGCCACGGCTCCGGCCGCCCCCGCACCGATCGCCGAACCCGTCACGCGGCTCGCCGCTCGGTTGCGCTCCGGCGATCGCCTTGCCAACGCCCTCTACGGACTCGCGGATGAGCTCGCCGACCCAACCGCCGACCTGGTCGTCACCGCGCTGGTCACCGCCGCCGAACACCATGCCCGCGACCTCGCCGGCCTACTCGGCGAGCTGGCGAAGGCGGCCCGTGACCAGGCGGTGATGCGGATGCGCGTCGCCACCGCCCGCGCCCGTACGCACAGTGCCACCCGCATCATCACGCTCACCACGGTGGTGATGACCGCCCTGCTCTTGGTGTGGTCACGCGACTTCCTCCGCCCGTACGGAAGCGTGACCGGTCAGCTGATCCTCCTGCTCATCGGCGCCATCTTCGCAACGGGCTTCGCCTGGCTGAACCGGCAGGCGCAATTCCGCGAACCATCCCGGCTCCTCGGCACTCCCCCGGGAGGCGCATCATGACGTCACTGCTCGCCGGTATCGGCGTCGGTATCGGCGTGGTCATGGTCTGGCTGGGGCTATGCCCGCCCCGCCCGCCGCTGGCGGCCGCACTCGCGGCCATCGATCCGCCCCGACCCGATCACGCGAATCCTGCTGAGCCGTACGGCTTTCTGGCCCGCCTGGGGCAGCCGTTCGTGCCGCTGTTGCGATCGGCGGGCCTGCCGCGGCCGTCACGTCGCGCGGACCTGGCGATCTGCGGGCGTACGGCCGAATCACAACTCGGCGAGCAGGCCGCCGCCGCGCTCGTCGGCGCGCTGCTCCCTCCCGCGATCGCGGGCCTGTCCGCGCTCGTAGGCGTGACGTTGCCGTGGCCGATGCCCACCTGGGCATCGCTGGCCTGCGTCATCGCGGGCATCTTCATCCCCGAGCTGGTGCTGCGCGAGCGGGCGGGCAAGCTGCGCGCCGACGTGACCTACGCGCTGTCCAGCCTGCTGGACGTCACCGTGATCACGCTTGCGGGCGGGGCCGGCGTCGAGCAGGCCATCACCGACGCGGCGGCCGCCGGACATGGCTGGGCACACGCTCGGATTCGGCACGCCATTACGGCCGCGCGCCTCACCCGCCGGCCGATCTGGCACGCCCTGGACGACCTCGGCACCGAGCTCGGCGTGCCCGCCTTCACCGAGCTCGGCGCGAGCATGCGCCTGGCCGGAGAGGAAGGCGCCCGCATCCGCCGGTCCCTGGCCGCCCGGGCGACCGGGCTCCGGCTGAACCAGCTCCACGCCACCGAAGCCGCCGCCAGCCAGGCCACGGAACGCATGAGCCTGCCCGTCGTCCTGATGCTACTCGGCTTCTTGCTGCTGATCGGCTTCCCCGCCCTCCATGCGGTCCTCACCAGCTTGTGAAACCCGTCGACGAGAAAGGACGGATCCATGTCCCCGTACGCCTATCCGTTCATGGGAATCGATCCCAACGAGCTGCTCCTCATGCAGATCATCTTCACCTGCGGAGAGATCATGATCGCCAGTGAGGCGCTGGCCGCGTACATCTTTCCCACCCTGATCGCGATCGCTCGCGGCGTCCCGGACCAGCGCCGCATCATCACCATCAACCTCGCGCTCGGCTGGACGATCGTCGCCTGGGGATATGCGCTCTTCCACGCCACCACCGAGCCTTCGGCAACGCCCCCGCCGCTCCCACGACGGGACGCCGGATCCAGCGTCTCCAACGAGGCCACTGGTTCCGAAGCCCACCGCTGAACACGCGGCCGGCCACAGCTCAGCCGGAAACCAGCAGTCGACCGCATTTCGGAAGGAGTACGTAATGCAAACCGCAACGTTCGGCCTACGTCTCCGGCGCCACGCGCGCCGGGCAGCAGTAGGCGTGTGGGTGCGCGTCCAAGAGCTCCGGGAGCGGCTCAACGACCGTGGCGAGGTCTCCCAGACCGTGATCACCATCGCCGTGCTGTCCGCGGGGGCGCTGATCGTGGCCGGCATCCTCGTGGGCAAGTACGTCGCCAAGGCCAAGTCGATCCAGCTGGGCGGCTGACCCGGTCATGCTGTCGGCCTGGGTTCGAAACCGCAGGAATGCCCGCGGCGATGGCGGGCAAGCGAGTGAACTGGCGATCGCCGCCCCCGCCTTGTTCGCGATCTTGCTACTGCTGGCGCAGTTCGTGGTGTGGGCACACGGCCAGACGTGCGCTCGTGCCACGGCCGGTGCCGCCGCCGAAGCCGCGCGCTCCGAACACGGCACCGCGGCGGCAGGCCGCGCTCGGGCCGAAGCGGTGCTCGCCCAGCTCGGCACCGGCGTGCTCATCCAGCCGGAGACGAGCGTTGTTCGCAATGCCGGCTCGGTCCGCGTAACGGTCACCGCCCGAGCCCAGCGTGTCCTGCCGGTCGCCGGGCTGACCCTCCCGATCAAAGGTTCGGCGACTGCGCCCGTCGAACGGTTCGTCCCCGAGCAGGGCGGCGCGGGATGAGCCGTACCCAGGTGGACGATCGTGGATCCGTCGTGGTCGAGCTGCTCGGACTCACCCTGATGGTGGTGACGCTGCACTACCTGATGATGATCTGTGCCCGGCTCGTCCTCGCCGATCTCCGGGTCACTCAAGCGGCATCGGCGGCGGCCCGTACGGCATCGCTGGCGCGTGCACCTCGCACCGCGGAGACGGCCGCCAACTCCACCGCCTGGCAGGCGGTGACCGGGGCACGGTCAGCGTGCAGCCGTCTGTCCACCCGTGTCGATGCCGACGACTTCCGACCCGGGGGCATCGTCCGCGTACGAGTTGCCTGCGACGTCTCGCTCCGAGACCTGACCCTCCTACCCGTCCCCGGAACGAGATCCGTGGCGGCGAGCGCAGCCTCGCTCATCGATCAGTGGCGGGGGAGCACGCCGTGAACCGCGCGGATACCGGGCAGACGACCCCCTTCATCGTGATCACCGTCGTCGCGCTGCTGGCCGGCGCGGGCCTGCTCCTAGACGGTGGCCTGGCCGTCGTTGCGCAGATCCGCATGATCGGAGTCGCGGATGAAGCCGCACGCGCGGGGGCGCAGCAGCTCGACCTGACCGCCTATCGGCGTACGGGGGAAGTCCGCCTCGACACCGGACGAGCGGCACGCGCCGCTCACCGCTTCCTGGCGACGAATTCCCTCGAAGGAACCGTGACGGTGGCCGGAAACGACGTGCACGTCATCGCGTACACGTCGGTGTCCACGCAATTCCTTCAGCTCGCTGGACTGAACACGCTTCGGGTGCACGCGTCCGGCGATGCCCGTCCCGTACGCGGAATCACGGGCCCGGGCCGGTGATGCGTCCGTGAAGCGCACGATGAGGAGGCATCGCGCGTGAACATCGTCCACCGCGTCGCGCGGTTCGGTCGGGCCGCTGCGGCTTTGACCGTGATCACGATGATGCTGGTCGGAATCCCTTACGGTTTGGCCACCTTCATCGGCTGGCCCCTGCCCGACCACTTGCCGGCCATCGGCGAACTGGGCGATCTCCTCATTTCGCCACTCAGCGACGAGATGATCGTCGACGGCCTGGCCTGCGTGCTCTGGGCGACCTGGGCGTGCTTCGCGCTGTCCCTGATCACTGAACTCGGCGCGGAGCTGTTCGACAGGTCCGTTCCGCGGCTCCCCGGTTTCGGTTGGGCGCAGGCAATCAGCGGCGCCCTGGTCGGATCACTGTCCCTGACCAGCGCGGCCACGGCCGCGACCGCCGCGCATGCCACCGTGCCGCCATCCTCGGCCACAGCCATCACGAAGGCGGCCAGCCCAGATCAGCCGAAAACATCGGCGTGCATGATCACCGTTCACCGCGGCGACACGCTGTCGATCATCGCCCATCGATGGCTCGGTTCCGCGCGGGCTTGGCCGCGTATCGCTGCATGGAACTACGGACGGCTGCAACCGGGCGGCACCCGCCTAACGGATCCGGACGTCATCCATCCCGGCTGGCACCTGCGAATCCGGCCTGCACACCACCCTGAGAACCGGCCGCAGCCCGCACACCGGCAACCACAGCCGAGTACGCCGCGCCCCTCCGCGTCACCCTCCTCCCATCCGACAGGACAACCAGGTCAGGACGTCAGCCACACCGTCCGGCTGCCGTCTGGCGCCATCGTCGGCATCTCCTTGGCAACCGCGATCGGTACCGCAATCCTGCTCGCTCGCCGGCATCGGGCCCGCCGTCGACGCATCGCTCAGGTGCCCGGAACCGCCGCCGACGAGCAGCTGAGCCCGACCCAGCGACGGCTACGTCACGCCCATCTCGCCTCTCAACGCGACGCAGACGACGCGCCCGACCTATCCGGCGCATCAGCACGGCCGGGCCGGCAGCGCGGACGGCATGAACGACCGCACGCTCTCCGCGGTGCACGACAGATGTCGGCGCCTCGCCGCGATCCTGCCGATGCGCCCGCGCTGACTCCACGCCAGACACCTCCGGACTCGGTGCTCCCCGTCGGCGTGCGCGAGACGACCGGCGAGGTCGGCTGCGACCTGACCGGCGTCACCGGCCTCGGACTCGCCGGTCCGTCCGTTGCCGACGTCGTACGCCACCTGATCACCTACCTCCTGGCCCCGCGCTCCGACAACGACACAAGCGCGGAAGGCCCGCCATTGCGGGTCGACGCCGACCGTGCCGAAATACTCCTCGCCGACGCCGCCGCGTCGGCCGCGTTGCCGCCCGAATCCCTGCTCTCGTCGGTTCCCGGCCTGGTCTGGACACAGGGCCTCGACGATGCACTCCACCAGGCGGAAGCCGACATCGTCCACCGCTCACGGCTGCTTACCGACGCCGACGTCGTTGACTACCACGCCTACCGGGCGAGCCACCCAGACGAGCCGCTTCCCCTGGTGGTCCTCATCGCCGCGCCACCAGCCGCAGCGGCCGCGCGGCGGCTGGCCACCGTGCTGACCCTCGGCCGCAATCTCGGTATTGCGGGAATCCTCCTCGGCGAATGGCCATACGGCGCCACCTGCACCGTCGACATCGATGGCCGCTGCACAGCGGTCACCGATCCGGTCCTGGCCGGGCTGCGTGACGTACAGTTCGGCACCCTGCGGGAAGCCGACGCGGTCGAGCTCCTCAAAGTCATCGCCGCCGCCCACGGAAACCACGATCTTCAGGAAGATCAGTCCCAGCTGGCCGTCGGCTCCGATGCCGTTCCGCCCTCGGCTCCAACGTCGCCGAGCGAGGTGACTACGCAGGCCGGCGCGTCGAGCGCTCGCGAGGACGATCGTACGGAGCACGAGGCCCCACCGGCTGACGTACAGCTTCACATCCTCGGAACCGTTCACCTGACTGCAGGCGACCGCGAGGTCGGCACTGGCCCGCGCCGGAAGTCCAAGGAACTCCTCGCCTGGCTTGCCCTGCACCCCGACGGAGGATCGTGGGAAACCATCGCCGCCGACCTGTGGCCTGACGCTGATCCGGACCACGCTCGAGAACGCGTCCACGACGCGCTCACCAGCCTCCGCCGCGCCCTGCGCGCCGAGCTGGGGCCGGGGCGATACATCAGCCACTCCCAGGGCCGCTACCAGCTCGACACAACAGCGATCACGGACGTTGACCTCTGGCAATTCCGCCGCCGACTCAACCAAGCCGCCCACGCCAACGACATCACGGCCCGCGCCGACCACCTCCGAGCGGCAGCCCAACTCGACACCGGCTCGCCCGGCACCGACATCGATGCCGAATGGATCGAACCCGCCCGGGAAACCCACCGGCGTAACGTCGCGGACACGCATGCCCACCTCGCCGACCTGAACCAGGCGAACAACCCGGAAGCCGCGCTGGACCACCTCGAACGCGCCGCCGAAATCGATCCGTACAACGAGGAACTCGCCCGCCGCATCATGCGCGCTCAAGCCGAGCTCGGCCGGCACGACGCGGTCCACCGAACCTTCCAGCTCCTCGAATCCCGGCTTGCGGAACTCGATGCAGAACCCGAGGACGAAACCCACCATCTCATGCACAAGCTCCGCGCAAAACGGGGGAAGCCGGCAACCGCCTCCCAACCTGGCACGCCCACAGGCTGATATCTCAGCGCATCCTACGGCGCGTCCCCTAGCAGATTCCCCGACGGACCAGATCCGCCGGGGTGGTGGGCACCATATTTGCAGGCCGAGGACTTGATTAGATGGCAGTTGGCTCCACCTATCTAATGGTAGCTGTGGAATAGTCGGGGGCCTGGCTGATGGCTAGGGTGTATAGCAATTTTTTTTGCGAGGCGAAAGGTAATTGTTGAAGTGGTGAGTGTAGTGGACATTTCTTGTCGCCATTGAGCGGAGTGCTGTCGAGCTCCGGTCGATAGGCGATTCCCCTTGTCTATATACGTCTCCGACGCCTTTCCGAACCCCGATCATTGACGGACATTTCTCTGTGAATTTGAGGCGCGAATGCCTTGAATGGTGGCTCTCTTAGAGAGAGAATTGAGGTATCGAGATGCAGCACAAGAGGGTGCGCATCACGAGCGATCGGAGATCGCATATGCCGAATCGCAATCCGAGGGGAACCCTCGAAAATGTCGCGCCGGATGACATGGCGCGTGTCACGTCGGACGATTTCACGGCGCTCCGCCATATCGCGCGTGGGTACTGCCGAACGGTGGACTACACCCGATCCCGCAAGCGGATGGACGGGAGCGCGACGATCACCGGTGGAGGTGTCGGGAAGTACGGAACCGACGACGTCAGCGACGACACGACGCAGGACGCAGTGTTGATCTTCGCCAAGCGGCTCGGTCGCATCATCGCCACCTGTACCGCAACGTCGTCAGAGGCCGGCGAACCGGCGTGGGAGTACGTCAAGCGCAACGGTGAGACGATCACCGTAACCCGGAACACGCTGCACTACTGGGCGGTTCGGGATGCTGCCGCGCGCAACGGATACCGCCTGGACGTCAAACCCGACGAGGTGGACGCTGGCCCCGGCGACCAGGTCATGCGGGGTATCCCGCATGCTGATCAGGTGAAGTCTCTCGCCGTGACGCCGTACGTGTCCGGGTACAGCGAAACGATCTTCCGGACGGCGTTCGGCGACGGATCGGACTATCCCGTTCTCCGCCGGATCATGTGCTACGCCAGCAAAGCCGATGATCTCGGCCGTGCGGGCGTGATCGCGAAAACCGCGCAAACGCTGTACGGGGGACCTCGCAACTCATCATCGAAGGTTCAGCGTACGGCGGATGCCGCACGCAAGGAATGGCGCAGCCTATCCGCTCGCCTCGACGAGGCGCGGGACGAAATGATCTATCAGAGCGTCGAAGCAACACAGGCTCACTGAGAAGCCTTCCCTCTCAAGGGAGAGCCCCGGGCGGTCCATGTCCGGGGCTCTTTACTGCTCATAAGACGTCACATAAACGTTGACCATGATCGGTACGCGGATGGTTCAGTGCGACGTATCTAGGTGAGAGCGCGTCCACGTGAACGCCGAAGACAATTCGATCCATGATCGGTATTTGAAGGGTGCCGATCGACGTATATATGTGAGGGCGTTCCCGGGGTGGTGAAAGGTCGTACACATTTTCGGATGATGCTGGTGATCGCATGTGTAAGGTATCGATTCGCCGTGACGTCGGTGGGTCATATGGAACCCTCGCGCGGCGCGAATCATTCACCGCTCACGGCGCCATGAGCGCCGTGGATCATGCGCCTATCTCGGCCGGGCGGCTGCCCGGCGAATGGGCGCAGCGCTACCACGCGGACCTCCGAGAATCGGGGATCGTCTTCACGGTCCTGTCATGGGAAACGCCGATCGCGTGGATCCGCGCCACAGGACAAGTCGTCATCCCCGACGTCCGCTATTCCACATCCACCACGCGGCACCAGAACCTGTGCCGTGCGTGGCTGCAATAGATCCGCCACCCGATCACCAGCGGAGGTGATCATGACCATCAGTACGGTCACGGCGGTCCGGCACTTCCATGTCCTTGAGGCCGACGTGGGCTGTCTGCCCGAATCCGCGCCGTACGTGACAGATGGCGCGCAGCTGGCGCTCGATGCGCTGGCGCACCTGATGAGTGACTGGGCGGAAACTCAGGAGCCGGATGATCCGGACGCCGTCGCAGCGGTCGCGGTCGCGGAGATGTACTGCGCATGCCGCCCGCACGGCAGCACGGACCACGACGAAGCGCTCACCCGCCTTGAACAGGGGCGGAAGATCGGGGAAACCGCCGGGCTGCGGGTCTTCGAGATCGCCGTCTGTACCGAGCGCGACTGCCTGAAGTACTGCCCGGACGATGACTGCCGCACGGTCACCAGCACGACCGACCTCGACACGCGGTGCTGGTCCTGCGGCTCGCCGTACGAGCCCTGGGATTCCTGCCCCTGGATCACCTGACGCACCGAAAGCGCCGGACCACCCGCCCACCTGTACACCGCAACGGAGGGAGATACCGCATGCCCAACTACGACACGCTCACCGAAGAGTGGCTGGCCGAAGTGCTGGCCGAGCTCGGCGAGACGCGCGACGAGGTCGCGGAGACGCTGCGCAAGGCGGAGATCAAGGGACGCCGGTGCGATCCCTACGACTGCCCGGTTACCCGCTACGTCACTTCGCGGGTTATGGAACACCTGGGCCCGTCCGACCACGCGACCGTCGCCTCCTGCACGTTCGTGCGCATCGAGCTCGAGCTCGCCGGTGTCGGCTACCGCATGCTCAAGCTCCGGGCGCCCGGCCCGGTGAGCGATTTCATCGACGCGTTCGACTCAGGGCGGCACGACGGCGCTTACGCCGATCTGGCGGAGGCGGAGGAGCCGGCCGCCTGAGGCCGCTGCCAGACCGTCTCGTGGGTCCCCGAGGAGGGGCGGGGACCCACGGGACGCCGTTTTGCAGGAGAAGAACCATGACCATGCTCGAAGTCGAGAGCTCCGTCCACGCTGCGGACGACGTGACGTTCATGGTGGACACCGACGCGGTCTTGGACGCGATCGGCCCGGTCGATCCCAAGATCGAAGACGCGCTGAACACCGCCTTGGACGCATACGTGGATGACCACGCGTACTACGCGTCCGAGCAGTGGTACAGCCTGCTGCACGAACGCGACTCCCAGGAGGTACTCCGTACGGCGCTCGCCTCGGCCCTGGGCATCGACCCGGAGGACGTCTCGAGCGACTACGGATGGTGTACCTGCAACTGGGAGAACATCCTGTCCGAGGACATGGGCGGATCCCTGTGGGACGTCGCCGATGGTCGCCGGTACCTGACGATCGAGTCCGGCGAGCGCGGGTTCATGAACGCGGTCGTCGGCGTGCGCTCGGTGGATTGCGAGGAGCCCGAGTACGTCATCGCGACGGCCACGCGGTGGGTGATGCTCGGCTGTACCGAGTGCGACTTCATCGTGGATACCGCCCACGAGCACGTCAGGTGGACCGAACTGACGCGCCTGGACGACGACGGCTGGCCGCAGGACGGCCTGTTCTGCCCCCGCTGCGGGCACTCGCTGTCCGCCGAGATCTGGATCTAGGAGGAGCGACCGGTCACAGCGAGAGGAGGAGCTTCTCCGTGCACGTACGCATCTATCACAACGTCGCCCGTGACCATGACGGCCACATGATCCACTTTCTCGGGTACGAGCAGGGACATCCGCTCGTACCCGTATTCGATGCCGACATCGATCTCTCGCATCCCGACTGGGCGAATCTGCCCGAGGCGATCTTCGAGGCGTGCAACGTCGACGTCGACCAGATCGACGGCCCCATGAGGAGCCTCGCCCGCGCCTACCGAGAGCGGCGCCTGCGCTCCTTGTCGGTCGGCGACGTCGTGGTGATCGGTGACGGCGACGATCGGATCGCTCTGAAAGTGGCGCAGATGGGCTTTTCACCTGTGCCTACCGCAGAGCTCAACGTCGTCAACGAAACCGACCACGGTACGGAGCCCTGGCCGGTGGGTGCGCCCCGAGTCCGGATCTGAGGCGGCAGTCCGCATCCACGCCGGCGTCATTCCGCTCCGGAAGGCGCCGTTTTTCATGCCCGTAGGAAAGGAGGACCCGTGTCCAGGGAGACTCTGGAATGGCTGAACTGCAACACGCTGGTCGGTTTCACTGAGCAGCGCGGTACGGCCTGGCACCACCGGGCCGACCTGCAATCGGACGAGCCCAACCACTATCCCGGGCCCATCCCGGTAGAGGACGTCAAGCGCAGGCTCTTCGACTGGGAAGCGGTCTCCACGCCGCTGTACTACGAGAGCCCGGTCACCGGCGGGATGGTCCAGGCGCCGAACCGTCAGGGAATCGTGCGCAGCGACAACGGCCACCTGATGGGGATCTTCACCGACGGCTACCAGCCGCACCCGTACGTGGAGTGGCTGATCAACAAGATCGAGGTCCTGCTGGACGACGATCTGGCCGTCGGCTCGGCCGGCCTGCTGCGTGACGGCGCGGTCGCCTGGGTGTCGGTCGAGGTCCCGGAGACCGTCGTCACGCCCGAGGGCGTGCAGTTCCGGCCGCACCTGTTCGCCGTGACCTCATTCGACGGGTCGCTGGCCACCACCTACAAGCGGTCCATCACCAACGTCGTGTGCGACAACACCATGGCCGCCGGACTCGCCGAGGCCGGCCAGGTGATCAAAGCGCCGCACCGGCGGAACGCCACCCTCGACATCGTCGAGGCCCGGGAGGCGCTCAACATCATCTACGAGCTGTCCGAGGCCTTCACCGCCGGCGTCGCCGAGCTGTGCCGTACCTCGGTCACCGACGCAGAGTGGGACGCCTTCCTGGACGCCCACGCACCGTTGCCCGAGGAGAAGGGCCGCAGCCGCACGATGGCCGAGAACAAGCGCGACAAGCTGACGGAGCTGTGGGACCACGACGTCCGGGTCGCTCCCTGGCGGAACAGCGCGTGGGGTGTGGTCCAGGCGGTCAACACCTACACCCACCATCAGCAGACCGTCCGCGGTGCGGGACGTGTCGAGCGCAGCATGCTCCGTGCGGCCAGCAACGAGGTGGAGGACCTCGACCTGACGACCCTCCGCACGCTCAGCTCCGTTCGAGACGAACCGGTCGGCGCGCTCGCGGCCTGACCCACTTCACGGCGGGGCGTTACGTCCAGCGCAAGGCACGGCAGGGCGTGGCGCCCCGCAGCTCGTTCGTGAACTTCCGGAGGGAACACGTACCGATGATCTTGAGGAGCAGAATCACGATGAAGTCGCCCCGGTCGGTCCGGGAGATGCTGAAGACGCTCGCCCGGCTTGCCGGAGAGCGCGCGGACTACGCGATCCGCGCGGCGGCCGATCAGACCAGCAGGGAGAGCAGCTGGTCGCTCGATGCATCCCCAGCACAGGCCACGGTCGAAGACGCCCGGACCCGCGCCCGGGCCGACACGGCGCGGTACCTGCTGACCGAGGCGTGGGTGGCGGCCGGGTGCGATGACGCCGGACGTTGGTGGATCTCCCGCGAGGACGCGGAAGCGCTGACCGACGCCATGATTCAGATCGTGCTCGCCCAGCGCTCCGCTCCATCCCTGAGCCGCATGGACCTGGACGACGTCTTCACCGGCTCGATCGAGGTGAGCTGAATGCGGCCCGACGGCAACGAGCGCACCCAAGATGTCCGCGTGCCGACGCGCGCGTTCAAACAGGCGGTGCAGAACGTCCGCCGGCTCATCCCGAAGCGCCCCGAGCTCCCTGTCTGCAGTGGAGCTCTGCTACGCGCCAGTGACGGGCAGCTGACCGTAACCGGTGGGTCCCCGGAGACCGGGAGCCTAACGCTCGAACTCGAGTGCGCGGGCGGAGACGTGCCCGACGTCCTGACCAGCGCGCGGCTGCTCGGCGACCTGGTGGCCAAGCATGATCCGGGGGGTCAGACGACCTTACGGTCCAGCGGTTCACATCTGATCGTCGAACAAGGTGAGCATCATGCGCGGCTGCTCACCCTGCCGACCGAGGACTACCCGCGGCCCCCCGCCCCGCCAGCCTGCGGGCACCGTATCGCTGCCGATCACCTCGTACGGGTGAGCAAAGATGTTGCCGCCGCCGCGGCCACGAGCGAGAACACGGCGGGCCGGGCGGCGCTGACCTGTGTGAAGCTGGAAGCCTCCGCGCACCGGTTCCGTGCGCTGGCCTCCGACGGATACCGCCTCACCGTCCTCGACACGGCGACGACGCCGGTCGGGGAGGTCGACCAGGGGAGCACGAGCTCAGTCCTGATTCCCGCTGTGGTCTTCCAGCGCATCGCGCCTCCAATCGCGCGGAGCGCCAAACACGCGATCCTGGCTATGAGCGGCGCCGGCGTGCAGCTCGCCACCCCGGACTCCTCGGCTCACGTGCCTGCGGCCGAGATCGGCGGTTTTCCCGACCTGGACCAGTCGATGGAGGCTAACCGCACCACGCGGGTTCACGTCGAGCGGGACGCCCTGCAGCGGGAGCTGAAGCTCCTCACCGTCGCCGCAAGACGCGATGACCTCATCCACCTCCGCATCGACGGTGCCCGGCTCCACCTGGAAGCAGGTACCGAAGGGACCCATGAAACCCGAGGCGAATCCAGCATCGCGATCATCGAGGCGCCGGCGGTCGAGACGCACGACATCGCCTTCAGCCACCGGCTACTCACCCGCCTCTTGACCGGCCATCCGCACGGGCCCATCGAGCTCGCCTTCAGCAATGACCTCAAGCCGGCCGAGATCACCTGCCCGAGCCGCCCGGGAGTGCGCAACCTCCTCATGCCCATCCGTACGTCCAGCTGATCTCAGAGAAAGGGAGGTATGCCGGTGATCAACTGGGAGGAGCCCAGCATGAGCCCAGCGGGGATCCAACGCCTGGTCGCCAAGATCGCTGAAGCGCTCGGCCCCGGTTGGAAGTTCGCGGACGACCGTCATCACAACCCGGGACGGCTGGAACTGCATCATCTGGACGACGGAATCGAGCTGCGCATCCAGATCGGGGCTGAACGTGTCGCGGCCTGCGGTGTCCACGACGGAGTCGGCGGCAACTTTCCGTACGTCTACGGCTGCAAGGAGCCGGTGATCCGGTTCTCTGTGACTAAAACGCCGGAGCGGATGGCCAAGGAGATCACCCGGCGTTTGCTGCCCAGGGTCCGCGACGACGCGGCGATCCTGGAAGCGGCGCGGGCCGAACGCGATGCCCGCCTGACCGGCCGGCTCGAAACGCTCCAGCGCGCTCGGGAGCAACTGGACGGCGACCTCTTCTGGGACGAGCACGGAACTGTGACGACGTCGGCCGAGTTCGAGGAAGCCTGGAGTTCATTCCGTGCTGAAACGCCACACGTGGAGATCAGGCTCGGCGACTACGGCCGTAGCGATCACATGGACCGAGTCTGCGTCCGCCAGCTGTGCCACGAGCAAGTCCTCGTCCTGGTTGACACGGTCGCGCGGCTGAAGGCGGCCTCAGAAGCAGCGTGAATGCCACCAGATCCGACGAGAGGAGGCAGTGATGGTCAATGAAAACGGCCCCGAGCCGTTCTCGTTGAACGAAGAAGCGGCCTGGATCTGGCTGATCAACACGGTCTTTGAATATGAATCGGGCGTCGACACCGGGCTTGACACTGGCGAGCGCCCACCCATCGGCGTGGCGTGGCACCCGCGCGAAGTAGGCGAAGAGGACACCACGTTCCTGCTGATCCGCGGCGCGCAGGAGGGCGACGTACTGACCGCGCCACCAGGCGTCGAGCTCGACTTCGAGTTCATCGATGACGGCGATGGCGGTTACTACCGCTACCTGCTATGCATCCACGAACCCGCCCCGCTGATCACCGCCTCCGACGCTGAGGAAATGCGCAGGCTCGGTGAACGAGACGCCACCGGCATCGACGCGGCCTTGGCCATCTTGCGCGAAGCCGTCGACGCAGGTAACAGCACATACAGGCAACTGTCGACGTTCGTCGCCGCCACCTCCGTATCGGGCTAGTGCTCGTCCAGCCGCCCAGCCCCTGCCGTAGATGAGGGAGACTGCGCAGGGATGCTTGGAGGTGGGTACGCATGAGAATCGACTTGGGCAGCGCCATCGAGACCACCGAGGAACTGCTGGAGCACCTGCGCGCACTGGATGGCACCGAGCCCGACGAGGCGCCGACCCGGGCGGCGCACCGCGAGCGTACCGAGATCTCGCGCACCCTGCTGTACCTGCAACATCTGGGGAATCGAGCGTCGGTGCAGGTCATGGACGCCTACCATGCCTTCAAGGCTCGTGACGAGCCGCCCGAGGGGTGACACCGATGACTGAGGAGACGTTCGGCTTGTTGCTGGATGTCGCCGAGCGCGTGGAACACGCCGTCCGGTCCCGTGACTGCCCGGCCATCGCCGCTCTGGAAGGCGAGCGCCAGCTCACCCTGACGGATTACGATTACCTCCGGGACGACGACGCCGCGAAGGAGTTCGAGCTCAACGCCGCCGCCCGCGGCAAGCAGATCGGTGCAATTCGGTGGGTCATCGCCGTTCCGCAGGTATGGGTGATCACCTCCGGCGAGATCTCCACTCGCGCGGTCTCCAACCACGCCCTCCGCCCCGGTGAAGAAGAAGCGATCACCTGGATGAGCTATGACGCTTCCGACGGCGTGGACTACGGAAGGATCCCGTACACGCGAGCGCCGAGCGGTGAGCCCGTCTTCGGTGAACCGGAAACTCTCGCCGCGAAGGTCTGGCCGGAGGAACAAATGCCGGGCTATCGCCTACTTCGCAGTTTGGTCACTGGAGACAACAGCATCGGCCAAGACTGAAGGCCCTGTGGCTCAGCCGGGGGCCGGCATCGGCTCGTTCGGATAGAGGTCACGCCACAGCAGAGCCAGGAATCGTCCCGGTCGAGTGCGTGTCACCCGATCCCCGCCAACGTTCATGGGCACGGGCTTAGCACGTATCACATGACACAACAAGCAGCATGTCCGAAGCTTGCCATCGGCCTTCCGGCGAAGGGATCGCTGACGTAACTTTGTGTCAATCACCCCTCACCTGGAGAAGCCCATGAAATCCCGTTTACTGACGGCGCTAACGGCCACCCTGCTCATCTTATACGGAGGCAGTTTCAGCCCAGCACGAGCGGTTGCCGCGTCGGTGCCCACGTTGCATGCCAAGACGCTGTCGGCTTCCAAAGCGTCTTCTCCATACACGTCCGAAGCGCATACCGTAATCAAGCTGAAAAAGCCGGTGAGCGTCACCCAAGTCTTAGCATCCCTAAGGCGAGGGAATATCGCACGATCGGCCTCCGAGGGGCAGGTACCAGGTAACCATAGGATCATCGAACTTCGGCACCACGTAAATGGACACACCGGCGGCTTCTATCCAGGGAATCTTAGTCCCGGAAAGATAGCTTCGACTTATAGTACCGCGATACGTAAACAGGCTGGCGCAGACCCCAGTATCACAGCGATCACCATAAGCGGGAAAGTTTCAAATAACCCGTTGACCGAGCTTGCTGGGGATGTCGATGAAATTACCATCTCCCCATCAACCCCCAAAGCGCCAAAGGTGCTAGGATCTCGAAATTTCAACAGCCCGTACGATCACTATTGGCAGCCTTGGGAAGGGATCGTCAAGATGACGAACAACCCATCGGCGGGCGGCATCCCACGTTCGATCAACTATTATTTCGGCTGGCGGAACCAGAACGACATAGATGATGGATGGATCCCTTCTCAAGAGTCATTCGAATTCGATGTGAAGTTGTATAACGAAGCGTATGCGGGCGAGGGGACACGGGGAAGTCCAAGCGACCCCTGTCCCTCGGGCGCCAATAGCTGGTACTGGGCTTCACGAACAACCGATTCAGGAGGCCACAGGCTGAGTGACGGGGGCCCGCTCGCGTGGGACACAGACCTGCCCGAAGCCTCGTGGCCCTACTTCGACTACGCGGACTATGAAGACGGCTGTCAAGTAATAGATTTCACTGGCGGCGTTGTCTACCCCACATACGTACAGCCAGACTGCGACAACAACGGCAACTGCACAGACATGCGTTACCATTTCTACGTGGGCGCCGGCGCTGGCACACAGTCGAGCAGCCCGTACTCGATCGCAATGCAAAAACTCGCTAACACTTGCGATCCGACGAACCCCGTAGATAGCGCGGATCCATCTGCGTGCACAGGAGTCCCGGCGAACTATCAAAATGCGCGCTCACACACCGTCGTTCCTGAGTCGTCGCCGACGGCACCGGACTGCGCCGCGTTCTATCTGGACTTCAGCAAGGATCCCATGGCACCCGGTGGAACCCAGATGTATGATCCCGTCGAACATTTCGCTCCGGGAACCTGGTTGCCAGGATGGCAGAGTTCGGGAGATGCTCGATATCTCTGCGCCTAAGTTCTCGTGGGTGGGGGCTGCCGCAGCGGTCAGCCCTCACCGCCACGAGAGCCCTCCGCTGGGTTCTCTCTGACGCCAGTGCTGGCTTTTCCCAGACGCTTCCACGCCGCAAGGACAAACCACGGCGGAAGAGTCGCCAGAAAGATGAGAAGTGCGGAAAGCTGCAACCCGCCGTCACTCGCGGGCATAGGAACAGAGATGGTGTCAGGATGGTCCAATATCACTGCGCAGGTGTCATCACCACGTGGCGCGGACCTCGATCCCGGCCCGCCGTAATATCCCTCGAAGCACTGATGGTAATCGACAGACCATTTGCTGACCCAGATCACCAGCGCACTAAAAACCAGTAGCGCACTGGCAAGGCCAGCCAATAATACAGCGTACCGTCGCACTCTACACCTCCGTCGAGAATTCGTCCAAATCAAATATAGCCGAAGTGTCGCCTATCGCGACATGCCAAGACAACACCCGTGTGTAGATGCGGCCTACCAGCGCGGGCCGCGATAGATGGAGCGGGCTGTGGCGATGGCAGCCATATTCCAGGTGGCGATCGTTACTTTCACGCCGGTGAAGGTCAAACTGGTTCACCCTCGCAGCAATTCTCCTTGAACCTGCAATTGGGGCAGACCTAGCGGGTCTCGATCGGATTGAAGACCTGCCCGCAGTTGCCGCATCCGATCACGCATCCGACCGTACGCCCGGTACTCGTCACCGCGCGGCAGTGCCCGCTCCGCCGGGTGACGAGTACGAGCGTACAGCGTTCCGCTCGTCGGCTCCTGACGCCCAGATTCGGTTACGCCGTAGGTGGCGGCGGGCCGAAGCCACTTGGCTTGTTCCGCGTCGGTGTTGAAGGTGAGGCCGGGGTTTGAGTATGTGGGCTTCATTTCTGGGCTAGGTCGGTGTCCCAAGCGATGTTCGCCGGACGGCGCCCGCCGGACGCGAGAAACTCGCGGGCCGCCGCGCGGGCCGTCGTGGTGGGGATGAGGGTGAAGGCGGGGAACCAGCTCGGTTCGCTGTAGCAGGTGACCTGGATCATCGGCTCCCTGGCGCTGTCGGGATCGTGGCTAGTCGATTCGCGGCCCTGGTCGTCATTCCAGATGACGGTGGACTCGGCGGCCCCGACCGTGATCCCGAGCGTGGCGCCACCGGAGGGTGCCTGGATGTCCACCAAACGTGGGTATCCCTCCGTCTCGGCTTGGGCGTGCGCCTCGTCGAGGAAGGCGTCCAGTTCGACAGTGTCGCGCGCCGTGTGCTCGGTGGCGTTCTGGTCCCAGGTGACCACCATTGGCTCACTCATCACGTTTCCTTCTCGCGAGGTTGTTCTCCCCGGTAGACCCGCGGCCGGGCGCCCGGTGCAAATACGGTCAACTGCGCCCCAGGAGGCAGGATCCTGCTCAGGTTCGCGTCGCACCCACGCGGCCCGGGGCACGGCGCACGGTTGATGTACAGGCTGCCACGGTCGATACCGTTCATCCGCATGTACGCGGCCACATGTGCCTCCACATGACTGCGAATCCGTACAGAGAACCCCGCCGGAAGCTGTCGGCCTTGGGCTTTCAGACGCTGTTCGAAGGCGTCCACAGCGCCGGTCGCTGCCCCGGACTCGAACGGCAGCCCTAGCCCTTCCCGGTCGTCCCCGACGACCAGACGCCCGCTGGTGCCCCGATTCGGTGACGGTGGGTCCGGGACCCGGTCGGCGACCTCCTGACGGTACGGCGCCGGAATCCCTGCCCGGTCACGCGGAGCATCCCGCGCACCGTAGCCATCGCGTTGGAAAGCGCGGGCCCAGAATTGCTCCAGCTTCACCCGCGAGTGGACATCCCGAATACGCGCATCGCGCCACTGGCGCTCGATCCTCTCCTCGCGCGCCGCCACCGCATCCGACCAATGTCTTTCTGGCCACTCAGGCCCACGCGGCCGGTCAACGGGCACCCGGTTGTTGTGCCGCACCGCGAGGCGAACTACGACCCCATGACCGAGACCGGCCAGCAGCGCGCCTCTCAGCCAGCGAGGCGTGGCGATTCTGCGTGCCAGGACCGCGGGAACGTTTGGCTCCTGTGTCCTGCGTGCATCGCGCCGGTGATGCACCTGTCGTTAGACACCGTCATTCCGCTCCTCCGGTATCCCGGCTGTGCAGCTTGAACACCGCACCGAACCCGGGGATCGCGACATTGTCCCCCGCCCCCGGCGGCACCACCGTCACATGCTCTGCGCCCATGGCCCCGATCATGCCGGTCCGGCCGTTCCGTTACGATACCTGATCGTAGCGTTCATCGGATCCACGGTTACACGAGCTGCGGCTGGAGCTTGCGCGCCGTCGTCAGGAGGGCCGGGAGCACGCGCTCGAACATGTCCTCCCGGGGAAGCCGTTCGGTACCCGCGCCGACGTTCAGCGCCGCGATCTGGACGTCGTCCCAGCGTCGCAGCGGTACGGCGATCGAGTGGAAGCCCGCTTCCACCTCGTCGGCGACGTACGCGTAGCCCTGGGCCGCGACCTCGCCGATCTCGGCTTCGATCCGCGCCAGGCGCCGCTCGCCGCCGGTCTCGTGGTCCAGCAGGTACCGGCGGCGCCGCTCGGCGGACAGGCCGCCGATGAGCACCCGCCCGAGCGCCGACCGCACGGCCGGCACCCGGAAGCCGAGGCCCTGGCCTATCGCGAGCGGCTGCTGCGGCAGCGCCCGCGCAATCATCACGGCCGCGGGCCCGTCCAGCACGGCGGCCGTGCACGACGTCTGGAAGTCCTCCGCGAGGCCGTCGCAGACCGGCTGCAGCACCCGGCTCACCGGGTTGGTGGTGAGGTACGCCGTGGCGAGCGTGAGTACCCGGGGCGCCAGCCGGTAGATCCTGTCCTCCGCGATCACGTAGCCCAGGTGCGTCAGGGTCAGCAGCGCGCGGCGGACGGTCGCCCGCGGCAGGTCGAGCTTGCGCGCGAGCTGCGCCTGGGTCAGCCGCTCGTCGTCGCGGTCGAACGCGGTGAGCACTAGCAGCCCCCGCTCGAGGGCCTCGGAGTAGTCGGCCCGGTCGCTCGCGTCCACGGCGCGGCTCCGGCGCCGCGACTCGTCGCGTGCGTTGAGCTTCGCCACGCCGACCTCCCGTTCGACTACCGCACATTCGTGACGAACCTAGCAGCGGCCCGCCTCCGCGCCCTTGCCGGCGAACTGGCTCGCTGCCTACAGTGTCCGCACATGAATCATATGTTCGTTAATCGAACATATTGTACGGTCGGCCGAGAGGCGCTGTCATGCGTGCTGAGGACAATCGCAAGCTCACCGAGACCGGGCCGGGCACTCCGGGCGGCGACTGGATGCGCCGGTACTGGCAGCCGGCGGCGTTGACCGAGGAGCTGGACACCGAACGGCCGGTCGTGCCGGTCCGGCTGCTGAGCGAGGACCTGGTGCTATTCCGCAACGATGACGGCGAGCTCGGCCTGATCGACCGGCGGTGCGCGCACCGCGGTGCCGACCTCGCCCTCGGCCGGCTCGAGGACGGCGGCCTGCGCTGCTACTTCCACGGCTGGCTGTACGGGCCCGGTGGCGCCTGCCTGGACACTCCGGCCGAGCCCGACGACAGCCCGTTGCGCCGCAAGGTGCGCATCCGCTCCTACCCGGTGACCGAGTGCAACGGCGTCGTGTGGGCCTACCTCGGCCCCGGCGACCCGCCCGAGCTGCCCGCGCTCGACTGCTTCGTCGCGCCCGACGCGTACACGTTCGCGTTCAAGGGCTACCTCGACTGCAACTGGCTGCAGGCGCTCGAGGTCGGCATCGACCCGTCGCACGCCTCGTACCTGCACCGGTTCGAGGAGGACGAGGACCCCGGCGACGGCTACGGCAAGCAGTTCCGTGGCGCCTCGCTCGGCACCGACCTCCCGATGACGAAGATCCTCCGCGAGTACGGGCGGCCGGAGATCCGCAACGCCCGCACGGAGTACGGCCAGCGCATCGTCGCGCTGCGCAAGCTGGACAAGGACGGCCTCGACGGCTCGTCCACGCACGTCCGCATCACCCACCAGGTGTTCCCGCACGGCATCACGATCCCGCTGAGCGCCACGATCGCGATCACCCAGTGGCACGTGCCGATCGACGACGTCTCCTGCTACTGGTACGCGATGTTCACCGGCCTCGACGAGCCGATCGACAAGCAGACCATGCGCGCCCAGCGGCTCGAGGGCATCACGCTCCCCGGCTACAAGCCGGTGCGGAACCGGGCGAACAACTACCGCTTCGACCACCAGGAGCAGCGCACGCTGACCTACACCGGCCTGGGCCGGGACATCAACGTGCACGACCAGATGGCCGTCGAGGGCCAGGGCTACATCTATGACCGCAGCCACGAGCGCCTCAGCCGGTCCGACCGCGCGATCATCACGTACCGGCGGATGGCGCTCAAGGCCATCGACACCGTGGCCGCCGGCGGCGACCCGGAGACGCTGCTCAAGGACACCGCGGACGTGGAGAGCCGCGGCCCGATCCCGCTCGACGGCATCGGCCCGACCGGCGAGTGGGAGTCGTACTGGGCGAGGTCGATCGCCGACCTGCGCAAGGCCAGCCCGTGGGCTTCGCGCCTGGAGGCCGCGCTGGCCACCGGCCCCGCCGGGGTACCCGGGTCGGTCCTCGAACCCGACCGCTCGCAGCTGCCCGACGCCTACGAGCGGGACGCGGACTGAGGCGGGCCGCCATGGGACTCATCGAGAAGTATGGCCTGTGGACCGACGAGCAGCAGGAGGCCGCGCGCACGGCCCTGGCCCACGTACGGGAGAAGGGCGTGCACGCGCTGCGGCTGTCCTTCGTCGACCAGCACGGCCTGCTCCGCGGTAAGACGATCCCGGCCGGCGGACTGGCGGACGCGTTCGGCGGCGGGATCCGGTGCGTGTCGACGCTTTTGTCGAAGGACACCTCGGGGGCGACCGTGTTCGCGGCGTTCGACGCTGGCGGCGGGCTGGGTGTCGCGGAGATGGCCGGGGCGGCCGACGTCGTCATGGTCCCGGACCCGACGACCTTCCACCTGGTCCCGTGGGCCGACGGCACCGCCCGGATCCTCTGCGACCTGCGCTTCGCGAACGGCGAGTCGGTGCCGTTCTGCAGCCGCGGGGTGTTCCGCGACGCGCTCGGCCGGGCGGCCGCGGCCGGCTTCGCGTACCGGACCGGCCTGGAGATCGAGTTCCACCTTTACCGCCGGGCGGACCACGACCCGAACGCCGACGGCATCGGCCGGGGCGTGCACCCGACGCCGGTCGAGCCGATCAACCACGGCAACCAGCTCCTCGCCGAGGACCGCGGGGACGAGATCGAGCCGGCCACCCGGCGCATCCGCGACGCCCTGGACCGGATGGGCATCGAGCTGCGCAGCATCGAGGTGGAGTACGGCGCGAACCAGCTCGAGGTGACGCTCGACCCGGCCGTCGGGCTCGACTCGGCCGACACGATGATCCTGCTGCGCAGTACGGTCAAGCAGGTCGCCCGGCGCAGTGGTTACCACGCCACCTTCATGTGCCGGCCGCAGATCCCCGACGGCAAGTCCAGCGGCTGGCACCTGCACCAGAGCCTGCTGGACACCGCGACCGGCCGGAACGCGTTCGTCCCGGACCAGGGCGAGGGACCGCTCTCGGCGCTGGGCGCGCACTTCGTCGCCGGGCAGCTCGCCCACGCCGGCGCCGCGTGCGCGTTCGCGAACCCGACGATCAACGGGTACAAGCGGTTCGCGCCGTACTCGATGGCCCCCGACCGGATCGCCTGGGCGCACGACAACCGCGGCGCGATGATCCGACTCGTCGGATCGGCCGAGGACGGCACCACCCACCTGGAGAACCGGGTCGGCGAGTCCGCGGCCAACCCGTACCTCTACATGGCCTCCCAGCTGCACTCCGGTCTCGAGGGCGTGGACGCCGCGCTCCCCCTCGGGCCGTCGGCCGACGACCCGTACACCGCCGAGGCCGGACGGCTGCCCACCAGCCTCGCCGCAGCCGTCCGCGCGCTCGAGGCCGACGCGGCGCTCGCGCGAGCCATGGGCCCGCGGTTCGTGACGTACTACGCGGCGCTCAAACGCGCGGAGATCGCCCGCTTCGAGCGGACCGTCACCGACTGGGAACAGCGGGAGTACTTCGATCTCTTCTGACGGACAGGCCCCGGGAGGTCACCGGTGCGGCTATCCGGATCCGCGGTATAGCGTCGGATCTGTGCCTGCATCGTCCATGGGGGGACGTGCGATCGGGCTGGTGGGCCGCAGCGCCGAGCGCGGCCCACTCGATCGCCTGATCGCCGATGCCCGGGCGGGTCAGAGCCGGGCGCTGGTGATCCACGGCGAGCCGGGGGTGGGCAAGACCGCGCTGCTGGAGTACGCCGCCGGGCAGGCGTCCGACTTCCGCGTCACGCGGGGTGCCGGCGTCCAGGCGGAGAGGGAGCTGGCCTTCGCCGGGCTGCACCAGCTGTGCGCGCCGATGCTGGACCACCTCGACCGGGTCCCGGCGCCGCAGCGCGACGCCCTGGGGACCGCGTTCGGCATCAGCGCCGGCCCGGCCCCGGACCCGTTCCTGATCGGGCTGGCCGTGCTGAGCCTGCTGTCCGACGCGGCCGAGGACCGGCCGCTGCTGTGCCTCCTCGATGACCAGCAGTGGCTGGACCACGCCTCGGCGCGGATCCTCGCGTTCGTGGCCCGCCGCCTGGGCGCCGAGTCGGTCGCCATGATCTTCGGCGCCCGCGTCCTGAACGACGACCTGATGGGGCTGCCGGAGCTCGCGGTCGGCGGCCTGGCGGACGCCGATGCGCGCACGCTGCTGGACTCCGCCCTGACCGGTCCGCTGGACGCGCAGGTCCGCGACCGGATCATCGCGGAGTCGCGTGGCAACCCGCTGGCCCTGCTGGAGCTGCCCCAGGGCCTGACCGCGGCCGAGATGGCCGGCGGGTTCGGGCTCCCCGGCACGCTGATGCTCTCGGGAGGGGTCGAGGACAGCTTCCGGCGCCGGATCGAGGACCTTCCGGTCGAGACCGGGCGGCTGCTGCTGCTCGCCGCGGTCGATCCGACCGGTGACGCGTCGCTCCTGTGGCGGGCGGCGGAGCGTCTCGGTGTCAAGGCCGCCGCGACGACCGCCGCGACCGAGGCGGGCCTGGCCGAGTTCGGCACCTGGGTGCGCTTCCGCCACCCCCTGGTGCGCTCGGTGGTCTACCGGTCGGCGACGCTCCCGGAGCGGCAGGAGGCGCACCGTGCCCTGGCGGAGGTCACCGACCGGACCACCGATCCGGACCGGCGCGCCTGGCACCTGGCCCAGGCCGCGTGCGGACCGGACGAGGACGTCGCCGGAGAACTCGAACGTTCCGCCGACCGGGCGGGGGCACGGGGCGGGTTCTCCGCCGCGGCCGCGTTCCTCGAGCACGCGGCGAAGCTGACGCTCGACCCTCCCGGACGGGCCCGACGGGCGCTCGCCGCCGCCACGGCCAAGTTCCAGGCCGGGGCGTACGAAGCGGCGCAGAACCTGCTGGCCATGGCCGAACCCGGGCCGCTGAGCGACTTCGAGCGGGCCCGCATCGACCTGCTGCGCGCCCGCATCGCGTTCGCCACGAGCCGTGGCGGTGAGGCCCCGTACCTCCTGGTCAAGGCGGCCAAGCGGTTCGAACCGATCGATCCCGGCCTGGCCCGGGGCGCGTACCTGGACGCCCTGTCCGCCGCGCTGTTCGCCGGCCGCCTGGCCAGTCCCGGCGGCGGCGCGCTGGAGGTGGCGCGCGCCGCCGCCGCGGCGCCCCGTCCGCCGCGCGCCCCCCGCGCGCCCGATCTCCTCCTGACCGGCATGGCGGCGCTCGCCGCCGACGAGTACGCGGCGGGCGTACCGGCCCTGCGCGAGGCGCTGGCCGTCTTCGGCGACGGCATGTCCGGGGACGAGCAGCTGCGCCGGCTGTGGCAGGCGACCTCGGCGGCGCTGGCCCTGTGGGACGACGAGCACTGGGATGTGCTCTCCGCCCGGTACGTACGGCTGGCGCGCACGACCGGCGCGTTGAGCGAGCTCCCGCTCGCGCTGAGCACGCGCGCCATGCTGCTGGTGTCCATCGGCGAGCTGACCTCCGCGACGTCGCTGGTCGAGGAGCAGCGGACGGTGACCGAGGCGACGGGGAGCAACCTCGCGCCGTACAGCGGCGTGTCCCTCGCGGCGATGCGCGGCAGGCAGGCCGAGACGTCCGCCCTGATCGAGACCATCACCCGGGAGGTGCCGCCGCGCGGCGAGGGCATCGGGATCGCCGTCGCGCAGTGGGCGAACGCCGTGCTGCACAACGGCTTCGGCAACTATTCCGCGGCGGTCTCCGCGGTGGAGCAAGCCCGCTACCACCACGAGTATCCGAGCACCCGGTACCTGGGCTCGCCGAACTGGGCCGCGGTCGAGTTCGTCGAGGCGGCCGTGCGCCTCGGCCGCACCGAGGCGGCGGCCGAGGCCTGTCGCTGGATCACCGCGCTGACCGGCGCGAGCCGTACCGACTGGGCACTCGGGCTCGAGGCGCGTTCGCGTGCGCTGCTGGCCACCGGCGAGACCGCCGAGCGCCGGTACCGCGACGCGATCCGGTACCTCAGCCGCACCCGCGTACGCCCGGACCTCGCCCGCGCGCACCTGCTGTTCGGCGAATGGCTGCGCCGGGAACGCCGCCGCACCGAGGCGCGGGACCATCTGCGCACGGCCCGGAACATGCTCGACGCGATCGGCATGGAGGCATTCGCCGAACGAGCCCGCCGCGAGCTGCTGGCCACCGGCGAGAAGGCCCGCAAGCGCACCGTCCCCACCACCGGCGAGCTGACCGCCCAGGAGGCCCAGATCGCCCGGCTGGCCCGCGACGGGCTGTCCAACCCGGAGATCGCCACCCGGCTGTTCATCAGCGCCCGCACGGTCCAGTACCACCTGCGCAAGGTCTTCACCAAGCTCGACATCACCTCCCGCAGCCAGCTCGACCGCGCCCTGCCCTAGCGACCGGCCGATCGGACTGTGCAGTGGCGGATACGAACGCGGCCGGTCCGGCGTGAGGATCGCTTGACGGACAGGCAGTCATGCGAGGGGGACGACGATGACCATCGCCAAGGCCCGCCCCGGCATCCGGGGCCCGGCGCGCGTGCCGGTACCGCTCGACATCAACGGCCGGCGGCACGTGGCCGAGATCGAGCCGCGTACCAGCCTGCTCGACACGCTGCGCGAACATCTCGACCTGACGGGCAGCAAGAAGGGCTGCGACCAGGGCACCTGCGGCGCCTGCACGGTCTGGATCGACGGCCGCCGGGTGCTCGCCTGCCTGACGCTGGCGATCGCCGCCTCCGGCCACGAGATCGTCACGATCGAGGGTCTGGCCGACGGCGAGGAGCTGCATCCGATGCAGCGGGCCTTCATCGAGCACGACGCGTTCCAGTGCGGCTACTGCACGTCCGGGCAGATCATGTCGGCGGTCAAACTCATCGAGGAGGGCAACGCCGGCACCGACGAGGACATCGGCGAGTTCATGAGCGGCAACATCTGCCGCTGCGCGGCGTACCCGAACATCCGCGCCGCGATCCGCGAGGTCCGTGACCGCGGGGACGGTGCCGCATGAGACCGCTGACGTACAGCCGCGCCGCCACCGTCGACGACGCGATCGCGCTGGCCGCGACGAGCTCGGCGAGTGCGTTCCTCGCCGGCGGGACGACCGAGGTGGACCTGATCCGGGCCGGCGTCTCCGGCACCGACCACCTCGTCGACATCAACGACCTGCCGCTGACCGACGTGGCTGACCGGTCCGACGGCGGCCTGCGCATCGGCGCGCTCGCCCGGATGAACGACGTGGCCCGCACCCCGGCCGTCGTCCAGCGGTACCCGGCCATCTCCCGGGCGCTGCTGCTCGGCGCCTCCGAGCAGCTGCGCAACATGGCCTCCATCGGCGGCAACCTGCGCCAGCGCACCCGCTGCGCCTACCTGCGCGACGGCGTCTCGCCGTGCAACAAGCGCGAGCCGGGCGCGGGCTGCGCCGCACTGGAGGGGCTTAACCGCGGGCACGCGATCCTCGGCACGAGCGAGCACTGCATCGCCACGCACCCGTCCGACCTCGCCGTGGCGCTCGTGGCGTTCGACGCCGTGATCCAGACGGCGGGCCCGGACGGCGAGCGAGCCATCCTCATCGACGACTTCTTCCCGCTCCCCGGCGCGACGCCCGAGGTCGAGCACCCGATCGCCCCCGGCGAGCTGATCGTCGGGGTCGAGGTGCCCGGCGCGCCGATCGGCCGGTGCTCGGTCTACGTGAAGTACCGCGACCGGCAGTCGTACGAGTTCGCGCTCGTGTCCGTCGCGGCGGCGCTGGAGACCGACGACGGCATCGTCACCGACGTGCGCCTCGCCCTGGGTGGCGTCGCTACCAAGCCGTGGCGGGCCCGGCGCGCGGAGGCCGCGCTCGTCGGCGGCCCGGCGGACGAGTCGGCGTTCCGGCGCGCGGCCGCCACCGAGCTCGCGGGCGCGGACGCCCGCCGGCACAACGCGTTCAAGGTCGAGCTGGCGCGGCGCGCGATCGTACGGGCGCTGCGCCACGTCCTGGAAGGAACCCGGCCATGACCGCGGTCGGCATGCCGGTCACGCGGGTGGACGGGCCGGCCAAGGTCACCGGCGCCGCCCGCTACTCGGCCGAGATCTCCCTGCCCGGGATGACCCATCTGGCGATCGTCGGCGCGACGATCCCGCACGGCCGCGTGTCCGCCGTCGACGCCGGCGCGGCGCGCGCCGCCGCGGGCGTGCTGGCCGTGCTCACCCACGACGACATGCCGAAGATCGCGGCGCGGCCGCACCTGCTGCCGTCCCTGGTGGGCCGGGCCGCGCCCGGGGAGAGCTTCTTCCCGATGCAGGACGACGCCGTGTACTACGCCGGGCAGCCGGTGGTCCTCGTCGTCGCCGAGACGTACGAGCAGGCCCGGTACGCGGCCTCGCTGGTGCGCGTCTCCTACGAGCCCGACGAAGCGATCACCACGATCGAGCAGGGCCGCGAGCAGGCGTACGAGGCGGAGCGGCTGTTCGGCGGGCTGATGCCCGGGCGCAACGAACGCGGCGACGTCGACGCCGGGCTGGCCGCGGCCGAGGTGCGGATCGACGCCGCGTACCAGATGGCGGCCAACCACCACAACGCGCTCGAGGCGCCGTCGACGGTCGCGGTGTGGGAGGGCGCGGAGCTGACCCTGTACGAGTCGACGATGGGCATCCGGGCCACCCAGCAGACCGTCGCCGAACTGCTCGGCCTGCCCATCGCGCACGTCCGCGTCATCACGCACTTCGTCGGCGGCGGGTTCGGCTCCAAGGCGATGGTCTGGCCGCACACCACGCTCACGGCGATGGCCGCGCGGCACGTCGGCCGGCCGGTCAAGCTGATGCTCACCCGGCCGCAGATGGTCGCCTCCAACGGGCAGCGCGAGGAGCAGGAGCAGCACATCTCCCTCGGCGCCACCGCCGACGGGCGGCTGACCACGATCCGGCACGAAAAGCTGTCGGTCACCTCGCCGTTCGACGACTGGGCCGAGCCCGCGACCGGCGTCTCGTCGCAGCTGTACGCCTGCGCGAACTACCTGGGCGTGCACCGCCTCATCAAGGGCAACACGATGACGCCCACATTCACCCGCGGCCCCGGCGAAACGCTCGGTGTCTACGTGCTGGAAACGGCGATGGACGAGCTCGCGTACGCCATCGGGGCCGACCCGGTCGAGCTGCGGCTGCGCAACCATGCGCCGGCCGACCCGGCGGGCCACCCGTGGTCCAGCGACGGGCTCGCGGACTGCATCCGGTTGGGCGCCGAGCGGTTCGGCTGGTCGCGGCGGAACCCGAAGCCGCGCGGCGCCCGCGACGGCGACTGGTTGATCGGCACCGGGATGGCCGCCTCCGCCTACCCGATCGCGTTCTTCATGCCACCGCAGCGCGCCCGGGCCCGCGTGCTCGCCGACGGCAGCGCGGTCGTGCAGACCTCGACGCAGGAGTTCGGCACCGGCGTGCTGACGATGGCCACCCAGGTCGGCGCGGACGCGCTGGGTGTCTCTGTCCGCGACATGGTGTTCGAGGCCGGCGACACCGACCTGCCGAACAGCTCAGCGGCGGTGGGCTCGGCCGGCGCGGGCATGGTGAGCTCGGCCGTGCACGCCGCCGGCACCGCGTTGCGCGAGCAACTCGTCGCGCTGGCGGTCGGCGACGAGGGATCGCCGCTGCACGGCGCCGGCCCGGCGTCGGTGACCGTCGCCGGCGGCCGCCTCACGTCGTCCGAGCGGCCCGGCGCCGCCGACACCTACGCCGACCTGCTCGGGCGCAACCACATGTCCGACGCCGAGGTGACGGGCACGTGGCGGCCGCCACCACTGGACACCCCGCACGGCCTGCTGACCTTCGGCGCCCAGTTCGCCGAGGTCGCGGTGGACCCCGAACTCGGTCTCGTCCGCGTACGCCGGCTGGCCGGCGCGTTCGCGCCCGGGCGGGTGCTCAACCCGCTGCTCGCCCGCAGCCAGTTGATGGGCGGGATGCTCTGGGGCCTGAGCCAGGCCCTTCTTGAGGGCAACCACATGGATCCCCGTCACGGCCGTTGGGCCGCGTCGAACCTGGCCGAGTACCTGGTGCCGGTCAACGCCGACGCCCCGGACGTCACCGTCGACTTCGTGGAGGTGACCGACGACCTGGTCGGCCCGCTCGGCGCCAAGGGCGTGGGCGAGATCGGCCAGGTCGGCGTGGCCGCGGCCATCGCCAACGCCGTGTTCCACGCGACCGGCCGCCGGATCCGTACGCTGCCGATGTCCCCAGAGCTGGTCATGGACCCGTCCGGGCCACCGTGATGACGTCCATCGAGCGCGGCTCTCCGGGCCCGGCCGGCCGGGCCGCGGCCCCGGGGAAGCCGTCCCGGCGCGCCGCGCAGCCGGTGCTCGGCCTGCTCGGGCTGCTGCTCGTCGTCCCCATCGCCGTCGTGCTCGCGGTCGGCGCCGGGGGCGACGGATCGGTGCTCGTCCTCGGCCCGTTCATCACCTTCGGGCTGCCGCTCGTCGCCATGGTGGCGTTCTGGTGGGACGACTGGCCGGGCACGCGGCTGCGCGCCGCCTGGTCCGGGTGGGCGGACACGGCGCTGATCGTCGCCGGCGCCGTCGTCTCGGCCGGGCTCGGCCAGGTCGTGGTGGGCGGGTTCGACGCCGCCGCGCTGTTCGGCGCCGACGCGGGACCCGGCCACGTGCCGGCGTTCCCGGCCACCCTGCCGCTGGCCGGCGCGGCGTTCGTGACCATGCTGCAGATCACCCTCGTCGGCGAGGGTCGGCCGCTGCGCCGCCTGCCCCCGCTGCCCGCCGGCCTGCTGGCCGTGGCCGCCTCGTGGGTCATCGCGCTCGTCGTCTTCGCCACGCTCGTCCGGATCGATCCGCCGGCCGGCTCGGGCGTGATCGCGCGGCACGGACCGGTGCCGGGTGCCGACGCTGGCGCGGCGCTCATCACGATCGGCGCCGGGCAACTGCTGATCTACGTCGTCTGGCACGGCCGGCCAATCTCGGCGATCGCCGCCAGACGGGTGCGCCTGACCACCGCGCACGTATCCGTGCTCGCCGCGGGCATCCTCACGTACCTCGTCGCGCGCGGGCCGCTGGGCCTGCCCGCCGGCCGGATCGCCGCCATCGCCGGCTGCTTCATCGCGGCCGGACTGCTGGTCGGAATGCTGTTCGAGGACAGCGTCCGCGGCCGGCTCATGCCCCTCGTCCTGACGCTCGCGCTCACCGCGCTGCTCGCGGCCGGGCTCGACGTGATCGCCGGAACCCTGCACCTCAGCCGGGTCGGTGCGGACGACTGGGTCGCGCACGCGTCCCTCAACGCCCTGTCGACCTCGATCATCCTGCACGTCGCGATCGGCCGCCGCTGGCCGTTCGCGCGGACCAGCACCGGAAGGGAATGACCATGCCGTACGTCACCGTCGGACACGAGAACTCCGCCGCCATCGACCTCTACTACGAAGATCACGGCTCCGGGCAGCCGATCGTGCTCATCCACGGCTTCCCGCTGAGCGGCCGGGCCTGGGAGCGGCAGGAGCGGGCGCTGCTCGCCGCCGGCTACCGCGTCATCACCTACGACCGCCGCGGCTTCGGCAAGTCCAGCCAGCCGTCCACCGGGTACGACTACGACACGTTCGCCGCCGACCTCGCCCGGCTGGTCGACGCCCTGGACCTGCACGGCTTCGACCTCGCCGGCCACTCGATGGGCGGCGGCGAGATCGCGCGCTACCTCGGGACGTACGGCTCGGCGCGGGTGCGCCGCGCCGCGATCATCTCCGGCGTCCCGCCGTACCTGCTCAAGACACCCGAGACGCCCGACGGCGTGCCGCAGGAGGTCTTCGACCAGATAGCGGCGGCGCTCACCGCCGACCGCCTGGCGTACTTCACCGAGTGGAACAAGAACTTCTTCAACCTCGATGAGACTCTCGGCACGCGGATCAGCGAGGAGGCCGTCCGCGACGCCTGGAACACCGCGGCCGGCGCGTCGCCCACCGGAACGGTCGCCTGCGTCGCCACCTGGCACACCGACTTCCGGGCCGACCTGCCGAAGATCGACATCCCGACTCTGGTCGTCCACGGGAGCGCCGACCGGATCCTGCCGATCGAGGCGTGCGGGCGGCCGGCCCACGAGGCCATCGCCGGGAGCGAGTACGTCGTCATCGACGGCGCCTCGCACGGCCTGTGCTGGACCCACGCCGACGAGGTCAACGACGCGCTGCTGTCGTTCCTCGGCAAGTAACCGGGAGGACCGCGCATGACGGCGAAAGATACGCGCACCGCGGGCAGCCAGCCATGGCTGCACCAGCACGGCCGCGAGATCCAATCATTCGGCACCGTACGGCAGTTCCCGCTGGCCCTGTCATACGACGCCCGCATGTACTCCTGCCAGCGCCTCAACCGGCTGCTGGCCGACACGCAGATCCTGTACGCGCACTACAAGAAGCACCACTGGCTCGTGCGCGGGCAGACCTTTTACCAGCTCCATCTGCTGCTGGACAAGCACGCTGGGCAGCAGCTCGCGCTGGTGGACACCATCGCCGAACGGGTGCAGACGCTCGGCGGCGTGGCGGTGGGCGATCCCCGCCAGGTCGCCGAGATCACCGCGATCCCGCGCCCGCCGGACGGCGTGGAGGAGGCCCCGGCGATGCTGTCCCGGCTGCTGGAAGCGCACGAGATCATCCTCACCGAGGCGCACGACGCCGCCGCGCGGGTCGCCGGGCAGGGTGACGACGGCACGAACGACCTGATCGTCTCCGACGTCATCCGCACCGGCGAGTCGCAGGCGTGGTTCCTGGCCGAGCACCTCGTCGACACGCCGCTCGTCCGCGCCGGCGGATGACCGGGAGGGTGAGCACGATCGGGTCCGCACGATCGTGCTCACCCCTCACCCGTGCGCGACCACCCGGGAGCTGTGGCGAGTGGCTTTTGGAAGTTCTCCGCAAAGTTCCGGGGCCCGGCGCGGTCGGTTGCGGCATTTCCCTGTGCACAGATAGGTGGGCTCCTTCACGCTGTAGATGCCCACAGCGGGCGCTGCTTGATCGCCCCGGCCGCCGCAAGAACGTCCCATCGGTCACCGGCGAAGGACGTCTCGTAGACCGCGTAGGCAAGACGAGCGTTGGCGACCGCGGCACGCCCCCGCAGGTCAAGCGCTTCCGGTGGCCCGGTCGCGCGCAGCCGGGTGTCAATCTCGGTATCGATGCGGGAGACGAAGAACGACGCCACTGATCGGAGCGCGGCAATCTCATGGCCGTCGCGGTGGGCACGCTCGAGCCCGGAGATGAACGCCTCGATCACTTGCCGGTATCTGGCAGGGGAGAAGATCTCGGCGAGTTCTTCTCTGAAAAGGAGAATCGAGATATTGAATATCTCTAAATCTCTCGATGTGACCAGCACGACGACCTCCGGGCGCTCTGGCGGTCAGGTCTGGCTCCTGGCGCTCGGCACGTTCGCCGTGGGCACCGACGCGTTCGTCGTGGCCGGATTCCTGCCCGAAATGGCCGGTGAGGTCGGCGTGACGGAGGCGACGGCGGGCTACTCGGTGACGGTCTTCGCGATCTGCTATGCGGTGTTCTCACCGGTGCTCGCCACCGTCACCGCCACGGTGCCGCGTCGACGGCTGCTGGCGGCGGCGCTGGTCGTGCTCGGCCTCGCGAATCTCGGCACCGCGCTCGCGCCGACCTTCGCACTCCTCGTGGTGTCGCGGGTCCTGGCAGCGCTGGGAGCGGCGGCCTACACACCGAACGCGGGCGCGGTGGCCTCGTCTCTCGTGTCTGGGGAACGGCGCGGGCGTGCGCTCGCGCTCGTGGTCAGCGGCCTGACCGTGGCGACCGCGATCGGTGTACCACTGGGCAATCTCGCTTCCCGCTTCATGGGATGGAGGATCGCCTTGGGGCTCGTCGCGGTTCTGTGCCTGCTGATCGGCGCAGGCATCGCACTCCTGTTGCCGAAACTCCCCGGAGGGAACCGGGTGCCGCTGGCTGAACGGCTGTCGGTTCTGCGCAATCCGGGCGTGCGCGTGATCCTACCTGTGACGATGCTCGGCATGGCCGCCGCATACACGGCCTACGCCTATGCGATCCCTGCGTTCGACGCGGTCGGGATCTCGCCCCATTCCGCTCAGTGGATGCTGTTCCTCTACGGCCTCGGAGCCGTCGCGGGCGCGCAGTCGTCGGGCAGGCTGACGGACAGGCTCGGCGGCACCAAGGTGCTGATCCTCGGATACGTGCTCATGGTCTGCACCCTGCTCGCATTCGGCTCGCTGAGCTTGACTGACGTGACTCTGCCGGCCCTGATCGGCGTGCTCGCGTTCACCTGGGGCGCGAGCAGCTGGTGCCAGACCCCGCCGCAGCAGCACCGTCTCATCGCTGCCGCACCCGGCGAAGCGCCGTTCGTGATCGCTCTGAACTCCTCCGGAATCTACATAGGCATCGGCGTCGGCACGTTCATCGGCGGTCTCGCCGGGTCAGGAAGCGCCCCTTGGATGTTCTTCTCCGGAGCCGCCATCGCAGGTATCGCGGCCATCCTTCTCCTGTCCGCGAGAAGAGTCGCGAACTGAACGCAGAAGCGAAACGTGACATGAAGTGCGGTGCGGCACGCCATGTCTGGGTGTCACCGGGGCGGATGAACGGTAGGGGGCATGGCGAGGGTGTCGACCCAACGTACGAACCACTCGCGGGACTTCAGACCTGAGACCTGCTGCCCGTTGCCGACCCAGACCGGCGTCGCGCCTGTGAGCCGCGCCCTTCCCACCTAAGGACCTGTATGCAAGCCATCACTGTGCGAGACCGTGACGCCGGTCTCGCCGGGATGTCCCTAACGGACATGCCTTATCCGCACGCGGCCGAGAACGACGTCATCGTGCGGGTGTACGCGGCCGGATTCACTCCCGGCGAGCTCGACTGGCCGGGTACGTGGACCGATCGCGCCGGGCGTGACCGTACGCCGAGCGTGCCCGGGCACGAGCTGTCCGGCGTCGTCGTGGGACTGGGGTACGGCACCACCGGCCTGAGCGTCGGCCAGCGGGTGTTCGGCATGGCGGACTGGACCCGTAACGGATCGCTCGCCGAGTACGCGGCAGTGGAGGCCCGTAATCTCGCTCCGCTTCCAGCGGACATCGACCACACCGTGGCCGCCGCGCTGCCGATCTCCGGGCTGACCGCCTGGCAGGGCCTGTTCGACCACGGCCGCCTGACCACCGGCCAGACCGTCCTGATCCACGGTGCCGCGGGCGGCGTCGGCTCGATCGCGGTGCAGCTCGCCCGCGCGGCCGGCGCCCGTGTCATTGGCACCGGCCGGTCCGCCGACCGCGACCCGGCACTCGCGCTGGGCGTCGACAGCTTCCTGGACCTGGAGACCGAGAAGCTGGAGGACGCAGCCGAGGCCGACGTCGTGTTCGACGTGATCGGCGGCGACATCCTCGACCGCTCGGCGGCTCTGGTCCGGGCCGGCGGAACGCTCGTCACCATCGCCACGCCGCCCGAGGTCCGGCCCAGGGACGGCCGGTCGGTCTTCTTCGTGGTCGAACCCGACCGCGCCCGCATCGCCGATCTCGCCCAGCGCGTACGGGAGGGCCGTCTCACGCCCACCGTCGGAGCGGTGCGGCCGCTCGCCGAAGCACCGTCGGCGTTCGCGCCCGGCACGCGCACCCGGGGCAAAACGATCATCCGCGTCGCACCAGACGGAACGGGAGACCGATCGTGATCGGTCTGCGGATCGCCGGTGGCCCGCCGGCCCTCACCGCGCTGACCGCGGCCGCGGCCTGCTCGTAGTCGCCTTCGTCTCCGACACCAGAGACAAGATCAAGGTCGACGATCCGAAGTCGAATTAGTCCCACTCCATGGACAGGACTCGCTCTGTGAACGCTGAATCAGGTCCCAGCAACTACTACACGAACCTGTTGACGCAGACGCCGCCGTTCGTACCGGAGGGGGCGCATTTCATGGTCGGCACTGTGACGGTGCCGCCAGGTGACCCAGGCAGCGGGCCGCATCGGCACTCCGGTCCCGTGTTCGGCTACGTGGTCGAGGGCGAGATCTTGTTCGAGCTCGAGGGAGAGCAGCCGTACCCGATCAAAGCGGGAGAGGCGTTCTGGGAGCCGGGAGGCGAACCTCAATGTGACCCGCGACCTCACCATCGAGGTGACGGCCACGCTCGCCGACACCCAGGCGCACGGGCTGATCAGCCGCGGCGTCGCGGGCGGCGGCCGCGGGCACGCCGTGCCGTACGCGCTGGCGCTGGACTCCGCCGGGCGGCTGGTCTTCACGTTCGAGGACAACACCGGCGCCCCGCACACCTACACCTCGGCGGCGCGGACGCTGTCCGGCGGCGTCCACCGGTTCGCGGTGAGCCGCAAGCGGGTCGGCGACGCACCCGACGGGCCCCGAGACGACATCGCCTTCGCCATCGACGGCGAACGCGCCGGCACCGCCACGTACCGCGGCCCCGAGCCGGGCACGAACGCCGACCCCCTCACCATCGGCCCGGTGCGCCGCGCCGGCGCCGCCGACGTGACGCTGCGCGGCGTCGTGCTGGAGGTGCGGCTGTGGAACACATCCCGGGACGTGACCCAGCTCGCCGCCCCGATCACCGGCGACGAGGTGGGCCTGGTCGGCTGGTGGCGGACGGACCGGCGCGAGGGGAACCTCGTCACGGACGGCAAGGCCGGCAACGACGCGGTGCTGCGCGGCCCCGCGACCTGGGTGCACAGCCCCGACCCGGCCGCGTCCCGGCTGATGGTCTACCGCGACGGGCAGCCCGAGGCGCTGATCCCCTCGGCCGACCCGTTCCAGCGGCTCCTGTACGGCACGGGGTTCTACCTGGGCAAACGCGATACCGACACGGTCGTGCCGGACGCGTTCCGCGGCCAGCTGGAGGAGATGCGGATCTGGCACACGGCCCGCACGGGACAGCAGATCCGGGAGAACATGTTCCACCGCCTGACCGGCGAACGCGACGACCTGGTCGCGTACTACACCTTCGACGCCGAGCCGAACGCGCGGCTGATCGACGAGGGCCCGCGCGGCAACGACCTGGTCGTGCAGAGCGGCACCTACCCCGTGTCCACCGCGCCCGTCGGCGACGACGTGCCGCAGGCCCGCGACGTGCTCGGCGGCGTGACGACCTCGTTCAACGTGACGATCGACGGCCGGCCCGGCACCGCGGAGTACGCCGCGCTGGAGACCGACGCCGGCGGCCGCCGGACCGGTGTGTTCAAACGCTGCCACGCCTACGTCAGGGACGGCGCCTGGCAGCTCGTCACGGGCTTCAAGGTCGGCGACGTGGTCACCGAATGGGTCGGCCAGGCCCAGTTCGACCCGCAGCTCATCGGCTACGTCGAGGGCGCGCCGCCGGTCCCGGCCGAGAACCTCACCGGCGGCCTCGACCGTACGGGGGCCAGCGCCGTCAGGCTGACCGAGGCCACCACCACGACCTACACCTACGCCACCACGCGCGACGTCGGGATCGACGCCTCCGTGCAGGCGTCGGCGTCCGTCGTCGACGACGCCCAGGTCCTGGCCGGACTGATGGAGATCGAGGCGCCGCTCGGCATCGGCGTCGGCGAGGTAGAGCTGGCGCCGGTCGAGCAGTCGCACGTCAGCGCGGGCGTCTCGACGAGCCTGGAGACCTCGGCGAGCTGGCTGAACGACACGAAGTCGGGGCAGGGCAGTACCGCGACCCAGGTGAGTGCGCTCGAACTGACCGGCCACAAGGGGACCGGTTCGTTCGTACCGGACAACGTCGGGCTCGCCCTGGTGCAGTCGCAGACCGCGGACGTGTTCGCGCTGCGGCTGGCGCACACCGGCGCGCTCATCGCCTACGACATGCGGCCGGCGATCTCTTCAGAGATTCTCAAGCGCTCGTCGCCACGGGAATTCCGCGACGCGGTCCGCGCCGCCGCCTCGGGGAGCGAATGACGGCATGACGTCGTCGCCCCACAGGATCATTGCGCCCCAGCTTCGGAGCTTGGCGATGTTCTCGGCGAAGGCAGGGTGGGCGGCTTGGGCCTGGTTGGTGAACGGCACGGCGACGATCGGGCGGCTGGCGCCGATGCCTTCGACGAGGAGGCCGAGCGGGAGGGTGTCGCTGATGCCGGCTGCCCATTTGTTGATCGTGTTGGTTGTGGCCGGGGCGAGGAGCAGGGCGTCGGGGGGTGGGAGGACGTCGGGGGTGCCGGGTTTCTTGTAGTCGGAGCGGACGGGATGGCCCGTCAGCGCCTCCAACGTCTCCACGTCGGCGAATTCGCGGCCCTTGGGGCTGGTGATGACGCAGACGTCCCAGCCGCGTTCTTGGGCCAGCTTGACGGGTTTCGCCAGGTCACGGGTGGGTGGTGCGCCGCAGGCGAGGAGGTACAGGACGGCCGTCATTGCACGATCATTGCCGTACGGAGTGACGAGGCGTCAAGCTCGGCGGCAAGATGTTCACCCGCGTACTGCCTGGCTTCGCCGTGTCCCGCGTAGCGTGGGGTGCAGCGATCGAAGGTCCTGGAAGGGCGGCGGGATGAGCGCTGACACGCCACGCATCGGGCAGAGGATCCGCCTCGCGCGCAAGGGCCGGGGCATGTCGTTGGAGACGCTCGCCGGGCTGGTCGGCCGCTCCAAGGGGTGGATGAGCATGGTGGAGACCGGCCGTCTTCCGCTTGATCGCCGCTCGGACATCGCCGCGATCGCCGACGCCTTGGACGTCTCGGCCACCGATCTCCTTGAAGAACCGGAACCGGTCGTTCCGATCGCCCGGCCGCGCCGCACGGATCGGCCGGACGTGATCCGGCTGCGGGAGATGCTGCTCGATACCACGCTCGACGATCCGCCGGACGTGCCGGAGCGCCCTGAGGCAGACCTGCTGGAGGAGATGCGCGGGCCGATCGCCCAAGCGCGCGCGGCCGCGGACTACCACACGCTGGCGCGCCGCTTGCCGAGCCTGATCGGTGAGCTGCACGTCGCCGCTATGAGGTCGGAGACGATGCTCCGGCCGCTGACCGAGGCGTGTATCGCGGCCACCTTCACGCTCCGGCACGTCGGCCATTCGGACCTCGCATGGATCGCCGCGGACCGCGCCGGGCAGGCGGCCTCCCGCTTGGGCGATCCCGTTCTCGTCGGGGCCGCCGCGTTCGCTCGAGCGCACGGTCGTCCGGCTGCAAGCCGGAGCCGGCCGCTTCGTAACGCCGCCCGGACGGCGGACGCCATCGAGCCGCACCTCTCCGATGAGCGGTTCGAGTACGAGGTGTACGGGATGCTCCACCTCACCGGCGCCCTGGCCGCGCAGGTGGACCGGGACACCGCGACAGCCACTGCGCACGCCGACGAGGCGGCGAGCGTTGCCGCGCGGCTCGGCGAACACGACGGGGCGTGGCAGTCGTTCGGCCCGGCGAACGTCGGGTCCTGGCGCGTCATGCTGTCGGTCGAGGCGGGCGCGCCCGAGGACGCGCTGCGCCATGCCGCCGACATCGACTCGACCGCGCTCCCGAGCCAGGGGCGCCGTGCGGCGCTCGCGATCGAGGTCGGCCGTGCTCACGCCATGCTCGGCCACACCCGCGAGGCGGTGACGTCGCTGCGTCGCGCCGAGCGCCTCTCGCCTTCACGGCTCTACGCCAATTCGCTGGCCTGCGAGCTGGTCACGGATCTGATGGGCCGCGCGCAGCGCCAGGCCGGGGGCCGCGATCTGCGCGGACTGGCGTGGCGGATGGGGATCATTTAGGACCGGTTCAATTTCTTGAACACCCGGGCTTATCTCGCTTCTAACGTTCCGGTCCATGACGTACCGCGACAGCCTGAACACCATCGAACACGCCGCGTTGGGCCCGCTCAGGGAAGAGATCGGGGCGGCGTCTAGGCGCGGATAAACCGATGTCTGATCTCCGCGACGTCGCCGCCCTGAGGACGCTGTCCGAACACCTTGATCCTGGTCTTCGCTGGCGCATCGACGCTGATCGCCGCCGCATGATCGTCGGGAACCTCGCCGCCGAGGGCATCGGTAACGCCACGGTGATCATCCTTGATCACGACGATTATGTGGCCGCTCCCTGCGCCGACGAGCTGCCCATCAGGCTCGCGTCGATCGGGGAGCCGGAGGTGGCGACGGCGCGTATCCGCCGGATTCTTGCGCCCGCCCTGCCGCCACCGGCCCTATGAGCTCAGGGACGCGGCGGTGTTCGCCCGCTGTCGGGCCTCTCACCCGGCCGCCGCGTCCCTGACCCCGTGGCCCCTTCGTGTCCACCGGGCCCACCGTGGCCACGGAGGAGTCCCGTGCGGGTGAAGGAGTAGTCGGCCGGTGCCCAGCTTCATGACGCATCGGCCGACCCTGGACCAGCAGGAGGGAGGACAGCTCCATGACCACCACGTACTGACTCAGTCGTCCCGTGGACATCCACGTCGGCAAACGCCCGAGGGAGGCGTGGCGGGCCGGTCTCTGAGCGGCCCGCCATGTTGAGCGAGGAAGTGTCCGCGGTGTACCAGCGCGCGGACGGCGGGCCGGTCCTGGCCTTCCCCCTGCGGGACCGGCCCGTACGCGGCTGACGCGTCACGCGGAGACGACCAACCCCAGACACCGGCCGAACCGATCCCGTACGGAGGAGACGATGACGACGCTGGTCGGCGCGAGCGTTAACGAGCTGTTCTGCCACGCCGTGCAGGCGGTGGCCGCAGACGGTCGCCAGGTGAGCCCTCGGGGGCAGGCGACGCGGGAGCTCCTCGACGCTCGGCTGCGATTGACTCGGCCGCGGGCGCGGCTGGTCCACCTTCCTCCCGCGCGGGTGCTGAATCCGGCGTTCGCTGCCGCGGAGACGGTCTGGATCATCTCCGGCACGGATGCGCCGTGGATCTTCGCCTACAACGCGCGGCTTCGGCAGTACGCCGACGACGGGGTGCTGAGGGGTGCGTACGGCCCGCGGATGCGGCGGTGGGGCGGCTACGTTGATCAGCTTCAGCGGGTCCTCACGACGTTGAAGGACGATCCGGACTCGCGGCGCGCGGTCGTCCAGTTGTACGACCCGATTCGTGATGCCGAGGGGCACCGAGACGTGCCTTGCACGCTCGGGTACCGGTTCCACATCCGGGACGGCCGGCTGCACATGTCCACCACCATGCGCGGTCAGGACGTATGGATCGGCCTGCCGTACGACCTGTTCGCCGCGACGGTGCTGCACGAGCTGATGGCGGGCTGGCTGGGCGTGGAACTCGGCGAATACCACCACCACGTCGACTCGCTGCACATCTACGAACGCGACCTCGACAATGCCGCAGCGCTGCCCGCGTCCGCGTCGGCCGAGGTCGAGATGGCGCCGCTAAGCGTTCCGTGGGAGGAGCTCGACGATCTGCTGGGGAGGGTCGCCGAGGGCGAGATCGTCACGCATGCGGGCTGGGACGCCATCGCCCAGACGATGTGCAGTTACCGGCTGTGGAAGGGCGGGGACATCGCGACGGCCGTACGCGTGGCCGCCGATGTCAGCGGGCCTCTCGGCGAGGCGCTGGACACCTGGTACCGGCGGTTGGCTGAACGCCGCAGCTCGACCGCCGTGATGACGACCTCCACGGAGAACGGGTGAGAGGCGTGGCGCCGCCGGATCTGTCCGTGGTCCTCGGGCTGTGCGCGTTCACCCATGACTCGGCGGCTGCACTGTTGGTCGACGGCGAACTGGTCGGGTTCGTTGAAGAGGAGCGGCTTTCGGGGGTCAAGCACACCAAGGCGTATCCGAGCCAGGCGGTCGATTGGCTGCTCGATGAGGCCGGTGTCAAGGCCGGGGACGTGCAGGCGGTCGCGTACAACTTTGTCGCGCCGGACTACCTGCGAGCGGTTCCGGCGTCCGCTCGGTTCCTCCCGAGCTCCGTCACCGGCGGCCGGGCTCTTCGTCGAGCGGTGAGTTTCGCCAAGGTCGCTCGGCGCACGGCCCGCCGTACGCGGACGCTGGCGAGTACGTTCCCGAACGCCAGCGCGCATGCGGTGCCGCACCATCGAGCCCACGGTCTGTACGCGTTCGCCGCGTCGGGCTTCGATTTGGCGGCCGTCCTGGTCGTGGACAGCCTCGGCGAGTTCCAGACCACGACGATCGGTCGTGCACACCGCGACGGCGGGCGTCCCGACCATCGGATCGTGTGGGCGCTGAACGATCCGGCCTCGCTCGGCTACGCCTACGGAGCGGTCACCGAGCACCTGGGCTGGCGACGGGGCGACGAAGAAGGCACCGTCATGGCGCTGGCCGCGCTCGGAGATCCTGCTCGTTTTCGTGCCCTCTTCGCCCGCGCCATGCGCATCACCAACCATGGGTTCGCGCTGGACGCGCGACTGTTCCCCCTGCGCGTTCTCGCTCACGGACACCGGCGTACGTCCGACGAATTCGCCTGCCTGACCTGCCCGCCGCGGTCACCGTGGGAGCCGATCGAGCAGGTGCACCGGGACGTCGCCGCCGCCCTGCAGGAGCGCACGGAGCAGGTCATGCTGCACCTCGCTCGGCAGGCCCGGTCGATGACCGGCGCGCGGCGGCTGTGCGTGGGCGGCGGGGTCGCGACCAACTGCGTGAGCATCGGCAAGATCATCGAGGCGGGGATCTTCGACGAGGTCTTCGTGCCGCCCGCACCCGGCGACGCCGGGACCGCCATCGGCGCCGCGGCATCCGTCCATCTGTCCGGATCAACGGCTCCGCTGTCCGGAATCGCAGGCACCTGCTATCTCGGGCCCTCGTACGCGGGCCTGGAGCTGGAGACGCGGTCACGATCCGGTCTGCACGCTCGGAAGGTCAACGATCCTGTCGGGCTCCTGGCGAGCGAGCTCGCCGCCGGGCGCATCGTCGGGCTCTTCCACGGCGGCGTCGAAGCCGGGCCGCGGGCGTTGGGCAACCGATCGATCCTCGCGTCTCCGCTGATCCCCGACGTGGCCGAGAAGCTGAACGCCCGGGTGAAGTTCCGTGAGCCGTTCCGGCCGTTCGCACCGGTGGTGCTCGCCGACAGTGCGCACGAGTACTTCACACTCGGCCAGGACGCGCCGTACATGTCGATGGCCTCGGGCGTCACCGACCTCGCACGCGAGCGGATTCCCGCGATCGTCCACGCCAACGGAACCGCGCGTCTCCAGACCGTCACGCGCCGGCAGAACGGATTCCTGGCGGCCGTCCTGGACGCGTTCGCCGTGCGGACCGGGGTTCCCGTCCTGATCAACACCTCTCTCAACGTCAAGGGCAAGCCGATCTGCGGCACCCCCGACATGGCCCTGGACTGCCTGAGCTCGTGCGACCTGGACGCCCTGCTGATCGAAGGATGGTGGGTGACCAAATGATCATCGGATACAGCTTCTGGGGATTCCTCGGTGCGGGCATCACCGACACCCCCGACGGCGGACGCAGCCACCGTCGCCCCCTCGTCGACGCGATCGTCGCACGCGGCCATCGCCTGATCTTCCTGCAGAAGGACCGCGACCGGCTCGAAGCCGGCGACGACCTCGGCGGCCACTACACGTTCGACGGCGGCCTGCCCGAGCTCGACCTGTTGTTCTTGGAGTGGCGCTGGGCGATCCCCGGACGCAACACGACGAGGTGCGGCATCACCGGGCACACCTGCGACCTGCATCGTCAATCCGAACTGCTGGAGCAGTACACGTTCGGCCGTGCCACTCCGACGATCATCTGGGACAAGGACCGGCGGCTTCCCACGGATCATCCGCTGCGCCGCCATCACGGTGTGAAGGTGTGCGAAGCCGCACTGAGTCCCACGCCGGGCGCTGTCCCGCTGCTGTTCCCAGTCGACGACGCACTGCTCGACGCCGCCGACCCGCACGAACTGGCCACACGGCCCCGGCCACTGACGCTGGCCTACGTGGGCAACCAGCACGGCCGCGACGACGCCTTCGACACTTTCCTCGCGCCCGCCGCCGCGCGCGTTCCTCATGAGGTCGCCGGCAAATGGACGGATACGAGCCGCTGGCCGAACGTGCGATTCCGCGGGCGTATCCCGTTCACGGACGTCTCGACGCTGTACGGCGCCGCGCTGGCCACGGTGCTCCTCCTCCCGGACCGGTACGCCCGCGTGGGACAGATGACGCAGCGGATCTTCGAAGCCGTGCTCGCCGGATGCCTGCCCATCACTCCCGCCGACATCCACTCCGCGCGGCGCTTCACTCCTCCTCACCTGCATGTACGTAACGGTGAGGAAACCGCGACGTTGATCGACGAATTGCGGAAGCTGGCCGGCGGCCCGTACCACGAACAGCTCCTTGCCGACTGCCTGCACCGCCTGGAGCTCTTCCGGCTGTCGCGGCAGATGAAGGCGTTCGACGCCGTCCTCGGCGAGCTGGCCAACGCGTGTCCCTCGGTAACGGAGGCGAATCGATGACGCGGCGCGGTCGGCGTACGACGACCGGGACTTCGAGCGGTCCATCCGAAGCCGTCCGGCACGGCATCCCGTCCGGACCATCCGACCTTCGTAAGGTGGTGCACCGTGGAGAGAATCGCCATCCTGGGCTGCGGCGGCAGCGGCAAGTCCTACGTCTCCCGCGAACTGGCCCGGCTGCTGGACGCGCCGCTCACACATCTAGACGCGATCTTCTTCGACGACGAGTGGAACCCGCTGCCGATGGAGAAGTTCGAGGCCCGGCAGCAAGAACTCGTGGCCGCCCCGCGCTGGGTGATCGATGGGAACTACAACTCCACGCTCCACGTACGCCTTCAGGCCGCGGACACCGTCATCTTCATGGACATGCCCACGATCGCCTGCCTGTGGGGGATCGTCTCCCGCCAGCTCCGGCACGGGCGCGGGCAGAACAGCAACGGGGTGTACAACCGGATCACCTGGGGCGTGCTGCGCTACGTCGCCGGCTACCGCCGCAAGATGCGTCCGCGCGTCCAGGCGAAGATCGACCAGTACGCCGTGGGCGCCCAGGTGATCACGCTCACCAGCCGCCGCCAGGCGCGCCGTTTCCTGCGCGACGTGGCGGCGCAGACCGAAACCGCACGCGGGGGCGAGTCCTAGCCAGCCGCCGCGCTGAACCGGTCGACGCCCGTACGTCCGGCCGGGGGCGGTGACGATGGCCGCCGCCAACCCCTTCGTGGACGCGACCTGCGTGTCCGCGCTGTACCAGGACGCCGACCGGATCGCTCGCCGTACCGATTCCCTCCACCGTGCCAAGACGGCCGGACGCCCGGTCGCGGACGTGATCGTCGATCTCGCCGACCGTTACCTCGACCGGTATCGACGGATATCCCTGGCGGCCGACGTCGGTTGCGGTCGCGGGAGCAGCACCCGCACCCTCGCCGAGGAGCTCGACGCCGAACGGATCCTCGGCATCGACGCCTCCGCCGCCGTCCTCGCCGCCGCACGCCAACGCCTGGGACATCACGGAGGGAAGCGTCTGCGCTGGCTGTGCGCGGACTTCCACCACCTGCCGCTCTCTACTGCCGCCTGCGACCTCGTCGTCGCCGCGTTCTGCCTCTATCACTCATCCGAGCCGGCAGCGGTGGTCTCGGAGCTGGCCCGCTGCCTGCGGCCCGGCGGGGTCGCTGTTCTGGTGACCAAGTCCATCGACAGCTATCGCAGCTTGGACGAACTCGTAGCCTCCTCAGGGCTCGACCTGGATGCCTGCCGGCGCCCGAGCCTGTACGGGTCCGCGCACAGCGGCAACCTGGCATCGCTGGCCGGCCGATCGTTGATGGTCCGGCACGTCGAGCACGAAGATCACCGGTTCACCTTCGCTGGTCACGCGCACGTCGCGGAGTACCTGGCGACCAATCCCAAGTACACGATCTCCGCCTCGTTTCGTCGAGACACGTCCGCGCTGACCGACGCCTTGCGAGCCCAGGTACCCGACCAGGCCGTCGCCACGACCTCCCAGGTGACTTACGTGATCGCCCAAAAGCAGGAGATTGCGTCGTGAACGAGGGCGCGTTCACCAAGCGGTACGCCAGCGCGCAGCAATGCGCCGCGGCCCGCTTCCACTACGACTGGCTCGCTGCCCACGTCCAGCCGCTTTGCCTGCCCCGCCTACTGGCGACCGGACGCCGACACCTGATCTTCGGACACGTCCACGGCCGCTATGCCACCCCGGTCGACCTTGAGGCGCTGGCGGCTCATCTCGGAGACGCGCACGGTACCGCCTGGGTGAACGTCCTGCACACGGCCAGGCTCGACTACCCGCATCGGGCGACCGGCGGGCACACGATCGCCGACTTCGCCACCCCGCGGCTGGCCGCGCTGAACTCCAGCGACCGCGTCACCACCTCGATGAGGGCGCAAGAGATCACGCGGGCGATCGAGCTGATACACGCTGCGATCGATAGGCCTGCGGCCATCTACAAGGACACCAACCCACGCAACGTCCTGATCACTCCGACCGGCCGGATCATGACCATCGACTTCGCCGACCTCACCCTGGCCCCTTTCGGATACGACCTGGCCAAGCTCGTCGTCACCCTCTCTATGACGCACGGCTCGATAGCGGAGAAAACGGTCGAACGAGCCCTGGCCGCCTACAACGCGGCGGCGGCACGCCACGCCTCGGCGCTCGGCGATACGAGCTACGCGCAGTTGCTCGGCTACGCCCAGATCCACCACGTACTCACCGCCCGCTACCTCGGGCGCGGCGGCTACCAGTACCAATGGCCGGCCGTACGTCCCGGCACGGTGTCCGGAGGAACGCCATGAGCATCACCACGGAGTTGATCCTCGCTCGCCACGGTCAGGCCCATTGCAACGTAGCCGGCGTGGTCGGTGGCCCCAAGACATGTACAGGGCTCACGGAGCTCGGAGTCCTTCAGATCAAGGCACTCGCGGAACGTCTTCGCGAAGAGCACGCCCAACGCGCGGTCACAGCCGTGTATGCCGGACCGCGGCAGCGACTACGCGAAAGCGGCCGGATCATCGCGGACGTTCTACGACTGCCCTTGGCCATCGAGACCGGCCTCGACGGGCCCCGCCACGGCGCGGCGGACGGGCGGCCATGGCACGAGGTCAAGACCGCCTTTCGCGGCGCGCCGGACAGCTCCCCGGGTCGCCGCTGGGCCTATGGATCAGAGACCTGGAACACGTACCTGGAACGCGCCACCGCGTTCCTCACCACCCTCATCGGCCGGCACCACGGCGACCGCATCGTGCTCGCCGCCCACGGTGAAACGATCATTGCCGCCCATATGCTCTTGCTCTCCCTGCCCACAGGTCAGTGCGGCGGCTTCGTCACCGACCACGCCGGCCTGACGCGCTGGCAGCGAAATCGGAATCGCTTCGGCGACGAACGGTGGCTGCTCGCCACGCACAACGACACCGCCCACCTGGATGGGATAGCCGGATGAGCCGTCCCGATCGAACGCTGATCGAGTTCGCCTCCCGCTTCCTCGCCCAGGGTGAAGCCGTCGATGACCCATCGCTGCCGGAGCACGTAATCCGGCTGCGCGACGCACGCGGTCGCGGCTTCGTCGCCAAGCGGCATCGAACCCCAGAGCGATTCCGGCGCGAACGCCATGCCTACACCACCTGGACCGCCGCGCTCGGCGATCACGCCCCTCAACTGCTCGCCGCCGACCCGGGCATCCAAGCACTTCTCCTCACCGACCTGCCGGGAGTTCCAGCCACCGCCCTGACCGTCGACTCCAGCACCGAGCTCAGCATCCACGAGGACGCGGGCAAGCGCCTGCGGCGTCTCCATGATGTTCAACCAGCGCGGACCAGTCCGAGCGTCGGCCCTGAGCTCGCCGAGCGTCTTCATCGGTGGATCGACTGTGCCGCCGGCCTGCTCAGCTCCCGCGAACGCCGCATCCTGCGACGGCACGCCCATGCCCTGGCCATCTCGATTCCGCTGGAGACCGCGGTCTGTCACCTCGATTTCCAGCCTCGTAACTGGATCGTGCGGGCGGGAGCCGTCCACCTCATCGACTTCGAGCACGCCCGAATCGACGCCCGGGTGCGCGACCTGGTCCGGCTCCGGTATCGGCACTGGGCGCGCCGCCCGAGCCTGCAACGCGCATTCCTCTCCGGCTATGGGCGAGAACTGACCAACGCCGAGTCCCGTGCTCTGCACCACTTCGGCGCCATCGAAGCCGTCACGTCTCTCGTGCGAGCGCACCGCGTCAACGCCCCCGACCTGGCCGTACACGGCCGCGCCGTACTCGGCCAGCTCGAATGACCCACGTATCCACGCTGCCCGTCGACCTGCACGTATTGCCAAGGAGGAATGGTGTCCAGGACTCCGATGCACGCTCCCAGTAGCGCACGAACACCACGGCGAGTCGTTGTCACCGGCGCGGCCGGGTTCATCGGCTCGCACCTGACCGAAGCGCTCCTCGACGCGGGAGCAATGATAATAGCCGTGGACCGGCGAGAGCCCCGGACCGACCCCATCGCAGCCGCCAACCTCAGCGGCATCATCGACCGACCCGGGCTCGTCTACATCACCGCCGACCTGCGCACATGCGCGATCGAGCCGTTGCTCATCGACGCGGATGCCGTCTTCCACCTCGCCGCCATCCCCGGCGTCCGGCATTCCTGGGGCCACGAATTCGGCGACTACGTCGCCTCCAACCTCCTCGCCACGCAGCGCCTGATGACGGCCGCCGTCCACCTCCGCGTTCCCCGTGTGGTGATCGCCTCCTCCTCGAGCATCTACGGCCCGGCCGGCAGCCACTGCACGGAGGAAACGCCACCTCATCCGGCGTCTCCGTACGGAGTCACCAAGCTCGCCGCCGAGCAACTGGCCCTCGCCCACGCGGCCCGGCCCGAAGCCGTCACGAAGGTCGCAGCGCTTCGCTACTTCACCGTGTACGGGCCACGTCAGCGCGACGACATGTTCATCAACCGCGTCCTGAACGCCGCGCTCGGCGGACCGCCGGTACGGATCTACGGTGGCGCCGACCGGCGGCGCGACTTCACCTTCGTCGCCGACATCGTGGCCGCGACCATGGCCGCGGCCGGAGCGTCCGGGCACTCCGAGGTGATGAACGTCGGATCCGGCACCAACGCTTCGCTCGCGGACGTCATCCGCCTCGCCGAGCAGCTCACCGGCACCGCGGTTCCCGTCGTCCAGGGCACGGCTCGAGACGGCGACGTACCGGCGACGCTCGCGGACACCAGGCGAGCGCGCTCAGAACTCGGGTGGCGGCCGCAGACCGACCTCGTGGCGGGGATGACCCAGCAGTTGAACTGGCTCACCGCGTTGCCCTCCCGGAACCAGGTCGCGGCGTCATGACGGCCACGGCGACATGGATCAACCACTTCAACCACTGGGACCCGTGAAATCAGAACACATCCGCCGCAGACGGTGCCCGCGGCGCGGATCCGCCTGCCGCGCGCGAGCGGCGCTCACGCCGGAGGGAAGCCAAAGGACCTGGTGGTGCTGATGAGCATCGACTGGTTCCCGATGGGAGACGACGGCCGCTCAGCCCCGGTCGGCTTCGTTACGTACGCCCCCGCCCTAATCCCGGGATGGCGCGGCTCACCCCTGCCCGAGAAATCCGCGATCGGCTACGTCGGGCTGACGGACGCGAACGCGGGTTGGGAAACTCTGATCTACGCGTACGCGCGCCGGTCGCATCTTGATCTTCGTGGAGTGATCGTCGAAGACGACGAATCCGGTCACCGATGGCGCGAGGCGGTACGCGAAGTGGAGCAACAGCAGATAGGCGCCGTCCTCGTACCGCGCCACCCGTGGCTCCCTGGTCCAGACGGCGAGGAGTGCCCGAGCATGTGCATCCGGCGTGCCCTGTGCATCCATGAAGTCGAAGAGCTCGGCGCCCTGGTGATCGAGATTGCGTGACCGCCCACAGCCAGGGCATCCCCAGGTCGAGCAGCGCCGCCTGAGCCGCGAGCCCGACGCCCGACCCGATGCGCATGCCGACCGCCCGCGGGGGCACTGGTCGGAGCAGCATGTCCAACGCGAGAACAAGATCGCCGAGCTCAGGCGGCTACGCGCTCCCGCACTGAGCCCGGACCAGTGGCGCACCGCCTACTACGCGCGCCGTGGTGGCGTCGACCGCAGCCGAACCCCCGCGCCGTTCGACGAGGACAAGGCACGTGAGGTGCCCAACCTCGCCGGACACGACCGGCCCCGCGGACTGCTCGACACGACGCGCGCCGACGTCCCCGTGGCGACCCGCTACGACCGCGACGCCCTGCACCGCCTACGGGACGAACACGCCGGCCGCGCCGTCGCCGAACTCGGCTTCCTGCCGCGCATCGCTTCCCACCCCGAAGCCAACGCCGCCCTGCACATCCGCCTCACCGACCAAGACCACAGCCGAGTCCACCGTCGGCACGCCCGACCACAGACCCGTGAGGCAAGCCTTTACCTGAACGTCGAACCTTGCGAGGGCGCCGACGGATGCCGCCAGCAGCTCTCCCGCATGCTGCCCGAAGGCTTCAAACTCACCGTCTACGCACCGAACGGATTCCTCCGCGTCTACCGCGGTCGACCCGACCCACCCGACCGACGAAGGTCCGACGAACGATGAACCCCACACCAGCGCCCACACTGCCCCAGCCCATAACCGTCCGCTGGGCCCTCGATAGTGCCTCGCCCGGCAGCCTCGTAGCCACCGACCTACCCACCCTGGAAGCGGCACTGGACGAACTGCACGACCGTGCCACCGACGCTGACCGGCCCAGGCTCATCAGCCTTTACCCCACTCCGACGCGCCCACTGGACGGGCACGTGCCTCAAACCGACGACCAGACGACCACGGGCCCAATACTGGCCATCACCGTCGGTGCCTCCCAAGCGATCGTGACCTGGACCTACCTCCAACGCGACGCGAGCCCGCTCGCCATCGTTTCCACCAGCGGCACCACCAACGACGAGTCCTCCCTCGACGTCGACGACGCCAACGGTGGACGATCAGAATTCCCCGCCTGGATGCTCATCCCGATGACTACCGCACGCGCCGCCGTTCGCGCGTTCGCCACCGACCCCAACGCCCCACCTGGCGGCATCACCTGGGCCCAATGGTGAAATACGCCGTTCCGCGCATCGGCCGAGACACCGCGTACGTGAGGCCATCGGCGGACGTCCGGAGGGCTGGTGCGGAGTAAGATCCGAGCGTCTCGTATGGATTGGAGGGGTGATGTCCGAAAACGACGGCGCGCCCCAGGATGATGGCGACGGCATGGCGCCGGTCGTGATCGATCGATCGGTACCGCATGCAGCGCGGGTGTGGAACTACTGGCTGGGCGGCAAGGACAACTACGCGGTCGACCGGGAGGCCGGTGAGGCGTTCAAGAAGCTGTACCCGGCGATCGAGGCGCATGCCCGGGCGGCGCGGGCCGCGCTGGGGCGGGCGGTCCGGTATCTGGCCGCGGACGTCGGGATCCGCCAGTTCCTCGACATCGGCACCGGTCTGCCGACGGTCGACAACACCCACGAGATCGCCCAGCGCGTCTCCCCGGATTGCCGCGTCGTCTACGTCGACAACGACCCGCTGGTCCTCGTGCACGCCCGCGCCTTGCTGACCAGCGGCCCCGAGGGCGCCACCCGGTACATCCACGCCGACATCCGCGACCCTCGGCACATCCTCGACCAGGCCGGCGAGATCCTCGACTTCACCCGGCCGATCGGCCTGATCCTCTCCGGCATCCTGGGCCTCATCCCCGCCGAGGACGACCCGTGGGCGCTGGCCCGCGAGCTGACCGCGGCCCTGCCGTCGGGCAGCCACCTGGTGCTGTTCGACGAGGCCGACACCGATCCTGAGGCCACCGAGGCGGCCCGCCGCTACGCCGAGACCGGCGCGACCCCGTACTTCTACCGCCCGGTCGAGCAGATCATCGCGTACTTCGACGGCCTTGACCCGGTCGAACCCGGCCTGGTCCACGCCAGCGAATGGCGTCCCGACCCCACGGCCGTCCCAGCCCCCACCACCTCCTTCGGCGGCGTCGCCCGCAAACCTTGATCGCAGACTGAGCAGCCCGCCTATTCGAAGGGTGCAGGTGCCGCGAGCGTTGGCCAGCTACGCGTGAGTCTGACGAGCCGGACGCGAGAGGCCTCGGCATTATTGGGGAGCCAGACTGGGCCGGCGGGTTGGTCCGAGATCGCTGGACTGAAATGGGCGGTCGCGACGGGGCCGTAGAGATGGGCTTGGAGACGCTGGCGGAGGTGGGCTTCGCGGCGGGGGCCTTGTAGCCAGAAGAGGACGGGGAGCTGGCTGCCGGTTTGGTCGGCGAGTTGGACGTACGTGTCGAGCTTGGCGAGGAGCCGGTCGAGGGGCTCGGTGCCGTTGTCGTATTCGAGGTAGAAGGAGATCGTCTCGCCGTCTTCTCTCCAGGTGGCGTAGGCGTCAGGACGGGCGTACGTGCCGAATTCGGATTGGCAGCGGCGTTCGCCCCACCACGTGATCAGCTCGGCCTCGGAGCGGTCCCGGGCGTACGCGGTGAGGGTGGTGAAGAAGCTGTTGAGGCCGCGGGAGTGCGGGAGCTGGCGGGAGTAGAGGTAGGAGATGGCGTGGTCGCGGCGGTAGCCGAGATCGCCGATGGTCAGGCCGTCTTCGGCGGCGAGGATGTGGGCGCCGGCGGGGCCGAGGACGTGGTGCCAGGGGGCGGAGCCGGTTTGGGTGAAGGGGCGGATGCGGTCGAGGACGCGGAGGCGGGCGAGTCCGGCGAGGCGGTGCTGGGCGGTGGTCTCCGAGCCGAAGGCGAGCTGGGCGATCTGGCGGGTGGTCAGGACGCGGTGTTCGTGGCACATGCGGGCGATGTAGCGGTCGCGTGTGGTGATGCGGCGGGCGGCGTCGGCGAGGAGGTCGGCGTCGACGCGGGGGATGGTGCGTGTGGTCATCGGCTCCTCCTCGTACGGCGGGAGCGGGTGCGGGACGTCTGCGGGCCGCGGCTGGCGGGCCGGGTTACTCGGTCGCGGCGGTTGGGCGGGCGGGTCGCGGCTTGCCATTCGCCGAAGGTGCGGGAGCCCTGGCGGCGCTGAAAGCGGGGGATGCGGTTGGCCGGGATGCCCACGGGATTGGGTCCGAGAACGGCGAGGAGGTCGTTGTCGGCCTGGGAATGCCAACCGGCCTCGTTGATGGTGTCCTCGGTGGGGAAGACGTCGGCTACGCGATCTTGGGCAGGATCGAGCCGGTGGTCTTGGGCGCCGCCGTAGGAATAGACCCAGGCGAAGTTGGCGGGTGGGTCGGGTTCGACGAGGCGGCGGAAGCGGTCGATTTCCTTGGTGTAGGCGTAGAAGCGCACGTGCGGGTGGGTCGTGATGATTCGCAGCCACGCGGCGAGGTACCAGTCGGCGAAGAAGTCGCCGGCGTCGTGGATGCGGATCCAGACGCCGGTGAAGCGGGGTCGGTCGAGCTCGCGGTTCATGGCCGTCTCCCAGCCGGCGGGGTCGTCGAGGACGAAGAGCAGGTTGGCCAGGTGCTTGGCGTGGACGGCGGGTATGCGGTACGTGCCGTTGCGGGCGTAGCAGACCTGGGCGCAGACGCCCGCGGATGGGCAGGTGCGTACGACGCGGCCGTCGGGCAGGCGGGCGGCCAGGGCGGGAATGCTCCAGTTCCACACGCCGAGTGGCTTCAGCTCGGAGTTCTGTGTGAGCAGGCGCTTCGGCCGGGGGAGACCGTGGCGCGGGTCAGCGAAGTGCGACATGGCGCTCCTTCCGCGGTGACGCTCGGGCGGGGTGGAACAGGCGTTAGTAGCGCTGGCGGAGATGCCGGCGATGGAATGCGCGGCGACGCGGGACCGGCCGCCGATGCCGCCCGCCCGGCTGCGGCGCCGTCGGCCGCGCGGGCGGTGGTACGGCGTGCGGAGGCACGCGATGCGGCGGTACCGGCGGTGCAGGAGGGAGCGGCGGCTGGCCGGTGGGCTGGTTGATCACGGTGACCGTCGTGTTCGCGGGGCCGTCGCGGCGGGTGCGCAGGGCGAGGAGAAGGGCGCCGAACCAGCCGATGACCGTGGCGCCGAACACGATGTTGAGGATCGCGACGAGCGCAGGCTCCGGGGCCTTCCGGGCGAGGGCGATGCCGGTGGGCAGCAGGTAGAGGCCGATGCCGGCGATCGCGGCGGTGGTCCAGGTGAGCAGCCAGAACAGTCCGATGATGATCGACACGGTGCGCTCCGTTCAGTCAGGGATCGTCGGGGCGTCGGTAGGCAGCGGACGAGTGCGGAAGGTGAAGGCCGGGGTGGTGGCCGACTTGATGAGCAGGCGGGCGGCGGCCTGGTAGGCGTCGAGGTGAGCCAGGTCGTGGGCGCGCAGGTTGGGCAGGGTGTGGCGTTCGAGGACCCGGGCATCTTCGGGCGAGCACGCAAAGATGATCTTGTTGCGTGCGTTCGCCGAGATGGCCGCGCGTAGGGGATGCGGGACCTGGTCGAGGTCTTGGTGGGCGAGGGTGAGGGCGAGCCGATAGCCGCGGGCCTCGGCGAGCATGTCGTCGATGCCGTACGGGAGATTCAGGAACTCGTGGAACTCGTCGATGTAGCAGGCGGCGTCCCGGCGGGCGTGTTCGGGGATGCGGGAGCGGGCGATGGTGGCTTGCCAGATCTGCCCGACGATGAGGGAGCCGATGAGGCGCGTGGTGTCCGTTCCGAGCGTGCCCTTCGGAATGCGGACGATGACGACGCCGCCGTGGTCGAGGTGCCAGCCGAAGTCCAGTGCCTGGCGGCGCGGGCTGAGCAGGCCGCGGGCGAACGGGCGTAGCAGGACGGCGCGGAGCTTGTTGAGCAGAGGTGCGGTGGCCTGCGCGCGGGCGGCTGCGGACTGGTTCTGGTACCAGGTCCAGAACTCCCGGAGGATCGGGTCGTTGACGTGGCTGACGGCGCGGCGCCGGTAGCCAGGATCGGTGAGCAGCCGAGGGATGTCGGCGAGCCCGCCGGGACGAGGCTGATGGGCCAGGGTGAGAGCAGAGGCGCGGAGGATGTCGTCGGTGCGCGGGCCCCAGTTGGCGGGCCAGATGCGGGCGCAGATGCCGCACAGGTTGTCCACGGCCACGTCCGGGTCGCCGCTGAGGAGCGGATTGATCGCCACCGGTTCGGAGGCGGCCGGGTCGATGCGGACCAGCCGATCTTGGGCGTTCGCGGGAAGGGTGGCCAGGATCCTGTCGCCGAGGACGCCGTTCGGGTCGATCACCACGCTGGCCCGCCCGGCCGCGGCGTCGGCGCACACGAGCTGGGCCAGCAAGGTCGTTTTGCCGGCGCCCGTCGCCCCCGGCACGTGGGTGTGGAGCCGGGCATCAGGAACAGGGAGCGCAACGGGCCGGTGGGGCCCGGCGTCGGCGTCGCCCAGAACCTTCGCGTTGAACCCTGACCGTGGGATCGATGGCGGTGGCGGGACGGGGCGCGCTCCGGCTCGGTTGAGGCCGGGGACGCTGGGGTCCAGCGGTAGATGCGCGAGCGCGGCGAGTTCCGGAACGGACAACAGGGCGCCGCGGTCGAGACGTCGCCGGGCGAGCGTACGGACCGGGTGGTGCAGTTGTCTCCGGTTCAGGTGGTTGCGGCCGGCGTAGACGGCGGACCAGGCCGCGATCGCGTGTGCCCGTCCGCGTAGGTGCTCGCGATCGCGACCGGGGCGTGTGGTCGCGACGGCGTAGCGGATCGTGCATGCGTAGCGCGGATGGCCGGCCTTGTCGACGATCGCACGCGTTTCCGCGTTGAGGACGGGGTCGGTGGCGGCACGGGGATGCCCTCGGCGCGCAGGGGCGACCGTGTCAAGCAACGTGGCGGAGAGGGACCCGGTACGGGTACTGCCGCCGGCGCGGAGCGTGGCGGCGGTGGCGCGGGCATGGCGGAGGCGCCGGCCGGTGGCGGGCCGGGCGAGGATCTGCACGCAGGCGTGCTCGTCGGCGGCGAGGTGATTCGTGGCGCCGAGAAGTGCCCGTACGGGATCGGCGTCATGGTCGCTGCGCAGCGGGTAGTCATCCGGCCGGGCAAGGGCCAGCTGCCCGCCGATGCCCACCGCCTCGACGGGGAGCGGCGGTTCGGCGTCGGTGATGGTGGTGGCCGCGCCGGGCCAGGCCGCCTCGATGGCGCGGGCGATCAGCGCGGGCGGGATGGGCCCGGGAATCCAGATGTGGATGCCGATTCCGTCGCGGGAGAACCGGTACTCCCACACCAGATGGGGCTGTCCCCAGATGGCACGTCGCCAGGCGGGCCGGAGGATGCCCATCAGGTTGTCCCACAGCGCGGGCGCGTCGGCGGGCCCGATCTCCGGCGGTGCGGTGACAGTGATCTCGTGCGCACCGTGAACCATCAGCCGGGCGCGCCAGCGCCGCACGCCGAACGTCGCGGACACGACCAGTCCGCCGATCAGGAGGACGCCGGATCCGGCGATCGTGATGAGGCTGGTGGGGTCGAGGAAGCGGATGAGGACTGACAACAGCTGTCGCCTCCCGTCTACGGCGTGTCGGTGAGCTCGGCGGGATCGGTGGTGATCAGGCCGTGTTCGGCCGGTGAGGCTTCGGCGTGGAAACCGACCCGGTTCGCACCGGAGGTGAGGAGCGCCTCACCGCGTTCGGCGGTCAGGACGTGCCGGCGTTCGCCGTCGGACAGGCCGAAGGCGCTGGTGATCGCGTCGATCGCCTGCGGAGATTGGCGGAGCAGGATCTGCGTGGCGGCGTTGGCCACGACCGCGCGTCCCAGGTCGGAGGACAACAGATCGCCGGCATCCTGGGTGATCACGGTGAGTCCGGCCCAGTGCCGTCGCGCGGACTTCGCCAGCCGCCAGACGAACCGGGCGCCGGCGTCGTGCTGGAGGAGCTGCCAGCCTTCGTCGACGGTGACCAGACGGGGACGTACGTCGGCAGGGTCGGTAACGGTGCGCCAGATCGCATCCAGGGCGAGCAGCGTGCCGACGGCCTTCAGCTCATCCGGCAGGTGGCGCAGGGAGAACACGGTCAGGTGCCGGTTGGGCCGGTGGGTCGCCGCCCCGGCGAACAGGCCGGAGTACGAGCCGGTCGTGTACGGGGACAGACGCGCGGCCAGCTCCCGGGCCGCCGCGTCGGTGTCCGCGGCCAGGGCGTTCGCCAGGTCGGCGAGTAGAGGCGCGGGCCGGGCCCAGGTACGTACGTCGGTGGTGACCCCGGCGTTGTTGTAGGCGGTGATCACCGCGCGGTCGAGCGCGGCGCGCTGGCCGGAATCTAGAGGAGCATCGAGCAGGGTTGCGCACAGGGTGTGGATGAACAGGGCCTGTCGGGTCAATCCGTCCGATTCCGGCACCGGGTCGTGAGCAGGCTGATCCCAGTCGCGAGAGAGGTCGAACGGATTCAGGCGTACGCCAGGGGCGCCGAGGTCGACGTAGGTTCCGCCTACTGCCTCGGTGAGGCGCTGGTACTCGTTCTCCGGGTCGACGACGAGCACCTGGACGCCCGTGTACAGAGACCTGAGGATCTCGAGCTTGGCCAGGTAGCTCTTGCCCGCACCGCTGCGGGCGAGGATCACCGCGTTGTGGTTGTCCAGCTCGCCGGTGAACCGATCCCACACCACGAGTGAGCTGCTGGCCGTGTTGGTCCCGTACAGCACAGCGTGCTCGCCTGCCGGTGCGATCAGGTCGGGTGAGGTGCAGGGAAATGCGGCGGCGAGCGCGGGGGTGTCGATGGTGCGCCGCATGCTGAGCCGGTCCACAGCGAGGGGAAGGCTGGCGGTGACCCAGCCCTGCATCGAGCGGTGGCTAGCGGGTTGGGTGTCCAGGAGCAGTGAGGACGCGAGGGCGCGCACCTGGCTGACTTCGGCGGCGAGGTCGTCCTCGTCCGTGGCATGGACGGTGAGGTACAGGCCGACGCGGAACAGCCGTGACTCGCCGCGGGCCAGCGCGGCGGCCATGTCGTGCGCGTCGTCGGCGGCCGCCTCCACGCCGTAGTCCTCGATGCGGCCGCGTTCGGCGTCGGTCCGACGGGCGGATTCCAACCGGGCCAGCCGCTTCTTCAACCGGTCCGCGGCGATCCCGGGCGGCACCGGCTCGACGTGCACGGACACGTCCAGCCGGCCCGGATAGGTGAGCAGCGGTTCGAGCCAGCCGGGGCCGACCTCGGCGGGATAACCGGTGACGATTAGCGTGGTGCAACAGCCACCGTCCAGCCGGAGCATCCGTGGTTCCACCTCGACGTTGCCGGAGGCCAGGCCGGGCGATCCGGCGGGCTCGGGCCGCATCAGTTCACTAAGTTTCCGAGAAAGACTCATCGAGTGGCTCCATGTCGTCGCTGGTGTCGGGGGCATCGGAGGCGTAGGTCACGACGGAGTCCGGGGTGGTGAGCTCGGCTGTGCGCTGCCGGTGGGGATCCGTGCAGGAGGTCAAGGTGCCGGCTGCCGCGGCGCCGTCGAGCGGGTGCGCGGTGATGCCGCACCCGGCCAGCGCGTGTATGGCGTCGTCGGCGGTCCGCAGCAGGGCATGCGCGGCACCCTCACGGTTGCGGGGCGCCGTCGCGGCGGTGGCCGGCTGGCGGAGGACCAGCAGGACGTTCCGGCGCAGCAAGTCCCGGCGTGCGGCGAGGTCGGTGAGGAACTGCCGGTGTTCCGTTGCGGCATCCTCGAGCGCGGGGTGCGGCAGGGTGGGCGCGGCCTCGGCCAGCCGTTCGATCAGCGGAACCAAATCCACGCGTTCGGCGCGTACGAGGAACTGTGCGGGGGACGGCAGCGCGTGCAGCGCCCGTGCGAACGCTTCGATGACGCTGTCCTGCTCATCGGCGGTGTACAGCGCGAAGTTCACGGTCGTGCACGCCAATATGACCGCATGGCCGTCGGCGCCGAGATCGATCACTCCATCGTCGCTGATCGCGTGCGCGGGCAGCCGCAGCGGAGCGGGCAACCCGCCGCGTGGGGCGGTGACCCATTCGGGCGGCGGCTGTACGCCGTCTGGTGCGGAAACCAGGCGCCGAGGCGCAAGTCGTTGCCGCAGGGCGGCGATCAGATACCGGTCCAGCGGAATGCCGTCGCGACGCCCCAGCACGATCGCGCTCGTGGCCGCAAGGATCAGGCCGCCGAAGACAAGGAATGCCGGGATCGGTACCCGCGAACCGACACCGAGGTAGACCAGCCACAGCAGGAGTCCGACCGCCGCGAGCATCGCGGCCTGCCGGATCGTCAGACCGGCGAGGACCGTGTCCTCCCGTTCGACGTCGGCCGGGACCCGAGCCCGTGCGTCGTCGACGTGCGGCATGCTCATCTCCCTTCACGAACCTGCGTCGCGGTGCCGCGACGGTTACCGCGGGGCTGCCAGGTCGACGGTCGGTCGCGGCGAGACGGGCGAGAAGGCGGGCGGTGGGACGGTTGCCTCGGCCGGCCGGCGAATTGGTTTGCTTCGCGGCGCGCGGCGGGCATCGGCGGCGGGTGAGTGGTCCCGCTCCGTACGGCACCCGGCACGGACGTACGCGTCGTAGCGGCCTGCTCCGATTCAGGGGGCGGAAGGTGAGCCGCGCCCGTGCTTCCAGGCCCTCTACTGGGCGGCCGAGGGCGGGCAGGAACGCCGGACGGGGGCGGGTCACCGCGTCCACCGCCGGCACGCCCAGACGAGCCGGGCCGACCCGGACCAGACGGGCCGCTCGGCCCCGAAGGACCGTTCCTACCGGGAGGGCGCCGATTCTGCCGCGACGCCTGGGACGTCGAGCTGCGCTGTCCGCCGAAACGACCGCCGGTGTGCGTGCCGGTTGGGCGTGGACCTGGCCCTCCGGAGCGGGGACCGTGGCCGCCGACGGCGCTTCCTCCGCCGCGCGGCCGCCGGCGGAAACCGAGCGCCGCTCCCTTCAAGCGGCTCACGGCCAGCGCGTAGACGGCGTAGCGGACGACCCGCACGATCGGGCTGTGGCCGACCCGCCCATGCATGAGCAGGCGAAGCAACCAGAACGGCACCCGCGCGCACACGTACAGCAAGCAGATCACCAGCAGCACGTCAAGGGTGTCCCGATTCCCGCCGGGAGCGACCAGCAGCGGGCCGTTACGGGTGAACCAGATCTTGATCGCCGTGATCAGCGCCAGCGCCTGAACGACCTGAATGAGCAGGCAACACAACATGGCCCGCCACCACCACGACGCGATCCGCTCGGTCTGCGGCAACGCGTGGCACGCCAACGCCAACGGCGCCCCGGCCACCAGCAGCGTGAAGACCATGAGCCGGACCAGCCACACGGCCAGCACGACGACGGCCAGCACCACGGCGACCAGAGACAGCAGGACCGAGAACATCCCGTATCCAGTGGCCGTGACCGTGAGGTGCCCGATCACGCCGCTGATCGAGGCGTCCGTGACGCCCTGCCCCATCAACGACCCGGACAGGCCGTTCGCCAGAGCGAGCGCATGCGAGGTGAAGAACATCGAGGTGTTCGCCGCGACGAACCCGATCACTAGACGCGGCGCGATGTCTCGTACCGACGCCTGCGAGCTGACGGATTCCCCGGTCAGCAAGACCACGCCGCCGGCCAGTACCAGCAGCAGATAACACGAATTGGCGATCCGCGACGACGCGGTCCACAGCGCCTGGACGCGCGGCTGAACGGTCACATCGGGGGTGTGCAGCAGGCTGGTGCCGACCCAGCCCAGCACCTGCTTCGAGGCGGACCGCACCAGACCGGCGAACCAGTCGTGGATCGCCTTCGACGCCTGGCCTGCGATGTCCCACCACGCCGGATCGTCGTCCTGGGTTGGAGACGGGGAGGGCGACGGCTGAGGAGCGGGCCGAGTGGACGGTGTCAGCTGAGCCGATGGCCGCGGATGAGGGGAAGGAGCGGTTGCGGATGCGGCATCGGGCTGGACGAGGACAGCCATGGCTCCGGCAGCGAGCATCGCGAGAACGATTCCGGCAGCTCGGCGGATCATGCGCCCACGACCCACTTCAGCAGATCGATGATCACGGGTCCGAGGAGCGCCATGCCGAATCCGAGCGCGCCGTATTTGATGGCGCGAATACCGGCCTGCGCCTGAGTCGGATCTCCTCCGGACAGCAGCAGCCGCAGACCGCCATATGCGGCAACCAGCGCGCCAAGGCCGGCGAGCCAGCCGAGAATAAGCGTCCGGAGGTTCTTGATGATGGTTTGCAGGTCATTGACCGCCAGCACCGAAGCCGCGTGGATGTCCGTCAGCGAAATCAGGAGGTGCATTACGCGCCTCCCTGAATGCATCCGCGAATGAGCCGAGGGAGGACCCCTGGGAGCGTCACGTCGATGGATTCAAGCGCCGCCAGGAATCTCCTCAACGTCAGGTATTGGCCGTCGGCATCCGACGTCACCTGCCGCAGCAATGGGAGAGCCAACCATGCGGCGGCCACCTTCCACGAGGAGTTACCGGCGCGTGCCTGAACCACGATCCACGCCCAAACGCGGTCGAGTTCCTCCGGAGGAAGTTCCGACTGGAGCAGCGCCAGCTCGCGAACCTCGACTCCGTCATCAAGGGACAACGGAGATGGCGGGCTCGCGAGGAACTCACCGACCGTCGACAAGGTGGCGAACGCATCCGCGTTGTTCACATCGATCACGGATTCATTCCGCCATCCCCTGCGGGCACAATATGGGCATCCATCGTCCCGGTCGATAATCGTCCTCGTGTGCCCGGTGTTTGCCCGTCCCCGTGACCGTGGTGTGCCCGTCCAGGTGACCACGGATCTGCCCGCATGCCTGCTGGTCATGCCCGTGCGTTGCACGCTCTGGCGCATAGGAACGGCACATGCGGATACTGCTGCTAATGCCGCCGGATCCGTGCGGCATGACCATCCTGCAATTGTCCTTGGACGGCGCCCTTCCACGCATTGATGGCGTGCTGAAGATGGCGATCGCCGAGCGAGACGAGATACCTGACCCGAACGACATGTCCGCAGTTCTCGACCTGGCCGCGATGGCAGCCCTCCACGCATTCGGCCGCCACCGGCTGGAACGAGTCGGCCGTCCATCCGAGCTCGTCGTCCCGCTTCCTGCTGAGCAGGCCCCGCGCGCCGGCACACGCGCGGTCGGCTGGCTCCGTCCGGTCTTCCCACTCCACGCGATCGGCTGGACGGAGGAGGACTGCCGGGCCTACCTGGCCGGCACAACCGCTGAGCGGAGCTCGTGATGGCGCGGCGAGCCCTGGCACAACAGCCACGAATCGTCCCGATCACCTATCAAGTCGCCGACACGTTCGTACGCCGGGCACAGGGTGACCGGCTCAACCGTCGCGGACACCTGTTCGCCCTGGCCGCAATCACTCCGATCGGCCAGATGGCGGCCGTTGCACACATCGCCCATCCGCGTGCCTGGATGGCCGACGACGCCGCGACCGCCGACGTCGCCTGCCTCACCCCTGCGGATCCGGACGTCCACACGCAGCTCGTCCGGATGGCCTGGCGCATCACTCGATTTCTCGGATACCGGCGCCTCATTCACCGTGCCCCGTTCAACGCGGACACCACCGGTATCCGTAACGCGGGCCTGGGATTGGCCGCCGTCGACGCGCATGGCGAGTACGCCGTCTGGGAGATCACAGCGCGTCCCCGGAGGTGGTGGTAATGGCTCTCGTTGCCGCACTTCCGGAATGGGGAACCGTGGAAACCAGACCCGTACGCGGAAACGAAATTCACGGGCCCGTCTGATGGTGGAAAAGCCGCAGACAGGGAAAGCGTGCGTCGGTTATATTGGCCCGAACGGCGAGCCACGCTCCAACGATGCAGAGCTCCGTGTCATTACCCCGGAAACGCCGCCACGCCTTGAAAAGCGCGCAGCACGGATGCTGTTGAAGATCCTGCTCACCGCGCATCGTCAGCGCAATGAAACCGACGAACCACCCAGCGGGGAGGACGGTCCATGACCGATGAGCTTGTCGAGACGCTTTACCGAACGAGCCAGCCTGCGATCGAGCCTCGGGCAGGCGCCTTGCGGTTCGCGTTCTGGGGGCGGTGCTCGACCGAGGACATGCAGGAGCCGGAGTCGTCGAAGCGGTGGCAGCGGACGCTGTCGGAGGCGCTGATCCAGCCGGTCGGCGGGGAGATCGTCGCCGAGTACTTCGATATCGACGAATCGCGGTCGATCCCGCCGCAGCGGCGGCCGTACGCCCGTGAGCTTCTCGCGCAGCTCGGAAATCCGGATCGAGGGTTCGATGCCGTGGTGGTGGGGGAGCCGCAGCGGGCGTTCTACGGCAACCAGTTCGGGAACACGATCCCGGTGTTCGATCACTACGGCGTGCAGATGTGGGTGCCGGAGATCGGCGGTCCGATCGACACGGCGAACGAGGCCCACGAAATGATCATGAATATGTACGGGGGGATGTCGAAGGGGGAGCGGAACCGGGACCGGATCCGGGTGAAGGCCGCGATGCGGGACCAGGCCCGGTTCGAGGGGCGCTACCTCGGCGGTCGGCCCCCGTACGGATACATGCTGGTCGATGCCGGGCCGCATCCGAATCCGCGGAAGGCGGCGGAGGGGCGGCGGCTGCGCATGCTGGTGCCGGATCCGGTCGCGGCACCTGTTGTGCGGCGGATCTTCGCCGATCGTCTTCGGGGGGTCGGTCCGGAGGCGATCGCGGATCGGTTGAACCAGGACGGGATCGCGTGCCCGTCGGCGCACGATCCCGCGCGGAACAGCCACCGTGACGGCGACGGATGGCAGGGCCCGACGGTCGCCGTGATCCTTACGAACCCGCGGTACACCGGCCGGCAGGTCTGGGGTCGCCAGCGCAAGGACGAGGTCCTGATCGACGTCCGTGACGTGACCCTTGGACACACGACGAGGTTCCGGTGGAACGATCCGGCCGAGTGGGTGTGGTCGGCGCCCCGGGTACACGAGGCGATCGTCGACGACGAGACCTTCATGCAAGTCCAGGCACTGATGCGGGCGCGTGAGGGCGAGGTGAAGCCACGGCCGCGGCGATCCCGGCACAAGTATCAGTTCCGCACGCTGATGTGGTGCGGGTTGTGCGACCGGCGGATGGAGGGGAGCTGGAACAACGGAAAGCCGCACTACCGGTGCAAGCTCACGAGCAGGCGGCGGCCGATGCACGGTGTGGGCCATCCAACGACCGTGTACGTCCGCGAGGAGCTCATCGCTCCGGAAATCGAGGCGTGGCTGGCTTCGGCGTTCGGTCCGGCCAACGTGTCGGCGACGATCGATGCTCTTGTTGCCGCGCAGTCCGCGGATGCGTCTCACCAGGCGGAGATCGACGCCGCGCGCGCCGAGGTCAAAGCCGCCGCCGACAAGATCGACCGCTACCGATCCGCCCTAGACGCCGGTGCCGACCCGGCCGTGGTCTCGCAATGGATCACTGACGCCCAGGCCCAGCGTCTGGCCGCTCAGCAGCGGCTCGATGCCGTCACCGCCAAGTCCCAAGAACAACTCTCTCGAACGGAGATCGAGACCATGATCAACAATCTCGGCGACCTGACCGCCGTGCTCGCCGACGCGGACCCCGACGATAAGAACCAGATCTACACCGACCTGGGCCTCACCCTGACCTACCAGCCACATGAACGAAAAATGATCGCCCAGGTCAGCCTGGACGATCATGTACTCACGAAGTGTCCGAGGGGGGACTTGAACCCCCATGCCCTTAACGGGCACTAGCACCTCAAGCTAGCGCGTCTGCCTATTCCGCCACCCGGACCTGGTGCGTCATGGGCGGGCTTTGGGGCCCGGCCACGGCGGTGCACTCACGATAGCAAATGCTGGGGGGTGGGGTGGACCTGTGTGGGGTGGGCGATGATGGCGGTTATGACTGGTGCTGAGGATGATGTGGTCGGGCTCTGCCGGGAGCTCATTCGGATCGATACGACTAATCCGGGGGATCACTCGGGGCCGGGGGAGCGGCAGGCGGCGGAGTATGTGGCGGGGAAGCTTGCCGAGGTGGGGGTCGAGGCGCGGATCTTCGAGTCGCATCCGGGGCGGGCCTCGGTCGTGGCGCGGATCGAGGGGGAGGAGCCGGCGCGGGACGCGCTGCTGATTCACGGGCATCTGGACGTCGTGCCGGCCAATGCCGATGACTGGCGGATCCATCCGTTCTCGGGGGAGATCGCCGACGGGTGCGTGTGGGGGCGCGGGGCCGTCGACATGAAGGACATGGACGCGATGACGCTCGCCGTGGTGCGGCAGCGGATGCGGGAGGGGCGCAAGCCGCCGCGGGACATCGTGCTCGCGTTCCTCGCCGATGAGGAGGCGGCCGGGACGTACGGGGCGCGGTGGCTGGTGGAGAACCATCCGGAGCTGTTCGAGGGGTGTACGCAGGCGATCAGCGAGGTCGGCGGGTTCAGCCAGACGATCTCGGGGGACCGGCGGCTGTACATGATCGAGACCGCGGAGAAGGGCATCGCGTGGCTGCGGCTCAGCGCGAAGGGCACCGCGGGGCACGGGTCGATGCAGCATGACGACAACGCGGTCACCGAGCTGGCCGAGGCGGTCGGGCGGATCGGGCGGTACCGGTTCCCCGTACGGCTGACGCCCACGGTGCGGTCCTTCCTTGAGGAGGTCTGCGAAGCCGAGGGCGTCACGTTCGACCCGCACGACGTGGGGGCGACGGTCGCGCGGCTCGGGCCGCTGGCGCGGGTGGTGAACGCGACGCTGCGCAACAGCGCGAACCCGTCACGGCTCAACGCGGGGTACAAGGTGAACGTCATTCCGCAGGAGGCCACCGCCGAGATCGACGGGCGGTTCCTGCCGGGGTATGAGGACGAGTTCCTGGCCACCATCGACGAACTGCTCGGCGACAAGGTGACGCGCGAGTTCATCAAGCACGAGATCGCGGTGGAGTCGGAGTACGGGCGGCCGATCGTGGGCGCGATGGCGGCGGCGCTCAGCGAGGAGGACGCCGGCGCGCGTACGGTTCCGTACTGCTTGTCCGGTGGGACCGACGCCAAGTCGTTCGTCCGGCTCGGCATGGAGTGCTACGGATTCGCCCCGCTGCGGCTGCCGGCCGATCTCGACTTCACCGGAATGTTTCACGGAATCGACGAACGGGTGCCGGTCGACGGTCTCCGGTTCGGCGTAAGGGTTCTCGACCGCTTCATCGATCTGAGCTGACCCCGGCCGCCACGCGGTTTCCCAAAAACCCGTGCGAGCAACCCCGCGGATCCTGTTACGGTAACTCCTCGTACTCAAGTCGTGACCTTGGGTTGCGAGATGTCCGTTGTGCACCGAGGGGGATTCATGGAAGCCGAGCCGACGCCGACGCGGGACATGCCCGCGCGTGCGCCGCTGGCTGCCGTCCCCGAGCGGATGCGCGGCGCGGTCCGCGGCGTGCGCAGAGTACGCAGTGTGCTGCGCCGTCCGCTCGCCCGGCGCGCGCTCGTGATCGGCGGGCTCGCGGTCGCCGGCTGGCTGCTGGGGGCGGGCAACGCCGCCTCGGCCGCCGACACGCCGACGGCCCAGGGCACGCCGACCATCAGCAACCCGGTGAACGACCAGGTAGGCCAGGCCGGCGACCTGGTGCACAGCGGGTCCGACGCGGTGCACCGTACGACCGGCTCGCTGGACCGGTCGCGGCTGGCCAAGCACGACGGCGAGCCCACCACCAGCGATCCCGTGCAGCAGAAGGTCGGCGAGACCGGCGGCCTGGTGCACACCGGGTCCGACGCGGTCAACCGCACCACCGACTCGCTCGACCGCAGCCGGATGGCCAAGCCGGCGCACGACGGCCGCCTCACCGGCGGGCTCGAGCGCCGCGCGTCCTCGCTGCTCGGCGGGTCCGGCTCGGAACCGCGGCGGCCCGACGTCCGCCGCATCGCCGCGCCGGTCGCCTCGCTGCTCGACGACGGTACGACCAAGGTCGGCAAGACGCTGCCGGTACACGGCGCGCTGGGCGACCCGTCGTCGGTCGTCGACTCCATGACGCACGACGTACGGCCCGCCGGGCACACGCCGCCCAAGGCCGACGGCGACCGGGCGGACGAGAAGGCCGCCGCGCCGTCGTTCGGCACGCGCGCCGTGCACCACGCGGACGGCCGGCAGCGGCTCGCCGGCGGCCCGGCCACCGCCGAGCCGCGGCTCACGTTCGGCCGTCCGAGCCAGCCCCGCCTGCTGTGCGCGCACTCCGCCATGGCGTGCGGGCACGGCACGCACCCGCACCAGCCCGCCCCGTCCGCACCCGCGCCCACCGGCCCGGACTCGGACACGCACGGGCTGGTGCCGTCCCCGGTGTCCGGCCAGAGCCTGCCCGGTACCGGCGACTTCGCGTGGGGCGGCGTCGAGCGCGCCCCGCGCCACCTGGCCATCGTGGCGCCGCGCCGCGGTGTGCTCCCGCCCGTCGTCCGCACCGCGGCCGACGAGCCCGCTCTTTCTCCCGACTAGCCGACCGCCCTGACCGGCCCTTGTCCGGCCGGGGGCGGCCGCCTCACGCGGCCTCCCAGGAAGCGCGCACGAACCGCGCCCGCGCCCAGACCCCGCGCGGGACCGTCTTCCCAGCCGCGATACCTGACGGAGAAAGATCCATGAAGGCCGTACGCATCATGACCACGCTCGCCCTCTCGGGCGCGCTCGCCGCCGGCGCGGGAACCGCCGCGCACGCGGCGACCGCCGGAGGTGAGCTGCCCGCGGGACAGGAGCGGGCCGTGGTCGTACTGCCCGGGGCGGGGCAGCTGCCCACCGCCGTGTGGGTACCGGTGCCGCGCCGCGCGGCCGCCGGTCCTCGCCCCGCCGCCCCGGCTCCCGGGGACCACTTCACCCATGCTTCGGCGCGGACACCCGTACCGGGTCTGTCCGGTGGCTCGCTCGCTTCCCTGACAGCGGGCGCCCTGACAGCCGCCGCAGCATCGCTCCTGGTCGCGATGCGCCGACTCCGTTCGCGCCGGGGGTGAACGCCGCCGTACGCCAGCCAGGCGTCACGTCGCGATTCACCTGACCAGGTCGCCGTTCACGGCCGAGCCACGGCCGGCGGCATACCGCCCTTACGGGGGCCATCCATCCATCGCACATCCGTTCATCCATCCAATGAATGGGGGTTCACCCACTGATGCGTAAGAAGTGGGCGAAAACCAGCGCCAAGGTGGCGCTGTTGACGGCGGGTTTCGTCGTCATCGGTTCCGGTGCCGGGTACGCCGGGGAGATCACGCACGGTGACTTCGGTGCCGGCAGCGGGAACCAGCTGCACGTACCGGCGTCCGCGCCGATCAACGCCAGCGGCAACGCCGGTAGCGTGCTCGGCCAGGCGCGTTCGCTGTCCGAGAGCGGCGCGCACGTGCACAACAACGGCTCGGAGAACATGCTCACCTCCGGCCGGTTCGCCTTCATCGGCGGGAACCAGGGGTACGTCCCGCTGTCCGCGCCGATCAACGCCAGCGGCAACGCGGGCACCCTCGGCGGCCAGGCGTGGGCGGCGTCCAAGAGCGCCGCGACCGTCGTCAACGGTCATCACGACCACGCGTACGGGGACGAGGACGCCTCGCCGTCCGCGATGAGCCGGGTCACCCGCCCGGTGACCGACACCGCGCGGCAGGCCACTCCGCAGGCCGCGCAGCAGGCGCCCGCGTCGGCGGCGTCGCCGCTGTCGTCGGTGCCGTCGCTGCAGTCGGCGACGTCGTCGCTGCCCAGCCCGCTGTCGTCGATCACCGACGCCACGAAGACCGTTCCCGGCGGCGGCCTGCCGACCACCGGGGCGCTGGGCGGCGGTTCGCCGCTGAGCAAGCTGCCGCTGAAGAAGAAGCAGCACATGGCGGCGCAGTCGTCGTCCGACGGTGGCGGCACGATGCTGTCGTCCGGTGACTTCGGCGTGCTGTCCGGCAACCAGGCGTACGTGCCGGTGTCCGCGCCGGTCAACGCCTGCGGCAACGCGATCTCCGCGCTCGGCCAGGCGATGGCGGCCTGCAAGGGCGGCGCCACCGTGCACAACGCGGGCGGTAACCAGCTCTCGTCCGGGAAGTTCGGTGTGCTGGGCGGCAACCAGCTCAACGCGCCGCTCTCCGCGCCGGTGAACTTCTGCGGCAACTCCGCGGCCGGTGCCGGTCAGGCCCTGGCGAAGTGCAAGGGCCTCGCGACCGTCACGAACGGCCACACCCACCGCGTGTGGTCGCCCGAGCAGTCGATGCCGGAGGCGCCCGCCCCGGCCCCGCAGCAGGGCCCGGCGGAGCCCGCTCCCGCGCCGAAGCCGGCGCCGAAGCCGAACCTGCCGAAGCCGAACCTGCCCAAGCTGCCGATCGGCGTCCAGAAGCCGGACTGCGGCTGCGCGCCGATGGCGAAGACGCCGCAGGTGCCCAGCGTGGGCCTGCCCAAGCCGCAGGTGAGCCTGCCCAAGGTGCAGAAGCCGTCGGTGGAGGTGCCGAAGCCGCAGCTGCCGAAGGCGCACGTGCCGATGCCGACCGCGCCGAAGGCGGACGTGCCGCTTCCGGCGCCGCAGCAGGACTGCGGGTGCGCGCCCGCGGAGGCCCAGAAGGCGGACGCCCCGACCGGCACCCGCGTCACCTCCGGTGACGCCACCGGCCTGCGCGACACGGCCGGGTCGGTCCGCGACACCGCGGGCTCCCTGCGCGACTCCATGATCGGCGGCAACGCCGACCACCTGAAGAAGAAGAGCACCACCGTGGGCACCCCGGGGGACGAGGCGACGCGCAACGTCGACTCCGTCCTGCAGGGCCAGAACGCGCCCGTCAGCGCCACCGGCCTGGCCGACCAGGTCGTCAAGTAGGTCACACGGCCGGTGACGGCGTACGGCCGGGTGCCCCTGACCACCCGCGCCCGTGACCGGCACCGGCCTGGCAAACCGCGCGTACGGCCCCGTTTCCTGCCCCTGACCAGGGGGCGGGGCCCGTCCGGCCAGCCGCGGCCACGGGGAACGAAGTCGGTGACCGCCAACCCGGTCACGCGGGCTCCCCGCCGCCGCAGTACCCCGGATCCCGACAACACCCGCCTTCCTGGAGGGCTCCACAGGCCGAACGCCGACGGCCGCGGAGCGAGCCCCGGAAGGCCCGTACACCGGCCCGGGCGTGAGCGCCCTCTTCGCGCTCGCGCCCGGCGGCCCACAGACGCTTGGCCCCTGTCCCGAGGCGCGGTCGGGAACAGGGGCCAAGCCATGTCCGGGCGGGCGGAGGATTTTTCTACATCGTGCGCGCCACGCGGATGATCTTGCGGCGGAGCGTCACCCGCCGCGAGCCGTCGGGGTACAGTCGCAGGCGGTCCAGCTCCCATTGGCCGTATTCCGCGAGGTCGGTCAGCAGGCGCCGCGTCGTGTCACGGGACGTGCCGCGCCCCAGATTCATCGACTGGTACTCGTACTCGACCATTGCGAATATTCTGCGTCTTCCCCGGGGGAATGCAATCCCCTGTGGCGCGGCGGGTCTGGAACAGGGTTACTGTCGGCGGAGTTGGTACTGGCGTGGTGTCACGCGGCGGATGTGAGGTTGGAGCGTAGTGGCAGGAAAGGCAGGCACGGCGAAGTCAGGGAGCGGAAGTACCCGGCTTGTGATCGTCGAGTCTCCTGCGAAGGCGAAGACCATCGCGGGGTATCTCGGGCCGGGTTACGTGGTGGAGTCCAGCATCGGCCACATCCGCGACCTGCCCGACAAGGCCGCCGAGATCCCGGCCAAGCTCAAGAAGGAGCCGTGGGCGCGGCTCGGCGTCGACGTCGAGAACGACTTCGAACCGCTGTACGTCGTCAACACCGACAAGAAGCAGCAGGTCAAGAAGCTCAAGGACCTGCTGGCGGGCGCCGACGAACTCTTCCTCGCGACGGACGAGGACCGCGAGGGCGAGGCCATCGCGTGGCACCTGTACGAGGTGCTGAACCCCAAGGTGCCGGTGCGCCGCATGGTCTTTCACGAGATCACGCCGGACGCCATCCGCGGCGCGGTCGAGTCGCCGCGCGACATCAACCTCAAGCTGGTCGACGCGCAGGAGACCCGCCGCATCCTGGACCGTCTGTACGGCTACGAGGTCTCGCCCGTCCTGTGGAAGAAGGTCATGCCGCGGCTGTCCGCCGGCCGTGTGCAGTCCGTGGCCACCCGGCTGGTCGTCGAGCGCGAGCGTGAGCGCATCGCGTTCCGGCCCGCGCACTACTGGGACCTCGAGGGCACCTTCGAGACCCTGATGAAGAACGCCGACCCGGCGGTGCCCACCGGGTTCACCGCCGGCCTGGTCTCCGTCGACGGCCGCCGCGTCGCCCAGGGCCGGGACTTCACCTCCACCGGCGTGCTGTCCGCCAAGGCCGCCGAGGCACTGCACCTCGACGAGGACGCCGCCCGCGGCCTGGCCACCCGCCTCGCCGACTCCGACTTCGCCGTCTCCTCCGTCGAGCGCAAGCCGTACAAGCGGTCGCCGTACCCGCCGTTCCGCACCACCACCCTCCAGCAGGAGGCGTCCCGCAAGCTCGGCTTCTCCGCCAAGTACACGATGCAGGTGGCGCAGAAGCTGTACGAGAACGGCTACATCACCTACATGCGGACCGACAGCATCACGCTGTCGGAGTCCGCGGTGAACGCGGCCCGCGGGCAGGCCCGGCAGCTGTACGGCAACGAGTACGTCCCGGACTCCCCGCGCAAGTACCAGAGCAAGGTGAAGAACGCCCAGGAGGCGCACGAGGCGATCCGCCCGGCCGGCGACAGCTTCCGCACGCCCGCCGAGACCCGCCTGCGGGGCGACGAGTTCCGGCTGTACGAGCTGATCTGGAAGCGCACCGTCGCCTGCCAGATGAAGGACGCCACCGGCCACTCGGTGACCATCAAGGTCGTCGGTGACTCCAGCGCGGGCGAGACCGCCGAGTTCTCCGCGTCCGGCAAGGTCATCAGCTTCCACGGCTTCATGAAGGCCTACGTGGAGGGCGCCGACGACCCCGAGGCGGAGCTGGACGACCGCGAGCGGCGGCTGCCCGACCTGTCCGAGAGCGACCCGCTGACCGCGGTGTCCATCGAGGCCGAGGGCCACTCCACCCGGCCGCCCGCGCGGTACACCGAGGCGTCGCTGGTCAAGGAGCTGGAAGACCGCGAGATCGGCCGGCCGTCCACGTACGCCTCGATCATCGGCACGATCCTGGACCGCGGTTACGTCTTCAAGAAGGGCACCGCGCTGGTGCCGTCCTTCCTGGCGTTCTCCGTGGTCACGCTGCTGGAGGAGCACTTCCACAACCTGGTCGACTACGACTTCACCGCCCGCATGGAGGACGCGCTCGACGAGATCGCGTCCGGCTCGGCGCGGCGGGTGCCGTGGCTGAAGCGGTTCTACTTCGGCGAGAACGGTGACGAGGGCCTGAAGGAGCTCGTCAGCGACATCGACGACATCGACCCGCGGGTGGTCAACTCCTTCAAGCTGCGCGACAGCGACATCACCGTACGGGTCGGCCGGTACGGCCCGTACCTCGAGCGCGGCGAGCAGCGGGCGAACATCCCGGACGGCACCGCGCCGGACGAGCTGGACGTCGAGCGGGCCGAGGAGCTGCTGGCCCAGCCGAGCGGCGACTTCGAGCTCGGCACCGACCCCGACACCGGGCACGAGATCGTCGCGAAGTCCGGGCGGTACGGCCCGTACGTCACCGAGGTGCTGCCGGAGGACGCCCCGAAGGGCGCGAAGCCGCGCACCGCGTCGCTGTTCCAGTCGATGAGCCTCGACACGGTGACGCTGGAGGACGCGCGGCGGCTGCTGTCGCTGCCGCGGGTGATCGGCGAGCTCGACGGCGAGCCGGTGACCGCGCAGAACGGCCGGTACGGGCCGTACATCAAGCGCGGCACCGAGTCCCGGTCGCTGGAGGGCGAGGAGCAGATCTTCACGGTCACGCTGGACGAGGCGAAGGCGCTGCTCGCCCAGCCGAAGACGCGCGGCCGCGGCCGGGCCACCGCCAAGCCGCCGCTGCGCGAGCTGGGCGAGGACCCCAACTCCGGCAAGCCGATCGTGCTGAAGGAGGGCCGCTGGGGGCCGTACGCCACGGACGGCGAGACCAACGCCAGCCTGCGGCGCGGCGATGACGTGGAGAACATCACGCTGCAGCGGGCGGCGGAGCTGCTGGCCGAGCGGCGCGCGGCGGCCCCGGCGAAGCCGGCGAAGAAGGCCCCGGCCAGGAAGTCGGCGGCGAAGAAGAGCACGGCGAAGAAGTCGACGACCTCCACGGCCAAGAAGTCGACGACGGCGGCGAAGAAGACCGCCGCGGCGAGCAAGACGACGACGAAGAAGACGACGACGAGCCGGTCGACGTCGTCCTGACCGGCGGCCTCCCGTCCCGTACGGGCGGTCCCGCCGCGGCCCGAGTGCGTACCCTGAGACCGTGACCTCGGCGAATCCGGAGTTCCGCATGGCGCGGCCGCACCCCGCGCTGCGGCACCTCGTGCGGCGGTACATCGGGTACCGGCAGGACGGCGTGACGCTCCCGCGGCACCGCGGGCTGCCGTCCGGGTCGATCACGCTGATCGTGAGCCTCGCCGAGCCGATCCGGTTCGCCGACGGGCCCGGCGCGGGCGGCCGGCACCTGGAGTCGCTGGTCGGCGGGCTGCACCTGCGGCCGGCGGTGATCGAGCAGGACCCGTACCAGCACGGCATGCACATCGAGCTGAACCCGCTCGGGGTGCACGCGCTGCTCGGCGTCCCGGCCACCGCGCTGACCTCGGAGGTGGTCGGCACCGATGACCTGCCGGTGCGGTGGGGCCGCGGGCTGGCCGGGCGGCTCGCCGAGCTGCCCGGCTGGGACGCGCGGTTCGCGCTGCTCGACCGGGAGTTCCGCGCCGCGCTGCGCCCGGTGACGCTGACCGGTGAGATCCAGTGGGCGTGGCGGAACCTGCGCGCCAGCCACGGTTCGTACCCGGTCGCCGGGCTGGCCGGCGAGGTCGGCTGGAGCCGGCGGCACTTCACCGAGCGGTTCGGGCGTGAGGTCGGGCTGCCGCCGAAGCAGGCGGCCCGGCTGATCCGGTTCGAGCGCAGCACCGGGCTGATCCGCGCCGGCCGTCCGCTCGCGGAGGTCGCCGCCGAGGGCGGTTTCTACGACCAGGCGCACCTGACGAACGAGTGGCGCGCGCTGGCGGGCTGCACGCCGGGCACGTGGATCGCCGAGGAGCTCCCGTTTCTCCAAGAAGGCGAGGCGGACGACGCCGCAGACTCGGGGGCATGAGCAACGAGCTGAACAACCCCGGGGTGTGGCCCGCGATCCTGTACGCCGACGCCGAGGCCGCCCGCGTCTTCCTCACCGAGGTCTTCGGGTTCACCGAGACGCTCACCGTCCGTGGCGACGACGGCCGTACGATCGTGCACGCCGAGCTGAAGTGGCCGGAGGGCGGCGGCGTGATGTACGGCACCCGCGACGCCGGCAACGCGAGTGCGAGCGGGATTCCGCAGCCCAGCGGCATCTCCTGGCTCTGCGTGGCCACGGAGGACCCGGACGCGGTGTACCGCCGGGCCGTCGCCGCGGGCGCGAAGGTGGTGCAGGAGCCGTACGACGCCGACTACGGAGCGCACAACGTGGCCATCGCCGACACGGAGGGCAACGTCTGGACCTTCGGAACGTACAAAGGGGCATGACCCGGTTCGTCCGGCCTGATCATGGGCGTGTGCTGGGATCGAGTCGCCCGTCGTTCGCCAGGGGACTACCCTCGACACCGAGTCGCCCCGCGGCAGTGGTGGGTTCCGGGTATTTGGGACGACTACCGTTGCCGTGCCCGACCGGACGAACGATGGATTGAACTGACGCAATGACCAGAACCGGCCGATTGGCGGCGAGCCGCGAGCCCCGCAACGTCCTGGCGATCAAACCGTTCCGCCGGCTGTGGGTGTCGCTGTCCCTGTCCAGCCTGGGTGACTGGCTGAGCATCCTGGCGCTGACGTCCATGGCCAGCCTGCTGACGGAGGACCAGGGCTTCACCGTCCAGAACTACGCGGTCGGCAGCGTGCTGATCATCAAGCTGCTGCCGTCCGTGCTGCTCGGGCCGCTGGCCGGGGCGCTGGCCGACCGGTTCGACCGGCGGCTGAACATGGTCATCGGCGACGTCATGCGCTGCCTGCTGTACGTGTCGATCCCGCTGGTCGGCAGCCTGACCTGGCTGATGATCGCGAACTTCCTGGCGGAGTGCATCGCGCTGTTCTGGGCGCCCGCCAAGGAGGCGTCGGTCCCGAACCTGGTGCCGCGGAACAAGCTGGAGCAGGCGAACCAGTTCTCGCTGGTCGGCACGTACGGCACGGCGCCGCTGGCCGCCGGCCTGTTCGTGGTGCTGGCGCTGGTCAGCTCCGCGCTCGGCACGATCCCGTCGCTGTCGTTCCTCAAGGCGAACCAGAACAACCTGGCGCTGTACATCAACGGCCTGACGTTCCTCGTCGCCGCGCTGGTCATCTGGAACCTCAAGGAGATCTCCAAACGCGACGGCGAGGGCCGCATCTCCGTGCCGTCCATGCCGAAGCAGATCATCGAGGGCTGGCGGTTCGTCGGCACCACCCCGGTGGTGCGCGGCCTGGTCATCGGCATGATCGGCGCGTTCGCGGCCGGCGGCGCGGTGATCGGGCTGTCCCGGGTGTACGTCCGCAGCCTCGGCGGCGGCAACGCCGGTTACGGCGTGCTGTTCGGCGCGGTGTTCGTCGGCCTGGCGTTCGGCATGTTCCTCGGCCCGCGGCTGCTGCGGGACTTCTCCCGCCGCCGGCTGTTCGGCCTGTCGATCGTGGCGGCCGGCATCATGCTGGCGGCCATCGGGCTGATCGCCCAGCTCGTCGTGGTCACGTTCCTCACGGTCGGGCTCGGCGCCTGCGCCGGCGTCGCCTGGGTCACCGGGTTCACCCTGCTCGGCCGGGAGGTCGACGACGCCATCCGCGGCCGTACGTTCGCGTTCGTGGCGTCGCTGACGCGCGTCGTGCTGCTGCTGGTGCTGGCCGTCGTCCCGTTCCTGTCCGGGCTGATCGGGCCGCACTCGTTCCGGCTCACCGAGCACGTCACGTACCGGGTGGACGGCACCAACGCGGTGCTGCTGATCGCCGCGGTGCTGAGCGTGATCGTCGGGGTCGTCGCGTACCGGCAGATGGACGACAACCGCGGCGGCGTCTCGCTGTGGCACGAGCTGTACGCGGCGATCCGCGGCGTGCCGGTGGCCACCGAGGTCACCGAGCTCGAGTCCGGTGTGCTGATCGCGTTCGAGGGCGGCGAGGGCGCCGGCAAGTCCACGCAGGCCCGGCTGCTGGCCATCTGGCTACGCGACCAGGGATACGACGTGGTGTCCACGCAGGAGCCGGGCGCCACCAAGATCGGCATGCGGCTGCGCGCGATCCTGCTGGACAAGAACCACGCGGACCTGTCCGCGCGCGCCGAGACGCTGATGTACGCGGCGGACCGCGCCGAGCACGTCGACTCGGTGATCCGGCCCGCGCTGGCCCGCGGCGCCGTGGTGATCACCGACCGGTACGTCGACTCCACGCTCGCGTACCAGGGCGCCGGCCGCGACCTGCCGATGGACGACCTGGCCCAGCTCAACGCCTTCTCCACCGGCGGCCTCGTCCCGGACCTGACGATCCTGCTCGACCTCCCCCCGGAGACCGGCCTGGAGCGGCACGGCCACCCGGCGGACCGGCTCGAGTCCGAGCCGAAGGCCTTCCACGACCGCGTGCGCCGCGGCTTCCGCGGCCTGGCCGAGCTCGCCCCGGAGCGGTACCTGGTGATCGACGCGTCCCGGCCGCTCGACGACATCACCCGCGAGCTGCGCGACCGCGTCCGCTCGCTGCTGCCGGACCCGGTGCCCAGCACGTCGGAGGACATCACCCACACGTTCCCGGCGATCAAGGATTGACGCGGTGAGCGTGTACGACGAGCTCGTCGGGCAGGACCGGGTGGTCGCGCAGATCCGGCAGGCCGCCGACGCGGCCGCGCGGATCGTCCGCGGCGAGGCCGGCGGCGGCATGACGCACGCCTGGCTGTTCACCGGGCCGCCCGGGTCGGGGCGTTCGGTGGCCGCACGGGCGTTCGCCGCGGCGCTGCAGTGCCGCCACCAGGGCACCCCCGAGCAGGGCTGCGGCACGTGCGACGCCTGCCACCAGGTGCTCGCCGGGTCGCACGCCGACCTCGAGGTGATCCGGCCGTCCGGCCTGTCGTACTCGGTGAAGGAGACCCGCGACCTGGTGCTGCGCTCCTCCACGGCGCCGTCGTCCGGTAACTGGCAGATCGTGCTGTTCGAGGACGCCGACCGGGCCACCGAGCAGGCCGCGAACGCGCTGCTGAAGGCCATCGAGGAGCCGCCGGACCGTACGGTCTGGCTGCTGTGCACGCCGTCGCCGGACGACCTGGTCGTCACCATCCGCTCCCGCTGCCGCCTGGTCACGCTCAGCACGCCGCCCAGCCACGCGGTCGCCGACGTCCTGGTCAACCGGGACGGCATCGACGCCGACGTGGCGCTGTCCGCGGCGCGCGCCGCGCAGGGCCACATCGGCCGGGCCCGGCGGCTGGCGACCGACCCCGACGCGCGCGCCCGGCGGGACGAGGTGCTGTCCGTACCGCGCGAGCTGCGCGCCATCGACGCCTGCCTGAACGCGGCCGAGCGGCTGGTCAAGTCGGCCGAGGCGGAGGCCGCGGCCACCACCGCCGAGCTGGACGAGTCGGAGAAGTCCGAGCTGCGCAAGGCCTACGGCGAGGGCGCCACCGGCAAGGGCGTCGCGAAGGCCGTACGCGGCTCGGCCGGGGCGATGCGGGCACTGGAGGACCGGCAGAAGTCCCGCGCGACCCGGCTGAAGCGCGACGCCCTGGACCGTACGCTGATGGACCTCGCCGGGTACTACCGCGACGCGCTCACCCTCCAGCTGGGCGCCTCGGTGGAGCTGGCCAACGCCGAGCGGGCCGACGAGCTGGGCCGGTACGCCGCCGTCACGTCGCCGGAGGCCACGCTCCGCCGGCTCGAGGCGATCATGGAGTGCCGGGAGCGGATCGACGCCAACGCCAACCCTTTGCTCGCCGTGGAGGCGATGACGCTGGCCATACGTGCCGCGTAGGGTGGCCCGCGTGGGCATGATGATGGCGGTCAGCTTCGAACGGTACGGGCGGCTGTACTACCTCGATCCGGGCCCGCACGAGCCGAAGGTCGGCGATCGCGTGCTGGTCCCGACGTACGGCGGCACCGAGGTGGCCGAGTGCGTGTGGGCGCCGGAGTGGGTGTCCGAAGACGTCGAGGGCCTGCCGGTGTGCGCCGGGCCGGCCACCGACGTGGACATCGCGCGCGACGAGCGCAACCGGGCCAAGCGCGCCAAGGCCCGCCAGATCGCGAAGAAGCTCATCCGCAAGCACGAGCTGCCGATGAAGATCGTCGGGATCGACCATCTCGACAACGACAACGTGTACACGATCTACTTCGCCGCCCCGCACCGGGTGGACTTTCGCGCGCTGGTCCGCGACCTGGCGCGCTCGCTGCAGGCCCGGGCGGAGCTGCGCCAGGTGGGCCCGCGCGACGAGGCCCGCCTGCAGGGCGGGATCGGCCCGTGCGGCCGCGACCTGTGCTGCGCCACGTTCCTGAAGGACTTCGAGCCGGTCTCCGTCCGTATGGCCAAGGACCAGGACCTCCCGGTCAACCCGATGCGCATCGCCGGCGCGTGCGGGCGGCTGATGTGCTGCCTGAAGTACGAGCACCCGCTGTACCAGGAGTACAAGGCCCGCGCCCCCAAGCAGGGCAGCAAGGTCAGCACGCCGGAGGGCGACGGCACGGTGATCAGCCACAACGTCCCGTCCGACTCCGTGGTCGTCCGCCTGAACGACGGCGGCCGCTCCTGCGCCTGCTCGGTCGCCGACGTGTGCTCCCCGCGCCAGCAGTACGAGCAGAAGCAACGCGGCGAATGACCGGCGCCACCTAGGATGAGCGCCATGCGCGAGCTGGTGTACCTGTCGGAGTCCAAGCTCGCGCAGTTCCTTCCCGGGCCGGGCGGCGGGTGGCGGGTCAAGGGGTCGGTGTCGACGCCGGTGGGCACGCTGGACGTTGATCCCGTACGGGAGCCCGATGCCGAGCTCGCGCGGCGGCTGGAGCGGGTGATCGCGCAGGTGGCGCGAGGTGCCCGGTGGCACACCGAGGAGGGACTGCGGCCCGGGGAGTGGATCCAGTTCGAGGCCCCGCTGAACTACAGCGTGCTGGACGAGCGGTACTTTCACCGGATGCTGGTGTTCCTCGACCCGGCCGGCGGGGCCGTACGGCTGCTGCTGCACGGGTCCGCGCGGCATCTGGCGGGTACGCCGTCGTCGGTGCGGGTGGCGGGCAGTGTCGAGGACTCCTACGACGCCGGGGGCGGCGGGCAGAGCAGCGGCGGGTACGTCCAGCTCGCCCGTAACGTCGAGCGGCTGATCGGCACGATGGCGTCCGGCGCCGACGCGGGCCCGGATCCGGCCGGGCCGTCGCTCGCGGCGGCCACCCGGCGGCTGGTCGGCGCGCTGGACGCCCGCATGTACCCGGAGACCGCCGCCTGGATGACCGGGTACGCCCGGGTGACCGTGGCCCTGCGCGACGGCGACGTCCGCTACGTGGTGGCCAGCCCGCTGAACGTCGAACACACCGACCCACCGGAGCGTCCGTGAGGAAACCGCTGAGCCGCGTCCTGGGCGGCGCCGTCGTCGCCGCGCTGCTGTTCGCCACCGCCTGTACGGGCGGGGGCGACGACGGCGGTACGGACACCGGCGCTCCGGCCGGGCTCGAGTCGTACTACCGCCAGACGCTCGCCTGGCACGACTGCGACCAGGGGTTCCAGTGCGCCAAGCTGGAGGTGCCGCGCGACTACGCCAAACCGTCCGGCGCGAAGCTGAGGCTCGCGGTCATCCGGCTGCGCGCGACCGGGGACCGGATCGGCTCGCTGGTGCTCAACCCCGGCGGGCCCGGCGGGTCCGGCGTGCAGTACACGCGCGCCGCCCGTAACGTCCTCAGCGCCGGGCTGCGCGCCCGGTTCGACGCGGTCGGCTTCGACCCGCGCGGCGTGGCCGGCAGCGCGCCCGTGCACTGCCTGACGACGTCGCAGATGGACACGTACCTGAACGGCGATCCGACGCCCGACGACGCGGCCGACATCGCGGACCTGCGGCGCTCCGCCCGCGCGATGGCCACCGGCTGCGAACGCCGCTCCGGCGCGCTGCTGAACCACATCAGCACCGAGGAGTCCGCGCGCGACATGGACATCCTGCGGGCCGCGCTGGGCGACCAGAAGCTCACGTACCTCGGCAAGTCCTACGGCACGTACCTGGGGTCGCTGTACGCCCAGCGCTTCCCGGCGCACGTCCGCGCGCTGGTCCTGGACGGCGCGGTGGACCCGAAGACCACGGGCATGAGCATGGTCGAGGGCCAGGCCGCCGGCTTCACCACGGCGCTGAAGGCGTACGTGGCCGACTGCCGGGCGAAGGGCGGGTGCCCGGTGAGCGGCGTCGACGACGTCGCGCGGCTGCTCCACCGCCTGGACGCGTCCCCCGCGCCGGTGTCCGGCGACTCGCGCAAGCTGACCGAGGGCCTGGCCACGTACGGCGTCCTGTCCGCCCTGTACTCCAAGGACACCTGGCCCTACCTGACGGACGGCCTGCGGGAGCTGAAGTCCGGCGACGGCGCCACCCTGCTGTCCCTGGCCGACAGCCTCTCCGGCCGCGGCCCCGACGGCAGGTACGACAACTCCACGGAGGCCCTGAACGCCATCGGCTGCATCGACCAGCCCTGGCCCCGCGGCCTGTCCCCGTACAAGAAGGCCGCCGAGACCTCGGCCAAGCAGTCCCCGCCCTTCGGCGCCGACCTCGTCTGGACGTCCCTCCCCTGCGCGTACTGGCCGGTGAAGTCCCCCACGGCCGCGCCCACCATCACCGCGCCCGGCGCCCCACCCATCCTGGTCGTCGGCACCACCCGCGACCCCGCCACCCCCCTGCCCTGGGCCCGCTCCCTGGCGTCGCAGCTCGATTCCGGCGTCCTGCTCACCCGAGACGGCGACGGCCACACCGGTTACGAGATGGGCAACGCCTGCGTAGACAAGGCCGTAGACCGCTACCTGACGACCACGACCCCACCCGCCCCCAACACCAAGTGCCCCGAGTAGCCCCGAACGAACCACCCCCCGACGCCTGTACCATAGGAGGCGCACGACGCCGCCTTAGCTCAGTCGGCAGAGCGATTCACTCGTAATGAATAGGTCGTCGGTTCGATTCCGACAGGCGGCTCCAGCTCAGAGGCCCCTCGCGATCTTCGCGGGGGGCCTCTTGCTAACGGGTGCACGCCGTGCGAGTCACTGGTGCCGGTGGGGTCCGGGTACGGCCCAGGCGGTGAGGGCGTCCCGGGGCCTGGTTCCGGTCGGCGTCATGTCGCATTATCCCGAGGTGGTGCTGGCTACCGCCTTGTCGTCACCGCTTCTCTCTCTGAGAGCAAGCGAATCCACAATTCCGTACAAACACGCTAGCGCCAGGAACGCCGACGCGATCCCAAGCCAGCGCCACCACTCATCATGCATGAACAGCCAAATCGTCACGTATCCGAGAGCGAGCGCGGAGATCAAGGCGCCGGTCGCCTCGCCCCAGCTCCTGCTCCCATCCCTCTCTCTGCGGCGAAGCTGTTGGGCTTCCCATTCGATATGCTCCATTAGGAGCGCTCGGGCATCCGAATTCTCGGGTAAGTCCTTCGCGGTCTCCGTATCGTGACGGAGGTTACGGCGCAGTCTGCCTTCGCCTCGAATCAACCCGAAGGTGGCCGCGCCGAATGTGGCGATCGGTGGAACAAGCTGAGGAAGCCATTCCCAGGACATGCACGTACTGTAACCGTCCAGCATGCGTTCGGCGGAGGTTTCACGAAAGCCGGACATCCATCAGGGAGGGTCGCGAACCCGCCGACGGCCGGATGGCAGATGGTGGATCTTGTTCGTTCGGCTCGTAGGAATAGTACGTCGGTGGATGTTCGGGGGCGTTCGTCGGCGTATCGTGGTGTCGCACGGAGGTGCGGTTTGACTGCTGACCAGGTGATCCGGCTTGTCGGTGCCATCGCGCAACTGCTTGGAGTCTTGGTCTGGCCTGCGGTTGTCTTATTCCTGCTATTGAGGTTTCGTGTCGCCATCACGGAATTCCTGGGCGATCTCGGGGAGTTCAGTCTCAAGGCGCCTGGGGTCGAAGCCTCGGCCAAGCGTCAAAGAGATGAGGCTGCTGTCGCGTTGGGCGCGGCGGTAACGGCACGTACTCCCGCGGAGTCGGATCCGGGCGATATCGCTGAGGCTCTTCCGGGGCCACGTGCGCAGCGGCGGCTGCAGGGTTCACGAGTGTTGTGGGTCGATGACCGGCCCGACAACAATCGCTTCGAACGGCAGGCGCTTGAGGCGTTCGGGATTCGTATTGATCTGAGCAGGTCCACTGAGGACGCCGTGGACATGACGCTGCAGCGATCCTATGACCTGATCATCTCGGATATGGGGCGCCCCCGGACGCGCGAGCGGGCTACACATTGCTGGACCGGCTCCGCGCGGCCGGCGATCGGACACCGTTCATCATTTACGCCGGATCCCGCACGCCTGAGCACGACCGAGAGGCGCGCCGGCACGGAGCCCTCGGCTGCACGAATCGGCCGCAAGAACTGATCACGATGGTCACACAAGCCATTACCTCGAGCCGGTGAGAACGCCGGGCGTGCCGTGGTGATCATCGGCCCTCCGGACAGGACGGCCCCGGGCGTGTACCCGGTGCGCGGCCACGGGTCGGCGTACCTGAGCGCACCGCCGACGACCGTGACCGTCGCCGGGCCGGTCACCGACTCGGTGAACTACGCGCCCACCGACCGGCCACGGCGGCTGGTGGCCCGCAAGGCCGACGCCCACCTCCGCGCCTGCGTGTCCGCGGGGCGGAAGATGGGGCGGGACTGTCCGCTGTCCATGCGCGCCCGGGCCGAGGAGGCGGCCACTCCGGTCACCGGTCGAGTGGGGTGAGCATGCGGTTGGACCAGAGGCTGTACATGACGGTGGGGCCGGTCCAGTGGGCCGGGCGGGCGGTTACTCGTACGGTGGGGGTGCCGTTCGTGCTGGTCGTTACCTTGATGCCGCGGAGGATCTGCGTGTACCGGGTCTGTTCGTAGAAGCGGGCGTGCGGGGCGTTGACCGGGGCGATGGGCTTGCGGCCGGGGGCTCGGGCGTGCAGCAGGGTGCGGCGGATGGTGGTGGCCAGGCGCTCGGCCTCGGCGGGGGTTCGGGCGGAGCGGCATACGACCTCGGAGCCGGGGGCGTTCGGGTGGCGGCGGACGCCTATGCCGAGCGTGTACGAGGAGGGGCGGCGGTCGGGGGTGAGGCCGTCGTTGGTGATCTCGGCGACCAGGGGGCGTCCAGGCAGGCGGCCACCGCGCGGACCGCGGGCTCGTCGGCCAGGGTGCGGGACGTGGCGCGCATGGTGGCGATGCCCGCCGCCAAGGGGGCGTAGACGACCTCCTCGCGGGTGGCGCGGACCAGGTTGAGCTGGTTGGTGAGGGCCGGGAAGCGGCGGCCGAGCGGGTCGGTGATGTCCGCCTCGCCGTCGGGGCGCAGGCGCCAGCTGCCGTGGTCGAGGCGAGCGCCTAACCTGCGGAGCTTGGTGCCGATCCGGGCGGCGTCGAAGGTGCCGGTCAGGCGGGTGGCCTGGTGGGCGGGGTCGCCCGCGGTGAGCGCGGTCGCGGACAGTTCGGGCTGGAAGCCGGTCACCTTGCTCAGCTCGTACGTCGAGGCGTTGAGGCTGATGCCGAACGGGACGAGCGGTCCGTACGGGCCGTCGTCGCGCAGTGTGTAGCCGTTGGCCCGGAGGTTGTGGAACGCCATCCCGAACTCGGCGTGCGAGCGGGTGGCGGGCGTGGCGGCCACGTGCGCCAGTTCCCGGCTGAGCGAGTCGGTGAAACGGCCCGGCGGGTAGTGCGGGGGGAGCGGCGCGGGCGCGTGCGGGCGGGGTACGGCGGAGCACGCCGACGCGGCGAGGACGACGGCCAGGCTAACCAGGGGCCTGTGGGCACAGGTGACCTCCGAGTACGCGGGGGACGATGGCGGGAATCATACGGTCGGCGCGGTCGCGCGGCGGGCGAAACGGGCGGGACGGCCCGAGCCCCGTGTTGCGGCGAGGTTCTAGGGTCGGATCATGTCGGTTTTGTTCATCCTGATCGGTGTCGGGATCGTCGTGCTCGGTGTGACGTTCTGGTTCCGGTCGCGGAGCTTTCTGGCGCGGGCGGTGCGGACGTCCGGGGTGATCGTGGACCTGCAGCGGGAGCGGTCGCGCGCCGGTGACGGCCACGGCACGGTCTACCGGCCGATCTTCCGGTTCACCGGGCCGGACGGGCGGGACATCGTACGGCGGGCGGGGTCGGCGAGCAGCCATCCGCGGCTGCGGCCGGGGGAACCCGTCACCGTGCTGTTCGATCCGCAGCGGCCGTCGGAGGCGCGGATCGACACCCTGGACAACCGCGGGCCGATGGCGGCGGTGCTCACCGTCATCTTCGGGATCGTGTTCGCCGGCATCGGCGTGGGGATGTTCACCGGCGTCCTCCACTGAAACGGAGCGAAATTCCTGGGGCTTAAGTGAATCCGTGCGCCGTTCCCGGACGAATCCCTAGCGACGGGGGAATCTCGATCGAGGGGCGGCCAGGTGGGCACGGATTCCATGGGCGGGATGATCATGAGCGCCGAGGAGATGGCGCGGCTGGTCGACGGCGGGGCGGCCCGCCGCCTGGCCGGGACGCCCGCCGTCCGGTACGGGAACACGTGGTGGTTAGGGGACGCGACGATCTACGTACGCGTGCTCGACGCGGCGATGCTCGCCGACTTCGACGCGCGGGCACGGTGCGGCGGCGCGGGCGGCCCGGGGTAGCGGCAGACTGGGGGGATGGTCGACGTACGGGTCGTGGGCGCCGACGAGTGGCCGCTGTGGCGGGACGTACGGCTGGCCGCGCTGACGCGGAGCCCGGAGGCGTTCCGGTCCCGGCTGGCGGACTGGGCGCACGGCGGCGAGCGGCAATGGCGCGAGCGGCTGACGCTTCCGGGCGCGCACAACCTGGTCGCGGAGCGGGACGGCGCGCCGGTGGGGCTGGCGCGCGGGGTGCCCGCCGGTGACGGCGTCGTCGAGCTGCACTCCGTGTGGGTGCATCCGGACGCGCGCGGATGCGGCGTCGGGGCCCGGCTGGTCGAGGCGGTGGAGACGTGGGCGCGCGGGCGCGGCGCCCGTACGCTGCGGCTGGGCGTACTGGCGGACAACGACGGCGCGGTCGCGCTGTACCGGCGGCTGGGGTTCGCGGCCACCGAGGACGACGGCCGGGAGATCGTGATGGCCAAGCGGCTGGACGGGTGAGCGCGCGCCGCTACTCCTCCAGCAGGCCGCTCTCGTAGGCGATGATCACCAGGCGGGCGCGGTCGCGGGCGTCGAGCTTGGTGAGCAGGCGGCTGACGTACGTGCGGGCGGTTTCCGGGCTGATGTACAGGTGGGCGCCGATCTCGGCGTTGGTCAGGCCGCGGCCGACCGCGGCGAGGACCTCGCGTTCGCGGGGGGCCAGGCCGGCGATGAGGGCGGGGTCGCGGTGGCGGCGGCGGGCGGTGAGGGCGCGCATCACCGTGCTGGTGACGGACGGGGACAGCGCCGGTTCGCCGGCCGCGACGCGGCGGATGGCGGCGCGCAGATCGGCGGGGGCGACGTCCTTGAGCAGGTAGCCGGCGGCGCCGGCGGCGATCGCGTCGAGGACGGTGTCCTCCTCGGCGAACGTGGTCAGCACGAGGACGCGTACGGCGGACAGCGCCGGGTCGGCGAGGATCAGCTCGGTGGCGGTGACGCCGTCGATGCCGGGCATGCGGATGTCCATGAGGACGACGTCCGGGCGCAGCTCGCGGGTGCGGGCGACGGCCTTGCCGCCGTCCGCGGCCTCGGCGACCACGGTGATGTCGCCGTCGTGCTCGGCGAGCGCGGTCAGGCCGCTGCGCAGAAGGGGTTCGTCCTCGGCGATGATGACGCGGATCACGCGGCACCGCCCAGCGGGAGCTCGGCGGTCACGGCGAACCCGCCGCCGTCGGCGTCTCCGGCGGAGAACGTGCCCCCGAGCGCGCGGGCCCGCTCGCGCATCCCGGCGATGCCCCGGCCCGTACGGGGACGGTCCGTACGGGGGCGGCCCGTACGGGCGTCGCCCGGCCCGGGCTCGGGGCGGCCTGGGCCGGGCTCGGACTCGGCCCTCCCGTCGCCCGCCCGGGTCGCCGCGCCGGGCGCGCCGTGCGCGGATGCGGGCCCTGCGGTGCCGGGCGCGCCATGGGCGGGTCCCGCCGCGCCGTGTGCCGACGCGGATCCCGTGGCGCCGGGCGCGGGCGCGGGGCCGTCGTGCGGGTCGGCAGTGCCGTGGCCGTCGTCGGCTACCCGTACGTGGAGGGTGTCGGCGTCGGCGGTGACCTCGACGGTCAGCGTGGTCGCCGACGCGTGGCGGAGGACGTTGGTGACCGCTTCCTGGACGATGCGGAACGCGGCCGAGGCCACGGGGGACGGGACCGGCTCGGTGGTGAGGGTCGCGTGGACGTCGAGGCCGACGTCGCGGGCGGCCTGGAGGAGGCGGTCGATGCCGTCGAGGGTGGGGGGCGTACGGCCGTCGCCGTCGCCGGGGCCGCGGAGCAGGGACAACGTCGTGCGCAGGTCGCGCAGGGACGTGCCGGTGGCGTCGATGATGCGGTCGAGGGCGCCGGTGGCCGCCGCGCGGTCCTGGGCCTCGCGGGCGACGTGCGCGTGGACGGAGATGACCGACAGCGCGTGGCCCACCGAGTCGTGCAGGTCGCGGGCGATGCGGACGCGTTCGGCCTGGAGGTCGCGGGCCGCGCGCTCCTGCTCGCGCGAGCGCTCCAGCGCCACGATCGTCTCCTGCTGCGCGCGCAGCCGCTGCCGGCCGCGGACGTTCAGGCCGAGCGCCACCGCGCACCCGACCAGCGCGGCGTTGGTGAGCACGTCGTAGGCGAGGACCGCGCTTGACTCCTGGTCCCGTACGCGGAAGTACAGCGACACGGCCAGCAGTACGAAGCCGGCGGCCAGCGCGGCGGGCGCGCGGCCGCGCACCGACGTGGCGTACAGCGCGGCGACGGCGGGCACGGCCATGCCGATCGGCGGGTAGCCGAAGGCGTAGTACGCGAAGATGCCGAAGACCGTCACCACCAGCACGGCCAGCGGGAACCGCCGCCGCAGCAGCAGGAGCGCGCCGAAGCCGGCGGCGAACGCGTACGCGCCGAGGCCGGCGTACCCGGCGTCCCGCGAGCCGATCGCGATGATCAGCGACAGCCCGATGACCTGCCCGGCCACCACCAGCAGGGTGTACAGCCAGGGCGGGATCTCCTCCGCCGTCCGCGTCGTCGTCATCGGCACCATCGTCGCAGGCGGGCGCGGGAATCGGCGTACGCGTGGAAGCGACACCGCGGTCGCGTACGGGCGTACCCGGGCGGGCGGAGGAGACGCTCGCCGGGGGACGTGCCGGAGGGGGTCGCGAACCTAGCGTCATCGCCATGAACGACACACTGATCCATCGGTTGAACTGGCCTCTCGTGATCGGCCTGGCGGTGCTGGCCCTGATCCGTCCGCTGTTCTCGATCGTCGGGCTGAGCGACGCGCTCGGCAAGCCCGCGACCCCGCTGCTGCTGACCGCGGCGATCTCGCTGGCGTGGATCCTGGCCGTCGGGCTCAGCCGGGTCCGCGAGCCGCTGCTGACGCTGGTCGCCACCGGGCTCGGGTACGCGGTGCTGTCCGTACTGCTCAGCGCGGTGCTCTCGCCGATCCTCAGCGGGCAGCTGCAGGGGCCGCTGGCCCGGCCGATCGCGCTGGTGCCGCTGTTCGTCACGAACGCGATCTGGGGCGCGGTGTGCGGCGCGCTCGCGCTAGGACTGCAGCGGCTCCGGCGAGCAGGATGACGGCGACGGCGTACCCGGACACGGTGGGCCGCAGCCCGGCGTGCGCGGCGGCGTACCCGGCGGCGACGGCCGGGAGGCTGAACGCCAGGTACGCGACGGTGTAGGCGACCGCGAACAGGCCGCCGCGCTCGTCCGGGTGGGCCGGGCCGGCCAGCGCGGCCAGCGCGCCGAACGTGGCCAGGCCGCAGGCGCCGTACCCGATGCCCGCGATGAGCGTGCCGGCGACGGCGACGGGGATCGCGGCGGTCGGCGTGCCGGCGAGCGTCACCGCGGTGCCGGCGGCGAGCAGGGCCACGCACGTACGGGCGGCGTCCGGACGGCGGCGCAGGGCGTACGCGGTGGCCGCGCCGGTACCGCACAGGAGCGTGGCGACCAGGCCGCCGGCGAAGTGGTCGTGCAGGCCGAAGACGGCGCGGGCGGCGGACGGGCCCAGCGAGAGGTACAGGCCGCCGAGGGCCCAGCTCGCGATGATCACCGGGAGCAGGGCGGTGACGTCGCGGCGCAGGCGGCGCGGTACGGCCAGGTGCGGGACGAGCGAGCGCAGCGCCCCCGGGCGGCGGGCGGCCGCGTCCGGGAGGACGGCGACGGCGGCGAGGGCGAGGGCCAGCGCGGCGAGGAGGAGCGTCCAGACGAGGTGGGTGGGGTCCGGTCCGTACTGCGCGAGCGCGCCGCAGGCCAGCGAGCCGAGCGCGAGGCCGGCGATGGGGGCGACGCCGTTGACGGTCGCGGCGCGGTGCGGCGCGAGGTCGACCAGCGCGGCGCCGAGCGCGGGGAGGGCCAGGCCGGTCGCCGCGCCCTGGACGGCGCGGGCGGCGAGCAGGGCGGGGACGGCGTGCGCGGTGAGGAACAGCAGCACGGCGCCGGCTTCGAGGGCGATGGCCGCGGCGAGGACGGGCCGGCGGCCGAGATGGTCGGACAGCGAGCCGCCGACGAGGAGCGCGGCGAGCAGCGTCACCGCGAAGATCGCGAAGACCAGGGTGATCGTCGCCGGGGAGAACCCCCAGGCGCGCTGGTAGATGACGTACAGCGGGGTCGGCGCACTGGCCGCGGCCTGGAACAGCAGCAGAACACCGACGACCAGCCCGAACCCGACCCCACGCGGAACCCGCACGCGCGCAGCGCGCGGCGCCGAATCGAGGCCACGGCCGGAGTGAGCGGGCGGCGCGGCCTGCGGTAGGTCGGTGCCGGGCGGTACGCGTTCCGCCCGGGCGTGGGGCGTGGGTGAGGCGGGGGCGTTCGGCGGGGCCTCCGTGTGGTCGAGGGCGGGGCGGCCGGTGTGGGGGCCTTGCGCTTGGTCGTGCGGCGGGTTCTGCGTGGCGTCGGGACCGGGGTGGGTGGGCTTGGGGTGGGTCATTGCGCTGCTTTCTCGGGGGCGTGTCACGTACGGCGGTGGTTCGGTCGTCCTTTAGGGGGACGGGGGAGGGCGGGGGAAGGTGACCGATGGGTGATGACGGGCGGCTGGTGGAGCGGTTCGAGGCGGAGCGCGGGCGGCTTCGGGGGATCGCGTACCGGATGCTGGGGTCGGGTGGGGAGGCGGAGGACGCGGTTCAGGAGGCGTGGCTACGGCTCGCGCGGGTCGACGCGGGGGAGATCGCGTCGCTCGGCGGGTGGCTGCGGACCGTGGTGGCGCGGATCTGCCTGGACGTGCTGCGGGCGCGGCGCGAGGAACCGGTCGCCGAGCTGCCGGAGCGGGCGGGTGGCGCGGAGCCGGAGGACGAGGCCGTGCTGGCGGACGCGGTGGGGCGGGCGCTGCTGGTCGTGCTGGACCGGCTCGGCGCGGAGGAGCGGGTCGCGTTCGTCCTGCACGACATGCTCGCCGTGCCGTTCGCCGAGATCGCGCCGATCGTCGGCCGTACGCCGGTGACCGCGAAGAAGCTGGCCAGCCGCGCCCGGCAGAAGGTCCGCGGCGCGCCGATGCCGGACCCGGCCGGGCGGCGGGCGCTGGTGGACGCGTTCCTGGCCGCGTCCCGCGCGGGCGACGTGCCGGGCGTCGTCGCCCTGCTGGCCCCGGACGTCGTACGCCGCACCGACGCCGCCGGCCGTACGCCGGAGATCCGCGGCGCCGCGGTCATCGAGGAGATCCGCTCGTTCGGCCGTACGGCGCGGTACGCGGACGCGGCGCTGATCAACGGCGCCCCCGGAGTCGTCGTGGCCCCGTACGGCCGGCTGCGCACGGCGCTCACCTTCGCCTTCGCCGACGGCCGCATCAGCGCGTACGAGCTGATCACCGGCCCGGAGCGGCTGGCCCGCCTGGACGTCAGACTGACCGCATGACCATCGCCGTCCTGTCCGACGTCCACGGAGTCCTGCCCGCCCTTGAGGCCGTGCTGGCCGAGCCCGACGTACGCGCCGCCGACCGGATCGTGCTGACCGGCGACCTGGCCGCCGGCCCCCAGCCGGTGGAGACGCTCGACGCGCTGACCGGCCTCGGCGACCGGGCCCTGTGGGTGCGCGGCAACGCCGACCGGGAGCTGGTGGAGCTGCGCCGCGACCCCACCCTGGCGAACCCGGACCCGATCGCGCCCTGGGCCGCCCGGGCGCTGCGCGACGACCAGATCGAACGCCTCGCCGCCCTCCCCGGGCACGTCGCGCTGGACCTCCCGGGCTTCGGCCGCGCCCTGTTCTGCCACGCGACGCCGCGCGACGACGCGGAGGTCGTCCTGGTGGACAGCCGCCTGGGCCGCTGGGCGGAGGTGTTCACCGGCTTGGGCGACGACGTCGGCCTGGTCGTCTGCGGGCACACGCACATGCCGTACGCGCGGCTGGTGGACCGCCGGTGGGTGGTGAACCCGGGCAGCGTCGGCATGCCGTACGGCGGGGCGGGCGCGCACTGGGCGCTGCTCGCGGCCGGGGCGGTGACGCTGCGGGTGACCGCGTACGACATCCCGGCCGCCGTCGAGCGGGTGGCCACCGCGTCCGGCTACCCGGACGCCCGCGGCTGGGCCGAGGAGTACCTCACGTCCCGCAACTCCGACGTCGACGCGCTGCGGGCCATGGGGCCGCGCGACGGGCGCCGCGTGTCGGCTGACGACTGTTGACAGACATGGCGTGACCTGCTTTGGTGGCCGGTAACCCCCTGCCGGTCGTCCCCCCAGGAGTGTCCATGCCGGTCGATTCCCCGGGTCACGCGCGGTCCCAGTCGCGCCGGGCCTCGGTGTCCAGCTTCATCGGGTCCACGCTCGAGTGGTACGACTTCTTCATCTACGGCACCACCGCCGCGCTGGTGTTCGGCAAGCTGTTCTTCCCCGAGGCCAGCGACATCGCCGGGCTGCTCGCCTCGTTCGCGACGCTGGCCGTCGGCTTCGCGGCCCGGCCGCTCGGCAGTGTGCTGCTCGGGCACTTCGGTGACCGCATCGGCCGCAAGCGGGTGCTCGTCCTGTCGCTGCTCGGCATCGGGGTGGCCACCGTCCTCATCGGCTGCCTCCCGACGTACGGGCAGGTGGGCGCGATCGCGCCGGTGCTGCTCGTGGTGCTGCGGATGGTCCAGGGCATCGCGCTCGGCGGCGAGTGGGGCGGCGCCGCACTGATGTCCATCGAGCACGCGCCGCGGCACAAGCGCGGACTGTTCGGCAGCGCCACGCAGATGGGCGCGCCGGGCGGCATGCTGCTGGCGTCCGGCGCGGTCGGCGTGGCCAGCGCGGTCAGCGGCGACGCGTTCGGGTCGTGGGGCTGGCGGCTGCCGTTCCTGGCCAGCGCGCTGATCATCGCGGTCGGGCTGGTGATCCGCACGCGGCTCGCGGAGAGCCCCGAGTTCGAGCGGACGGCGCGCGAGCGGGAGCGGGCGCGGCTGCCGATCGCGCAGGTGCTCCGGAACGACCTGCGGACCGTGCTGGTCGGCGCAGGGATGAGCGGCGCCAACAACGCGATCTACTACGCGGTGTCCACGTACACGGTGGCGTACGCGACCGACACGCTCGGCATCGGGCAGGACGCCGTCCTGCACCACGTGACGCTGACCGCCGCGGTGTACCTGGTGACGGTGCCGCTGTTCGGCGCGCTGGCCGACCGGGTCGGGCTGCGCCGGCAGGTCGCGATCGCCGCGCTGGTCGGCGCGGTGATCATCGTGCCGTACTTCCTGCTCATCGACAGCGGGAACCCGCTGGTCATCCTGCTGGCGATGATCGTCGCGCTGTCCGTCGTGCAGTCGGCCGCGTACGCGCCGCAGCCCGCGATCTACGCGGCGCTGTTCCGGCCCGAGGTGCGCTACACCGGCGCCTCGCTCAGCTACGCGCTGCCCACGACGCTGATCGGCGGCACCGCGCCGTTCATCGGCACCGCGCTGTACGCCTGGACCGGGAGCAACACGGCGTTCGGCCTGTACATCGCCGCCCTCGGCATCCTCGCCACGGTCTGCGCCGGCACCGCCAAGGACGCGAAGCCCGCCACCACGACGAACGAAACGGAGCCCGCCCATGCCTGAGCGTGAGCTGGCCGCCTGGGCGGCGGAGCTGGCCCGGGGAGCGGACCTGCCCGAGCGGGTGCTGGTGCGGGCCGCGCACATTCTCGTGGACGACCTCGCGGCGGTGATCGGGTCGCGGGCGGAGCCGGAGGTCGCGGCCGTGGCGGCGCTGGCGCGGCGGCGGGGGCCCGTGCCGGAGGCGACCGTGGTGGCCGATGCGCCCGTACGGGCGGAGCGCGGGTGGGCGGCGTTCGCCAACGGGGTGGCGACGAGCTGGCTGGAGCTGGACGAGGGGTACCGGCGGGCCACCTGCCACGGCGGCCTGTACGCGGTGCCCGCCGCGCTGGCCGAGTGCGAGGCCGAGGACGCCACGCTGGGCCGGCTGCTCACCGCGATCGTCGCCGGGTACGAGGTGGCCACGCGGGTGGCCCGCGGCTACCCGGCGCCCCGGCCCCCGGTGCTGCACCCGCACGCCACGCTGGCCCCGCTCGGCGCCGCGACGGCGGTCGCCGCGGCGCGCGGATTCGGGCCGGACCGGTTCGCGGACACGCTGACGTCCGCCGTCACGCTGGGCATGGCCGGGCCGTTCGGGTACGCCACGTCCGGCGCGCTGGTCCGCAACGCCTGGGCCGGGCTCGGCGCGTGGACCGGCATCGCGGCCGCCGACCTCGCCGCGGCCGGGATCGGCGGTGCGCCCGGCGGCGTCGCGGCGGTCTTCGCCGACGCCCTGGGTCACGCCGCCGAGCCGGACGAGCTGACCGCCGGCCTCGGCGACCGGTACGCCGTCGAGGACGGCTACCACAAGCTCTACGCCTGCTGCCAGTACGCGCACTCCGCCGTCGAGGCCGCGCTCGGCCTGGGCGCGGTGGACGCCGGCGCGGTCGCCGAGGTGCGCGTGGAGACGCATCCGCTGGCGCTGACCCTGGACGGCGCGGCCCCGGAGAACGTGCTGGCCGGGAAGTTCTCGGTGCCGCACGCCGTGGCGGCGGTGCTGGTCACCGGGTCGGTCGCGCCGGAGGTGTTCTCCGGGGCGCTGCTCCATGACGAACGTGTGGCCGCCGTACGGGAGCGGGTACGGCTGGAGCCGCATCCGTCCGTGGGCGCGCCGCCGGAGGACCGCCCGGCCCGGGTGAGCGTACGGCTGGCGGACGGTTCCGTACGCACGGCCGAGGTCCGTAGCGCCCGCGGCGGCCCGGACCGGCCGCTGACCTCCGATGACGTACGCGCCAAGGCGAAGGCGCTGACGGAGGCGCGGCACCCGGGCTTCGCCGAGGCGGCGTCCGGCCTGCTGGCGGGCCCGGACCTGGAGCGTCCGGTACGCGATGTGCTGGGCCGGCTGCTGGAGGTGGCCGCATGAGCGCGCGGGAGCTGGCCGGGGCGGTGCTCGGGATCGGGGACCTGCCCGACGACGTAATGAGTGCGGCCCGGCTGCACTTTCTCGACGCGTGCGGCGTGGCGCTGGCCGCGGCCGCGACGGGGCCGGTGGCCGGGGTGACCGGGCTGGCCGACGGGAGCGGGCCGTGCACGGTGTTCGGGGCCGCGGCGACCGCACCCGCGCCCGTCGCCGCGCTGGCCAACGGGACGCTGACGCACTCCCTGGAGTACGACGACACGCACACCGCGTCCGTGATGCACGGCAGCGCGGTCATCGCGCCGGTCGCGCTGGCCGCCGCGCAGGAGACCGGCGCGGACGGGAGGCAGATGCTGCGGGCGTACGCGCTCGGCTGGGAGGTGCTCGTCCGGCTGGGGCTGGCCGCGCCGGGGGAGATCCAGGACCGCGGGTTCCAGGGGACGTCGGCGGCCGGGCCGTTCGCGGCGGCCGTGACCGCGGGCGTGCTGCACGGCGTGGACGCCGACCGGCTCGGCCACGCCGTGGGCATCGCGGGCAGCATGGCCGGCGGTACGTTCGCGTTCCTGCGCGACGGCGCCACCGTCAAGGCCGCCCAGCCCGCGATCGCCGCCCAGGCCGGCCTGACCGCGCTGCGACTGGCCGAGTCCGGCGTCACCGGCCCCGGCGACGTCTTCGACGGCCCCGCGGGCTTCTTCCCGCTGTTCGCCGGCCGTACCGACGGCGGCGCACGCCTCCGCGCGCTGCTCGCCACCCTCGGCACCCGCTGGTACCTCCCGGAGGCGGCGTTCAAGGGCCACCCCTGCTGCCACTTCATCCACCCGTTCATCGAGGCCCTGGACGGAATGCCGGCCGACATCGCCGATGTGCACTGCCACGTACCGGACGGCCAGTGGCCGGTCATCGCCGAGCCGTGGGACGCCAAGCGGCGCCCGGCCAAGGCGAACGACGCGCGCTGGAGCCTGCCGTACACGCTGGCCGCGCGGATCGTCGACGGCGCCGTCGAGGCCCGCCACTACCAGGGCGCGACCCGCCCGGACCTGGTGGCCATGGCCGAGCACATCACCGCCGAGCGCTGGACCGGCTCCGGCTACCCGGACGTCTTCCCGGCCCGGCTCACCGTCCGCACCCGTACGGGCGCCGTCCACGAGGCGAAGGTCGACGACGTCCGCGGCTCCGTACGCCGGCCGTTCACCCCGGAGGAGGTCGTCGCGAAGTTCCGGCGCAACGCCGCGCTGGCCGGGCTCCCGGAGTCCGCCGCGGCGGCCGTGGCCACCGAGCTGATCGACCGCCCCGTCCCCGACCTCGACGTGTTCCGTACGGCCCTGGAAGGGGGACGGCGATGACCGAGACCGCCACCGAGCAGAAGGTGGACGCCCGTGTGGTGTTCGCCGGCGCCATCGGGTCGATCATCGAGTACTACGACTTCGGCATCTACGGCTACCTGTCCGCGTCCCTGGCCGCAGTGTTCTTCGTCCAGGGCGACCCGGCGGCGGGGCTGCTGGCCGCGTTCGCCACGTTCGCGGCGGCGTTCGTGCTGCGCCCGCTGGGCGGCCTGATCTTCGGCCACATCGGCGACCGCATCGGCCGGAAGAAGACGCTGGCCGCCACCGTCATCGCGATGGCGCTGGCCACGTTCGCGATCGGCATCCTGCCCACGTACGCGGCGATCGGCGCGGGCGCGGCGGCGCTGCTGGTCGTCGGCCGCTGCGTGCAGGGCGTGGCCAGCGGCGGCGAGATCGGCGGCGCGGCCTCCTACGTCGCGGAGTGCTCGCCGGCGCACCGCCGCGGCCTGCTGTGCAGCACCACGCAGCTCGGCGCGCTGTTCGGCGCGCTGCTGGCCTCGGTGGTGGTCACGCTGTTCACCACCGTGCTGGGCGACGCCGCGATGACGTCCTGGGGCTGGCGGGTGCCGTTCCTGATCGGCCTGCCGCTCGGCCTGGTCGGCCTGTGGATCCGCGCCCGGCTCGAGGACTCGCCGCAGTTCACCGACCTGGCCGAGCGCGGCCAGGTGGCAAGGGCGCCGATCGCGGAGCTGTTCTCGGTGGGCCGCGCGGCGCTGGCCCGCACGCTGGGCCTGTCGGTGCTGCTGTTCGCCGCGTACTACGTCGTGTACGTCTACGCCGCGACGCATCTGCAGGAGACCGGCGGCTTCTCCGCGCTGACCGCGTTCTGGTCCACGATCGTCACGCTGGCCGTGTCGTGCCTGCTGATGCCGCTGTTCGGCGCGCTGTCGGACCGCGTCGGCCGCAAGCCGATCTTCCTGGGCGCCTCGATCGCCACGCTGGTGCTGGTCTTCCCCGGGTTCATCGCGATGGACGGCCACGGCGTGGCCCTGGCGGTGCTCGGGCAGGTCGTGCTGGGCGTCCCCGAGTCGGCGCTGATGGCGGTGGCGTTCTCCGCGTTCGCGGAGATGTTCCCGGCGCGGATCCGGTACAGCGGTATCGCGCTGGGCTTCAACCTGGCCAGCATGGCGGTGGGCGGCACCGCGCCGTACATCTGCACCTGGCTGATCGCGAAGACCGGCGACCCGCTCGCCCCGGCCTGGTTCCTCGCGGCCGCCGCGGTGGTCACCATGTTGACGACGTTCACCTTGCGAGAATCCGTCGGCGAGCCCCTGCGGTCGTCCTGACCCTGAGAACGAAGGAACCACGCCATGTCGAGCAACCTCCCGGACCCGCTGGAGCGGCGGGCACAGACCTTCAGCGGCGCCAGCCTGGCGGTGCTGCGCGACATGGTGCTGACCGGGCGGCTGCTGCCCGGCGAGCGGCTGAACGAGGTCGAGCTGGCCCGCGCGCTGCAGATCAGCCGCGGCCCGCTGCGCGAGGCCATCCAGCGGCTGGCCAGCGAGGGCCTGCTGACGATCGTCAGCCATCGCGGCGCGTACGTCCGCACGTTCGACGCCGGTGAGCTGCGCGACCTGTACGAGCTGCGCATCGCCCTTGAGATGCACGCGGTACGGCTGGCCGCCGAGCGGCTGACCGCCGACGACGTGGCCGACGTCGGGGAGCTGCTCGACGAGACCCGCGAGGCGCTGGCCGACGCCGGCGGGTACCCCGAGGAGCTGGACTTCCACCAGCGGATGGTGGCGCTGACCGGCAACCAGACGCTGCTGAGCGCCACGGTCGAGGTGCACCGGCAGATCCATCTCGCCCGTTCCCGGTCCGGCCAGCAGCCGGACCGGGCGCGGGACGCCTACGACGAGCACCGCGCCGTCGTGGACCACGTGGCCGCCGGGAACGGCGAGGCCGCGGCCAACCTGATGCGCACGCACCTCCAGAAGTCGCTGGAGAACGCGCTGCGCATCTTCGACGAGAACTAGGCACGGAAGGTCTTTGTGAGCGACAACCTCAACGCCCGGCTCCGCGAGCGGATAGCGCCCGGGCGGCCCATCCTGCTGCCCGGCGCGCCGAACGCGCTGACCGCGCGGCTGCTTGAAGAGACCGGATTCGAGGCGGCCTACCTGTCCGGGGCGGGCATCACGAACACCTACCTCGGCGCGCCGGACGTCGGCCTGCTGTCGCTGACCGAGCTGGCCGACCACGTCGCGGCGATCCGCGACGCCGTCGGCCTGCCGCTGGTCGTCGACGCCGACACCGGGTTCGGCAACGCGATCAACGTGCGCCGTACGGTCCGGGTCTTGGAACGTTCCGGCGCGAACGCGGTGCAGCTGGAGGACCAGGTGGCGCCCAAGCGGTGCGGCCACTTCGCCGGCAAGGCGGTGATCGACGCGTCGGAGATGGTCGGCAAGATCCACGCCGCGACGGACGCCCGGACCGACGACGACCTGCTGATCATCGCCCGTACGGACGCCCGCGCGGTGTCCGGCCTCGACGAGGCCTGCGACCGCGCCGCCCGCTACCTGGCCGAGGGCGCCGACCTGGCGTTCGTCGAGGCGCCGCGGTCCGCGGAGGAGCTGGCCGAGATCCCGCGGCGGGTGCCCGGGGCGCACATGGCCAACATGGTCGAGGGCGCGCTCACGCCGATCACGCCGCTGGACGAGCTGGCGTCGTACGGGTTCGCGGTCGTGCTGTACGCCAACACGGCGATGCGCGCGGCGATCGCCGGCATGCGCGGCGCGCTCACCGAGCTGCGCGAGCGCGGCGACAGCCTGGGCCTCGGCGACCGCATCGCCTCCTGGGAGGAGCGGCAGGGCCTGGTGCGCAAGGACGCCTACGACGCGATGAACGAACGCTACGCCGGCTGATGAGGGGGAGCGAGATGAGCGAGTACGACCTGCGGCTGACCGGTGCGGACGTGGTCCTGCCGGGGCTTGGCCGCACCGCCGTGGACGTGTGCGTGCGCGACGGCCGGATCGCCGCGCTGGTGGACCGGGCCGACCCGGCGCCGGCCCGCGAGACGCTGGACGTGACCGGCCGGGTCGTGGTGCCCGGCGCGATCGACGCGCACGTGCACCTCGGGCAGGACATCACGGTGCCGAAGACCGCCGACGACGTGGCGCCGGAGACCGCGTCCGCGGTCGCGGGCGGCGTGACCACGATGCTGGCGTACCTGATGAGCCCGAAGCCGTACGAGGAGAGCTTCGGCGCGGCCCGCGACGTCATGGCGGCCGACGCCTACACCGACTTCGGCTTCCACTTCTGCCTGGTCTCCGCCGAGCAGGTCGCGGCCATCCCGACGTACGTGTCGGAGTTCGGCGTCTCCAGCTTCAAGTTCTTCATGAACTTCCGCGGCAACGAGGGCGCGTACCTCGGCCTGCCCGGCAACGACGACGGCTTCCTGTACGACCTGCTGCGCGGCGTCGCGGAGAACGGCGCGATGGCCGACCCGCACGCGGAGAACATCGAGCTGGTCTGGAAGCTGCGCGAGGAGCTGGACAAGCCCGCCGACGCCGGCCTGGACGCCTGGAACCGCACCCGCCCGGACTTCGTGGAGGCCGAGGCGCTGCAGCGGGTCGCGTACCTGGCCAGTGTGCTGGGCGCGTCGGTGTACGCGGTGCACACCACCTGTGCGGCCGCGCTCGACGCGGTCACCCGGCAGCGCGCGCACTACCCGAACCTGTTCGTGGAGACCTGCCCGCACTACCTGGCGCTCGACGAGACCTCGTCGATGGGCTCGCGCGCGAAGGTGAACCCGCCGCTGCGCACGGCGGCCGACCGCGAGGCGCTGTGGGCGGCGCTGGCCGACGGCCGCGTCGACGTGATCGGCTCGGACCACGTGCCGCGGCACTTCTCCGCCAAGGACAAGGACATCTGGACCGCCTCCGCCGGCTTCCCCGGCACCGGCACGCTGTTCCCGTCCATGGTCAGCGAGGGCCACCAGAAGCGCGGCCTGCCGCTGGAGCGGATCGTCGAGGCCACGTCCACCCGGCCCGCGCAGCTGTTCGGCATGTACCCGCGCAAGGGCGTCGTCGCGGTGGGCGCGGACGCCGATCTGGTCGTGCTGAACCTCGACGAGGGCTCCACCGTACGGGCGGCGTCGCAGCACAGCGGTGCGCAGTACTCCGTGTGGGAGGGCCTTGAGGTCGGCTGCACGGTCGAGCACACGCTGGTCCGCGGCCGGTTCGCGGTCCGCGGCGGCGCGCTCGGCGAGGCCGCCGGCCAGTACGTGTCCCGTCCGCACAGCGGTGCGGCCGCGCTGGCCGCGCAGGGGGTGACCCGATGACGTACCGTCCCTGGTCCGACATCATCACGGAGGACGACGAGCGCCGGTACGAGGCGGCCGGGTTCGGCAAGCCGGTCGGCATGGGCGGGCGGCCCGCGCTGCTGATCATCGACGTGCAGTACCGCACGGTCGGCGACTCCCCGAAGCCGTTCTACGAATCGCTTTCGGACTACCCGACGAGCTGCGGCGACGTCGGCTGGGCCGCGGTGGGGCACATCAAGGAGCTGCTGTCGGTCTTCCGTGAGCGCGAGCTGCCGGTGCTGTACCCGCACGTCGCGCCGAAGGAGTCCTACGACGCCGGCCGGCTCGGCGCGAAGGTGCCCGCGATCATGGGCATCCCGGAGGCCGGCTACCGGTTCGTCGAGGACGTCGCGCCGCGCGACGGCGACATCCTGCTGCCCAAGCGGCACCCCAGCGCGTTCTTCGCGACGCCGCTGGTCAGCTACCTGGTCGACCTGGGCGTGGACAGCCTGGTGGTGACCGGCTGCACGACCAGCGGCTGCGTGCGGTCCACGGTCGTCGACGCGTTCGCGTACAACTTCCGCGTCACCGTGCCGGCCGAGGCCGTCTACGACCGCACGCCGACCGTGCACCAGGTCAACCTGTTCGACATGGCGCAGAAGTACGCCGACGTGCGCCCGGCCGCCGACGTGGCCGCGGCGATCCGGGAGGTGGGGGCGTGAACGACGTCGACGTGATCGTGGTGGGCGCCGGCGGCGGCGGCCTGGCCGCCGCGCTGGCCGCGCACGACGCCGGGGCCTCCGTCGCCGTACTGGAGAAGCTGGACCGGCCCGGGGGCAACACCGGCCTGTCCACCGGGTCCATCCCCGGCGCCGGCACCCGCTGGCAGGCCGACGCCGGGATCGACGACGACCCGGAGCGGTTCGCCGCCGACCTGCTGCGGCAGAGCGGCCCGCACGAGGCCGAAGACCTGGTACGGCGGATGGCCGGCGTGTCCGCGTCCGTCGTCGAGTGGCTGGTGGACGCGCACGGCGTCGAGCTGCTGCTGATCACCGACTACAAGCACGTCGGCCACTCCGTACCGCGGCTGCACGCGCCGGCCTCACGTAAGGGCCAGGCGCTGGTCGACGACCTGGTGCGGGCGTGCGGCGCGGCGGGGATCGACATCGCACTGAACAACCCGGTGGAGTCGCTGATCGTCGAGGACGGCGCGGTGCGCGGCGTACGGGTCGGCGGCGAGCGGGTCGGGTCGTATGAGCTGCGCGCGAACGCGGTGATCCTGGCGGCCAACGGCTACGCGGCCACCCCCGAGCTGGTGGCGAAGTGGGCGCCGGATATCGCCGGGGCCACGTACTTCGGCGCGCACGGCAGCACCGGCGAGGCCATCGAGTGGGGCGTCGAACTGGGCGCAGGTACCGCCAACCTGGGCGCGTACCAGGGGTACGCGGCCGTCGCGTACCCGCACGGCTCGATCGTGTCCTGGACCACCGTCGAGATGGGCGGGGTGATGCTGGACCGCGACGGGCGGCGCCTCGGCGATGAGACCCTCGGGTACTCCGGGTTCGCCGAGACCGTGCTGCGCGGCACCGAACCGCCCGCGTACGTGGTCTTCGACACCCGCATCCGGGACTACGTGGCGGCGCACGAGGAGGAGTTCCGCGACCTGCTGGAGGCCGGCGGCGTCAAGGAGTTCGCGACCGCGGAGGAGCTGGCCGGGTGGATCGGCGCGCCCGCGGAGACCGTACGGGCGACGCTCGACGGGTACCGGGCGGCGGTGGCGGCCGGGACCGATGAGTACGGGCGGACCGCGTTCGGCATGGCGCCGCTGGAGCCGCCGTACGCGGCCTGCCGCAGCACGCCCGGGCTGTTCCACACCCAGGGCGGGCTGACCGTGGACGACACGGCGCGGCCGGTGCGCGGCGACGGGTCGGTGGTGCCCGGGCTGTACGCGGTCGGCGGCGTCGCGGCCGGGATCAGCGGGAAGTCCGGCGGCCGCGGGTACTCCTCGGGCAGCGGGCTGCTGGCCGCGGTCGGGCTCGGGCGGATCGCCGGGGCGGCCGCCGCCGGGTGATGCGGAATGCGGCGGGCGGGTACGGCGGTTGCCGAGTGAGATCGTCGATCAGCTGAGGAGAACCACGTGTCCAAGCCGCCGCTTCCCGCCGACGCCGTCGACCTGCTGCGCCAGGCCAACCCCGCGGTCGTGACCACGCTGCGCCCGGACGGCCAGCCGGTGTCCACCGCCACCTGGTACCTCTGGGAGGACGACGGGCGGGTCCTGCTGAACATGGACGAGAACCGCAAGCGGCTCGCGCACATCCGCAACGACCCGCGCGTCACGCTCACCGTGCTGGCCGACGGCGACTGGTACACCCACGTCAGCCTGATCGGCCGGATCACCGAGATCACCGGCGACACCGGCCTGGCCGGCATCGACCGGCTCGCCACGCACTACACCGGCAACCCCTACCCCGACCGGGTGCGGCCCCGGGTGAACGCCTGGATGACGGTGGACATCTGGCACGGCTGGGGCCGCATGCGCGACAGCGACCAGCCGCAGGCCGTCGTCACAAAGTGAGCGTCATGAAGGTGCTGTTCGGGCTGGGGACGTAGTCGGCGAACGGCGCGCACTCGGTGAACCCGGCGCTGGCGTACAGCGCGCGGGCCGGGGCGAACTCCGCCATCGAGCCGGTCTCCAGGCTGATCCGCCGGTAGCCGCGGCCGCGGGCCACGTCGAGCAGGTGCGCGAGCATCGCCCGGCCCACCCCGCGGCCGCGCGCCGCCTCGGCGGTGTGCATCGACTTGATCTCGGCATGCCCGGCGTCCAGGCGCTTCAGCGCGCCGACGCCGAGCAGTTCGCCCGCCACCCGGTACGCGAAGAACTCGACATCGGCGCCGGTCAGGCCGTCGACGTCGAGCGCGTGCATGTCCTCGGGCGGGCTCGTCGCGGTGGTGAACGCCAGATGCCGGCCGAGCAGCGCACGAACGTCGCCGGCACGCGGGTCATCGGGCGCAATGACGCTCTCGCTCACGAACCGGAGCATAAAACGGCGCTGTTACGGCGGTGTTTCCGGCGGCCGGCCCCGTACGGGCGGCCGGTCTCCCCGGCGCGTCCGCGATACTCGGGTGCGGGTCGAATACTGCGGGAGGCCAGATGGAACCGGAGCCCTGGTACGTCGTCGGACTCGACAACGGCGGCACCACCAACAACGCCACCGTGCTCGATGCCGCCGGGCGCTTCCTGGTGTCGGGCATGGTGGAGTCGCCCAGCGACGTACGCGAGGGGCCGGAGGCGGCGCTGGCCGCCCTGGCCGGCACGCTGGCGCAGGTGCTGGAGCTCACCGGCGTGGACCGGTCCACCGTGCTCGGAGTGGGGCTGGACACGCCCGGCCCGGCCTCCGCGGACGGCGTGCTGTCGGCCAAGGGCGCGACCAACTTCGTGCACCCCGCGTGGGCCGGGTTCGACATCCGCACCGCGCTTGAGGACCGGCTCGGGCTGCCCGTGGTGTACAGCAACGACGCCAACGCGGCGGCGGTGTACGCGCACCACGCGTACTTCGGGGCGGACGCGCCGGCCCGGGCGTCGGTGTCCGCGATCATCGGCACCGGGCTGGGCGGCGGCGTGGTCGAGGCAGGGCGGGTGGTGACCGGCGTCGCCGGCATGGCCGGGGAGCTCGGGCACATCCGCATCCCGCTGGACGGCGTGCTGGAGGACGACCAGTCCGTACCGGTCTGCAACTGCGGCCGGTCCGGCGACGTGGAGTCGATCGCGTCGCTCACCGCGATCGAGCGCAACCTGCTGCCGTACTGGCTGACGCGGTTCCCCGGCCACCCGCTGGCCACCGAGTCGCTGCCGGACGCGGCGCGCATGCTGCGCTCCTTCGCCGAGCGCGACGACCCCCTCGCCCTGGCGGTCTTCGCGCAGCAGGCGAAGGCCCTCGGCCGGCTGTTCACCATCGCGGCCGACTTCACCGACCCGCACGCGTACTTCCTCGGCGGCGGCGTGGTCGAGGCCCGCCCGGCCTTCCGCGACTGGCTGCTCGACCAGGTGCGCACGCACACCGAGCTGCGCGAGGAACAGTCCCGCGCCGCGATCTTCGCGCTGGTGCCCGACCTCGACATGGCGGGCGCGCGGGGCTCGGCGATCGCGGCGCGGGACGCTCTGCGGCCCGCCAACGCCCGCCAGCCGACTCCCAATTATGGCGAAGGATTTTCCGGGCTATAGCCCGGAAAATCCTTCGCCATAATTGGGGAATCGGCTCAGCCGGCGGGGGCCTTGGCCGGGGGCGCCGTCGGTACGCGGACCGGCCGCGTCTCCGGGCTGCGCCACACGCACCACGCGGTGACCAGGCCGGCCGCCGCCAGGAACCCGGCGACCAGCCACGGGCGGCCGTCCGCCCAGGTCAGCAGGGACGCGGCGATCAGCGGGGTGAGGCCGCCGACCACCGCCGAGCCCTGGTAGGCGATGGACAGCCCGGTGTAGCGCACGTTGCTGCCGAACAGCTCGGTGAAGTACGTGGACTGGCCGGCGAACATCAGCGTCGGGCCGAAGATGTACATCGCGATCAGCGCCACCCAGATCAGCGCCTGCGACTTGGAGTCGAGCAGCAGGAAGAACGGGAACGCGGCGAGGATCACGAACGCCGCCCCGGCCAGGTAGACCGGGCGCCGGCCGTACCGGTCGGTCAGCGCGCCGAAGATGGGCGTGGCCACGATGCCCAGGCCGGAGGCCACCAGCATGCCGTTCAGCGGCACCGACTTGTTCACCGCGAGCTGGGTGGACACGTAGGAGATCGCGAACGCGTTGCCGATGTTGGAGGAGATCGCCTCGGCCAGCCGGGCGCCGAACGTCAGGCCGATCACCCGGGGCGCGCGGAACACGTCCACCACCGGGCGGCGGGCCAGCGAGTCGGCCGCGCGCAGCCGCTCGAACTCCGGCGTCTCCGACACCTTGGACCGGATGAACAGGCCGACGGCCAGCAGCACCACGCTGATCAGGAACGGCACCCGCCAGCCCCAGCTGTACAGCTGCGCGTCCGGCAGTTGCGTGACCAGTGCGAACACGCCGGTGGCGAGCATGATGCCGGTGGACGCGGCGGCCTGCGGCACCGAGCCCCACAGCCCCCGCTTGTGCGTCGGCGCGTGCTCGACGGTCATCAGCGCCGCGCCGCCGTACTCGCCGCCGAGCCCGAAGCCCTGCCCGAGCCGCAGCAGCACCAGCAGCAGCGGCGCCCAGAACCCGGCCGAGTGGTACGTGGGCAGCAGCCCGATCGCGAACGTGCACGCGCCGACCACGCTCAGCGTGATGATCAGCGTCTTCTTGCGGCCGGCCCGGTCGCCGAGATGCCCGAAGAGCACGCCGCCGAGCGGCCGGGCCAAGAAGCCGACCCCGAACGTGGCGAACGCGCTCAGCTTCGCCAGCGTCGGGTTCCCGTCAGGGAAGAACAGCTTGTCCAGCACCAGCGCGGAGGCGGTACCGAACACGAAGAAGTCGTACCACTCCATCAAGGCGCCCGCGAAACTGCCGAGCGCGACCTTCGTCATCTTCGGCTGGGACATGGGGGTTCTCCTAGGGCCAGGTGATCGTGACCTTGATCTGGTCGGGGTCGCGGGTGGCGGCGAACGCGTCGGCGGCCCGCTCGACGGGGAAGGCGGCGGTGACCAGCTCGCGGACGAGCGGGGCGCCGGCGGACAGGTGGGCGAGGACGGCGTCGAGGTCGGCGCCGACGTACAGGCCGGTGCCGAGCACGTCGATCTCCCAGCGCTGGAGCCGGGCCAGCGGCAGCGCCGTGTCGCCCGGCGGCACGCCGACGCAGACCAGCGTGCCGCCGGGTACGGTCGCCGCGCCGGACGTGGCCAGGGTGGGGGCCGCGGCCACGCAGTCGAACGCGGTGTCCACCGGTTCGGGGGTGTCGTCGGGGGTGAGCACCCGGTCGGCGCCGAGCCGTTTTGCCAGCTCACGCTTGGTGGCCACCGGCTCGGCCAGGGTGACGTGCGTGGCGCCGCGGGCCACCACGGCGGCGAGTACGGACAGGCCGACCGGCCCGCCGCCGATGATCAGCACCCGGCCCAGGTCGTGCCGCACCCGGGCGACGGCGTGCCAGCCGACGGCGAGCGGCTCGGTGAGCACGGCGACGCCGTCGTCCAGGCCGTCCGGCACGCGGTGGCAGTACCGCTGGTCCACGACGAGCCGGTCCTGGGCCAGGCCGGGGAGGGCGAAGCCGAGCACCTTGGCGTGCGCGCAGCGGTTCGCCGGTCCGGTACGGCAGACGTCGCAGATGCCGCAGGTGACCAGCGGGTTGACCACGACCAGGTCACCGGGGGCGCACGCGGTGACGTCCGCGCCGGTCTCCAGGACGCGGGCGACGCCCTCGTGCCCGGTGACCACCGGCGGGGCGACGAACGGGTGGCGCCTGTCCAGCACGTGCACGTCGCTGCCGCAGATGCCCAGGCGTACCGGGGCCAGCAGGACGCGCCCGGGCGCGGGCGGCTCGGGGTCGGCGGCGGTCTCCACGTGCACGGCGCCGTCCGTGCCGAGGATCACCTGGCGGATGCTCATCGCCCCGCGACGACCTCGTCGACGATCTCCGCCAGCTCCTTCAGCCGCGGTACGGCGTGCTCGGCCAGCGCGGCCGGGACGTCGGGGGCACCGACGACCTTGCGCCAGACCGCGCGCCCGGCCAGGAACCCCGACGCGCCCTCCTCGCACGCCACCCGTACGGCCTGCGGGAACAGGTCGTGCGGGACGCCGGTGGACAGCACCACCCACGGGCCGTTGATCGCGTCGGTCAGCGCCGCGCAGTCCTTGCGGACGGCGGCCTCGTCGCCCTCGCCGTGCCGCGGCACCTCGGCCTTGTACAGGTCGGCGCCCAGGTCGCCGAGCTCGCGGGCGGCGGCGAGGACGCCGTTGTTCCAGTCCTCGGGGGTCCAGTCCGAGCCGTCGCGGGGCGCGCGGGAGACCGGCTCGACGATGCTGACCAGGCCCGCCGTACGGCAGCGGTCGACGAAGTCGCGGGTCATCGCGACGCGGCCGGCTGGGTCCTCGTCCGGGCGCCACAGCACGAGTAGCTTCAGCGCCACGCCGCCCCGCGCCCGTACGGCGGCCGGGTCCACCGCGTCGTCGATGGTGACCTCGGCGACGAACTCGCGCTCGTCCGCGGTGAAGTGGTCGGCGGCGGCGATCAGGCCGCAGCCCGGGGCGATGGCGTCCGCGTCGAGCACCGCGTCCAGGCAGAACTGCCGGTCCAGCAGCACGCCCGACGCGTACGGGGACAGCGCGCGGACGGCGTCGACCTTGAACCGGGTGATCTGCTCGTCGGTGGCCGGCGCGCCCTGCTTCTCGGCGAACATCGCCCGCAGGGCCTCGCGCTGGTCCACGGCCAGCATGGCGAACGCGCCGGACGGCCGGGTCAGATCGGACAGCTGGGGACTCACGGGGCTCCTTTCACACGCGTGGCCGGGACCGCCCCGGCCAGCGCCCGTACCTCGTCATCGGACGGAATGCCGGAACGGCCGTCCAGGCCGCGGCAGGACAGTGCGGCGGCGGCGTTCGCGTACGCCAGCGCCTCGGGGAGGTCCGCCTCCCGGGCGAGGGCGGCGAGCAGCGCGCCGTGGAAGACGTCACCGGCGCCGAGCGTGCTGCGGACGTCGATACCGGTGTGCGCGGGGACTTCGTAGACCCCGCCGGGCCCGGACGCGACGGCCCCGTTGGGACCGTCGGTGGCGACGACGATCCGGGCGCCGTCGCGGTGGGCGGCGTCGAGGAGGCCTTCGTCAGGTCCGTACAGCTCCCGCAGGGTGCCCATCGTCGGCACGTACACGTCCACCTCGGCCGGGCAGCGCCGCGGCGTGAGGTTGCCCGCGTCGTACGACACCTTCGGGCGCGACGCCGGCGGCAGCGCGGCCAACAGCGGCAGGACCGCCGGGAGCCCGGCGTGGTCGACGTGCAGCCAGTCCGCGCCGGCGATGCGGCGGGCCGCGGCGGAGTCCGGCTCGATCGCCAGCGTGGGCCCCGGCCGTACGCAGATCGCCCGCGACCCCTGCCCGCGGTCCACCAGGACGACGCACGCGCCCGACACCGCGCCCGGCACCGTACGGAGCTCCGCCGTGTCCACGCCCTCGGCGCGCAGCCCTTCGGTGATCAGCCCGGCCTCCCGGTCCGCCCCGACCGCGGCGACCAGCGCCGCGGGCAGGCCGAGGCGCGCCGCGGTGACGGCGGCGGTCGCGGCGGGCCCGCCGCCGGCCGCGCTCATCGCCTCCGCGACGACCCGGCCGTCCGGGTCGGGCAGGTGCGGAAGCTGCGCGACGGTGTCCCACGTCGCGACTCCGGCGAACACGATGCTCACGTGCGCTCTCCTGGCGAATGTTCGTTTTCTGACATTCGATTGCGTGGACGTTAACAACGTGTGCCGACCAGGTCAATGATCTCGCGGAAATGGATGGTAGTTTTCCAACATCCAACGTTGAGGAGGATGCGGCGTGGGCGCACGCGCGATGCGGTACGAAGCCGCCCCGGCCCGCCGCGAGGCGATCCTGGCCAAGGTACGGGCCGACGGCTTCTGCTCGATCTCCGACCTGGCCGGTGAGCTCGCGGTCTCCGACATGACGGTCCGGCGTGATGTACGCCGGCTGGACGAACTGGGCGAGGTCCGCGTGGTGCACGGCGGCGTGAGCGTGCCGCCGGGCCAGGACTTCGGCGCCCGCGCGCACGCCAACGCCGGGTCCAAGAACCGCATCGGCGCCGCCGCGGCCGCGCTGATCCGCCCGGCCGACACCATCGCCGTGGACGCCGGCACCACCACGTACGCGCTGGTCGACGCGCTGCCCGCCGCGTTCACCGGCAGCGTCGTCACGCACTCCGTCCCCGTCATGCAGGCGCTGCTGGACCGTCCGGGGTCCGGCTGCGTGGGCCTCGGCGGCGACCTGTACGCGCCCAGCCGGGCCTTCGTCGGCCCGGCCACCGTCGAGGCGGCCGCGCGGCTGCGGGTGCGCTGGTGCTTCCTCGGCGCGGCCGCCGTGGACACCCGCGGCTGCTACGGCGTGTACGACCTGGAACGCCCGACCAAGCAGGCGCTGATGGACATCGCCGACCACGTGGTGCTGATGGCCGACGCCGGTAAGTTCGAGGGTTCCGCGCCGGTCCTGCTGGCCCGGCTGGAGCGGCTGCACACGATCGTCACCGACGCGCGCCCGCCGAAGGCGATCCGGTCCGCGCTGGACGCCGCGGGCGTGCGCGTCGTCGTCGCGAAGGAGAACGGGTGAGCCTGCCGATCGACGAACTGACCGTACGGGTGCTGTCCGCGCCGCTGCGCGAGAAGGTGCCCATGTCGTTCTCCGCGCTCACCGCGCGCCGCAGCGTGCTGGTCACGCTGCGGTCCGGCGACGTGACCGGCACCGGCGAGAGCTGGGTCAACTACCCGGACTGGGGCTGGCGCGAGCGGCTGGCCACGCTGGACGGCCTGCGGCCGATGGTGGTGGGCGCCGACGCGGGCGACCCGCCGCGGCTGCTGGCGGACCTGGCCGGGCGGCTGCACGGGGTGGCCCGGCAGTGGGGCGCGCCCGGGCCGGTGTGGCAGGCGCTGAGCGGCATCGACATGGCGGCGTGGGACCTGCTCGGGCGGGCGCGGAACCGCCCGGTGGCGGCGCTGCTGGCCGAGCGGGCCGGGGTGCCGGTGGCTGCGACCGTGCCCGCGTACGGGAGCGGGGTCGGGCCGACCGACGTGGCGCGTCTGACCGAGCGGGCGCTGGCCGCCGGGATGGGCGCGGTGAAGATCAAGGTCGGGTTCGGGGAGGAGACCGACCTGGCCACGGTCCGCGAGGTCCGCGCGGTGGCCGGCCCCGACCTGCCGGTGTTCGCCGACGCGAACCAGGCGTGGGACCTGGAGACGGCCGTACGGATGTGCGGCGTGCTGGGGGCGTACGGCGTCGCCTGGTTCGAGGAGCCGCTGGCCGAGGACCGCCCGTCCGAGCTGTCCGAGCTGGCGTCGCGGGCCGGCGTGGCCATCGCGACCGGGGAGAACGTGTACGGGGAGGCGGTGTACGCCGAGCGGATGTCCGCTCCGTACCTGGCCCAGATCCAGCCCGACCCGTCCAAGACCGCGGGCATCAGCCTGACCGACGCGATCGGCCGCATGCCCGGCACGGCCCGCCTGTCCCCCCACTGCTACGGCGGCGCCCCCACGGTAGCGGCCAGCATCCACCTGGTCGCCGCCGCCACCCGCCCGGGCTGGGTGGAGTACGACCTCCGCGACAACCCCCTCCGCACCGAACTCACCACCGGCCCAACCCTGACCCCAGAAGGCCACCTGACCGTCCCGACGTCCCCCGGCCTAGGCCTGGAGTGGAACGAGGAGGCCCTGTCCCACTACACCCAGCCCTGACGGCGACCTCAGCCCGCACAAGGCCTCGCTTCGCGAGGCCGCCCCGCCCTGGCCTGGACAAAGGCCTCGCTTCGCGAGACTGATTTATTTGCGCGTGGGGCCGCCCTGCGTGGCTGGGGCTTGGTTGCGAGGTGCGGCCAGGATGCGGGGCACGGGACTGTGCAGGTTGTTGGCGCGGTGCGTTGTGGTGCTTCAAGGGTTCCGAGCGTCGCCTGCGGCGGGCATTGGCCCGGGTCGGGGTTGCTCGCCGTAGGCGGCGCCTTGAATCTTGGCTGGTCCGCGACGTCCTTGGTCAAGAATCTGCGCCTCGCGTAAAGGCCTCGCTTCGCGAGACTGATTTTTGCGCGTGCGGTCGCCGTTCCTGGCGGGGGTTTGGATGCGAGGTGCGGCCAGGATTCCGGGGGGGCGTCAGACCTCCAGGCGGAATGCGTCGCCGTCTCGTACGACTCGACCGGCCGATGGATCGGCGAAGTGGGTGCCGATCAGTAGCGTGCCTCGGTCGGCTAGCCAGGTGAAGGTTTTGCGGCGGGTGCGGGTGGATTCGTCCTGGTCGTAGTCGGGGGTGGCAGCCCAGTCGGGGTGGGCCAGTTGGCAGGGGTGGTGGAGGAAGTCGCCGGTGATGAGGGCCTCTTCGCCTGCTGAGGTGATCAGGATGCTGGCGTGGCCGGGGGTGTGGCCGGTGGTGGGGACCAGGCGGACCTCGTCGCAGACCGCGTGGTCGTTCGGGACCAGGTCGACCAGGCCGGCCTCGTCCACGGGGCGGACCGAGTCGCCGAAGACCGCGGCGTGCTCCGCGTCCGACGCCGCCTCCCAGACCGCGCGCCAGTACTCGTACTCCGCGCGGACGAACAGGTGCCGGGCGTTGGTGAAGGTCGGCACCCAGCGGCCGCCGTCGTCGAGCCGGGTGTTCCAGCCGACGTGGTCGACGTGCAGGTGGGTGCAGAGCACCGTGTCGATCGTCTCCGGGGGGTAGCCGGCCGCGGTGAGGTCGGCGAGGAACGGCAGGTTCAGGCCGTTCCAGCCCGGTACGGCGCGGCCCTGCTTGTCGTTGCCCAGGCATGTGTCGACGATGATCCGCCGCGTGGGCGTCTCCACGACCAGCGCGTGCACGCTGGTCTTCGCCCGGCCCTCCTCGTTCGCGAAATGCGGCGCCAGCCAGCCGATCTCGCGCAACGCGTCCCGTGTCGCCTGCGGCAACACGAACCCGAACCCGCCGGTCGCCTCAAGCTCGACGACCTTCGTCACCGTCACCGCACCGATCCGCCACTGCCGCACCCGAGCACCTCCGCCGATCGCCTTGACGCGTGGAGCGAGTGTCTCATCCCTCTGGTACGGGATACCCCCTTGGCGTATGGTCCATTATGAACACAGGTTCATAATGGAGGAGTCATGGCGACGATCGTCAACGCGCACCAGTCCGAGGCGTGGAACGGGTACGAGGGCGAGCACTGGGCCCGTAACCAGGCGCGGTACGACGCGGTGAACAGCGGCTTCAACGACGCCCTGCTGGACGCGGCCGGGGTCGGCCCGGGCGCCCGGGTGCTCGACGTCGGGTGCGGGAACGGCCAGGTCACCCGGCTGGCCGCGCGGCGGTCCGGCGACGGGGAGGCGCTCGGCGTCGACCTGTCCGCGCCGATGCTCGCCCGCGCCGCGGCCAGTGCGGCCGCGGAGGGCGTGCGCAACGTCCGGTTCGAACGCGGCGACGCGCAGGTGCACGGGTTCACGCCCGGCGCCTTCGACGCGGCCGTCAGCCGGTTCGGGATCATGTTCTTCGCCGACCCGGTGGCCGCCTTCGCCAACATCGGCACGGCGCTGCGCCCCGGCGGCCGGCTGGCGTTCCTCAGCATGACCGGGATGGCCGGCACGGACCTCGGCGTGATCTTCGGCGCCCTCGCGCCGTACCTGCCCGAGGACGTCGGCGGCGGCCACGGCACCGGCCCGACCTCGCTGTCCGACCCGGAGCACGCAAAGAACGTGCTGACCCGCGCCGGGTACCGCGACGCCACCGCCGGCCAGGTCGAGGCGCCGAGCGTCTGGGGCACCGACGCGGACGACGCGGCGGACTTCCTGATCGGCTGGGGCCCCGTACGGTTCCTGGCGCGCGACCTGGACGCCGCCGCCCGGGCGCGGATGCGGTCCGCGCTGGTCGCGGCGCTGCGCCCGTACGAACGCGACGGCGGGGTACGGACGCGCGGCACGGCGCTGCTGGTGCGGGCGGTGTGGCCTGGGGTTCGATGACCCGTGATGTCACCGAACCGCGCCGCCGCCCTGCCCGGCAACGCCAGCCTGCGCGAGCACCTGATCGCCACCGCGGCCCGGCTGATCGCCGAGCGCGGCACGGCCGGCCTGACCGTACGGGAGATCGCCCGTGCCGCGCGGGTCGCCGACGGCGTGCTGTACAACCACTTCGCGGCCAAGGAGGACCTGCTCGCGGCGGCGCTTGAGGCGCACACCCGGACGGTCGAGGACGCGGTGCTGCGCCCCGACCCGGTCGCGCCGGGCACCGGCACCGTCGCGGCGAACCTGGGCGAGCTGATCACCCGCGGCCTGGCCCTGCACGCCGCCGTCCTCCCCGCGTTCGCCGGCCTGCTCGGCCAGCCGAAGGTGCTGGCCCGGCTGAACGGCGTGCCGGGCGGGGACGGCAGCGGCTGGCTGCTGCGCGAGCTGCTGACCGACTACCTGCGCGGCGAGCGCGACCTCGGCCGGGTGGCCGCGGACGCGGACGTCGAGATGGCGGTGACCACGATCATCGGCGCCTGCCACGGGCTCGTCCTGCCGCACGTCTTCGGCGCCGACCCCGCCGCGCGGCTCGACGTACCGGAGGGCTTCGCGTCCGGGCTCGCCGCCGTCGTGCTGTCGGGCATCGGCCCGCGCTAGGGCCGCGCCGGGGCCGCGACGTACCCTCAAGGGGACAAACCGGTCGGTATGTCACCGGTAACGAGCGAAGGGAGCACCATGTGGGCTCTGCGGCAACCCGGCCCGGGACGGTTCGCGCGCGTCGAGGTGCCGACGCCGACGGAAGCGGACCTGAGTGAGGACGACGTGCTGGTCCGTACCGGGGCCGGCGCGATCTGCGGGAGCGACCTGCCGAAGTACCGGGGCGTCGTGGACATCGACAACATGGCGACCGGGCAGCCCGGCGCGCCGCTGCACGAGCTGGTCGGCGAGGTCGTGGCCTCGCGGTCGGCGCGGCTGCCGGTGGGCACCCGGGTGGTGGGCCGGGCCCGCTACTTCAACGGGCTGGCCGAGTACTTCATCAACCCGGCGGATGAGATGGTCGAGGTCAAAGGCGACCTCGACGACGTGCACGCGACGATCATCCAGCCGGTCGGCACCGTGCTGAGCGCGCTGGACCGGGTGCCGGACGTGCGCGGCGCGCGCGTCGCGGTGATCGGGCTCGGGCCGCTCGGCCTGCTGTTCACGCACATCCTGAAGTCGATGGGCGCGGCGACGGTCATCGGCGTGGACCGGGTGGACCGCTCCGACGTGGCCACCACGTACGGGATCGACGAGCTGGTCACCGCCAACTCGATGCAGTGGGCGCGCGGCACCTGGGCGGACGACAAGCGGCCGGCGCTGGTCGTGGACGCGGTCGGCCACCACCAGGACATCATCTCCGACGCGGTCGAGGTGCTGGCGCCGCACGGCCACCTGTTCGTCTTCGGGCTGCCCGAGGACCACTACGTGCTCCCCATGCGCCCGTTCTTCCGCAAGCAGCTCACCATGCGGGCGGGCACCACCACCGACTGGCCGCGGTTCCTGGCCGCCGGGGAGGCGTACCTGGACGCCCATCCGGAGCTGCGCGACACCTACATCACCGACGTGTACCCGATGTCGCGCGCCGAGGAGGCCTTCGAGCGCTACGGCCGCCCCGCCGAGGGCCGGCTCAAGGTGGCGCTCACCCCGGAGTTCTGACCCCTCACGTCTCCTGCGGGCCGTCGTCCTCGGCGGCCCGCTTCTGCTGCTCCCGGTACGTACGGCGCTGCTCCTCCGCGCGCTCGCGGCACTTGCGGAGGAACTCCTCGTCATCGTCGGGGTTGGCGGCGGCGAAGCGGCCCGGGCGCTCGTACTCGGGGTACGCCGCGGGCGGGCGCGTCTCGTACGCGCGCGGGCGGCCGGCGACCAGCCAGAGCACCGAGCCGATGTCCGGCAGCAGCAGGACGATCAGCAGCCAGGCGATCTTGGGGAGGTTGCGGCAGAGGGCCTCGTCCGTGGTGATCACGTCGAAGAGGCAGTACAGCCACAGTCCGAGCAGTAAGAGGCCGAGAAGGCCGTCGGCGTACAACATGGCGAGAGAACGTAGCGGAAAACCCGTTGCCGCGGACACCAAGCCCGGGCAATGATCGCCCCGGACGCGGATCCGACGCCGGGACGGTGCATGGACGATCTGATCATCCGGCCGATCGCCGGGGTGACCGAGCTCGAGCGGTTCAACTTCGTGCCGTACGTGCTGAACGGGGAGATCGCCGGGGACCTCGCCGGTGGGCGGCGGGTGCCGGGCTGGTTGTGGCTGGCCGAGCGGGACGGGCGTCCGGTCGCGCGGGTGGCCTGGTGGGGGCGGGCGGGGGACGACGCGCCGCTGCTCATGGACATCTTCGACGTCGACGACGACCTGCCCGAGGCCGAGCGGGTGGCGATCGGCGAGCGGCTGGTGCGTACCGCGCTGCCGGAGGTGGTGTCCGGGAGGCCGCCGCAGTACCTGCGCTTCGTCCCGGCGGACTGGCAGGACGACCCGGCCGCCGTCCGCGCCCGGATGACCGCGCTGGAGCGCACCGGGGCGCGGCCGTTCGTGGAGCGGCTACGGCTGGAGTGGCGGGCCGGGACGCCGGTCCCCGAGCCGGACGGGCGGCTGGAGTTCCGCGGCACCGACCGGGGCGAGCTGGTCGGCCTGATGACCCGGGTGCTCGACGGCACGCTCGACGCGCACAGCCGGGCCGACCTCGCCGGCAAGCCCGCCGCGCAGGTCGCCGCCGAGCACTACGACGAGGAGTTCGCCCGGTACTCCAGCCCCATGGAGTGGCATCGCGTCGGGGTACGGGCCGACGGTGCGCCGGTCGGGTTCGTGGTCCCCGCGCGGAACCCGTACAACGCGATCATCGCCTACCTCGGCGTACTCCCCGAACACCGCGGCCACGGCTACGCCGACGCCCTCCTCGCCGCCGGCACCCGCCTCCTGGCCGCCGAGGACGTCCCCCGCATCCGCGCCTCCACCGACGTCGGCAACACCCCGATGGCCGCCGCCTTCGCCCGCACCGGCTACGTCGACTTCGAACACGAAATCGACATGACCTGGGACTAGCCGGCCAACATCCTGCTCACGCCATCCTCTCCAATACCACGACCGGGATCGGGCGGCTCGTCATTTGGCGGTGCTGCGAGTAGCGGCCCCGGTTGACGGCGTCGCAGCGGGCGAGCAGCGCGTCGTAGCGGTCGTCGCCGGGTGGGACGACGCGCGCGGTGGCGGCGTACCGGTGGCGTCCGAGCCGGACGGTGACGCGTGGGTCGGCGGTGAGGTTCAGGAGCCAGGCGGGCGGGGCGTCCTGGCCGCCGTTGGAGGCGACCACCGCGAGGTCGGTGCCCGACGCCGCGTAGACCAGCGCGCGCGTGCGCTCCCTCCCCGTACGGCGGCCCCGGGTCGTCAGCAGCAGGGTCGGCATCCCGATCAGGCGATGGCCCAGCCATCCCCGGGTGCGCCGGTACACCGACTCGTGGAGGCGCAGCAGCACCTGGTACGGCTTCATGCCGGCCAATGTAGACACCGCCCACACGTGTAGTCAATGTCTACATCGCGCTAGTCTGGCCGCACCATGAGCCATCCGCGGTACCACCACGGCGATCTGCGCGCCGCCGTGCTGCGCCGGGCCGAGGAGATCCTCCGGGAGTCCGGCGCCGGAAGCCTGTCGCTGCGGCAGATCGCGCGGGACGTCGGCGTCAGCCACGGCGCGCCGAGCCGGCACTTCCGGGACAAGCAGGCGCTGCTCGACGCGCTGGCCGTGGCCGGGTTCGACCGCATCGAGGCCGAGTTCGCGGCGGCGGTCGCGGGCGAGACCGCGTTCGACGCGCGCCTGCACGCGCTCGCGCGGGTGTACCTGCGGTTCGCGACGGAGAACCCGGCGCTGCTCGCGGTGATGTACGGGCGCAAGCACGGCGCGGACGCGGAGGTCGGCGCGGCCGTGCTCCGCGCCTTCGAGGTGCCGCGCACGGTGATCGTCGACGGTCAGGAGCGCGGCGAGGTCGTCCCCGGCGACCCGCGGCGGATCGGCATGGCCGTCATCGCCGCCCTCCAGGGACTGGCCAACCTGGTCGCGTCCGGGTTCGCCGCCGGCGACCTGCTGGACGAGACCGTCGGCCATCTGACGCACGGCCTGCGCCCGCGGCCGTGAGGTCCCGGCCGGCCCCGGTCGGCCGGGACCACGCTCTACTCGTACGCGTGGGACGGGCGCATGTGCAGGTCGTAGCGCGGCGGCAGCGGGTGCGCGGTACGGGCCCGGGCGCGTACCTCGGCGGCGGTGAGCCCGGGCTCGGTGCGGGCCACCAGCAGCTCGGCGAGCCCCCACCACACGTCGTGCACGTCCTCGTCGCCCTCGTGCAGGTCCTCCACCTCGAACCCGGCGTCGAAGATCGCCCGCGCCCCGTCCGCGTCCCCGACCGCGACCAGCGCCCGCGCCGCCAGGAGCCGAAACCGCCCGCGTACGGTCACCTCCTCCGGCAGCTCGCCGAGCAGGTCGAGGCAGTCGCCGGCCCGCCCGGCGTCGAGCAGCGCCTCGGCGGTCTCCCGCGCCAGCGCCCGGACGGCGGCGACGTCCGCGTCCGCCTCCAGGACGGCCTTGAGCGCGGGGAGCAGCCGTTCCGCGGCCTCGGCGTGCCGGCCCTCGGCGGTGTCGGCGAAGGCGAGGTTGCGGTGCGCCCACGGGCTGTCGGCGAGCGCGAGCGAGCGCTTCCAGGCGGCCACCGCGCCCTCGGTGTCGCCCGCCGCCCAGCGGGCCACGCCGCGGTGGTACTCGGTGAGCCACGTCGACGGCGCCTGGTCGAGCAGCTCACGCCACGGGTCGGCGACCAGCGTGGGGCCGGGCGGCACCAGCGCGGGCCGCTCCGGCAGGCGGCCCTCACGCAGCAGGACCTGCCACGGTTCCTGATCGGGACCCAGCGTGGCCGGGTCGAACGGCGTGCCGGGCAGCTCGTACCCGCCGCGCGCCACCTCCAGCGCGCCCCAGCCGGAGCCCGCCGCCAGCGTCTCGGACGGCGCCCGGTCCGCGACCGCGCGCCACGCCTCGAACGCGGCGGCCACCGAGGCCTCCGGCAGCGCCGCCTCCAGCGCCGACTCCGCCGCCGACCGGGCCACCGCCCAGTCCATCGCGTGCACCCGCGCCGGGTCCGCGGACAGCTCCCCGTACGCCTCGAGCCAGGCGAACTCCTCCCCGGCGGGCAGCGGCAGATGCTCGAGCTGGGTCCGTACGAGCCCGGCCTGGATCTCGATATAGCCGCCGTACGGGGACAGCCGCGGGTCGGTCAGCCACTCCTGCCAGTGCCGGCAGCCGGAGCCCGTCCCCCACAAGAACAGCTTCCGGCCGCGCAGCAACCCGGTGGACGCCTGCACGAACCCGGTGCCCGACTCGTCCAGCGACGTGACCCAGTGCCGGTCCTCCGGCGACGTCTCGTAGAAGTAGTCCGTGGCGTGCTCGGCGTGCAGCGGGTACGTCCGGTCCGCGCCGTCCCACACCGGGATCGGCACCCGCCGCAGCTCGTGGGTGTACCCGAAGTTCCACGCCTCTTCCGCCGGCGCGAGCACCCGGCTGCCGCGCTCCTCCGGCACCGCGATGTTCGTCCACCAGTACGCGGGCACGTCGTGGTCGTGCGGGTTGCGCAGCCGCACCCCGGCGTACAGGAAATCCGCGTCCTCCGGCAGCCACAGGTCGACCTGGAAGGGCAGGTCACGCGTGCGCTCCCACTCCCACAGCCGCAGCATCGGCGTGCCGTCCGGGCCGGGTACGGCGGCGGCGTGCAGCGGCGCGACGCTCAGCGTGGTGTGCCCGGTGGAGCCGATGTTCCATTCGATCCCGCCGGAGAACCAGGCGCCGTTCAGCGCGAAGTTGGCCGGCTGGAACACCGGGTTGCGGTACAGCAGCTCGCGTTCCGTGCCGTCCGCGGCGTACCGCACCAGCGAGATCAGCCGCCCGCCGAACCCGGGCAGCACGGTGGCCCGCAGCCGGCCGTTGTCCAGCACCAGCGCCGGGAAGTGCAAGGGCGCGCGCGTCCGCGTGTAGCCGTCGAGCCGCGCGCACGGCAGCACGGTGGCGATCCGCCCGTACCGCACCTGCCACGCCATGTCCTCCGGCAACCCTGAGGTGTCCGCCACCTCGTGCTCGTCGTCGGCCGGTCCGAGCGGCGGCAGCGGGTTCGCCGGGCCGACGGGCGTGCCGGGCATGGTCACCGTGGTACGGGAAAGGCGCGTCAAGTTCAGTCCTCCAGGCGCAGGCCGGTGTTGGCGTCGAACAGGTGGGCGGAAGCGGAGTCGGGGCGCAGGCCGACGCGCTGGCCGCGTGCGTACGGGGCCATACCCTGCGTACGCACGGTCAATGGCCGCGGTAGGCCGGTGTCGGCGGCGGGCATGCCGAGCGACGGGTCGACAGCGATGGGATCGTCGGCTCCGCCAACGGTGGAGCAGTAGATGTACTGGTCGGAGCCCAGCTCCTCGACGACCTCGATGGTCGCGTCCACGCCGGTGCCGGGCTCGCCGACCGTCCACGCCTCCGGGCGCAGGCCGACGACGACGTCGGTGCCGGTCAGCGAGGACGCCTGGGCGCGGGTGAGGCGCAGCTCGAAGCCGGGCCCGCGTACGGTGTCGTCGGCGGCGGACGCGTTGAGCAGGTTGATCGCCGGGGAGCCGATGAACGAGGCGACGAACAGGTTCACCGGCCGGGCGAAGATCTCCGGCGGCGTGGCGCACTGCTGGAGCACGCCGCCGTTCATCACCGCGACGCGGTCGCCCATCGTCATGGCCTCGACCTGGTCGTGCGTGACGTACAGCGTGGTCACCGCGAACTCGCGCTGCAGCGCGGCGATCTGCGTACGGGTCTGCACGCGCAGCTTGGCGTCGAGGTTGGACAGCGGCTCGTCGAGCAGGAACACCTGCGGCCGGCGGACGATGGCCCGGCCCATCGCCACCCGCTGCCGCTGCCCGCCGGACAGCTGGGCGGGCTTGCGGTCGAGCACCTCGGTGAGGTCGAGGAGCTGCGCGGCCTCGGCGGTCCGTTCGGCGATCAGCGCCTTGGGCTCGCGGCGGATGCGCAGGTGGAAGCCGATGTTCTCGCGCACGGTCATGTGCGGGTAGAGGGCGTAGTTCTGGAAGACCATGGCGATGTCGCGGTCCTTGGGCGGCAGGTCGGTGACGTCGCGGTCGCCGATGGCGATGCCGCCCTCGTCCACGCCCTCGAGCCCGGCCACCATGCGCAGCGTCGTGGACTTCCCGCACCCGGACGGCCCGACCAGGACGAGGAACTCGCCGTCGGCCACCTCCAGGTCCAGCGCGTCGACCGCGGGCGTGTGCTGCCCCGCGTAGAAGCGGGTGGCGCCCTTCAACGTGACCGTGGCCATTACTTCCCCGCTCCCAGCGTCAGCCCGCCGATGATGCGGCGGGCCAGCACGATGTACATGACGAGCATCGGCAGGACGACGATCGCCACCCCGGCGATCAGGCCGCCGTACTCGGACTGGTACTGCGCCGCCCCGTAGAACGTGAACAGCGCCCGCGACAGCGTGAACTTGGCGTTCTCCTGGAGGAACACGATGGCCAGCAGCGTCTCGTTCCACAGGCCGATCGCGTTGATGATCAGCGCGGTGACCAGCCCGCCCTGGGCGAGCGGCAGCATCACCCGCACGAACGTGCGCACCGGCGACGCGCCGTCGATCGCGGCCTGCTCCTCAAGCTCGGTGGGCAGCGACCGGAAGAAGCCGGTCAGCAGGAACACGGTGAACGGCAGCGACAGCGCCACGTACAGCAGGTACAGGCCGAACAGGCTGTTCGTCAGGTCGATCTTGGAGAACGCGACGAACAGCGGGATGATCACCGTCTGGAACGGCACGCCCATGCCGATGGCGAAGAAGCTGGTCAGCGGCCCGTGCCCGCGGACGCCGAGGCGGCTCAGCGCGTACGCGGCGGGCGCGCCGACCGCCACCACGGACACCGCGGCCGCCCCGACCAGCAGCACCGTCACGACGAACGCGTGCCCGAAGCCGGCCTCGTTCCAGGCGTACAGGTAGTTGCGCATCGGGTTGCCGAGCTGGAACCAGTGCAGCGGCAGCCCGAACGGCTGCTGGAAGATCTCGATCGGCGTCTTGAACGACGCGGCCACCAGCCAGTACAGCAGCAGCAGGTTGAACGCGGTGAACAGCCACACCACCGCCATGCCGACGATGCGGACCGGCCCGTACCGGCGGCTGCCCGGCGGCGGCTTGGGGCGGCGCGGCGCGCGCCGCGCCGGAGTCTGCGCGGTCATCAGTACTCGATCGCCTCCCGGCGCATCAGCCGGCGCAGGGCCAGGACGAACAGGGAGACCAGCAGGATCATCACCACGCCGCAGGCGCAGACCACGCCGTACTGCGGGGTGCCGCCCGCGCCGAACGAGCGGTCGTAGACGTACAGGCCGAGGCTCCAGGTGCTGATCGGCGGCGAGTACGTGCCGGGGCCGGCGAGGACGAAGACCAGCTCGAAGATCTTGATCGCGTGGATCGTCCACAGCACCCCGGCGATGCCGATGACGTCCCAGGTCAGCGGCAGCGTGACGTGCCGGAACTTCTGGAACGGCGAGGCGCCGGCGATGTCCGCGTCCTCGTACAGGTACGCGGGAATGCGGTCCACGGCGGCCATCAGAATGGTGATGTAGAAACCGGCGCTGGCCCAGATGAGCGCGCCGACCACCACCCAGGTGACGTGTTCGGGCTGCAGGAATTTCAGCGGCGGCAGGCCTATCTTTTCGACGAGGAAGTTCGCCAGGCCCTGTTTCGTCGGATTGAACTTGAACACGAAGCCCAGGAAGATGCCCAGCGCCACCGGCGCGACGATGTTGGGGAAGAACAGGATCGCGCGGATCAGTTTGTTCCCGCGCATCTCCCGCAGCACCATCGTGAACAGGAACGCCAGCACGAACGTGCCCACGCCGCCGACCACCAGGAAGATCAGCGTGTTACGGAAGGAGTCGTAGAACGCCTCCTCGCCGAACAGTTCCCGGTAGGAGTCGAGGCCGTTGAACACCGGCGTTCCGCCGGCGCCCGCCCAGTGCGTGAAGCTGAGCACGACGGCGCTGACCGTCGGAAAGGCGAGGAAAAGCACGTACAGCAGCAGCGCCGGTCCGACGAACGGCCAGAAGATCCGCCGCCGGCGCCGCTGGTGCGCGCCGATGGAGCCGGCGCGGGCGGTCCGCGTCTCCTCGCGTTCGCGCCGCAGGGTCGCCGACGTCAATGGTGGGACTTCCAGTAGTCCGCCGACTTGCTCGCCATCTGGTCGACGAATTGCTGAGCGGTGATCTGGCCCTTCAGCAGCGCGTTGTTCTCCGGGAAGAGCACGTTGTCCGCCCAGGTGCCGCCGTTCAGCGCGTCGGTGGCGTCCTGGAACAGCACGTGTTCCTTCTTCGGGTCGTTGTACGCCTTGTTGATGTCATTCAGGTCGGCCGGGACCGGAAGGTCGGCGCGCGGCGTCAGGTTGTCGGCGACCGCGGGGATTCCGGCCAGCATCTTCTTGTTCAGGAAGTACGCGATGAACGCCTTGGCCGCGTCCGGATTCTTCGCCTTGGACGTCACGGAGAAACCGATCGGCTTCTGCTCGATGATGTCGTGCGTGGCGCCCGGCGGCATCGGCATCTGGAACGACCCGTAGTCGATCGTCTGGCCGCCGCCCTGCTTGTTCAGGTACTCGCGGGTCTCGCTCGGGCCCCAGCTGCCGACGAACAGGTAGTCGGCCTCGCCGTCCGCCCAGCGCTGCTGGACCTGCGGGAACTTCGCGGCGTCCCAGCCGTCGATGAGGTACTTGCCCTTGGCGAGCCGCTCGACGTACTGGGCGGCCTTGAGGAATCCGGGCTCGCTCGTCCAGGACTTTCCGGTCCGGTCCTTCGCCGCCTTCATCAGCCCGCCGCCGCCGACGTACCGCTCGGCGAGCTGGGAGAAGTAATAGATGTTGTAGGTGTCGATATCGCCGTCCTGGGAGACGGCGGCCCGGCCGGCCTTCTTCGAGGCGTCGAACAGCGCGAACAGCTGGTCCATCGTCTTCGGCGGCTTGAGGTTCTTGACCTGCTTCTTGTTGTACCACCAGCCGTTGGTCAAGATGGTGTACGGAACCAGGAAGATCTTTCCCGACGACAGCTTGTTCCCGGGGAAGTCCCACGACGACTTCGACAGGACGTCCCTGACCGTCTTGTCGCCCTCACCGGTCTTGTAATCCAGTACGTCCTGCACCGACTGGGCGCCGTTCGGCGCGACCACCGCCGCCTGCATCTTCGTGACGTCTTCGTCGATGAGGTCCGGCACGTTGTCGGAATTCAACGCGGGCGCGACATTCTGCGTCAGGACCTCGCGGCCCAGCCACTGGACGTTGACCTTCACGCCGGTCTGTTTCGTGAAGCAGTTGATCACGTATTGCAGGACTTTGCCCTGCGGTTCGTCCTTGGTCCACATGGACCAGTACGTGAGCTGCTTCTGCGCCGGTTTAACGGCCGCTTTCGGACATGCCGTCTTGAAGTATCCGGCCGCCGTGGGCAGCGAGAACTCCCCGCTTTGTGAACCGCCACCACATCCGGCCAGCCCGAGGATCACCGCGGTGGCTACGCCGAGCACAGGGAACGGACGCATCATGGGTCACCCCTTGTGAGCCGGGAGATGGCGTCTCAGGGATGTTCACTGGTATAGACCGCGATGTCAATATGGCGGCAACGGTCTTTTGCATAACTGGTCAAAACAGGTGACTGTTGCGCTTCGTCGCAGGGCAGTGGTGCACTTGGTGCGGCTTGATCCAGGCACTTTGGACGTAGGTGATCGCTGGTGAGCATGACTCCCTCCACATCCCGGTCGGTGGGCCGGTCCACGTACTTCTTCGGCGCGCTCGGCGGGTTGCTGTTCGGCTACGACCTGGGAGTCGTCGCCGGTGCCCTGCTGTTCCTCGGCAAGGAGATGCAGCTCACGGACCTTGAGAAAGGCATGGTGACCAGCTCGCTGCTGGTCGGCGGCATGATCGGCGCGATCGGCTGCGGCCGGATCACCGACCGGTACGGCCGCCGCTTCACCGTGCTGCTGTCCGCCGTGCTGTTCGCGGTCGGCGCGATCGGCGCCGGCCTCGCCCCGGACGTCGTCACGATCATCGTGTTCCGCGTGGTCATGGGCCTGGCGGTGGGCGCCGCGTCGGTCACCGTACCGGTGTACCTGTCGGAGATCGCGCCGGCCCGGGACCGCGGCCGGCTGTCCGGGCTGAACCAGCTGATGATCTCCTCCGGCATCCTGCTCGCCTACCTGGTGAACCTCGCGCTCAGCCCGATCGGCGCGTGGCGGTGGATGTTCGCGCTGGCCGCCGTACCGTCCGTGGCGATGTTCATCGGCGCGTACTTCCAGCCGGAGAGCCCGCGCTGGCTGCTCCGCAAGGGCCGCGAGACCGACGCCCGCGCCGTGCTGGCCCGCAGCCGGTCCGCGGAGGAGGTCGAGTCCGAGCTGGCCGAGATCCGCGGCGTGCTGGCGGCGGAGCGCGCGAGCGTCGGGTTCCGCGAGCTGTTCGGCGACTCCCGGCTGCGCGGCGTGCTGTTCCTCGGCATCGGCCTGGCGTTCATGCAGCAGATCATCGGGATCAACACGATCATCTACTACGCCCCGACGATCCTCACCGACCTCGGGTACGGCGACGTCGCGGCGATCGCCGCCAACGCCGGCCTCGGCGTGCTCACCGTGATCATCACCGTGGTGATGCTGCTGTACGTGGTGGACCGGGTCGGCCGCCGGCAGCCGCTGATCCTCGGCGCCATCGGCATGTGCCTCAGCATGGTCCTGCTCGCGGTGGTGTTCTTCGCCGGCACGTCCAGCGGTTCGGCCGGCTGGATCGCCATCGTCGGGCTCGCCGCGTTCAAGATCTGCTTCTCGCTGAGCTGGGGCGGCATGGTGTGGATCCTGCTGGGCGAGATCTTCCCGCTGCGCGCGCGGGGCACCGCGATGGGCGTCGCCACGCTGTTCAACTGGCTGGGCAACTTCCTGGTCGGGCTGCTGTTCCCGGTGGTGCTCGGCGCGACGTCCGGTGGCACGGTGTTCGTGATCTTCGCGGTACTGTGCGCGGCCGCCTGCGGGTTCGCGTACAAGTGGCTGCCGGAGACCAAGGGCCACAGCCTGGAGCAGATCGAGGAGCGGTTCGGGGTCACCCCGACCGCCAAGTGAGAAGGGACGGCATGGGGGAGTTCACCGGCACGAGGGCCGTCGTCACCGGCGCGGCCGTCGGCATCGGACGGGCGTGCGCCGCGCTGCTGGCGCGGCGCGGCGCCGCGGTCATCGCCATCGACCGGGACCATGAGGTCGGCACGCTGCCGAAGGAGGCGGCGGCCGACGGCGGCCGGGTCGAGGCGGTGACCGCCGACCTCGGCTCCCGCCGCGACCTCGACGGCCTGCTCGCCCGGATCTCGGCGCTGCCCGACCTGCACACGCTGGTGAACTGCGCGGCCGCGTACCCGCCGCGCGGCGGGTTCCCCGACGCCTCGGTGGACGACTGGGACCGCATCCTGCGGGTGAACATCACCGCGATGGGCGTGCTGTCCACCGCCGCGGCCCGGCGGATGCACGCGGCCGGGCACGGCGGCGCGATCGTCAACGTGGGCAGCGTGCAGGAGGTCCTGCCGGTGCCCGGCTACGGGCCGTACGTCACCACCAAGGGCGCGATCACCGCGGCCACCTCCGCGCTGGCCGTCGAGCTTGCCGGTACCGGCATCCGCGTGAACTGCGTGGCCCCCGGGGTGATCAACACGCCGTCCACGCGGAACACGCTGGACGGGCGGTTGTGGGGCGACGAAGCGGCGCCGCCCACGCTGCTCGGGCGCGCGGGCACGCCGGACGAGGTCGCCGAGGTGGTGGCGTTCCTCGCCGGCGACGCGGCGTCGTTCGTGCACGGTGCGGTGGTGCCCGTCGACGGGGGCCGCCGGATGAGCCGGCGGGCCGACCCGCTGGGAGACGCGGAGGTGACGTGGTAGGCGCGCTGCCCATCGCGGAGATCGAGGCCTTCCCGGTACCGCCGCGGTGGATCTTCGTCCGGGTCCGTACGGAGGACGGCACGACCGGGTGGGGCGAGTCGATCGTGGCGCGGCGGGCGAACGCCGTGCTCGGCGCGGTCGCCGACCTGACCGCGAACATCGCCGGGGCCGACGCGCGGCGCATCGAGGACCTGATCCAGCGGATGCGGCGCGACGGGTTCTTCCGCGGCGGCCCGGTGCTGGCCACCGCGGCGGCCGCGATCGAGCACGCGCTGTGGGACGTCAAGGCGCGCGCCTGCGGGCTGCCGGTGCACGAGTTCCTCGGCGGGCGGGTGCGCGACTCGGTGCCGCTGTACGCGTGGATCGGCGGCGACCGGCCCGCCGACGTGGTCGAGCACGCGGCGGCGCGGATCGACCAGGGGTTCACCGCGGTGAAGATGCTGGCCACCGAGGAGCTCGACTACCTCGACGACCTGGCGAAGATCGACGCGGTGGTGGCGCGGGTGGCGGCGCTGCGCGAGGCGTACGGGGACGAGCTGCGGATCGCGCTGGACTTCCACGGGCGGGTGCACCGGCCGGTGGCCGCGCCGCTGGTCGCCGCGCTCGACCCGTACCGGCTGATGTGGATCGAGGAGCCGCTCGGGCCGGGGTATGAGGACACGCTGGGCGAGGTGAAGCGCGCGGCGGTGCACACGCCGATCGCCACCGGGGAGCGGCTCACGTCGCGGTGGGAGTTCGCGCGGCTGCTGGAGGGGCGCGCGGTGGACGTCATCCAGCCGGACGTGTCGCTGACCGGGCTGTTCGAGCTGGAGAAGATCTGCCGGATGGCCGAGGCGTACGACGTGGCCGTCGCGCCGCACTGCCCGAACGGCCCGATCTCGCTGGCCGCGTCCATGCAGGTGGCGGCGACCGCGGTGAACGTACCGATGCACGAGCAGAGCCTCGGCCTGCACTACAACCGCGGCTACGCGGGTCTCCCGCCCGCCGAGATGCACGACTACCTGACCGAACCCGGCCCGCTCACGCCGGTGGCCGGCCGCCTGGCCGTCCCCGACGGCCCCGGCCTGGGCATCGAGATCGACGAGAAGGTCGTACGGGACCGGGCCGAGCACTGGTTCCTCCCCGACCCCGCCTGGCGCCTCCCCGACGGACGCCTGGCCGAGTGGTGACCCCCTGACGTAGCGTGGCACCAACGCCCCAGGGCGCGGGCCCAAGCCCGAACCGGCTCCAAGACGGCCATCCCCAGAGATCGGCCAAGGGAGTGTCGACTCGTACGGGCAACCCACCCGCCCCTGGGGCCCTACCTCCCCAGGCCTCACCCCTGGCCGGAACAGGCGATGTACGGGACGTAGGCGGGGGGTGCGTGATGTGATGACCCCCATGTCAGAGACTTCCCCGGCGGAGTTAATCCGCGCCTTTGTTTCTACGTATGACCCGGAGACCGGGGCGGATTCCATTGTTGACCGGCCTGGGCTGGCGCAGTTCTTGCGGGAGCACGGGCTGGTCAGCGGGCCGGTGCCGATCAGCCCGGCGCACCATGAGGAGGCCGTGGCGTTGCGGGACGGGCTGCTGGCCCACCTCAGTGACGCCGCGCCGCGTGATACCGACGCGATCGCGCATGCGCAGCGCATTCTGGACGGGCTGCGGATCACCGTCGCGCTCGACGTCGACTCCCGCCGCGTGTTCGCGCCCGCGGTGGTGGAGGAGCTGCGGCGGGCGCTGGCCCGGGTCGCGGCGGCGTGGGCGACCGTGGTGATCACCGGGGAGTGGCGGGACCTGCGCAACCTGCGGTGATATCGGATTGAGATCTCCCCGGCGTCGCACGTCAGTCCGGTTGCGGCCGCCGACGCGCCGGTCGCGCTCGTGGGCGCGTCGCGGCGACGTGAGTCAGACTGGCGGGGCTGGAGACAGCAGGACGCTACGACTGGCGGGGGAATACATGGGAAGACGCGTGTGCACTGACAGCATCGACGTGCAGACGACGCCGGGCGGCCGTCCGTCCACCTTCGAGTGGCGCGGCGACCATTACGCCGTCCGCTCAGCGAAGGACTACCGCGCGGAGGTCGACCTCTGGCGGGTCCAGGCGAGCGGCCCGGCCGGCGGCCTCGGGATGTTCGAGCTGCGGAACACGCAGGGTGCCTGGACGCTCGCCGCGATCTGGGACTGAACCCCCGACGCCCCCGCGCTCCGGCGCGGGGGCGTCGTACGTCCGGGGTCGCCTCACGCGGCCCGCAGCACCACCCTCCGGCAGGTGAGCCCCTCTTCCAGGTGGTACGGCATCTCGTCCGCCTCGACCAGCCGCGCGGTGGCCATCCCCTCGATGTACGCGCGGTACCCGAGCGACTCCCAGATCCGCCCCAGCACGGTCACCACCAGCGGCCCCCGGGTGACGCGGACCAGCTCGTCCAGCACCTCCGGCCCCACATGCCCCTCGGTCAGCGTGCCGACGCAGATGGTCGCGTCGTACGCGTTGTCATCGAACGGCAGCGGCTCGGTGAGGTCGGCCTTGCGCAGCTCCCGGTACACGCGCTTGCCCCGCGCGACGTCGAGCATGCCCTGCGACAGGTCGATGCCGTCGATCGTGGTGAACCCGCGCGCGGCGAGCTCCGCGCCGACCAGGCCGGTACCGCAGCCCGCGTCCAGTACAGCGGCCTCCGGCCCGACCAGCCCGGCCAGCCGCTCCGCCGCGTGCCCGGGCGCGACGTAGCCGAAGGACTCGACGGTGTCGGCGTCGTACGTCCCGGCCCACTCGTCGTACAGGCTCTCGGCCTCCTCCTTGCCGCTGAGGCCGTACGCCCGCTTGAGCAGCGGATGGTCCTCGTTCATCGCCGCTCCAACGGCTCGATGACGCACACCCGGCAGTTCTCGTCCTCCACGCAGGGACGCTCGTCCGCCTCGACCAGCCGCGCCGCGCCCCGGCTCTCCAGATCGGCCACGTACGCCTGGTACCCCAGCGGCTCCCAGATCCGGGTGAGGATCGCGACGACGACGCGGTCGCGGGTCACGCGGAGCAGCTCGTCGAGCGCCTCCGGGCCGACGTGCCCCTCGGTCAGCGTGCCGACGCAGATGGTCGCGTCGTAGGCGTTGTCATCGAACGGCAGCCGGGCGGTGAGGTCGGCCCGCTCGACGGCGCGGTAGCAGCCCTTCGCCGCCGCCTGGTCGAGCATCCCCTGGGAGATGTCGATGCCGTCGATGGTGCCGAACCCGCGCGCGGCCAGCTCCTCGCCGACCAGCCCCGTACCGCAGCCGGCGTCCAGTACGGTTGCGTCCGGCCGGACGAGCGCGGCGAACCGCTCGGCGGTGACCCGCGGCGCGACGTACGCGAGGCCGCCGAGCAGGTCCTGGTCGTACTTTCCGGCCCACTCGTCGTAGAGGGACTCCCGCTCGGTTGGGCTGGTCAGGTGATAGACGCGCTCGAGCATCTGGTGATGCTCATCCATGACGGATCGCTCCTTTCGTGCCCGAAAATCCCCCCGACCTTATCCGTTTTGTCGGATCCCGTCCGGATTGACGGCGGCGCGGGAGATGTCTTCCACCCTCTCGCGGTACGTAGTCACTTAGGAACTACCTGCCACCACCCCTCCTTCCGGTACTTTCGGTGATGGTGCGTATCTCGGATGTGACGGTGCGGCAGGCGAACCGGACGGTCGGCCTGGTGGGCGGGCAGATGCTGCTCGCCGGTGCCGTGCTGTCCGCCGCCATGGGCGTCGTCGCCGGGGACGGCCTGCACCCCCTGTACATCCTGACCGTCGGCGCCGCCCTGGTCGCCGGCCTGGCCTGCCTGCTGCTGGCCGCCCGGCTGCCGCGCGTCGTCCTGATCGGCCTGCCCTTCCTCGGCGCCGCCCTCATCTGCGCGGACATGGCGCTGCTGCACTCCGCCGGGCACGGCGGCGAGCTGCTGCTCACCTGGCCGGTCATGTTCGCCTGCTACTTCCTGTCCACCCGCGCCGCCTGGTGCACGGTCGCCGGCGTCCTGGTCATGTACGTCCCGGTGGCCGTCGCGTACGCGGGCATGACGGCCATCACGCTGATCCTCGCCGTCGGCCTGACGTCCTCGGCCACCGTCCTCATCGTCACCTCGCTGCGCCGCCGCGTCGCGGAGATCATCCAGTCGGCGCGCGCCGAGGCGCACACCGACCTGCTCACCGGCGTGCTCACCCGCCGCGCGTTCGACGGCGCGCTGGAGCGCGAGGTGCTGCGCAGCGCCCGCGACCGGCGGCCGCTGGCGGCGCTGCTCATCGACATCGACCACTTCAAGCGGCTCAACGACACCGCCGGCCACCAGGCCGGCGACGAGGCGCTGCGCCGGCTCGGCGAGCTGCTGCGCGGCGAGGTGCGCCGTACCGACATCGTCGCCCGGTACGGCGGCGAGGAGTTCTGCGTCCTGCTGCCCGACTGCGGCTCCGCCGACGCCGACGCGCTGGCCATGCGCATCTGCGCGGACGTACGCGAGCAGTCGAAGTCCTGGCCGTCGGCGATCACCGTCAGCATCGGCGTCACCACCACGCCGCCGCAGATCGCCGAGCCCGCCGAGCTGATCGCCGCCGCCGACCGGGCGCTGTACGACGCCAAGGCGTTCGGCCGCGACACCGTCTACCACGCGCCCAACCCCAACCCGCCGTCCGCGTTCGGGTGGCGCCCGCCGAGTCCCGATCACTCTCGCGAGTAAGCACATCGGGCGTGCACGCGGGGTTAGGGTGAGCGCATGGTCGAGCGCGATCTCCCGAACGGAGTCGGAATCACCGCGGTCAGCATGGCCGCCGAGCGGCGAGCGGAGAGCGCCAGGCCGGACCACCTGTTCGTCGACCCGGTCGCCGACCGGTTCGTCGAGCTGGCGCAGCAGGAGGCGGAGATCCCCGGGCTCGCCGACGACGTCACGCTCAGCGACATGCTGCCCGTGTACGCCGGCTACGCCGCGCTGCGCACCCGGTACTTCGACGACCTCGCGCTTGAGGCCTGCCGTAACGGCGTCCGGCAGGTGGTGATCCCCGCGGCCGGGCTCGACGGGCGCGGGTTCCGGCTGCCGTGGCCCGAGGGCACCCGGCTGTACGAGCTGGACGTCCCGGAGGTGCTGGCGTTCAAGCGGCGCGCGCTCGCCGGTTCGGACGTCGCGCCCACCTGCGCGCGCCGGGAGATCCCCGTCGACCTGCGCTCGGACTGGCCGCTGCCGCTGCGCGCCGCCGGGTTCGACACCGCGCAGCCGTCGGTGTGGATCGTCGAGGGCCTGATGGTCTACATGGACGACCCCGACAACGACCGGCTGCTCGAGCGCATCGCCCGGCTGTCCGCGCCCGGCAGCCGGATGCTCAGCGACCACATGGACGTCGACCTGGCGCGGCTCCCGGAGAGCGGCGAGATCATCGACGCGCTGACCGGCATCGACGACGTGTGGCGGTCCTCGGTGGAGGACCCCGCCGGGTGGCTGGCCGGGTACGGCTGGACCGTCGAGGTCGCCGACCCGGCGAAGGTGGCCGCCACGTACGACCGCCCGGTGCCGCCCGTGCTGGACCAGGACGACCCGGAGACGTCCAACGCCTGGTTGATCACCGCCTGGCGGTGATCAACCGCAGTGCCCGTACGGGCTGGTGAACGACACCGTCGAGCCGCCGGTGAACGAGCCGCCGTACCGGACGCACTTGCCCGGGGCGTGCAGCCGGACCGGGCCGCCGTACCAGAGGTAGGAGCCGCTGTCGGCCTCCACGTGGCCGCCGCGCTGCTGGAGCGTCGCGCCGACGTTCCGCGCCGTCTTGCCGACGCCCTGGTCCGAGCGCATGGTGACCGCGCAGTTGTTGCCGGCGGAGTCGTTGTACAGCAGGTACACGGTGGCCACCCGGGCGCCGCGCAGGTACATCGGATGCGACTCCAGGACGTAGTAGCCGGAGCCGCACGCCTGCTGCGGGGTGTACCGGTTCGCCTTGGGCGCGGGCGGGTCCGCGGGCGGCTTGCCGTCCGGCGCCTTGCTCTTCTTCGGGCTCGGCTTGTCGCCGGCCGGGTTCCTGCCGGCCCTGTGCTTCTTCTCCCGCGCCTTCTTCTCCTTGCGCTGCTGCGCCTTGGACTTCCCGTGCCCGCCGACGTCGTCCTTCCGTACGCCGGACGACGTGGTCTGCTGCGGGGTGGCCCGCGCCTGCGGGGTCTCGTTCGCGGCCTGCGCGGTGTCGGGGTTCCGCCCGAACACGAAGAAGGCCGCCGCGGCGATGATCACGAGCGCACCGACACCGGACAGCGCGCCGATGAGCACCTTCCGGTTCTTCTTGGGCGCCTGGCCTGGGCCGGTGCCACCCGGGCCACCGGCCCCGGGCGGGCCATAGCCGGGTCCGCCCAGCCCCGCCGAACCACCTGCGCCAGGCCCGCCTGCGCCGGGCCCGCCTGCGCCGGGTCCGCCCGGCATCGCGGCGCCGCCCGCGACCTCGCCTGGCCCGAACGGGGCGTTCGGGCCCGACGGGCCGCCGCCGTACCCGCCCTGCGCACCGTACGGCCCGGGCATGCCCGCCTGTTGGGGGCCGGACGGAAAGCCGGCCGGGGGACCGACCGGCGTGGGGCCGAGCAGTGGTCCGGGTGCGTCGTTCTCGTTGCCGTACGAGACGTCGCCGTAGTGGCCACTCGGTGGCCCGGAGCCCTGCGGGCCCGTGCTCCCGTACGCGGGCGGCGGCACCGCCGGCGGCCTGCCCGCCCCGGGATCGGTGGTGTTCCCGGCCCCGCCCGAGCCCGCATCGAACCAGCCCGCGCCCGCCTCGGGCGAAGCCCCGGGCGGCACGGTCTCATCGGCGGCACCGAACGCCCCGGCCGCGGCGCCCCCGGCGGCGGCTCCCGTGGCGGCGCCGAACGCCCCGCTCGCGGCCGCGCCGAACGCTCCGCCCTGCGGCTCCGCCGCCCCGGGCGCCGGTGGTCCGAACGGTGTCGGGCCGGCCTGCGCGGCGCGCGATGCCGCCGCGTACACCGGGCTGTCCGTCGGCACGGTGTCCCCGGTGTCGGCCAGCAGCCCGAGCAGCACGTCGCGCGACGTCGGCCGCGCCTCCGGGTCCTTGGCCAGGCACCGATGTACCAGCCCGGCCAGCGGCTCGGGCAGCTCACCGGTCGTCGGCTCGTCGTTGATGACCCGGTTCATGATCGCCGGGATCGTCGGCGCCGTGAACGGCCCGCGCCCGGTCGCCGCGTACACCATCGTCGACGCCCACGCGAACACGTCCGCGGCCGGCCCGATCGGCGTGCCCACGAAGTGCTCCGGCGCCATGTACACCGGCGTGCCGACGACGCCCGTCGTGCCGGTGGCGTCGGCGTTGTGCTCGCGCGCGATGCCGAAGTCGATGACCCGCGGCCCGTCCGGCCCGAGGATGATGTTGCCCGGCTTGAAGTCCCGGTGCACCACGCCGTGCTGGTGGATCGCGGTGAGCGCGGTGGCCGCGCCGACGGCCAGCCGGATCAGCCGGGAGCCGCGCAGCGGCCCCTCGTCGGACACCTGCGTGAGCAGCGTCGGGCCCTCGATGTACTCGCTGACCACGTACGGCGGCCGCGCGTCGAGGTCGGCGTCCACCACGCGCGCCGTACAGAAGGACGCGACGCGCCGGGCCGCGGCGACCTCCTTGCCGAGCCGGGAGAGCGCGGTCGGGTCGCGCAGCCAGTCGCTGTGCAGCGCCTTGATCGCGACGTACTCGCCCGGCTCGTCCGGCGCCTCGGCCAGGTAGACCACGCCCTGTCCACCGACGCCGAGCCGGCCGATCGGCCGGTACGCGCCGAACTCGCGCGGATCGTCCGCTTCGAGGGGGTCCGTGTGGGGCATGCGTCCTTCCCGGGTCGGAGAGCGTCGCGATGAAATCGTGGCAGACGTGACGCGGGGACGTAGGGCGATCGATCAACGATCCGGTCAATACTGCCAGCACGCCACGACCACGGCCAATCCGGGCCACATCCGGTAACGCGGGGTTCAACCCCTGGTCACCGGGCGAAGGCGGCGACGGGAAAGGAAGGCGTCGGCCGGGTGTGGCCGCACGCAGGATAAGGCCTCGCTTCGCGAGACTGATTTCTTGCGCGTGGGCCGCCGTTGCTGGCTGGCCGCCGTTTGCGAGGTGCGGGCACCGGCGAGGGCCTCTGCTGGGCGTGGCCTCTCATGTACCGAAATCTGGTACATTTCTGGTACCATAATTAGGTACGACTCTGAGGAGGGTGTTCATGGCTGTGAGTGCGAGCGAGGCCCGGAGTCGGCTGTTTCCCCTCATCCAGCAGGTGAACGACGATCATGAGCCGGTGCGGATCAGCTCCAAGAGCGGCGACGCTGTGCTCATGTCGGCCGAGGACTATGACTCTTGGCAGGAGACCATCTACCTGCTCCGCTCCCCGGAGAACGCTCGACGGCTGATGGAAGCCGTCGCCCGTGATCGCTCCGGGGCGACCGAGGTGCGCAAGAGCATCGAGGAGCTGGAAGAACTCGCGGGGGATGAGTGAGGAGCATCCACTTCGACCCCGACGCCTGGGAAGACTTCGTGTACTGGCTCGGCGCGGACCGCAAGATGGCCCGCCGGATCACCCGGCTGGTGGCCGAGATCCAGCGCGACCCGTTCACCGGTATCGGCAAGCCGGAGCCCTTGAAGGGCGACCTGTCCGGCTATTGGTCGCGTCGCATCGACGACGAGCATCGTCTGGTGTACCGGGCTGATGAGAAGGAAGTGAAGATCATTAAGGCGCGCTACCACTACTGATGGGCGCGGGGCGTTGTGATACGTACAGGGTGCCGCGCCGGAGAACTCGCCAGGTGACGCCCACCTCGACGCATGAACCGCCGTCGCGGTGATCATCTCCCGGGCGGTTCGTAGCTGGGCGTAGCCTCGGCCGGGGGCGAACTACGGCTGATCGCGCAAAGCCCGCCGTAGCAGCTTGCCCGTCACGGTCTTCGGGAGTTCGTCCATGATGACGACCGCGCGGGGGTACTTGTACGCGGCCATCCGCTCCCGGCAGAAGGCGATCAGTTCGTCCGGGGGCGCGGACGTTCCGGGCTTCAGGGAGACGAACGCCTTGACGGTCTCGCCGCGGTACTCGTCCGGTACGCCGACCACGGCGGCCTCGCGTACCGACGGGTGCTCGTACAGGACGTCCTCCACCTCGCGCGGCCACACCTTGTAGCCGCCCGCGTTGATCTGGTCCTTCTTGCGGTCGATGATGTAGAACCAGCCGGCCGCGTCCATGTACCCGACGTCGCCCGTACGGAGTTCGCCGCCGCCGAGCGCGTTGGCCGTCTCCTCCGGCTTGTTCCAGTACCCGGGCACCACCTGCGGGCCGCGCGCGGTGATCTCGCCGACCTCGCCGGGTGGCAGCTCGCGGCCGTCCTCGCCGATGATCCGCGCGACCGTGTTGCACACCGGCACGCCGATGGACAGCGCCCCGGACAGCTCGTCCACCGGGGCCTCCGTGCCCAGCGGCACGCCGTGGATCGGCGACGTCGTCTCCGTCAGGCCGTAGATGTTGTGGATGTAGGCGCCGAACTTCTCCGCGAACGCGCGCACCGTACTGGGCGGGATCGGCGCGCCGCCGGAGTACAGCTTGGTCAGCGACGCGAAGTCCGAACGTGTACCGCCGGGGGCGTTCATCAGCGCGATGTACGCGGTGATCGCGCCGACCGTGAAGGTCGGCCGGTGCTCGCGGATCGCGTCCAGCATCACCGCGGGCTCGAACCGGTACGCCAGCACCAGCGGCGCGGCCAGCAGCATCGCCAGCGCGGTGTGCCCGACGATGCCGGTGATGTGGAACAGCGGCGCGACGCCGAGGATCACGTCGTCCGGGCCGAGGTCGATCCAGTCGCGGTACACCTGCGCGTTGAACACCACGTTGCGATGCGTGTTCATCGCGCCCTTCGGCGGGCCGGTCGTACCGGAGGTGTACGTCAGGAACGCCGGGTCGTCCGGCGCTGCGGCCACCGGCGTGGGATGGCGTCCCGCGTACGCGTCCAGCAGGTCGAGCAGGTCCTCCGTTGGCGGAGCCGACGATTCAACTCCAGTGTCCGGCGGACGGTCCCGTTTGATGCCCGCGAACACCCGCGGGTCGTCGCGGGTCTGGAAGTCCAGCTCGCTGGTGGTGATCGGGATCGGCACGGCGCCGTCCGGCACGTGCGCGGCGAACAGCGACTCGTGCGCGACCAGCGCCGTGGCGCCGCTGTCGGTGAGCAGCTCGCGCAGCTCGCGGGCCTTGCTCATCGGGTTCACGCTGACCACGATGCCGCCGGCCTTCCACGTGCCGAGCGCGGCGATCACGGTCTGCGGCACGTTCTGCAGGTACACGGCGAGCCGGTCGCCGGGCGCGAAGCCGCGCTCGGCGAGTGCCACGGCGAACGCGCCGGACATCGCGTCAAGCTCCCGGTACGTGATGGTGGCGTCGAAGTAGCGGATGGCCGGCGCGTCCGGCGCGGTCCGTACCGCCCGGGCGAACAGGCCGGTGATGTTCGCGAACTCCGGCTCGATGTCCACCGGTCCACCCGGCCGGTACCGGGCCAGCCAGGGCCGCTCGTCGTAGACGCCCATCGCGCTCCTCGTCGTCGATCTCCCCTCCGTGACGATCGTCGGCGGGGCCGCGCCGCGTCAATAGGGCACCGCGGCGGATACCACGCACGGCGGTCACCGTCGGTTTACGCGGACGCTCTGTGACGAGGGCCACGAAAACCGGCCTGGCCCATCCGTTCCAGGAACATTTATGTCGCTGTTACCGTTGGGGGTGTCGCGAGGCGGTGCGCGCACCGGTCCCGGTCCGCCGCGCCCCGCGTCAATCCCATTCGTAGGTGCCATTCGTGGTGCTTGCTTCTGCTGCCAAGAAGAGCAACGGCCCACCCGTCCGGTGAGCCGGGGCTCGACCGCAACCGGCCCGCGTCCTGACTGGTCAGTACGGGTGTGCCCGGCTGGGTTTGCAACGGCGTCAAACCAAGAAACCCCGCTACGGCCCTCTTTCGAGGGGTGCGCTTTGCCGTGCCCATTCGGAATGGCTTTAGCCTGCCCAATTCACGACGTTTTTCATTGGTTTTTTGGAGGCGTTAATTGTCCGTGCGGATCCTGGCGCTCGCGCTCGGCACTTTCGTCATCAGTAGTGGCGTTTATCTGACGGCCGGGCTGCTTCCGGACGTGGCCGCCCGCGGGCACGTCTCGGTCGCCGCCGCCGGGCAACTCGTCACGGTCCACGCGCTGACCTGCGCGATCGCCGCGCCGCTGCTGTCCGCGCTGCTCGCCCGGGTGGACCGGCGGCGGCTGCTGTTCGCCGGCATGGGCCTGTTCGTCGCCGGCAGCGTCGCCACCGCGATGACCTCGGACTTCGGCGGTCTGGTGCTGGCCCGCATCGTGTCGGCGGTCGGCGCCAGCCTGTTCACCCCGATGGCCACGGTCATCGCCGCCGACCTGGTGCCCGAGCACAAGCGGGCCCGCGCGGCCGCCGTGGTCACCGGCGGCATGACCCTGGCCACCGTCATCGGCGTCCCCGCGGGCCTCACGCTGCGTGGCAGCCTCGGTTTCGGCGGCGTCTTCTGGCTGGTCGCCGCGCTCGGCTGCGCCGTCTCCGCGGCGATCTTCGCGGTGCCCCGTACGGTCGCGCCCATCCCGGAGGCCCCGGTCGACGGCGCCCGCCCGCGCGCGGGCGCGGCGTCCGTGCTCGGCGTGCGGGCGGTACGGATCGTGCTGGCCGCGTCGCTGCTCGGCGCACTCGCCGACTTCGCCGCGTACACCTACGCCGTCCCGATGTTCGACCACTTCGGCGGCAGCAGCCTGCACGTGATCCTGCTGGTGTACGGCATCGCGGGCGCGGTGGGCAACGTGCTCGGCGGCCGGATCACCGACCGGTACGGGTCCGCGGCCGGCATCACCGCGGCGCTGGGCGCGCTGGGCCTCGGCCTGGTCGTGCTGCCGCTGGTGCAGGGCTCGGTGGCGGCCACGCTGGTCGCCGTCGCGCTGTGGGGCGCCGGCGGATGGGGGATCATGCCGGCCGCGCAGCACCGGGTGCTGGCCTGGGCGCCGTGGGCCGCGGGCGTGGCGATCTCGCTGAACGCCTCCGCGGTGTACCTCGGCATGGCCGCGGGCGGCGCGGTCGGCGGCGCGGTGCTGGGCACGCTCGGCCCGATCACCCTCGGCCCGATCGGCGCGGCCATCGCCGTTGCCGGCCTGGTCGTCTTCGCCGGTACCCGGCTGCGCGGCCTGCGCGAGCTGCGGCTGGCGGCCGGCCCGAACCGGCTGACCGGCGTCCCGGTGATCCGCTTCCCGCTGGGCGCCCGCGTCGTCGCGGCGGCGTGGCTGCCGCGGCCCCGGGAGATCCGCGTACGGATCCCGGAGCCGCGGCCGGTGCCGAGCCTCAGCTACTTCTGCTCGCCGCTCCTGCTGACCGGCGCGGCCGAGCGGCGCTGACGCTCACTTCTTGACGTCGCGCCAGGTGCAGGCCTTGCCGCGGACGCGGTGCGCGGTGGGCTTCAGGTCGAGCAGGAAGCCCTTGTGGTCGGTGTGCGGGACGGCGTGGACCGCCCCGCACGTCGACCCGCGGGTGAAGTCCGGGGAGTAGTAGATGTGCTGCAGCCCGCTGCGCGGCGTACGGGCGGAGGCGTGCGTGTCGACGTCCTGCAGGCCCCAGTCCTTCGACGGGTCGCAGCCCTGCCTCGGGCGCTTCATGTTCACGTCGCCGCCGAAGACGGTGTCCCGGCTCGTGGACCGCAGGATCCGGCGCATCTTGGCGCATTCGATCGGCTGGTGCCGCCGGCCGCCCCAGTGCGACGCCGGCCCGGACAGGTGCGCCGCGCAGACGCGGACGTGGCCGGCGGTGACCCGGGCGCACAGCCAGGACCGGTAGCCGTTCTTCTCGAAGTACCCGCCCTGCTTGGAGCCGGAGACGAACCGGTGGGCGATGATCGCGTTGACGCTGGGGCCGCGCTCGGCCGAGCACCGTACCGGGTGCGACTTGCGGCCGCGGTCGACCTCGTGCGCCTTGAAGGTGTACGCGTGACCGGCGGCGCGGAGCCGCCCGACGATCCGGTTCACGTCGTACTTGCAGACCTCGTTGAGGGTGACGGCGGTCGGCGTGTACCGCTCGATCTGCCGGATGACCGCCGCGCGCTTCTGGCCGGCGATCTTCCGCTCGCGGGCCGCGAAACCGGCCTTGTAGTGCAGCCCCCCCTTCTTGTCCTTCGTGACGTACGGGTTGGGGAAGCAGGTGGCCGATCCGGACCGGCCGTTCTTCGCGCTCTTCAGGTAGTGCGGGGATCCCGTCATGCACATGTTCATCTGGTACACGCGGAACCCCCGCGTCGCGGCGCCGGCCTCCGGCTGGCCGATGGGGACGCCGAGGGCTAACGCCGCGGCGATGAGTGTGACGGGCACTCGTGTGGTGTTCATGGCATTCCAGTCCTGTAGCGGGGGACAGTGACCGGAATGTACGTTTCACCTTCGTACGAGGCTCAAACGGCGGGCCAACGGTTCGTGACCGCGTGTCCGCGACTGGTCAGCGGCGTGCGGGCTCGTCCTCTTCTTCCTCCTCCGGCTCTTCCTCGAACTCGTCCTCATCTTCTTCGTCCTCGACGGGCTCGAGCTCCTCCTCGTCCTCCTCGGGCTCCTCGTCCTCGTGCTCGGCGACGACCTCGCCGTCGCGGATCTCGCCGCGCCAGCCGCCGGTGGCCTCGCCCTGCATCGAGAGGAACCGGCGGAAGTGCTTGAGGTCCAGCCGCAGCCGCCGGCCCTGGGCCCGCCAGATGTTCGCGGTCTTCTCGAAGAAGCCCTTCGGGTAGTACTCGACGACCACGAGGATCTTGGTGAGGGTGTCGCCCAGCGGGTGGAAGGTGACGACGCCCTTCGTGGTGCCCTTGGCGCCCTCGGACGTCCACACGATGCGCCGGTCGGGGATCTGCTCGGTCACCGTGCCGGTCCAGCTCCGGTTGGACCACCAGATCTTGGCCTTCCAATTCGTCTTCGTCTCGTCGGTGCTCTCGACGCTCTGCACGCCCTTGGTGAACCGGGCGAACTCCTGGAACTGCGTCCACTGGTCGTACGCCGTGCGCACCGGCACGCCGACGTCGAGGTCCTCGATGATGGTGATGACCTTCTGGCTGCCGGACCGGCCCTTCCCGCCGCCGGTCAGCTTCTGGAAGGCGCCCTTGAGCTTGCCGCCCAGGCCCTTCATCCCGGCGCCGGCCACGGCCTTGCCCGGCGACCGGCCCTGGATCAGGCCCTTGGCGCTGTCCAGCAGGACGCCGCCGCCGTCGGTGCTCACCCGCTCGGTCAGGTCGCCGAGCCGGCCGCCGAGGGAGGACAGCGCGTGCTCGGCCCGGGCGCCGAGGTAGTTCATCGCCTCCTGCTTCAGCCGGTCCACGCCCTGGCCAAGCCCGGCGGTGGCGCCGGCGGCGCTCGCGGTGCCCCGCGCGGCGGAGCCGGCCGATTTCGCCGCACCGCGGGTGGCCGAGCCGGCCGAGCCCGCGGTCTTACGTGCCGTGGATCCGGCCGCGCTCGCCGTCTTCGCGGCCGAGCCGGTCGCCTTCCTGGCGGTGCCGCCGGCCTTCTTCGCCGTGCCGGTGGCGGCCGATGCCGCCTTGCCCGCCGCCATCAGGCCTCACTCCCCGCGGTGGCGCGCCGCCGCGAAGTCCCGCCGGACCGGCGGGGTGAGGACCGCCGCTTCCCGCCGTCCCCGGACGCGTCCTCGTCCGGCTCCTCGGCCTCGTCCTCGGCGGGCTCCTCCGAGCCGTCGCCGGTGAGCCGCTCCGTACGGGCCTGCAGCGCGTCGGCGACGCGCCCCGCCTGCCGGTCGACGATCGCGCTCGCCGCGGCCTTGCCGACCGTCGCCAGCTGGCCCTGCGCCTGCTCGCGCAGCGCGAGGAGCTGCGGCGAGTCGCCGAGCCGCTCGATCAGCAGCCCGGTGATCCGCTGCGGGTCGAGCTTCAGCTGCCGGCCCGCGACGTACAGGCCGAGCGCGATGGCCAGCTTGAACTTCTTCCGCCGGCCGAGCACGTAGCCGCCGGCCGCCGCGATGGCGATCTTGGCGCTCTGGTTCATGCGAACCGCCCCATTGTGGTTTGCGGATAAGGCACTCAGAGCTACCCGGATAACGACGGCATAACGGGCGGATTCACTCCGTACGCGACATCTCCTCGATCCGCGCCTGCATCTCCTCCGCGGTGTTCTCATGCGGGAACGGCGCGTCCGGGACCGGCACGCCGAGCGCGGCGCACAGCGGCGCCCACCCGTCCGCCGGCTGCCACTCCACCAGCCGCTCCGCCGGCACCTCCGCCCGTACCTCGGCCAGGTGCCGCTCGTACGCCGCGATGACGCCGTCCCGGTCGAACGGGTCGGCGAACGCGCCGCCGAACATGGCCTGGGCCATCTCCGTCATCGCGGCGGCCTGCTCGGGGGTGGCGCGGTCCAGCCACGGCGGCCGGAAGTCGGTGCCAGTGCCCCGCGCCGTACGTCGCGCCCCTTGGAGCACCGTGCGGTCCATGCTCGCGTACCAGCGCTCCGGGCTCTCCCGCCGCGACAGCAGCACGAGCGCGTCCGGGTACGCGGCGGCGATCGGGCGCCAGAAGTGCGAGAACGGCCAGTCCACGCCGGCCGCGTAGCCGTCGAGGAACCGGTGCCAATCGGGCATGACGCCCGCGTAGGCGTCCCGCCAGACCGCCGCGTGGTCCAGGTTCCCGCCGAGCTCCCGCATGTGATAGCTGGGCGCGCCGAGCAGCCGCTCCAGCGCCGCCTTCAGCGACGTCGTCCCCGTACGCGGCATACCCGCGCCCACGATCCGCAGTGCCATACCGACCTCCCGTCGTCGTGACCAACGACGACCAGCCTCGGTGGTACGGCTGTCAGCGCTCTGCCACCGCGCTGACACCCCGCGTACGGTCAGCGGACGCGGACGTAGTCGCCCTTGTGGAGGTAGTTGAAGAAGCGGACCGCGGACCTGTGGGACAGGTGGATGCAGCCGTGCGACGGGACGCTCAGGCTGCCCTCGTGGAAGGCCTGGCCGCGGTGGAAGAACACCGAGTACGGCATGGGGGCGCCGCCGAACTGGCTGCTGCGGTGGTGGCGGTCCTTGAACGTCACCCGCCACATGCCGCGGACGGTGCGGTAGCCGGGGCGGCCGGAGGTGATGCGCACCGGGCCGTACACGACCTTGCCGTTTCGCATCAGCCAGGCCCGCTGCCGGCCGAGGCTGACGCACGCGCGGACGCGTTTCAGCGTGCAGGGCGCCTTCTTGGCCAGCGCGACGGCCGCGGTTCCGCCCGGCGCGGCGGCCTGTGCAGCCTGGGCGGCCTGTGCGGGGAGGGCGGTGAGGGTGCCCAGTCCGAGGGTGGTGGCGGTGAGCGCCCCGGCGACCACGTACCGACGTGAACTCATGCCCAAATCATGCCCGAGCGGGAGACCGGAACACGTGCACGACGTGTCCGCACCCGGCGCTTGTATCAGGACTAAAGCCGGTTTACCGCCGTGATCCGGACGGCCGGTTCCCCGGCGGCGTCGGACGCGGCCAGGTCGACCTCCGCGGAGATGCCCCAGTCGTGGTCGCCGGCCGGGTCGTCGAAGATCTGCCGGACCTCCCAGCGGCCGTCACCCTCGGTGATCATCAGCAGGGCCGGGCCGCGGGCGTTCGCGCCGGTGCCGATCTCGTCGTACTCCTCGAAGTACGGGTCGAGCGCGTCGGCCCAGGCGTCGGCGTCCCAGCCGTCCTCGCCGTCCAGCTCGCCGAGCTCGTCGTACCGCTCCCGGGCGGCCAGCTCCACGCGGCGGAACAGCTCGTTGCGCACCAGCACGCGGAACGCCCGGCGGTTCTTGGTGACCGGCGGCGGCGTGGCGTCGTCCACCGGCGGGGCGTCGGACGGCTCGGCGCCGGGCTCGCGCAGCTTCTCCCACTCGTCGAGCAGGCTGGAGTCGACCTGGCGGACCAGCTCGCCGAGCCACTCGATGAGGTCCTGGAGGTCCTCGGTCTTCGCGTCGTCCGGGACGGTCTGCTTCAGCGCCTTGTAGACGTCGGCGAGGTAGCGCAGCACCAGGCCCTCGCTGCGCGCGATGCCGTAGAAGCCGACGAACTCGGTGAAGTTCAGCGCCCGCTCGTACATGTCGCGCGCCACCGACTTCGGCGACAGCTCGTAGTCCGCCACCCACGGCTGCCCGCCGCGGTACGTGCGGTACGCCTCGTCCAGCAGCTCGGCGAGCGGCATGGGGTAGGTGATCTCTTCGAGCCGGTCCATCCGGTCGTCGTAGTCCATCCCCTCGGCCTTCATGGCCTGGACGGCCTCGCCGCGCGCCTTGAAGCGCTGCGCGGACAGCACCGGGTACGGGTCGTCCAGCGTCGCCTCGATCACCGAGACGACGTCGAGCGCGTACGTGGGCGTGGCCGGGTCGAGGAGGTCGACGGCGGCCAGCGCGAACGGGGACAGCGGCTGGTTCAGCGCGAAGTCGAACTGCAGGTCGCCGGTGACGCGCACCCAGCGGCCGTCGGCGTCCGGCTCGTCGAGCTTCTCCACGACGCCGGCGGCCAGCAGCGACCGGTAGATCTGGATGGCCTTGTGGATGTGCTTGCGGCGCGCCGCGGCGTCCTCGTGGTTGTCCATGAGGAGGTGGCGCATAGCCTGGAAGGCGTCGCCCGGCCGCTCGATGACGTTCAGCAGCATCGCGTGGGAGACGGTGAAGCTGGAGGTCAGCGGCTCGGGGTCGGCCTCGACCAGCTTGGTGAACGTCTTCTCGCTCCACGACACGAACCCGGGCGGCGGGTTCTTGCGGACGACCTTGCGCCGCTTCTTCGGGTCGTCGCCCGCCTTGGCGAGGGCCTTCTCGTTCTCGATCTCGTGCTCCGGCGCCTGCACGACGACCCGGCCCGCGGTGTCGAACCCGGCGCGGCCCGCGCGCCCGGCGATCTGGTGGAACTCGCGCGCCTTCAGGTGCCGCGTACGGGTGCCGTCGTACTTGCTGAGCGCGGTGAACACGACCGTGCGGATGGGCACGTTGATGCCGACGCCGAGGGTGTCGGTGCCGCAGATGACCTTCAGCAGGCCGGCCTGCGCGAGCTGCTCGACCAGCCGGCGGTACTTGGGCAGCATGCCGGCGTGGTGCACGCCGATGCCGTGCCGTACGAGGCGGGACAGCGTCTTGCCGAACCCGGCGGTGAACCGGAAGTTGCCGATGAGGTCGGCGATGGCGTCCTTCTCCGCGCGCGTGCACACGTTGATGCTCATCAAGGCCTGCGCCCGCTCCAGCGCGGCGGCCTGCTGGAAGTGCACGACGTACGCGGGGGCGTCGTTGGTGGTGAGGATCTCCTCCAGCGTCTCGTGCAGCGGCGTCATCGCGTACGTGTAGGTGAGCGGTACGGGGCGCTGCGCGGAGGTGACCACGGCGGTGGCGCGGCCGGTGCGGCGGGTGAGGTCCTTCTCGAACCGCGAGACGTCGCCCAGGGTGGCGGACATGAGGATGAACTGCGCCTGCGGCAGCTCGATGATCGGCACCTGCCAGGCCCAGCCGCGCTCCGGCTCGGCGTAGAAGTGGAACTCATCCATCACGACCTGGCCGACGTCGGCGGCGGTGCCCTCGCGCAGCGCGATGTTGGCCAGGATCTCCGCGGTGCAGCAGATGATCGGGGCGTCGGCGTTGACGCTGCTGTCGCCGGTCATCATGCCGACGTTGGACGCCCCGAAGATCGCGCACAGGTCGAAGAACTTCTCCGACACCAGGGCCTTGATGGGCGCGGTGTAGAACGAGGTGCGGTCGTCGGCCAGCGCCGCGAAGTGCGCACCCACCGCGACCAGGCTCTTTCCCGACCCGGTGGGCGTGGAGAGGATGACGTTGGACCCCGACACGACCTCGATCAGCGCCTCTTCCTGCGCCGGGTACAGGTCGAGACCGCGCTCACCGGCCCACGCCGTGAACTCCGTGAACAGGGCGTCGGGATCGGCGGTACGGGGCAGGCGGTCGGTGAGGGTCATCGTCCTTCGATGATGCCCGTTCTGGAACGGTGCTCGGACCACCGGGCCCGTTATCCCCAGGTTCGGGAAAGATCTCTTGCGCGGGGGGTACCGGCCGCTTACTGTCAGTGCGTCGTTCGTGCCCGGGTGGTGGAGGGATAAGGCAGATGTCGCAGCAGTCCGGGGTGGAAAGGGTTCCGTCAGGGCTCGGCTGGCCGGATGCGCAGGGGTCCGCGCCGCGGCGCGGATCGCTCGCGGAGCTGGCCGAGGTCGGGCTGGGGGATGTGCAGCCGGCCGGGGTGTTCGACGCGCGATGGGAGACGGAGGACGAATGACGCGGCCGTACGAGCTGACCCTGGCGGGGGCCGCCGCCGCGGTCGCGGGGCGGGAGCTGTCGCCGGTCGAGCTGGTCGACTCGGTGCTTGAGCGCATCGAGGCGCTGGACCCGAAGCTGAACGCGTACGTCACCGTGCTCGCCGACGAGGCGCGGGCCGCGGCGAAGGAGGCGGAGCGCGCGCTGTCCGGCGGCGCTCCGGTCGGCCCGCTGCACGGGGTGCCGGTGTCGCTGAAGGACCTGTTCGACGTGGCCGGCGTGCGCACCACCGCGTCGTCGCGGCTGCGCGCCGACGCGCCGCCCGCGGCGGCGGACTCCACCGTGGCCGCCGGGCTGCGGCGGGCCGGCGCGATCATCGTCGGGAAGACGCACACGCACGAGTTCGCGTACGGCATGTTCACTCCGCAGACGCACAACCCGTGGGCGCTCGACCGCTCGCCGGGCGGGTCGAGCGGCGGTTCCGGCGCGGCGGTGGCGGCGCGGCTCGGCATGGCCAGCGTGGGCACCGACACCGGCGGCTCCGTGCGCATCCCCTCGGCGCTGTGCGGCCTCGCCGGGCTGAAGCCGACGTACGGGCGGGTGTCCCGGCGCGGCGTGGTGCCGCTGTCCTGGTCGCTGGACCACCCGGGGCCGCTCGCGCGCACCGTGGAGGACGCGGCGCTGATGATGAACGCGATCGCCGGGTACGACCCGGGCGACGCGGCCAGCGTCGACGTCCCGGTGCCGGACCACACGGCCGGGCTGGGCCGCGGCGTGGCCGGGCTGACTCTGGGCGTCCCGGCGTACTACTTCGACGGCGTGGACCCGGAGATCGCGGCGGCCGTGCGCGCGGCGATCGACGTGCTGGCCGCGCAGGGCGCCCGGGTGCGGGAGGTCACGCTCCCGCTGATCGAGTACGCCGCGTCCGCGGAGGGCGCGATCCTGGCCACGGAGGCGTACGAGTACCACCGGCGCGACCTGCGCGACCGGCCGCTGGAGTACAGCGACGTGGTGCGGAGCCGGCTGGGCAACGGCGAGCACGTCAGCGCGGCCGACTACGTCACGGCCCAGCGGCTGCGCCGGGCGCTGCGCGACGGCTGGCGTACGGCGTTCACCGAGGCGGGCCTGGACGCGGTGCTCGCGCCCACGCTGGGCGGGTCCGCCGCGGTGTTCGGCACCGCGAACGAGGTGCACCACACCGACGGCCGGGTGACGACCACGTCGGCGGCGTACGCCCCGCAGGTCTACCCCGCGAACATGACCGGCCTGCCCGCCCTGTCCGTACCCTGCGGCTTCACCGCCGACGGCATCCCGATCGGGCTCCAGGTGGTCGGCCGCCCGTTCGCCGAGCCGACGGTGCTGCGCATCGGCGCGGCGTACGAGTCGGCCGCGGGCTGGAAGGACCTGGCGCCGCCGCTGGAACCCTGAGCCCCGGTAATCCAACGGCGCCCGGCGACCGGTTCGGGCTACCTTGTCCGGGTGCGAAGCGTTGACCAGATCGCGGACGGCTACGTGGACGCGTACGCCGGCCTGGACCCCTGCGCGGCCACCGTCCTGGGCCTGACCGGGCACGACGGTGAGCTCACCGACTACGGCCCGGACGGCCTGGCCGCGCGCGCCGAGCTCGACCGGCGGACGCTGGCCGAGCTGCGCACCGCCCCGGTCGCGAGCGCGCACGACCGCCGGGCCGGGCGCGTCCTGCGCGACCACCTCGCGTCGTCCATCGCGCTGCGCGAGGCCGGCGCCACCGAGGCCGAGCTGAGCGAGTTCGGCGTCATCGCCAAGATCCGTCAGTCCGTCCAGCTCCTCGACCGCGGCCCGGACACCCGCTGGGACGAGCTGACCGCCCGCGTCCGCGCCGTCCCCGCGTCGCTGCGCGGCCTGCGCGCCACCCTTGAGCAGGCCCGCGCCGCCGGCCGGGTCTCCGCGGTACGCCAGGTGCGCAACGGCGCCGCGCAGTGCGAGCGCACCGCCGCGTACCTGGCCGGCCTGCCCGCGGCGTACGGCGACGGCCCGCTGCGCGCCGGCCTCGACCGCGCCGTGGCCGACGCCGGCGCCGCCTTCACCGGCCTGGCCGCGTACCTGCGCGACGACCTCGCCCCGGCCGCGCCGCTGCGCGACGCGCTCGGCCGCGACCGCTACGGCCTCGGCGCACGCTTCCACCTGGGCACCCACCCCGACCTGGAGGAGACGTACGCCTGGGGCTGGATCGAGCTGAACCGCATCGCCCGCGAGATGGACGCCATCGCCGCCGAGATCGCCCCGGGCGAGTCCGCCCGCGCGGTCATCGACCTCCTGGACGCCGACCCGAAGTACCGCATCGCCGGCCGCGACGCCTTCCGCGGCTGGCTCCAGGAGAGCGCCGACCGCGCCATCGCCGAGCTGGACGGCGTGCACTTCGACATCCCCGCCCCGCTGCGCGTCATCGACGTCCGCCTGACGCCCACCAACGACGGCGGCATCTACTGCCTGCCGCCCAGCGCCGACTTCTCCCGCCCCGGCTCGGTCTGGTGGACGATGGCGGAGGACGAGATCCCCACCTGGACGGTCCCGTCGACCCTGTACCACGAGGGCGTGCCCGGCCACCACCTGCAGCAGGGCATGACCGTGTACAACGCGGCCAAGCTGAACCGGTTCCAGCGCGCCGCCTCGGAGTGGGGCCACGCGGGTCACGTCGAGGGCTGGGGCCTGTACGCCGAGCGGCTGATGGGCGAGCTCGGCGCGTACACCGACCCGGCGCACCGCTTCGGCATGCTGGCCTTCGGCCAGCGCATGCGGGCCGCCCGGGTGGTCCTCGACATCGGCCTGCACCTGGAGCTGCCCATCCCGGCCGGCGCCGGCTTCCACGACGGGGAGACCTGGAACCGCGAGCTGGCCGTGGAGTTCATGCGCGACCACCTGGCCATCGGCGACGACTTCTTCGTCTCCTTCGAGGTCGACCGCTACCTCGGCGTCCCCGGCCAGGCCCTGGCGTACAAGGTCGGCGAGCGCGCCTGGTTCGCCGCCCGCGAGGCCGCCCGCCGCGCCCAGGGCCCGTCCTTCGACCTGCGCACGTTCCACCGCGAGGCGCTCGACCTCGGCCCGATGGGCCTGGACGCCTTCGCGGAGGAGATGGCCCGCTCAGCCTGAGGACCGCACGGCCGCCGGGTCCTGGAGCAGCCGGTAGAGGAACGGCGTCTCCGGGCGGCTGACCTCGTCCAGGCGGGCGAGCTGGTCGCCGGTCAGGGTGAGGTCGACGGCCGCGAGGTTGGCGTCCAGCTGGGCGGTGGTGGTCGCGCCGGCCAGTACGGACGCCACGTGCGGCCGGGACGCCAGCCAGGCCAGGGCGATCTGCGCGGGCGGCCGGTCCAGCTCGGCGGCGACGGCCCGTACGGCGTCGAGCACCGCCCAGTGCCGGTCCGGGTGCGGGCGCACGTCGGGGTAGCCGCGGCCGGCGTCCAGCCGGCCCGGGCCGGTGACGGCGTCGCCCGAGCGGGTGTACTTCCCGGTCAGGAAGCCGCCGGCCAGCGGGTACCAGGGGATGACCGACAGGCCGAGCCCGGCCGCGGCCGGCACGTGCTCCCACTCGATCTCCCGGCGCAGCAGCGAGTACTCCAGTTGCAGCGCGGCCACCGGCGTCCAGCCGCGGCCGCGGGCGAGCGTCTGCGCGCGGGCCGCGTACCAGGCGGGCACGTTGCTCAGCCCGACCGCGCGGACCTTACCGGCCCGGACGAGCGCGTCGAACGTGGCCATCACCTCCTCCACCGGGGTGAAGCCGTCCCACAGGTGCAGCCAGTACAGGTCCACGTAGTCGGTGCGCAGCCGGCGCAGCGAGGCGTCGAGGGAGGCGATCAGGTTCTTGCGGCCGTTGCCCTGCGCGTTCGGGTCGCCGGGGCGCGTCGCGTGGCTGAACTTGGTGGCCACCACCATCCGGTCGCGCACCCCGGCGCCGGCCATGAACGCGCCGAGCAGCTCCTCCGAACGCCCGCCGGCGTAGACGTTCGCGGTGTCGAGGAAGTTGCCGCCCGCGTCCAGGTACCTGTGGAAGATCGCGCGGGCCGCATCGTCGTCGCCGCCGTCGCCGTGCCAGCGGTCCCGGCCGCCGAACGTCATGGTGCCGAGGGCCAGCGGCGAGACGCGGAGCCCGGTCGCGCCGAGCGTGCGGTACGTGTCGAGTGTGTACGTCATGGCGCCCACCCTGCGACCTGGAGCGAACTCCGGGTCAACCCCGCTTGACCTGGAGCCCACTCCAGGTGTGATGCTCGGGCCCATGCCGTACTTCACCCCGTCGGAGGTCGCCGGGCGCACCGGCTTCAGCCTCGACACGCTGCGTTACTACGAGCGCATCGGCCTGCTGCTCGACGTGGAACGCACCGCGGGCGGCCGCCGCCGGTTCACCGAACGCGACGTGTGGTGGCTCAACCTGCTCCGCCGCCTCCGCGACACCGAGATGCCGATCGCGGAGATGCGGCACTTCGCCGAGCTCGTCCGCGCGGGCGACGAGGCCCGCCCCGCCCGCCTGGCCCTCCTGGAGTCCCACGACGCCCGTATCGAGGCCCGCATCGCCCGGCTCCGCGAATGCCAGGACCAGGTCCGCGTCAAGATCACCCACTACCGCGAGCTGGAAGCCGAGGCCGCGGGCGCCGCGGCGGGCTAGGGGGTGGGCGGTTCGCTGAGCACGTCGCGCACGGTCCGCGGCTCGCGTCCGAGCAGGGTGCCGAGCAGGGGGTCGACTCCGGCGAAGAAGCCCTCGGACGCGGCCTGGTAGAAGCCGAGGGTGAAGCGGGCCATGGACTCGGGCTGGCCGGCGGCGACACGGGCGGCGACCCAGGCGTCCGTGGGGAGCACCTCGGCTTGGATCGCGCGTCCGGTGACCTCGGACGCGGTCTCGGCGATCTCGGTGAAGGTGGGTGCCGCCTTCGCGGTCAGGGTGACCGGCCCGTCGTAGCCGCCCTTCGCGGCGAGGATGACGGCGGCGGCCTCGGCGGCGTCCTCGCGCGCGGTCCAGGACACCGGCCCGTCGGCCGGCACGGTGATGCGTCCGGTCTCCCGCCAGGGCCCCAGCAGCCAGGCGAGGCTGTGCGCGTAGAAGCCGTTGCGCAGGGAGGTCCACGGGACGCCGGAGTCGGCGAGCAGCCGCTCGGTGGCCGCGTGGTCGCGGCCGGGCCAGAACGGGGTGTCCGGCGCCGCGCCCTGGTGGCTCGTGTAGAGGATGCGTCCCACGCCGGCGGCGACGGCCGCCTCGATGGCGTTGCGGTGCAGCTTCACCCCGTCGGCCGCCGGGTCGTTGGAGGAGACGAGAAGCAGCTGGTCGGCGCCGGCGAACGCGGCCGGGAGCGCGGCCGGGTCGGCGTAGTCGCCGTGGCGCACCTCGATCCCGCGGTCGGCGAACCGCCGGGCCTTGTCGGTGTCACGCACCGCGACGGCGATCTCGCCGACCGGAAGACGCTCGAGCAGGTGGTCGACGGTGGCGCCGTTGAGGGCGCCGGTCGCGCCGGTGATGACGATCATGCGAGGCCTTTCCTCGGCGATATCAATGATACGGCGATAATGCTAACGCTGATATCACGGCGTTAGCAAGAAGGCGTTATCGTTGGTACGTGACCGAGGCACCGAGCCGCCGTGCCGACATGCGAGCGCGGATCATCGAGGTCGCCGCCCGCCTGCTGCAGGAGCAGGGGCCGGCGGCGGTGACCACGCGCGGGGTCGCGCGGGCGGCGGGCGTGCAGGCCCCGGCGATCTACCGCCTCTTCGGAGACAAGGACGGCCTGCTGGAGGCCGTGGCCGAGCACGTGATGGCGACCCACGTCGCCGCGAAGGCGGCGATCGTGCGGTCCGCGTCGGCCGACGAGGTCGACCCGCTCGACGACCTGCGCGCCGGGTGGCAGACGCAGATCGACTTCGGCGTCGCGAACCCGGCCCTCTTCCGCCTGTTCAGCGACCCCGGCCGGGTGCGTGAGTCGCCGGCGGCCCAGTCGGGCCGGCGCGTCCTGGAGGCACGCGTGCACCGCGTCGCCGAGTCCGGGCGGCTGCGCGTCAACGAGCGACGCGCCGTCGACCTCATCCAGGCCGCCGGCATCGGCACCATCCAGACGCTGCTGTCGACACCGCCGGAACACCGCGACGCCGATCTGGCCGACAGCATGTACGAGGCCGTGCTGCGCCAGATCCTCGTCGACGCGGCGGACCGTACGACGAACGGGCCGACCGCGACGGCGGTCGCGTTCCGTGCCGTCGCGCCCCGTCTGGAGATGCTGACCGAGGGGGAACGGCGGCTCCTGACCGAGTGGCTCGACCGGGTGATCGCCGGGCTGTGATCGGGGCTCCCGCTGGGCGGGGCGACGCGTGCGGTGTGGATGCCGTCAGCCCGTGATCGTGCCGGCCACCTCGGCCAGGGTGAGGCCGGTGGGGGTGGTGGCGGTGATGGCCACCGTGTCGCCGTCCTCCAGGAACGTGCGGGTGCCGCCGTCGGTGAGTTTCAGCGGGTCGGCGCCGTTCCAGGTGATCTCGATCAGCGAGCCGCGTTCGCCGGGTTCGGGTCCGGAGACCGTGCCGGAGGCGTAGAGATCGCCGGTGCGCAGGGCGGCGCCGTTCGACGTCAGGTGGGCGAGGAACTGGTCGGGGGTCCAGTACATGCCGGCGTACGGCGGGCGGGACACCACCTCGCCGTTGAGGCGGATCTCCAGGGTCAGGTCCAGCCCCCAGTCGTCGGCGCGGGCCAGGTACGGCGGGGGTGCGGGGTCCTGCGGGCGGCCGGGGACGCGGGGAAGCGCGTCCAGCGGGGTGATCCAGGCGGCCATCGACGTGGCGAAGGACTTGCCGAGGAACGGGCCCAGCGGGACGTACTCCCAGGCCTGGATATCCCGCGCGGACCAGTCGTTGACCAGCGCCACGCCGAACACATGTTCGCTGAGCGAACGCGTCGGAACGGACGTGCCTAGCCGCGACGGGGCGCCGACCACGAAGCCCAGCTCGGCCTCGATGTCCAGGCGGGTGGACGGGCCGTACGCGGGGGTCGCGTCCGGTGGCAGGCGGCGGCCGAACGTCGGGCCGGCCGCCGGACCCCGCGGCGGGCGGCGCTGGCCGGACGGGCGGCGTACCGGGGTGCCGGACACCACCACCGTCCCGGCCCGGCCGTGGTACCCGACCGGGAGGTGCCGCCAGTTCGGCTTCAGCGGCTCCTCGTCGGGGCGCAGGATCCGGCCGAGGTTGGTCGCGTGCTCCAGCGAGGCGTAGAAGTCCACGTAGTCGGCCACGTCGATGGGCAGGTGCGCGGTGGTGCGGCCGAGCGGCACCAGGTGCGGTTCGGTGTCCGAACGCCGCGCCGGATCGGTGACCAGCGCGGTCACCCGCTCCCGTACGGCCGTCCACGTGGCGCGGCCGCGGGCCAGGAACGGGTTCAGCGTCCGCTGAGCGAACATCGGTTCGCCCAGCGAACCGGCCAGGTCCAGGACGTACCCGCCGATCCGGACCCCGGCCCGCGGCGCGCCGCCGTCCACCGAGAACACCCCGTACGGCAGATGGTCCGCACCGAACCCGGAGCCGTCCGCGCCGGGCACCCAGCTGGACGTCACCGCGTGTCCCGTGACCACGTCCAGGCGTACTCCGGGTCCTCGCAGCGGCGCGCGCCGGCCGCGATGTCCAGCGGCCGGAACGTGTCGATCATGACGGCCATCTCGTCGGTGGACTCCTTGCCGAGCGACGCCTCGACCGCGCCGGGCTGCGGGCCGTGCGTCACGCCGGACGGGTGCAGCGAGATCGAGCCGACCTCGATGCCGGAGCCGCGACGCGCGGAGTAGTCGCCGCCGACGTAGTACATGAACTCGTCGGAGTCCACGTTGTGGTGGTTGTACGGCACCGGCACGGCGCGCGCGTCGAAGTCCAGCGGGCGCGGGCAGAACGAGCAGACCACGAAGTTCGGGCCCTCGAAGGTCTGGTGCACCGGCGGCGGCGCGTGCGTGCGCTTCACCACCGGCTCGAAGTCGTTGATGTTGAAGGCGTACGGGTACAGGTAGCCGTCCCAGCCGACCACGTCGAACGGGTGCCGGGCGTAGGTGATGCGGGACAGGCCGCCGCGGTGCCGGACCAGCACCGGCACGTCCGTGCCGTCGGCGAGCAGCGGCTCGGCCGGGCCGCGCAGGTCGCGTTCGCTGTACGGGGCGTGTTCGAGGAACTGGCCGTACTGGGAGAGGTAGCGGCGCGGCGGGCGGATGTGCCCGCGCGACTCCACGGTCAGCGCCTTCACCGGGCCGTCGAGCACGACGAACCGGTGGATCGTGCCGGTCGGCACCACGACGTAGTCGCCGGGGCCCAGGTCGAGCGCGCCGTACGTGGACTCGAAGCGCGTGCGGCCGGCCTGGACGTACACCACCTCCGCGCCCTCGGAGTTGCGGTACAGCGGGGAGTCCTCGACGGCGGCGGCGTAGCCGATCCGTACGTCCTCGTTCTGCGCGAGCGGCTGCCGGCCGGTCACCGCGTCGCCGGCGGCGGCGAGGTCCTGGGTACGGAAGTGCCGCGGGGCCAGCGGCAGGTTGGGGCGCGGGTCGGCCGCCGCGGCCGGGTCGTCGACGCCCTCGGACTTCACGATGGCCGTGGGCAGGTGCCGGTGGTACAGCAGGGAGGAGTCGGACGTGAAGCCCTCCTCGCCCATCAGCTCCTCGGCGTACAGGCCGCCGTCGGGCCGGCGGAACTGGATGTGGCGCTTCGGCGGGATCTCGCCCACCGCCCGGTAGTACGGCATCCCCGTCTCCTTGTACGCTTGTGTCCGATAATCGGACGCGTGCCATCCGCATATCGGGTTTCATCGTCCGGCGGGCAAGGGGGTGGCGTCAAGGTGGCGGAGACGTCGAAGACCGTCGACCAGGCGCTGCGGGTGCTGGCCGAGATCGGCTCGGCGCGCGGGCCCGGCACGGTCGCGGAGCTGGCGCAGCGGCTCGGTGTGCCGCGGACGGTCGCGAACCGGCTGCTCGCCACGCTGCACGCGCACGGGTTCGTGCATCGCGGGCCGGACGCCCGGTACGCGCTCGGGGTGGCGCTGGTCGACCTGGCGGGGCGGGTGGAGGCGCGGCTGCGCGAGGTCGCGGCGCCGGTGCTCGCGCGGCTGGCCGAGCGGCTGGACGAGACGGCGATCCTCACGATCCGGGACGGCGCGGAGGCGGTCGCGCTTGACCAGTACCGGGCGGGCCGGTACCTGGTGGCGATCGACTACCGGCCGGGCACGCATCATCCGCTGCACGTGGCGGCGGCCGGGCTGGCCATGCTGGCCTGGTCGGCGGACTCCCAGGCCGAGCGGGTGGTGGCCGCGACCCCGGATCCGGCAGCGATGCGGGACCGGCTGGCGGTGATCCGGTCGCGGGGGTACGCGGACTCGGCGGATGAGTTCCAGCAGGGGGTGTGCGGGGTGTCCGCGCCCATCTTCGGGCCCCGGGGCGCGCCGGTGGCCAGCATCGGGGTGGTCACGCCAGCGGCGCGGTTCGCCGCGGCTGGGGACTTCGCGGGCGCGGTGACCGAGGCCGCGCGCGACGTCACGGCGGCGCTGACCCCGGGGGGATGAGCCCGGCCGCGGCGGGCGCCGGGCGGTCCTCGCCGGTCACAGCCGGGTGGCCGCCTCGGCGGCCACCCGGACGATGTCGCGCTGCGGGTCCGCGTACTCCTCCAGCCACGCGTCGGTGGCCCGGTTGGCGTGCACGACCAGCGCGACGCCGGCGGCCAGGCCGACGGCGCCGCCGACGGCCAGGACGGTCTCGGCCTCCATGTCCATGCCGTCCACGCCCAGCCCGCGGACCTGCCCGAGGCGCTCGGCGGCGGCCGGTTCCAGGCCGTCGACCGGGCGGCCCTGGCCCACGTAGTAGGAGTCGGTGGACAGGATGGTGATCTCCCGGCTTGGCCGCCCGCACGCGCGGGCCGCGTCGGCCAGGGCGGCGGCCACCGCGGGGTCGGGCCGCGCCGGGGTGTCCGGCGGCAGGTAGTAGCGGGCCGCGCCGCCCTCGCGTACGGCGGACGTGACGACGGCCACGGTGCCGGGCTCCAGGTCCGCGCGCAGCGCGCCCATGCCGCCGATCCGGATCACCCCGCGGACGCCGAGGCCGGCCAGTTCGACGAGCGCGATCTCCGTGGACGGGCCGCCGATGCCGGTGGAGCAGACGGCGATTTCCGTATCGCGGTAACGTCCTGTCCCGACGCGGAATTCACGGTTCTGGCCGAGGATGGCGTAGTCGTCGAGCACCTCGCCGGCCAGGTCCACCCGGGCCGGGTCGCCGGGCAGCAGGCACACCTCGGGTAGCTGGCCACGGGTGACCGGGAGGTGCGGCGGACGACCGTCCGCCCACGGGCGCGCCGCGCTGCGACCCATCTCATACCGCCTTTCGAACTTTCGCTCCGTAGAATCACTCTATCTGTCAGACGGAATTCACCAGGGACAAGCATGGCTGAGCAGGGCCAAGACACGGCCGTAAAGCCGGACACGTACGCCAGGAAGGCGCTCGTCGCCTCGGCGGTCGGCTACGGCGTGGACGGCATGGACAACCTCACGATCGGGTTCGCGCTCGCCGCGATCAGCGCCGACCTCACGCTGTCCAAGCCGCAGGCGGGGTCACTGGCCACGCTCACGCTGATCGGCGCGGTCGTCGGCGGGCTGCTGTTCGGCGTGCTCGGCGACTACTTCGGCCGGGTGCGCACGCTGACCTGGTCGATCGTGCTGTTCGCGGTGTTCACCGGGCTGACCGCGCTGGCCCAGTCGTACTGGGACCTGTCGCTCTACCGGTTCATCGCCGGCATCGGCCTGGGCGGGGAGTTCGGCGTCGGCATGGCGCTGGTCGCCGAGGCGTGGCCGGCGAAGCTGCGCGCCCGCGCCACCTCGTGGGTGGGCATCGGCGGGCAGGCCGGCGTGCTCATCGGCACGCTCGCGGCCGGGCCGATCATCGAGGCGTGGGGCTGGCGGGCGCTGTTCGGCCTGGGCGCCATCCCGGCCGTCATCGCGTTCTTCCTGCGCGCCAACCTCAAGGAGCCGGAGAAGTACCGCAAGGCGCACCGGCCGAAGGGCTTCGGCGGCTTCCCGATCCGGCTGCTGTTCGCCGACGCGCAGACCACCCGCGCCTCGATCGCCCTGCTGGTCCTCTGCTCGGTGCAGACGTTCGGCTACTACGGCATCATGACGTGGCTGCCGAGCTTCCTGGCCGACAAGTTCGGCTTCAGCCTCACCAAGTCCGGCGTGTGGACGGCCGTCACGATCATCGGCATGGCCGCCGGCATGTACGTGTTCGGGAACCTGGCCGACCGGGTGGGCCGGCGCCCCGCGTTCTGGATCTTCCAGGCCGGCGCCATCGTGTCCGTCATCGTGTACAGCCAGCTCACCGACCCCAACGTGCTGCTGGTGTGGGGCGCGGTCATGGGCGTGTTCGTCAACGGCATGCTCGGCGGGTACGGCGCGCTGATGGCCGAGCTGTACCCCACGGCCGCCCGCGCCACCGCGGAGAACACGCTGTTCAACCTGGGCCGCGCGGTCGGCGGCCTGGCCCCGATCGTCTTCGGCGTTATCGCCGGCGGCGCCGGCCTCGGCACCGCGATCGCCTTCCTCGCCGTCCTCTACGCCCTCGACATGGTGATGATGTTCCTCATCCCGGACCGCCGCGGCCACGAGCTGACCTGACCGGCGGGACCGGACGGCGTCAGTCGTTGTTCTTGCAGATGTTGGCGTTGGCCTGGACGCCGTCGACGTTCTGCGCCACGTCGCCGCCCTTCATGCCGCCCCAGTCCTTGCCGATGACCAGGTCGAGGCGGGCGCTGGAGGACTTGGTGGCCTTCGGGGTGATCGTCTTGACGGCGTTCAGCAGCGTCGGGTACGCCTTGGCGCCGGCCGGGCCGTAGCGGAGCTGGGACTTGGTGACGTTCGGCGTCGGGGTGTTGCCGACCTTCACGACCTTGTAGCCCTTGGCCTTCAGCTGGTCGGCGACCGTGCCGGCCAGCCCGGCCTGGTCGGTGCCGTTCAGCACCCGGACGGTGATCTGCGACGCGGGGACGGTCGGCTTGGCGGCCGCCTTCTTCGGCGCCGACTGCGTCTTGGAGACGTTGTCGTTCTTCACCGCGTTGAACAGCTGCGCGGCGGCCGGCTGGGCGAACTGGACCCGGTTCGGGTCGGAGACGTACGGCTCGTTCGGCACGGTGACGAACTTGACCTTGCCCGCGCTCATGCCCTCCACGCTGCTCGCGAGCTTCTTCATCTCGCTGATGTCGAGGCCGTCGTCGGTGGTGACGGATTTGGTGCCGGCGTCGAGGAAGGCGTACAGCTTGGTCGGGCTGGACAGCAGCCCGCCGTCGGTGACCTTCTTCACGATCGAGGACATGAACAGCTGCTGCCGCTTGATCCGGCTGAGGTCGGAGCCGTCGCCGAGGCCGTGCCGGTTGCGGACGTAGGCCAGCGCCTGCTCGCCCTTCACGATGTGCCGCCCGGCGGACAGGTTCAGCTTGGAGTCGCGGTCGTGCACGGCGGTCGGCAGGCAGATCTCCACGCCGCCGAGCGCGTCGACGATGCCCTTGAACCCCGAGAAGTCCACCTTCACGAAGTGGTCGATGCGGATGCCGGTCAGCGACTCGACGGTCTTCCACGAGCAGGCGGGGCCGCCCTCGGAGAACGCCTCGTTGATCATGCCGGTGTGCGCGGCGACCGTGCCGCCCTTCGTCGTCTTGCACGACGGCAGCTGCACCACGGAGTCGCGCGGGAAGCTCATGCCCACGGCCTGCTTCCCGTCCGGCGACAGGTGCAGCACGATCAGCGTGTCGGACCGCTCGCCCTCGGCCTTGCCGTACTTGGCGTCCTTGCCGGCGCGCGAGTCCGAGCCGAGCACCAGGATGTTCGTCGCGTGGCCGACCTTCGGCGGGCGTTTGCCGAGCTTGCCGAGGACGCTCTCGTGCTGGATGTTGCCGTAGAGCTTCCGGTACGCGGCGTACGCGCTGAGACATCCGGCGACCAGGATCGCCGTCATCACGATGGAGCCCCACGCAAGCCACGGCAGCGCGCCGCCGCGGCGCGGCGTACGGGCGCCGTACGGCACGCGACTCTTAGGGGGGCCGCCGGAGTGGCGGACTCTTGGGGGGGTCATCGGGAGAGAGGTTAGGTCAGCGAAGGCGCCGCGCGTGCGCAGATCCCGCAAGCCGGCCCATCGTCGCCGTGATCCTTTCTGTGGAGAAACGTCCGTCGAGTGTATCGGCG